>OKVD01000004.1_pt1 | contig 410562 bp, 396 predicted proteins | sample 1606881 | NCBI WGS metagenome assembly OKVD01 (sample SAMN03281011, study PRJEB24777) | human gut metagenome | isolation source: fecal sample PR176 from 1 month old male Indian infant, caesarean delivered... | place: Singapore | collected 2006-01-13
GGTTTCCCCGCAGGCTGAGTTGATAACGATGGGCAGTCAGTACCTTGCCCACTGCCTTGCCAAAGGCAGATTTTTATCTATCCCACGCTTCACGCATATATGTGAAGCTATATGGGCGCACCCAGTCATCATAAAGGCTCCCTTGGATCGAAACATAGTCATTTAGGTTGATGGATAACATACCGTCAGGAGTCCAGGTATCCCACACCTGTGTATAGATGGTGTAGTCGGTGGCATCGGGGAACCACAGCGGTGTGAAATGCACTGTCCGGTCATAGGTGGAAAACTCGTTGGGCTTAAAGATGAATTTTGCACTTTGGCCGCCGGAACGCTGCAGAAGCCGCAGATAGGTCTGATACTGGAACTCAGGAAATACGGAAAAGGCAGTTTGGGGATAAGTAATGTGGCTGGTCGGGGCATCTGTTGACAGCGTTGCCCGCACTTCGGTTTTAACGCCGTACCCGCTTTTCATCGTCTTGCCGGATGCTGTGGGTACAATATCATCTGGCATTAGAGACATCTCGCCGCTGATGGAAGCGGAGTAGCCCGTATATTCGTATTCCCAATATCCTTCATCGACCCAGTGACCGCCATCTTCACCGTGGTCGCACCATACCCATACAGGCACCCAGTAGCAGCTCCAGACGCCCCAGTTGGCAGTGAGCTTCTGCGTTTCATTGGGCAGGGGCGGCACAGAGTAGCCGGGATTCGTGTCGGTTGCCACAGGGTCAGGCGGAATGTGTTCATTCAGGTCCACGATCTTTGCGACAAAGGTATCCTGGGCGGTATAGGCGCCGCTGACAGATACTGTAATGGTTATGGTCTGGGGTGTGGAGGGAGTATGCCATTTGACCCAGACTACCTGACTGTCACCGGCGGGGATCACTATATCATTGACCCGGTAGGTGGTGCCGAGGATATGGAAGGTAACCGATGCCGGATTATCCGGCGTCAGATCTTGGTCCGTCCGTAGTGTGACGGCGGTGATCACATCCGTGTCCACTCGGTATTCGACATCAGGGGCCTCAATTTCTCCTTCCGGCGGAGCTTCATCAAACCAGACGATACCAACGCCAAGGGTGCTGATGATGTCGGAATTGTTCTGCTTTCCAGTGGTGTTGCCTGTCCAGGCGGAGATGCCAAGGTCGCTGAATTCCAGGAACATTGACAGCGGCAGATTTTTATGGGTAAGCGAGGTCATGGTTTTCCGCAGATTGCCGCCGGACATCTGATCATACAGGCCGGCCTCAGTAGCTGTCATGCAGTAATACTGACCGTTGTGAGTGAAGTAGGCAATGGGTTCAATCAGAAGCTTGTACTCGCCGGCAATCATCCGTTCATAATCGACGCCGGCTGCCTGAGCGACCATCATGCACGCATATTCAGAACAGAAATACCGTTTGATGGCTTCGATGTTGCTCTGCCCCTTGCTGCTGACGATGGTGGGCATAGACTGTGTAGGTCTAATGCAGGAATAGGCAACGCCGGACTGAAGGGAGAGGCCGGTGCCGCCCAGATATTGCAGCTTGTTGACTTTACCAAAATGGAGAAGACTGGTTTTCTGCGTCCGGTTTGAAAAGTCCAGCGGCGAAGATACGGCAGTTCCACTGGATGCGTCAACAACAGTAATGCGAACGCCATCGTTGCCTGAGTTCCAGAAGTTGCTGCTTGTGCCCTGACCCATGCTGCCACCGCCGCCATCTATGTTTCCATTTCCGCCCGATGCAAAGGCAGAGGAGGGGAATAGACAGAAAACAAGGGTAAAGCAGCATAGGAAGGCGAGAAGTCGTTTCAAATACATCACGCTCCATTCCTTTTGAAAATAGGAAGGCCGCCACAATCCTGTGACGGCCAAGTAGTGTCATATTCAGTTGTAGTAAATCAGCCCATATTGCCGACCTGTTTGTTCAGATCCCCATCGCTGTCACCGGTGGACTGCTGTACATTGCCGGGAACAACCCAGCCAAACACTGGATCGTATACAGCTCCATTTCCGTTGCTGGAGCCGGGAACCGGGTCATTGCTGGGCGGCGTTTGCTCGGCGGGTGGGGCAGTGACCTCCGGAACTGACGGGTCAGGATTGACGGTATGCTCCTGACCAGGATCTTTGATTTCGGTCTTACCTTCCGGCACCGGAGGAGGTGTTTCTTTAGGCTTTTCGGTGTCAGTGAAGTCGATCACAACCTCATCCTCCGTTTGGGAGGTTACTTTGGGATATTCTTCTTTGGCGTCTGTGGACTGGCCGGGGGCATAAGCATCTGCTCCATTATCACCATCTGTCTGTGTGCCGCCATCTGACCAATCGCCGGTGACGCTGCTGGGTGGAGATTCATCCGGTCTAAAATCTCCGGTACGGTCGCGGCTTACGAACCAGCAGACACCCAGAATAGAGACGCAGAGGAGAGCCAGCGAGGAAACAATAAAGCCTTTGGATTGGAAAAACTTCTTCATATTTTACATACACTCCTTTTTTGCTGTTATATAAAGCCTATACGGTAGAATGTGCCGGGCTTTCAACAGTATTGTTAGAATTTTGTGTTGTGGTAGCCTGTCAGCTCCACCCGTTGGGTGATAGCCGGATAACTGTGACCGAACATCTGCACATAGAACTCCACATCACAGTAAAAGATGTACTCAACCCGTCCATCCTCTACATTGAACTCCAGGCTGATGTCGGAAACCTTGTAATCCTCCGTTGAAAGCGGAATCTTGGAGTCCAGGCCGCCTGCTACTGTAGCCTCCAGCATGTCGGTATAATCATTGCTGGAGTAAAGGGTATTTAGGTACTCTTCAAAGTTGGTTTCACGCTGGGAGCGGTAGGTGTCTGCATAAATTGTGCCGCTGAGGTTATTTAACTCCATTTTAGCGCCATTGCGGATGTTGATGCAGGTGATCCGGATGGAAGCGTACAGGAGCAGGAAGGAGATCAGCATCACGATACCTACCACAAAAAAGCAGGCGAAAAAGGTGATCTCGCCCCGTTCGTTTCGCAGCGACTGTTTCAGCCGCAGGAATATGCGTTTCATAGGTCACCTCACTTCCAGTAGTGCTCACTGACGCCGCTGCCACGGGCAACCACTGTGATGTTTACCAGGTCAAAATTCCAGAACCCACCCAGTTTGGCATCTCCCTCGATAGTAATGAAGAAGGGGGTGCCCAACTGGATGGCATTTGTCATACCGGATGGCCTGGGTGATGTGTAGGTAGCGTCAATGGAGTAGGAAATATTTTCGGCTCCTTCGATCTGAGAACTCAAAAATTCAAACAGCTCATCGGTCTCGCCGTTGACGCCGCCGGAAAGCTGGATCTGTTTGACCATCTGATCGGCGGCATGGTCAAGTTCCTGCTTGGTGGAAATGATGCTGAACAGGTCAATAATGAAGGCAAGAAGCAGGACGGCAATGAAGATAAAGACCACCGTACTGAAATAGTTGGCCTCGCCCCGCTCGTTGTTCAGCATCTTCCGGGCTTTTTGAAAGAGAATAGAAACCACCACCTTTACTTAAATTGAAAACAGCCGCTCCAAACCGGAGCGGCTGCTATGCAAAGTTTTGACTGTACCAAGTATAACAGATATGGATTTACGGCGAAAGGGCAGGACTGTGCCAATGTAGAGACAATTTTCTGCCAATTACAGCCCACCCTTAATAAAAGGAATCGCACCATAATGTCCAATCAAATAGCCTTTTTCCAGCTTGGTATCTTTACGAATAGAAAAAGCTTGGAGAGAGAACAGATCGGTAGCAGCGGTCAGTTCATCTTTTTCGGCAAACCAGATCTGATCTCTCCTCAGCACATCCAAGTCAAGAAGATTGGTATTGTGTGATGTGAAAATCAACTGGGCCCCATTTGGATTGAATTCCACGCTGTTAAAAAGTGAGACTAGATGCTTTGTCAGGAGGGGATGCAGATGAGCGTCCAGTTCGTCTACTACAAGGGGTGTTCCTTCATCCAGCACCTCTTTTACTATGCCAATCAGTTTGAAATAACTGTTGGTGCCATCAGATTCCTCTGCCATGTTCAGTGTGTAGGAAGATGTAACTGAAAATGAGAAACTGGACTTGGAGTATATCTGTTTTTTTCTCCCATTGACTGCAACAAGAAAAAGTGTTATTATGAATACATAAAATAAAGAAAAATTGAGTATTATAATAACAAGTGCAACAGAAAGGAGATCTGTATGGAAAAGATAAAGTACCGAGATTTGATCATGCAGTATCTGACTGCTCTGGAGCCAGATCAAACAATTACAACCGAACAGGTCGCACAGTATGTGGCGGAGCGACTTTTACTTGATGCGGCGATGGTAAAAAAGACAGTCAATGTAAATATGGCCCGGCTTGAAAAAGAGGGGCAGATTATGCGTCTAACCAAAGGGATTTACTGCAGGAGGGTGAAAACAGCATTTGGATATTATACTCCGGATAAAGAAACACTTTTTTGTAAGCAATTACTTCGGAAAGAAAACGAGATAATTGGATATGAAACAGGATTGTCGGCATTAAATCGCATTGGTCTTGTTTCTCAAATGCCAAGAAGGAGATGCATTGCAACCAACCTGCATACAAAACGAGTTCCGGAAGGAATGCAGATTGAGATTCGGAAACCGCCTATCGTAGTTAATTCTGACAATTTTCGGTATTTGCAAATTTTGGATGCAATCAGAGAACTGGATATGGCACCAGTAGATACTGCAAAGCCGATTGATGTGGTAAGAGCTACTGTTGAGGAATTCACATTGAAAACTGAGATGTTGATTCTGATGGCCAGAAAATATTATGGGCAAAAAACTTTGCTTCGGACCATAGACATTTTGTTGGAGGGTAGTTATGAAATTGCACGAGGATAAATTTGCTTTTTTGAATATTATCAATTTAATCCATGAGGCTAGCAGCATTAGGGCTGATATTTTGGAGAAGGACTATTATGTTACACTACTGTTGAGGGAGTTAGCAGGGAAACAGGTAACGCTGCCAGCCTATTTTAAAGGCGGAACGGCCTTGTATAAAGCACAGAAAAGTATCCGCCGGTTTTCAGAGGATATTGACTTGACGGTGTGCATCGATAATTGCAGTAACAGCCAGGCTAAGAAACGGCTGGAGATGGCAACAAAGAAATATCAGGCCCTACCACGCACATCCAGAAAGGATCTCGAAGATGATCGGAAAGGTAGTATCACAACTGTCTATGATTATACTCCGCTTGTAGGCGTTGACTCGGATGATCCGCTCCAACGGTTTGGGTATGTCAAAGTAGAAGGTACATCCTTTACCGTCAGCGAGCCTTTTACACCGCTTGAAATTGAACCGATACTTTACACTTATGCTACCGAAGAACAGCGAAATATTCTTCAGTCACAATATAATGTTGCCCCTTTCATGATTAACACAATTCGGTTAGAGAGGATTTTTGCCGACAAGATTTTTGCTGCTGAATTCTATTATGAGCGTAAGATGTATTTTGATGTGGCAAAACATCTTTACGATGTCAGCGTCATGTTTGATTTAGAGCAGATTCAGGAAATGATTCAAAATCAGCAGACATTCCTTGAGATGCTGGGGTATAAAAGACTGGAAGAGACCCGAAGAACAGGCAGTGATCTGGCGGAAAAGAAGTTTTCTGATTTTCAGTTGCTCAGAGGGTTTTCTGATAATGAGGCACTTCGTAAGGACTATCAGAATATGCAGCGCAACTATGTTTTTGCGGAAGAAGATGCATTGTCTTTTGGTTTTGTGGTAGAGCAGTGGAAGAAACTTGGAGAGGTATTGCTTGCGCTTGAGTAAGTGCAGTATGACACTGGTGTCATAAAAACTGTGGACAAAAATTAGCCAGGGGAGCAGCGGTTTATCTGCTCCTCTGGCATTGCTTTGCTTACAGGTTCTGACGGATGATCCGGGTGATAATACCTACGGCCACACCCCGCTCCATATCCAGACGGGTGACGGCAAAAGATACATCGTCCTTTTTGCCGGGCATCCGGTAGTCATAGCAGGAGTGAGCTACCGCATTGACACCGTTGGAGAGGCGCACATAGACAACGCCCTTGTGGACATCTGTGACACGACCGGCATACTTGCCCTGGATACGGCACTTCTGCAGGTTGTCCCTGTCGGTATTCTCGGAAATACTCTTGATGTCAGCCTTGATGCCCAAGTCCTCCAGACTGTTGCGCCGCACGCTGAGAATACGGACCAGAACCTCATCGCCTACGGAAAAACGCTCATGGGCGTCACCGATCCAGTCCCAGGCAAGGTCACGGGCAAGGATGGAGGTTTCAACGCCGAAAACTTCCACGCGCACAACCTTTTCAGCCACTGCAATCACACGCGCCTGGACGATGCGGCCCTCATAGACACGGTACATACCGGCAGCATCCGTATCCAGATAGAAAATCTGGCGTTTGCGCAGCATGGCCTCCTTGCGGCTGGCAACTACGCTGCGAGTTTTGGAGTCGATACCACGCACGATGAAGTCAATGTCAGCACCCAGCATGTTGCCAAGGATCTTATTTTGGCGCAGCATAAGGTCGGTATATTCCTGGCCGGAAGGGCTGCGGCCCAGATTGATCATCATTTCCTTGATAGGGATAATGACACGGAACCCCTTGTAATCCACAACTGCCACTGTCTTGCGGTTGTCCAGCTGTTCAATGCCGCCCAGCTTGCCGGTGATGATCTTGCGGGTACGGTAGGCATTATGGATCTCATGCCAGATTACATCATCTCGGTCTTCGGCAGTCTCGACATCATCCCGGTTGCGGATGGTAAGGACGGGAGCCTCGCCGCGCTGGGGGCGGGGCTGGCGCCGGGGAGGAGAGGGAATGGGTGCAGGAGCGGCAACTTCTTCCACAGCAGGAACGTCAGGCTCCACAGCAGGTTCCTCCGCAATAGAAAGGGTTTCGGCTGTATCCGCCGACACTGTTGTTTCGGTAGGAACTTCCTCTGAGACAGGTTCTTCAGGAGCAGCAGCTTCTTTCTTCTTCCGGCTGGTACGCTTGGGCTTTGGAGATGCAGGGGGTTCCTGCAAAGCGTCGGCGTTATCTTCGTAAACATCAGGCGGCTGCACATCAGAGTCTTCCGGCATATCAGTGGGAGCAGCGCTTTGATCGTCTGTTTCAGCAGGCGCATCCCCGAACATTTCCTCCTCGGTGAGTTCAGGAAGGGGATCTTCATTCATATCTTCGCCAGAGGTGTCCTGCTGGGGCTGATCCATCAGCCCCAGCAGTTCGTTCAAATCCAGACCATCGCCAGCGTCAGCAGGAAGGGATTCAGGTTGAGCGGTATCGACCAGCAGAGTTTCGCTTTCCGACATAACGGTTTCGGTAACAGGAGCGTCCTGTTCCAGAAGTTCTTTTTTCTTGGTTGCCATAGATTAAACCTCCTATGAATTTGATAGTTTTGTTTAAGACAGGATGGAATCCTTGTCTGTGGTAATAATGCCTTCCGGCGTACCGGCAGATTTGGGAGCCGGAGCCTCTTTGGGTGATTTATCTGTGGGGGATGCCGGTTTGGTGGCTTTGCGCTTTGCCGGTTTCTTTGCTGCCGGAGCCGGTTTCGGCGCGGGCTGCGGTGTTTTGGCGGCTTCTTCTTCCAAGCGGCGCCATTCCGGCACATGGGCAGATGCTTTGCAGGAACGCAGATACTTGGCTTCCGGATGTTTGGAGTAATCCATTTTGTCTACCTGCAGAACCTTCTTGCCGCGGATGATGATGAGTGCCTGATCCAGCGGGAGTCGCAGGACTTCATCAGGAGTAAGTACAGGGCGTTTTCCAACACCGGAGGTTTCACGAAACTCCGGTGTATAGTTGGAGATACGCCAGGTGCCCAGCTGTTTGGACTTACTGGATACTGCTACGGAGGCAAGCCCTGTCCTGGCAGAAATAAATTCGGCAGTAAGCTGGTCTGTACAGCCCAAAAACAACTGCGCGTCACAGTTTCCAATGATCTCCTGCCACAAATTCTGCGGGTATCTGTTCTGCAATCCTGCGAGATTTTGGAATACACAGGACATGGAGATATTCCGGGAGCGTATTACGCTGAGCCGGCGGGAGAGGTCGGGGATCGTGCCGCACGCTGTCAGTTCTTCCCCAAGGATATGGACAGGCACAGGCAGTTTGCCACCCTCGCAGTTGTGGTCTGCATATCGCACCAGTTTGATGAAGCAGAAAGATAGAAACAGCGAGGCCAGAAAATCAAAGGTACTGTCCTGGTCGCTGGTAACGAGGAAGTAGGCACAAGGCTGCTGACCCGGAAGCTCCAGATCGATCTCATTCTTAGCGGTAATTTTCTTGATCAGTTCAGACTGGAATACCTGGAGGCGGCTGCCCAGACCGATAATCACGCCGCTTCGCACTGTGTCGCTGGCCTGCTTGAACAGGCTGTAGGGTGCTTTGGCAGGATGAGTGGAAGGAAGCGCTTCGAGCAATGTGTCAAGTTGGGATTCCCCATTGAGGGTCAGCAGCCGGTAGACTTCGCCAATGTTGCGGTTTTCTTCCGCATAGCCTTGATCCACATACAGTACCAAGGCCTTGAGCAGATTCATCTCGCAGGCATCCCAGAAATGGTCGCTCTTGCCGTTGTTCGTGGTGTTCTTGATGATGACATCTACAAAAAGCTGAGCCATTAGTTCCTGTCCCTCAACTTCGGCAAGGCAACACCAGGAATCTGAGTTTTCAGGCGAAACGAGGTTGAATACCTTGACACAATAGCCCCGGCTGCGGAGAAATTCGCTTGACTTCTCGTACAATTCCGATTTGGGATCGCAGATGATCAGCGATTCTCCGGCGCCATTTTCGCCTCGGACAGTGGCCTGAAGAATACGATTCATACAAAACGAACGGGTTTTCATGGAGCCACTGGCGCCGTAGACTGCCAGATTGCCGTTGATTCTGGTATCTTCCGGTATGCAGACTGCTTTGCCATCCAGCATACCCAGTACAATACCCTTGTGCTTGCGCAGGTCGGGCACCAGATCCAGTACGCCGGACATCTCTTTGCGGGACATCCAGCCGGAGGTGCCATAAGTGCCTTTGGCGGAGTAGGAGAAATTACGGTCTTCATCATACTCGTCGGCATCACCATATCCCATGCGCATGACCATGATGAGCAGCACTGCTAACAAGCCAATGCAGATCAAAATGCCATACACGCCATAAGGCGGTCGGAGCACAGAGGAAAGGCAGAGAAGGAAGTCGGGCGAAGCGGCCAGCGGTGAAGTACCATCGCCGGGAATGCCGCCGCCCTGTTTCCAGGTTGCATAGTTACCCAAAAGCTGTGCCAGAAAGCCGCCTGCGTATAGGATTGCAAGAATGGCAAAGGGCGCTGCAATCAGGCTCACGATCAGTTTTTTCTTGTTTATGGGAACAACCTCCCCTCGAATTTTGTGAAGTCAATGGTCTGGAAGCGCACTCGGGAACCGCAGTAACTGCGAAGTACCTCTGCCTGGAAGTCAAAGCAGATCAGTGTGCCCGGGCGCTCGGATAGTTCGAGAGAGGTGTTAAAGCGTGCGATACGGGGCAGATCGCAGAAATAGCCAAACAGGACTGGTGAGCCATCTGGTGAAATGCCGTCATGCTCAATAGCCAGCCCGGGTTGCCTCGCCGTAAGACCTTGGAGCAGAATACGGTCCAGCTCCGCAGTTTTCCCAGGGTCGCACAATAGTGCCAGTGTCACCTCCCCCTGATGGTCGTTGGTAAGATAAAGAAAATGCTCATAGCTGCCATCCAGCATGAAGAAATCATGTTTGCGACCTCCGGTGCTGGTCAAAATCTGATAAGCCAGATCCATGCTGTTGCCCAGAATCAGTCCATGAACATCCTCATGGCGAAACTGTGAGGACAGGCGTTGTTGGCAGATTACACTCCAGATCAATGCTTTGACCCGCATTTCCGATTTGTAGCGCCATTTCATCAGGGCGCTACTGCTGTTGTAGGTCACGAAGATGCCGGAGGGCGCAAGGAGTATTCCGGTGGAGCGGGAACTGCGGATCTTCGTGGTGTCGATCCCCATTTCTTTCACTTCTCTGGAACTGAAAAAAGCAGGATAGACAATCATGCCACCAGCGTAACCCTCCGGCGCAAAAATTGCCGGTTTTTCATCCCGATACACACATACACCCGCATTATCCATGGTCACATAGGTTTCTGCCAGGCGGTGTAGCCGGAGTCTTCGGTCAATTTCGCATTTCAAACGGTTGGTGTCGGTATCTCCTGTCAGGTAGCTGGCAAACCTGTCCGGCCGGCTTTCCAGCAGAGTGGCTTTGGCTCGCGGCCCCAGACGGTAGCCGCGCAGTTTATCCCGGTAATAGGTACGCAGCAGCCCGTCTTTTTTCAGTGCAGTGACAACAGACTCCAGATAATATGGACTGCCGGGAAGTCTGTTAAGCTGGTCTGTGGGGAACTCGCCGGAGATGGCAGTCAGAGAGAGAAGCCTGTACGCCATCGTGTCTGGCTGTGGGAATTTCCCAAGTGATCACCTCCTTGTGGTGTGTGGCTTTTACCGAGACTGCAAGGAACTTCGGTAAAAATCCGTGGTGTAACGACAGAAAAAAGCCCCGAAATCCGGGGCGAAATACGATGTTGCGGCAGGTCGGACAAGCAATGGCTGAAAATGCTCAAAAATCCGAGATGGATTTTAGGGTGTTTTCATGCTCAGCAAGCCAGGCGGGAAACCGCTTTTTTTCCATGACACTGATTCTGGTACAGTCCTTTTCGCCCAGCGCAGCGGTGTTGTAGGCATCGCAGAGCAGGCCGGTATCGTCAGCCATGACGAAGGTGGAGAGGACATCCAGAAGCTGCTTTTCTTCCAGATTGTCGTAGTCACGGATACGCCGGGTGGGAAGGCACTGGTCATAAACCTGCGTAAAGCACACCACACAATCGCTGAAGTGGGGCATGGGATGCTCTTTGGCGTATTGCTCCAATGAGAAGTAGAACGGGTCGAGCAGAAACTCAGTGTTTTGTCTCTGCTTGCGTTTTGGGAGCAGCCCGGGCAGGGTGACCTCCAGTACACCGTCCTCATAGACAACCTCAATTCCGTGTACAATACCGGCGGATGTCAGGTAATCGCCTTTGTGGATGGTGGTGCTGGAATATATCAAATGCCGCAGCCTGCAGGCAATTTTCTCTGCCCGTAGGGCGGCGTCAGTGGATAAGACTTCATAGTTGTCCGGATAGCGCTGAATATCCGTGGTATCCATCGCGTAAAGAGCATTGCTCAAACGGGATATATCATCAAGAATGCTTCCAATCCGGTGTGAGATGATTTTTCGTTCCAATCAAGTTCCTCCTGTTTTCTTAAAGTAATGCACCTGGCCCGCTGCATCCACGGTGCAGAAACCGGAAATGCCAGGGCAGTCAATGCGGCGAATGTCTTCCGGATTATCGACCAAAATGATGCGGCGTCCACCGCTGCGGTCATCCCGAAGCGCATGGTTGATCAGGGCCTCCTGGCCGGAAGCTGCGTAGACGATTTCGTATAGTTCACCGTTTGCAAAGAAGATAAGCTTGACCGGAAAATCACCGGGAGCATGGTATTCCACCTGCCCGATAAAATCCAAGAGTACCCAGGCAGCCCGTATCAGAGAGTTGTCTGATTTTGCTGCCCAACCAGACGGAAAGTAACCGCCTGTATCAGTTTGAAAAATACGGCCCTGCTTTTGCAGATGGGAGAGCAGGGTCTTGATGATTTCTTCTTTGTCAGGGTGAAAGCAAAGAAGCTGCTGCATATTGAGACCGGGATACATCGTGACGATCCGCAGCAGAGCCGCAGCTTCATTTCCATAGATTTCAGCCCTGGTCTTCATGGGTATCACCTCCAATGGCGTAATATAGGCGTATTCAAGACGCATTAAATAGGAAGGAAAGCCAGTCAGTGTAAGCCAAAAAGATGATCTGGCTGGCAAAACTGGTTTTTAGGCGTAATACAGACGCAAAGCAGACGCATAGCGGCGTCTGGAAGGAAAGTTGCACATGGGAATCACCTCGCTTTTCAAATTGTTATATCTGCTGTTCGGCAGATGTGGATTGTTCACGGCGTTTTCGCTCTACGATTTCACGCAGCTCGCGGCGGTCGGTAGTGATCAGATCCTTTTCCAGAGGGCTGGCTTTGAACTCCACCATAATATTGTTGTTATTGGTAGAAATCAGACCGTGACCTCTTTCAAAGTGAGTGATCTCCATTGTTTCAGCATCGGACAGGTGCAGGGCTTCCTGTACCCGCTGGGCTTCGTCGTCCTCCAGATTCAGAATGATCTTGGTCTTGGAGTTGTTGATGATGCCCTTACCAAATCTGCCGCCGTCAAGGTCAAAGAAATCGGCAAGATCCTGGCTTGCAAAAATCGAGGCGCCGCCGTAACCGCGTATGGTTTTGGCAATTTCCAAAAGAAAATCGCCGGCCAATCTTACACCAGCAGCACCGGCGCCGGATAGAAGCTGCCAACACTCATCGATGAAGATGGCTTTTTCTTCTGTACGGTCGGCTTTGGCTCTGTCCCAAACAAAGTCCAGCGCCACAAACATACCTACGGTGAGCAGGTCTCCGGTGAGGGAGGAAATATCCAAAACAGTGTACTTGTTGTCGAGCCGAACATTGGTCTGCTTATTGAAGGTGCTGGCGCTTCCGTTTACCAGACGATTTAGGATGTGGGCCATGCGCATCGTTTCCTTGGAGGTTTTCAAAATTTCGTACAGGTCACCAAGCACCGGCATCTCACGGTACTGGCCGGGCTTTGCAGGGTCTTCCAAAGAGGCATTATCATGAGTGATGCCTTTTGTGTTATAGGTACGAACAAGGGCTTCGTCCAAAAGCTGTCGTTCCTCGTGAGACATATCGGGGATCAGCAGACTGAAAAATATGTGGAGCTGCTGGATCTTTGCTGCAAGTTCAGATAACTGGATGCCTGGACCGTCCAGAAGTTCATTCACCGAGCGGTCTACCCGCCGAATCTCCATGACATTGATGCAGTGGGGACTGGCCGGTGAAATCTGGATAAAGGAGCCGCCCACATTGGAGCAGGCGCGATGGAATTCATGGCCTTTTAGGGGCGCAACAATGAAAATGGGGATATTTTTCCGCCTCATTCGCAGCGCCATCAACTGCATGGTAAAGGTTTTGCCGGCTCCGCTCGTGCCAAGGATCGACATATTGGCGTTCTTATAGACCGCAGAATTGAAGATGTCCACGATAATAAGGGAACTGTTGTACTTGTTGACACCCAGCAGGATACCGTTATCATCACACATCTCATAGGATGTAAAGGGATAACAGCTTGCCGCACCGCCTGTCAGCAGGTTGCGCTTACCCCGCTCATACAGTTTCTTTTCCATTGCCACCAATGGCAGGGCAGATAAAAACGCCTGTTCCTCCCGAAAATGGCAGGTGCAGGCGTTCATGTCCTGTGAGAGCAGGAGCTTTTTCATTTCGCTGACCTTCCATTCCAAGTCTTCCTCGTTGGAGGCAGTAATGGTAATCAGCAGATTCAAGTAGTAGAAGTCCTCGTTGTTGGCAAGGCCCTCTTTGAGAAAGTACCCGCTTCGGATAGCACCATCAATGTCATCAAAGTCGGTGTTGGTGTCGCTGGCGTCCTTGATTTTGGAACGGTTGATACGTAGCTGCTGTCCGACTTTCTGGATGATGGTTTCTTTGGGCTGACGGGAGAGGAACATATCCATATCGATCCCGTCACCGGCATTGACGATAAGACTGAGCCAGCCGGCTGGAACCTGCGTTTTGTAGCCATCAGAGGGCACCAGCAAATAAGCATAATACAGACCGTCAATGCAGATATGGTGACCATGCGTGAAGTCAATGCTTTTTGGCGCACAGAATTCGGTGGCAGGGATATGGTCGATCTCACTGTCGCGCCCTTTGGCAAGGTACTCAGCCACAACCTCCTGTGCCCGGACGGAGAGTGGCTTTACAGCACTTTCATTTCTACAGAGCAGGTTATAGAGGACATCTACGGTAAACTCATCCCAGTTTTTCGGAACGATGACCTCGTTACCGCACTGACGGAGGTAGTTGGTAGCAGTATGGACTGCACTTTGCAGGGCATTGATTGCCTCGCCTTCTTCATCAGAGCGCTTGGTGTTGCTCCACGGCTCATATTCAAAAATCAGGAAGAAACGTCGGGTAATTGCCTCACGGGAACCAATCTGCTGAACGAACTGGAGGTAGTCTTCCTGCATGAGCAGACACTGTTCATTGGTCTCCTGTTCCATCTCCTTCCGAACGGTATCCAGATGGCGGTTGATCTCTGCCCGGCGTGTCAGTACCTTGATTTGCAGCTTGATGGGGCTGATTTTCAAGTAGGATACAAAGGAATAGATGATGTTCCGCTGTTCCTGGGCACTGCGCAGCATAAAATTGATGGGTACTACCTCGACGACCTTGACATAGCGGTGGTCCTTCGTGTAGATGATGCCGTTTTCAATTTTGGAAATCGGCAGATAATCTGCTACCGGGTTAAGGCAGGCGGGCTTCGGCTCCTGAGTGCGGATAGGGCGTTTTACTTTGCGCTCCTTGGAGACCTTCTTTTTTTGCTTGGCGGCTTTCTTCTCCTTGGCAGGCTTCTGCTTTTTCACAGGACGGAGTTTTTGGCGGATTTCGTAGCTACGAACTTCATCAAACTCCGCTGGGAAACCCTCTCTGCCGGAGCACCGTGACCGCCTGGGAGCCTTATCGGGCTTGTGTGCCTTCTTTTTAATATGCTTGCCGCCATGCTCTGCCGCAGGAACCGCATCTTCTGCGCTGTTACCGCCTACAATGCGGCGGTTTCGCAGGTACTTTATGAAAATCAGCAGAAAAGAGGAAAGGCTCTCACCGGAAATTCCGATAAGCGCCACCAATGCTGCTGGCAGTGCGGTCAGGCACAAAGCGATGATACGGGCAGTCAGGCCAAGAGGAAGCAATGAAAAAACCGGCACACCAATGGCAAATGCCAGGATGCCGGCTTCAATCACATTGCGGGCTTTGAACATACCACCAAAGAAGGTGCCTGACTCGATGAAATTCGGTGGTATTATGTAGGTATCTCGGTCGATTTTATGATTCATGATTAACCTCGTTTCCGAAGCCGGGCGGGCACATCAGCCGATAATCCAGAACGGACCGCCAGCTCCAGCGCGCCGGCTGGCCTCATTTAAGATAATGGACAGATCCCAGAGCTGTTCGCTCCGTGTGTAACTGGCAGGGTCAGCCACCATGATCTTGCCGTCTTTTACGCCACGCAGGACAATGAAGTGACCGGAAGAGGTAAAGTGGCCTTCAGACATGATTGCTACTACCAGTTTACCATTAGCCAGTGCGTCTGTGATGCGCTGTGGTTCCGCAGTGGTACAGCCGGAAACCGGAAGCCCCCATTCCCCAGCGGCGGCAGGTATCAGCGCATGGTAAGAACCACTGCTTTTACACCAGTAGCCGTTGTTGTAAGACCACTCGGCCATCTCCACAGGGTCAACCATATCGTCTGTCAGAGAGGACACCACGATTGCCATAGCGGTAGGGCCGCAGCCATAACCGCCAATATTGTCCGTACCATATGCTTTACCGGCATAGCGTTCATCCAGTTGATTGTAGTAAACAACAGGTGTGATCCCGTCGGTGAAAGTAACATCGCCCAGAGCGGTGATGCTGTTTCCGGTCCACGCTTCCAGATTCTGCAGCAGACCATCGCCCAAGAACAGGCTTAGGTTGGAAGCGTAATCAGATGCAAGCTCCTTTTGGTCATCGGTAAGCTGGAATACAACATCAGAAAAATAGGACTCACCGTTGTAACGGACAGTATAGACCATCCATGTTTCGGACACCGTTGTTTCTTCCCCAGTCTCCGGATCAGTCACGGTGCTCTCACGAATCTCTTGCTTGCTGGTGTAGGAATATAGATGCTGCTTGTTTTCCCGCAGGGTGGCGGCAAGGTCATTCAGAGAAATGCTTTCAAAATCCTTGTCTTTGGCCGCACAATACTGAGAGATAAACAGGTTGGCGTTATAAATAGGACCGCCGGAATAGGCATTTTTGACCTCCATATGGTCGGCTCCCGATGCCGCAAAGTCAGCTTCGATCCGGGCAAGTACATCATCCAGTGCCTCACCCAAGATGCCGTTGAGGGTAAAGGTGATCTCGTTGGCGTTCTCAATAATCGCTGTTTCGCTATTCAAAATCGGAATTTCGGGGTCAGATGGCGAAAAGGCATTGGTCAGTCCACCGAAAATAAGACCAGGGAGCATGAGAACAAATAATACCGGCAGCATAAGCAGGGCAATGACTGCCACAATGATTTTTCCGATATGCTTCCGACCTGCCCACACTGCGCCTGCAACTGCACCGTAAGGACCGCCTGCGGCAGCGCCTTTGGCAGCGGAGGAAATAGCTTTTCCGGTTTTGATTGCGCCGCAGATGGTATGCGCTGCGGAGGCGCCGGTCTCCACAGCTTCGGAAAAACTGCTTTTTTGATCTTCTGGCATTTATATCTTGTCCTTTCTCTTCGGGGATGGAGGCAGCTTTTTGACAATGGACTCGTTGAAAGCGATAGAACCGTCAGGAGCCATATAGGGCGATTTGTCAACAGCATCCACAGCGTACTGTTTATACCATGCTGTGCCATCCACGGCATGAATGGTGGTGTACTGGCCTTCCGGGGCAACATATTGGTCTGCGTGGTACATACCAAAGGAGATGCCTTCGGGATGTTCCGCAGTCACTTCTGTGCCGGTGATGCGGCCGCCGCCAATTTCGACATTTTGGAAGGTCGGAACATTTTCAGCTCCGGATTCCAGTGCCGCATATCCCATGTAAGAGTGCAGGGCTTCGGCGGCTTTTTCACCGGAAATGGAACCCATCTGGCTGATACTGCCCGTGGCTACGCTGCCGATTACATTGTTGGCAAAATTGCCGCCCTTACTAACGGAAGAAGCGTACATATGGCCGCCGATCCCTCCGGCTGCAGCATCGCCTAAAAGACTGCCAAGACCGGAAGGCTTGGAGCCGGGAGTTGTGGTGGCTGTTTTGATGGCGCTGTTTGTGACTTTTCGGCTCACCACTCCAGCAAGACCGCCGCTGGCAAACCCTGCTCCAAAGCCGCCGCTGCCTTTACTACCGTTTGCGTTGACATTGGTGGAACTGCTGTTTCTCCCGCCGCCAAAGTGGTGACTGGAAAAGTTCTTGATGCCGCCGATGCCTCTGGCAGCGATCATAGCCTCAGCCAGCATGCTGCCGCCGGTATGTCCTACATTGACACCAAGACTGGAGAGGAAGGAATCGATTTTCTGGCCGACTTTGAGAAAGCCGATAGCACAGAGAAACCAGATAAACACATTGCCGGAAACGGCTTCTTTTCCCACAGCGTCTACCTGAGTTTGCACATCGCTTTCGGAGATAGCGGCAAAAGCCGGCTGGCAGAACAGGCAGGAGAGAATTGCGACTGTAAAGGCCGCAAACAAAAATTTTTTGAGTTTCTTCAAGGATAAGACCTCCTTACAACGAAAGCGGGTTCGCAAGGAAGGACCCCACCATGCTTGTGAACAGGCGCAGGCACCAGGCGTTCATGACCAATAGGAAAATTTGGCCGCCAAGCATCCGGCACCAGGATTTCCAGATGTTTGCTGTGGTCTGGCTGGCGCCCATAGAAAAAGCCACAGGAGCCGTGTAGACCAGTACACCGAGCAGCACATACCGTTCGGCTGCCTCGAATAGAAGTTTTAGGTAGTTCCAGGCCAGGATGAGAACCAAAATCAAGGTAATCAGCGCCACAGCCCCATTGGCACACACACCGATGATGACCAGCATCACGGAATTGAAGTCTGCAAAGCTTAATGCAGGAAGGTCGGACTCCATGATCCAGTGGTAGGGGGTGCCGCCGATGGTAAGAACAATATTGACGATCTCATCTGAAAAGAGCGTCAGCAGGATAAAAATAACGGAACGGATACTCAGCTTTACCGGGTCTTCTGCTTCCACACCTGCGCCAAGACCGAAGTTTTTGAATAACTGCCAGACCCAGTTGAGCAGGATGATCCCGATTGCCAGAGCCACGAAAACAGAGTACATAGTCTCTGCTGCGGGAAAATAACGCAGAAATACAGCCATATCACAGCCCAGCGCACCCAAAACCGATGTGGTCACCAGATCAAGACCGGCCATTACCTGTTCTGCGATCCATTCCACTATGCCGTCTAAAATGCCCATAAATGCAAGCCTCCTTTCCGGCGAGCAATCAGACGGTCAATCAGCCTGTCCATTGTCCGCCACTAAAGAGCGGCGTCACATACGCCATGATAAAGCCCAAGCCATTGAGGATAGCCCAGGTGATACAGATTCGTTTGAGCCAGGCGCGGCTTTCATCCACCGTCCGTCCGGAACGGGAGAAGTTCATGAGCAGCAAGGCTACCGAAGCAGTGACGATGGCGGCGATAGTGGAGATGGCAAGGATTTGGGTGTATACATCCTGCATGATCTCTTTGGCCTTGGTCCATACATCTGTTGCCGCATAAGCCGGCTGACAGAACATCATGGACATCATCACACACAGGAAGGCGCTGTAAGCCACTTTGGGCAGCGAAAGCCTGCGCTTGGACTGGGTATCCGGCTCCTGAAGCTGCGGAGTTTGAGGGGGTTTCGTTTTCTTCAATTTGCGATCCTCCAATTCTGAATGATTTTTTGATGCTCAATAGGGAACAGAAAAACCCACACCTGTCAAAACAAATGTGGGCTTTCAAATGGTCGGGCGGCCATCTGGGCAGCAAAAAAGCACCCTGATGAAAGGTGCCGTTACTGTCCTGTTCGGTTTTGGGTGCAAGTTTGAGCATATTCAGTTTAACACATCGGTATTTGCACTGAAAGAGCAGAACCATGCCAATTTTGTTCCCGAAATGTGCCAATTATTTGCCCGATTGTCCGGAAGGTGATTTTGTCTCTGGCAAGAACTGTTCCAGCATGTCTAAACTGTCCTTGGAGGTATAGCCCCAAAGGACGGAACTGAGGGCTTCAATAGCTTCCCGGCGTTTGCGGTAGTAGGTTCTGAAACTGATGTCACGAATGTGCGGCCGCAGGGTCTCGATGATTTCCTCAACATTTTTGAGCTGCTGGGGCGAGAGGAAGGAGTAGTACAGCAGCCAGTAATATGCCTCACCGTTTTTGTGCTTGGTACGCAGCAATTCGACTGCGGAATCCAGCAGCTTAAGCATTTTGTGGCTGCGTTCAATGCACTTGGCATGATGCTCAATGTCACTTCCGGCCAGATCGGCGCCGGCCAGATAGACTGAATCCAGAAAATCCTCGATGGAGGTGCCATACTCGATCTCAAACTTGGTGCGGACATGCTGGACAGAAAGCTCCAGACTCCACACAACATCCCGGTATTTTTTCAGCAGTTTCCAGGTATCATGGTACAGGGGATTATCAGCAACATCAGGTTCAACAAATTTTCTCATTTCAAGTTCCTCCTATTTTCGTGCTCCTCAAAGGGAGTGAGTGTAAGTTCAAAAGTGGCGATTGAAGTGTTTGTGCCGCAGAGGATGGTCAGACCAAAGTGGGCTGTGGATTTCCCTCGCGCACGCGGAATCAACTCTTCCCAGCAGTCGTCCGATAAGGGATATAACTTATAGCGGGAGAGCGGGCAAGAAAAGCAGGAAATCCCTTGCGTAGATAGGATGTCAGCCATCTTGCGGAGTATCGTTTCAATGTGCGATTTTGAAACGCTGGAAAGTGCATCCGAAACAATGATCTCATGCTCAGAGATGGAATGGCTCTCTTCGGTTTCAGCAGTTTCCGGAAGCTCCAGATGAATGTTTAAGGTCATGGCAACTTCCTCCTTGTCGATTAAAACATCGGAAATCTCAAACATGGTGGATAGGTAGTTCTGCAGGTAGATCACGCTTCCATGCCGGCCGGGAAACGACATGATAGAGATATACCCAAGACCGTCCAGCTTTTTCAGTATCCGGCATACGGTAGCGCGTGACAGCCCCCAGCGGCAGGAGAGTTCGGTATAACTGACCAACGGGTTTCCTGTACCATTGCGAAAGTAGGCTACCGGGCCGACCTCTGACCCCTGCACCTGCGTATCGTTGTAGACAGCGGATACCCACAGATCCAGAACGATGTCCATTTCAGAGCAGCGGGCAGAGCTGACCAGTTCCAGGGCAACAGAGACTGGCAGGAAGAAAAAACCGGTATCCTTTTGGCATGGGGCATTGTACTCCAGTGCGGAATTGTGGCGGGCCCAGTGGAGGATTTTATATTTTACTACATTGCCACGGCCCAGCAGTGTATAGGAAATCAAGTGCTGCTTCTGAAGGGTATCCAGCATGGACAGCGCCTGCCGATGAAAGCGGGTGCGGAACCAGCAAGACAGTTCCTTGACGGTGCACACCCATTCGCCGGGCGAGACTGTATAACTGATCCCGTCAATACGGCGATATGAGGTGCGGAAGTTTGCATAGCTGCAAAGTACAGTAAAATGAAAAAGGCCGGAGCCTCCGTTTATGCGGATGCTCCGGTCGTTGATCAGTTTGTGGATGAACTCACGATAAATCCGGCATCGTGGGTAATCTACCACTTGTTTAATTTGAAGTTGGTATTCTGGCATGACAGTCTCCTCTTTATTATGTATTAAAGGTGGGGCAATAAAAGTAATAAAATGTTTCGATAAAATCGTTGACTTAGATTGAATTGAAGGTTATTATATAATAATGTATGCGTCTGCGGTTAAACGATCAAGCCGTTCTTTGTGTAGAGATCATGTTAGATATAGCATCCTGAGTAACGCAGCAAATTTTTGCCATTTCTATGCCAGCGATATGCCATAACAGGCGCACTACAACTTTCTACAACTTTTCTACAACTTTTGAAGCGAAAAGGATGGCACAAGAGGACACGAGACGAATGAAAAAAATTTCACGAATCGAGTATTGTGCGGGTTTTGAACCCTTACAGAGCGGCATGGAACAGGATGAAGGGAGCCGAATTTTGCTCCCGACGATGAAGACGCTGGGCGGTTCTGATAATAGCAGGAAGGCAGAGAAGGCCGCTCCGGCCGCTGCTTCTGCTCCGGCTGCTGAGAACGTGAAATCCGCGGTAGAGATTGATTTTTCAAATGTGAAGATTGAGCCGCTGTTTGAAGAGATGGTGGATTTTGAGACTTTCTCAAAGTCTGATTACCGTGCAGTGAAGATCAAAGACTGCGTGGCAGTGCCGAAGAGCAAGAAGCTTCTCCAGTTTACTCTGAACGATGGAAGCGGCACAGACCGCACGATTTTAAGCGGAATTCATGAGTACTACGAGCCGGAGGATCTGATTGGTAAGACAGCCATCGCCATCGTGAATCTGCCGCCAAGAAAGATGATGGGAATTGACTCCTGCGGTATGCTGATTTCAGCCGTGCATGAGGAAGACGGACATGAGGGGCTGAATCTGCTGATGGTGGATGATAGGATTCCGGCGGGGGCGAAGTTGTATTAATAAGCGGTGATAGTATTGGAGTAAATAATAACAGGTATCTGATGAAGAAATACTGCTTCCTCAGATACCTGTTTTGATGTGTGAAAAATACATTTTCCTGTGCCAGGTCATGCTATGCTGTTTTTTGCTGGTATAGCCAGAATGTCGTTCCGTTTCATTGCAGATCAGTAAAGTTTTATCCAATTACACCAGCATTTCAACAAACTCAACCGGATACATAGTCCGTTTGGACACTTCCTCAACCGCTAATCCCTGGCTGAGAAAACGCCTGATGACGCACTCCATGCTTTCTGCTGCCTCAATGATATATTTATCAAAATCATAAAACCGCATACTCCGCTGGCCCCAGGGATATTCCGTCGGGTGATGGATAAATTCCACTCCTTCGATGGCCTCCAGCTTTCTCTCCCAGTCGTCGATCCGGTCTGTTTCAAAATAGAGCTGAAAGTTATTTGCTGCTGTCTTTCTGTTCAGTGATTTACCGATCATTGCTTCGTAGTTTGTTTGCAGGCTGAGGCCATTTTCCAATGAGACGTGTTCTCCTAAATCCATGAGGATTTTTTGCTCCAGGATTGTTTCGTAAAAATATTTTGATTTTTCCATATCATCAACTATAAGCAATGTGCCTCCGTATTTCATATGGATACCTCCTCTTTTTTCTCAATTATAGCCTAAAACTTTGCGATCGCACTGTAAAAATCAGACAAGTTGCTTCGGTATTCCTGAGGCGTAACGCCGCATACGGCCCTAAAATCCCTGATAAAGTGAGAAATATCATAAAAACCGGATTCGGCAGATATATAATTGAGGCTGTGGCTCGTATGGTGCAGCAGATAAATGGCTTTGTTAATACGCACGATTCGGGAAAAATGTTTCAGGTTAAATCCTAAATAGTGATTGGAAAGCCTGTTTAAATGACGTTCACTGTAAAATGTTTTTTCTGTTATTTCTTTGAGACTTATGTTACCGTTGCTCTGAATGATCAGCTGCACGGCCAGACGGAATTCAGCCGGGTACTGGCTGCATTGGCTGCAAAGCAGCAGACTCTCGATTCTGGTCAGCAGTTCTTCCGCGGTTCCCGCGTTACAGAAGATTTCTTTTATGGAAGAATCCAGTAGGGGCGCGATCTGTTCAAAGGAAATGATCGTATCCATCAGCTGATTCTGCTTTGTTCCGGTGAATACAAACAGCCCTGCCGGCTGAAATTCGATAATGAATATCACGCTGCATGCATTCGCATTTTTTCCAACAAAATATGGTTTGGAGGACGGTCCGAAAATCAGGATGCGCAGATCAGCCCCGTCATATGTAATGACAAGAGTTGCACTTCCATGCGGCACGATAGTATAGTCATCGGAAATGACACCTTTGATTGGAAAGGTTATGGTATAGTTAGAGATCAGTGTTTTCAACTGCTCGCTGGGCGAAAAATAAGCAAAATTCTCATCACCCATTAATCGCGTATTGGTTTTCACGGCTGAAAAATCTGCGCTGTCCTTTTTTATCATATATTTTTATGTTCACTTTCTGAGAGTGGATCTGCTAAATGAAAAAAATGCAGATAATTCTATCTGCACTTCCTGATTCAGTCTACTACATTTCAAATAAAAAGTCTATAGTTATTTTTGATTATCTGGAACAGGAAGGGGCAAAGACTCTGTACCTCTTCACGGATTCCAGCTGTACTTAACAGTTTTACGAGAAGCGGGGAATGCAGCGGCTGGGAGAGAAGACGGTGGAATTCAGCCCTCATACAGACTACCGCCTGAATATGTTTATCTATGGCCTGGAATTGCAGGCGGCCAGTTAAGGCCGCACTGCAATTCAGACCGCACTGCTTCGCTGCCCGCAGGCCGGCGCATCGATGACCCGGTCATACCGGTAGGCCGAGAAGATAAATCCCAGCAGCAGCATATTTACGAGGATGCTGATACTGCCCTCCGAAACCATGGGAAGATTAGTAAAGCTGCCATACTGGAAACCGAAGTTCCCAAGTATATAGAGCACGCTCTGAAACAGCAGGCACAGGCCGCAGTGAAAGGATACCGCTCCCGCGAGCGCTCCGTGTATCCTTCGGATGCAGGAGAAGAGGACCGCGTAAAAGGCGGACATAACTGCAAGAAACAGAAATCCGGCCAGCCAGCCGAACTGTAGTATGAATACGGCCAGAAGATAGTTGTTCGCGTAATGCTGGGGCAGAATGTTCCATAAAGTGACATCTGACGGATCGGAGCGGAAGATGGAGCGGTGATGTTCAGAAAACGGCTTTTTCCCTTCCGCGGCAGCCTCTCTGGCATCTCCGCAGCTGAAATACCATTCGCCGGTTCCATACTCCATCAGCTCCTCCGGCGTAAGCGAAATCTGGCCGGCCAGCGGTGATTTGGAGAGCAGCTCCTGAATCAGAACCCCGTTATAGGAGTCGCTTAAGGTGTCGTATGCGCTCGCCTCCGGATTTACAAATGCCTGAAAATACCGGGACTGGCCGGGAAGCATACCATAAACAAGAAGGAGTACCACGCCCCCGGCGGCTGCCTGGATCAGGAGCCTTCTTTTATTTCCGGTGAATATCTCCCGGCAGATCATATACAACACGGTTCCGATCATGGAGAAGAGGAAAGTCACGGTCTCGGCCAGCGTAAAGCTTTTGTATGTAAAGTAATGGATAAGGACTGCCCCGGCAGTGAGAAGAAAAGCGGCTGCCATGGCTTTCGGTGTCTGCTTCCGCATACGGTAGAGAAGGATGACAACAACCGGTCCGGTCAGCAGAAGCGCATAGTAATCAATCATATGCCATGGAATAATGTATGCCGTGTCCCAGATTACATCCGCTATCCAATCGAATTCGATCATGGAAAGGAATATGGCTTCCGCGGCAAATATGGCTGCCGCCAGAATGAGAAGCCGTTTCTGGTACCGGATCAGCAGAGGGTATCCTTTCAGCGCCATGACCACCAGAAGGACAGCGCCAGTCAGATAGATATGAAGCCCGCGGAACGTCAGTTCCGGAATCACGGCCGTACAGGTTTCCGCAGCGAGACCGATGAGAAGGAGAATCACGGTCAGAACCATCAGAAGGCGGCTGGACCGGACGTGACGGACCGCGTTGATCCCGGTGCCGATCGCAACACCGTCCCCCATGGCATCCACCGCTTTCTTAACCGCATCTTCGGGACTCATCCCTTCTGAGAGATACTCCTCCGTCCTGTCATCGATATGGTCCTTTAATTCTCTTACCACTGCCGGACGCAGAGGTTTATAGGCGATCTGATCCGCCACGTCCTCTAAAAATGCTTCTTCATAATCCGTAGGCTGATTGTGATTCTTCTGGAAGGGTTTATCCAAACAAAACACCCCCGATCACCTGATTCACCGCCGTCTGAAACGAATCCCATTCCTTCAGCTTATCATGTAAAAGCTTCCGGCCGCTTTCGGTTATGATGTAATACTTACGCTCACGGCCATTTTCCGCGGTTCTCTGTTCGCAAATCACCGCCCCATCCTGTTCGAGCGCGTGCAGCAGGGGATAAAGCGTCCCCTCCTTCAGCGTGAAAACGCGTTCACTTCTTATTTCCAGCTCTTTGATGATCTGATAGCCGTACATGTCCTGCTGTTCCAATAGCTTCAGGATCAGCATGGAAGAGCCTACGGCCATATATTTTTTGTCCATATTTGCCTCCATCTCGGAAATATTTCCCTAAAATAATACCTCGAGTTTCTATGTATCGTAATCCTATCATACATAGAAACTCGAGGTATGTCAAGAAGCAAATAAAAATTCTTATAATTCGCGGATTACTCTTTTCCTTCCCCGTCAAAGTATTCTTTGACCAGCCTGACTACAGTGCCGGACAGCAGGAACACCGCGATCAGGTTGGGAATTGCCATCAGGCCGTTAAAGGTTTCGGCGATACTCCAGAGCATCCCTAAATCCATGGTGGCGCCCAGGATTGCGACCAGAGAGTAGACGATCATGAACGCTTTGATAATGCGCGAGGAGAATAGGAACTCGATACATCTCGCGCCGTATAATCCCCAGCCGATGATGGTGGAAAATGCGAAACAGCACATGGCAACGGCTGTAAAAATGGATACCCAGCTGCCATAGGTGGAAGTAAACCCGAGAATGGTTAATTCCGCGCCGGCCGCTTTCCCGTAAGGAACCGGAACACCGCTGCAGAGGATGACAAATGCGGTCAGAGTACAGATGACAATGGTGTCGGCAAACACTTCAAAAATCCCGAAAAAGCCCTGTTTTACCGGTTTTTTCGTGTCGGCGCAGGCGTGGGCGATGGATCCCGTTCCAAGGCCCGCTTCGTTGGAGAAGATGCCGCGGGAGACACCTTTCTTCATGCTCATAAAGAAGGTTCCGACCACGCCGCCTGTGACGGCCGCCGGGTTAAATGCCCCGTAAACAATCGACGAAAATACGGCGGGAACCCGGTTAATATTAAGAAGAATCACGCCGAAGGCGAGCACGATATAGAACAGCGCCATAAAGGGAACCAGTTTCTCCGTCACGCTTCCGATTCTTTTGATTCCGCCGAGAAGGACCAGGGCCACCAGAGCCGCCAGAATGATTCCGATGATAAGACTGGTGGTGTGCGCAGCGCCCTCATCGATCAAATGGTAGTTGAGCAGCGCAGAGTTGATTGCTGTTGTGATGGTGTTTACCTGAGTGGCATTGCCTGTTCCGAACACGGTGAGGACGCCGAAGGCCGAAAACAGAGTGGCCAGCCAGCGCCAGTTTTTCCCGAGACCGTTCTTTATGTAGTACATGGGGCCGCCTACTAAGTCGCCCTTCTCATTCACTTCACGGAAATGCACGGCCAGAGTTACCTCGGAAAATTTTGTACACATACCCAGAATCGCAGAAACCCACATCCAGAATACGGAGCCAGGGCCACCGATGGCGATGGCTCCGGCCACTCCGGCGATATTGCCGGTGCCGACCGTAGCGGCCAGAGCGGTGCAGACCGCCTGAAACGGCGTCATGGTACCGTCGGACGCGTCGCGCTTGCGGAACATCCGGCCCAGGGTAACCCGGATCGAATAGGAGAACTTGCGGATCTGCAGAAAATTGGTGCGGATACTCAGATAGAGGCCCACGCCGATGATGCAGACCATGGCTGGGACGCCCCAGATAAAATTGTTCACGGCATTGTTGATGGATTCGATAGTGTTTAACATATGATGGAACCTTCCTGATTGTATTTTTGCTTTTTATTACCGTGTTTTGGTAAGGGAAAAAACAGTGAAAATATATAAAATAATACCATAATATTACAGAAAAGTACATGGCAATCGAGATTCTTAAGCCTGACGGCCGCCGCAGAGGCCCTCTGTCGGACCCTGCCTCCCGTTCTCTTCCTTCAGATAGTGAGAAACATTGTTAAATAGCGGTACTTGTATTTACGGAATCCCAATGCTATACTATTTTGAGTTAGTTGAAGATAACCTAAAAAATCCATGCTAGATAAAGGCATTTCTGTCCTTGTGCCGGTGTTCGGTCCGGCCCTGGAGCAGAAATACTGTGGTTGGTAAAAAAAGAAAGAGAGGATTAAGACATGAGCAAAACAGCAGTAGTGTATTGGAGCGGAACTGGCAATACGGAGGCTATGGCGGCAAAAGTGGTGGAAGGCGCGCAGGCGGCAGGAGCGGAGGTCTCGCTGTTTACGGCTGCGGAATTCGGGGCGGACAAAATGGATGAATTTGATTCAGTTGCATTCGGCTGCCCGTCCATGGGAAGTGAGCAGCTGGAGGAGGACGAATTTGAGCCGATGTTCCTGAGCTGCGAGGCGAAGCTGAGAGGGAAGAAGATTGCGCTCTTCGGCTCCTACGGATGGGGAGACGGCGAGTGGATGAGAACCTGGGAGAAGACCTGCCGGGAGGATGGCGCTGTACTGGCCTGCGACTGCGTGATCTGCAATGACGCTCCGGACGCGGAGGCGGAAAGTGCCTGCGAGGAACTGGGCAAGGCGCTGGCTTAGGAGAGAAGAAATATAAAAAAGATTAAAAGTGCCTAACCCGCATTGCCATTGACTAACCGACGCCAAAATGGTTACACTAGGAGTAAGAAGAGGCGGATAGTTTCAAAGCGCATAGAACGAAAGCACGCAGCGCATGATGTGGAAATGGGGGTGCAGCTATGCAGTCACTGGCACAGGCAAAGGCGGGAGACGACTATACGATCAAATGGATGTTCGGTGCTCCCCAGATTCTGGAATTTCTAAACGGATACGGGATCAGAGAGGGAAGCGATATCCGTGTTTTCCAGCAGGGAAAAGACGGAATCATCATCGGACGGGATGACGTGCGCCTTGCGATCGGTGAAGATGTGGCGAGACGAATTCAGGTATGAGCCGGCTTTAGCAGGAAACGGAACGGAATACAAATTATATAAAAAGTAAAAGTAAAGCAAAACAAAACAAAAACAGAAAAACAGGCGGTCTGCAGAGAAAAGGTTTCTCCCCGGACCGCCTGTTTTCCTATTTTTTCAGCAATTCATTTCCTTTTGTCACGTGATCCTTGATAGCCTGAAAGCTTTTTGCGCTCACCACATGCTCGATCCGGCAGGCGTCTTCCGCCGCGGTTTTTTCATCGACTCCCAGATACATCAGCCAGTTGGAAAGCATCGTATGGCGCTCATACATGGTCTCAGCAACCTGTTTCCCGGAATCTGTCAGGGTGATATAGCCATCCTGATCCACCAGAATATAACCATTTTCGCGGAGGTTGCGCATGGCGACGCTGACACTCGGCTTGGAGAAATCCAGTTCATTGGCAATATCGATGGAACGGACGTGCGGCTTTCTATTGCTAAGAATCAGTATGGTTTCAAGATAGTTTTCGGATGATTCGTTCATCTTCAATGTTCGTTTACCTCCCTGCGGTTAAAGTATCAGAATGCGTGATACAAATAGTTTATCATAGCCGGGGAAAAAGGTCAAAATAAGAATATGAAAAAAATTATTGACAATTCAGTTAGCAGGTACTAATCTATAGTTAGTCATAACTAATAGAAAAAATTGGAAGAAAGGAAGGAGCACATATGGCGACAGCGATTATATGCCTGGCCCTTATCATGGCAGGGGTTCTGGCGATAAGAAGCTACAGAAAGAAGCTGACCACCGGCTGCTGCGGAGGTTCGGGCGAGGCTGCGGTGAAGAAAATAAAGGTAAGTGATAAGGATCTCACCCACTATCCGCACCGCCGGGTTTTGAAGGTGGACGGGATGTCCTGCGGCAACTGCGCGATCCGGGTGGAGAATGCATTAAATTCCCTGGAGGGCGTCTATGCCCGCGTGAATTTAATGGAGGCGGAGGCAGATGTCCGCATGAAACAGGAACTTAGCGACACCGTGTTGAAGGAGACTGTCAAGGACGCGGGATACACTGTTTACCGGATCACACCGGTAAATGACTCAATTTCTCAATAAAGTCTGTTGGCGTTGACTAACCGGATAAATTTCTAGTAAAACGTTTATATAAGGAGTGACTGAAGATGAAAAAACACAGGTTTTGGGCCTGGGCAATGCTGTTCTGCCTGGCGATGGTTTTTTATACGGGTTACAAGCATAAATAAGAAAAACAGGAGGATAAAGAAATGTTGGACTGCTTCAAAATGAAAAAAATCGGAATCTTTGCAGGAGGTGTTTTATTCGGTACAGCAGGCGTTAAAATTCTGGCGAGTAAAGATGCGAAGAAGTTTTACGTCAACTGTCTGGCCGCCGGACTGCGCGCGAAGGACTGCGTGATGACAACTGCCACTTCGATCCAGGAGAACGCAGACGATATTCTGGCTGAGGCGAAGGAGATCAACCGTCAGAGAGCGGATGAAGCCTTTGAAGACGAGAGCGAAGAGATGGTTTCTGAGACCGCGGAAGAGACAGCAGCAGAATAAAAGAAGACACCGCCTGATGGAATGTTCCTCAGGCGTTCCTTTTTGAAGAGCTGTAGAGACACAGGACAGGAGACAAAGACATGAGATTTATAGTGAAACACGAGATAAAGGGTCGGCTTCGGATCCATCTCGACCGGCGTCAGCTGACTCTGAGAGAGGCGGATCTGTTCTGCTGTGCCCTGAGCCTCATTCCGGGTGTGAAGGAGGTGAAGGTCTATGAGAGGACCGCGGATGCGGCGATTCTCTATGAGGACGGCCTGCGGTCGGTCATCATCGGGGAGATCAGGCGTTTTTCCTTTCAGGACGAGTCACTCTGTGAGCTGGTTCCGAAGGACAGCGGCCGGGCGCTGAACCGGGAATACAAGGAAAAACTGATCCAGCGGGTCGTTGTGAGGGCGTTTACAAAGGTATTTCTGCCTGTGCCGTTTCGGGCTGTGTATACGGCGGTGAAGTCCGTTTGCTATATCGTAAAGGGCCTTCGCTGTCTCCTGAAGGGAAAGCTGACGGTTGAGTTTCTGGATGCCGCCGCCATCACGGTGTCGATCGCAAGACTGGATTTCAATACGGCCGGTTCCGTGATGTTTCTGCTGGGGATCGGGGAGCTTTTGGAGGAATGGACCCACAAGAAATCGGTGGGAGATCTGGCGAGAAGCATGTCCCTGAACATCGAGAAGGTATGGCAGAAGGTGGACGGTACGGAGGTTCTGGTTCCGGTCTCCCGAATCCGCGAGGGAGACCTCGTGACAGTACATGTGGGCAGCGTGATTCCGCTGGACGGAATTGTCGTGACCGGCGAAGCCATGGTAAATCAGGCCTCCATGACCGGCGAATCCATACCGGTGAAGAAGGAACCGGATACATACGTATACGCGGGATCCGCAGTGGAGGAAGGGAGCATCACCATCTGTGTGAAGAAGGCGGCCGGATCCACCAGATTCGAGCGGATTGTCAAAATGATTGAGGACTCCGAGAAGCTGAAATCCAATGTGGAAGGAAAGGCGGCCGCCATGGCCGATGCGCTGGTTCCCTGGAGTCTGGGCGGCACGGTGCTCACCTGGCTGCTCACACGGAATGTGACGAAGGCGATCTCGATCCTGATGGTAGACTTCTCCTGTGCGCTGAAGCTGGCCATGCCGCTGTCCGTGCTTTCCGCCATGCGGGAGGCGGGAAGCTACCGGGTTACAGTCAAAGGCGGTGTCTATCTGGAGTCCGTGGCGGAGGCAGATACCATCGTATTTGATAAGACCGGTACTCTCACGAAGGCCAGGCCGGTGGTGGCCGGCGTCGTGACCTTCGAGGGGCGGGACGAGGATGAGATGCTCCGGATTGCAGCCTGCCTGGAGGAACATTTCCCCCATTCCATGGCGAACGCGGTCATTCAGGAGTCCGTCCGGAGAGGTTTGATCCACGAGGAAATGCACTCGAAGGTGGACTATATTGTAGCCCATGGAATCGCCTCCTATATCGGAGGGGAACGGGTGATTATCGGCAGTCACCACTTTGTCTTCGAGGATGAGGGGAGCGTGATTCCGGAAGACGGAAGAGAACAGTACGAGAGCCTTCCGCCGGAGTATTCCCATCTCTACATGGCGGTTGGAGGGCGCCTCGCCGCGGTGATCTGCATTATCGATCCCCTGCGGGAGGAGGCCGCCTCAGTGGTCAGTCAGCTGAGAGCGCTGGGACTTTCCAAGATCGTTATGATGACGGGAGACAGTGACCGGACTGCAAAGTCCATCGCGCAGAAGGTTGGCGTGGACGAGTATTATTCCGAAGTACTTCCGGAGGACAAGGCCGGTTTCGTGGAGGCAGAGAGAGCCGCAGGCAGGAAAGTCATCATGGTCGGTGACGGTATCAACGATTCTCCCGCCTTATCAGCCGCCGATGTGGGAATCGCCATCAGCGAGGGGGCGGAGATCGCCAGGGAAATCGCGGATATCACCATTTCGGAGGACGCACTGGATCAGCTGGTGACACTGAAACGAATCAGCAACGCGCTGATAGTCCGTGTAAACAGAAATTACCGGTTTGTGATCGGATTTAATTTGGGCCTGATCCTGATGGGCGTCAACGGAATCCTGGCGCCGGCTACTTCCGCGCTGCTTCATAATACATCGACGCTCATGGTCAGTCTGAAAAGCATGACCAATTTACTGGAACAGAAACAATAGAAAACGGTTTAAAAGAGTCATACCACGAAAAGCGGTGTGACTCTTTTTTTTCCATTTCCCATCTATTAAGAAATGTTCTCAAGAACGGCTATGGACAAATGTTGTAATAGCTGGTAAAATCTAGTTAGTTATAACTAACCAAATAAACTGAAGAGCCGGAGGAAACAGTAATGGTGTAAAACCCGGCAGGCTGTGAATTACAGACAGCACGATAGAAAACTGGAGGTATTATAAATGAGCGTAGTGATTATCGGCGGCCACGACCGTATGGTGAGCCAGTACAAGAAGATATGCAAGGAATTCAAATGCAAGGCAAAGGTCTTTACCCAGATGAGCACCAACATGGATAAGAAGATCGGATGTCCGGACCTGCTGGTCCTGTTTACCAACACGGTTTCCCACAAGATGGTAAAATGTGCCCTGGACGGCATCGATGACGGTGCCACCCGCGTGGTACGCTGCCATACCAGCAGCGGAACGGCGCTTTCTAAGATTCTGGAGGATGAGACTCCGCAGGCTGTGTAAGAAGCTGCGGCTGCGGCCAGGCAATTGAGTGAGAACGCCATATATTTTTACGGTTGCTATGGCATGTTCTGTAAAAGGATGGTATGATGGGGCAGGAGCGCAGTTTTTGGCGGTGCAGGCATGAAAAACCAGCCGCGAAACGCGCAAACTGAGGAGAAAGGACCCCTTCATAAAATGATAAGAGATTACTTTAAGAAACTGGACCGCAGGCGGGCCGTCATCATGATCATCGGTAATATTTTTACGGGAATGGGAATCAGCATTTTCAAACTTTCAGGACTGGGCAACGACCCCTTCAGCGGCATGGTAATGGCCCTGTCGGACTGCACCGGCATTCAGTATGCGTTTTTCCTTATCCTGGTAAATCTTGTGATTTTCATTGCTGAGATTACCATGGGCCGGCAGCTGATCGGCCTGGGCACGGCTGTGAACGCGCTGCTTCTGGGATACATCGTTACCTTCTTTTTCGGAATATGGGAGGTGACCCTTGGAATGCCTTCCATGCTGTGGCAGAAGCTATTGACCGTATTAATCGGAGTGGTGGTCTGCAGCTTCGGGCTCTCTTTATACCAGACCTCCGATGTAGGCGTGGCGCCGTATGACAGCCTTGCGCTGATCATGTGCAGAAAGCAGAAAAAGATCTCCTACTTCTGGTGCCGTATGGCCTGTGACGTGTTCTGTGCGGTGGTGTGCTTCGCGGCAGGCGGAATTGTCGGCCTGGGAACGCTGGTATCCGCTTTGGGACTGGGGCCTTTTGTGCAGTTCTTTAACAAAACAAGCAAGAATTTCCTCACCTCTACAGGTGGAGGGATGAAACGCCAAAAACAAGCTTAACGTCAGTGGTGGGCGGAGAGAAATCGGTATCCCCCACTGACATGAAGTCAGGTCGTGCATCTACAAGATGTAGTCGCACTCTGTGAAATTATCGAGCGTGGATTGAAACATTTTACGGACAGGCTGTTGAAAAAGGACGGAGTATCGAATCCTGTATAAGTGAAAATCAAATCCCCTGTGACTTTACTAAATGGTAATGGCACAGGGGATTTATGTGTCTGTAAGTAATCGTTTAGACTATGAATATCCGTATCCTCGCAAAAGAAGAAGTAAGTCTGGACTGCTTTCTGTCCGGTGAGCCGGATTATGTTTATAAACAAATAGCAGATTTAAGGTGACATACAGGATTGACATTTTCCCTGGTTTGTGCAATAATATAAATACTTTGATAAAAAGATATATAAAAGTATTTATATTATTGCACAGACCAAAATGTAGAAAGAGGGTACATGTATGATGCTGCAGCAGGTAATGACTGCTCCGGGGGAAATTGAGTTTCGGGAGGTGCCGGTTCCGGAGCCGGAAGAGAATCAGGTACTGGTTAAGATCAGAAAGATCGGCGTGTGCGGATCGGACATCCATGTCTACCATGGCGAGCATTCGTTTACCAGCTATCCGGTCACCCAGGGACACGAAGTATCGGGGGAGATCGAGAAGCTCGGAAGCGGTGTAAAAGGATGGAAGGCGGGGCAGAAGGTGACGATCCAGCCGCAGGTGGTCTGCGGAAAATGTTATCCGTGCCGTCATGGCAAATACAATCTCTGCGAAGAACTGAAGGTAATGGGATTTCAGACGACCGGTGTGGCATCCGATTACTTCGCTGTCGACGCGGCCAAGGTGACGCCGCTTCCGGAGGAGATGAGCTTTGACGAGGGCGCCATGATTGAACCATTGGCGGTGGCGGTTCACGCGGTGAAGCGTGCCGGAAATGTGGAAGGCGCTAAGATCGCAGTCCTGGGAGCGGGACCGATCGGAATTCTGGTGGCCCAGACGGCGAAGGGGCTGGGGGCGGAGAGCGTCATGATTACGGATGTCAGCGATTTGAGGCTGGAAAAGGCGAAGGAATGCGGCGCGGATTACTGCATCAATACGAAGACGAAGAATTTCGGCGAGGCCATGGTGGAGAATTTCGGGCCGGATAAGGCTGACGTCATCTACGACTGCGCGGGCAATAATATTACGATGGGACAGGCCATTCAATATGCGCGCAAGGGAAGCACCATCATCCTGGTGGCGGTATTTGCGGGAACCGCCCAGATTGATCTGGCTGTCTTAAATGACCATGAGCTGGACTTGAATACCAGTATGATGTACCGAAATGAGGACTATCTCGATGCGATCCGTCTGGTAAAGGAAAAAAAGGTGGTGCTGGCGCCGCTGATCTCCAAACATTTCGCATTCAGGGACTATCTGGAGGCATACCGGTATATCGATGAGAACCGGGAGAGCACCATGAAGGTGATTATCAATGTGGCAGAATCGTAACGCAGAAGAATAGACGGAGCTGTGGATCATGATACAGGGGAGAGGAAGATAAAATGGCAGCACAGTACATAACGGGACTCCAGCATATTGGCATCCCGACGAATGATATAGGGAAGACGGTGGCATTTTACCATGAACTGGGGTTTGAGACGGCATTTGAAACGGTAAATGAAGCGGCTGGGGAGAGAGTTGCTTTTTTGAAATGCGGCAGTCTTGTGATCGAGACGTATGAGAACCATCAGGCTGCGGAGAGGAACGGTGCGGTGGATCACGTGGCTCTCGATGTGACGGATATTGAAGCAGTATTTGCAGAGATCAAAGAAGCGGGATACCCCATGCTTGACGAGGAGATCCAGTTTCTGCCCTTCTGGGCAAATGGTGTCCGCTTTTTCACCATTCTGGGACCGAACCGGGAAAAGGTTGAGTTCAGCCAGATGCTGTAAACGATGCACTGCCACTTGCCGTCTTCCCCAATCAATGATAATATGATTACAGGATTGGAGGAGACGGCTATGACAAAAGAAAAGCTTGCGCTTGAAATCATCAGGCGCCTAAAAGAAGAATACCCTGACGTTGGTTGTACACTGGATTACGATGAGGCCTGGAAGCTCCTTGTGAGCGTGCGCCTGGCGGCCCAGTGTACCGATGCCAGGGTAAATGTGGTTGTACAGGATTTATATGCAGAGTATCCGGACGTGGAGGCGCTGGCAGGGGCCGAAGTGGAAGACATCGAAAAGATCGTGAAGCCCTGCGGCCTTGGGCACAGCAAAGCAAAGGATATCAGCGCGTGCATGAAGATCCTGAAGGAACAGTATGACGGCAGAGTTCCCGACGATTTCGATGCACTCTTAAAGCTTCCCGGAGTGGGGAGAAAGAGCGCGAACCTGATTATGGGCGATGTGTTCGGCAAACCGGCCATCGTCACTGATACCCACTGTATCCGTCTGGTGAACCGTATGGGACTGGTGGAGGATTTAAAGGACCCGAAAAAGGTGGAGATGGCTTTGTGGAAGCTGATTCCGCCGGAGGAGGGCAGTGATTTCTGTCACCGCCTCGTATTCCATGGCAGAGATGTCTGTACAGCCAGGACAAAGCCATTCTGTGAAAAATGCTGCCTGAAGGATATCTGCGCCCGAAACGGGGTATAGGGATTACGGCTCCCGGGAGAATGGTATGAATGTCAAGGATTTAAAGAGCTTTGAGGCGGTCTATGAGGAACGCGGCATCAACCAGGCGGCACAGAAGCTGTTTATCACGCCTCAGGGCCTGAGCCGTAATATTAAGATGCTGGAGAGCGAGCTGGATACGGTGCTCTTTGAACGGACGAAACAGGGTGTGAGGCCGACGGAGAGCGCAGAACTGCTTCATGAGAGGGCAGGTATCCTGATTCGGGAGTTCGAGGAAATCCGCAACGGTATCCAACAGCTGAAAAATGAAAAACGACTGCTCCGCATTGGCTGTGCCTGCGGAGTATTTAACGTACTTTCTTTTCCGGTGATTCAGAAATTTATCGATGAGAATCCTGAGATTTCCGTGGAATGGTGTGAGTACTCGAACCAGGAGGTGAAGGAGCGGCTGAAGGATTCCACCATCGAATACGGTTTCGTCGTTGGAGCGTGGAAGGAAGACGGCGTAAAAAACAGGCGTCTGGCCGGATGCAGAGTCTGTCTTCTGGTTTACGAGGGCCACCCCTTCTATGATCTGGAAGAGGTCACCATTGATATGGTCCGTGGTGAAAAGCTGATCCTGATGAACGAGTACTTTCATATGTACCACGATTTTCTGGAGGCCTGCGAGGTCAGGGGATTTAAGCCGCATATTGCTGCCAAAACCGCAGATGCAAACTTTCAGTACCAGCTGTGCAGGCAGAAGACGGGGCTTGCGGTGGTGCCTGATTTTGCCGCGGAGCATTTCCGCATGGACCATATGAGGGCCATTCCCTTCCGGGAGAGGCTGAGATGGGAAGTGTACGGCGTTTATAAGGAGAATAACGGCTGGTATTCGGTGATCCGGGCGCTGGAGGATTTTTTGCAGAACTAGAGCGTGTGCAGAATTCACCGAAACTTACGCAATGCTGTACTGGAGCGTGTCTGCGGATTTACCGGAGGAATAAAAAAAGTATTGACAGCCATCAAGCAATTGTTGATAGCGCCTGTCCTGTATGGAACGGTATAATATCGTTATAAAAATAACAGGAGGGTGCCATGAAGTACAAGAATCTGTTTACACCGGTCAAAATAGGATCGGTCACATTGAAAAACCGTTTTGCCCTGGCCCCCATGGGTCCGCTGGGACTGGCTGACGCCGAGGGCGGTTTTAATCAGAGGGGAATCGACTATTACACGGAACGCGCCAAGGGCGGCACAGGTCTGATCATCACGGGTGTAACCTTTTCGGACTGTGAGGTTGAGACCCAGAGTATGCCAAACTGCCCCAATTCCACGTACAATCCGGTTCATTTTATTCGGACATCGAAGGAGATGACGGAGCGGGTTCATGCCTACGGAAGCAAGATATTTCTCATGATGTCGGCTGGCTTCGGAAGGGTGACAATACCGACGAATCTCGGAGAGTTTCCGCCGGTCGCTCCGTCCGCGATTCCGCACCGGTGGCTGGATAAAATCTGCAGGCCGCTTACGAGGGAGGAGATCCACAGCATTGTAAAGTCATTCGGAGACGGGGCGTATCATGCGAAAAGGGGCGGTTTTGACGGCGTGGAGATTCATGCGGTTCACGAGGGCTATCTGCTGGACCAGTTTGCCATTTCCATGTTCAACCAGAGGACGGACGAGTATGGGGGACCACTGGAAAACAGGCTGCGGTTCGCCCGGGAAGTGGTGGAAGAGATCAAGTCCCGGTGCGGACAGGATTTTCCCGTGGTGCTGCGTTTCAGCTTAAAGAGTATGATTAAGGACTGGCGGGAAGGCGCTCTGCCGGGAGAAATATTTGAGGAGAAGGGCCGCGATATCGAGGAGGGCCTGGAGACTGCGAAGCTGTTGGTGCAGTACGGCTATGATGCACTGGACACCGATGTGGGAACGTATGACGCATGGTGGTGGAACCATCCGCCGATGTATCAGAAAAAGGGGCTTTTCCGTCCGTACTGCAAGATGGTGAAAGAGGCTGTGGATGTCCCGGTGCTGTGCGCAGGCCGTATGGACAATCCGGAGATGGCCTCCGAGGCTGTGGAGGCCGGAGAGTGCGACATCGTCAGCCTTGGCCGCCCGCTTCTGGCCGATCCCGACTATGTGAATAAGCTAAGAGCCGGAAAATGGGAACAGATCCGCCCGTGTATCTCCTGTCAGGAAGGCTGTATGGGCCGTGTTCAGGAATTTTCCATGATTAACTGCGCGGTGAACCCGCAGGCTGCCAGGGAGCGGGTGACCGCCTATGAACCCATCCTAAAGAGCAGACGGGTGATGGTCGTGGGCGGCGGCGCGGCAGGCTGTGAGGCCGCCAGAGTGCTGGCGGTGAGAGGCCATAAGCCGGAGCTGTTCGAAAAGGGCGACAGGCTGGGCGGCAACTTGATTCCAGGAGGAGCTCCTGACTTTAAGGAGGACGATCTCGCACTGGCGCACTGGTATGAGGTTCAGCTTCAGAACCTCAAAGTTCCGGTACATTTCCATACCTGTGTGGACCGGGATATGGTTCTGGCGGGAAATTATGATGCGGTTATCATTGCTGCCGGCTCCAGGCCTAAGGTATTTTCCCTGGGTGATGACGAGCGGGTATATCCTGCGGCTCAGGTCCTGACCGGGGAAAAGGACTGCGGAGATACCACCGTGGTCGTAGGCGGCGGTCTGGTCGGCTGTGAAACTGCGCTCTGGCTGGCAGAACAGGGGAAAAACGTGACGATCGTGGAAGCTCTCGACCGGCTGATGGCGGTCAACGGCCCCTTGTGCCATGCCAACAAGGACATGCTGGAACGCCTGCTTCCCTATCACGGGGTGAAGGCCATAACCTCCGCCAGAGTGACTGGGTATCGCGGCGGAATTCTGCATGCTTCCTGCGGCGGAGAAGAACGGGAAATCGCCTGTGACAGTGTAATTCTTGCAGTGGGGTATCAGGAGGAGGACTCTCTGTACCGCCAGCTGGAATTTGACGTACCGGAGCTGTATCTGCTGGGAGACGCAAGGAAGGTTTCCAATATTATGTATGCGATATGGGATGCGTTTGAGGTGGCAAACCATATTGGCTGAGGAGTGGATGAACAGCGACCGTTTATTCCCGCGAGCAACGAGCCGGACGGACATGCTGGCATGTCCATCCGGCGACTGCCGCGAGGGTCAAATACCCCGCAGCTTGCTGCGGGGTATTTGACTCCAGAGAGCGGTGAGGCAGGTACTGTACCCGATCAAGCGGGGCAGGCTCTGCCTGCGGGGCGTTTAACCCTCACGGCATCGGAGCAGGACACACAGCAGAGAGATATAATATCCTCTGCAGCTTCCTGCTTCGATGCCGTTTTTTTGTATAAAAATAATTGCCGGCGGACAGCGGAGAAATGAATAAACATGACATACAGATGACGTGAATAGTGTGGTATTGTAGTTACAGTTCGTTTATATTTGATTTTGAAATGGAAATTAGGAGGAACCTGTATGCATGAAAAACAGGTAAAGTCGATTCTGTCTGCACAGAACGGCATGAATCTTTACAGAGGCTGCACGCACGGATGCATTTACTGCGACGCCAGAAGCATCTGTTATCAGATGGATCATGCGTTTGAAGATATTGAAGTAAAGTCCAACGCTGTAGAACTGTTGGAGAAGGCGCTTAAGAGCAAACGAAAGAAATGTATGATCGGAACAGGCGCTATGAGCGACCCCTATTTACATCTGGAAAAGCGGCTCTGTCTTACCAGGCGGAGTCTGGAACTGATCGATTACTATGGATTTGGCCTGTCCATCCAGACGAAATCGGATTTAATCCTGCGCGATCTGGATTTATTAAAAAGCATCAACCGGAAGACGAAGTGTGTGGTTTCCATGACGCTTACGACGTACGATGAGGCGCTTTGCCGGATCATCGAGCCGAATGTCTGCACAACCGGATGCAGAGCGGAGGTGCTGCGGATTCTTAAGGAGGAGGGGATTCCAACCATCGTCTGGCTGTCCCCGATTCTTCCATTTATAAACGATACAGAGGAGAACATACGCGGCATTCTGTCATACTGCCGTGACGCGTCAGTATACGGGCTGATGCTCTTTGGCATCGGCGTGACGCTGCGGGATGGGGACAGGCAGTATTTCTATGCGCAGCTGGATCAGCATTTTCCGGGGATGAAGGAGCGCTATATTCGTACCTATGGAAATAGCTACGAGATCCCGTCGCCGGATACCAGGCGTCTGCTCGCTTTGGTAAAAGAAGAATGCCGTAATACGGGAATGGTCTGCAGCAGCAATCGGCTGTTTGAGTATATGCATACCTTTGAGGATAAACAGGCGGGGGTTCAGATGTCGTTGTTTGAGTGAGGAAAGAGGGCGAGGGCACGGGGGCTTTGCTATCTTCGTCCAAAATCAGATATATATGGTATATCGTTCTGTCAAAAGACATTGGGCAGAAAGAAGTAGTCACTTCCGTAATATCTTCAAAACAAGAATCAAATGCTTGATCGCACAGAGTAACCCATTTCTCTTCCTCATCCATGACTTGCTGTGCATCTATGATATATTTGAATGTATAAATCTTTCCAACTGTAAAATATCCGCTGGAAGGGAGCTGGCAGCAGATACAGATCTGACTGCATGCTCGCATAATGATCCATTTATTAGCCGCTGCTTTTTCCGGTTCTACCATAAGTATTCAATAATACTTATGGTATTAAAGTTATCTCATAAGGATTGTTGGATATAATTCCATAAATGACACAAAGCAGAGTAAAGCAAACCGACATTACAAGTATTATTCTTTTTCTTTGACTTTCTTAATGACAGTTCCTATTATCACTCCAATAATCATTCCAAATAATAAGCCATAACACATTGTTATGCCTGCTCTTCCCTGTGCCAGGCCAACCGCACCACCGATGGCAAGCCCGATTGTCATACCGGAACACATACACGTAATAACCGGAATATTGTTTTTGTCCATTGTCCTTCCCTTCTGAATCCGTTCTGCTAAGACTTTATTTGTCTGATAAGAAAGCATGATGTTATGGACAGTGTATAATATTACACGAAGCTTGTCAATCTGGAGCGGCCTTGATGCAGCACGCATTTCAGCTTTGGCGGACATGTATGCCGGAACAGATACAGATCGAAACCTTTCATGAGGACTTTCGCGAATTTCGTGTTTATGATAGAATATAAAAATACATAGAAATCAAATAGATAAAAAAAATACAAGACAGCCAATCAGAAAAGGAGGTGAGGCAGATGAACGTAGCTTACAGCGAAGCCTATCTTCACTATCGGGAATCTTTCTCTTCCATATTCAATGAGGAACACAGAGAAGAGCAGAAGGGGATACCGGAAACAGCGGTTTTAGACGATAGTTTGTCTTTGTGCTCCCGCTATTATACAGGAACGTTAAAGGGGAATATCCATGCGGTGATCCATGATCTTGTGGGAGAGGACGGAACTGTTCTGCTAAGCTGGAGGAACCTGGATGATGACGGGGATTTCTGCCGGCTGATTCACCACCGGAATGGGAAGCGGTATCTGGTATTTCGGGAGGATTTATATGGATACAGTATTTTCTGTGTGGAGACGGGCGAGGTGTTCCGTTATATACCGGCATGTGTCTATCCGGATAAACAGGAAGATTTTCAGGAGAGTTTTATCTGGACAGATGCAGTATATGACAGTAAATCCGGCCTTCTGGCAGTGACAGGCTGTTTCTGGGCCTGCCCATTTGATGTCATGATTCTCGACTTTGAGAATCCTTTTACAGAGCCGGAGGGAATAAATGGTCACGAACTAATGGATCGGGAGTATGATATTTACGACGATATCGAGTTTTCTGATTTTCAGAATGGGAACATAATTTTGAAAGCATATAACACCAGAGATGAGAAACAGGAGATTTTGACTTATGATACCGAATATATAAAGGGACTGCTGAAGGAACGGTTTAAGGCCGTTAGAATGGAGGACACGCGATGATTGAACTGCCGGAGGCCATAAACCTGGCAAAACAGATGAGAGAGACAGTGAGAGGAAAGACGGTATCCGCGGTATATCCCCCTTCCTCACCCCACAAATTCTGCTGGTTTAACCATGAGCCGGAGGAGTATCAGGCATTTCTGGCCGGTCATACGGTGACTGACGCGGCTGGTTTTGGTATCTTTTCGGAACTGGAATTCGACAGCGGCGTCAGGCTGTGTTTCAATGACGGAGTAAATCCCCGTTTTATTCGGAAGGAAGAGGTTCGTCCGAAGAAATACCAGCTTCTCCTGGAATTTACGGATGGGTCTGCGATTGCATTTACAGTAGCCATGTATGGCAGTATTTCGTGCCATTCGGGAGATTATGACAATGAGTACTACAGAAAGAGTATCGAGAGCATTTCGCCGCTGACGGAGGAATTTGTTGAAGGGTACTTTAACGAACTGCTGGCTTCTGTGAAACCGGCCATGAGCGTCAAGGCGTTTCTGGCTACGGAGCAGCGGATTCCGGGGCTTGGCAACGGCTGCCTTCAGGATATCCTGTTTCAGGCGGGAATTCATCCGAAACGCAAGGTTTCCAGCCTTTCAGACTGTGAAAAGAACGTTCTGTGGAAACAGGTAAAGACGGTGCTTCAAACCATGACGGAACAGGGCGGGCGCGACACCGAAAAAGATTTCTTTGGAAATCCAGGGGGCTATCAGACATTGATGTCAAAGAATACATTGGCTTCCGGCTGTACCGCATGCGGCGGAGAGATTGTAAAGGAAACTTATCTGGGCGGGGCGGTCTATTACTGTCCGTCGTGCCAGAAAATGGAGGAAGAGAAGAGATGAAGACAATCGGCCTGATCGGCGGAATGAGTTGGGAAAGCACGGTTACTTATTATCAGGTTATCAATGAGGCGGTGAAAGAGAGGCTGGGAGGTCTCCACTCCGCCAGATGCATTCTCTACAGCGTGGATTTTCAGGAGATCGAAGAGTGCCAGGCCGCGGGAGAGTGGGAGAGAAGCGGAGAAATACTGGGAGAGGCGGCCAAAAGCCTGCAGAAGGCGGGGGCTGATTTTATCGTAATCTGCACGAATACCATGCACAAGGTAGCGCCTCAGATTCAGAGTAAGATCGAGATTCCCGTCCTGCATATTGCGGAGGCGGCCGCTCTGAGGCTGAAGGCAGAGAACATGGAGCGTGTGGGACTGTTGGGAACGAAATATACCATGACTCAGGATTTCTATAAGGGAAAACTGGCAGAGTACGGCGTGGAGGTACTCATTCCGGAGGCGGCAGAGATCGAAACCGTGAACCGGGTGATCTACGAGGAGCTGTGCCGGGGTATCCTGTCTGAGACATCAAAAGAGGCATATTTAACGATCATCGCCCATTTAAAAGAGAGGGGCGCCCAGGGAGTGATCCTTGGCTGTACAGAGATTGGCCTTCTGGTAAAGGACGGGGACACGGAGGTGCCGCTGTTTGATACGGCCCTGATTCATGCGGAGAAGGCGGCGGAGCTCTCAGTTGTGGGTAATGCAGACGAAAGATGAAAAGGAGGTGTTCCGAGTGGCTGTCAGAACATTTGGCTGGGTACAGGAGGCCTATAAGCTGGAGAATTTAAAAAATGTGGTATCGGTCTTTGTGCCGGGGTCTCCCGTCAACAGACGGTTAATAGAGGACAAACTGGTCCGGCTCATTTCAGATGAAGATGGCAAAGCGGAATTTATAGAGGAGCTGGAGGCTGATCCGGTCATCGTGCCGTACGCCCATCTGAAAGGGAAAGGGACACCGAAGGGATATACGAGAAGTAATGCTCCGTGTTCTGGCATCATACAGGCGGTGCTGCCCGGGCAGAGAAAAGAGTATCAGAGTGACTGGCCGGCAGATTCATTTCTGCGCTGGGCGGTCAGCATCGGTTTTTTGAATTATGACAGAAATGGCGATACCTGTTCATTGTCCGATCTGGGACGTTCCTATGCAGAGGCGGAAGCAGGGAGCAAAGAAGAGGAGGAGGCGCTTACAACGGCATTTCTTTCCTATCCTCCTGTCTGCCGGGTGCTTTCGCTGCTGGCAGCGGGCGACCATCTGACAAAGTTTGAAATAGGAGCCAAACTGGGCTTTATCGGTGAGGCCGGTTTTACCTCGATTCCGCAGCATATGATCCTGCAGGGACTCTCCGAAACGGCGGAGGAGGACAGGGCAAAGCTTCTTCAGGATACAGAGGGAACCAGTGATAAATATGTCCGAACCATCTGCAGCTGGCTGAAACAGATGGGCTGGGTGGAACAGGCGGCGAAGACGGCGGCAGAGGATGCCGGAACCAGGCGGTATGAGGGAACCATACCCCAGTCCTACCGGCTTACGTTAAAGGGGAGAACCGTGTTTAAGCATACAACAGGTGTCTCGAAGTTTGCCCGGATACCGAAGCGGGTGATGTGGGATATGCTGGCAACGAAGGCGGCAGACCGGGATTACTTAAGGAACCGGAGGACCCGTATTATCCAGTACCTTCTGAAGGATTATCGTTCGCCGGAGCAGGTGAAGGCCTATCTGGAGACGATGGGACTGGAAGAGACGGTGGAGACCATTAAGGATGATATCCGTGGTTTTGAGAACATCGGCTTAAATGTGAAGCGTACCGGAAAGACGTATAAGATCATGGACGATATCGCAGGCCTGGAGATTCCGGCGGACGATGCGGGCCGGATTTCTGTAAAATCCGATATGGCTGTCGTAAAGGACAGCGTCAGAGAGCGGCTGGCCCATGTAAGCCACGAGTATCTGCTTTTAATCGATCTGGGCTTCGATGGCACATCAGACCGCGACTATGAGATTCAGACGGCGGAGCTTCTCACCAGGGAACTGGATTTCCTGGGAGGAAGACTGGGAGATACCAGGAAGCCGGATGTCTGCATTTACTATGGAAAAGACGGCATGATTATCGACAATAAGGCGTATGGAAAAGGATACTCCCTTCCGATCAAGCAGGCGGACGAGATGTACCGCTATTTGGAGGAAAATAAGGAGCGGAACGAGAAGATCAATCCGAACCGCTGGTGGAAAGTATTTGATGAAGGCGTGACTGATTACCGGTTTGCTTTTGTGTCGGGATCCTTTACCGGAGGCTTTAAAGATCGTCTGGAAAATATCCACATGCGCTCCGGACTCTGCGGCGGCGCGATAGATTCCGTGACACTTCTTCTTCTGGCAGAAGAATTAAAGGCGGGCCGTATGGAGTATTCCGAATTTTTCCGCCTGTTCGACTGCAACGACGAGGTCATTTTTCGGTAAAAGGTAATATAATGGATAGTGGAAGCAGAAAGAGGGAATGTTCATGGAGTTGGGAGAATACCTTCCATTTTGGAAAAAATTGACGGAAGCAGAGCAGAGGACACTGGCTGGAAGCGTGCAGAGACGCCGGTTTGAAAAAGGGCAGGTGCTCCACCACGGATCAGATGAGTGCACCGGGCTGATTCTGACGCTGGACGGACAGCTGCGGGTCTATACCATATCGGATGAGGGCAGGGAACTGACACTGTACCGGCTGCTGGAACGGGATTTATGTATATTTTCAGCGCCCTGTATGGTGAAGAGTATCCTGTTCGATGTAATCGTGGAAGCAGAGCAGGACACGGAGATTCTTCATATCCCAGTCGATGTCTACAGAGATCTGATGGACAAAAGCGCGGCGGTTGCCAATTTTACCAATGAGCTGATGGCGGCGCGTTTTTCCGATGTGATGTGGCTGATGGACCAGGTGCTGAACAAGAAGATCGACAGCCGTCTTGCGGCATTTTTGCTGGAGGAGAGCGGGCTTGATGAGAGCCGGAAGCTTTCTATCACCCACGACCAGATCGCCCGCCACATGGGGACGGCCAGGGAGGTTATCACCCGGATGCTGAGGGCATTTCAGGCGGATGGCCTGGTTAAGCTGACCCGCGGAGGAATCGAGCTTCTGAATGAGAAGAGGCTCACGGAGTTAGCGGCGGATAGTCTGCGGTAGCTGGCCGGAAATGTATCGGTATGCACCCGGAACAAATAACGTGTGTAACAAAGTCACTGTAAAGCAGTTCGTTTTCGTGTATTCTTATATCATCAATCAATGAATAAAAGGAGTACAAATAAAATGTCTGTATTTTCAATCACAAATAATAATTATCATGAGGAAGTCGTTACTTCAGGAAAGCCGGTGCTTCTCGATTTTTGGGCGCCATGGTGCGGGCCGTGTAAAAAGCTTTCCCCTGTTGTAGATAAAATTGCCGAGGAAAATCCCCATATCAAGGTGGGAAAGGTCAATGTGGAAGAGCAGAGGGAGCTGGCTGAGAAGTTTCATATTATGAGCATTCCGGCGCTGATTCTGATGAAGGAAGGAAAGGCGGTTGCCACCTCCGTGGGCGTGAAGCCCCAGGCCGCAATCGAGCAGATGATTGGCTTATGATGGAAGAGGTACTATGGATTTTTATGAGCGTGTCAGATTCGTCATGAATCATATTCCATATGGAAAAGCGGCCACCTATGGCCAGATCGCCCTGTTATGCGGGAAACCCAGGAATTCGAGGCAGGTGGGGTATGCACTGAACCGCCGCCTGGGGGGAAAGAATCTGCCTGCACATCGCGTGGTGAATGCCTCCGGATATCTAAGCGGGGCGGCTTCCTTTCGAACTCCGGATACGCAGAAGAAGCTTCTGGAAGCGGAGGGCGTAATCGTTGACGACGAGAACCGGGTGGATTTGAAGCGGTTTGGGTGGCATCATGCGCTGGAGGACGCACTGGAATTCCGTGAATGGTTTGAGCAGAACGGAATATGACGGTGCGAGCGGGGAGAGTTTATTTATACATGTTTGTCAGTGAAATACTTAAAGGGGACCCGCAGAGAGGCTTTTGCCTCTGTGGGTCCTCTTTTCTGGAACAACCAACGGACTATTTAAATCGAGTCTTTCATTAAATCCATATGCACTTTGACGACTACTTTGCGGTATGTAATGGGTTTCCCTTCATAAGCCACACTGGGGCGGTGAACATCCCATGGGAAATAGACGGCAATGCAGCCAGGGAGACAGTGGATAAAGCTTTCGTTCTGAATATCCTCCAGGAAATAGAGGTCGTCGCTCTCGTGAGCCTCCGCTACCGCATAAGTACCCGGATTCGGGGTGATGCCTGCAAGATCTTCACCCTCCGGCCAGTACTGTACATCTGCATAGTGGTGATGTATTTCAGGGCGGGTATCTTCAAACGGAATGGAGGTCTGATCAAATACTTTGACATACATGAGATTTCCCTCAAGCGGGTAGTCTCCCGGTTCCATATGGAAAAAGTCGGTTGTTTTTTAATATTCAACAGCGCGTCTGATCGCTGATGGACAGAGAGAAAAATCATTTGTGGAATTTAAACTCGAAAAAATCATTGTGAATACCTTCTTTCAGAAAACAAGTCTTCGGGTTACACAGTGAAATCGATTGCAATCACACTATATCAGATTTTTTCAAGAAAGGCAATCCCTAAAATTAATTTTCTGAAACGCAGAATCAGGGAGTCGATTCCCTGACGACGATGGCGGAGGGAAGAATCATCTGTCGTGTCGTAGTACGGTTTTCCAGGCAGTCGATCAAGATCCGGCAGGCGGCAATGCTGGAGTCAAAGGTTTTGTTATCCAGTGACGTAAGCGTGGGAATGCAGATTTCACCATAGATGGAGTTATCGACACCAATGACGGATACCTGATCCGGGATAGCAATACCCAGGTCATACAGCGCCCGTATGCCTCCGGTAGCGATTAAATCGACAGAATAAATGATTCCATCCACATTCGGGTGATCCTTTAAAACTTCCAGAGTGGCTCTCTTTCCGTCCGCTGCCGTGGTGCCGTGGGAATCGTAAATCCAGGGCTCTGTCTGGTCGAGAAGACGTATGCCTCTGCGAAATCCTTCCACCTTTAATTCGCAGCTTGGCGTATGGCAGTCGCGGACAAATGCCAGGCGTTTTCGCCCTTTTTCCGCCAGAAGGTTTACACAGGCTTCCACTCCATGCAATTCATCGGACAGAACTCCGTAAATATTCGGCGCATCTAAGAAGGCATTGATCATGACGATCGGCACCTTGCTCAGATGGCGCTTGATGGCTTGTGCAACGGATTCTGTCTGAAAGGAGGAGCCGATCAGCACTGCTCCCTCCACACGGCGCTGCTCCAGAATAGAGATTGCCTGGGCGCGCGATTCATCATCGTCACCGGTATTTAAGATAACGCAGCAGTAGTTAAGGGCGGCCAGCTTGCGCTCAATATAGTAAGCCCCATCAGTATGATGGATGTTACGGATATCCGCGATCAGAATTCCGATAATGCGGGAAGACTGGCTGACCAGGCCTCGGGCTGCGGCGTCGGGGGTATAGTGGTACTTCTTTAAAAGCTTCTGCACTTTTTTTCTTACTTCCGGATTAACCCCTGTTTTGTTATTGATAACACGGGACACACTGCTGGCGGAAACGCCGGCTTCTTTTGCAATATCATAGATTGTCATAGGCGATGCGCTCTCTCTTTTTATAGTTATCGTATCTCATTGGAAATTCCAATCCCTTCTCCGTCAGTTTACAGAACTCCCCCGCTATTGTAGATTATATCCAAAATAAGGAAAAAATGTAAAGGCATTATATAAATTTTTTTTAATACTTGACAAAGTAGGATTGCTACGACTATAATCATAGCATAAACTGAAATCGATTGCAAACTATAAATTCGTTTAATTCACTATAATTTTGACGGAATATATATCGAATATAAGGATATCGATTGCATATTCTCTGTGAAATAGACGGGAAAGTACGAGGTAAGGGGCTATGAAAGCATTTACACATGCAAGAGTAATTGACGGCAGGGGCGGTTATATTCCGGATGGTACAGTTGTGGTGGACGGCAGTACCATTGTGAATGTGGGGGCTGCGTCCGGGGTGGAGATTTTGGAGGGCACAGAGATTGTTGACTGCGGCGGACGTACGCTGATGCCGGGACTGATGGATGCGCATACACATCTGGAGACAACCGCCTCCAACAATGTTATTAACGAAGTTGCTCAGTATAATCTTCCAACCCGCACGATGCGTTCTTACTGGAATGCGCTGGAGACGATCCGTGCCGGTATCACAACCGTGCGCGATGTGGCGGACATTGGTGACTGCGTGATTGCGGTCAGGAATGTAATCAATCAGAAACTGCTTCCCGGACCCAGGATCATCGCTTCAGGAAAGGCGATTAATCAGACGGGCGGCCATGCTTCCATGTCTACAGAGTATCAGTGGTCCAGACCGGATGCAGGCGGTTCCGGACACTGTGTAGATGGAGAAGCCGAATGCAGGAGAGCGATCCGCACGGAAGTAGCGGCAGGCGCAGACCTAATTAAGATTTATGTTACCTCCGGTTTGTATGATCCTTTCCTTGGTAAGCCCAGAGACGAGTTTTCCCAAAAGGAGATTGAGGCTCTGTGTGAGGAAGCCGCAAATTCAGGTAAAAAGGTAGCGGCTCACTGCCATACCGCGAAGTCAGCCAAATACTGTATCGAGAACGGCGTGGCTTCCATCGAACATGGAATGATGATTAATGAAGAGACTCTGGAGTTGATGAAAGCTCATGGAACATTCTGGGTACCTACCACAATCGTTTACCAGCTGATGGCAGATGGCGCAAAGTACGGTCTTGGCAGCTCCACAATTGAGAATTCAAGAAAGGCTCTGGTAAACCAGGAAAAGATGTTCCGCAAGGCTCTGGAGATGGGAATTAAGATTGGCATCGGAACTGACTGCGGAGGTGTGCTGATTAATCACGGGGAGACGGCGAGAGAACTGGAGTGCTTAAACCGCTGGGGAATGACCGCGATGGACTGTATCCGGGCGGCAACCAGTGCGAATGCAGAACTGCTGGGTATTGATTCTATAACCGGTTCTGTAGAAACGGGGAAGGAAGCAGATATTCTTATTGTAGACGGAGATCCTCTGGAGGACATCAGAATTTTACAGAACCAGGAAAAGATTCTCGTCGTTATGAGGGGCGGGGAATATTACAAGGATACGTTTAGCGGTCTGCGATGATAATCAGGAGAGAATGGGGGTGACGAGGCAGTGGGATATGAGTACCTTCTGGAAATGAATCACATAGGAAAGGAATATTACGGAGTTCGGGTACTTAAGGATGTCAGTATCCGTCTGAAAAAAGGGCAGATATTAGCACTGCTCGGTGAAAACGGGGCAGGCAAATCGACACTTATGAATATACTTTTCGGAATGGACGTGATCCACTCTACCGGCGGTTTTTCAGGAGATGTCCTCTTCGAAGGGAAGCCGGTGAAGATCATGAAACCCTCGGATGCTTCTGAACTGGGAATTGGAATGGTTCATCAGGAATTTATGCTGATCGATGGGTATGAGATAGCGGAGAATATTCGCTTGAATCGGGAGATTACGAAGGGTAATCTGTTCAGTCACATTATAAGCAGAAAGCTGGAGACGGTCGATAAGGTCTCAATGAGAGCGGATGCAAGGAAGACGCTTAACTCTCTCGGACTCGAGGGGCTGAGTGAAACAGTAGCGGTAGAGGATGTGTCCGTCGGTTACAAGCAGTTTGTGGAGATCGCAAGAGAACTGAATAAAAAAAATATAAAGCTGGTCGTTCTGGATGAGCCGACAGCGGTGCTGACGGAAGGGGAGGCTAAACAGTTTCTGGACTGTGTGCGCGCAGTCGCGGATCAGGGAATCTCTTTTATCTTTATCAGTCACCGTCTGGATGAGGCTATACAATATGCGGACACCGCGGTCGTACTGCGCAACGGAGAGCTCGTCAGTCAGTGCGATATGGAGGGCGTGACGGCGATTCAGCTGTCAGAGATGATGATTGGACGAAAGGTGGAGTTGGTGACGAAGGAGCCAAAAACGGAGTCCGAGTTATATAGCCCGGTTATTCTGTCCATGAAAAACTTTCATGTGGAGATGCCGGGAGAGCTGGTAAAAGGAATCGACCTGGAGGTGAGAGAAGGGGAAATCTTGGGAATCGGCGGTCTGGCCGGCCATGGGAAGGTGGGGATCGCCAATGGTATCATGGGACTGTATCCTGCGTCGGGCGAGGTCCTGTACCGTGGAGAGACTCTTTCTGTAGCGGATACGTTGTCAACCCTTAAGAAAAAGATTATGTTTGTGTCGGAGGACCGGAGAGGCGTTGGTTTGAATCTGGACGCCTCCATAGAGATGAATACAGTAATCGCTGCCCTTCGGGTGAATCAGGAGTATTTGAAACACATTGGTTTTATGCGCTTTTATAACAAGAAGGCGGCGGCCGAATATGCAAAAAAGATGATCGAAGAGATCGATATCCGGTGTACCAGCAGCAGTCAGCCCTGCAAGCGGCTGAGCGGAGGAAACCAGCAGAAGGTATCGATTGCCAAGGCGCTGGCTATGAATCCGGAGGTGCTCTTTATCTCAGAGCCGACGAGAGGAATCGATATCGGGGCGAAGAAGCTGATTCTTAATTATCTGGTGCAGTTAAACCGGGAACGCCATATGACAATCATTATGACTTCCTCGGAACTGGCCGAACTGCGATCCGTCTGCGACCGCATTGCGATTGTCACCGAGGGAAAACTGGCCGGTATCTTAAAGCCCAACGATGAAGAATACAAATTTGGCCTGCTTATGAGCAGTTCCGCCGAAGCAATGGAGGAACAGGGCAGAGCCAAAAAGGAAGAAAACGGATTCAGAAAGGAACAGAAGGAGGTGGGGAGTCATGCAGCAGATTAAGCGTCTGTATCAGGCAATCGGCTTTTCCAGATTTATTATCATGGTATTTCTGGCCGTCCTCGTTCTGCTTACATTTACACTGCATCTGGACAGTGGAACCATTGTTTCAGATGTGTTGGTCCGTATCGGACTTAACAGCTTCTTTGTTTTAGCCATGCTTCCTATGGTAGAGTGTGGTGTCGGCTTGAATTTTGCACTTCCGCTTGGAATTCTCTGCGGCCAGCTGGCCGGCGTACTTTCTGTAGAATGGGGAATTCAGGGGATGAAGGGAATTCTCGCGGCATGTGTACTGGGGTCTGTATTTGCAACGGTTGTGGGGTTCTTATATGGTCTGCTCTTAAACCGGCTGCGTGGTTCTGAGATGATGGTGGGAACGTATATCAATTTTTCCATTGTCTCACTGATGTGTATGGGATGGATGCTGTTTCCGTTTTTTACAGATCCGAGAATTAAATGGGCCATGGGAAATGGAGTGCGCAGCACGATTACCCTGGATGGGTTTTACGATAAAGTATTAAACAATCTGCTGGCGTTTAAGATCGGAAATGTCACGATTCCTACGGGATTATTCCTTGTATTTGGACTGGGGTGTTTGGCATTCTGGGCATTTCAGAAGAGCAAAACCGGAGTTATGATGAAAGTCAGCGGTATGAATCCTATGTTCGGAAAGTCAATCGGAATCGATAATGACAGGATGCGGGTAATGGGTACCGTATTATCCACAATCTGCGGCGCCATAGGAATTGTGATCTACGCACAGGGAATCGGTATGTATCAGCTGTATACTGCACCTCGTAACATGGCATTTCCGGCTATTGCGGCGATCCTGGTCGGAGGTGCGACCCTGAAGAAGGCCAATATCTGGCATGTAATCATTGGTGTTGTACTTTATCAGGCGATTCTGACGATAGCACCGGTTGTCTCGGCGCAGCTCATCGACGATGGAAGCAGCCTGTCTGAAATTGCGAGGGTCATTATCTGTAACGGAGTTATCCTTTACGCATTGACAAAGATCGATGGGAGGAAAATCTGATGAAAGCAAGAGTACGAAATGTATTGAGCAGGAATGCCGTGACGCTGCTATTCGTCATTTTATGTATTGGAAGCATTCTTTGCTCCGGCCAGCCTCTCGGCTATATTGTGAAAGAGACAGTGGCCCGTATTTCGAGGAATGCGGTTTTAATTTTATCACTGATTTTACCTGTCCTTTGTGGAATGGGACTGAACTTCAGTATTGTAGTGGGAGCGATGGCGGGGGAGATCGCTCTGGTGATGATCACCCACTGGAATATCGGCGGTGCGCCGGGTATGCTCCTCGCAGCGGTGATTGCCAGCATTCTGGGCGGTCTGTTTGGATTGGCAGTCGGAAAACTGATGAACCGGGCTGTTGGCCAGGAGATGATTACGGGGATTATCCTGGGCTATTTTTCAATTGGTTTGTTTGATCTGACTTTTTTGATCCTGCTGGGCCGTGTGATCCCGTTTCAGGATGCGGAACTGATGCTGTCCAACGGAGTGGGCCTTAAAAATACCATTGCATTTCATGATGATGTTAAGAATTATTTGGATCACATCTGGCGCATAACGCTGGATTGGTCTCTGATATACGCAGCGCTTACGGCAGTGGCAGTGCTTGCAGTCTTGGTACTGCGAAAGAAAAAGAGATGCGGGGGGACTCTTTTGGAAGCTGTAAAAGGCAGCCGTAAGTCTGCGGCAGCTGCGGTGGTGCTTACGATATCTGCCGCGCTGGTTTGGCTGGTTCCGCCTCTCCAATCGGCGTGTGCAGCAACACAGATTCCCATGGTTGTTGGGATGATCATTGCTCTGCTCTGTCTTCTAACCGCATTTATATCCAGGACAAAGATCGGACAGGATATCCGGACGACGGGGCAGAACATGGATGTTGCCATTGTCTCCGGAATCAATGTAGGACGCTGCCGTCTGTTCTCTATTACATTTTCTACGATTATAGCAGCCCTCGGTCAGGTGATTTATTTACAGAATATGGGCAACATGAATACATTCAGCAGCCATGAGCAGGTTGGGCAGTATGCGATTGCCGCTCTTTTGGTAGGTGGTGCATCCATTAAAAAGGCCAGCATTGGCCATGTGTTTCTGGGAGCAGCTTTGTTTCATATCCTGTTCTTTACCTCGCCGCTCGCGGGGAATCAGCTGTTTGGCGACGCACAGATCGGAGAGTATTTCCGAGTGTTTGTAGGTTATGCGGTTATCACGATCTCTTTGGTGCTGTATGGTTTGAAACAGGCTGCAGATAAACATTCTAAAGAAGAAAATAAATAAAAAACAAAAATAAAAAAGGAATCAACATTAAGGAGGAAGATTATGTTTAAAAAAGTGATTTCAACTGCACTGGCACTTACAATGATCCTGGGTCTGACTGCATGCGGAAGTACAGTAGGCAGCGGAACACCGGAGACGACAACTACGGCAGAGGCCGCGAAGGCGGCAACGGATGAAACTCTGGAAAAGACGGTGGAGGCGGCAGAAAACGCCGGTTATAAGATCGGAATTATGACTACCACCGTATCCCAGGCGGAAGAGGAGTACCGGGTTGCAGAGGACCTGGTTGCAGAATATCCGGACACGGTTGTCCATGTGACGTTCCCGGATAACTTTGCAACAGAGATGGAGACAACCATTTCCACCGCATTATCCCTGGCATCTGATCCGGATATGAAGGCGATTATCTTTACCCAGTCTGTAAGCGGAACAGCGGCAGCGATTGAGAAGATCCGTGAAGTCCGCGATGATATATTTATCTGGGCTGGACTTCCGATGGACGATAATGACGTGATTGCACAGGCGGCAGACGTTGTATTTAACACAGACTTTTCGACTGCTGGTGTTCAGGACGCGGAAATTCTTAACGAACTCGGCGTGAAAACCGTTCTGCACTATTCCTTCCCACGCCATCTGGCGATTGCGACGAAACTGGCGTATCATGACAATTTAAAGGCGAAATGCGAAGAACTGGGAATTGCCTTCGTGGACGTAACGACACCGGATCCGACATCGGATGCAGGTACAACAGGAACACAGCAGTTTGTTCTGGAGGACGTGCCGAAAAAGCTGGATGAGTACGGTGAGATGACTGCATTCTATGGAACGAACCTCTCTCAGACAGAGCCAATTATCAAGACACTGGCAGACCGCCAGGAAGGATATTATCTGATTATAAAGGATCCATCCCCTACATTCTATGCCAATCCTCTGGGAATCGAGATCCCGGAAGAGTACGCGGGTGATTACGATTATCTGAACAAGCAGATCGTGGAAAAAGCGGCGGAGAAGAACATGACAGGTCACTTTACCGGCTGGCCGCTGTCTGTTACGAATATGTCCTTAAGAGGCGGTGTTCAGTACTGCATGGAATACCTGGACGGAAAGACCAATGGAAAAGTCGATATCGATGCCCTACAGACTATTTTGACCGATCTTGCGGGCGAGGGAGCGAGCGTTACCCTGTATGAAAACTATGAAAATTATTTTGCAGTAACGGCACCGAACATGACCTATTAAGTAAATTACATAGGAAAGGGAGTTGGGATCTAATGGAACGGAAATTTGGATTCATTGGCGGCGGCAATATGTGCAGGGCGATCATCGGAGGAATGCTGAAAGCGGGAATTGCAGAGCCAGGAGATATCCTGGTTTCGGATAAAAACCATAGGGGGCTGGAAGCTTTGAAGGCGGAATATGGGATTGGAATAACCGATGAGAACTGTAAAACAGCAGCCTTCGCAGACATTCTGATTCTGGCAGTAAAGCCGAATGTCTGCCCAGCGGTAATTGCAGAGATCAGGGAAACGGTCCGCCGTGAAAGTGTGGTCGTATCTATTGCAGCCGGTTTATCGCTCTCTGTCCTGATGAAGTGCTTAAATTGTGACATTCCAGTTATTCGTGTTATGCCAAATACACCGGCCATGGTGGGAGAGGGTATGGCGGCTGTCTGTTCTAATAATCTGGTGTCCCAGGCCCAGAGGGAAGATGTGCTGGCGGTGTTCCGAAGCTTTGGCCGTGCGGAGGAGGTGGCGGAGAGCCTGTTTGATGTTGTCACAGCGATTTCAGGCTCATCACCCGCCTATGTCTATCTTTTTATTGAGGCGATGGCGGATGCCGCGGTTGCAGGGGGTATGCCGCGAGGGCTGGCTTATACCTTCTGTGCCCAGGCTGTGGCGGGCAGCGCCAGGATGGTTCTGGAGACGGGAAAACATCCGGGAGAGCTGAAGGATATGGTATGCAGTCCGGGAGGAACGACGGTTGACGCGGTTATGGAACTGGAAGAGCGGGGGATGCGCAGCGCGGTGCAGAATGCAGTAACGGTCTGTATGAGCAAATCAAAGTCTATGGGAAAGCAGCAGGAAGATGCCGTATGAAAATAGCTGTGTTAGGAGCAGGCGCCATGGGGCTGTTGTTCGGCGGACTGCTCAGCAGGAGAAACGAAGTATGTATTTATGGACATCATGCGGAGAAAACGGATGATTTGAAGAAGAACGGAGTCCTGATTCGTGAAAAAGACGGGGTAGAAAATTATTTCTTTCCGCAGGCGGCTGTGTCGGGGGAAAACTTGGGGGAGACACCCGATGTGGTTATGCTTTTTACTAAATCACTGGTATCCAGAGAGGTTCTGGAGCAGAACCGTGGACTGTTCGGTCCGGATACACTTCTTCTTACACTTCAGAATGGATGTGGGCATGAGGAACTGCTGAAAGAATTTGTGGACGAATCTCATGTGGTCATCGGAACGACACGCCATAACAGCGTTTTAACAGGAAATACTTCGGTTCTCCACGGAGGCGGAGGAGCTACCTGTATTGGCTTTGTACATGGCAGAAATACTTCGATATATGCACTGGGGGAAGAGATGTCAGCGTGCGGTATAGAGACCAGTGTATCTGAAGATATCCGACGCTTGATCTGGGACAAGCTGTTTGTGAACACTTCTGTAAGTGTTGTATCCGGAATTTTACAGGTGTCCCAGGGCTATTTATTGGACAATGCCCATGCATGGAGCCTGGTAGAACGGCTGGTAAGAGAGGCGATAGAAACAGCACGGGCAGAGGGCATTGTTTTCGAACCGGAGAAGGTGCTGGAAGGTCTCCGCAGTCTGTTGGAAGGAGCCAGGCAGGGATATCCCTCCATATACGCTGATCTTCGTGATGGAAGAAAGACGGAGGTAGATGCCATCAGCGGTTCGGTAGTACGCTCCGGTCACAAAAACGGAGTCCCTGTTCCTTCTCATGAAATGGTCGTGGAGCTGGTTCATGCGATGGAGGGGAAATCGAATCAGACTGTTTAAGAAATAAGAAAGAGGAGTGCTGCAGAACAGATCATTGCGGATCGGTCCTGCAGCATTTTTGGTTTATGGTAATAAACGGATTATATGACTAACAAACCATTCATATATTGCTGATGTATGCATGCCGCTAATTAGATAAATATAAACAAAAACAAAAATAATCACGGATTAATTTCACGATTGTTTTACAAAACGGGTAAAAATACATAAAAAAAATAATAGAATGAATAAATATTTATCACAACACACAAAGATACATCGCAATTTGTGTTGCGTAAAAAGCAACATATGTAGAGAAAATCCCCTTTTACATATGGTAAAATGAATCCATCAAAAACGTTGCAGGCTTAGAGCGAATGAGCCTGCGAACCATGATCAAAGGAGGATTTACAATGAAAAAAATGATCGCTGGGTTATTGTGTGGCTGTATGATCGCGGCTTCTTTAACGGGCTGTGGAAAAGCGCCTGCTTCCGATGGCGGTGCGACAGAAAAGGCTGCCGGTGCGGAGGCAGAAAAAGCAGCGGATAAAACCGAAGCTTCTTCCGATTCCGGTTCCAAAGTAATTAATGTCTGGTCGTTTACCGACGAAGTGCCAAAGATGATTGAAAAGTACAAAGAAATGCATCCGGATTTTGATTATGAGATTAAAACAACAATTATTGCGACTACTGATGGCGCGTACCAGCCGGCGCTGGATCAGGCACTGGCATCCGGCGGCAGTGATGCGCCGGATATCTACTGTGCGGAAGCCGCATTTGTCCTGAAATATACGCAGGGTGACGCCAGCCGTTATGCCGCGCCATACGAAGATCTGGGAATTGACGCGGATGGTAAGATTAAATCCTCTGAGATCGCACAGTATGCGGTCGATATCGGAACGAATCCTGACGGTAAAGTGGTGGCGCTGGGCTACCAGGCAACCGGCGGAGCGTTTATCTATCGCCGTTCCATCGCCAAGGACACCTGGGGAACCGATGATCCGAAGGAAATTGGTGCAAAGCTTGGCGCAGGCACCAATGACTGGACACAATTCTTTAACGCGGCAGAAGAGCTGAAGGGCAAGGGCTACGGCATTGTATCCGGCGACGGAGATATCTGGCACGCAGTGGAAAACAGCTCGGACAAAGGCTGGATTGTGGACGGAAAATTAAACATCGATCCAAAGAGAGAGGCATTTCTGGATTTATCCAAGAAGTTAAAGGACAACGGCTATCACAATGACACACAGGACTGGCAGGATGCGTGGTTTGCCGATATGAAGGGAGAAGGCGCAAAACCGATTCTCGGCTTCTTCGGACCGGCGTGGCTGATTAACTATACCATGGCGCCAAACTGCGGCGGAACTGCTGTTGGTGAAGGAACATTTGGCGACTGGGCTGTCTGTGATTCACCCATCGGCTTCTTCTGGGGCGGCACCTGGGTACTGGCTAATAAGGACACCAAAGTGAAAGACGCGGTTGCGGATATCATTGACTGGATCACTCTGGACGACGCAGAAGACAGTCTGCAGTATATGTGGGCAAATGGAACCATGAATGACGCAGGTACAAAGGATGCGGTTGCATCCGGTGCGGTTATGAGCAAATCGGACGGCTCCGTCGATTTCTTAGGCGGTCAGAATATGTTTGATGTCTTCGTTCCGGCCAACAAGTACGCCAATGGTACAAACTTAACCCAGTACGATGAGACCATCAACAACTACTGGCGTGGTCAGGTGCGTGAATACACTGCCGGTAATAAGAGCAGAGAACAGGCGATCACGGACTTTAAACAGCAGGTAGCCGATAATCTGGATATCATTGTGGAGTAAGTACCAGAGACAGAACATCAGCAAGGGGAGGACGGCAGTTTCTGTCCTCCCCCCATTTTACCGGGAGGTTATAACTATGAAACGCAAACGATTGAGATATGCGAAATGGGGTTACATATTCTGTGCTCCGTTTGTACTTGGATTTCTGATCTTTTCCCTGTATCCCATTATCTTTACCGGGGTGATCGGGTTTACGGATTTTAAGGGAATGGGCGCCGTGGATTTTAATTTCCTGGAGGACCCGTTTCAGAACTTTAAAACAGTGCTTTCCAATCCGTCATTTAAGAAGGCGTTCGGCAACACCATCCATATATGGCTGTTCAACTTCGTTCCCCAGATTGGTCTGGCGCTCCTGCTGACTGCGTGGTTTACCGACAAGCGGTATCACATTAAGGGGGAAGGGCTGTTTAAGGTGCTGTTCTACATGCCGAATATCATCACGGCTGCGACTATCGCTATCCTGTTTAACGCCCTGCTGGGATATCCGATGGGACCGGTCAATGATATCTTTATGCGCCTGGGAATTTCAAAGGATCCCATCAACTTTCTGGTTGACAAGTCGGTGGCCCGCGGAACGGTGGAATTTATCCAGTTCTGGATGTGGTATGGCTATACGATGATTATTCTGATTTCCGGCGTTATGGGAATCAATCCGGAGCTTTTTGAATCCGCAGAGGTGGATGGAGCAAACCGGATTCAGACATTTTTCTATATTACCATTCCAAATTTGAAGACCATTCTGCTGTTCACGCTGGTTACCAGTTTAATTGGCGGTCTGCAGATGTTCGATATTCCTAAGCTGTTTTTAATGGGCGGGCCGGACAATGCCACGCTTACCACCAGTGTCTTCATCTATAATCAGGCGTTCAGCGGCAGTTACATGTACAACCGCGCCGCCGCGGCAAGCATGATTATGTTTGTAATCATCTGCGCAGCTTCTGCTGTCCTGTTTTTCCTGATGCGGGATAAGGACGAGGTGCTTCTGAATAAACAGATGCGCAGACAGGAGCGGGAATACAGAAAAGCGTTAAAAGAAGGGAGGAAAAGCTGATGAAATATAAGAAGCGTACTTCGACCGCGTTAAAAATCGTTATTTACGTTGTCTGCATCTGCCTTGCCATACTGAGCATCCTTCCTTTCTGGATCATGATCGTCAACGCCACGCGTTCTACGACACAGATCCAGCAGCATGCCATCTCGATGATCCCCTCCGGCTATATGATGCGCAACCTGTCCATACTGCTGGGCAAGAGCTTCAACCCGATGGTGGGATTTATGAACTCGCTGATCATCTCGGCATTTTCCACAGGATGCGCGGTGTATTTTTCCACCATGACTGCCTACGGGCTGGTGGTGTATGACTGGCGGCTGCGCAGACCATTTTTCAGCTTTATCATGGCGGTTATGATGATTCCGGCCCAGGTGACGATGATCGGTTTTTACCAGATGGTATACCGGATCCACATGACAAATCAGCTGTCGATGCTGATTCTGCCCGCGATCGCTTCCCCGGCCATGGTGTTCTTTATGAGGCAGTATATGCTGCCGTCGCTGTCTCTGGAAATCGTGCAGGCGGCCCGGATCGACGGGGCGGGAGAGTTCTATATCTTTAATAAGATCGCCATGCCGATCATGAAACCGGCGATTGCCACACAGGCCATATTCAGCTTTGTATCCAGCTGGAACAACTTGTTCACACCGCTGGTGCTCCTCACGAACAAAGACAAATACACAATGCCGATTATGGTAAGCCTTCTCCGTGGCGATATCTACAAGACGGAATACGGTTCCGTCTATCTGGGGCTGGCCCTGACGGTGCTTCCGCTGATCATTGTGTATTTACTGCTGTCAAAATACATCATTGCCGGCGTCGCCCTGGGCGGCGTGAAGGGATAAGGCAGTGATTAGTACAGCGTTGCATAAGTTCCGGTGAATTCTGCACTCGCTATTCACGCCAGGACCACGCCCACGAAGCTAGACGTAGGGGCCGCTACGCGTCGCTTCGCGGACGCGCCCCTGACGCAAATATCAAGCACAGAATTCACTGAAACTTACGCAGCGCTGTACTAGATGGCCGATAAAAGTGCGGTCTAGAAGACCGGAATATTCTCCGGCACGTCCTCGATGAATTTCGTGCGGTATTCACTGGGGCTGTAATTCGTATACTTTTTAAAGCATCGTGTAAATGATGTCGAGTTGTTAAATCCCGTCTGAAATGCGATGGATGTGATCGAGGCGCCGGTCGTCAGAAGCGTCTGGGCCGCCTGGATCCGTTTGCGGCTTAAATAATCGTAAAAGGTTGAGTTCGTGTGCTGTTTGAACAGCCTGGTGAAGTGATATTTGGAAAATCCCGTGTAATCGGCCATCTTTTCCAGCGTCAGCTGTTCAGCATAGTGATCGTTGATATAGGCCAGCAGGCTGTTGAATTTCTGGTAATAATCGTAACTCTTCTCGGCGGTATTATCTGTGCCGGCGAAAAGGGTGTCGTAATGTTCCCGGCCGATCGTGGTCAGAATATCGATTAAATTAGCATAAATCGAGTATTCCCGAAAGGTGACGCCGGGAGAAAAATAGAGATTGCTGATCTCCATAAGCCTGGAATAGATATGTTCGTAGATTCCTGTGTTCGTCCGTTTCGTCAGAAGGCAGGGGTCCAGCAGCACCGGCTCCAGGGCGCTGTAATCGTGGAAGCTGGTTAAAGGGTCCATGTTGAACATAAAAAAGAAGCGCTCGCCCCAGTCCGGCTTTATAATCTCATGAAGTGTGAGTCCGGGGATAAAAAGAATGTCGCCCGGCTCCAAATAGTATGTGACGTCCTTGACGATAATGGTGTTTCCATTTTCGATCGGAACAAGAATCTCGATGGCACTGTGCTGGTGCAGGGCATACCCCTCATTCTGGACATTGTGCCAGATGCGGATATTGGAATTTAAGTAGTAATCTACTTTTTCCACGTATCCTTCCAACTCCCTGCCGTGGTATTCATCCGGCAGTGTATAGTTTAAACGGCTCATACTGCGTCCTCCTTTCACTGGAAACGGTGAAATCATGATGCAATTATACCGCAGCCATGCAGGCTTGAAAAGAAAAATATGGTATAGCTTTACCAGGATAAGAATTTTGAATAAAGATAATTTGGAGGAACCTATGGACAGACAGAAAGCAAGGCAGAAAGCAGTGGAACTGGTGGAACAGATGACGGTGGAGGAGATGGCCTCCCAGATGCGCTACGACGCGCCCGCGATACCGAGGCTGCAGATATCGGCCTACAACTGGTGGAACGAGGGACTGCACGGCGTGGCCAGAGGCGGTACTGCTACCGTGTTTCCGCAGGCCATCGGGCTGGCGGCCATGTTTGACGAGGAGACGATGCGCAGTGTGGCGGAGGTCGTATCGACAGAAGGCAGGGCAAAATACAATGAATTTCAGAAGGAAGGCGACACGGACATCTATAAGGGACTGACCTACTGGACTCCGAATGTGAATATCTTTCGGGATCCCAGATGGGGCAGAGGCCATGAGACCTACGGAGAGGACCCGTATCTGACTTCCCGCCTTGGCGTTGCTTTCGTAAAGGGCCTTCAGGGAGAGGGCGAACACTTAAAGACAGCCGCCTGTGCAAAGCATTTTGCCGTGCATTCCGGGCCGGAGGCGGTTCGCCATGAATTTAACGCCACCACAACGAAACGGGATTTATGGGAGACGTATCTGCCTGCATTTGAGGCCTGTGTGCAGGAAGGCGGCGTGGAATCCGTCATGGGAGCATACAACTGCTATGAGGGAGAGCCGTGCTGTGCCAGCACACTGCTGATTGAGGAGATTCTCCGTGGGAAATGGGGCTTTGAGGGCCATTTCGTATCGGACTGCTGGGCCATTCGTGACTTCCACCAGAGCCACATGGTGACGGACAATGCAGAGGAATCAGCTGCTCTGGCCGTCTCAAAGGGTTGTGATTTAAATTGTGGAAATACGTATTTATACGTACTAAAAGCGTATGAGAAAGGGATGATTACGGAGGCGGAGCTTAAACAGGCCGTTGTGAGGCTGTTTACGACCCGGTACCTGCTGGGCATGGGCGAGACGACAGAATACGATGCAATTCCGTATGAGACAGTGGAATGTGAAGAGCACCGAAGGCTGGCTGTGGAAGCGGCTGAAAAGAGCATGGTCTTACTGAAGAACGACGGAATACTGCCTCTGAATCCGGATACTGTAAAAAAGATTGCGGTGATCGGTCCCAACGCGGACAGCCGGATCGCGCTGATCGGAAATTACCACGGAACCTCGTCCCACTACACGACGATCCTTGAAGGGATTCAGAATGAAGCGGCGGAGGGAACCACGGTGCTGTACGCCCAGGGCTGCCATCTCTTTGAGGACCGGGTGGAACATTTAGGACTTCCGGGAGACCGGCTGTCAGAGGCGAGAATCGCTGCGAGGCACAGCGATGTGGTGATTCTCTGCGTCGGGCTGGACGAAACGCTGGAGGGCGAGGAGGGTGATACCGGCAACAGCTATTCCTCCGGGGACAAAGAGGGATTGGAGCTTCCGGCCTCTCAGCGCAGGCTGATGGAAGAACTTCTGGCCCAGGACAAACCAGTGATCGTCTGCAATATGACGGGAAGCGCCATCGACTTATCGCTGGCCCAGGAAAAGGCCAAAGCGGTGATTCAGGCCTGGTATCCGGGAGCGGAAGGCGGCACGGCGTTTGCACGGCTGATCTTCGGCAAGAGCGCTCCGGGGGGAAAACTTCCTGTGACTTTTTATAAGGATTTATCCGCGCTGCCGGCGTTTGAGGATTATTCCATGGAGGGCAGAACGTACCGTTATATCCGGGAAGAGCCGCTGTATCCGTTTGGTTTTGGATTAACCTATGGGAAGACGGAGCTGTCTGACGGAGCAGTGGACGGAAAGAAAGCGTATGTCACAGCGCGGAACACCGGAGACCGGCGTGCGCGTGAGGTGATCGAAGTCTATGTCAATCCCGTAGATTCGCCGGACCGGGCAGAGCACTGGAGTCTGTGCGGCTTTAGGCGGATAGATCTGGAACCGGGAGAAGAAAAGCGGGTGCAACTGGATCTGGGAGCCCATACGTATGAGTGCGTAAACGCCGAAGGCGAATATGTGGAAAATGCGTCAGTTTATGAATTCAGTATAGGAACGAGCCAGCCGGATGCAAGGAGCAGACAGTTAGGAGCGGCGGAGCCGGTTACTGTGATTTGCCGGAGAAGGAAGTGAGCAGGGGAATTTGTGGGTAAAGATACGCGGACTTTATGCGTGGAGGATTGAGGAAAAGGGAGAGCGGGTGGCAGGGAGGGAAAGGTTTCGCTGTGTACTGGAGCCACGCTTCCGTTTCCTCGATACCCCGCGCAAAAGTCCGCGTATCCCCATCCACTAAGCCTGTGTGATTTCTGCCTCTTATTCTGTCACAAGCTGATCCAGTGATTTAAATGTATATCCCATCTCTTCCCATTTTGTCAGTAGTTCATCAAGAATCTGGGCGTTGGTGCTGGAGGTGCTGTGAAGGAGGACGACGGCACCGGGGTGGATGCGTCCCAGAAGTTTTTTGAAGGCTTCCTCTTTGGACGGCTGTTTATCCTGGTACCAGTCTACATAGGCGAGGCTCCAGAAAAATGTGCTGTATCCCATGTCTTTTGCCATCTGCAAATTGGTTTCGCTATACTTTCCCTGGGGCGGACGATAGTATTTTTTCATGGTCTGTCCGGTGGTCTCAGTAAACAGCTTCTCTAAATCTCCCAGCTCTTTCTCAAACGCTTCCTTAGATGATATTTTTGACATATCGGGGTGGTGGTATGTGTGATTGCCTACGATATGGCCTTCCGCCACCATTCGCTTTACGAGATCCGGTGCGGTCTCTATGTAGTTTCCAACCACAAAAAAGGTGGCCGGTGCATTGTGCTTCTTTAACGCGTCCAGAATCGCAGGGGTGTTGCCGTTCTCGTAGCCTGCATCAAACGTTAAATAGAGCACTTTTTCTGGTGTGTTTTCTGCATAGTATGCGTTGAATTTCTTTAGGTAATCGGCGGTAGCATTGGCTACTGGGGGCTGACCCTCCTGCTGGAAGCTTAAGCCCCAGTTCCCGTCAGCCGCCGTTTCTACCGCCTGTTTTCCATCCGTCATCATGGCGCCGAATCGGCCGGCCATAAAGGCCAGGGCAAATAAAAGCAGCACCTTTACCAGACGGAAGAGTTGTTTTTTCTTATCCATAGCATCACCTGAGTCCGTTTGGTTTAATATATTGGGGAATGGTCTGTCTCTATTCGCATTTTTAGGTTTTATTTCTGCGGCGGGAAATGGCTGTTGACAGATGTGTGATGGGATGATATAGTGTATATATAAACTATATACAATAATTACAATGAATGCGGGATAGGGATAACAGATTTGGAGGCGGTGCAGTGAATATCATCATCAGCAATTCCAGCGGTAAACCAATATATGAGCAGATCACATCTCAGATAAAGAATCTGATTATCAGCGGCCATCTGAAGGCGGGGGACGCCCTGCCCAGTATGAGAACTCTGGCTAAGGATCTGCGGATCAGCGTTATTACGACGAAGCGGGCGTATAACGATCTGGAGCAGGAAGGGTTTATAGAGACGATAACCGGAAAAGGCAGCTTCGTGGCGGCAAGAAACACGGAGGTGATACGGGAAGGAAACTTAAGGATCGCGGAAGAGTATTTGACGAAGGCCGTGGACATTGCCAGGAGAAGCGGCATTACCTGTGAAGAACTGTGCGATGTATTAAAGATGCTCTATGACGGAGAGTGAGGGAATAACTATGGAATATGCAGTCAGAATACAAAATTTAAGCAAGCAGTATCCGGATTTTTCATTAAATAACATCAGCCTCAATATTCCCAAGGGAAGCATAATGGGGCTGATTGGGGAAAATGGATCCGGAAAATCCACGACAATCAAGGCCATGCTGGATATTGTGAAACGTGACGCAGGTGAAGTCGAGATTCTGGGCATGGATATCAGGGAGCGGGAGCAGGACATTAAAGAGGAGATCGGCGCGGTCTTCAGTGAAAGCCAGTTCCATGATTTTCTCAACGCCGTTCAGATATCGGGAATTATGAAAAGAATCTATAAAAATTGGGATGAGGAGCTGTTTTCCTCCTATCTTTCCAGGTTCGCTCTTCCGGAGAAGAAAAAGGTTAAGGAATATTCAAGAGGAATGACCATGAAGCTGGCGATCGCGGCCGCACTGAGCCATCATCCGAAACTTTTGATTCTGGATGAGGCGACCAGCGGGTTAGACCCGGTGGCGTGGGATGAGATTCTCGATCTCTTCTTTGAGTTTATTGAGGATGGAGAACACTCTGTACTGATTGCCTCCCACATAACGAGTGACCTCGACAAGGTAGCGGATTATATTACAATGATCCACAATGGAAGTATCCTGTTCTCTGAGGAGAAAGATCAGCTTCTGGAGGATATGGGAATTCTGCGATGCGGGGAAGAAGCGTTCGCCGGGCTGTCCGGTGTCCGTATCGTGGGAGTCAGGCGGAATCCTTATGGAGTGGAAGCACTGTTTCATGGGAGAGATATTGTGAAAAGAAGATATCCGGAGCTTGTGGTGGACCGGACGAACATCGAGGAAATCATGCTGTATTCCGTTAGGAGGGATCGAAAATGACAGGATTACTAATCAAAGATATGTATATCATGCGCCAGAGTATAAAGTCAATGCTGTTTATCCTTGTGGTGTGGTCAGTTGTTTTTCTTGGAGGTAAAAAGACGGGAATGTTCCTGATTCCCATGTTTATCATGATAGCTGGAATGAATGTACTGAATCTGTTTTCCTACGACAGGCAGACAAAGTGGGAGACGTATGCTCTGACTATGCCGATCCCGCGCTGGAAGATGGTACTGGAGAAGTATCTGTACTCGGTCTGCATTGCTGCTTTCTTTGGGATTATAGCAGTGGCGGCTGTGGCCGCCGCGACAGCCATAAAAGGCATGAGAATGGGACCGGAATTTCTGTTTGAGCTGCTGATTAACTGGCTGACCGGCGTTGCCCTGGCATTCTTTTATAATTCGATCTCCATCCCGCTTACGTACTGGCTGGGTGTGGAGAAGGCCAGAATGATTCCCAGCGTTTTAATTGGAGTGGCAGTCTTTTTAATCGTAGCGCTTGCGTCTGCGTATGGGGATGATATTGCTGTAAGTGACAGCACAGTGACTGCCGTCATCATCGCGGGAGCTCTGGGAACTGTTGTGATGATGGTGCTCTCGTACTTCATCAGCGTGTCGGTCTATAATAAAAAGGAGTTTTGATCTGTCTCCATCCCCATATGGTTCCTGTTTTCGGAACCATGAAAATCACTGCCGGCAGTCGTAAACAGTCCATATTCTGCGGCGAGTCCGTTTAAAAAGCTTTTTTCAGAGTCGGAAAATGCGGGATATTCGGTTTCTATGCCATCGATTCCCAGGAGCGCCAGCTCCTTCAGCATGATGGACACCTCCTGTGCATGGAGGGACTGTTTCTGAAAATGGCGGTAGCAGTTATAAGGATGGGCCCAGACGGCTTTTCCTCCCGCATGGTGGATGGCCGCGATGCCGTCTTCCACGGTGATATTGGCTTCTGTCAGGGCTTTCGCATAGGAATCGACCAGTTCCGCGGCCTCCTCGCTGACCGCAGGGTAAGCTGCCCTGACGTGCGCCATGACATCTCGAAGCTGAAGGACATTTCCGCAGCTCCTGGGGACATCCGGGATACGAATCGGATATCCTGACGCGGTTACAGCCTCTTCCAGTTCCTGGTAGACGGCTTCCGTCCGCTCTTTCCGGGCGGAGAGCAGCGCGCACAGCACCGGATCGGTCTCATCGAACCCGTAACCAAGCAGGTGGATGGACTGGGAAGTGGGGAGACTTCCCCAGAGCTGTTCCGCACACGTAATTTCCGTGCCGGTAACGTAGCGGATACGGCCCAGGCAGCGCTGCCTGGCCCTGCCGATGCCCGACAGCGTGTCATGATCCGTGACCGCCATGGCGAGAATTCCGCAGTTTACCGCCATGTCAACGACAGTTTCCACTTCGCAGATTCCGTCTGAACACAGCGTATGCATATGATAATCAACTTTCATAAAGCCTCCTGAAATAAAACGATTGTTTCCATTCTCTGGTCTATGACGATGAATCCCTCCACCTGTAAAGATGGAGGGATTTCTTCATAAATGTAACGGGTTTTCTTTTACTCGATTGTCGTACCGGCCTTGCCTGCCAGACTCGCCTTCGCCTTGGAAAGAGAGGTGATGATGGCGCTGCGGCTCTTGCCGTGTGTGACGAAGTCCACGGACGCTTCAATCTTCGGCAGCATGGAGGCAAATTCAAACTGTCCTTCATTGATATAGCTCTCAGCCTCTTCGATGCTCATGTGTGAGATCGGACGCTCATCCGGCGTGCCGTAATTAATGGTGACGTTGTCGACACTGGTCAAGATCATAAGGACATCGGCGTCGATCTCCTTGGCTAAAAGTCCCGCCGCCCTGTCTTTTTCAATGACCGCGCTGGCGCCCTTTAAGTTATAGCCCTGTTCCATAACCGGAATTCCGCCGCCGCCGCAGGCGATGACGATCTGATCCGCATCCATGACAGCCTTGATCACGTCGATCTCCACGATAGAAACCGGCTTTGGTGACGCGATCACTCTGCGGAATCCCTTTCCGGGAATCTCTTCCACGTAATTTCCCTTTTCTTCCTCTTCCTTTGCCTCCCCGGCCGTCATGAAGCGGCCGACCGGCTTCATGGGTGTGTAGAAGGAGTCGTCGTATGGATCTACCATCATCTGGGTGAGGATGGTGGCTACTGGTTTATAGATACCGCGTTTTACCAGTTCTGCGCGGATTCCATTCTGTAAATCATATCCGATATATCCCTGGCTCATGGCTGAGCAGACGGACATGGGAGCAGAGGTATAACCGTCATGCTGTTTTCCGAATTCATTCATAGCCGTGTGAATCATTCCGACCTGCGGAGCGTTGCTGTGCGTTAAAGCAACCTGCCATCCGGCCTGGATAAAATCCGCGATTACTTTCGCCGTTTCAGTCACCGCTTCTTTCTGTTCCGGAAGATTTGTTCCCAGGGCATTGTGACCCAATGCCATAACAATACGTTTCTTTGCCATATCAGTTACCTCTCAGTTCGATGTAATTTAATCAAAAAAGTATAAGGATATTATATTATCTGGACAAAGAAAAAGCAACCAGTTCTTATTTTCACAGGATTGTGTGCCGGGCTGCCGTCACTGTTTACAGCGCCCGCCGGCCCTTGTCATACCGGCGCTGCGGCGGGAACCGGACATAAAAATCAGGAAATGATAAGGAATAATTTAGAAAATTGGGGCTGGATATATTGCTAAGAAATGATATAATGTTCATATTAATATAGGTAAAGAGAGGTTAGAGATTGATGGTGGTTCTGTACCTGATACTTCCGCTTGTGTTTTATAGTCTGGTGACGGGTGTCATCGCGCTGACTCTGCCGTTACAGGCTCTGATGTGCACTCTGCTGGGTGCCGCGGTTACGTTTCCGGTACTCTATTACTGGCCTTACCAGTTCGATCAGGCCAGACGGGGCGTGATGCCGCCCATACCATTTCGGTTTCGGAGCTGCCTTCCCATCCTTATCCTTTTGGGAATTGGAATATGTTTATCTGTCAATAATATGATTAGTTTAACACCGCTGCCGGAGTGGTCTCCCGGTTTCAAAGAGGTCGGGGAAGCGCTTTACTCCCCTCCGTTTCTGATTCAGATACTCGGGCCAGGGCTGGTGATACCTGCGGCAGAGGAGATGATATTCCGGGGGCTGATGTTCGCTCCGTTAAGAGACCGGATGGCGTTCTGTCCGGCCGCCCTGATATCGGCCGTACTGTTTGGGCTTTACCATGGCAATCTGCTTCAGGGAGTCTATGCATTTCTTTTGGGGCTGGTCATGGCATGGCTTTATGAGCGTTTTCAGACGCTGGCCGCTCCCTGGGTATTTCATGCTGCAGCAAATGTTACATCGATTGTTATTGTGAATACAGGACTTGGGATTCTGGCGGAGAAAAGGTCAGCGTATGCGTTTTATACCGCTCTTGCGCTGGCAGTTGTTCTCTCGGTTTTTTGTTTGATCAGAATAGAACGTAAGACGAATATAAAGGAGGAAGAAGTGTGAAGTTATTATCCATTGCAATTCCATGCTATAATTCAGAGGCCTATATGAGGCACTGCATCGAATCGCTTCTGCCGGGAGGCGACGAGGTGGAGATTCTGATTGTCGACGACGGCTCCACGAAGGACCGTACGGCGGAGATAGCAGATGAATACGAAAGAAAGTATCCGGGTATCTGCCGGGCCATCCATCAGGAAAATGGCGGACACGGTGAGGCAGTTAATACAGGGCTTCGCAATGCCGAGGGCATTTATTATAAAGTTGTGGACAGTGATGACTGGGTGGATGAGGCGGCCTATCAGGAGATACTCTCGACACTCCGCCGGTTTGTATGCGGTGAGGAGACGCTGGACATGCTGATCAGCAACTTTGTCTATGAGAAACAGGGGGCGAAGCGAAAAAAGGTTATGAACTACCGGACGGCGCTTCCGCAGAACGAGCTGTTTACCTGGGAGGATGTGAAGGTCTTCATGCTGGGCCAGTATATTCTGATGCATTCCGTCATTTACCGCACGGAACTTCTGCGGGAATGCGGATTAGAGCTTCCAAAACATACATTCTATGTGGATAATATTTTCGTATACCAGCCGCTTCCTCATGTAAAGACCATGTACTACTTAAATGTGAATTTTTACCGGTATTTTATCGGAAGAGAAGACCAGTCGGTGAACGAGGAGGTCATGATCGGCCGAATCGACCAGCAGATCCGCGTGACGAAGCTGATGCTTGGCTACTGCGACGTGACGAAGCTGAAGAAACGCAAGCTCCGCCGCTACATGGTGCGCTATCTCGAGATTATGATGACGGTTTCTTCCATACTGGCGATCAAGTCCGGGACAGAGGAGAACATGGCGAAGAAGAAGGAGCTGTGGCAGTATCTGCGCAAGCTGAATCTCACGCTGTATCTCCGGCTGAGATGGGGATTCCTGGGACAGGGAACGAACCTTCCGGGCAAGAGCGGCCGTAAGTTTTCCATTGCAGGATACAAGATTACACAGAAATTCTTCGGTTTCAACTGATTTGCAGAAATATAAAGTGAAAAAGAGCCTCCAGCCGATCGGATCGACGGGAGGCTCTTGATTGTTATGGCGGCCCGAACGGCTGGCGCCGGGTGACCGTTTCGTATTAACTGATAGCTTTCTGCGTGACTTTCTTTCTGCTGGTGACGTAACCGTCCGTGTAGATAAACTGGAACATGACGTATGCCATCATGACCGCTCCCAGTCCGTCGAACGCGGAGTGCTGTTTTAAGAAAACCGTAGCCAGACAGATGGAAACCATTAAGACAAAGGAACCAATCTGTACGGACCGATACTTCTTAAGCCGTTCACTGTGGCTGACTGCGATATGGACGCAGACGGAATTATATACGTGAATGCTTGGAAATACATTGGTGCACGTGTCAGTGGAATAGAGCCACGCTACGATGGCGGAGCAGATATTCTTATCCGGGTTAATGACCGGCCGGAAGTCCGTACCGTTCGGAAATATGGTGCATACCAGAAGGCTGATGGTCATTCCGGTGAACAGCATGGTACAAAGCTTGTAATAATCTTTAACATTTGTAAAGAACAGATAAAGGACTGCGCCCGCCACATAGGCGAACCAGAGCATGTAAGGAATTATGAAGTATTCGTTGAACGGAATATAATCATCGAGCCCGACGTGCATGATGTGATAATTGCTCGTCACCGTCTTCTCTAAATAAACGAACCAGGGAATGTAGATGAAAGCGTAGCATAAAACCCATGCGTGCCTGTACTTGTGAAGCAGATTTTTCATATAAGATCAACCCCTTCTGTTGTTAGGTGTGAGTTGTCAGATTCTGATACTATTGATATATATTACCAACTTCCGTGGATTATATCACACCAGTTTGGAGAGTACAAGGGGGTTAACGAAATGTTAAGATTTTTATTATGAAAGTTTAAGCTCCCATTTCTGCGGTCATGAGTACAATGCTCCTGTCCGGCTCATACTATCCGTGAGGTGATAAAAATGGACAAGGACCAGCAGGAAAAACTGGCGCAGAAGAAATCGAACGAGACCTTCAACAGCATTACCGAGAAGGTAAAGACGGAAAACCAGAATCAGACCCATAATTCACGCCGGGAAGGTATGGGACCGAATACGAAGAGAAAACCGATGTAAGAGGTCAAAAGTGCCAATGCAAAATGCCGATTTCCAAGGATAAGATCAAATTAGTCCATGGAATCGGCATTTTGCATTTTCAGGGATCGAATACACTGTGCAATTATATAGAAAACAGGAATTTGCCGCACGAATAAAGCGTGAGAAGAAAAAAGAGAAAATAAATAGAATATAACATGGAAAATACTGTTATTTCATAGTATAATATTATCATAAAACAGAGCAGTACAAGAAGCTTTGAAGGGAGGGTTTTATTATGGAAGGTAAGATTACAAAACTGAGGGAAATTCTTGATGAGAGCAGGTACACGGTGGCCATCTGCGGCTCCGGCATGATGGAGGAGGGCGGCTTTAAAGGGGTAAAGAATCCCGATAAAGCCTATGATATCGAGACGAAGTACGGATATTCTGCGGAAGAGATCTTTTCCAGCGCCTTCTATAATACACGGCCCGAGTTTTTCTTTGAATTCTATAAGAAAGAGATGCTGGAGAATCCGCCGGAGGACACGGATTCCGGTCCGTCACTGGCAGCGATGGAACGGGCCGGGAAGCTGCAGTGTCTTATTACCAGCAACATTTATGCAAAGGCTCAGAGGGCCGGCTGTAAAAACGTGGTGAATCTTCACGGGACGATCTATGAGAATAAATGCCCGCACTGCGGCAGGGAATACACCATGGAGCAGGTACGGGATGCGAAAAAGATACTTCTCTGCGACAAGTGCGATATCCCGATCCGCCCGCAGGTATCGCTGTTCGGTGAGATGGTGGACAGCCGCCTGATGACGAAGACCTCCAATGAGATATCGAAGGCAGAGGTCCTTCTGCTTCTCGGAACGACGCTGGATTCCGAGGTATTCGGAAACTATGTGAAATATTTTACCGGGCGGTGGCTGGTGATTATCCATCCGAACCGCCACTATTTGGACGACAAGGCGGATATGCTGTTCTTGGATTATCCGAAAAATATCCTGCCGGGACTGGGTTACAAATAAGCGGTAAATCTGAAATACGTCTCTGCGGGGAACTGCTGAATCAGCGGTTTCCCGTATTAATTTTCCGCATAAATTTATTATCTTTTTCTAAAAAGGTTGTAAGGATCCCGATCTTTGTGTATAGTATAATGGCAGACTTTTTATAGGAAAGGAATATCAGGATGTTACAAAGTTATATAATGGTTTTTTTTATTTCCATGGTACCGCTCATTGAGCTTCGCGGCGCCATTCCTTATTCCCAGGTGATGGGCCTGCCTCTTTTAGAGTCGTATATCATCGCCATTATCGGAAACATGCTCCCGGTTCCGATCATCTATTTATTTGCCAGAAAGGTTTTAGAATGGGGAGCGGACAAGCCCGTGATCGGCGGATTTTTCACATGGTGTCTGGAAAAAGGAAAGCACGGCGGCGAGAAGCTGCAGGCGAAGGCAGGCAAAGGGCTGTTTGTCGCTCTGCTGCTGTTCGTAGGAATTCCGCTTCCAGGTACGGGCGCGTGGACCGGTACGCTGGCAGCCAGCCTTCTCGACATCGACTTCAAATCCAGTATCCTCGCAGTTATGGGAGGCGTACTTCTTGCCGGAGTCATTATGGGACTGGCCAGTGTGGGCGTTTTGGGAGCGCTTAATTCTGTTATTTTTTAAAGCCGGGCCGCTGGGACCGGGGAGGAGGAATTCCTATGGAACTGAAGAATGAAGATGGGCTGACCGAGAAAGAATTCTTAGCACAGTACAGGCCCGGAAATTATGAGCGGCCGTCGGTGACTGTGGATATGCTGATTTTTGCAGTCGATCCGGAGGCAGAGGATGAGGACCCGGAGCTTCTGCTGATCCGCAGACGGAATCATCCGTGTATCGGCCAGTGGGCTATGCCGGGCGGATTCGTGAATATGGACGAATCGCTGGAGGAAGCCGCGGCCAGAGAGCTGGAGGAGGAGACCGGGATTACCGGTGTCTGCATGGAACAGCTCTATACATGGGGCAGTGTAAAACGTGACCCGCGGACGCGGATTATCTCTGTATCGTGTATGGCGGTTGTGCCGAAGGACGAACTGAATCCGGTCGCAGGAGACGATGCGAAGGAAGCCGTGTGGTTTCAGGTTAAGAAAAAGAAGTTGTCGGATCTGGCAGATGATGCGACATACGCCCTGACTGTGGAGAACGAGGAACGCCATATTTTCATCGGATACCGGATTACGGAAGGATATACCCACATGGGACTCATGTGGAAGAAGGATACACATGCGGAACTGCTGCCTGCGATTGATGTGAATGACACGGAAGCGCTGGCTTTCGACCACGCCTATATTTTAAATACGGCGCTGGACCGTCTGGAAGAGATGCAGAAGGAGTACCGCGAACAGCTGGAATGACGAGGCAAGAGACCGCTGCCGGGGGGCAGAGAGAGGGCCGGGAAACCAAAGAAGCATACTTTGGTTTCCCGGCCTTTTGTATGAAAGGCGTTATCAGGTACTGCGTGATTCATGCAGTACGTTCCGGGGATGGGGAGGTCAGACGCAGCCCTCTTCACAGGTGAGCAGAAAGCTGGCTTCCCCGTGATCTTTTTTATCTACGTATAAATAGTATTCTCTTATGGGCTTTGTCTGTATCATGGGGGCGGATGTGGAAATGAATCCCGGTCTGATCGGATTCAAATCGCATTCCTTTATGATATAAGGAATCTTATTCTTTTTCAGAATCCGTCCGATACGGGAGCATTCCACCATGGAAAAACCGGAGTACAGCTCTTTGCGGTTAAATATGGTAATCATGGTCAAAACCCCCTTTCTTCTTAGTTTCAGTATACCACTTCCGGTTCCGGACTTCTTTACATTTTCATTAAAAATCCATACGGTTTTAAAACAGAACAGTTCCTTAGCAAAGCTTCTGAAATATTTAAAGAAAAAATTAAGATTTGGCTGGTAGAATAGGGAACGAAAGTAAATGAGGAGGCGGCCAATGTATAAGATACTGATTGTCGAGGATGATGAGGTAATCGGCAGAACCGTGCAGAATCACCTGCGGGAGTGGGGCTATGAGGCGGCCTGTGTGAAGGATTTGAAGCATGTGCTGGCCGAATTTGCGGCCTTCGAACCGCATCTCGTCCTGATGGACATCCTGCTGCCATACTTTAATGGCTGTTACTGGTGCGGAGAGATTCGAAAGCTTTCCAATGTGCCCGTGATCTTTCTGTCCTCGGCGTCCGACAACATGAATATTATTATGGCAGTTTCCATGGGAGGCGATGATTTTATAGCAAAGCCCTTCGATCTGAATGTGATGACGGCCAAGGTCCAGGCTATGCTCAGGCGGACGTATGATTTTGCAGGGGATCACCACCTGATCGAACACGGCGGAGCAGTCTTAAACATCAATGACGCCACTCTGACTCATCAGGAGACGAAAGTGGAACTGACCAAGAATGAATTCCGGATTCTAAAGCTTCTCATGGAACAGGCGGGGCGTACCGTCTCCAGGGAAGAGGTGATGACGAGGCTGTGGGAGACGGACAGCTATGTGGACGACAATACGCTGACCGTCAATGTGAACCGGCTCCGGAAGAAACTGGACGGCGTTGGCCTTGAGGATTTCATTGTCACGAAGAAAGGCATGGGGTACATGGTAAAATGAAGGGAAGGAAGCTGCTGTCTCTGACAGGCCTCTATTTAAAAAGAAACCGTACGGTAATTACGGCGGGCGTCTGCGGTGGAATCCTGTGTGCGGCCGTATTCTGGCTGTACCGCCTTCCCGTGGAGGCTGTACTCTACGCCTGGATTCTGGGAGCGGTGCCGGGGCTCCTTCTGTCCGTCCGAAGCTTTTCCCGTTACTGCAAAAAATGCGGGGACTTAGAGCGAATGGCGGCCCAGAAGACGGGCTATGCGGAACCCTTTGAGGAGACCTCCGATCAGCTGGAGCTTCTGTACCGGAGGCTTCTCGCCTCTTCCTATGAGGAGAGGGACCGGCTGCCTCGGGAGGAAGAGGAGAAGCGGACGGAGATGAAGGACTATTATACCATGTGGGTTCACCAGGTAAAGACCCCCATCGCGGCCATGAACCTGATTCTTCAAACACACCCTGGCGGAGAAACGGACCACAGCCAGCTGTCCAATGAGCTTTTTAAGATCGAACAGTATGTGGAAATGGTGCTTCAGTACCTGCGGGCGGACAGCCCTTCCGCCGATCTGGTCATCCGGGAATGCTCGCTGGACGCCATCGTCAAAAAAGCCATTCACAAGTATGCTCCGGTATTTATCCGGAAAAAGATCGCACTCGATTACAGACCCGCAGCCTGTCTGGTGCGGACCGATGAAAAATGGCTTCTGTTCGTCATAGAACAGCTTCTGTCCAATGCGTTAAAGTACACGGAGAGCGGCAGAATCTCGGTCTATCAGGAGACGGAAAGTCCCTCCGAACGGAGCTCGGCAAGACGTAAGGCGGGGGAAGTCATACGGACGCTGGTGATTGAAGACACGGGAAGAGGAATCACCCCGGAGGACATCCCCAGGGTGTTCGAGAACGGGTATACGGGCTGTAACGGCCGAGCGGGTCAGGGATCGACGGGAATCGGCCTCTATCTGTGCAAAAAGGTCATGACCCGTCTGGCGCACGAGATGGTGATCGAATCGGAACCAGGAGTGGGGACGAAAGTGAAGCTGCTCCTGGATATGACGAAATTTATACCGGAATAGAGAGGCTTCTGAAACTGGCCTATGAAATAAATAGCCCCTTAATCCTTTGAAACAGGGATTTCTTATGGATTCCCATGGATTCCAAATACGCTTTTTCCTCCTTCCGCTGCATGGATAACGATCTGTTTGTGATTTCAGTATACCACCGGAATGCGGTCCCAGTCTTTAAGCTTCCCTTACATTTTTGTAAGGATACGCAGAAAAATGTAAGCCTCATCGATGGCGGCCGCTCTTTCCCGTCTGATATACTGCTGTCATAGGAAAGGAGGCAGCATTATGCCATTGCTTGAAGTGAATCAATTAAAAAAGGTCTATACCACCCGTTTCGGAGGAAATCAGATAAATGCACTGAACGGAGTCAGTTTTACGGTGGAAAAGGAAGAATACGTCGCGATCATGGGAGAGTCAGGATCGGGGAAAACCACACTATTAAACATTTTAGCCGCTCTTGACAAACCTACCGGAGGCGCCGTCCTCTTAAACGGAAGAGATATGAAAACGATTCCGGAGGGAGAGCTGGCCGCGTTCCGCAGAGACCACTTAGGCTTCGTGTTTCAGGATTTTAATCTGCTGGATACGTTTTCTCTGGAGGACAATATCTATCTGCCCATGGTTCTGGCAAAGAAGAACTACGGGGAAATGAAACAGAAGGCAGACCCCATCGTGGGAAAACTGGGTATTAAGGAGCTTATGAAGAAATTTCCGTATGAGGTCTCGGGCGGCCAGAAGCAGAGGGCGGCGGTTGCCAGGGCCCTGGTGATGGACCCGGCGATCATTCTGGCGGATGAGCCTACGGGCGCGCTGGATTCCCGGGCTTCCGACCAGCTTCTCGATCTGTTCGGAGGAATCAACCGGGAGGGGCAGACAATCCTGATGGTAACCCACAGCGTCAAGGCGGCCAGCCATGCAAAACGGGTGCTGTTTATCAAGGATGGGGAGGTGTTCCATCAGCTCTACCGCGGCGAAATGACGGAGGAGAAGATGTATCAGCGGATTTCCGATACTCTGGCCGTCTTAGAGGCGGGAGGTGGCCGCGATGAATAACCTGTTTTACACAAGGCTGGCCATTCAGAATTTAAAGAAAAATTCAGCCGTCACGGTTCCGTATCTTCTGACCTGCATCGGCTCCGTGATGATGTATTATATTATCTCTTCCCTGACGGTGAATCCGGGCTTTGCCCATATGCGGGGAGGCGGCTCCATGGCATTTATTCTGATGCTTGGCTGCGTGGTCATGGCCGTGTTCTCCGTAATGTTTCTCATTTACACCAACAGCTTTCTGGTGAAACGGAGAAAGCAGGAATTCGGGCTGTTTCAGGTCCTGGGCATGGGGAAAAAGCATTTGGCCCGGATCATGGCGATCGAGACGCTGCTTACGGCGGCGGTGAGCCTGGTGTCCGGGATTCTGCTCGGTTTTCTGCTGTACCGGGTCTTTGCGCTGCTGCTGTACCGCCTGATGAAACTGGATATTTCCTGGGATTTCAGTTTCGTCCCGGAGGCGGCTTTTGCGTGTGTGAAGCTCTTTGGCGTCATATTTCTGGTGATTCTCTTCTATAATATATGGCAGGTCGTAAAGGCGAGGCCGGTGGAAATGCTGGCGGGAAAGCAGGCGGGGGAGCGGGAGCCGAAGGCGCCGTGGCTTCTGACTGTGTTGGGTGTCATTTCTCTGGCAGCGGGGTACTGGATTGCTGTCTCGACGGAGCGGACAGCGATGATCATTTTTGCCTTCTTCATCGCGGTACTGTTCGTGATTGCCGGTACCGGCCTCTTGTTTACCGCGGGAAGCGTTACGCTGCTGAAGCTGCTGAAGAAGAATAAAGGCTATTATTATCAGACGCGCCACTTCATCTCCGTCTCAGGTATGATATACCGGATGAAACAGAATGCGGCCGGTCTGTCTGTGATCTGCCTTCTGTCCACAGCGGTTTTAGTTATGCTTTCTTCCACGGTTTCCCTCTATGTGGGACTGGACGATGTGATGAGAAACCGTTTTAAACGGGATTACGTGGTGACGGTGTACGATTATTCCGACGACACGGCCGCGAAGACCGACGGGATTGTGGAGAGTGCCTTAAAGGATGCGGGGGAGACCGCAAAAGGGCTTGTCAGCTACCGCTATGTCAGCTTTGCCGCGGTGGATACGGGAGACGGCTACGAGGTAAGGGAGGAGAATCTGGCGGACTACAACAGCCTGGACTATCTCTTCTTCATGACTCTGGAGGATTATAACCGGATTTCAGGGCAAAAAGTCAGCCTGCGTGATGACCAGGTGATGGTGCTTGCGGATGGGATGCGTTACGACCGGGATACATTTTCCATCTTCGGAAAACGGTACGATGTCGCCGGCTTAAAAGGCCAGACCGTAGAGGACGGTATGGACGCCATGGGGTCTGTGGGAAGCCTTCATATCGTCCTGCCGGATTTTCCCCAGCTGGAGGAGATGGAGAAAAAGCAGGCTGAGGCCTACGGGGAGGCGAAATCCAGACCCGTTTACTATGTGGCCTTCGACGCCGGAGACGGCAAAGAGGGTTCTGCCAGACTCTACAAAGATCTGGAGGAACGGTTAAATGGCCTGGGAATGACCTTCCGCCTCGAATCCGCAGCCATGGAGCGGGGGTCCTTTTTCTCTCTGTACGGAGGGCTGTTCTTCGTCGGACTGTTTCTGGGAACGCTGTTCGTGATGGCGACGGTGCTGATTATCTATTACAAGCAGATTTCCGAGGGCTACGAGGATAAGAAGCGGTTTGAAATTATGCAGAATGTGGGGCTGTCGGCCCGCGAGATCAAGAGCGCCATCCGTTCCCAGGTGCTCACCATGTTCTTTCTGCCTCTGGTTACGGCCGCTGTCCATATCTGTTTCGCATTTCCGATGATCGCAAGGCTGCTGGCACTGCTGAATCTGCGGAATGTCGGGCTGTTTGCCGTGTCCACGGCCGGGGCGGTACTGCTGTTTGCTGTCTTTTACGGGGTGATCTATGGGGTTACTTCTAAAAAATATTATGAAATTGTAAAGAGGTGATGTGTCAGTGAAGATTCTGATGGGGATCATGGGGTCCATATCCATCGTTGTGCTGCTTTTATTCATACAGGAGATCCGGAAGGAACTGGAAGAAGAGCGCTGGTGGAGGGACCGGGGAAAATCTTAATGGTTTCTTAGCACCATTTTCTCTCATAACAGTCTATAATGAATGTCGATAAGAAGACTACGATGAGACGAAAAGGAGAGCACTATGAAACCAGGAAAGAAAACACTTGGAATCCTGACGGTAATCGTCATCCTTGCGGTTTATACCGCATGCTTCGGCCTTGGAAAAGACATTAAGGGCGCGGGGGACATGAGATTTGGAATCGATATCCGGGGCGGCGTCGAGGCCGTATTCGAGCCAGTGGGCTTAGACCGGAATCCCGCGCCGAATGAGATCGAAGCGGCCAGGAATATAATCGAGACGAGACTGGATGATAAGAATATCACGGACCGCGAGGTGACAACGGATAATGAAAAGGGTTATGTAATCGTCCGTTTTCCGTGGAAATCCGACGAAAAGGATTTTAAGCCGGAGGCTGCCATCGCGGAACTGGGCGACATGGCCAATTTGACCTTCCGGGATGAGAGCGGCACTGTAATGCTGGAGGGAAGGGACATCTCCACCAGCCGGCCCGTAGAGTATTCGGACCAGACCGGAATTAAAAAATATGAGGTGGAGCTGCAGTTTACAAAGGACGGCGCGGACAAATTTGCCGATGCTACCGGTAAACTGGTAGGCCAACCCATGGGAATCTACATGGATGAGGAGCTGATCTCCAATCCGGTGGTTCAGGACAAGATTACGGGCGGCAACGCCGTGATTAACGGCATGGAGTCGTATGCGTCCGCAAAGAGCTTATCGGACAAGATCAATGCGGGTGCCCTGCCGTACGCCATGGAGACGAAGAACTTCAGCACCATCAGCCCGAGCCTGGGCTCTAATGCCTTGAATATCATGGTATTTTCAGGTGTGGTAGCGTTCTTCTGTATCTGTATTTTCATGATCGCCATGTACCGCCTGCCGGGAATGGTGGCATGTTTTGGCCTGATTCTTCAGACCTCCATACAGCTGCTGGCGATCTCGATCCCGCAGTATACGCTGACACTGCCCGGTATCGCCGGTATCATACTGACCATAGGTATGGCGGTGGATGCCAACATTATCATCAGCGAGCGTATCGGTGAGGAGCTTGGAAACGGCGTTTCGCTGACCGAGGCGGTCAAACGGGGATACAAGAGGGCTTTCTCTTCCGTGCTGGACGGAAACTTGACGAGCGCTATCGTGGCGATAATCCTGATGTTCTTTGGTTCAGGCACCATGCTGAGCTTCGGCTATACGCTGCTTGTGGGCCTGATCATCAACCTGGTGGTGGGCGTCTGGTTCTCCAGGACTGTGCTTCTTTCCATCATACGGGAAGGCAGATTCCACGATTTGAAGTGGTATAAGGTGAAGAAGAACCAGAAGATTTATCCGATCATGAAACGGAAATACATATGGTTTGCCATCTCCATCTGTATGCTCCTGGCCGGCGTGCTGGGATTTATGAAGAACGGAGTGAGCTTGGACACCCAGTTTACGGGCGGAACGACGTTAAAGTATGAGATCGAGGGCGCGGCCGATGTGAATTCCGACGCCGTTGCTGCCAAGGTATCCGGCGAGACCGGAAGAAATGTAAATGTCCGCCTGACAAAGGAGGATGGCCTTGGAAAACAGTTTATGGTTCTGACCTTTGCAGGGCAGGAAGGCATCAGCCCGGAGAGCCAGGAATACGTGACGCAGATCTTAAACGGCTATCAGGATGGCTTTACGGCGACCCTGTCGGAGACGTATGCGGTTCAGCCGTATATGGGGCAGAAGACGCTCCACAACGCCGTGATCGCCATGGTTCTGGCGGCGGTACTGATAACGGTGTATGTCTGGATCCGGTTTTCCATCCTTTCGGGCCTTTCTGCGGGAGTATCTGCGGTGATCGCGCTGATCCACGATGTGCTGATCGTGCTGTGTGCGTTCCTGATCTTTGCGATTCCGCTGAATGACGCGTTTGTGGCGGTGGTGCTGACCATCATCGGTTACTCCATCAATGATACGATCGTCATCTATGACCGGATCAGAGAGAACATGAATCTTCATAAGTGTAAAAATATCGACGAGCTGGTGGATACCAGCGTATCACAGAGTCTTGGACGGTCGCTGCACACCTCGCTGACGACGTGTATCAGCGTACTGATCCTGGTGATTGCATCGTGGCATTTTGGGATCCAGTCCATTTTTGAATTCTCCCTGCCTCTGTTATTCGGACTTGTGAGCGGATGCTTTTCTTCTATTTGCGTGGCCAGCGTGATTTGGGCCATGTGGAAAAACGCCCATAAGGCAGAAAGTAAAAAAAGATAAGGCATAAAATGAGCACGCCTGGCGCAGACAGGGACCGGATTATCCGGTTCCGGCCTCCGCCGGGCGTGCGCTCTTATTGTAAGAAAATTTTAATCCGTATCCGTGCAATTTTGTGCTATACTGTTTAAGGAAACAAGCGAGAATTCCCCCACCTCTACAGGTGGAGGGATGAAACGCCAAAAACAAGCTTAACGGCAGTGGCGGGCAGAGAAAAATCGGTATCCCTCGCTGACATGAAGTCAAGCCGCGCATCTATAAGATGTAGTCGCACTCTGTGAAATTATCGAGCGTGGATTGAAACAAGGAAATACTACAGATAAAAATCGGCATATAAGATTTTACCTGGCAGTTGTCCGGTCTAAGGCGGGACAGCGGACCGTGCTGTGTGCCGATGCAGGATAAAGGTTATTGTACATAATACAGAATACAGGATGACACGGGGAGAAACAGACATGGTAAAACGCTTTAACAGAATATGGAGCATTGCAATCAGCTTAAGCCTTCTGGCTTCCGTACCGGCCTTCGGTGATATTCCGATCGTCCCGCCCATAAGCGGCGGATCGGATAACGGAATTTCAGGGCCGGAGACAGCAGGACCGGGCGGGGATAATACCCAGAGCGGCCCGGGAGCTTCGACGGGAACAGGGAATTCGACGGGAACAGGAACCTCGACAGGAACGGGAACTTCCACTGGATCGGGAACCTCGACAGGGCCGGGTACTTCCGCAGGCCCAGGGGCCACCCAGGGAAGCGGGACCGGCGGCAGTGTGGTGAACACATTAAAACAGCCGGAGATCCAGGCTCAGGGCGCGGTGCTCATGGATGCGGCCACGGGAAACCTGCTTTATTCGAAGGAGGCAGAGACGAAGTTTTACCCGGCCAGCATCACGAAGCTGATGACAGCTCTTCTGGTAGCGGAAAAGTGCAGTCTCGACGATACGGTTACATTTTCCAAGACGGCGGTTACGAATCTGGAGTCCGGCGCCGTTACACTGGGACTGGTGGAAGGGGACAAGCTGACGGTGCGTCAGAGTCTCTACGGTCTCCTTTTAAAATCTGCCAACGAGGTGGCCAACGGTCTGGCCGAGCATACGGCGGGGAGTATCAGCAAGTTTGCGGACATGATGAATGCCAGGGCGAAGGAGCTGGGCTGTACGAACACGAATTTTGTCAATCCGAACGGCCTCAACAATTCCAACCACTATACGACGCCTCATGATATGGCGCTGATCGCACGGGCGGCATTTCAGAATGGTACGGTAAGCAAGATCGCATCGACCTTAAGCTACCAGATTCCGGCGACGCAGAAGGCGGCGGCCCGCACGATATCCCTGGGCCACAAGATGCTGTATCCCAATGACGCCAGATACTACCAGGGCGTTATCGGAGGAAAGACCGGATATACTTCACTGGCGGGCAACACGCTGGTGACATGTGCGGAGCGGGACGGTGTGCGTCTGATCGCGGTTATCATGAAGAGCAAGTCTACACAGTATACGGATACCTCGGCTCTGCTGGACTACGGTTTTGCGCTGAAGAGCGGAGGCTCCCAGACTGCAAAGTGGCAGCAGGAGGGGGCAAAGTGGTACTTTGTAAAGAACGACGGAAACCGCGCCGCCAATGAGTGGATGACGATAGACGGTGCTGATTACTGGTTCGATTCCGACGGGACCATGGCTACGGGCTGGCGCCATTATTCCAACGACGCGTGGTATTACTTCAAGTCCGGCGGCGCTATGGCTTCCAGTACCTGGGTGGAGTCCGACGGCCAATGGTTTTACCTGGGCGCCGATGGGGCGATGATGAAGAATACGGTGACTCCGGATGGATATACGCTGGACGCGGCCGGCGTATGGGTGAAGTAGAAGACAATCCGCCATACAGGACGATCCGGACAGAGGTGATAATTTGAACGAATTTGTCATGGAACAGCTTATCTATGTGCTGAGGCTGGTGTCCGCCGCGTTATGCGGCGGACTAATTGGTTATGAAAGACAGAGCAGGAAGAAGACGGCGGGAACGAGAACCCATGTGATTATCGCGGTCGCTGCGGCCGCGATGATGATCATCTCCAAGTACGGTTTTAACGACGTGCTGGGAGACTATGTTAAGCTCGACCCATCCCGTGTGGCCGCGGGTATTGTGACGGCGGTGGGCTTCATCGGTTCGGGAATCATCATTTTTAGAAATAATAATGTAAACGGCATCACAACATCAGCCGGAATCTGGGCGACGGTGGGCGTCGGTATGGCCATGGGCGCAGGAATGTATGTGCTGGGAGCCGTCTCGACGATGATCGTGATGATTGTGGAGCTGTTTCTCGGAAGAAAAGGGTATTTCACAGGAAGATACGAGGAAGACAAAGAGCTGGAGATCGAATTTCGTGAGAATCCGGGAGAGGACATCCTGCGGTTCATCGAACAGACGCTGCGGAACGAGTCGTGCAAATCTGACAATATACAGCTGGCAGAAGAGGCGTCCTCCTGCGTGATGACCATGCAGCTGAAGCTTCCGGTGAATTACGATGTGATACGGCTGGCAGGGCTTTTTAAGTCCAGGAGTGAGATTAAACGGGTGTCCATTCAGTAGCAGGCGGATGGAGGCCGGATAAGAGGTTCAGGAATAGAGGAGAAGGCATGTGCGGGTAACCGCGGCATGCCTTCTTCTTTTATGTTTCGTCAGGTACCGGTATGGAAAACCAGATTACGGTAAACTTTCCACAGCGGCTGTTCATATGCAGAACGGAGCCTTCACCGTAGGATAAGACCAGACGGGAATTGGTGTTCGCCAGTCCGATATGCTGATTGGAGTTTCGGCTGGTCTCTTTTAGGCCTGCTCTGATCGAAGCCAGCTGATCGGCCGGAATGCCCCTTCCTGTGTCATAAATGGTGAAGTAGATACGGTCCTTTTTTCTGTGAATGGAGATGGAGATCAGACCCTTTTCCTTCTTTTCTTTAATTCCATGGTAGATCGCGTTCTCGACGAGGGGCTGCAGAATCATTTTTTTGACCGGGTAGATAGAGCAGTCCGGCGCGAGGGAAAACTTGACATCGAAGCGGTCGGTGTAGCGGAGCTTCATAATTTCAAGGTATTTCTTTAAATAGTTGATCTCCTCCTGGATCTTTACGTTATCCTGGGGATCACTGAGCGAGTAGCGCATGATCGCGGAAAGATACGATATCATCTGGCTGCACCGGTTCTCCGAGCCGGTCAGTTTGACGGATTCCCAGTAAATATTGTTTAACGTATTATGCAGGAAGTGGGGATTGATCTGGTGCTGAAGCGCCTGCATTTTGGAGAGCTGGAGCTTGGCTGCTTTTTCGGAATCCTGCATTTTTAAGTAGTCCTGCTCGATGAAGAGGCGGATTACGTTGAACAAGATGTATTCAAATGGGCTGGAGCTGCCTTTCTTTGGCTGACGGATCTGATTGACTGCGGTATCCGGTGTGCTGAATACGCTGATAATCTTATCGAGGTATTTGTAATCGTGCCGTGTCTTGAAAAATGCGATCATGCAGGCTACCGCGATCGCCGCCAGCGTGATGATGATGTACATGCTGGTCAGACTGATGGTCGTCCGGTAGATTTCATTCCTGGGGGTCAGCAGAAGATACGAAAATCCGTAGGATCTCGGTGACGGCAGGTACGTAGCAGTATACGATTTATAGTCCAGGTTGACGGCGTCCGCAGGGGAGGTGGCCGGAAGGGAGGCCATCTGCGCCGCAAGATCCAGAAGGTCGTCTTCCGGAAATTCCTCTGTTGAAGGCCAGACCAGGCGGCTGGAGGCATCCATCAGAAAGAGCTTCTGATCCGGAAATTCCAGCAGGCCGGACAGCTCGCTCTTCAGCTTGTCCGCGCTGAAGCTGAAGATGACCAGTCCGTTCTGGATATCGGTGGTTCGGCGGTACAGTTTCCGGTAGACCAACAGGCTGGGAGTCCGGTATTCTGTATACAGCAGCGGATCATCGGAAAACTCCATCCAGACGTCCTCTTCGCCTGCGTGACCGTAGGAGTTTAAGACGTCCTTTTCCTTATCAGGAGGAAAGGAGATGAGCTTTGAGCTTAAGGGCACGAAGATCCGGCTGTAGTCATTTTTATAATAGACATAGATATTCCTCAAATAGCCGTCGGTGTAAATCAGGTTCTGAAAGTTCAGCGAAATGTTCTCGACGGACTTGATGGAATCCAGCGACAGCGATTTCTCATCAAACGCGTTCTTTAACTGCAGCGTCACCCTGGGATTGGACGCAAAGAACAGGTATGCGTTGTCCACATGGGTATAAAAGGTCTCCAGAATATCATCGGCCTGGTTTAAGATTACCGAGGCCTTTTTTTCAGCCTCGCTGGTACTCTCATTCGTTGTCCGGAATATGCTGTACAGGCCGATGAGCAGAAGAGGGATCAGCATCAGAAGACTGTTGACCAGCAGGCTTCTGATGAAAAAACGGATTGTAGTGGAATGGTATTTCCGTTCCAGACCTTCAAGGATTGATTTATTTTTCATGGCTTCTGTACTCGGTCGGGGTGACGCCCCAGTAGGCCTTGAAGGCCCGTGCGAAGTTGTTGGGATTCACATAGCCGATCATGTTGCTGATGTTGTAGATCTTGGTGTCAGGATCCTTGAGGAACAAAGCGGCCTGCTTCATCCGCGCCTCGCCCAGCAGATCGGAAAAGGTTTTGGAGGTCTTCTGTTTGATCAGCTGGCTTAAATAAGAGGGGTTTAAATACAGGGATTCGGCCAGTGAGGACAGGGAGCCCTCCCTGTAATTCTGACTTAAGTAGCTTAAGACCTTCTGGATGATTTCATCGGTGGAGTAGTCCTGGGTATCGTCAGAGCTTACATTATATTTGGCATCCAGCTCATGTCGGATGGTTCCGAAGATATCCTTCAGCTCTGAAAAATTAGTCGGTTTTAAAACGTAATACCGGACGCCGTACCGGATCGCGTTCTGTGCGTATTTAAAGTTATCGTAGGCGCTTAAAAAGACGACCATAGGCCGGGCACCTTCCAGCTCCGAAACACTCTTTGCCAGCTCGATCCCGTCCATGCCGGGCATGCTGATGTCGGTCAGGATTACGTGGACGGAATGATCCTTTAGATAGTCCAGCGCTTCCTGGCCGCTGTCTTTCTGCCCGCATACGTGAAAGCCCTGCTCGTCCCACGGAAAACAGGACGCGAGGATATCGCGGGAACTGGCCTCGTCATCTACGATCAGTAGTTCATACATGGTATTTCCTCCCCCAGAATTAAGTGATTCCAGTATATCATGGGAAAGTTGCCACAGTCAAAGGTATAACCATGAAATCAATTTTCCCTAAAATAGAGATAGGCGGATAAAATAATGATAGATTGAAATGATAGGCGTTCACAATCGGCACAGGGGCACAAAAATAAGCGGGCATGATAGAATACAGTCCATGAGTTATGTTCCGAAGGGAATGGAAACTGTTGCCATTCGCAGCCTGCCGCAAGCCTTCGCTGCCGGGTCTGGCTCCTCCGGTTTACGCTCCGGTTCCAGTTCCGGTTTCGGGCATAAGCAGTTCTAAACGTGCAGTATTTTTCTAAAAACCAGGGAAAATGCCCAAACTCGCTTCGCTCAGACAAGTGGTCATTTCCCCTGAACGAAAAATTCTGCGCGTTAAGAACTGCTAATGCCCTGCAAAGTCACAGGAACCGGAGCGTAAACCAGAGGAGCCAGACCCGGCAGCAAAGGCTTGCGGCAGGCTGCGAATAACAACCGGAAATCAGCAAAGGAGGAAAGTATCATGTCGTCACTGAAACCAAAAACCGCAGGGGGCACTGCCGTGAGAAAGTATCCGAAGAACTGGAGATGGGGGCTGCTCTTCATTCTGCCATGGCTTCTGGGATTCCTTATTTTACAGGCTTACCCGTTAATCATGTCACTGTATTACTCGTTTACGAATTTCTCCATATTATCGGAAGGAAAATGGGTCGGATTTGACAATTACATCAGGCTGTTTACGAAAGATAAGTACTTCCTGAAATCGTTCTTTCTGACCTTTAAGTACGCACTGATGTCGGTGCCGATGAAGCTCGTCATGGCGCTCATCGTAGCGATGATCTTAAATATGCGTCTGAAGGGGATCAACCTGTTCCGGACGGTTTACTATCTGCCGTCAATCATGGGGGGAAGCGTGGCCATCTCCATACTCTGGAGATTCATGTTTATGAAGGAAGGCATGTTAAACAAGATGCTGGGCGCCGTACATATTCCGGCTGTCGACTGGCTGGGAGATCCGGACATTGCGCTCGTAACCATCAGCCTACTGGTGATCTGGCAGTTCGGCTCATCCATGGTGCTGTTTCTCGCAGGGCTTAAGAACGTTCCGACAGAGCTTTATGAGGCGGCTTCGGTGGACGGGGCGGACAAATGGGTCCAGTTCTGGAATATTACATTTCCGATGCTGACACCCGTCGTGTTCTTTAACCTGATCATGCAGATCATACATGCGCTGCAGGAATTCACCTCCGCCTTCATTATCACCAACGGCGGACCGAACCACGGAACGTACCTGATGGGAGTCAAGATATATGAGGACGCCTTCCAGAATCTGAAAATGGGATATGCTTCCGCATCCTCCTGGGTGATGTTTGTGGCAATCCTTTTGATTACGCTCCTGGTATTCCGCTCGTCAAGCGCGTGGGTATTCTATAACGATGGAGGAATGGACTGATGAGAAGTAATAAGAATAATCTGATCGCCTACGTGATCCTGATTGTTGTGGGCGCAGCTATGATTTATCCGCTGTTCTGGCTGTTTTTCGCCACATTTAAGGACAATAAGGAGCTGTTTGGAAAGATGACCCTGCTTCCGGAGCACTTCTCTTTTTCGGCATACAGAGAAGGCTGGAAGGGAAGCGGGCAATTTTCCTATTTGACATTCTATTTAAATACATTTAAGCTTGTTATTCCGACGGTTGCACTGACCGCCATTTCTACCGGGATTGTTGCATACGGCTTTGCGCGATTTAAGTTTCCGATGAAGAAGCTGCTGTTCATGCTGATGATCTCCACACTGATGCTGCCGGACGCGGTTATTATGATCCCGCGGTACGTGGTGTTCAATAAGTTTGGCTGGGTTGACACCTACCTGCCGTTCTGGGTTCCGGCGGTCCTGGCATGCTATCCGTTCCTGATTTTTATGCAGATACAGTTTTTGAGGGGAATCCCGAGAGAGCTGGACGAATCGGCCTATATGGACGGCTGCAATCCGCTGATGGTATATGTGAGAATTCTGGCGCCGCTGATGAAGCCCTCCATTTTCTCCGTTATTATTTTTCAGACGCTCTGGAGATGGAACGACTATTTCAACAATCTGGTATATATCAGCAGCGTGAAGAACTATACGCTGTCGCTGGCCTTAAAGATGTCGATCGATAGCCAGGGCGCATCTACACCGTGGAACCAGATACTGGCCATGTCTTTTCTGTCGCTGATTCCGCCGGTGCTGCTGTATTTCTTCGCACAGAAATACTTTGTGGAAGGAATCACAGCCGGAGGTATCAAGGGATAAGAACGCTATTATTTCACAGGACGAGTTTTCCCGTGAAGTAATAAAATGATAGGCTTATAATATGAAGATAGAATCTTATGATAGGCATCTGCAATCTGAGAAGGGGCTTGGAAAAATAGATTTGTGATAGAATACAGATAAAGGGAAAACGATAAAGGAGGAAATATTTTTATGAAGAAACAGTTAATGAAACGCGCTGCACTGGTGATGGCCGCTTCCATGGCGGCGGTGTCCTTGATGGGATGCGGATCGGGAGCAGGAGATAAGAAGACAGATACGACGGCGGCGGAAAGCAGTACCGCGGCAGCAGGCGCCAATGACAGTACGGCAGCGGAAACCACAGAAGCCAGCAAAGAACCCGTGACACTTCGCTTTTCCTGGTGGGGGAGTGACAGCAGGCATCAGGCGCTGCTGGCGGTGATCGAGGCCTATGAAAAAATGAATCCCAACGTGAGCGTGGAGGCGGAGTATCAGGGATACGATGGGTACTATGAAAAAATCATGACGACACTCTCCAGCAATACAGCGCCGGATATCATACAGCTTAGTAAGGAATGGCTGCCGGATATTCAGGGGGCGAAACACTATCTGGCGGATTTATCGACGCTGCCGGTGGATTTGAGTACGCTGAAGGACCGCCTTCTGGAGATTGCGGGTACTTACAACGGAGAGCCTAACATGTTCCCCTGTACGGTAGGAGGCTCCGTTACCTATGTAAATACAGATTTTGCTAAGACCTATGGAATCGATTTAAGCAAGAACTACACATGGGATGAAATAAAGGAATTAGGGAAATCGGTTCATGAGCAGGATGAGGATGCCTATCTGATGACCGCAGATGCTGACATGCTGAACCGGTTGTTTGTACAGCCTTATCTGGCACAGAAAACAGGGAAACCGCTGATCGACGAAGCAACCTATACCATGAATTTTACGGAAGCGGAAGCTGCGGAAGCGTTTCAAAATGTAGTGGAATTATATGAGACCAATACGCTGGAACCGTTTGGGGAAGCGGCAACCTTTGCGGGACAGGCCGACCAGAACAACAAATGGATTAACGGGAAGATCGGAATGATCGTTGACTATACCGGAAGCGCGCCTAAGTATATTGCTTCCATCGAGAGTCCTCTGGATGTAATTTCAATGCCTGTTACCAGTGATGCAAAATGCAGCGGCGTCGCCTACAGCGGAGACAGAGGCTTTGCAATCAACGATAACTCGTCAAACAAAGAAGAGGCGGCTAAATTCCTGGATTTCCTGATGAATGATCCGGAATCGATTGCTCTCTGTAAGACCGATGTCGGTTACTGCCCAACCAGGCAGTCTGATGATATTTTGATTGCCGCGGGCGTAGTGAGTGAAATTCAGAAGAAAGGCGTCGAGATATCAGAGCCGGATTCCTATACCAATAATATGATCAGCGGTAATACAGAGCTGGAAGTGATCCGAAAAGATCTGATTCAGGAGGTCGTCTACAAGGACATTACGCCAGAAGAGGCGGCAAAGGAACTGGTGGAGCAGTATCAGGAAATCCTGGAAGAACTGAAAGCAAAATAGACCAGGAGAGACAGAACAGATACGTCTGTTAAAGAGATCGTGTAACGGTACTATAGGAGGATGTTGTAAAACTGCATGTAATCGATACTGGAGGCAGAAACAGAAATTTCTGCAGCTGGTACGGATGGCGGCGTTTTGCAGCAGCCTCCATTTTTATAGAGTGAAGGAGGAGAAAGAAAATGAGAGACAAGGCGTATTATCAGGGACTGCTGTTAAATATGGCAGAACCGCTCAAACCACACTACAGCAAAGACTGCGCCCATCTGGAGCTGGGGGCGGCCGCGGCTGGATACGGCAGCCAGATCGCCGGCATGGAGGGATTTTCAAGGGTTTTGTGGGGGCTGGTTTCGTACTGGGCCGGCGGAGGCACGGATGAAAGTCTTCTGCCGGTTTACCGGAAAGGCCTCTCTGCGGGCACGGACCCGGAGTCGGAGGCATACTGGGGGGATTTACACGACAAGGATCAGCGGATGGTTGAAATGGCTGCGATCAGCTACGGGATCCTGATGGTTCCGGAAAAATTGTGGGATCCGCTGGAAGAGAAGGAAAAGAACCGTCTGGCGGACTGGCTGTATCAGATCAACCGGTACTCCCAGGCAGACAACAACTGGCAGTACTTTAAGGTGATCACCAACCTGGCGCTGCGCAGCGTGGGGAGGAAGTGGAGTGAGGAACAGGTAAAGGATGCCATGGACCGGTACGAATCCTTTTATATTGGAAATGGCTGGTATTCCGATGGAAAACGGCCGCAAAAGGATTACTACACATCCTTTGGAATTCATTTTTACTGCCTTCTCTATGCGGCTTTCATGGGACAGGACGATCCGGGCACTGCAGAACGGTTCAAGTGCCGGGCGGCGAAATTTGCAGAGACCTTTCTCTATTGGTTTGATGATGAGGGGAAGGCGCTTCCCTTTGGCCGTTCCTTAACCTACCGCTTCGCGCAGGCAGCGTTCTTCAGCGCCTGCGCCCTGGCCGGTGTGGAGTGCATTTCATGGGGGGTGATGAAGGGGATTCTGGAACGCCACATGGAATACTGGATGGCGCAGCCGGTCTTTGACAATGGAGGTGTCCTCACCGTCGGTTATACGTATCCGAATCTGCTGATGTCGGAGAGCTACAATGCCCCTGGCTCGCCCTACTGGTCGTTTAAGACCTTCGTATGCCTGGCCCTGCCTGACAGCCATCCGTTCTGGAAGGCAGAAAGCGAGCCGCTTCCGAAGCTTTCGGAGGTTCTTGCGGTGAAGGAATGCGACATGGTGCTGTGTCACCGGAAACACGAGGTTGTGGCCCTGACCGCAGGCCAGTATCCGGTGATGGAGCATCCGTTTGCGGCGGAAAAATACGCCAAGTTTGCCTATTCGTCCGTATTTGGATTCTGCGTATCCCGCTCCTTTCATCAGCTGGAGCAGGCGGGAACCGACAGCATGCTGGCTTTTTACGCGCATGGCATGTACTACGTCCGGAGGGCGTGTCTGGAATACCGTGTTTCGGAGAACGGTGTTTATTCCAGATGGAGCCCGGTGGAGGGCATCGAAGTGGAGACGTGGCTTCTGCCAGTGAAAGGCGGTCATAAGCGCAGACATAAGATAACCAGCACCATATCCTGCGTGGCCTATGACTGCGGTTTTTCCTATCCCAACTGTATGGAAGAGACGAAAAAGACGGAGGGAAGAGGAGCTGCGGAGGTATCCGATGATCATGGCAAAAGCCGGATCGAAGCCGAACATGGAGACGGAGACGGCGTTGTCATTACGGCTCTGCCCAATATGAATCTCATTTTCCCCAATGTCTGTATACCGGCAGTCCGTTTCGCGGTTACGGCAGGAAAAATGGAGATCGGGACACTGGTGGAAACAGAATTTACGGATCGGAAGATTGTGATCGGAGGAGGAAACTGTTATGCTCTGGGAGATTGATGGTGAGACCCATATCTGGGCGGAGGAAATCTGGTGGAAATTAGAACGGAAGCTGGAGGCCCAGTGTCTCCGTCTCGGCTCCATGATGCCCTATGTTCCTGTAAACGGCGTCTACGAAGATATGGGAAAGAAGGAGCTTGCGGCCTGGACAAATGGGTTCTACAGCGGAATTCTGTGGCAGATGTATCATGCGGCAGGAAAGGAATGTTACAGAAAGGCCGCGGAGGGAATCGAGGTGCGGCTGGATGAGGCTCTCGCTTCCTATATAAAACTGGATCACGATGTGGGCTTCCTCTGGCTGCATACAGCTGTGGCCGACTACCGGCTGACCGGCAGCGAGGCTTCCAGAACGAGAGGCCTTCACGCGGCGGGAATTCTGGCAGGCCGCTACAATCCAAAGGCCGGATACTTAAGGGCGTGGAACGGGGAGCGGTCCGGAATCGCAATTGTGGACTGCCTCATGAATCTGCCGCTTCTCTATTGGGCAGCGGGAGAGCTTCATGACAGCGCACTCCGTCAGATCGCAGTGAACCATACCGACATGGCGCTGAAATACATCATCCGGCCGGATGGCTCCTGCAACCATCTGGTGGAATTTGACCCGGAGACCGGAGAATATCTGGGAAATCCGGGCGGTCAGGGCTATGAGAGCGGTTCCTCCTGGAGCCGGGGGCAGGCATGGGCCGTCTATGGCATGGCGTTGGCCTACCGGTATACCGGAAATACAGCGTATTTGGACGCATCGAAGCGGGTGGCTCACTATTTCTGCGCCAACGCGGCGATAAACGGATATGTGCCGCTGATCGATTTCCGGGCGCCGGAGGAGCCGCGCTACCTGGATACGACGGCGGGAGTCTGCGCCGCGTGCGGACTTTTGGAACTGGCCGGACACGTAAAGCCGCTGGAAAAAAATCTGTACGTGAAGTCGGCTATCCGCTGCTTAAAGGCGGTTACAGATGAGTACTGTGAGTGGGACCCCAAAAAGGATTCGATTGTCTCCCATGGCTCCGCCAGATACGACCGGGCCGCCGACCGGGAGGTGCCTGTTATCTATGGAGATTACTTTTTGGTGGAAGGAATTCTCCGCCTTTTGAATAAAGACTTTTTGATCTGGTAACGATGCGGGGGCTATCGGCCCCTGTACTGCTTCGGGCTCATACCATACATTTCTTTGAATTTCCGATAAAAGAAGTTCATATTCGTATACCCGCAGAGCTCTGCGATCATCGGAGCATTCGGCAATACCCTGGGCTTTTTCCTGATTGGGATTGGAGGAAACGTGCTGCCGGTTATCAGTGCCGGATTTATCATCAAGGGCCTGACCAGCGGCGGGCGGTTACGACGGTCTGGCCGCGGTCCAGACAGAGACTGCGAAGCATGCAATTGTCTTTGCATTCGGCTACTGAAGCATCATCTGGCATAATCCGGTTCCCAATAGGCTGCTGTACCACAAAACGGTACAGCGGCTTTTTTCGTTTCACGGAAAGCCCATTCAGGAAAGCCCGTTCGGATAAACGCGAAAGCTTAAGTATGCTTTGCCTTGACGCGGCATACTTTTTCAGTGTATGATGATACAAAATCAAAAGCTGTCAAAAGAAATAAAATGAAATAATATTAAATAAAATGAAGTGGAAGACTGGTGAAAGATGAGGAAGAATGATATGTGGCTTGCCGCCGGTGTGCTGTCTGCCGCTGCAGGAGCGGGACTTTTGCTTCGCTCGCAGTATGAGAGGGAGCAGCTGTCCGTAGAGAGGACGGAGATTCTGACTGAAAAGATAACGAGAGACTGCCGGATGGTGTTTCTCTCTGATTTACATGATCATGAGTTTGGAGATCATAATAAACGCCTGCTCCATGCGGTCGATGAGGTAAAACCCGACGTGATCCTGATCGGGGGCGACATGATGGTCAGCAGGGAAAGCGCGGATCTGCGGGTATCCCTGGAACTGATTGGGGAACTGACGAAACGCTGCCCCGTCTATTACGGCAATGGAAACCATGAGACAAGGATGAACCGGGAACGGAAGAATTTCGGGATGCAGTATGACATCTATGTGAGGGAGATAAAGAAAATGGGAGTCCGTTACCTTTCCAACAGGACTATGGAGTTCCGGGATGATATCGCCGTCACCGGAATCGATCTGGCGGAACGGTATTATAAGAAGTTCCATCCCGACCATCTGCGGCCGGAGGAGATTGGACGGCTGGCGGGACCGGCTGAACGGGAGCGGTTTTTAATCCTACTCTGCCATTCGCCCCTCTTTTTCGATTCCTGCCGGAAATGGGGCGCCGATTTGACTCTGGCCGGCCATTTTCATGGGGGAACCATACGCCTTCCGTATCTGGGCGGGGTCATGACCCCTCAGTTTCAGTTCTTTCTGCCGTGGTGCGCCGGAACATTTGAGGAGAGCGGGAAGTACATGATCGTGAGCCGCGGCCTGGGAACGCATTCCATAAATATCAGGCTGAACAACAAACCGCAGCTTGTGGTGGTGGATTTAAAGAGAAAAACAGGTTAAATATTTACAGAAGCCGATGGATTTGTTATACTAATCGGTAGCGCTTACTTTCTGATGCCGGGAGGAAACTATGGGAATATCCTATAAGCTGGAGAATTTTGAGGGTCCTCTGGACTTGCTGCTCCATCTGATTGAAAAGAATAAATTGAATATTTATGACATTCCTATTGTGACGATTACGGAGCAGTATCTCGATTACGTGAGCCACATGGAGACCGAGGATTTAAACATTGTCAGTGAATTCCTGGTGATGGCGGCGACGCTCATCGACATCAAATCCCGCATGCTCCTGCCGAGAGAAGTGAATGAGGACGGCGAGGAGGAAGATCCGAGGGCTGAACTGGTGGCGCGTCTTCTGGAATATAAGTATTACAAATACATGGCGTTTGAACTGAAGGAGAAGGAGGTCGGCGCGGATCGCCTGCTTTTTAAGGGGCCTACGGTGCCTCCGGAGGTGGCAAAGTATGAGCCGCCGGTGGACTTGGATGGCCTGTTGGACGGCCTGACGCTGGCAAAGCTTCAGGAGATTTTCAAGTCTGTGATGAAAAGGACAGAGGACAGGATCGACCCTGTGAGGAGCCGGTTCGGTAATATTACGAGAGAACCGGTGAGTCTGGAGGACAAGATCGCCTCGGTTCTGGGTTATGCCAGGCTGCACCGCAAATTCTCTTTCCGGCGAATGCTCGAAAGGCAGGCGGACAAGACGGAGGTCGTGGTGACGTTTCTTGCGCTTCTGGAGCTGATGAAGATCGGTAAGATTCATCTGACCCAGGAGCATTTATTCGACGATATGTTTATTGAGACGCTGGAGCCGGAAGGCGAGGAAGAGGATCTGGACTTATCGGAGTTAGAGGAAGATATCGAAGGGTATAAAAAAGATGAAGAAGAAGTGGGAAGCGCAGGAGTCGCTGCCGATTGAGGAACTGAGAGAGATTACGAATGAAGAGCGGGAGTATGAGGCCGTGATCGAAGCGGTCTTATTTACCATGGGTAATTCCGTCGAGGTGAGACAGCTGGCAGCCGCGATCGGACAGGACGAGGAGACGGCAAGATCCGTCGTAAAACGGCTCATGAAGCAGTATGAAGCCGGACGGAAGGGGATGCAGATTATCGAACTGGAGAGCAGCTACCAGATGTGCACCAGGCCGGAGTATTATGAGAATCTCATCCGTGTGGCTGCCACCCCGAAAAAACAGGTGCTGACGGATGTGGTGCTGGAGACGCTGTCGATCATCGCCTATAAGCAGCCGGTCACGAAGATGGAGATCGAGAAGATCCGCGGCGTCAAGTCCGATCACGCGGTGAACAGGCTGGTGGAATACAACCTGGTATACGAGGTGGGCCGCCTCGACGCTCCGGGCCGCCCAGCACTGTTTGCCACGACGGAAGAGTTCCTTCGCAGGTTCGGAATTGGCTCGACTCAGAACCTCCCCACTCCGGACCCCGAAACCGCTGCCGAGATCCGCATGGAGGTGGAGGAGGAATTAAAGGGAAGCGGAGAGCTGCTCCCCGAAGATGAGGCGCTTCTGGAGGAAATCCCGCTCACCGAGTTGGGAGATGGGATCGCGGAAGCGGCTGTAACCCGTGAGGACGGTGGAAACACAGAATAATTACCGCACGCAGGCGGCTGAGAGACAGCCGTTCCGTGCTCACAATCAGGAGGACATACAGTGACAGAGAAGATCAGAATAAAATATTTTACAGATAAAATCGAGCGTTTATGCTACATTGGAGGCAAATCCGACTGGATCGATTTACGCGCGGCGGAAGAGATTGAACTGAAGGCGGGAGAGTTTCAGTTGATTCCGCTTGGAATCGCCATGGAGCTGCCGGCCGGCTATGAGGCCCATGTGGTGCCGAGAAGCAGCACGTTTAAGAATTACGGTGTGATCCAGACGAACAGCATGGGAGTCATCGATGAGACGTACTGCGGGGACAATGACCAGTGGTTTTTCCCAGCTTATGCCCTTCGTGACACGGTGATTCACGTCAATGACAGAATCTGCCAGTTCCGCATCATGAAGCACCAGCCGGAGCTGTCATTTGAGGAAACGGACAGGCTTGACCATGAGGACCGCGGAGGCCACGGAAGTACCGGAAAGCAGTAACCTCCCCGGATGGAGAATTTAAAATGAAAACATGTTCCAGAGTAAAAATGGGCTCCAGATTAAAGCTTCTCCTCCTGACGGCAGGCGTATGCATGAGCTTAACCGTAGGATGCGGAAAGAGTGAAAATAAATATACGTACCGCGATGCGGGAATAGAAGCGCTGAATGCTGGGGATTATGAGAGTGCGATCGCTTCTTTCGACGAGGCGATTAATGCCTCCAACGCGCTGGTGGGCGCATTTGATATCGACGTACTGAAGTACCGTGCGGAGGCGGAATACCGCGCCGCAGATTACCAGGCTGCCTCGGATACCTACGGTATCCTGATCCAGGTGGATAAGGAGCGGCCGGAATATTTGAACATGCGCTGCGTCTCCAAAGCGCAGACAGGAGACTTAAGCGGGGCGCTGGACGATTATAAGCGTGCGGCCGAACTGGATACAGAGAAGAATGCTCCGGGCAGGGCGGAGGCGATTCTCGCGGCCGGAGCAGCGCTTGAGAACCAGGGAGCCTCTGTCGAGGCCATGACGCTCTATGAGAGCGCCCAGGCGGAAGGAATCGAAAATGCCGAGCTGTACAACCGGATGGGTCTCTGCAAATTCGGGGAAAAGGATTATGAGACGGCTATTACCTATTTCGCCCAGGGATTATTAAAGCCGGATGCCGCCTCGGTGCCGGACCTGATCTACAATCAGGCGGTTGCATACGAGTACAAGGGAGACTTTGACAAGGCGCGGGAGCTGATGGAGCAGTATGTGGCAGGAAACAGCTCGGACGAAGAAGCCGCGCGGGAACTGGAGTTTTTAAAGACAAGGTAATGGATTAGGAGATCAATGGCTGATTTAGTGGAGTTAAAGGAAATCGAAGAGCGGGTCATTCTGGTGGCCGTGAGCACGGAAGAGGAAAGCCTGGCAGCAGCCTCCTTAGAGGAGCTGGAGGAGCTTGTGGAGACGGCGGGAGCCGTCACGGTGGACAAGATCATCCAGAACCGGGAACGGATTCATCCGGGGACGTATCTGGGCAAGGGAAAGATCGAAGAGGTGAAGGAGCGCGTCTGGGAGCTGAATGCCACTGGCATTGTCTGCGACGACGAGCTGTCGCCCGCACAGCTTCGGAATCTGGAGGATGCACTGGATACGAAGGTGATGGACCGTACCATGGTAATTCTCGACATTTTCGCTTCCAGGGCGACGACCAGGGAAGGTAAGATCCAGGTGGAGCTGGCCCAGCTGAAGTACCGGGCGGCCAGACTGGTGGGACTGAGAAATTCGCTCTCCCGTCTGGGCGGCGGAATCGGAACGAGAGGTCCCGGCGAGAAGAAGCTGGAGGTGGACCGCCGTCTGATTCACGACCGGATCGGCCAGCTGAAAGCGGAACTGGAGGATGTGAAGCGCCACAGGGACGTGGCCAGGCAGCAGCGGACAAGGAACCATACTCCGGTGGCAGCCATTGTGGGTTACACCAACGCGGGAAAGTCCACGCTGCTCAACACGCTTACGGACGCCGGAATTCTGGCGGAGGACAAACTCTTTGCCACGCTGGATCCGACGACGAGAAACTTAGAGCTTCCCGGCGGGGAGCAGATTCTTCTGACTGACACGGTCGGATTTATACGGAAGCTGCCCCATAATCTGATCGAGGCGTTTAAGAGCACACTGGAGGAGGCAAAGTACTCGGACATCATTCTTCATGTGGTGGACTGTTCCAATCCCCAGATGGATATGCAGATGTATGTGGTCTATGAGACGCTGAAGGAGTTGGGCGTTCACGACAAGGAAGTGATCACAGTCTTTAATAAGATAGACGCGGCAGGTGAGATGAGGATCCCCCGCGACTTATCTTCCGATTACCAGGTGAAGATTTCGGCAAAGACCGGGGAGGGACTGGACGAGCTCCTGAATCTGCTGGAGAGTATTTTGAGGAGCCGGAAAGTATTCCTGGAGCGGATATACCCCTATCAGGATGCCGGAAAGATACAGCTGATCCGGAAATACGGCCAGCTTCTGAAGGAAGAGTACCGGGACGACGGTATTTTTGTCAGCGCCTATGTGCCTGCAGAGATGTATGCAAACCTGATATAAAATGGTAAAAAGCATAAATGTACGGCTGCGGAGCACACCGGTCGAATTGGTGGTTGAGAAACTGTGTAAGGTGTGCTATACTGACAGACAGTTCGCAGTTTTGCAATAAGTGACTCGAAGCTTATAAGAAAACATAATAAGACACAATATATGGTTTTAATGTTTTTTTGCGAAACCAGATATTGTGTTTTTGTTTCTCTTCTGCTATAATAAACAATGCACCGGTTAAGGCGGTGTCAGGGTTGTAAAAGGAAAGGAGTCAGGTATAAATGATATCAGTATTGAAAAGAGATGGGGAGGTCGCTGAATTCAGTCTGAATAAGATAACGGAAGCGATAAAGAAGGCATTTAAGGCTACAAAGAAGGATTTTAACAATGAGATTCTGGAGCTGTTGTCCCTCCGTGTTACGGCGGACTTTCAGGAAAAGATGAGAGACGGCCAGGTAACGGTTGAGCAGATTCAGGACAGCGTTGAGCACGTCCTGGAGCAGACCGGTTACACGGATGTGGCAAAGGCCTATATTTTATACAGAAAACAAAGAGAAAAAATCCGTAACATGAAGAATACCATTCTGGATTATAAGGATGTGGTGAACAGCTATGTGAAGGTGGAGGACTGGCGTGTCAAGGAAAACTCGACCGTTACCTATTCCGTAGGCGGCCTGATCTTAAGCAATTCCGGCGCGGTTACGGCAAACTACTGGCTGTCCGAGATATACGATCAGGAGATCGCGGATGCCCACAGGAATGCGGATATCCATATCCACGATTTGTCCATGCTGACAGGCTACTGCGCGGGCTGGTCCTTAAAGCAGCTTCTCATGGAAGGTCTGGGCGGCATTCCGGGCAAGATCACATCCTCCCCTGCAAAGCATTTATCCGTGCTCTGCAACCAGATGGTTAACTTTTTAGGCATAATGCAGAATGAATGGGCAGGCGCTCAGGCATTTTCCTCTTTCGATACCTACCTTGCTCCTTTTGTAAAGATAGATAACTTAACCTACCCGGAGGTGAAGAAGTGCATCGAGTCCTTCATCTACGGCGTTAATACGCCAAGCCGCTGGGGTACTCAGGCGCCGTTCTCCAACATCACGCTGGACTGGACCGTGCCGGGCGATATGGCAGAGCTTCCGGCTATTGTAGGCGGTAAGGAAGCGGACTTCAAGTACAAAGACTGTAAGACAGAGATGGACATGATTAACAAGGCCTTCATTGAGACGATGATCGAGGGAGACGCCAACGGACGCGGATTCCAGTATCCGATTCCGACCTATTCCATCACCAAGGACTTTGACTGGTCTGATACTGAGAACAACAGACTGCTGTTTGAGATGACCTCCAAGTACGGTACGCCTTACTTCTCCAATTACATAAACAGCGATATGGAACCCAGCGATGTCAGAAGTATGTGCTGCCGTCTGCGCCTCGATCTCCGGGAGCTGCGCAGGAAGACGGGCGGGTTCTTCGGATCAGGCGAGAGTACCGGATCGGTGGGCGTCGTAACCATCAATATGCCGAGAATCGCTTACCTGGCAAAGGACGAGGCCGATTTCTACAGCCGTTTGGACCATATGATGGACGTTTCCGCAAGGTCCTTAAAGACGAAGCGGGAAGTGATCACCAAGCTGCTGAACCAGGGACTGTACCCTTATACCAGGAGATATCTGGGAACCTTTGAAAACCATTTCTCCACCATCGGCTTAATCGGCATGAACGAGGTTGGCCTCAATGCCAGATGGCTGGGCGAAGACATGACAAGTATACAGACACAGGAATTTACAAAGAACGTATTAAACCATATGAGAGAGCGCCTTTCTGATTATCAGGAGAAATATGGCGACTTATACAATCTGGAGGCCACACCGGCGGAGTCCACGACCTACCGTCTGGCCAAGCATGACAGGAAGAGATATCCGGATATTAAGACGGCCGGAGCCGAAGGGGATACGCCTTACTATACCAACAGCTCTCATCTGCCTGTCGATTATACGGCAGATATATTCGATGCTCTGGATATTCAGGATGAGCTGCAGACCTTATACACCTCGGGAACCGTATTCCATGCCTTCCTGGGTGAGAAGCTTCCTGACTGGGCGGCCGCGGCGAGACTGGTGCGCACCATTGCGGAGAACTACAAGCTTCCGTATTACACGCTGTCACCGACGTATTCCATCTGTGCAGAGCATGGCTATCTCATCGGCGAACACAGCGTCTGCCCGATCTGCGGAAAGCGCGCTGAGATCTACAGCCGTATCACCGGCTACTACAGACCGGTACAGAACTGGAACGAGGGCAAGACTCAGGAATACAAGAACCGTACCACCTACGACATCACCGGATCAGTACTGAAGAAGGGAAACAAGAGTACGGAGACGGTGAAGGAAGCCGTTCACAACGCAGAGATTCCGGCTGGTTCCTACCTCTTCACGACCAAGACGTGTCCAAACTGCAAGATGGCAAAGCAGTTCTTAAAGGATGTGGATTATGAGGTGGTGGATGCAGAGGAGAACGCAGAGCTGGCGGAGCAGCTTGGCATCATGCAGGCGCCTACCCTGGTAGTCGTGAGCGATGGCCAGGTAAAGAAGATCGCCAATGCCTCCAACATCAGGAAGTATGCGGAGACCATCGCATAATACATCATAAATCAGTAAATATAAAATGCCGCAAATCACGGAGTAAAAAGTGATTCTGCGGCATTTTTTGCTGCGGATTTTGCAGCAGATTTCCGTATCTTCTGCGGAGTTGTCCCATACATTTCCTTAAAAACCCGCATGAAGACCTTGTAATTCGTAAGGCCGTTCTGTACCATCAGCTGCGTAATGCTTTCATCTGATTTCAGGAGCTCTTCGTAAAAATTCATGGTGCGCACAGAATTTACGTATGCCAGAAATGTCTGGCCCGTATATTTCTTAAACAGGCGGCAGAAATACTCCCGGCTTAGGCCCTGGGAAGCGGCGGCATCGTTAAGCGTCAGCGGCCTGCGGAAATTCCGGCGGACATAGTCCATAATTCCGGCAATCCGCTTCATATCCCGGCTGGAATCGTCATCGCTTCCGGACTCGTTCCAATGGGAACAGCAGCGGTAGAGATAATAGAGAAACTCATAGAGATGTGCGGTTACCAGAAGCTGATAGCCGTCCGTCTGTCTTTCGTATTCGCTCACCATGGCGTTCAAATGGATGAACATCTCCTTTTGATCCGGGCTTTGGATCACTTTCGTGATCAGTGTCTGGAAATGGAGCGCCTCAAAATTGGGGAAAAAGCGCCTCATCTGCTCCGCCGAAATCTGAAGCAGCACATAGGTAGTAAGGCCTGCTGTCTGTGTCATATGAAGTTCGTTGGAATTGATGACCAGCAGGCTTCCCGGCTCCGGCTGATACGTTTCGGCCTGAATGACTGCCGTCAGCCGCCCATCGATCAGGCACAGGATCTCTAAGTATTCGTGCCAGTGAGCCGGTATGGTCATGGGCATACAATGGACGAGTTCCAGTTTCGCCGGCAGATTGATGTTCTCGGAAACTTCTTCGTGAATGATGTGGTCCATCCTGCGTTCCTTTCTCTGCTGTATATCAATAGTGACAGGAATATCTGTTTTTATTCTACTAAAAGTTTGCAATTATATCAATATCAACCTATAAAAGGTTAAAAAAGTATCTAGCGGCCGTTGAGGCAATCGTGCATAATAGAGAAAAACAGACAGATATCATTTGGAGGTCAGATATGAAGTTAAAAAACAGGACATTTACCGGTTCCACATCAGACGCAGTAACGAAAAGAGAGCAGGAAAACAGGGAGATCGCCCGCAGAGCGGCTTCCGAAGGATTTGTACTTTTAAAAAATGACGGCCATCTGCTGCCGCTCGCTGCAAAGGGAAAAATCGGGCTTTACGGAGCAGGGGCAGTCAAGACCATAAAAGGGGGCACCGGCTCCGGCGATGTCAATGAGCGGGACTGTGTTTCCATTTATCAGGGGTTAAAGGCCGCAGGCTATGAAGTGACAAGCGATGTATGGCTCTCCTCTTATGAGACCATTTACGCGGATGCAAGACAGGCCTGGAAAGAGGCGGTCCTGGATAAACTGAAACAGTATAACGGCAACTTTTTCCAGGCGTACTCCACCACACCGTTTGTCGTTCCATGCGGCAATACGATCGACGAGGAGGCTGCAAAGGCCGATGGAGCCGATACCGCGGTATTTGTGCTCAGCCGTATTGCGGGGGAAAATGCTGATCGTCACGATACGGGAGGGGATTACTTCATCACAGAAGAAGAAAAAGCGCTTCTGGCACAGGTTTCTGCTTCCTATGACAACGTAGTTCTCGTTATCAATACGGGAGGTCTGATTGACCTGGCCTTTACTGAGGAGTTTGTAAATATAAAATCCATCGTGCAGTTCATGCAGGCCGGTCAGGAAGGCGGTTCGGCGTTTGCAGATATTATTTCCGGCACCGTAAATCCAAGCGGAAAAATGACGGATTCCTGGGCTTATACCTACGCAGATTACCCCAATGCCCAGACCTTCAGCCATAAGAACGGCAACATAGAGACGGAGAAGTACGAAGAGGGAATTTTCGTCGGATACCGTTATTTCGATACCTTCGATGTGCCGGTTCGCTACGGTTTCGGCTTCGGATTGTCCTATACGGAATTTTCCGTTGTGGGAACCGGAATCAGCGCTTCCGGTCTGGATACAGACCAGCCGAAAATCTCGGTTACGGCTTCCGTGAAGAATATCGGACATACGTATGCCGGAAAGGAAGTTGTGGAAGTCTACGTATCCTGTCCGCAGAATGATATGCCAAAAGAGTTCCGCCGTCTGGCCGGCTTCGGAAAGACCGCGCTTTTATCTCCTGACGAGACCCAGGATTTAACGATTACCTTCCCGCTGTATCAGCTGGCCTCCTATCATGAAGATAAGGCGGCATGGATCCTGGAGGCGGGTACATATGGCGTCTGGGTGGGGAGTTCCCTGGAAGCCTCCAGCTTATCCGCTACGATCTGTCTCGACGCGGACGCCGTGATGGTGCAGTGCGAAACGATCTGTGAGAGAAAAGAAGACTTAACGGAACTGGTGCCGGATGCCGGCAAGATGAAGGCAAAAGAGGAAGCGTGGAAGAGTCTGGCGGAATCCTTAAAGCTTCCTGGCATATCGGTCTGTGCGGACCAGATCGTGACAGAAACGGCCGTGTATCCGGAACACTTAGGCGTGACGGAAGGAAAAGCCGGAGAGATCGTGAGCACCTTATCCGAGGAACAGCTGATTGCACTTGCCACAGGCGATCCTGGAAAAGGCCAGGAAAGCGCCCTTGGCTCCGCAGGACTTACGGTGCCGGGAGCTGCGGCTGAGACATCCTCCGCTGCAATAGATTCCCCATGGAACGTGGCCAGCATGGTACTGGCAGACGGACCTGCCGGTTTAAGGCTCCATAAGACGTATCAGGTAGTGGACGGTATGATCAAAAAAGGCGGGTTCCTCCAGGCCTTTGAGGGCGGCTTCTTTGCCGATCCGGAAGAGGCGGAAGGCACAACCTACTATCAGTACTGTACCGCAATCCCGGTCGGTACGCTTCTGGCACAGACATGGGATGTCAGTCTTCTGAAGGAAGTTGGGGAGATGATCGGCCGTGAGATGGAACTGTTTAACGTGACGCTGTGGCTGGCGCCTGGCATGAATATTCACCGGAATCCGCTCTGCGGCCGGAACTTCGAATACTATTCTGAGGATCCGCTTCTGTCCGGTATGATGGCGTCCGCAATCACTCTCGGCGTTCAGAAAATTCCGGGATGCGGAACTACGATCAAGCATTTTGCCTGCAACAATCAGGAGGATAACCGTATGGGGTCTGATTCTGTCCTTTCAGAGAGAGCGATGCGCGAGATTTATTTAAAGGGATTTGAAATTGCAGTGAAGAATTCACAGCCCATGTCGATTATGACGTCCTACAACCAGATCAACGGTGTCCATGCAGCAAATTCCTACGATATCTGCACAAAGGCCGCCAGAGACGAGTGGGGCTTTGCAGGCGCAATCATGACAGACTGGACCACCACCACAGCATCCACCGCAGGCGTATGCACGGCTGCGGGCTGTATGCGGGCAGGCAATGATATGGTAATGCCGGGCGTGAAAGCAGACCATGACAATATCCGTCAGGAGCTGAAGGAGGGAACTCTGGAGCCTGGAGCATTGCAGAGATGCATCTGCAATACCGTGAATCTGGCGCTGCAGTCTAACCAGTATGAGGAGGCAGTCAACTATGGCAGCCAGTTTGATGGGCTGGGGACATATATGACGGTGGAATAATATAATAGGAGTACGATACAAGAACATAATACAGGAACATGATATGATAGAGCCCCGGACCGAAAAAGGTTTCGGGGCTTTTGCGCGGCGTCGGGTGAAGTACGGCGGGAGCAGCCTATTTATTTTCTGCAAATTGTGACGGCGTAGAGCCTGTATATTTTTTAAATACCTGGCTGAAATACTGTGGATTGCTGCCGAATCCCACAGCTTCCGCGATGACGTGAATGTGATCAGCGCCGCTCTGGCGCAGAAGTCTCTGGGCTTTCTCGATGCGGCTTCGGTTTATGTAATTGGAAAATTTCTCACCGGACTGCTTCGTAAAGGTTCGGCTCAGATAGCTGACATTGATGTACAGCAGATTTTCAGCAATGTATTTTAATGAAAGATTTTCATCGTCTAAGTGAGCGGACACATAAGCCTTCACTGTATCGGCAAGAGACGTTTTCGCAAAAGCTGATTTCTGTTTGTTGTCGGTAAACAGAAGGCTTATAATCTGTCTGCTGATAATGTCTCTCAAATTCATCACATTCTGTTCGCTCAGTATCTGTTCCGTAAAATGAGACAGGTCTTCGGCGGAAGGCGGCAGGAATTGGGTATGAAGCTCCATTAGCAGATTGAGGCCGACAGGGCGCAGCTCTGCCGGTGTGGCAAAATGAGTAAAAAAGTGGTCTAACAGCAGCCGGGCCTGTTCTGTATTCCCTTCCTGGCGGCAGACTAAAAGACGGGATACAAGATCGGCAATACCGGGGTTACTGTAGACCGGGAGAGACTTTTTTACGTGGTTTACAGCCTCTATGATCGCCTCCTCACTGATGGGCTTTAATAAGTATTCACGAACACCGTATTTTATTGCGCGGCGTGCGTAGTCGAATTCCGGGTATCCGGTGAGAATAATGAATTGAATATGAGAATCCAGGCTTTGGAGCTTCTCGATTAAGTCCAGTCCGTCCAAGCCGGGCATGCGGATGTCGGTCATTACAATGTCCGGCGCCGTATCCATGATTGCATCCAGGGTTTCCATGCCATTTTTACAGCTTGCGGTAATCTGGATATCCAGGGCCTCCCAGTCGATTAATTCCACAATGGCTTCACGGATAAGTTTTTCGTCGTCTGCAATTAGTAATTTATGCATAGTAATACTCCTTTCATGATAGGTCAGAAGAGGAGGCTTCTGCCTTCCTGGGAATTGAAAATGACACAATGGCCATATTATTTCTGTTATCAAAATTTAAGTGGCAATCGTCTCCGAACAGGATGCGGAGGCGGGAATCGATATTCAGGAGGCCGATTCCATTTCCTTTCGGTTTCACCGTCTGATCCTTTAGATGCTCCAGAATCCGGTTATCGATGAAGGAACCGCTGTTTTCCACCTGCACCTTTATGAACGTGTTGTTTTCCTCCGTAACGGAAAGACGGATCACGTATTCATCCTGCGGTTCCTCCTGAGAATGGAGAATGGCATTCTCCACCAAAGGCTGGATGGTCATCTTTGGAAGCTCTGATTCCAGTGCGGACGGATCGATGTTCATTTCTACTACCAGGTCGTCAAACCGGATCTGCTGGATCTTGACGTAGCAGGATACGATTTCCAGCTCTTTTTCAATGGAAATCATATTTTCCTGGTTATTCAATGTGCTCTGAAGCATGCTTCCCAGGGACTGGGCAATGGTGGATATATCTTTTGACCCCGCTCTCTTAGCCAGCCAGTTAATACTGTTTAAGGTATTGTAGAGAAAATGGGGATTTACCTGCTGCTCCAGTGCCTTAAGCTTTGCCTGGGTGATGAGAAGTTCGTTTACATAGCTGTCCTCAATCAGCTTTTTTAACTCTACAACCATCTGATCAAAGGATGCGTTTAAAATGGTCATCTCGTCCTGACTGTTGGTGGATGGCGTCAGTGCAGTCTGTGGTTTCATAATTCCCTCTTTTTTAATCCGCTCCATTTTTTCCACCAGCATGTTGAACTGATAGGAAATATTTTTTACAATGCGTCCGGCCAGAAATGTAGCAATAGAAATCGACAGAATCAGAGAAAACACGAACACAGGAATCAACCGGTTAATAGAATGAAAAATATTATCATAGGGAACAGCCAGGGAGATTCGCCACGTTCCGTTTTCAACCGGCAGTTTTGCAAAGGTTATAAACATGCGCCTGCCGTTAATATTTTTAATGACGTAGGGCTGGGTATCCGAGAAAAGCTTCTGGTAATGACGGAGATAGCTTTCATTGTCGGCCGGATAGATCAGCTGTTCACCGCTGCTGATGAATAAATCAAAATGCTGACCGTTGGAATAGCGGGACTTTAAGATGTCCTGTACCGTATCCTGTAAGTCAATTTCAATAATTAAGTATCCCATGGGTTTTAAACTTAAATTTTTTACCTTTAGTATTTTGCGGGCGCAGAGAAGGCGGGCACCTTTTTCGGAAGGACGCCAGACCAGGCGCCCGTTGGCATTATCACATGCCTCCATCAGACGCCCAGTGGCTTCCTCCGATTCAGAATAGCTTGTTTTCCCCCACCAGATATTCTTTCCATTAGGTGTAAGGGTAGTTAGATGAACCATGTCAGACGTATAATACTGGTTAAAGATAGCGATAATTTCATTTTTTGCCTTTTGCGCAGGAAGCGGCGACGATTTGGAGGTGCTGCAGACATCCAGGTTTTCCTGAAAGGCGGAACCGTAAGCGATATAGGAGGAGACTGTTTCAATACTTTCCAGCTGATACATGAATTCGTCAGAGACGAAGGAAAGCGAGTTGGCGGTCTGGCCATACAGAAGTTTGTTATACTGGTTGATGACATAACTGAACCCAAATAAAGTAAAACCGGTAATGGTAGCGGCCACAACGATAATAATAAGTATCAGTCTGTGTTTTAGTTTTAGATCGTTAAACGAATATGTAAAATGTTGAAGCTTCATAAGCAGTATCCCCTGTATAAAATGCCGGATTATATCCTGTGTTAGGTTTGTAATATAGCATGATTTCGGCTGAAAGTACAGGCTGTTTGTGTAAAAGGTAATGAAATTGAACAAAACTGGTAAAGAAAATTGATTAAAATGTATGAAAAAGCGTGATATGATTTTACCAGCAATGAAAATCAAAATCATGAAGGAGAGAGGTTGACAATTATGAAAGTTTGGAAGCGTGTAGCAGCACTTGCTATGATGAGTGTCCTTGCAGCGGGCATGTTGGCAGGGTGTGGTTCTAAGGATTCAGAAAAAGCGGCAGAAGGATCCGCAAAAGGGACGACAGCAGGAAATGCTGAAACAACGAAAGGGGCAGCAGCGGAGGGACAGACCGTAATCCGTGTATGCTGGTGGGGAAATCAGACCAGAAATGACGGAACCGTTAAGGCTCTTGAGATGTATGAAGCAGAGCATCCGGAAGTAAAATTTGAAGTGGAGTTCTCTGACTGGAATGGTTACTGGGATAAACTGGCCACACAGGCGGCAGGAGGAAATCTTCCGGATATTATTCAAATGGATTATGCATTCTTAAGCCAGTATCAGGAAAAAGGGCAGTTAGTAGACTTGAATCAATATATTGAAAGCGGTGTGATTGATACCACTAACGTACCAGACAGTATTATGAAGAGTGGTGAGATCGATGGAGGTACCTACGCCATTGTAGCAGGAACCAATGCAAAAGCGCTGTTAGTTAATACCGCAGTAATGGAAGAAGCTGGTGTAACACTTCCCAAACAGCCAACCTATGAAGAGTTCTTTGCAGCTGCAAAAACGATTTATGAAATAACCGGCCAGCAGATCGCGATTCCAAGCAACGATGAACAGTCCATGCTGTTTATGGCAAGAGCCCTTGGACAGACTATGTTTACGAAAGACGGAACAGCACTCGGAATGCCGGATGATACGGTAGCCCTTCGTTACTGAAGGAGACGCTTGATGAGGGCTTCCATGTTTCCCCGGAGGTCATGGCAGAATCATCTACCAATCAGTTAAGCAACTTTGCAGCAGGAAAAGAGTGGTGCCAGCTGACTAACTCCAACATGATTGTCAATACCATTGCCCAGTGCGAAGATGATGTACAGTACGATATTTATATGTACCCGACAGAAGCAGATGCAGTTTCACAGCCGATCTTCGTTAAGCCGTCTCAGTTTTATAGTGTGACGAAAGACTCTGAGAATCCGGAAATTGCGGCAGATGTCATCAACTTCCTGACAAACTCTGTAGAGGCTAACACAGAAGCATTAAAGGGAGAGAGAGGCGTGCCGATCTCCAGTGTTGTGACAGAAGCTGTTAATGGAGTAGTAGATGAGTGCACTGGAAGAATCAATGCTTATGTGGCAGAGGTTGCAAAAGTAGCTACGGAAATCGATCCTCCGTTCCCTCCTGCATCGGCGGAAATTGGCAAAATGATCAGCGATCTGGCAGATGCAGTGCGTTACCAGGAGATTACTCCGGAAGAAGCGGCTCATAGCTTCTATGAGCAGGCGACTGAACTGCTTCAAAAGGGTGCGGCAGAATAATTCGGACTCATGCAAAGGTGATGGCGGCCAGGAGGTGGCGCAGTGATGAAAAATAAAAAGCGGATGAACTCCGCAGTGAGAAGGGAAGCAGTAGCGGGATATCTGTTTATTATGCCATTTATTATCGGTTTTTTGGCATTCTCCGCGGTTCCCATTCTGATTTCTTTATATCTTTCTTTTACAGAATACGATGTTTTGGGAAGTCCGAAATTTATTGGACTCCAAAATTACATAAGAATGTTTACGGCTGACCCGAAGGTTTGGAAAACCTTCGGAGTCACATTCTTCTACGCAGCAGTATCGGTTCCTCTAAAGCTTATTATGGCACTGGCTGTTGCCATGCTGTTCTTAAAAAATACTCGTTTTACAGGCTTTATGAGAGGGGTCTACTACCTGCCTTCCATCATGGGCGGAAGTATCGCCGTAGCCGTTTTATGGAGAAGACTGTTTGCCAGCGACGGTGTCATAAATGCTCTTATGGCTCTGGTGGGGCTGCCGGGCGACACCTCGTGGCTGGGAAGAAAGGATACAGCCATCTGGACCCTGATTATCCTCGCCGTATGGCAGTTCGGTTCTTCCATGCTGATCTTTCTTGCGGGCTTAAAGCAGATTCCGGCCAGTCTTTATGAGGCGGCTACCGTAGACGGCGGCTCCAGGTTCAGACAATTTATAAGCATTACGCTTCCCATGCTGACGCCGGTTCTCTTCTTTAATCTGGTGCAGCAGACGATTAATGCGTTTATGGCCTTTACACAGAGCTTCGTGATTACTGGCGGCGGCCCCAGGGATTCAACCCGTTTCTACTGTGTTTACCAGTATCAGAGGGCCTTCGAGTTTCATGAGATGGGATACGCCAGCGCCATGGCCTGGTTTATGCTCGTGGTAATTGGTATTCTGACGGCTCTGATCTTTCAGTCGTCAACCAGGTGGGTTTATAATGAATCGAAGGAAGGGTGATGCGCATGAAACATAACAGTTCCGTAAGGACACAGGAAAAAGTCAGCGCCGGACAGGTGATAACCACAATTCTGGTTATTTTAGGCGGACTTACGATGATTTATCCGCTGCTGTGGATGGTTATGAGCTCCTTGAAAGAAAACAATGAGATATTCAGCAGTGCAAGCAGCCTGATTCCAAAGGAATTCCATTTTGAAAATTATGCAAACGGCTGGCGCGGATTTGCGAAGATCAGCTTTGCCACATTCTTTAAAAATTCCTTCTTTATCGCTGCCGTGGGAACCATCGGCGCTGTCTTTTCCTCGGCATTTATTGCATTTGGATTTGCAAGACTGAAGTTTAAGGGACGTAATTTCTGGTTTATCTGCATGCTAGTTACCATGATGCTTCCATTCCAGGTTATTATGATTCCGCAGTATATTATTTTCAACAAATTGGGCTGGGTAGGCACATTCCTGCCCCTGATCGTACCCAGCTTTTTTGGCGGATCTTTCTTTATATTTCTGATTATTCAGTTTATATATGGAATTCCAAAGGATCTCGATGAGGCTGCTAAAATTGATGGATGCGGCTACCTGGATATTTTTATCCGCATTATCATACCGCTAATCGTACCGGCTCTTGTGACCTGCGCTATCTTCTCCTTCATGTGGAAATGGGATGATTTCATGGGGTCACTTCTGTATTTAAACAAGCCGAGCATGTATCCGGTAACGATGGCTCTTAAAATGTTTGCAGACCCGACCTCAATTACTGACTGGGGCGCCATGTTCGCCATGGCTACGCTGTCTATTATCCCGATTTTCCTTATATTTGTATTCTTTCAGAAATATCTGGTAAATGGTATCAGCACGGAGGGATTAAAGGGATAGCGCGTATGCTCTGCGGAGTGAAAAGCAGCAAAAATTATGTATGCAAAGAGGAGATAAAAACGTGGGTACAGAGATGAATGCAGTTTTGCGCCCGGAATTTCCGCGTCCGGATTTTGTGAGAAATGAGTGGAGTCCTTTAAACGGGACCTGGCAGTTTTCCTTTGATCAGCCGGTGTTCGACCGGAGTATTACAGTTCCATTCTGCTATCAGTCCACCATGAGCACCATTGGAGAGACGGAGGACCATGATGTGGTATGGTACCGCCGTGAATTCCTTGTGGAAGCTGAAAGGCTTACAGGAAAACGTCTTCTGCTGAAATTTGGCGCAGTGGATTCCGAGGCCTCCGTATGGATTAACGGTGTCTATGCAGGCGGCCATGCAGGCGGTTATACTTCTTTTGAACTTGATATTACAGAACTTGTAAAAGAAGGAATCAATGAAGTAACGGTAAAGGCCGTGGACGATACAAACAGTGACAAACCGAGAGGAAAACAGACATGGACCGGCGAGAAATTCGGCTGCTGGTATACCCCTGTTACCGGTATCTGGCAGAGTGTCTGGCTGGAGTACGCAGGAGCATGCTATTTAAAAAGAGTGAAGGCAACACCGCAGTTAAGCGATTTGACGGCTCTCTGTGAAGTGTTTGTCTCCTGTGATGAAGAGGTGGAAGCAGAGGTTACGGCTTATCTGGAGAATGGCAACGTATTTCTATGCAGGCAGACGATTCCCTGCCTTCATGGCTACGGCAAGTTAAGCCTGGCATTCCCGGACTATGATATAAGGCGGGGAGAGCTGCTCTGGACTCCGGAAGAGCCGAATCTGATTACCTTAATTGTGAAAATAACCGGTAAAGACGGGTGTGCCGACGAGGTGGCGGCGTACTTCGGAATGAGAAGTATTGAATGGGAAAATGGAATCATCAGCTTAAACGGCAGCCCTTATTACCAGCGTCTGGTACTGGACCAGGGCTACTGGCCGGAATCCATACTGACGCCGCCAAGTGACGAGGCCATCCAGGAGGATATCCGTCTGACAAAGGCGATGGGCTTTAACGGCGCCAGAAAACATCAGAAGATCGAAGATCCCAGATACTATTACTGGGCGGATAAGATGGGGCTTCTGGTATGGGGCGAGCTGCCGAGCGCCTACGAATTCAATGACAATGCGATGGAAGCCTCTTCCAGGGAATTGATGGAATTTGTTAAACGTGACTATAACCATCCCTGTATCGTGACCTGGGTCCCGGTCAATGAGAGCTGGGGAGTCCGATCCATAAGAGGGAATTTACAGCAGCAGAATTACTGCCGTATGCTGACGTACCTGTTAAAAGCCATGGACCCGGTCCGCCTCGTAAGCGCCAATGATGGCTGGGAGCAGGTAAGTGACACGGATATCTGTGCCCTTCACGATTACGCTCTTTTCCCGCAAACGGAGAAAAAGTATGATGATATGGAGAACGTATTAAAGACGTATTGCGAGTCCCGCCGCTTGTTTGCAGAAGGAAACAGCTATCAGGGACAGCCGGTTATCTTAACCGAGTACGGAGGCATTGCTTTTGAAGGAGACGGAGCGGAAGGCTCCTGGGGATATTACGGAAGAGTAAAGGATGAGGAACAGTTTCTTGGAATCCTGGAGCCGATTACGGAATTCTTAATCCGCAGCGGCCATTTCAACGGCTTCTGTTATACCCAGCTGACGGATGTCATGCAGGAGGTAAACGGGCTTTTAACGGAGGACAGAAAACCGAAGGTATCCATAGAGCGTCTTCACGATGTTTTTGCAAAGAGAATTTATTAGTATTCGGAGAGAGGGAAAGCGATGGAGACATTTAATACGTATTTTGACAGCAATATCAGTATGAAATCTGGCAATGCGCCGCTTCATGATATTTTGAGTACCGTCGCGGGGAGGTACATAGGACAGAACCCGGCCGGCTCTTTCCGATTCCGGGCGTTTCGTGATGATTCCTTTCTTCCTGATGCAGACGGAAGCTATAATCTGGATTTGAATGCTAAGCTGCCGGAGGCTTTGATGGGTCAGTATGCATTAATTGCCGCTAAGTTTTACTGCAGTGGTTCCGAAAACAGAACACTCCTGATACGGTGTTACAGTCAGGCAGAGGTGTATTTTAATGGCAGCCTGCTGTGGGAATCCACTCCTTATGAAGAAAATAATGAACAGAAGGTGACCTGCGTTGTATTGCCCTGCGGAGCTGGCTGGAATTCGCTGATGCTTCGCTGCTGTAAGCGAACCTCCGGTTTCGGCTGCCATTTAGAACCGGAGCTGTCCGTCTGGAGCTGGATTCCGTTTCTGACGCCTTTTGCAGAAAGAGAAGGACAGGGCGGATTGGTATACAGCCAGCCGTTTGACGGCCCAAAAGTCAATGTCCCGGACATTGATCTAAATGGAAACGAGGCGGATACAGGGCTTTGCTGGTATCCTGCTCAGACGCATGAGACAATGGAATCTCCCGGTGATCTGGAGGCTGTCTTTGGCCGCCGGCCAGGAAGGTGGGCCTGTATATGGAGTAAAATCCGACAGAATCTGCCGGGAAAACAGAAGGTTGTCTTTACCTGTTCCGGCGCAGAATTTTATTTGGATGGAAGAAGGATCGAGTCCGGTGGCATTACAGTAACTGCTGGAAACCACGATCTGCTGGCCTGTTCCCGCTGTCCGGAGGAGAGCAGCTGGACTGTCAGGTTTTCAGCAGAGTATGAAGATCGTACAAAGCTGAAGATCATGAATCCTGGGGTAGATGGCGTGAAGGGGCCCTGCCTTTACCTGGGACTGTTTGATGCAAAGCCTGACTGGAAGCTTCCGGGCTTTTACGGCTTGTTCGGCGATTCTGAGAAATGCTACTGGAAAGCAGCTGAACATACGGTGGTTCGCCCCTATCTCGAGAATCCCTGTTTTGGCCGCTGGAATTATCCTTTAGGTGTAACGCTCTACGGCCTGACCCAGGCCGCCCGGGTTTTAGACAGGCCGGACATTACGGAATATGTAAGAAAACATATCCATGAGTGTGCTGCCATGCATGAATACAGTCTGTGGGATGCAAAGACGTATGGTTACCCGGAGATCAATAACCAGCTTGTGGTTCTGGACTCGCTGGATACCTGTGGTTCCTTCGGCTCTGCCATGCTGGAATTTTACAAAGACAAAATGGACAGGAATGTCAAAATGACGGCCGACCGGATCGGCAGCTATATCCATAGCGGACAGTCCCGCAGGGAAGATGGGGCCTTCTGCCGCCTGGGAGAGGGCCATACGACCATGTGGGTCGATGATCTCTATATGAGTATTCCGTTTTTATGCCGGTACGCAAAAATGACCGGAGACGCAAAGTACCTGGATGACGCGGCGAATCAGGTGCTGATGTTTAAGAAATATCTGTATATGCCGGAGTATAAGATCATGAGCCATGTATACGATTTTCATGTGGAAGCGGCCACACAGGTACCGTGGGGAAGAGGCAATGGATGGGCGCTGTTTTCCATATCAGAGTTGTTGGAATATCTGCCTCAGGACCATAAAGACAGAGGCAGTATCCTGGAATTCTTTACAAGCCTTTGCGAGGGATACGTGGCCTTGCAGGGAAGCAGAGGATTGTGGCATCAGGTGCTGACGCTCCCGGAATCTTATGAGGAGGCTTCCTGTACCGCCATGTTTATATACGGCTTCAGCCGGGCGGTCAGATTTGGCTGGGTAAAAGACGCTTTAGGCAAAAAACTCCTGGCATCGGCCATGAAGGCGTGGGAAGGCTTAAAACAGACAGCGCTAGACCGTTTTGGCAATGTATATGGAATCTGCCGCGGCTCCTTCTACTCCTTCTCCGGCGATTACTACCGGGATACGCTTGGATGGACACTGAATGATACCCATGGTATTGGGATTGTATTATTGGCGGGAATTGAGCTGGATCAGGCAGTTCGTATGGAATAAAGTGCATGAATGAAGTATGACTGCTGAAGCGGCCGCGCTCCGGCGCGAGAGTCCGGCTTGCCGGACTCTTTTTCGTTTTAGGAATAGTTGCTGGCTGTTGCAGTATATGAAACAGGCTATGCAAAATAATTGTATTATGGGGATTCTTCCTTTATAATAGTATCAAGTGTTAAATATAAAGGGGGCGCTGTTTCTCGTGGACGCTGCCGCCTGTCTGGCACTGGGGGCGCTTCAACTGGAGATGAGATATCAGATGGTCTGCCTCGGTATCGTGTTTGTTGCGCTTCTGTTTCACGGAAGGAATTTCAGCAGCGGGAAATATACGGTGAAACACGGGAACCAATCATTTCCAACGGGAAAGGAGAAAAAGCAGTGAAACGTTTTTTAAATTGCAATGCATCGGATTTTGAGAAAATGAACGGAAAAGAACTGGTGGAATCCATTGCCTCCAGCGAGGGCCGGGTGCTGGTCTGTGAGACCATCGGAAATTTACAGCCCATGCTGGGAGATGTGAGCAATGCGGAGCTGGCTGCGGCCATGGGCGCCGATGTGATTCTGTTAAATATCTTTGATGTGGATGACCCTGTAATCAACGGTCTTCCGCCTGTTGACAAAGGGGATCTGATCCGGAAGGTGAAGGAGCTGACCGGGCGTCCTGTGGGCATCAACCTGGAGCCAAAGGAACAGGGCGTGGAGAGCTCGGTGGAGGCGGACTCCATGTGGGGAATCACGGGAGGCCGTCTGGGAACACTGGAAAATGCGAGGAAGGCGGTCGATATGGGGGTCGATTTCATCGTCCTGACAGGGAATCCGGGTGTCGGTGTCACCAACCGGGCCATCGAGGAGACGCTGGCGGTTTACCGGAAGGAATTCGGTGACAGCATTGTCCTGGTGGCCGGAAAGATGCACGCGGCGGGAATTCTCTCTGAGGCGGGAGAGAAGATCATCACGCGGGAGGATGTGAAGCTGTTTCGCGAAGCGGGAGCCGATGTGATTCTTATGCCGGCTCCGGGGACGGTCCCGGGAATTACCATGGAGTATATCCGGGGGCTGGTCTCCTGTGCTCATGAGCTGGGGGCTCTGACGCTGACGGCGATAGGAACCTCCCAGGAGGGCTCAGATCCGGCTACCATCCGGGAGATTGCGCTGATGTGCAAGATGACGGGAACGGATATGCATCACCTGGGAGACGCCGGATACGGCGGCATGGCACTGCCTGAAAATATCCTGGAATATGGAAAGGTGATCCGCGGAGTGCGCCATACGTACCACCGGATGGCGGCTTCCATCAGGCGTTAGAAACGGTATCGTATACAGTATAATATGAAGTAGCCACAACAGAGATTCTGTGCTATAATGGTACAGAATCTTTGCCGTTTTGGTCAGAAGGAAGCTTATTTTGGCTGATCCGGCGGATCGAATTTAAACAACCAGGAGAGAAAGAGTATGGGGAGAGAAAAATTTTCATCCCGGCTGGGCTTTATTCTTATTTCAGCGGGATGCGCAATCGGACTCGGCAATGTATGGCGTTTTCCATACATCGTAGGCCAGTACGGCGGCGCGGCATTCGTATTAATTTACGCGGTATTCTTAGTGATACTGGGTCTTCCGATCGTAGTCATGGAATTTGCAGTGGGACGGGCAAGCCAGAGAAGTGTGGCGCTGTCCTATGATGTGCTGGAGCCAAAAGGAACGAAGTGGCATTACGCCAAATATCTGGGCATGGCAGGAAATTACATCCTGATGATGTTTTACACCACGGTCGCCGGTTGGATGATCTTATATTTCTTCAAGATGGCAAAAGGTGATTTTACGGGTCTGGATGCTGCCGGTGTCGGCGCGCAATTCGAGGGAATGCTGGCAAATCCGGTTCTGATGGCTGTATTTATGATACTTGTGGTAATCGGATGCTTCGCGGTCTGCGCGAAGGGGCTGCAGGGCGGTGTGGAAAAGATCACCAAGGTGATGATGGTCTGCCTGCTGGTTCTGATGGTGATTCTGGCGGTACACTCGGTCATGATGGACAACAGCGGACCGGGACTGGAATTCTATTTAAAGCCTGACTTCGGAAAGATTCAGGAAGCCGGACTGGGAGAAGTAATCTTCGCAGCCATGGGACAGGCGTTCTTTACGCTGAGTCTGGGAATCGGCGCCCTGGCGATTTTCGGAAGCTATATCGGCAAGGAGCGCAGCCTGATGGGCGAGGCGATTTCCGTTACGATTCTCGATACCTTCGTAGCCTTTATGGCCGGACTGATCATTTTCCCTGCATGCTTTGCGTTCAGTATTGAACCGGGCCAGGGACCGAAGCTGATCTTTGTGACACTGCCGAATGTATTTAATAATATGGCGGGCGGAAGACTGGTGGGATCGCTGTTCTTCCTGTTTATGTCATTTGCGGCTGTATCCACGGTTATCGCCGTGTTCCAGAATATCGTGTCATTTGCCACGGATTTGACGGGCTGCACCATCAAAAAGGCCGTACTGTGCAACGCGGCTGCAGTGATTTTGCTTTCCCTGCCGTGTGTGCTGGGATTCAATCTGTGGAGCGGCTTCATGCCATTCGGCGAAGGCAGCAATGTCCTGGATTTAGAGGACTTCATTATCAGCAACAACCTGCTTCCGCTGGGAAGTCTCATCTATCTGGCCTTCTGTACCACAAGATACGGCTGGGGATTTGAGAATTTTATGAAGGAAGCCAACGAAGGAAAGGGAATTAAGTTCCCGAGATGGGTGAGAGGATATGTGACATTTGTCCTGCCTCTGATCGTACTGGTAATCTTTATTCAGGGGTATATTGCAAAGTTTTAGAGAGGCGATATGGCGCTGAGCAGAGGCTTCACGGGTAGATAAAGTAGATAAAAGATGTATAAGAAATGGAAGCGTTTGAGAGGCCGGGATATAATGAGCGGCTCTTAAATGCTTCCGTTTTTGGGTTTTGCATATTTGTTTGCAGCAGAATTTACTGTCCTGCATCTAATTCTTCCCTGTCAGCCCGCGTATCACTTCCCCTGCGATGAGGAGACCTGCGACTGGGGGAACGAAAGAGACGCTGCCTGGCACGGCGCGTTTCGAAGTGACTTCTGTGCTGGTTTCCAGCGGCTTCAGCGGTTCTTCCCTGGAGTACAGGACTTTCAGAGAAGTGATGCCCCGTTTTTTCAGTTCCCGGCGCATGACTTTGCAGAGCGGACAGACCGAGGTTTTCGATAAATCCGTGATTTCAAACAGTTCCGGGTGAAGCTTGTTGCCGGTTCCCATAGAGGCAATGAAAGGGATTTCGTGGTCAATGGCGTATTGGGCCAGGGCCAGCTTGGCTGTGACGGTGTCGATGGCATCGATAATGTAGTTGACTTTACAGGGAATCTGTTCAAACAGATTTTCTATGTTATCGGGCAGGACAAAGGTCTCAAATGCAAAGACTTCCGCCTGTGGATTCATGTCCAGAATCCGCGTCTTCATGACCTGAGTCTTGTACATGCCGACGGTGCTGTGATAAGCGATGCTCTGCCGGTTAATGTTGGTGATCGAGACGGTGTCGTTGTCGATCAGGACGAGACGGCCGACGCCTCCTCTGGCCAGGGCCTCGATGCAGTGGGATCCCACTCCGCCGACGCCGAAGACGGCGACACAGGAGCCTGCCAGCTTTTCCATGGAGTCCTTTCCCAGAAGGAGTTCACTCCGTGAGAATTCATGAATCATGACTGTCACCATCCAGTTTCTTCTGTTCTTCCACCAGATCGGCGAGCGTAATGCTGTCCACAACCCCGTTAATCGCCTGATCCAGCTGTTTCCACACGGTTAGGGTAGCGCAGTGGCCGGAACGCACACACTGGTTTAATTCGTCCTCCATACACGCTACAGGGGCAAGGCTGCCCTCGGTGAGACGCAGGATCATGCCAACCGTATAATCGGCAGGCTCCTTCGTCAGATAATAGCCGCCCTGGGCGCCTCTCATGCTCTTGACATAGCCTGCGCGGCTTAAAATCGTCACAATCTGTTCCAAGTATTTGTCTGATATCTGCTGGCGTTCGGCCACCTGGTTGATTTTCGTACATTCACCCGGATGCAGAGCGAATTCCAGCATCATACGAAGGGCATACCGTCCCTTTGTAGAGATTTTCATGGTGTCGTTCTCCTTCCTATCATTCTTATCTGTTTAGTAGGATATAAAGTATTTTACACGATGCGGAGACAAATGTAAACAGTTTTTACACACAGGGATTTTATGGTATAATGGATGAAAAGAATGGCCGCCTGTATGCCGAAAGTGGCCCGGAAAGGGAGGTATGTGCTATGACGATGAAGTGTCCCAATTGCGGCGCGGAGTTTTTCGATGGAAGAGAGGTATGCACGGACTGCCAGACCCCGCTCGTCAAAAAAGAGGAGGGGGAAAAAGGTAATGTGGAATTTGCGTCTGAGGGTGTCGATGTGGAGCTGCTGACGACGGTCAGCGATCACATAGAAGCGAAGCTGCTGCAGGGAATATTGGAGAATCATGGAATTCCATCGTACTCCATGGATGAGGAAAGCGGCGAATATATGAGGGTCTACATGGGCTACTCGATTTTCGGGGAAAAGATCTATGTGCGCGCCTCCGATCTTTTGGCTGCCCAGGGATATCTGAAGGAGTGGGAGAGCATGAAGGAGGACGCGGAGGTCGATGAGGATTATGTGGCTGCTGAGGATTCGGAAGCGGAGGGGGATTTGGACGATGACGGAGACTCGGAAGATGAGGAGGGTGAAAACGGCTGGAGGAATCCTCTGATTTTAAAGGATAGGCGTCTGGCGGCGATTATTATTATCGCAGCGGTTATTCTGGGGATTATCTCTGTGTTCCCGACGATTCCGTAAGGGAAGAAAAAGTTGGGGACGGCTTACCAGGAGCTGTGTACAACTGCGATCCTTTTATTCACAGCCATAATTATTCTTAGGATTATTACGGATTCCCGCCGGTTCCATATACGGCGGAGGAACCGGTGATTTCCTGCCAAATTTCGATGAAATGATTGTTTTTTCCAGTACTTCGTTATATAATAGGGTACGCGTAAAATAATAATTTAGGAGTGTGCCAAAATGAGCAAAGTAAGAACGAGATACGCACCGAGCCCTACGGGACGCATGCATGTCGGCAATTTAAGGACCGCGTTGTACGCATTTTTAATTGCAAAGCATGAAGACGGAGAGTTTCTTCTCCGTATCGAAGATACGGACCAGGAACGGTATGTGGAAGGTGCTGTCGAGATTATCTATAGAACGCTTGAGGAGACCGGACTGGTTCATGATGAAGGCCCGGACAAGGATGGCGGCGTGGGTCCTTACGTTCAGAGCGAGCGTCAGGCTTCCGGTATTTATCTGGAGTATGCGAAGCTGCTGGTGGAAAAGGGCGAGGCGTATTACTGCTTCTGTACGCAGGAGCGTCTGGATTCTTTAAAGCAGACGGTGGAAGGCCAGGAGATTATGACCTACGACAAGCATTGCCTCTCCTTATCCAGGGAAGAAGTGGAGGCCAATCTGGCAGCCGGCATGCCTTACGTCATCCGTCAGAACAATCCAACCGAGGGAACTACCACGTTCCACGATGAGATTTACGGTGACATCACCGTGGACAACTCAGAGCTGGACGATATGGTACTGATTAAGTCGGATGGATACCCAACGTATAATTTTGCCAATGTAGTCGATGACCATTTGATGGGAATCACCCATGTGGTCCGCGGCAATGAATACCTTTCCTCCTCACCGAAGTACAACCGTCTCTACGCCGCTTTCGGCTGGGACGTTCCGGTATACGTGCACTGCCCGCTGATTACGAACGAAGAGCATAAGAAGCTGAGCAAGAGGAGCGGACATGCGTCCTACGAGGATCTGATCGAGCAGGGTTTCATCTCCGAGGCTGTAGTGAACTACGTGGCACTGCTGGGATGGTCTCCGGTGGACAACCGTGAGATTTTCTCTCTGGCAGAGTTAATAAAGGAATTCGATTACCATAATATCAGCAAGTCTCCGGCCGTATTCGATATGACGAAGTTAAAATGGATGAACGGCGAATATATGAAGGCCATGGAGTTTGACCGGTTCTTTGAGATGGCGGAGCCTCATATCAGGAAGGTCATCACGAAGGATCTCGATTTAGAGAAGATCGCCGCCATGGTGAAGACGAGAATCGAGATTTTCCCGGATATTGCAGACCATATCGACTTCTTTGAGGCGCTTCCTGAGTACGATCCGGAGATGTACGTTCATAAGAAGATGAAGACGAATAAGGAGACCGCATTGACGGTTCTCACAGAAGTTCTGCCGATCCTGGAAGCACAGGAGGACTTCAGCAACGACGCCTTATATGCGGCGCTGTCAGCGTATGTGGCGGAAAAGGGCTATAAGACCGGCTTTGTTATGTGGCCGATCCGTACGGCGGTTTCCGGCAGGCAGATGACACCGGCAGGCGCTACGGAGATTATGGAAGTGCTTGGCAGGGAAGAATCCATTGCTAGGATTCAGACGGGAATCGAGCTGTTGAGCCGTCAGTAAAGAGAAGATATAAGGGTTTTGAGCGTGTCTGATCAGACGTTTCAGACGCGCTCTAATTCCCTCTGAGAGAAGGGAAAACCGATGAGTTCAGAAGTAATATTTGAAGGTGCACAGAAGGCGGCGGTGACTCACGATAAGGGTCCCATGCTGGTGCTGGCCGGTCCGGGTTCGGGAAAGACATTTACCATAACCCACCGGATTAAGTATTTGACGGAGGAATGCAGAGTAAATCCGTCCAGTATCCTGGTCATCACCTTTACGAAGGCGGCGGCCACGGAGATGAAAGAGCGATATGAGAGTCTGTGCGGCGGGGGACCGTCATCTGTCAGTTTCGGCACATTTCATGCCATATTTTTCCGAATCTTAAAATTTGCATACAGATATGACGCGCGCAACATTGTGCGTGATGAACAGCGGATGCAGTACATCAGGGAACTGATCGAGACAAACCATGTTGAGGTGGAGGATGAGGCGGAGTTTGTGAGCTCCATTTTGTCAGAGATCAGCTCCGTAAAAGGGGAAATGATCCACTTGAACCACTACTATGCGAAGAACTGTTCGGAAGAGATATTCAAGAAGCTGTATTCGGGCTACGAGGAGCGGCTGAGGAGAGCGAATTTAATCGATTTTGATGATATGCTGGTCATGTGCTACGATCTGTTTAAGGAGAGGAAGGACATCCTTGGCGCATGGCAGAGGAAGTATCAGTACATACTGGTAGATGAGTTTCAGGACATCAACCGGGTTCAGTATGAGATCGTGCGGATGCTGGCGGCTCCTGAGAACAACCTGTTTATTGTGGGAGACGACGATCAGTCCATCTACCGGTTCCGCGGCGCGAAGCCGGAGATTATGCTGGGCTTTGAGAAGGACTATCCCGATGCCGAGCGGGTCCTCTTAAATATCAATTTCCGCAGTACGAAGGACATCGTGGACACGGCGGGTAAGCTGATTGCCCATAATAAAACGCGTTTTCCGAAGGAGATCGTCACGAAGCAGGGCAGGGGAAAACCTGTGGTTACGAGAGTCTGGAAGGATCCGCAGGAGGAGACGCTGGAGATCGTCCACGAGATCACGGATTACACCGGAGCCGGATATGCCTGGTCCGATATCGCAGTTCTGTACCGGACGAATCTGGGGCCGCGTCTGCTGATCGAGAAGCTGATGGAATACAATATCCCCTTCTGCATGAAGGACGCCGTGCCGAATCTTTACGACCACTGGATTGCGAAAAATATCATCGCCTATTTAAATGCTGCTGCCGGTGATTTAAGCCGCTCCTGCATTCTCTCGGTGATCAACCGCCCGAACCGGTACATCAGCCGGGACGCACTGGAACTGCCGGTGGTGAGCTGGGAGGCGGTCAAGTCCTTTTATCAGGACAAGGGCTGGATGGTGGAGCGGATCGAACAGCTGGAATACGATCTGAAATTCCTGAGGCAGCTGGCGCCTGCCGCCGCGGTGAATTACATACGCAAAGCGGTAGGGTATGACGATTACATCAGAGAGTACGCCGAGTACCGCCGTATGAAGCCGGAGGAGCTGTTCGAGGTTCTGGACCAGCTGGCGGAGAGCGCCGCGGGATTTCAGACGGTGGAGGCGTGGTTCGCCCATATGGAGGAGTATGCCAGAGAACTGAAGCTTCAGGCCCGATCCAGGGAGAAGCGGACGGAGGGCGTTTCCCTCATGACGATGCACAGCTCCAAGGGGCTGGAGTACCGGATCGTTTACATTCTCGATGCCAACGAAGGCGTTACACCGCACCACAAGGCGGTTCTGGACGCGGATATGGAAGAGGAACGCCGCATGTTCTACGTCGCCATGACGAGGGCGAAGGAGCGGCTCCACGTCAATTACGTGAGCGAGCGGTACAGTAAGAAACAGGAGGTGTCCCGGTTTGTCAAGGAGTATCTGGGACGGGAGTAGAAAGGAGCATAACATGGATTCGTGTGTACACATCTATTGCGGCGAGGGAAAGGGAAAGACGACGGCCGCCGTCGGACTGGCCGTCCGCGCGGCTGGATGCAGCAGAAAGGTACTGCTTACCCGGTTTTTAAAGACCGACCATTCCGGTGAGGTGGCGGCGCTGGGAATGATACCTGGAATTTCGGTCACACCGTGTGAGAAGAGCTTCGGATTTTTCTTCCGTATGACAGACGAACAGAAGAAGGAGGCGGCGGTGTATTACACGGAGCTGCTGGATATGACGCTTAGGAAAGCGGTGGATGGCGCCTACGATCTGCTGGTTCTCGACGAGATCATGGCAGTCATGAATTATGGTCTGGTGCGGGAAGAGACGGTGAGAGATTTTATAACCGGACGTCCCTCCGGCCTGGAGGTTGTGCTGACCGGGCGCGGGCCGTCGGAGGAACTGATTTCCCTGGCGGATTACGTGTCAGAGATCCAAAAGATCAAGCATCCTTACGATCAGGGGCTCCAGGCTCGAGAGGGAATTGAGTATTAATTATGTAGAAATCCCTTGATTTTTATACCATAGTCTGATAGAGTGGAAAGAGACGAAATAGTCGTCAAAAGAATAGAAAAGAACATTACAAAAAGAGAGGTATCGACATGGCACAGGATCCGAATTTAGACCAGGAGAACATGGAAGAGCAGGAGGAAATGACCGTCACACTGACTCTGGACGATGGTACAGAAATCGAGTGTGTGGTTCTCACCATTTTTACGGCCGGCGAACGCGATTACATTGCTCTGCTTCCGATGGAAGGTGCTGAGGCGGAAGAGGGGGAGGTTTACTTATACCGTTATTCCGAGTCAGAGGATGGACAGCCGAATCTGGAGAATATCGAAGATGATGACGAATATGAGATCGTAGCCGATGCATTTGACGAATTGCTGGATGACGCGGAGTACGATGAACTGGTAGGCGAAGACGAGACAGAAGAAAACGAATAAAGAGGCTGGGCTATTGTCTTCGGATAATAGCTCTTCTTTTTTTTGGCGTTATATGTGGCATTTTTAACGGAATTAATGTAAAGCTGTATTAGTGCCGCCCGGAAGGAGATAAGATGAAGAAAATCGTTGATGCAAAGGGACTTCCCTGCCCCCAGCCTGTGATTAAGGCAAAAGAGGTGCTGAAAGAGATGACGGAGGGAACCGTCGAAGTTTTGGTGGACAATGAGATCGCCGTACAGAATTTAATGAAGCTGGGCGGCTATTTTGGACTGAAGCCAGTATCGGAAAAGCTCTCAGAGGAAGAATTCCGGGTGAGCTACGATGTTACGGAACGGAAAGCGGCAGTTCCTCAGAAGGAGGGAAATACCGCTAATGGGGACGCAGAAGCAGACACGAAGGCGGAAGCCTGTAGTCCGGATGCCAGGAGGAAGGGCCAGGTCGTGGTGATTTCCTCCGACTGTATGGGAAGCGGGGATGATGAGCTGGGAAGGCAGCTGATGAAGGGCTTTCTCTATGCACAGACCCAGCTGGACGTGCTGCCCGATACGGTCCTGCTCTATAACGGTGGTGCAAAGCTGTCGGCGGAGGGATCGCAGTCTGTAGAAGATTTAAGGAGTCTGGAGGCGCAGGGAGTCGAGATCCTTACCTGCGGCACATGCCTGAACTTTTACGGCCTTTCCGAGAAGCTGGCGGTTGGAAATGTCACCAATATGTACGATATCGCCGAGAAGCTGTCCGGGGCCAGCTCCGTGATCCGTCCATGATGCAGAAGAAAAACAGAGAGGAGACAGTCGTTCATACCTTTCAGCCGGTATACGACGAAAACTCCAGAGTTCTCATGCTGGGCACCATGCCGTCTCCGAAATCCAGGGAGCAGGGCTTCTACTACGGTCATCCGCGCAATCGTTTCTGGCCGGTCCTGGCGGATATTTTAGGGGAGCCGGCGCCTGGGACGATTGAGGAGAAGAAGAGCCTGGCACTGCGCCGCCGGATCGCCGTGTGGGACGTCCTTGCAGGATGCGATATCTGCGGAGCGGACGACAGCTCCATTAAAAATCCGGTACCCAACGACATGAACGTGATCCTTTCCCGGGCAGACATAAGGGCCGTGTTTACGACAGGGACAAAAGCGGACGAATTGTATGAAAGATACTGCTTTTCCCAGACGGAGATTGCCTCCATCCGGCTTCCGTCGACCAGCCCAGCCAACTGCCGGACCAGTTACGAAGAACTGAGGGCAGCCTATTCACAGATTTTAAAATACCTGTAAAATGCAAAATTTATGTAATTTTCCTCTAAAATCCTGCATAAATAAGTAAAAAAGCAGGGTTAATGCGAGTCATTTTGTTGACAAAACGGTATTTTCGTTTTATAATTCACTCAGCTAAAATATAAACATCAGAAGGCAGGCTGAACTTATACACGTCAACAGTAGAAACAGATGAATCTGTTTGAGGAGGAGAATTATGATGAATACTAAGAGTGAAACTAAGGCAGCAACGAAGACGGCAGAGACGAAAGCTGTAGAGACGAAAACAGCGGAAGTCAAGACGGCAGAAAAGAAGCCGGCGAAAGCAACTCCGTCAGAGGCTAAGAAGGCACCGGCAGCAAAACCGGCGGCTGAGAAGAAAGCGGCTGCACCAAAGAAGGCTGCTCCAGCTAAGAAGGAAGCTGCGCCGAAGGCTGCACCTGAGAAAAAGGAAGCTGCGCCAAAGAAAGCTGTTGCTAAGAAGCCTGCAGCCGGGAAGGAAGTAAAGTCTTCCGTAGTCATCGAGTTTGCTGGAAAGCAGATCGCTGCAAAAGATGTTCTGGAAGCGGCAAAGAAGGCTTATGAGTCCATGAACAAGGGCGCTGTCATCGAGACAATCGAGATTTATGTGAAACCGGAAGAGCATGCTGCTTACTACGTTGTAAACGGCGAAGGTTCTGACCAGTATAAGGTTATGTTATAATTGAATACATGGAACACGATACGGTGCTGTAAAAGGAATGGACGCGTTTTTTGCGGATAATGTTCTTTTTACAGCACTATTTTTCTGCCGGCAGCTAGTACAGCGTTGCATAAATTCCTAAGTAATAGCACTCGCTATCTACGCCAGGAGCACGTCTGCGAAGCTAGCCGTAGGGTCCACTACGCCGTCACTTCGCAGACGCACACCTGACGCAGATATCAAGCACTATTACTCAGTTATTTATGCAACGCTGTACTAGTCAAATGGCGTACCTGCGGGCGGTCTGCGGCGTTTTTAGACTTTGTGCTTCAGACTGTAGTAACCGTCCCTGGATGATGTAACACGACGGTACAGTCTGATGAGCATCAGAGTACAGGATACGGTAAAGAATATTTCCAGCGCGCTGCTGACGATTCCGGCCAGACACAAGAGCATGGCCGACAGCACAGTGATGATGTTCAGACAGATGAAGTAGGGACGGTATACTTCCCGGTTCATGCAGTAGAGCTTCCACACGATCAGGTAGAGACAGGCCAGCAGCAGCACGGAGGCGCTGAAGGCGAAGATCACGTGGAGAAATGCCCGAAAGGGCCTGTTTTCGGGAAGATAGGGCGTGGTGACCGCGAAGGCCAGCAGGATCAGAGCGCTGACGCTCGTAACCGTCTCCTTCCGGTTGCGTGGGAGGTGATGAATAATTTTTCTCAGCACATAGTAAAAATAGATGCCCACGATGATTCCCCATAAGAGAAAGGCATTCTTGCGGTTGGCCAGACTGCCCAGTACGGAGAAGTTCAGCCTGAATAAATCGGTTCCCCAGGCAAAAAGAAACGTGTAAACGGGAATAATAAAGTAAGCGGTGATGTTTAATATCATGTCGTACCTCGCAGGTTCATTAGTTGAAGAATCGTTTTAACGTCTCCTATATATTTTTATCATATAGTTCGAAAATATTTATAAACAAAGTGTGTAATTTGTCGAAAAAATTGGAAAAATAAAGGAAAATTATTCCGGAACATTGACGGAAAAGGCCGAATCTGGTAATCTGGTGAAAAGAATTCTTGAGAAAAATGAGGAGTTGTGATGATAGAGCTACCGGAGGCATTTAAAAAAAAGATGATGGGCCTTCTTGAAACGGAATATAAGGCGTTTCTGGAAAGCTACGAAAAGGAGCGGGTGCAGGGACTGCGGCTGAATCCCGGAAAGGCGGAGGCGAAGGAGTTTTTAGCGAAGGCCCCGTTTCACCTGACAAAGATTCCGTGGGCGAGGGAAGGCTATTACTACGATTCGCATGACCGGCCCGGAAAGCATCCGTACCATGAAGCGGGGCTGTATTACATTCAGGAGCCCAGCGCTATGGCAGTGGTGGAACTTTTGGAGCCGAAGCCGGGAGACTGTGTGCTGGACCTCTGCGCGGCACCGGGCGGCAAGACGACTCAGATCGCCGGATACCTGCTGGGAGAAGGCTTTTTGCTGAGCAATGAGATCCATCCTGCCAGGGCGAAGATCCTCTCGCAGAACGTGGAACGCATGGGAATCCGGAACGCGGTGGTGGCCAATGAGACGCCGGAACGGCTGGCAGAGCGCTTCCCTCAGTTTTTCGATAAAATCGTGGTGGACGCTCCATGCTCAGGCGAAGGCATGTTCCGTAAGGACGAGGAAGCCCGCAGCCAGTGGAGTCCGGATCACGTGGTTATGTGCGCGGCGAGGCAGCGCCAGATTCTGGATCATGCAGCGCAGATGCTGAAGGCCGGGGGACGCATGGTCTATTCCACCTGTACCTTTTCCCCGGAGGAGGACGAGCAGACCATCGAGACGTTTCTTTCGGATCATCCGGAATTTGAGATCGAGGATATGGGAACCCGGGAAGGCCTTTCACCGGGGAGGCCGGAATGGGGAACCCTGTCCATGGAAACACTCAGGAGAACCTACCGGATATGGCCCCATTTATCGGAGGGGGAAGGCCACTATCTGGCCGTGCTTCGCAAGACGGGGGAGGACGACGGGACGTGGAAACGAAAGGGGCCGAAGTATTTGAAAGACAAGGCCGTGTGGAAGGAGTATGAAGGCTTCTGCAGGGAGCTGTTTACGGAACCGGAGCGATACCTGGACAGGGAAGAGTATATCCTGTTCGGGGACCAGCTGTATCTGCTTCCGCCTCAGATGATCGATCTGGCCGGCCTAAAGGTGGTGCGTCCCGGCCTTCATATGGGAACGATGAAGAAGAACCGCTTTGAGCCATCCCACGCCCTGGCGCTCTCCATGAAGGAAGAGGAGGCGGTGCGCCGTTTCTCCATGAAGGCGGATGGGATGGAGGCTGTCCGTTATCTGAAGGGGGAAACGCTGAGGATCGAGGAAGCAAAAAACTGTGATCTAAACGGACAGAAGGGCTGGGTCCTGATGACCGTGGACGGCTGGTCCCTGGGATTTTCCAAACTGGCAGGTGGAATCTTAAAAAATCATTATCCGAAGGGACTGCGCTGGATGGGAGGGACGGTATTCGTCTCCTGACCGAAGAGCCGGCGCATATCCTCTGGAAGAGGGGCCTCGAAATGAAGGGGCTCCTTTTTGATGGGATGAATAAAATCCAGCTGCCACGAATGGAGGGCCTGCCTGCCGATCAGGCGGTAGTCGGGATTGTAGAGAAAATCGCCGGGCAGCGGATGGCCGATATGCTTCATATGAACCCGGATCTGATGGGTTCGTCCCGTCTCCAGGCGCAGCTCTACTAAGGAACAGTCGGTGTCACGATTGTAATACAGCGTGCGGTAATGGGTTCTGGCAGAATCTCCGCGTTCAAAGTCCACACAGCGCTCGATGGTGGAATCGCCGGCCCTGGCGATGGGGGCGTCGATCACGCCTTCCGGGGGAACCAGACCGGAGGCCGCAGCCAGATAACATCTGCGTATGGCATGGGTACGGACCATCTCGGACAGCATGCAGGCGCTGAGTGCGTGCCTCGCCAGTATCAGCAGGCCGGTGGTATCTCGGTCCAGTCGGTTAATGGCCCGGTAGGTAGCGGCCTCTCCCTTCTCCCCCAGATACCAGGCGATTCCGTTAGCCAGTGTATTATCGTGATTTCCCTGGGACGGATGAATGGGGACACCGGCGGCCTTATTGACGACGAGAAGGTCACGGTCCTCGTACCGGATGTCCAGGTCCATGGGAACGGGAACAATATTTTCTGAACCGTGTTCTTCGGGCAGTGTGACGGTGAGGGAGTCGCCCTCGTCCAGTCGGTACGTCGTATAGACAGGGATTCCATTCTTTAAAATGGATTGCTCCGTGTGGCGCAGCCGGCGGATCAGAGCTGCGGAATAGCCGTTTGACAGCAGAAACTGTTCTACGGTCTTTTGTATGTCCTGTTGTTGAATGAGGTATGTCATAGTCGTTTTCATGGCATAAATTTTATCATGGCTGGGTGAGATTGACAAGAAATTTTAAAAATGTATAATTGTCTTATGGAAAAGAAGAAAGGACATACGATTATGATGAACGAAGAGCTTTATGAGGCACTGGAACAGGAATTAGAGAAGAATCATGTAGAGGAAGATGTGGAGGATGTGCTCCTCGATCTGGCGGAAAATATAGCAGAACGCGGAATTATGGATAAAGAAGTCATCTTTAAGCAATCCTATGGAAGGACGGAGGTTCACGGCTGCGGAGTCTGCGCGGAGGAAGACGGAGAGACCAGCGTGCTGATCAAATGGATCCGTGTAGGGAAAAAGGAGTTTGAGATCGACGATTATTTCCTCTAGAGACAGGCCGTATCAGCTGCACGGAGATGAAATGGAGGAAAGAATCAAATGACTGGAATCAGACAGCAGTATACAGTAAAAGACCTGGGAATCGACCTGCTCTGCGATATCGCGGGCGCGTTCCTTTTCAATATCGGGATCTATAATTTCGCGGTGAACGCGGAGTTCGCACCTGTCGGCGTCTCCGGTATCGCCCTTATTTTGCGCTACTTATTCGGACTTCCCATGGGTATCGTGAGCATCCTTCTCAACATACCGATCCTGCTTGTCAGCTATAAGCTGCTGGGAAGACGGTTCCTGCTCCGCTCCATGAAGAGTATGGTGATATTCGCGTTTGTGCTGGACTATGTAATGCCCATCATTCCTGTCTATGACGGAAACCCGTTCTATGCATCGATCTGTACCGGTATCTTTTCGGGACTGGGACTTACGATTGTTTACCTGCGGGGCGGTTCCACAGGCGGCACGGACTTCCTGGTCATGGCTATCAGGAAGCTGTTTCCCCACCTGACGATCGGCCAGATCTCTCTGGTGGTGGATGCCGTAGTCATCATGGCCGGCGGCTTCGTGTTCCGCAATCTGGATGCGGTGATCCTGGGTATGATCTCCTCCATCGTGACCACCATGGTCATCGACAAGATCATGTACGGTCTCGGCGCCGGAAAGCTGATGCTTATCGTTACGTCGTGCGAGGCAGCGGTGGCAGCCGCCATTGAGGAGGCCACAGGGCGGGGCTGTACGTTTCTGGAAGGACAGGGATCCTACTCCCTGGATGAGAAGAAGGTCGTCATGTGTGCATGTAATAACAGCCAGGTAATCCCCATCAGACGCGAGGTCCATGAGATCGATAAGGGTGCGTTTATCATTATTACAGATTCGAATGAAGTGTTTGGAGAGGGCTTTAAGCCAATCGAGATGATATGACAGTAAGAGCGGGAAGTATTTGTATTCCCGCTCAAATCTTTGTACCCTTATTGTCTTCCTTTAAGGCGGAATGGGAGAGATGCTTTTGCTTGCTGGCAGCGTGATCGACGATGGAGTCCTTCTTTAAGAAGCTGGCCCGTTTGATGATGTCAGTGCCGAATTTGCTGCGGATCTGGTCAACCGCCTTTTCCATCTCCTTCATCTTCTTGGACTGCTCCGATTCAAACAGGCTGATCTGGCTGAACTCGTCGTCAGATATCTTCGTTGCGCGCACTCCGATCAAGCGGAGCGGCGTGCGGTCCCAGAACTCCTTCAGCAGACGGCAGGCGTTCTCGTAAAGCACCGTGGTGGAATCCGTGGGGCTGTTAAGCGTCGTCTGATGGGATTGGACGTGAAAGTCCCAGTCCTTGATTTCCACACAGACACAGTCACAGATCACGTGATCTGCGCGGAGCCGCGCTCCTACAGTCTCACAGAGGGACAGGAGCACGGTGAACGCCGTATCGAGATCATCCACATCGCGGGACAGCGTGGTGCTGTTGCCGTAGCCTTTGTTGATGGGCTCGCGTTCCGCCACGGGAGAAGGATCGATGCCGCAGGCATAGTCGTGAATCTGTATGGCATACTTTTCACCCAGAATGGGTTTCAGCAGCTCCACATTGCAGGCGGCCAGCTGGCCGATGGTGCGGATTCCTATTCCCTCCAGCTTATTCTGGGCGGAGCGGCCCACGAAAAACAGCTCCCGGATGGGAAGCGGCCACATCTTCTCCGGGATCTCATCGAGAAAGAGGGTGTGGCACATGTCGGGCTTCCTGAAATCGGAGGCCATCTTGGCCAGAAGCTTGTTGGGGGCAATCCCGATATTCACAGTAAAACCCAGCTCCCGGGAGATGCGTTCACGGATCTGATTGGCCGTAGTCCACGGATCCCCGAAGAGATGTATGGTGGAGCTCATGTCTAAAAAAGCCTCGTCGATGCTGAATTTTTCAATATCAGGAGTGTAGTCGGATAAGAGGTTCATCAGGAGAGTGGAGTAATGAATGTAGACATCGAACCGCGAGGGGACGACACACAGTCCCGGACACTTTCGCAGAGCCTGAACCAGCGGCTCCCCAGTAGTGACGCCATATTTTTTCGCCGGTGTGGACTTGGCCAGCACAATGCCGTGACGGGAAGCGGCATCCCCGCCTACCACGGAGGGAATCGTGCGGAGATCCAGCGCCTCCGGATCCTCCGTCAGCCGGCAGACAGACTCCCAGCTTAAAAATGCGGAATTAACATCAATATGAAAGACAAGCGGACTCTGTGCCATAAGATTCCCTCCCTGTGTAAATGAAGAAATGATCTGCTTCTATTATATCGAATATATGTTCGTAAGTAAAGAGGAAACTTAAAGGACAGACCTCTTAACCGGAATAAATGAAAAATAGAAGGAATAGGATAAAATAAAATCATACAGGGTGGTATGAGGATGAAGCAGGTCATACTATTTATTCTGTGCCTTGTGCTGTGCACGGGAATATGCGGGAGGGTTACGGCACAGGCGGAGACGGACGGGCAGGAACAACAAAATCAGAAGGATGAACTGGGGCTGTATGCGCAGTCGGCTGTTCTGATGGATGCGAAAACAGGCAGAATCCTGTATGGGAAAAATGAGAGGGTGGCCCGTCCCATGGCGAGTACGACGAAGATCATGACCTGCATCATAGCTCTGGAGTATGGAAATCTCTCCGACACTGTGACGGCGTCCCAAAATGCAGCGGCCCAGCCGAAGGTTCATTTGGGCGTGTATAAGGGGCAGACCTTCCGGCTGGAGGATTTACTCTACAGCCTGATGCTGGAATCCCATAACGACGCGGCCGTGATGATCGCAGAGCATGTGGGCGGAAGTGTGGAGGGGTTTGCGGCTCTTATGAATCAGAAGGCCAGGGATTTAGGATGCGGCGACACGTATTTTATCACACCCAACGGGCTGGACGCAAGCAAGGAGGAGAACGGCCAGATGAAGGAGCACTCCACGACCGCTGCAGATTTGGCCCGCATCATGAATTACTGCATCGGCACGTCACCGAAGAAGGATGAATTTCTGAAGATTACGGGGACACAGAGCTATTATTTCACGGATCAGGAGGGGAAACGGTCCTACAGCTGCCAGAACCACAATGCACTGCTGACCATGATGAGCGGCGTATTCTCCGGCAAGACCGGATTTACGGGCGGAGCGGGTTACTCCTATGTTGGGGCATTAGAGGACGGAGAGCGGGAGTTTACCATCGCGCTCCTGGGCTGTGGATGGCCGCCTCACAAGACGTATAAATGGTCGGATGCCAGGAAGCTGTTCGGGTATGGAAAGGAACACTATCAGTACCGGGAGGTCTACCAGGAAAAGACATTACCTGAAATTCCGGTGGAAAACGGAGTCCCCCTTTCCGGAAACCTGGGCGATCCGGTGGTGGTTCATGCCGATTTAAATCTGAAGGATGAGGAGAAGAGCTTAAAGCTTCTCATGGCAGAGGACGAGGAAGTGACCGTATCCGAGGAGCTTCCGGACCGCTTAAAGGCGCCGCTTAGGAAGGGGCAGACCGTGGGAACGGTGACGTACCGCCTGCAGGGAGAGACCGTAAAGACATTTCCTGTCTATCTCACCGAGGATGTGGAGAAAATCACCTTCCGGTGGTGCATCGACCGTGTGATCCAGCTCTTCCGGTCACCATTTTCATTTGTAAATGACATTGCGGAGTGAACAGTTACAAATAAACTGCTGTAGGCCTGGTGACTCAAGCTGGGGGCTTTTAGGAATGGGGCGATTGTGATATACTATGAGCATTGAGAAAGAATGAACGAAAGAAAGAGGCGTACAGAATGGAAGAGAATTTAAACGGAACGGCAAAACATTACACAGGCAGAATCCCTCTGGAGGGGCTGCCAAATACGAGAGATCTTGGCGGCATCCGGACCATGGATGGAAAGCAGATTGTACCGGCACGGCTGATTCGGAGCGGAGCGCTCTATGAGGCTACGCCGGCGGACATAGCGCGTCTGGCAGGGGAGTGCCGTCTGGGGACGGTGGTGGATTTCAGAACCTCCGTGGAGAGAAGCCAGAAGCCGGACCCGGAGATAGACGGCGTCATTAACATATTCAATCCGATTCTGAATGAGGAGACGGTGGGGATCACCTTTGAGGACGAGGAGGAAGGAAAGCCGAAGCAGGATGCTTTAATCGGAATGCTGGAACACGCCTCTTCCCTGGGCGGGAATCCGGAGCTCTATGTGGATAAGCTGTATGAGAATCTCGTCATGGATGAACATGCGGCGGCGTATTACAGCCGCTTTTTCGATATCCTTCTGGAGGCAGACGACCGCGCGGTGCTCTGGCACTGTACCGCCGGAAAGGACCGGGTGGGTGTGGGAACAGCCCTTCTGCTGTCCGCCCTTTCCGTAGACCGGGATACGATTATCCGGGATTTTATCCGGACGAATGATTACGTGATGGAAAATGCGGTGAAGACCGCGGATATGGTGCGGGAAAAGACGAAGGACGTGAGGCTTGCAGAGTGCGTGAAGGTGCTTTTGACGGTATCGGAGGATTATATCCGCCATGCGTTTTCCGCCATGGAGACCGCCTGCGGTTCCGTGGAAGCCTATCTGAATGAACGGATCGGCATAAATGATCGGAAGCAGGCGGAACTGAAACGAAAGTTTCTTATTTCATAAGAAAGCGTATTTTATAAGAAAACGGAAGCCGCCGCCGTGTGCGTTACCGGCTGCGCATTCAGAATCAGGACATCTCCGTCGCGGACATGGGTCTGTCCCGTCGGAACGAGGGAGCGGCCGGCCCTGCGTATGAGAAAGATCAGGGTGTCTGCGGGAAGCGTAAGCTCAGACAGTGGTTTGTTCACCCATGGATGGTACCGGCCGATCCGGACTTCGCGGAGCTTCATGCCGCTTTTGTCCGCATAGGCCGGACTGTTCAGGATGATGGTGTCATCCGCCGTGATGAGCGTGCTTCCGTTGGGAATCAGCGTCTTCCCATCCCGCAGCACCATGACGGCCAGCATATCCTCCGGGATGGAGATATCCTGGAAGGTATGGCCGATCCAGGGATGTCCCTCGGGGAGACGGACCTCGGTCAGATGGATGGACTGGTCTTCCTGATAATCGTTAAAGGTCTTGAAGATATCGTCGGTGGAACCGATTACTTCCAGCTTCTTCGCCATCCATGGAAGCAGAGAGCCCTGAATGGCGACAGACAGGAGGCAGACGCAGAACACGATATGAAAAATGTCATATTCCATGGCGGCCGGACTCAGGACCGTGGTGATGGCAAAGACGATGGAGGCGGCTCCCCGCAGGCCGGCCCAGGAGATCAGCAGCAGCTGGCGGAAGGGAACTTTAAAGGGCCGCAGTATGATATAGACAGCAGCAGGCCGCGCGATCAGAAGCATGAAGGCCATAATGCAGACGGAAGGGATCAGTACGGGAATAATCCTGGAAGGAAAACACAGGAGCCCCAGCAGGAAAAACAGAATAATCTGCATCATTCCGGTGATGCCGTCAAAAAAGTGGACGAGTTCCACTTTTTCTTTTATCTGGCTGTTGCCCAGGATAATGCCGGCGATATAGACGCTTAAGAAGCCATTGCCGGAGACTGAGGCCGAGAGACCATAGGTTAAGACTGCAAGGGCCATGGTGAGAATCGGAAGCATTTCCCCGGAAAAAAACTGTTCGGAGTTTAAAAGCTTCGATCCGGCCAGGCCGGCCGCCACACCGAACAGGATACCGTACAGTACCTGCGCCGAGAAGACGAGGGCGACGGAGCCGGCGGAAGAGTGGCCCGCCATCATGCCCAGTACGATTGTAGTCAACATATAAGCGACGGGATCGTTGCTTCCGCTCTCCACCTCGAGGATGGACGCCATGCCGTCTACAAGGTTAAGCTTTTTCATGCGGAGAATGGAAAATACGCTGGCGGCATCCGTGGATCCGAGTACGGAGCCGATTAAAAGTCCTTCCAGCAGGGAAGTCTTCAGAATAAAATGGCAGAAAAGACCGGTTAAGAGTGCGGTAAGTATGACGCCGGCGCTGGAAAGCAGCACGGCTTTTTTTGCCACAGGCCTGGCGGCCTCCCAGTTGGTGCAGAATCCTCCATAAAACATGATGAAAATCAGGGCTACGGAACAGATGCTCTCCGCGAGCCCATAGTTGGAAAAGGGAATCCGCAAGATTCCGTCTGTCCCGAACATCATGCCCAGAATGATGAAGAGGAGAAGGGAGGGGACGCCGATGCGGGTTGACAGGCTCCCTGCAAAGATGCACAGGATGCAGATAAATGCAGCCATAATTAAATATAACTCCATGTGTTCGCTCCTTTCTGAGTATAAATTTTCATCATAAAGTATAACAGGAGGACGGCGGAAAAAGTAAAACGGAGAGGAATTGAAACGAAATCTTAACGGCGGGGGTTTCAAGAAACCGGGGATTATGCTATACTGTGAGGCGGTGTTATTTACCGATGAAAGGAAGACAGATCTGTATGAATATGAAAAAAATAATAACCGTGCTGGCGGGAAATACGCTCTACGCCCTGGCCGTGTCCCTCTTTATCCTTCCAAACGGCCTCATCACCGGCGGGACGACGGGGCTTGCATTGGTGGCCCAGTATAAGTTCGGGATTCCCATCGCGGCGTTCGTCGGCGTTTTTAATGTGGTGATGTTTGTGGCGGGTGCGGCGGTTCTTGGCAAAGCATTTGCATTTACGACAATTATCAGTACCTTTTACTATCCGTTCATACTCGGTGTTTTTGAAGGACTGTTTGGTTCCTCTCCCATCACCGGGGATACGATGCTGGCGACCGTCTTTGCCGGGCTCTTGATTGGCGCGGGAATCGGCATGGTGATCCGTGCGGGGGCATCGACCGGAGGCATGGATATACCGCCGCTGATTCTCAATAAGAAATTCCGCCTTCCGGTCTCCATGACGATGTCGGTGTTCGACTGCCTGATCCTGCTGACCCAGATGGTGTTTGCAGGCAAGGAGAAGATCCTGTACGGAATTCTGCTGGTTCTTCTCTACACCATGGTGCTGGATAAGGTGCTGATGATCGGACAGAACCAGATGCAGGTCAAGATCATCAGCGAGCAGTGCGAGATCATCAGCGAGGCGATCCAGAACCGGATGGACAGGGGAACGACGCTGCTCCTGATCGAGGGAGGCCATTTGAGAAAGGCATCCTATGCGGTGCTCACGGTCATATCGGGCCGGGAACTGTCGAAGCTGAACGAACTCGTCATGGGGCTGGACTCCAATGCATTTATGATTATCAACCAGGTCAGCGAGGTGCGCGGCCGTGGATTTACCCTTCACAAGGAGTATAAATAAGGGAAGAATCTTACAGAAAACTGACTAACATTTACAGTTTTGGAAACTCTATTGACTTCCGCTTCTGCGTAGTATATACTTTGCCCGAAGCGCAGAAAGGAAGTGTGCACTTATGGTGAGAAGAGGAAAGATTCTGGCTGTTCTGCTGGCTGTCATCACAGTGCTGGCGGCTGGCGGCTGTTCAGGGAAAAGCACGTCTCAGGCTGCGGGAACCGCAGAGACAACAGCGGCGAAAGCCACAGAGACAACAGCGGCGATAGCCACAGAGGCTGCGAAGGATGAGGCTGCGCCGTTTCGCGCAGAGATAGAAAAAGAGGAAGAGACGACTCCGGAAGATATGGAGAAAGAGGTCCGGGCAGCAGCTGGTCCGGGAGCAGAGGCCGGCGGCGCGGCAGAATCGGAGGCAGGAGATAAGGATATCGAGGCATTTGCGGAGCTGGTCCAGGAAGCGGTAGCTGACAGGGACATGGAAGCTCTGGCGGATCTGGCCGCGTTCCCCTTAAATCTGGAGACTGCTGATGGAGAGAAGATGACTTTTGCAGACAGAAATGAGTTCTTAAAACAGAATCCGGATCTGATTTTCGGGGACGATTTGATGGTGGCGATCGCAGGAGTTGACACGGCGACACTGGAAGCGAACGCGGATGGCGTGACCATGGGAGAGGAAAATCCCCATATCCGCTATAAAAAGACAGAGGATGGTACATTTCGCATAATGGATATCCGGGAATGACGTGTGCAATAGTTACAAATTAGACAATGAAAACTTGTGTATTTCGCTGGAAGTTAAGAAAGATTGTGAAAAAATGCTTACAAGTTATTAGGACTGCATGACGTGGATTATGAAAAATCCATAGAATGCGGTTCTTTTTTTTCCAAAAAAACCTTGAAATTTGTCATAATTAATTATACAATTATAATCGGCAGAAATTGGTGTTATTCTACGGATCTTTGTTAATTACTTAACAGAGCCCGTACAAATATTACAAAATGGAGGATTGCAAAATGAGTAATTCAGCACAGACATCAGCAAGCAACAGAATCAATGCTTTGCTTGATGAGAACAGTTTTGTTGAAGTCGGCGCCTATATCACGGCCAGAAACACAGACTTCAACATGACATCAAGGGAAACCCCTGCTGACGGTGTTGTTACCGGTTACGGTACCATCGAAGGATGCCTTGTGTATGTGTACAGCCAGGACGCATCCGTATTGGGTGGTTCCATCGGCGAAATGCATGCAAAAAAAATCGTTAATCTTTATGCGGCGGCCATGAAGACGGGCGCTCCGGTCATTGGCCTGATCGACTGCGCAGGCTTAAGACTTCAGGAAGCTACCGACGCCCTGGACGGATTTGGCCAGCTTTATTTAAGCCAGACCATGGCTTCCGGTGTGATTCCGCAGATCAGCGCAGTGTTTGGAACCTGCGGCGGCGGTATGGCGGTTTCCACAGCTATGGCTGATTTCACATTTGTGGAGAGCAAGAACGGTAAATTATTTGTGAATTCCCCGAACGCACTGGCTGGCAACTATACCGGCAAATGCGACACGGCATCCGCTGATTTCCAGAGTAAGGAAACCGGACTGGCAGATTTTACAGGCGATGAGGCGGAGATTTTAAGCGGTATCAGAACCCTGGTTACCATCCTCCCGGCCAATAACGAAGATGACATGTCCTACGACGAGTGTAACGACGATTTAAACCGTGTGTGCTCCGACCTTGCAAACTATGTAGGAGACACGGCTATCGCGCTGACACAGATTTCTGATGATAATTTCTTCATGGAAGTGAAGAAGGATTACGCTCCTTCCATGGTAACCGGATTCATCCGTATGAACGGAACGACGGTGGGCGCTGTTGCCAACCGCACAGAATCCTATGATGAGAGCGGCTTAAAGACTGCTGAGTACGATGCGGTTTTAACCTCTCAGGGCTGCACCAAGGCTGCGGAATTCGTGGAGTTCTGCGATGCATTTAATATCCCGGTGCTTACGCTTGTCAATGTAAAGGGCTATAAGGCCAGCAAATGCACAGAGAGAAAGATCGCCAAAGCGGCGGCTAAGCTGACGTATGCATTTGCCAATGCAACAGTTCCGAAGGTAACGGTTGTCATCGGACAGGCGTTCGGAACCGCTTATTTAACGATGAACAGCAAGTCAATCGGCGCCGATATGGTTTACGCATGGCCGGACGCTTCCATCGGTATGATGGATGCGAAGGAAGCAGCGAAGATCATGTATGCGGATGAGATCGGCAAGGCGGACGACAGCGTGTCCTTAATCAATGAGAAGGCGGAAGGCTATCAGACTTTACAGTCCAGTGCACTGGCCGCTGCAAAGAGAGGCTATGTTGATGATATCATCGATGCAAGCGAGACAAGAGCCCGCGTGATTGCTGCATTTGAGATGTTATTCACGAAGAGAGAGGATCGTCCGGATAAAAAACATGGCACGGTCTAGAATGAGGTGACAGGTATATGAAACTGAATATGAAACGAGTAGCATTAGGACTTTGCATGGCAGCCTGTCTCTTTTCATTATCTGCCTGCAGTAAGGCTGACACCGCTTCCTCAGAGATCGATGTCAACATTCAGGCTCAGTTAAGCCAGATGGCTTCCGGATATTTAAGCTCTTACGTGAACATTCCGGATGATCAGCTGGATGAGGTGAGAAGCCAGACTGCAAAACAGAGCGAAGCTCTTGCCGAGGGTGTGGACTCCTGGAAGAACGTCAAGCATGACCTTGGCGCCATGATTTCCGTAGAGGACACGGCTGAGGTAGAAGAGATTGACAGCGGCTACAGCGCAACGGTTCATGCGGTTTTTGAGAAGAGAGAGATGGACTTCGGTATTACGACCGACAGGGAAGGTGCGATTACCAGCGTTTCCTTTGTTCCGGAGTATACGTTAGGCGAAAACATGGAACAGGCCGCCATGAATATGGTTATGGGTATGGGAACCGTATTTATTGTCCTGATCTTCATCAGCTTCCTCATCGGCTGCTTCAAATATATTAACCGTTTTGAAGAGAAGATGAAGAACAAGGGAAAGAAAGAAGATCCGGAACCATTAGCGGTAGCAGAACCGGCACCGGCAGCAGTTTACCAGGCAGCGGAAGAGAACCTGGCCGATGATCTGGAACTGGTAGCAGTTATTACAGCTGCGATTGCAGCATCCACAGGAACGAGCCCAAGCGGTCTTGTCGTACGCTCCATCAGACGTGCACCGGCAGGGAAATGGAAAAAAGCATAATAATCAGGAGGATTATCATCATGAAGAATTATACAATTACAGTTAATGGTAATGTTTATGACGTAACCGTAGAAGAAGGAACCGGAAGCGCAGCACCAGCAGCGGCTCCAAAGGCAGCGCCGGCGGCAGCACCGAAGGCAGCTCCTGCAGCACCGAAGGCAGCAGCACCGGCCGGAGCAGCAGGATCCGTAACGGTAGCGGCTCCAATGCCAGGCAAGATTTTAGGCGTGAAGGCAAATCCTGGACAGGCGGTAAAGAAGGGCGACGTAATCGTTATTCTCGAAGCCATGAAGATGGAAAATGAAATCGTAGCTCCTCAGGATGGAACAATTGCAAGCATTAATGTAGCAACCGGCGATCCCGTAGAAGCAGGCCAGGCACTGGCTACATTAAACTAAGGCAGAGCTTCCGCCAGATAGAGGCGGATTCCATATGGAGGGATTAACATGGATATATTTAGCACATTGAACAATCTTCTTCATCAAACAGCATTCTTTAATCTGACAGGCGGCAATCTGCTCATGATTCTGGTCGCGTTCGTATTCTTATATCTTGCGATCAGACATGGATTTGAACCGTTACTGTTGATTCCCATTTCATTCGGTATGCTGCTTGTTAATATCTATCCGGATATTATGAAGGAAATTGGTGCAGATGGTTCCGGCGGCGGACTTCTGCAGTACTTCTTTAAACTGGACGAATGGAGCATCCTGCCTCCGCTTATCTTTATGGGCGTCGGCGCGATGACGGATTTCGCTCCGTTAATTGCCAATCCGAAGAGCTTCTTACTCGGTGCGGCTGCACAGTTTGGTATCTACAGCGCCTATTTCCTGGCGATCCTCTTAGGATTCAACGGAAAAGCGGCAGCTGCTATCTCCATTATTGGTGGTGCTGACGGCCCTACTTCCATCTTCCTTGCGAGCAAGCTGGGACAGACGGCTTTAATGGGACCGATCGCCGTGGCGGCTTACTCCTACATGGCCCTCGTTCCGATCATCCAGCCACCGGTTATGAAACTGCTTACTACCGAGAAGGAACGTAAGATCAAGATGGAGCAGTTACGTCCTGTATCCAAGCTTGAGAGAATCTTATTCCCGATCATCGTAACCGTTGTCGTTTGTATGATCCTCCCGACCACAGCGCCACTCGTTGGTATGCTGATGTTAGGTAACTTATTCAGAGAGAGCGGCGTTGTGAAGCAGCTGGCAGAGACAGCAAGCAACGCGTTGATGTACATCGTAGTTATCCTGCTGGGAACTTCCGTAGGCGCAACCACGAGTGCAGAAGCATTCTTGAACTGGAACACATTAAAGATCGTATTCCTTGGTCTGGTAGCATTTATCGTTGGTACGGCAGCCGGAGTGCTGTTCGGAAAGCTGATGTGCGCGCTGACTCACGGAAAAGTAAATCCGCTGATCGGTTCTGCCGGTGTATCCGCAGTTCCAATGGCGGCACGTGTATCCCAGAAGGTCGGTGCTGAGGCAGATCCTACCAACTTCCTGCTGATGCATGCGATGGGCCCGAACGTGGCAGGCGTTATCGGTACAGCAGTTGCGGCCGGTACCTTCATGGCTATCTTCGGAGTGAAATAATAAAGATTATTAGGAGGTAAAATAATGGCAGAAATAGAGAAAAAGCCGGTTAAGATTGTAGAGACTGTCCTTCGTGACGCTCATCAGTCTTTGCTTGCTACGAGAATGACAACCGAGCAGATGCTTCCGATTGTCGATAAGATGGACCAGGTCGGCTATTACGCTGTGGAGTGCTGGGGCGGCGCCACATTTGACTCATGCCTTCGTTTCTTAAAGGAAGATCCGTGGATCAGACTTCGCAAGCTGAGAGACGGCTTCAAGAACACGAAGCTGCAGATGCTGTTCCGTGGACAGAACATTTTAGGCTACAATCATTACGCTGACGACGTGGTAGAGTACTTCGTTCAGAAGTCTTTATCAAACGGTATTGATATTATCCGTATTTTCGACTGTCTGAATGATATCCGTAACTTACAGACAGCTGTAAAAGCCTGCAACAAAGAAAAGGGTCACGCACAGGTTGCACTTTGCTACACTCTGGGCGATGCTTATACGCTGGATTACTGGAAAGATATTGCCAAGAGAATCGAGGACATGGGCGCCGATTCCATCTGTATCAAGGATATGGCAGGCCTTCTGACACCTTATAAGGCAGACGAGTTGGTACGCGCGTTAAAGGAATCCACCGCGCTTCCGATCGATCTTCATACCCACTACACCTCAGGTGTTGCTTCCATGACCTACTTAAAGGCAGTAGAAGCAGGCTGCGATATCATCGATACCGCGATGTCACCTCTGGCACTGGGAACCAGCCAGCCGGCTACCGAGGTTATGGTTGAGACCTTCCGCGGAACACCGTATGACACAGGCTTTGATCAGAACCTGCTGGCTGAAATCGCTGACCACTTCCAGCCGATCCGTGAGGAGGCTCTTAAGAGCGGCCGCTTAAATCCGAAGGTTCTTGGCGTCAATATCAAGACCTTACAGTACCAGGTACCTGGCGGTATGCTTTCCAACCTGGTAAGCCAGCTGAAGGAAGCAGGCCAGGAGGACAAGTACAGACAGGTTCTGGAAGAAGTTCCGAGAGTAAGAAAAGACTTCGGCGAGCCGCCGTTAGTTACCCCGTCTTCTCAGATCGTGGGTACGCAGGCCGTATTAAACGTGATCAGCGGCGAGCGTTACAAGATGGTAACAAAAGAGTCCAAGAAGATCCTTATGGGCGAGTTCGGACAGACGGTAAAACCGTTCAATGCGGAAGTTCAGAAGAAGATCATCGGCGACGAGACACCGATCACCTGCCGTCCGGCAGACTTGATCGCTCCGCAGCTTCCTCAGTTCGAGAAAGAGTGTGCGCAGTGGAAGCAGCAGGATGAAGATGTACTGTCCTATGCGCTGTTCCCGGCTGTAGCGAAGGAATTCTTCGAGTACAGAGCGGCTCAGCAGACCGGTGTGGATTCTGCTGTGGCGGATAAGGGGAGCAAGGCTTATCCGGTATAAAGTAAAATAGAAAAGGATTGTGTTTTTAATCGTTCTGATTAAGAACACAATCCTTTTAAACATTCCCGGTTCAAAAACCGGACAGAACAACTGACAGGAAACGATCACCGTATGCTTTGTGTACGAGTTACCGTAACAATCAGAAGGCGGGCGCGTAGACCCGCCTTTTCTATAATATGGAGAAGGAATGAAACATGTACAGACTGATTATTGTAGACGATGAATGGGAGGCCCTTAAGGGGATGAGGGATACTCTTCCATGGGAACAATGGGGATTTGAAGTGGCAGGCGCGGCATCCAGCGGAGAAGAGGCCTGGTCACTCGTTGAAACAATCATCCCGGATGTGCTGCTGACGGATATCCGGATGGACGAGATGAGTGGGATTCAGCTGATTGATCGTGTTCATCAGAAATATCCGGAGATACGGTCCGTGATTATAAGTGGATACAGCGATATTGAATATTACCGAAAGGCATTGGAGTACAAAGTCTTTGATTACATATTGAAACCGTCACGAGAGGAAGACTTTTCGAAGATTTTTGGTAATCTTCGGACGATTCTGGATCAGGAACGGAGCAAGGAAGAGCGATACCATTATTTTAAGGAACATTGGAACAAGAGCAGGGAGGCCCTGCTGGAAAGTTTTTTCTGTGATCTGTCAGAGGGAATTTACCGGGAGATCGGAGAAATTAGCGAGAAGGCGTCGGAATTCGGTATCTTACTGCCGCTCAAAGGTTATGTGGTGGAAATTGGCTGGCGCGTAGAAGACGGAGAAGAGGACGATGCGGGCAGAACAGAGATAAGAAGATGTGTGCAGAAGTATTTCCGGGGAAATGACGGCTTTGTATTTGTGAATAAAAAACAGTTGGTGACAGTGATTTCTCCGGAGGTTGTGAGCGAGGCACAGCTGGAGAGAAAGATTCGGGAAATGCTGAGGGAAGCGTGGGCTGAATGGGGAATCGGGCTCTGTTTTGGAATCAGTTCCTTAGTCGGTATGAAAGAGATGGCGGAAGGACTGAAAGAGGCGGATATTGCACTCCATCAGATGATATTTATGGAAACGGAACAGATATTCAGCTATCAGGATCTGATTTTCGACGAAGACTGTGTAGTGGTTCAGTTACCGGTGGAGCCGGTTGTTAACGGTGTTTTTTTAAATGGTGAGGCCGACTGGGAGCGGGAGCTGGAACGCTTTTTCAGCCATTTTAAAGGGAAATACATCTACGACTACAACCATTTGGATTTCTTGTGTATACAGATGTATCTGGAACTTCTCCGTTATGCAGATAAGCGGGAAATTGTTGTATTGGAGACGTGTTCCAGAGCAGAATTCGCAGAAGAACTGGCAAACATTTATTCTCTGAGCGGGAAACAGGCGCTCTTGACTGCAAAAATAAGTCAGATGGCCCATTCTGCTATGGGAACTGAGGTGAAATCAAGGCTGGTACGGGATATTGAACATATTATCAAAGAGGATTATTCCAGTGCCAATATGTCTTTAAACTATATTGCAGATAAGACTGGGCGGACGGTGAATTATCTTTCTGCCGTTTATAAAAATGAAACCGGTAAAAACATTAATGATGAGATTGTGCGGTGCCGTATGGAAAAGGCAAAACGCCTGGTGGGAGATGGACAGATGAAAATGTACCGGATCGCAGAATCCATAGGCTATACGGATAGTTCCTATTTTGCAAAGCTATTTAAACGCTATACAGGACTCAGTCCGGCAAGCTATCGGGAGACCGTTGCCAGACAGAAAGAGGAGAAACTCTATGATTAGGAAATGGACCCTGAAGCGCAATCTTGTAGTGGTGAATGTTATTCTGCTGACTGCCGCTCTGCTGTACAGTTCGATCATGCTGATTCGTTACAGCGGAGAGGTATCCTTGAAGAATCTGATTAACAGTTCGTATGATATGCTGACCTATGTATGCAGAAGTGTGGACGATTTTATCACGACTGAGGTAAAGATCAGCACGGAGGTCATGCAGAGTGATTCGGATCTAAAAGAGCACCTGGAACGAAGACCAGAGGATTATGAGAACCCGCATGATAAACTGGTTGATATTTATCTCATGAACCGCTATCTGACCCGCAGAAATTCGTATTCCAGAGTGAGTGGAGCTCTGGCGGGAATTATCAATAAGAATGGAGTTGTTTATAATCTCCAGTATCCTATGGATATGGGGGATGAGGCAGAAGCATTTGCAGAGACGCTGATGAATAAAAAAAAGCGCCTGGAATACGGTTATGACTGGTATCCGCTTCAGATAAACTGCTTCGCTCCTGAAACAGGAAATATCCGTTATGACAGAATGATTCCTGTGTTTAAGAATCTTTTGCTGGATGGCGGCGGTTATCAGGGAACACTGATTTACAGCCTCAGCGAGGAGCAGATATATGAACAATACAAGAAGTCAAAGCTTTTGGAAGAAGGTTATCTGTATATTATCAATGGGAATGGCAAATTAATTTCTCACAGTAATGAGGCAATGCTTCTTTGTCCAGAGGAAGTGGAGAACCAGATATATACGCGGCGGGTGATGGAAGGGACCGGAAACTATTTTATTGAAAACCGGGAAGTCGTGATGTCACAGCGTCTTAATGATGGTAATTGGATCGCAGTGGCAGTAATTCCTTTGGACAATATGATTGGTGAGGTTGTGGGAATCTATAAACGGTTTATCTTCGTAATTGCAGTGATTCTGATTATATCTGTATCCGTATCTGTCCTGCTGTCAAGAGAGGCCATAAAGCCTTTGGAAACCATGATTGCCTCTATGGAAAGAGTGGAAAACGGCGACTTTTCTGTTCGGGTGGATGAAAAGGGGCCTTCTGATATTGCACGGTTAATTCATCATTACAACAATATGCTGGAAAATACGGAACGTTATATCAGAGAAGAGTATCAGATAAAACGGATGAAAAAAGCAGCTGAACTGGATGCCCTTGTGGCGCAGATTAATCCGCATTTTCTCTATAATACACTGGAATCCATTGTGTGGCAGGCAAGAGCGGCTGGCGCATATAAGATCAGCGACATGGCTTATTCTCTGGGAAAAATGTTTAATATTATGGTAAATAAGGGACATAGTATGCTGACTGTGGAAAAAGAACTGGAGCATGTAAAGCTCTATGTGCACCTGCAGAATAACCGTTACAATGACAGGTTTGATCTAAGGATTGACTTAGATGATGAGGAACTGTTACAGTATCGTACCTTGAAGCTGATTCTTCAGCCGATCGTTGAGAATATTATCCTCCATGGTTTTACAAAAGAGCAGGAGGACTGTACGATTCATATCGGAGTCTATTTAAACCGTGGTATGCTGGTCTACGATGTGGAGGACAATGGAATCGGTATTCCAAAGGCTGAACTGGAAAGCATCAGGGCGGGATTGAAGGAACAGAATGTGATGGAATATGATGAACAGAATGCAAAACTCAGAAGGAACAGCGGAAGGGGAATCGGACTGCAAAACGTCCATCAGAGAATTGGCCTCTATTATGGAAATCAGTATGGCCTGGAGATATACAGCGAGGAAGGTGAAGGGACGGAAGTGATTATCCGGATACCGACAGACGAATCGTAAAAATGTACCGGAAATCGTAGTTCTTTTTTATGGCTGCGGTACGGACCCAATGCTATACTTGAGCCATAAAGAAAGAGAGGGGTAACTACCATGAAGAAAAAATTGAGTTTTGTATTGGCGCTTGTTATGGCTGCTTCTGTGATGGGCGGCTGCAAGGGGGCAGATACGGCGCAGAGTGCATCGGATCCGTCATTAGCAGCAAAGGAAGAGGGAAAGGAATCCTCTGAAAACGGGGAGTCAAAAAATGAACAGCCAGCGAGTGAGCAGTCGGGGGAAAAGGTTCACTTAAAATGGGCGGTGAAGGCCAGTGAGGCCGGACGGGCAGAATTTGAAGAGATGGCGGCTATGGCGGAAGAAGCCTGCAATGTAGATATAGAGATAATTGCACTCCCTGATCCGGGAGCGGGAGAGGCCAATAAGCTTTTGATCAGTCTGATGGCTGGAGATGAGTTTGATATTGTAGAGGATGCCTATTCCAATATGAAGCAATTTTATGAAGCCGGGGTGATCGAGGACCTGGAACCATTGGCGGAAGCAGCAGGTTACGATATCGAAAAGATCTTTGGTGATTATCCGGCGTCTTTTGACGGAAAAGTCTATGGCCTTCCTGCCTATGTAGATAAGGCGATCACGATCTATAATAAGGAGGTGTTTGACCAGGCTGGTGTCTCTTATCCGGAGGCAAAGGACTGGACATGGGAGAAGTTTATCGAGATTGGAAAGAAGCTGACAGATGAAAAGGCAGGTATCTATGGTGCGTACAATCCGGACTGGGTTCATTACAATTATATGTATGCCATGCAGAAGGGATTCAGCCACTATAAAGAGGATGGTACCTCCAATTATGACGATCCGCTGTTTAAGGAGAGTGTGAAATGGTATTACGATCTGGGAAATACTGAGAAGATTCAGCCTTCCTATCTGGTACAGAAGAGTAAACAGATGCCGGTGGATTACTTTACCACTGGTAAGGTAGGAATGAGTGTCTGCGGCGGATGGACAACAAACTGGATTATTGATCATGATAAGTATCCAAGAGACTGGAAGGCGGGAGTACTGCCCATGCCGCATCCGGAGGGAGAAGATCCGTCTGTCAGCGTTGTAGTCAGTAACGTATGGGTTCCAACAACTTCGAAAAATAAAGAAAGAGCATTTGAAGTAGTGAAGCTGTTTGCGGAAAAACAGTATGCTTTGGGATATGGACGTATTCCGGCAAGAATTGATTTGACTGACGCTGAAATCCAGGATTACATCAGAGATCAGATACTGCCGGCATTAGAACCGGACGGAATTACGGTAGAAGATATCCAGGCAATGTGGTTTGATCCGGATGTAAATATATTCGATGAGAAACCGGTTGGAACAGCGAGCACAGAGATTAAAAATATTATTGTCGATGAATGCGGTCTTTATGGAATCGGTGAACAGTCACTCGATGATACAGTGGCGCATATCAAGACAAAGGCGGACGCGGCTATTGAAACTGCTGAGAAATAACAGAATAGAGTGGAAAGGGATGATAATACGTGACTTCTTCTTTGCGTAAAAAAGAGGCACTCACCGCATGGCTGTTTATCACGCCATACTTGATTGGATTTACACTGTTTCATTTTCTGCCTGTTCTGCTGTCCGCAGTACTCAGCCTTACTGATATGAGATATATCAGCATGATTGATAAGACTCATTTAATTGGACTGGGGAACTATATTGAGATGAGCCGCGATCCGGAATTCTGGAATGCATTTCGCAACAGCATCGTTTATTCCGTATGCTTTGTACCATTTGTCATGGCTGCCGGCCTTTTGCTGGCAGTCCTGGTAAATCAGAAGATTCATTTTCGCAATGGGATACGGGCGATGATTTTTATGCCTTACGTCTCCAATATGGTAGCAATTGCCATTGTATGGTCTATTCTTTTAGATCCGGTAGATGGAATTGTGAATCAGACATTGCGCGCATTGGGGTTCACCAATGCGCCAATGTGGCTTATGGGATCGAAGACGGCTCTTTATTCGGTGGTAATGATCGCTGTCTGGAGAGAGGTGGGGCTGCAGTTCGTTACGTATCTGGCGGCACTGCAGGAAGTTCCGACGGAGCTGAAGGAGGCAGCCCAGATTGATGGAGCTGGCCGATTCCAGCAGTTCATCTATGTAACATTGCCGCTCATAAGAAATACCACATTTTTGCTGACGATTACTTCTATTATTACTTCACTGAAGAATTTTACGATCATTCAGGTGCTCACAGCCGGGGGACCGGGAAATTCTACTACGGTGCTGCCTCTCAACATTGTTGATACGGCTTTTGCGTCCGCGCGGATGGGATATGCCAGTGCCCAGGCCATGGTCATGTTTATTCTGGTTATGGGAGTTACTATTGTTCAGTGGGTTGGCAAAAACCGCAGCGAAATCTATTAGGAGAGGGCATCGGTATGAAACAAAATAAGAAAAAGGTTGGAAAGAATGTGATGACAGCAGTGCTTCTGATTTTGGGAGCAGCAAATATTTTTCCATTTATCTTTATGCTGTCCGCTTCTTTCAAACCATTGAACGAAATATTTGTCTATCCGGTGAAACTGATACCGGAACATTTTATCACCAGCAATTATAAAGAAGTTTTTTCCGCGCAGTACAGTTTTGTACGATGGTATTTTAATACGTTCGTTATGGTGGGAACGATACTTGTGCTGAAGGTTGGGATTGTGACTCTGACAGCATATGCGTTTGCCAGACTGCGTTTTAAGGGAAGGGATATACTTTTTGTCGTATTGCTGTCCTCCATGATGATCCCGCCGGATGCGGTTATTATACCGAAATACGTGATTTTTAAAGCATTTGGGATCACAGACTCCATGTGGAGTATCGTTCTTCCATCAATTTTTGATGTATTCTTTGTTTTTATGGTGCGCCAGTTCTTCCTGGGAATACCGGAGACGCTGAGTGAGGCAGCTATTATCGACGGCTGCGGTCACTTTAAGATTTACTCTCAGATTGTTCTCCCTCTGGCTAAGCCGGCAGTCATTACCATGATCCTGTTTACTTTTATCTGGGCATGGAACGATTATATGGGACCCTATATATTTATTACTACGCCAGCCAAACAGATGCTGTCTGTCGGAATTAAGATGTTCCAGGTGAATAATTCTGTGGACTATGGGCTTCAGATGGCTGCGGCTACGATGGTTCTGATTCCGATTATTGTGATGTTTCTGTTCTCTCAGAGATACTTTATTGAAGGAATCGCGACCAGTGGAATGAAAAATTAGCAGGAGGCCTGAAATGAACTATATATTGCGCGCAGTGATTCATGAGGATCAGTGGGAGCGGCAGCTGGATGATATCGTCTGGGTGTGTCATGAAGCAGGGATTGAAGAGGTTTATTTAAAGGAACAGTGTCATCAGATACTAATGTCCCCATTTCCTATGGAAAAGCACCGCAGGATGGCAGAGATATATGGGAAAATGGCGGAGCGGCTAAGAGAAGAGAGAATTACATACAGTATTAATCTTGCTACCAGCGTAGGACATGTGGACTGCAGGCTAAAGGATAAAGATCTCCTCCCATATGGAAAGTTTACAGGGGAGAGTTTACAGCCGGCAGATTCTGTATACTGTATTCTGGATGAGGGATGGCAGAATTACATTGCAAGTGTATGTGCTGTCTATGCATCTACCAACCCCGCTGTTCTGATGGTGGACGATGACTTTCGAAGCCTGAATCATTCGGCTGCATTTGGCTGCTTCTGTCCGATCCATGCGAAGGCTGTGTCTGAAAAACTGGGGAGAGAATTGGATAGCGGCCAACTTCTGGCTGCGGTTACACGCAATTCGGAAGAAGGGAGATTGGTGAGAAGAGCGTGGCTGGAAGTCAATTTTGAGGGCCAGAAGAAGGCTGCAGCAGGAATAGAACAGGCGGTGCACCGCGTCGATCCTGCTATAAGAATTGGATTGATGAACAGCGGGGAGGCGGCTCATGCACTGCAGGGGAGGGACATGGAAACGCTCCTGCGCACGTTTGCAGGAGCGAACAGGCCCCTGTCAAGGCCTCTTGGAGGAGCGTACTCCGACTGTCTTCATCAGGATCTGGTCGCGGTCCATCAGGGAATGGCACTTAGTATGGCCCAGCTTTCTCCGGAAGTGGAAATTATCAGTGAAGTAGAAAACTGGCCTCATACGAGATTTACGAAGAGCCTGAACATGACAGGACTGCAGATGGAGCTGCATACGCTGGCGGGGGCGGATAAGATTTCTCTGAATGTTTTTGATTTTATGGCAACACCTTATATACAGGAAAAACCCATGGTTGAATTGATCAGGGACAGGAAACCGGAACTTGATAAGGCGGCAGAGCTTCGCAGGGGAAAAGCGCAGGATGGGCTGGGGCTCTTATGGTATCCGGGGCAGGAAAATCTGCTGGAGACACCAGGAGGAAGGCTGGAAGAGCTGATTATAAAGAGGGAGTTCGATACACTCTTTCCGCTGATTGGTATTCCTGTATGTTTCCAGGAGCGGGAGGTGAACCTGCTGTCTGGAGTCAATGCGCTCTGCTGCAGCCGTGAGGAACTCATAAGGCTGCTGAAAAAAGGTTTGATTCTGGATGGGGACGCGGCCAGATATGTATGCAGGCGTGGGATGGGAAGTTATATCGGCTGTGATGATATGGGGGACGAGTTAAATTTGCCATCGGCAGAGCTTTTATGTGGGGAAGAATTCCATGGAACATTTGCCGGGAATCTGCTTCCGACTGACTGGCTGCGGCTGGAATACAAAAAAATCAGAATTCCTCTGCTTCAATATGATTCGGCCTGCAGAGTTCTGACTAAATTTGTTGACAAAGACAAGAATGTATTGGGAAATGGAATTACATTGTACGAAAACAGACTGGGGGGAAGAGTCTGCGTGATTCCCGGATATATAGGAACATGGCAGTTTGCTTATCGCAGCAGGAGCTGGCAGATGATGCGTATTGTGGATTGGCTGTCAAAGGGGGAGTTTCCTGTTCTTGTGGAAGACAGTCCCAATATTGCGCCGCTTTATTATCTGGACAGAAAGACAGGAGAAGGTCTTTTGGCCCTTGTAAACACGGGACTGGATAAACAGAGGGTCTGCCTTCGCTGCGGTCCAAAGCTGTGTATAGGTGAAGACGATATGGAGGACGTATACAGACTGGAGCCATTGGAACTGCGCATGCTCAGAACGTGCATAAAATAAATGAAAGGGAGAGTGAATCATGAAAAAGCCTAATCTGCTTGTCGTGTTTGCAGATCAATGGAGTAATACAGCAAGAGGTCTCCACAATCCTCAGATTGCAACACCTAATATGGACCGGTTTGCGGAGGAGGCGTTTAGCACCGATCAGGCAGTGAGTGGCTGTCCGTTATGTTCACCCTATCGAAGTGAACTGCTTACTGGACGCCGTGCCGTTCATACAGGAGTCATCGGAAACTGCATGACAGGATATGATATGTGCCTTTCTCCGGATGAATTATGCATCAGCCAGGTGCTTAAGGAGTCTGGATATCGGACCGGCTATATAGGAAAGTGGCACTTGGACAGTCCTGAGCTAAACTCAGGCAGTCAGCCATTATCAGGAGCGGAGGGCTGGGATGCTTATACGCCTCCGGGAAAAAAACGGCATGCTTTTGAGTACTGGCATGCGTATAATGCATGGAACGATCACCTGCATATGCATTATTGGGAAGAGAGCTGCGAAAAAATCTTCACGGATCTCTGGTCGCCGGTTCATGAGACGGATAAAGCACTGGAGTTCATGGAGAGCAGGAAGAAGGAGCCTTTTGCACTGTTCCTCTCCTGGAATCCGCCCCATCCTCCTTTTGAAAAGATACCGGAAAAGTATTATGACCTTTACCGTGATTTAGAACCGGATTATTCGCCTAATGTCGAAGGGGACTGTTTTGACAATCAGACGGGAGAACCAGGGTTCAAGAGCCGCGAAGAACTGGACGAGGCGATCCGTTGCTACTATGCGGCGGTTACGGGACTGGATGAACAATTTGGCCGAATTATTACCTGGCTGAAGGAGAAGAAGCTTTACGACCAGACTATCGTTTTATTAACTGCTGACCATGGCGAACATTTGGGGGCTCATGGTTATGTGGGAAAACACACCTGGTATGAGGAATCCATCAATGTTCCCTTTCTGCTGAGATACCCGGAAAAAATACCGGTAGGCCGCAATGATATCTCGATAGAGACCGTGGATATATTTCCTACGCTGTTAGGGCTTATGGATATTGCAATACCTCCTTCTGTGGAGGGGCGCTGTCTGGCAGACTGGCTTATATGTGGTAAAAGACCGGAGAATGAAGCGGTATATTCCTCCGCCTATATCAGCCGTGACATTTTTTTAGAAGCTTACAGGGAGAAAGGGCTGGATCCTAAAAGAAGCGGTTGGCGCTGTATCAGAACACCAGAATACAAATATGTGATTGAGAAAGGGTATTTGCCGGAGTATATACCAAGATATTTATTGTTTAACAGGAAGGCAGATCCATATGAAATAAATCCATTGATATCTCATTCTCCCTGGGAGCACACTTTGATGGCACAGATGCACAGACGGCTGATCAAGCATCTGGAGGAGACGGGAGATTTTATTAAATTAGAGTAAAAAGAGGCTGCCGCACGAAAACGTGCGGCGGCCCCTTTTTCTGCTGCAGATAACTGTGTAAACAGAATCGGATCAATGGCGTCGGATATCGTTAATAATTTGCTGGATATGTGCAATTTGTTCCACGGTCAAGCCTGAGACTTCCAGATAGAAGCGGTTATCCAGCTCCAGAAGATAGTCGGTGCTGACGGAAAAATAATGGGAGATCTTTACCAGCATATCAATAGAGGGAAGTATATTATTATTTTCCCAGTTCGATATCGTTTGTTTTGTCACATTCAGTTGAGCAGCCAGTTGTACCTGATTCAAATTTCTTGATTTTCTCATCATTTTAAGCATTTCACCAAACATATGATTCTCCTTCCCCATAAGTTTATCCTGAAAAAAGAATGTTTACAAAATACTAAAGTATTGATATAATGGACTTTGCAACGGAAGAAAAATGCACATAAAAGTCGATATATAGACCATGTATTAGTTGTTTACAAATCGTGGAAAAGATATTCTTGTATAAATTAAAAAATACTTATATAAAAGTAAAATATACTTTTGTAAAAAAAGCGCATTTCCGTAAAAAGAAATAGGCGGTCAGGAGTACAAGAGGAAGTCAGGTGATGGTATGGAAATCAGCTATGACGGTATGATACCCGGAGGAGTGATCATCAGCGTGGATCACTATGAAAATGATGAGATGAGCGGAAGGCTGTATCATCTTTATGCAGATGAGTGTGAGAAATTTCACAGTGTATTGGATATGGTGAAGACTCTGGAACGGTTATTTGACAGGATACAATCTCCAAAACGTGCAATGGAAGAGAGATATTTCCATTCGGAGACAGAACCTCAGAGGGTAAATGAGGAAAGACCGGCTGTTCCGGTTATGAAGCGTCCCATTGTGCGAAAAGGCATGAAAGCGACCTTTGCGGTCTATGTATGCTATCGCCGGAATGCCAGCTGGCAGGGACAGGTGATGTGGGAAGAGGAAAAAAAGAAAGTGAATTTCCGAAGCGTGCTGGAACTGCTGAAGCTGATGGACAACGCGATGGGAGATTAACAGAGGGAACAGAGATGGAGAACAGAATGTTTGGAACGATGGAGATTCGGATGCTGGGGGGATTTACCATATCTTACGATGGGCAGGAGATAGCCCTGGGACGCAGCAGCACAGCCAAATTTATTCAGCTTCTTCAGATCGTATGGCTCCATGGGGAAAAGGGCATTTCGAAGGAACAGGTGATGAACAGCCTTTATGACAGGGAACAGGTTTCCAATATTAATAACAGTTTGAATAATCTGATTTACCGTATGCGCAGACAGATGGTGCAGGCCGGATTGCCGGAAGCCATGTATATCTGCAATCAGGACGGGCTCTGCGTAATCGATGAGTCGATTCCGGTAAATGTGGATGCAGCTGAATTTAAAAGATTGATGGAAAAAGGAAATCTTTCAGTTGGAGAGAGTGAAAAAGCTTCTTATTACGTGAAGGCGGCAAAGCTTTATCAGGGAGAGTTTCTGCCGGCGCTGTCCACGGAAACCTGGGTTATGATGGAAAGCCTTCAGTTAAAACGTGTATTTGAAACGTGTGTCAGGTGGCTGGGAGACTATTTAAAGAAGCAGAAGGATTATGAAGTGGCATACCGGCTCTATACGAGAGCGGCGAAGATCTATCCCTTTGACGACTGGCAGGTTCACCAGATTGACAGCCTGATCTGCCGGGGGGAATATAAGGAAGCGTACCGTCTTTATGATAAGACTGTGAAACTGTATTCCGATGAACTTGGAATCCCGCCGTCGGGTCCCATGCTGAAATGTTATCAGAGGATGAGCGGGAAATTAACCTGCTGTCCCAATGAGCTGCAGGTGATCAAGTCGGAACTGGAAGAATTTGAGGAGGAGGGAGGCCAGTATGGAGAGGGCGCATACTGCTGCTCTTATCCCAGCTTTCTGGATGCGTACCGTTTGATGAGCCGTATTATGGAGAGAAGCGGCCAGTCCGTTTTTTTGATGCTCTGTACACTGGTTGACTATGAAGGGAAAATGATCCAAAACCAGGAAAAACTAAAAAAACGCTCGGATCTCCTGAAGAATGCAATACAGCAGTCTTTGCGCCGCGGAGACGCTTATACAAAATACAGCAATTCTCAGTATCTCGTACTGCTGGTGGGAACGAAGCAGGAGGACTGCTCGGTGGTATACCGCAGAATTAACCGTAAATTAAAGGAACTGGCGGGGCCGAGAGCAGAACTGAGTTTTAACGTCACATCACTTTCCAACCTGCACAGGGCCCTGGATTAGAGTAAAAGTATCCGCATATCAGAGGATACTTTTATTGCGTTCAGAGTAAAAAATACAAAATTTTCCATTTGCGTGATGGGTTTGATGATATGTGAATTGATAAAGTAGATACATAAGGTGATCAGTATGGAAAATATTAAGAGAATGATTTCAGCACCAAACCTGCTGAATATTTGTATAGACAGCAGTAAAAACGGAGAGTGCGGCGGACGAATCTGGTACTTGTATAAGAACTGGCCCGTCCCATTTTCAAATACCGTAGATTTAATAAAGAAGATGGAGGGTTTTTTCGATACGTTGAATTACCCGGAGGCATCAACGGTAAGCCGGACATTTTATATGGAAGAGAAAAGCCGGAAACCGGAGGAGAAAAAGGAGGCAGTGGCGCAGATGGCTGTTCAGGAATTGTTGGAGAAAAAGGGCGATGAGGCTACATTTATTATTTACGTAAAATACAGACAGAACGCAACCTGGCAGGGTGAAGTCATCTGGGCGGATAAAAAGAAAAAGAAGTGCTTCCGCAGCGCACTGGAATTGCTGAAAATGATAGACAGCGCGTTGGATCATGGAAAGATTGATACAGAAGGCTGAACGTAAGGGTCTGAGAAAGGCAGGAGTTATGATGAGTTTTGTGAATAGACAATTTTATGAAAAACATAAAAAACACCGGCTGGAGAAGCTGTGGCGGCGCAGCCTGGCCTGGCTTCTGGCCGTTTGCATCTGTCTGGGAAATGTGAACATTGCTGCTTTTGCTGCGGAATCCGTGGAAACAGGAGGAACTGGAGCGACTCCCAGCAATGCAAAGAAAGAGAATTCTGCAACACCGAGCAACGCAGACCGTTCTGCATCGGAAATATGGCTTCCTGATGGAATGATGAAGGGAGCAGAGCTGTTAGAAGAAGCGGAACGGGCGGTTACAAATGATTACCGGTTCGATTTTAACAATTTAATGAAAATGATCGATGCAGGGAATCCGGACGAAGCGGAAGATGAATCGGATACCGGCAGCGCTGAGCGGTATAAGAAGTTATTTAAGGGATATGACAGTTTTACTCTGTTTTACGATAATGGAAAGTTTGGCCGCCTGGGCGGCGACAGCGAGGAGGCGTATGCATATATCCTGGTGCGTGTTCCAAAAGAAACCTATCATGCTTATCTTACCGGAGAAGATTCCGTCAGAACCGCAACTGCTTCGGAGGCTGATGCGGCAGAAGGCGGCTACAAGTTAAAGGGGGATGAGGATATCATCTTCCTCTATGTAAATGCCGGTGAGCAGGATGTGTCCTTTTACTTGAATCTGGAGGATGTCGAAGCTGGTGAGGTGACAGTTCCGAACGCGGATGCGATTTGGGAAGAACCGGATAAGCCTGATAAACCGGAAGTGAGTCTGCCGGCTGAGGGCGGTGTAAATGGAACGCCGGCGGAAAGCGCGGATCCGGATACAGCGGCTGATCCCGGCAAAAATAAAGATGAGGCAAATCCGGAGAACCCCGCACCTGACCGGAATGAAGAAATTGGTGAAAATGAGGAGAGCGGGGGAGCGAAGGAAACCGGAGGGACGCAGGAGAACGGCGGAAAAGCGGAGGCCGGAGTGACGCAGGAAAGTGGCGGAAAGGTGGAAGCCGGAGTGACGCAGGAAAGTGGCGGAAAGGTGGAAGCTGGAGGAATGCAGGAGAGTGGCGGAAAAGCGGAAGCCGGAGGAACGCAGGAGACCGGAGGAAAGCAGGAAGCCGGAGGAAAGCAGGAGAATGGCGGAAAAGCGGAAGCCGAAGTAAAGCAGGAGACCGGAGGAAAGCAGGAAGCCGGGGGAATGCAGGAGAATGGCGGAAAGTCGGAAGCCGGAGGAACACAAGAGGGTGGAGGAAAGCAGGAGAATAACGAAAAACCAGAAACTGGAGGATCGCAGAAAACCATCAATACTGCCGGAAATAAAGCTACATTTATAAACGCGGATACAAGCAATAGGAAAGAAAACTCTGAAGCCTCAGAAACGGAGAAATCGGCAGGAAATGATACTCAGAATCCTGAAGCGAAATCGAATGCCGCTGCTAAAACAGAGTTAAAGATTTCCAGTTCCAGACATAACGTGTTTACTTTAATGGAACCGTTGGCCGATGAGGAAGAACTGAATGAGTCTGAGGATGAGATGACCTTTGAAGAGTGGCAGGCGATGATAGGGGATGATCAGGACGAGGATGAGTATGATGACAGCGATAATGCGGTTTATGATGAGGAAGAGGGAATTATCCATTTAAGTCTGAATGTTCTTCCGGCAGCCGTGGCGGAAGTAAAGAAAGAACAGCCAAAAAGAAATTTCTTCAGCAGAGCGCTATTTAAGGCACAGGATACTACAGAACGAGCGGTGCTGCAGGCGGGTGTTACCAGTGTAAGCAATTTAGTGCCGAAGGTTTCAGGGGCGCATAAGCAGATTGAATATCTGGGCGGAGATGATTACAGGCTGCATCTGGATATTGCGGGAGGCGGAACTCCGCTGGATATTTTACTGGTGATTGATACTTCAGGGAGTATGGCGTGGAATCTGACAAACAACAGTGAGGCCTCTAAAGGAAATTCAAGACTGGATAAGATAAAAAAGCTGCTTGGCTATAAAAGTGGGAGAACAGAGGTGGATGGATTTATTGACAGTATTCTGGAGAAAAATTCAGAGAGCCGATTTGGAATTGTTTCCTTTGATAAAGCGGCGAATGCGGAATTGTTGTGGTCGAATAATTTAAGTAAGATAAAGGAAGCGGTGGGCAGCTTAACTGCTCAAAATGGAACCAACTGTGAGGACGGATTATGGGAAGCGTCTGAGATGTTAAAAAATGTTGAATCAGGCCATATTCCCTATATGATTTTTCTCAGTGATGGTCAGCCTACTTTTTACATGTCACAAGGCAAGTACGGAGGAGCAGATACATTTGAGGGTATTGGTTCAAATGGTACAAGACGCGGCTCCGGTTATACAAATGAAGATTATACAAGTCAGACTATTTCAGCAGTTACCTGTAAAAATGGATTCAGAGAGTTAAACAGAGGATTGATTTCTTATGCTGTCAATATAGGCGGCGGTGCCAGCAATAAGTTACTAAATGCCATTGCAGAAGATCCGGGAAGAGTTATTACCGCAGCGAATGATACAGCACTGACATCAGCATTTACAGTAATCTTAGAGTCTATGGAATTAAAGAATGTAAAGATAACAGATACTCTTAGCCAGTGGGTTGAGCTGAAAGATCAGTCTCTGTCAGATGCGGTAGTTAAGGTGACGACAAACGGCGGTGAAAAATTGCTCGATCGCGGTAAATACCGTTTGAGTTACAATAACCAGACGAGAACCGTAACGCTGGATTTAGCAAAAGCTACTTCTAATGGTATTTTAAACAGAGATGCAGCTTACAGTGTCTCTTTTGAAATAAAGGTCAGCGACCGTGCAAAAGACTATTATCATGAGACAGGTCAGTATCCCGATACTGGCGAAGAGGAAACGGACTACGGGGGGAATACTACAAGCAGCGGCCAGGCGGGATTTTTCTCAAATGACAGTGCCAAAGCGACCTGGAGCGGCAATACAGAAGGTTTTACATATCCCAGGCCGGTTGTGCAGGCCCCCTATGAACCGGATTATAAAAAAATACATTAAGGATAACGGCAATGGAACGTATGATCTGACTCTGAATGTAAGATCAACTGTAGAGTCTTCAAACAGCACAACGACAGAAAAGATCCCTGTTGATATTGTGTTTGTACTTGATGAATCAGAAAGTATGAAATATTCAATGTCGGGTAATAAAAATCCCGCAGAGGGTAAATCCAGAAAAGATATTGTCAATGCAGCAATTGAAAAAATGATTCATAATTTAGGCCTGAAAGGCTGCGATGCAAGATATGCAGGAGTACATTTTTATGGAACATCAACTGGTTTGGGAAATAAAATTAAATATTTCGGAGAAGTAGCTCAAGTACTTCCTGCTGTTACGGATAAAGATTGGCCAAGTGTAACGGGTAATTATCGAACGGAATTAAACATTGAGAATCCTGTATTGGGAACTTATCCGTATCTGGGTCTGGAGAAAGCGATTGAATTACTGGGTACAGGATCAACGGCACACCAGGGTGCAGAAAACCTGAAACGATACATTGTGTTTTTGACGGATGGAGAGCCTTCAGAGGATGATGAAAAGGAAGAAGCGACAAAATCCAAAGTTCAGCTTGAGAAGCTAAATAAGCTGGGCGATGTTACCTTTTTTGCAATTGGGTATTCTCAAGATGCGCTGAGTGAAGATGGTTATTTATATATAATTGAGAACTATATGAAGACTTCAACACCAAATATCAAGACAAATTTCCTGCCAGCGGCTGGAGAAGGAGATACGGATCCCGTATTCAATGCCATTGAGAACGAAATTCTGAATACACTTCAGAAAAATACATATGGTGTGACCGGTGTAACAATTACAGATGAGTTAAGCGATTACGCCGATTTTGTTACGACGGATCCGTCAAAAGTAACGATAGCCATCAACGGTAAGGCAATGACTGCTGAAGAGTATGGGAAAGCAGTTTCAAGCATAGCGATTTCTGAAAGAACCGGAGAGGCGCCGGCGAAAATTGTCGTAACATTTAAGGCGGACTATGAATTGAAAAAGGATGCTGTATACAGTGTAACATTTGGTGTGAAACTGACGGACAGAGCATATCAGGACTACGCAGCCAATACAGCCGTGAATCCTGACGATCCCTATGGTGGAATCACGGGTGACAGGGGTACCGATGCTCCTGGCAATGATACCAGTTCCGGCAAACCCGGATTTCATACAAATGCGGAGGCGACTCTTCAGTATTCTGTAGGCACCTCCCATGGGACTCTGGAATACGATCATCCGGTACTTCAGGTAAGTGTCGGGAAGGTAAGACTTACAAAGATTGTCGATGGAGCCGCAGGAGATCCGGAGGATCAATTTCTCATCCATATGTACCAGGGGGATTCCAGTTATACGTCGGCTGCCTTGAAAAACGGAGAGATAAGTCCATATATCCCTGTTACGAAAAGCGGGGTATTCCGGATTGATGAATCGGTTCCCATGGAATATCGGAAGGCCGGGACATTCCTTGTGGTAAAGGATGCAAAAAGTGGTAATGTGGCAGACGGACGGCTGAACGGAACGGAAGTTACGGTGAATCCGGGTGATGATTTATTGATTGAGGTTCATAACGAATTCGGGCACAAACCGTATTTTCACGCGGCAGCAGCAGTAACGAATTATACCAATGGAAGCGCGGAGGTCCCTTTTAATCAGGAAGGACCGGTAAATACCTCACTTCCGGAATCACCGGTAGCAGCTGCCGTAGATCCGGGGGAACGGCGTGTGGCAATCAAAATATTAGAGGAGGATGAGAGGCTTGCCTGAGAAAAAACGAAATATTGTAAAAATAATGAGTCTCGTCTTTCTTGTGATTGCGGCTGTTGGAATCGGAGTTACGGGAGCAAGTATCAGCCACAGAATGGAGCTGACGAACCAGATTCGAACACCGACTGTGAGTGTGGAGGTTCGTGAAGAGGTTGGATCGGTAGAGGATGGACTGAAGACAAAAAAAGTAAAGTTTGAAAATACAGGTAATGCAGATGTATTCCTCCGCGTCTCATACGGTGAGACATGGACTTATCAGGAAGGGGAGCAACGTATGATTCTTCCCAATGAGCCGGAGGGAAAAGAAGCTGCCGTAAAAAATTGGAATACAGACGGAAGCTGGCAGGAGGGCGGAGATGGCTGGTTCTACTATACAAGGGTTTTAAAACCGAAGGAAAGTACGCCGTATATACTGACGGCCGTAGATTTTAGAAGAACTGCGGAACTGTCTGACCAGCGTTACCGCACAGCCGGGTACGAACTGTATTTCCGAACAGAGACGGTGCAGGCCAGCGACCAGCTGGAGGCAGCGTTGGACGCGGTGGGAGCCGTATTCGAAACCAGCTTTCAGGTGAAAGATCAGAGGCTGACAACAGAGCTCTGGAAGAGCAGCAAAGATTCGTTATTACTTGACTGGAGAGGAGGAAACTGATTTTGAAAAGGAAACCCATAAAATTAGCTGTTATCCTCGCAGCCTTTGTCCTTTTAACAGGGATAGGAGGAAGCTGGGCCAGCTATAGTAATACGGTACAGATCAGAAATCCCCTTGCAACAGAAAAGAGTGGTGTGGAACTGGTAGAAAATTTTAATCCCAACAGCACATTCCTTCCGGGAGAAACCGTTGAGAAGAAGCCCTTTTTCCGGAACACAGGCGAGTTGGATTTGATTCTTCGGGTTAAGGTTTTAGAAAGCTGGAAGGACAGACAGGGGAATCCCGTGACGACAAATCCGCCGGATACCGAAAAAGTGAGCAAAAACTGGACAGATTCGTGGAAAACAGACTGGTTTCTAGTCGGTGATTATTACTACTATAAACATGTTTTGAAGAAATCCGGATCAGAAGGAAGTGTGACGGAAGATATCTTAAAGAGTCTGACACTCAGCCCGGAGGTGAGCAATGATCATCATGACTATGATTACAGCGGCCTCGTCTATGAACTGAAGTTTACGTCAGATGCAGTACCTGCGGACAGTCTTTCTCTGGAAAGCTGGAGCGGACAGATTAACGGGGAAAATACGAAGGGGATTGCCTTTGACTGGAAGGGACTTCTCGCACCGTAAGAATGAAATGTTTGTTATCAAAGGCGGTTTTATCCGTCTGCAAGATAAAAAGGAAAAATCAGGAGGAAAATCATAATGAAAAAGAAAAACGTATTAGCTTTGGCAGGGGTACTGGCCGTTTGTGCAGTTGGAGGAACCATGGCGTATTTTAATCAGACCATGGAGGCAGAGAACGTATTTGATACAGGAAAATATGGCAGCACCATGGTGGAGGATTTTAAACCGTCAGAGGGCCAGAATTGGGAGCCGGGTGCAACCGTAAATAAGGTGGTTAAAGTAGTCAATACCGGAAATTTACCGGTCGTAGTACGTGTAAAGATGGATGAAAAATGGATCAATAAGGATGACGATACGTTAATCAAGGAAGCCAGCACGGCAAAAGCGGCATCTGATGCTGCGAAGGCAGCTGGCGTGGCTGGAGCGAACCAGTTGGTAACGGTTTATCAGGGAGATCCGGAGGATGGACAGTGGGCAGTCGATGATTCCGTAGTAAAGAAAGCATTGAACGAATCCGGGAAATGGATCTACCGTGAAGAAGATGGCTATTACTACTATGCCGATGAATTAGGAGCGGGTGATCCGACCGATGCGTTCCTGGAGTCAGTAACACTGATTGAGAATGCGGATATGGGACAGTATGCCAAAAAGAAATACTATACGTTTGATGCAGACGAAGCAACGGAAAACTGGGTGGAGTTTCCGACCGACAGTAAGGGTGAATACGTATCGGAAAAAGATTTGAAAGCAGAAATAGGAGAAGAGAATTATGCCAAAATCCAGCATTTCAAATCGGATATTATACCTGGAGCAAATCCTGGATACAGCAATGCCGACTATACGCTGACCATTACAAGCCAGACCGTACAGGCGACAAAGCAGGCAGTAAATGCAGTTTTCGGAAATAACAGTGAATTTACACTTACAGGAACAAGCTGGTCATTGAGAGATGAGACGGTCGGCAATCAGTAATTATTGAAAACAGGAACAGGAGGAATTACATATGAAATTAAATAAGAAAATATTTGCAGTAAGTGGTCTTGCGGCACTGGCAGTGGTTGGCGCTACATGGGCTTACTTCAATCAGTCAACATCCATTACGAACCCGTTGAGCACAGGAACTTATGCAACCTCCATGGTTGAGCGGTTCACCCCTAAGACAGATTGGCAGCCGGGCGTAACCGTTGACAAGTGGGTCGCAGCAGAGAATACCGGCGATTACGATGTGCTGGTACGTGTAAAAATGGATGAGTCATGGACGAGAAAGAGCGAGAGTAAGCCGTTCGCTACGATTAAGAGTATTAACGGAGTACCTTTTACAGACGTGGATGCGGAAAGCCTTCTGGCTATGCAGTATGATGGAAAGGCCTTCTCGGAGGACGGAGCCAGAGACGGCCTGGTGCCGGCCTATGAAGCTGTCTCGGATGATGCCGCTTTTGATGCACAGGATCACACGGTTGTGTATAAGAATCTGGATACAGCAAACTGGGAATATCATACCGATGGTTACTGGTATTATAGGAAGGTATTGCCGGCGGCCACTAAAGATGCCGATGGTAAAGCAGTTGCATCCACAACAGAGACTCCGCTTATGACTGCGATTACGCTCGCTAAGAACGTAGATACCGGTAAGTATACAGACGGAACACTTCTGGATTATGCAGTAACAGACGAAGACGATAAGAGTAAGATTGCAGATGATGTCTGGAAATCAAGCGGACTCTCTTCCTTAACGGATATCTATGATAAGAAATTAAGTAAGGAGGAGAAAGCGGAGATTGATGCAGGGACTAAGTATCTCTGGAGCCGTTCCACATCGAAGACAGAGGATGGTCTGGAGGGCTATTCTGATGCCAACTATGCATTAAATATTACGACAGAATTTATTCAGGCGACGAAAGACGCGGTAGAGAGCGAATGGGGAACAAATTTACCGGTTTCAGGATTGTTACAATAATAAACCCAGCAGGGAGATACCATGAAAATAGTAAAAGGATTGGTCGGCATAGCATCCGGGATCGTTTACGCCTGTATTCTCTGCTATCTGCTGATCGCCTCACCAATGATCGCCGGATACAAACCGGTTGTAGTACTCAGCGGCAGTATGGAGCCAACGTACCATGTAGGAAGTGTAATTTACTATAAACACACCGCTTTCGCCAATATCCAGGTAGGTGACGCCATCACATTCCGCGCAGGAACGGATGGTATGGTAACCCACAGGGTGACATCGAAGAGTGAACTGTCAGGAACCTTTACGACAAAGGGAGATGCAAATCCAAGCGAGGACCCCTCTCCTGTGGAATACTCGAATGTAATTGGTAAAGTTCTGAAATTCAGCGTTCCATATGCGGGATACTTCGTAGCATACAGCAAGAATTTTACAGTAATCGGTATGATGGCTGGTATTATCATACTGAATATAATTTTAGACAGCCTTTTCCCCAAAAAGAAGAAGGAGGAAGAAAGGACAGAGAATAAAAATGAGGAGAAACTATCGTAAGGCAAGACAAATAGTTTCCCTGGGAGCACTGGCCGTTGTTCTGATTATTGGCGGTACTCTGGCCTATTTTAATCAGGATTTGTCAGCCTCCAATGTATTTCTGACCGGCAAATATGATACAGACCTCCATGAGGAATTTAAGCCTCCGGGAGACTGGCAGCCGGGGGTGGAAATTCCAAAGAAGGTCGACATAAAAAATAAAGGAAATGTAGATGTTGTGGCAGTAGCCAGGATGACAGAGAACTGTGTGCGAAAAGAGGATGTCTTCATAACGACCTATGAAACGGTGGATGGCCGGAAGACAGAACGCCAGGAAAAGATAGCATCGAAAGGTGATGTGCTTCCTTTGCAGTTTGAAGATTCAGATGGGACGCAGCAGGAATTTGCTCTGAAGAATTTTGGCAGTGATGTCGTGCCGTATGCAGAAGCGAAATCGCCCGAAGAGTATCGCAACAAATGGGTTTACACCTACGATGAGAACAGTAAGGCGTATTACTTTATCTATATGGGGCTGATTGAAGGCGGAAATACTTCGCCCGGTCTTCTTGAGAGTGTTACCATGAATCCCAGGGCACAGGCAACCGTAACACATACGAAGCTGGTATCGGATTACGATAAGGAGAATAAAAAAGACCGATATACATTCTCTTATGATACGAATTCGTTTGGTTACGACAGTGCGGAGTATCGGCTGAATATTACGGCAAAGACCGTCCAGGCCACAAAGGACGCGGTTGACGAAGTGCTTACAGGGAACCGGGAAATGGTTCCGGAAAACTTTGATAAACTGGCTGCTTCTTTAAAAGAGATGTGCCGGTGAGAACAAGATGAAAAAGAAAGAGGATAAAAAAGATGAGAAAAAATAAAAAAGCATTCATGGGCCTCGCCGCCCTTGCAGCAGTAGCCGTAATCGGAGGAACCTGGGCATACTGGAACCAGGATTTAAGCGCGGTCAATGAGTTTGAAACAGGCAAATACGATACGGACATCACCGAGACCTTTACCCCTCCGGCTCCTGGCGAATGGGTTCCTGGCGTAGAGGTGGAGAAAAAGGTAACCGTTACCAATAAGGGAGACGTAAAACTGGCGGCTCTCGCAACCGTTAATCAGGTATGGGTCAGAACCGAGGACGTAATCGATACGGATGACGAGAACGAAGGCCAGCCAATTCCTCCAAAGGCAGGAGAATATTTTGACCTGATGTTCCAGAACGGTGATGCGATGGAATACGCTTCGATTGTAAGCTGGGGCAGCGAAGTGGTGGCGCTTGAATCCGTAAAGGATGCGGCAGCAGGTATGGGCATTACAGCTACGGTAAGCGGTCTTGACGATACAGCAGCAGCTGGAAAATGGGTGATGGTAAACGCAGTGAATACGAAGGATACAGACGGAAAAGAAACAAACTCCGACGGAAAAGGCTTTTCTGACGTACAGTTTATCTACAACGGAATTGTTGAAGCAGAGGGAACCGACGGCAAAGATGCAACCCCATTGCTTTTAGAGGGCGCTACTTTGAATAAGGCCATCAATACGACCATCACCGCGAAAAAGACAACCACCTCTGTCGATGAAAACGGAAATACGGTAACCAGGACAGAGACTACAAAGAATGCAGCCTTTGGTTATGACAGTGCGAAGTATACCATGACAATCAATGCCACCACCGTTCAGGCGACAAAGAGTGCGATTGAAGAGATTTTCGGCGCAAAAAATATAAACAAGGATCAGATTGATGAATTCCTTGCTGTAAATGGAAATCATCTGATGGCGGAAGAACTGCCGGCAGAGACGAATGAAACCGTACAGCCATAATCCGGTGAGCGGTGGAGGCCCCCGTTATAAGGCCCCTGATTTTAAAGCAGCAGACAGGAGATAGAGAGATATGAGGAAAGGCGGACACAAATTATTAGGGCTGGCGGCGCTGGCATCACTGATGCTGATCGGTGGGACGTGGGCGGCATGGACTCAGGAGATAACGGCAGGCAATGAGTTCATGCCTGGAACCTATGAGACCTCTCTTGACGAAAAGTTCACTCCTCCAACGGACTGGTCCCCGGGTACGGAACAGGAAAAACGGGTCCGGATCAGCAATAAGGGGACCGTTCCGGTGATGGCTAAGGCTGTTATTACGCAGAGCTGGATTCGCAGGGAGGATGTCTATGCCACACGGTTAAACGCTTCCGGTGATGTTGTGCAGGAGCCGGTGGCACCTTTCAAAGGCGAAGCGTTTCCTCTGACCTTTCAGACGGATGAAGGTGAGGAGTATGCCTCTATCCCTAATTTCAATAAGAATGCGGTGGTACTCCTGGACTCCGGAAAGACGGCGGACAGCTTGCTCAGCCTGAGGCTTTCGACGGTCAGTACCTTGGACGCGGCCAGAGGGAAATGGCTTCTGTTGAATGAAGTGCCGGACGCAAAGGGCCAGTACACACTTTATTACATGGGAATCATCGAACCAGGCAGTTCTACGCCGGAATTTCTGGAAAGCGTGACGCTGAACCGGAAACTGGGAAGGACGATTAGCGGAAAAGAAACCCGTTTTATCAAAATGGAGGACGGTTCCACAAAGAAGGTTACCATAGACAGCGTCAACGCCGAGTTTGGATATGACTCTGCCAAATACACCATGGACATCAAGGGCTCCACCGTGCAGGCGACGAAGGCGGCTGTTGAGGAGATATTCGGAACGGGAGATGAGACGCTTGCCTATCTGGCCGGCCAGGTGGCGGAAAGCGGGATATTTGAATCCGCCGAGGTGAAGACCCTGAAATTTGAGGAGTCAAACGGCAGGATGGTATACGTTCCATACAGAAGTGAGGAAGGAGCAGAGACGGGCAACTGGTTCATGAGCTTTACCGACATGGTTCCGGGCGGAATCTATAAGGATAAGCTGTCCATAGAAAATGCCTCGAAAAAGAAATACAGACTCTATGCACAGGTGGTCCCGAGAGAACAGGATACAGTCAAAGCCCAGCTTCTGGACTTAATTACCATGAAAGTATACTATCAGGGGACACTGATTTACGATGGAAAGGCCACGGGAGCGTCTCTCATTACGGAGGAAGGACTGAACCGGGCGGTTCCGCTTGGAACCTATGCCTCCGGGGATAAAGGAGTCATCGAGGTTGAGTTATCGCTCGATCCGACGCTTAAGCTGGGAGACGGAAGAAGTGAGAAGTATGCAGGAGTTCTGACGAAGGTTGACTGGAAATTCATGGTGACCGAGGTGAAATCTCCTAATGGAGGTGGTTCAGACAATCCGGGTAAGCCTGATCATAATACAGTCGTTACCATTCCTGACAGCCCGGTTCCGGCAGGCGACTTAACGGTAATTGAAGACAGTCCGTTGCCCCTTGCCCTGATTCCAAAGACCGGAGATACCACACCATTAATCCCAATGATTGCGACAGTCATCGGAAGCGGTATCGCCTTACTGTACCTGGCCGAAAGGCTTCAAAGGAAAAAAGAAGATTAAACCGATATGAAAAGAAGAGTATATCAGATTTTATTTCCAGTGATATTGGCTGTGTTCCTGATTTCGTCCGGATTCCTTGTGAAAACACTGTATGAATACCGGAAAGCAGAAGCGGAATACGCAAAAATAGCCGGGCAGACGGTAAAAGTGCTGCCCGGCACTTCTTATAATAAGAGTGCGGATAATAAAAGTACAAATAGTAAAAATACAAATAGTAAGAATACAGAATCCGTGGATTTGGAGCGGATTCTGGTGATTGATTTTGACAGCCTGCGGCAGACAAATCCTGATATAACCGGATGGCTTGATATTCCAGGGACATCGATCAGTTATCCGGTGGTCCAGGCGCAGGACAATGCCTTTTATTTGAGCCACGGAGTCGGCAGGCAGAAAAGCGGATCGGGCGCTGTGTTTATGGATTACAGAAATGAGGCCGGTCTTTCTGACGATAATACGATTCTCTATGGCCATAACATGCACAGCGGCTCGATGTTTGGCGGTCTGAGAAAATACAGGGATTCCGAGTACCGGGAAAGCCGGCCGTTCGTTGATTACTACGTGCCGGGCCTGCGGATCCGTTATGCCGTCTATGCCTGCTATGAAGAGGAGGCCGAAGCAGAAAAGTATTCCGTGAAATTCGTCGGTGAAAGCGAAAAAGAGGCATTTATCTCCGATGCAGTCGAAAAATCACTTTATGCTACAGGAATTGTTCCCGATCCGGCCAGCCATACGATGATGCTCTCCACGTGCACGGGAAACGGATATACCAGGAGATGGGTCGTACAGGCGGTCGAGCAGGAGCGCCTGCCGCTGGAATAAGACGGAATAGCGTCTCCCCAAGAGTTTGAAGATTTTCTTACAAATACTGCCAATTGTGTGAACTTTTCGTGTTGAGGTTGACACATGGCAGTATTTGTCATTATAATAAATTGAATGCTAAATTTACATAAATTAGTATAATTGGAAAAATACTGAGGACATGTTGGGAGAGACAGATGAGGAGATATAAAAAAGCTCGTAAAATGGCGGCTTTACTGGCCAGTGTCCTGGTGATTGATTCCCTTGTGGGATATGTTTCACCGCACATAGAGAGTATGGCATACATGGAGAGGTCGGCGACGGTTAACGCTTCTTCGCTGAATGTGAGGAGCGGTCCTGGTACGACCTATTCTATCGTTACGAAGCTGACCAGCGGGGCGGCAGTAACGGTTATAGATGAGAAGACGGCCTCAGACGGCGCGTTATGGTATCAGATCCGGGTTAAGGGCTCAGGAGGAACTGAGACGACCGGATATGTTTCAAAGAGTTATTTAAAATTCCCGGTTTCCTACACGAGTGACGCCGATTTTGAGGCGTATTTAAACTCGGAGAGATTCCCGGAGAGCTATAAGGTGAGGCTGCGTGAGCTTCATGCGCAGTACCCGAAGTGGGTATTCCGGGCTCAGCATACGAACCTGGACTGGAACACGGCTGTTAAAGAGGAGAGTCAGGTGGGACGCAACCTGGTTCACACAAACAGCATGTCTTCCTGGAAATCCATCGCGGATGGCGCATTTAACTGGGACAGCAGTACATGGCCCGGCTTCGACGGAAGCTCCTGGGTGGCAGCCTCCGAGGATATTGTAAAGTATTACATGGATCCGAGAAATTTTCTGGATGAGACGAATGTTTTTCAGTTCCTTACCCATACATACGACAGCAACAGCCACACGGTGGAAGGACTTCAGACCATGGTAAAGGGATCCTTTCTGGCCGGTACCGCGGCAGGCGGCGGGAGCTCGTCTCCGGGAGGCAGCAGCAGTCCGGGAGGCAGCGGCAGTTCGGGCGGCGGTGATTCTTCCTCGTATGGTCCCGGCGTTTCCGGCGGAGGGCCGGGGGTTAATCTTCCAAGTAACGGAGGGTCTTCTTCTGGTTCAGGAGGATCTTCATCTGGTTCCAGCGGCTCCGGTACAGTCGAGAGCGCCGCTCCCAGCAAGGGCAGTACGCCGGGAGTCAGCCAGGAATCGCCTCACGCTTCCATCACACCGAACACGCCGCGCGTGCTCATGGAATACGGCCCGGGAGTCAGTCTGACCGGTCCTTCGGCAGATAACAGCAGCAGCGGGTCTGTGACACCGAGCGGCAGCACCAACTATGTGGATATTATTATGAACGCCGGAACCCAGTCGGGAGTCAATCCCTACGTTTTGGCTGCTATGATTATCCAGGAACAGAGTTCAAGCGGAACCGGCGGCAGCATTACCGGAACAGAAGCAGGCTACGAAGGCTATTATAATTTCTTTAATATAGAGGCATATCAGTCAGGCAGTATGTCTGCCGTACAGAGAGGGCTCTGGTGGGCGTCTCAGTCAGGCAGCTATGAGAGACCATGGAATTCCCCTGAAAAATCAATTTTGGGCGGAGCTCTTTATTATGGTAATAATTACGTAAAAGTTGGACAGGATACATTTTATCTGAAGAAATTCAACGTACAGGGGAATAATCTCTATAAGCACCAGTATATGACGAATATACAGGGCGCGGCTTCGGAGGGGGCGGTCTATGCGAAGGCATATAACGACGAGATGAAGCAGACTGCGCTGGAGTTTAAGATACCGGTCTATAACAACATGCCGGATAACGCGTGCAGCCAGCCGACTACAGACGGCAATCCGAATAACAAGCTGTCGAATTTAAGCGTGGATGGATTTGTTATGACGCCAACCTACAACAGAGATACTCTGGAGTACAACTTAATTGTCGATCCTTCCGTTTCCAGTATTACTGTCAATGCCAGTGCCATCGATGGAAAGGCAACCGTGAATGGTTCCGGAACAATCCAGCTGCAGAGCGGCGCCAATGATGTGCGGATCGCCGTAACGGCCCAGAACGGCAGTGTCAGAGAGTACGTGGTTCATGTGGTTCGTCAGGATAACGGACCGACGTATTCCTCCTCTGTCGGAGGAAGCACCGGCGGAAGCAGCGGTTCATCGGCAGGCCCGGGTGGCGGAGAAGTAGGCCCTGGCGTAAGCAGCGGACCGGGCGTATCGGATCCGTCTTCCGGCGGCAGTGCGGGAACACCAGGCGGAAGCAATATCTCAATCGCTCCGGATGGTTCTAACTAAACGTAAGTAAGGAGATTTCTATGAAAATAAAACTGAAACGACTGATGGCCGGCCTTATGCTGGTCTGCATGCTGGCAGTTATGGGACCATTCGGACAGATGGTCTCCTGGGCTGCCAATACAAGAATTGCATTTTCCGACCCATCGGTCATGGTGGGCAACGAAGTGACGGTAACGATGAAGATTACCAGCGATTCCGCGTTGGGCAAGGCGGATGTCATGCTGGCCTACGATTCGGCCGCACTGGAATTTATAAGCGGCAACGGCGCGAACGGGGGAGCCGGAGCGTTGAAGCTTCAGGACACCACGGACGCTGCCGATCAGAAATCCTTTAGCTTTACTTTGAAGTTTAAGGCTCTGAAGGCGGGAAACACACAGATTTCCGTGACGTCCCAGGAGATTTACGATGCGGATTCCCAGATTGTAACGGTGGATAAGCAGGGCGGTTCCACTGTCAAGGTGACTTCCCCGGCCTCCTCCTCCAAGGATGCCGCGCTCAAGTCTCTGAAGATATCACCAGGCGAGCTGACTCCGGAATTTTCACCGGAGGTGGATAGCTACACGGCTTCCGTGGATGGCAGCACCGCAGATTTAGTCGTGAACGCAGTGGCGGCTAATGCAGGCGCCAGTGTGACGCTTCAGGGTGACAAGGGCTTAAAGGCCGGAGAGAATCAGGTCGTGGTCAACGTTACGGCAGAGGATGGCCAGACCGTTAAGAACTACACAATCGTAGTGACGAAGGCGGAAGGCGGTGAGACGACACCGGGCGGAAGCAGCGGAGCGGACGTATCCGCAGAATTTGGTGATGCCGCTGTGACGGTGAACGGTACGGAATATAAGGTGGCGGCTTCCTTCGACGAGTCAGCACTGCCGGAAGGCTTTGAAGCGAGCACCTATGATTATAAGGGAACGGAAGTTATGGCCGGAAAGGGTCTCGAAAAAGATCTGACTCTCCTGTATCTCCAGGATGCGGGCGGAAACGGCGGCTTCTACATCTATAACGCAGAAGCAGATTCCTGGTCACAGTTCGTCTCTGTGGAGACAAGCTCCAAGGCGATTGTTATCGTGCCGCTTGATGCGGGTATAACGGTTCCGGAAGGCTTCGAGGAACGCCAGATCGATATCGACGGAATCCGTGTAACCGGTTGGGTACCGAAGTCTGAAGGCGATCCGCAGTACTGTCTGTTCTATGCGATGAACTGGAACGGAGAGAAGAACTTCTACCGGTATGATTTAACGGAAAAGACAATCCAGCGGTATTACGCTTCCGGCGTTTCCATGGATTCTTATAACAAGATGAAAGAGGATTACAACAGCCTCGTCCGCGATTATAACCTGCAGCGGTATATCTTAATTGGTGTGGGTGTGCTGGCATTTATCCTTCTGATCGTGATTATCGTCCTTTTAAAACGGGGCGGCAATGGTTCTGACGGAGGTTTCCGGGAAGAACGGCGCGGCAGAGATGAGGAGCCGGAAGGCTTCTTCACAGAACCGGAGAGCCAGGCAGGCCGTGTGCGCCGCTACAGCCGTGATGAGTTTGAAGGGGACGGGGAAGTGCCTCTGAAGGCACAGGAAGAACCGGAAGATGATGATTTCGAGATGGAAGACAGCCTCGATGATATGGAGAAGAAGCTGTCGGCCCATCTGGCGGAAGAAATAGAGCGGGACACAGCCGGACCGCAGAGAACCGCAAGAGAACAGACACCGGGCCGGCCACAGCCGAATGCAGCACCGCGTGTGCCGCAGGAGCCAGGACAGGCTGTTAGACCACAGCAGGAGAGCCATGCTGGCAGACCGCAGGCAAACGCTGCACAGGCGGGAAGAGCGCCGCAGGCGAATGCGGGGCAGGCAGGAAGGCCGCAGGCCAATGCAGGACAGACAGGAAGAACGCCGCAGGCGAATGCGGGGCAGGCAGGAAGGCCGCAGGCGAATGCAGGACAGGCAGGCAGGCCGCAGGCCAATGCAGCGCAGGCAGGAAGGCCGCAGCAGAATGCAGGAGAGGAAGGCAGACCGCAGACAAATGTATCTCAGCCGGGAAGACCACAGCCAGCGGCAAGACAGGCGGTCAGACCACTATCAAACGCAGCATCACAGCCGAAAGTCAATCAGCCAGACAGGCCACAGCAGTCCAGGCCGGACCCTGCAGTGCGGTATCCTGAGATAGAAGACGAAGATGATTTTGAATTTATGGATCTTGATGACTAATGGACAGGCAATGTTTTATGAAATTTGGGTAAAGATAATTTTAGTATAGATTAGTGAAGGAGCTTTAAATCTGTTATATGACAGATTTAAAGCTTCTTCACTATTTTAAAGAAATATATCACTTGGGGGCAATGACAGCATAGAGAAATAATTATGCGCATTGAGACAGTTGACTGTATTTCTCATAAGAATTATTTATAAAATTTAGTCAATTACTTTTAAAGTAAAGCGGACACTGGTTTTCACATCGCACCAAGTTCCAACTTGTATTTTTTCAAAAGGATTAAGAATCTTTAAAGCAATTACTTCATATAAGCCGACTTCATCAGGTGCAATTAATTGTATATCACCATAAGCGGTTTTGTTTTTATCAAATGTAAATAATTTGTATTCAACACCATCGACAGGAGTCTGTTGAAAACCTATAGTTACTAGAAATAACACTTTTTCCGAGTTATCAGTTGATAGTCTATAAGTCAAATGGAATGGTTTGCCTTTTTTTACTTCGATCATTTTTGGTAATGAATTGATATTAATATTTATAATATCGGCGCCGGCATCAGGTACCAAAAGCATGTTAAAGGTTCTGTCATCAATATGAGAAGGCTTATTATAGACAATCTTTTTATTTGAGAAATCAGCCTCTCCATCAAATGAAATATCATATACACTACCCATACCGTACCAGTCTGAAAGCTCTTCTAAATCTGCTGCATGAATGTTATGGCCAATTGAAAAGGATATAAGTAATTTGTGAGAGCCTGTTCTGTCAATTTCTTTAGGTAGAAAGAGTGTGAGTTCTATTTCATAGGAGTCATCTAAAGCAAAGGTATAAATATTATCGTAATTCCCATCAGCGGTAATTTTAAAAGGTATTTGTACATAATCATAAAATATAGTTAATACAAAATCTCTTTCCTTTCCATTATTATTAAATTTTATAGTAATTGGTTCATCCGGGTCAGTAATATATAATAATGAATTAGCTTTATTTAACTTATCATTTATTTTTTTATAACTATTGGAATTATACGCATCAATCCCCACACTGGTTTCCCAATCAGAATATCGACGATTATCCCATTTATGAATATAAACATTATTATTTTCATTATTTCGCTTACAGCTTACTAATAAAGGAAGAAAAAACGCTAAAACAATAACAATAAGACATTTTGAATTTTTAAAGTTCATTTTTATAATATACTCCTTTATACGAGCATGAGAGTTAACGCTGATTATCCTCGCTAACTCTCATGTCTAAATTTATGGATATTTAATAATATTATATATTAATAACTTTTTTTGACCGTTGTTGACTGTGAACCAGAAGTTTCTGTATCATGAATTATTCCAAGACCTTCCCATCTAATTCCTTCTTTTGGATTAGGATTATAGAGAGTGCCGGAATTGACACTTTCAGCATTAAAAGCATCATCATTTACAGCTTCTCCTGTATCGGGGATTTTTGTCTGAGCAGCAAGAAAATATGCAGTACCAGAATAGGTTGACACTTTTGTTGATGCTTTCTTCTTTGAACTGGTCATGGTTACTTTTCCCCAGGATGCTTTTGTTTTTCCATCAGAAGTGGTACTGACTGTTATGTCCATTCCATTTTCCATCATAGATGGATTTGCAGTGGTTCCTATATTTGCATAAGTCATAACAGGTGTTGCACTCATAGTCATTAATACGGCAAGCGATACTGATAATAATTTTTGTAATCTCATTTTTCTCCTTTTCTTTTGCTTTAAAGTTTTTAGTGAATAACAATGAAGTTTAGTTTATCCTCCTTTCTTCGGGTTGCAGTATTCGATATAATTATAACCGCTTGCAACCTCACTATAATTTTAATAAATGCAGTTTGGTAAATATTATAGAATGATAATAATATCAATCTATAGTTTTAATAATACCCTCTACAAAGTAATGTAGAGGGAACTACATTTAAACAGGCATCCACTCTGTCTTCCAATAGCCATATGTAATTGACCATAATCTTTTTTCTTTCACACCATCAATATTTCTATAATACCATTTTGTAACTTCTGCTTTTGTTACATCTTTTTGCAACGCCACCTCTGGTTGCTTTAAAACGTTAGACGTTGATGCCCAACTGGGGAAAATGAGTAGCATACATATTACAGCGCTTAACATGGTTACTTTTACTTTTTTCATAATTACTCCTCCTTAATAATTTCCAATTCAGAATATGGTAATGTGTCTAATTCAGAAGCAGATAAATATCCATAGGGTTCATTGTTAATATATAACAGATAATCATTATTCGATAGCAAAATAAATGAATTTATTGTATTAATCTCAAGAATATGATCTGCCTCGTTCCTCTCTGGATAATAAGCTGGCTGAACTATAATAAAAAAGGAAGCTATGAATAAAACAAATACAAGACTATTGATAACTAAATGCTTTTCTGATCTCCAATAATTTTTTCTTCGCATAATAACCTGAAATCGTTGTTTTGTAATATCTTCGGTCTTATAATTAATAAAATTCATAACGCTTCGGGTCAAATAATTATCCGTATAACTTTTTGACTGCTTAATTACATGTAAAATGGTGCTTAAATAATTTGCCTTCTCCTTTTGGTCCATATTTTCAGTGATATTATGATCACATCTAAGTTCGAGAAGATTGTCCACCTCATGTTGATATATATACATGAATGGATTCCACCAAAATATGTCTGTAAATATAGAAAAAAGAATTTTAATCGCTATATCTCCGCCACGTATATGACATATTTCGTGTTTTATTATTAGGCGCATTTCATCGTCTGATACATGAAGCGGCGGAAGATAGATATATGGTTTTAAGATACCAGTAGCTTTTGGTACAGAAATATTCGGAGTTACAAATATTTCAACATTTTTAGAAAAATTCTCTTTAGATATCCTATCTACTTGCTCATCATGGACCAATAAAAATTTTTTTATATATCGAAACTCATTAAAATACAGGTAACAGTCCTTTAATATCATAAAGATAATTCCTGTTATCCAAATGATTAGAAGTATATATCCTAAACTATATTGATTGGTTATTAACGGCATATGTAACATTTTTAATATACCTGGATATACTTTATTTGAATGAATGACAATTGCATTTACTGAGTCAAGCGGCAACAATATCCTGATTACTGAAAATATAAATAGTAATAGTAAACACCATTCACCATATTTCACCAGAAAGAAAAGACTATGTCTTAAAATTAAAATTAGAATCAGGCCAATATTAAAAAAAATTATAGCACTAACTATAGAATAATAACTGATACTAATTTTATCCATGTACTATTTAACCTCTCCTTTATATTTTTTTAATAACTCTTCTAATTCGAAAATATTTTCTTCCGACATTTTTGAATTATCAAAAAGAGCGGCGAATAGTTTTTTTAAACTGGTTCTCTTTACAATTGAGGCTAAATATTCTACGTAATATTCTTCACATCGATCGGTAGCTGTGAAGGTACGACCGTAGCTTTTTCCGGTTTTTACAAACCCCGATTCTTTAATAGCATTTTTTTTCAATAGGCTATTGATTAGAATGTGAATAGAACTGTCTTTCCAAGATTTATCTTTTGGAGATAGCTGCACTATTTCTGTTCCGGTTAATGGGCGTTTTGCATTCCATAATACCTCAATTATTTCCAGTTCGTTTTTTGTTAAATCCATTGTATCACCTCCACTATATAGAATTATATCAATATCAATGTATAATGTCAATGTGTTTCAATACGCATTCTGTTTATCACTTTTAAAAAATATAGTATTATTTGGCAATAGACTAAAATAGTAGAGCTTTCATTGGTTCTTTTTAAGGAATGTCCGATGTAAATATATTACATATTGAAAAAACAATTCTTGTGTGCTATTATGTGTATAACAGATATAACGAAAGATGGTGAGTATATGATATTGCAAATCGATTTTAACAGTGATGAGGCAATTTATATCCAGCTTCGGAATCAGATCATTATTGGAATTGCCACGGAAACGATAAAGGAAGGGGATCCCCTGCCCTCCGTGCGCCAGATGGCTGACAATATAGGAATTAATATGCACACGGTGAATAAGGCGTACTCTGTCTTAAAGCAGGAGGGCTTTGTTAAGCTGGACCGCCGCAAGGGGGCGGTCGTGGCCCTGGACGTGGATAAGATGCGTGTCCTCGATGAGATGAGGAGAGATTTAAGCGTCGTGTTGGCCCGCGGGATCTGCAAGAATGTTACCTGTGACGAGGTGCACCAGCTTGTGGATGAGATTTTCATACTGTTTTCCAGAGGTCAGAAGGAGGAATAGCTGCTGCTGTCTGCTCCCTGCCTGGGGCTGCCGCCGTCTGGTCCGGCTCTGCCGGTTGCCTCTCGGCTCCCAGCTCCGGTTTCGGGCATAAGCAGTTCTAAACGTGCAGAATTTTTCTAAAAACCAGTGAAAATTCCCAAACTCGCTGCGCTCAGACAGGTGGACATTTCCCCTGAACGAAAAATTCTGCGAGTTAAGAACTGCTAATACCCTGCAAAGTCACAGGGAGCCGGGAGGCAACCGGCAGAGCCGGACCAGACGGCGGCAGCCCCAGGCAGGGAGCAGACAGCAAGGAATTGCCGGAAGAATGGAGGTTACTTATGTTATGTGAGAGATGCGGAATTCGCGAAGCGAATATCCAGTATACAGAGGTAATAAATGGCGTGAAAAAGGAACACCATTTCTGTGCCCAATGTGCAAAAGAGATGGATTTTGGACCGTATTCCGCTATTTTTGACGGAGAATTTCCGCTGGGCAAGCTGCTGTCGGGACTCCTGGGAATCGAGGATACCAGCCGGGTGCCGGATAAGCTGCACCAGGTGGTCTGTCCGACCTGCAAGACCAGCTACGATGAATTTATCAAGAACAGCCAGTTCGGATGTGCCGACTGCTACAGTGTGTTCGGCCCCCTGATGGAAGAGAGTTTAAAGCAGCTGCAGGGGAGCACCACACATACGGGGAAGCGGCCGAAATATCAGAAGATTTCCTATAAAACGCCGGATTTAAAGGGCAGCGGGGATGAGACGGCGGGAGATGCCGTTTATGAACATGAAGAGGAGATTATGGAGCTGGATGCGAAGTTAAAAGAAGCGCTGCAGTTTGAAGACTATGAGACCGCGGCGGTATGCCGTGACAAGATCAGGGAATTAAAGAAAGGACATGAGACGAATGCTTAGATGGTTTGAAAAGACGGACGAAAAACGGCCGGGTGTCATCAGCAGCCGCATTCGTCTGGTGCGAAACTGGGAAGAGTATAAGTTCCCTGCCATGCTGGGGACACAGGAGAGCGAGGAGATGGTCCGCAGGCTGGAATTCGGGCTGAAGGATCTCTCGGAGGTGGAAGGCAGGAAATACGAATACGCCATGCTGGAGGAGCTGGAGGAACTGGACCGGGCGGCGCTGCGGGAGCGGAGAATCATAAACCGTGCCGCGGTGGAGAAGAAAGCCCCGGCGGGTATCATACTGTCTGAGGACGAGGATACCAGCATCCTGCTAAACGGCGACGATCACATCCGGCTTCAGCTTCTCTCTTCCGGGCTTCATCTGGAGGAATTATGGGAGCGGGCCGATGCCCTGGATGATTACATCAACGAACGGTTTCCTTATGCGTTTGACGACCGGTACGGCTACCTGACTTCTTTTCCGACGAATGTGGGAACCGGGATGAGGGCCTCGGTGGTGGTGCATCTGCCAATGCTGTCCTCGGGGCGGAAGTTTCCGGCTTTGATAGCCGACATGAGCCGGTTTGGGACGGCAGTCCGCGGCGTGTACGGCGAAGGGGAGGAGAATTTTGGCTCCCTCTATGAGATATCGAACCAGAAGACGCTGGGACAGAGTGAAAAGGAGATCGCCGATGTGGTGACGAAGGCGGCCATCCAGCTGACCAACCAGGAGATGACCGTCAGGAAGATGTCCCTCCAGCGGCGGCGCCTGGAACGGGAGGACGAGGTATATAAATCTTACGGTGTGTTAAAATATGCCAGGAGGCTTACGGCCAGAGACGGTATGATATTTTTGTCTCAGGTCATGGCCGGAGCGGCGGACGGGCTGCTTGTGATGAAGGAGCCGTGCTCCATCTACCGCCTCATGCTCGGCCTGCAGCCGGCGAATTTACAGAAGATATCCGACAGGCCGTTAAGCAAGGAAGAACTGGATATTGCGAGGGCGGAATTTATCCGTGGGGAATTGCCGGATTTAGAATAGGAGGACAGACTGACATGATAGACAGATTTACAGCAAAGGCCAGAGAGTCAATTAATCTGGCCGTCCAGGCGGCGGAGGAGCTGGGCCACAGCTACGTGGGAACCGAGCATCTGCTGATTGGACTATTGGAGGAAGGCGGCGGTGTGGCCGCCAGGGTGCTTTCCGAGAACGGTGTTAAGAAAGAGAAGGTGATCAGCCTTGTGAGCCAGCTCATCTCTCCGGACCAGACGGTCCGTATGGAGGAGAGCGGTTATACACCCAGCGCCAGAAGAGTGCTGGAGAACAGCTACAAAGAGGCGGTGCGTTTTAAGGCCAGACTGATCGGTACCGAGCATCTGCTGATTTCCATTATCCGGGACAACGACTGCGTGGCTTCCAGGCTGCTCAATACCATCGGCATCAGCATCCAGAAGCTCTATATTGACGTTCTGGCGGCCATGGGAGAGGACGCTCCGGCCAACAAGGAGGAGCTGTTAAAGGGAGCCAAGACAAAGGGCAGTACGCCCACACTGGACAGCTACAGCCGTGATCTGACGGAGCTTGCCAGGGCGGGAACGCTGGATCCGGTGATCGGACGCGAGACGGAGATCAAGCGTCTGATTCAGATCTTAAGCCGTAGGACGAAGAACAACCCGTGTCTGATCGGTGAGCCGGGAGTCGGTAAGACGGCGGTGGTGGAAGGCCTCGCCCAGATGATTATCGAGGGAAATGTGCCGGAAACCATTGCGGAGAAACGCGTTCTGACGCTGGACTTATCCGGTATGGTGGCCGGATCCAAATACCGCGGTGAGTTCGAGGAGCGAATCAAGAAGGTGATCGCGGAGGTGATGGAGGACGGAGAAGTCCTTCTGTTCATCGATGAGATCCACACGATCATCGGCGCGGGAGGCGCGGAGGGCGCCATTGACGCCTCCAATATCTTAAAACCATCCCTGGCCAGAGGCGAGCTTCAGCTTATAGGCGCCACCACTATCGAGGAGTACCGCAAGTATATTGAAAAGGACTCCGCCCTGGAACGCCGTTTCCAGCCGGTTACCGTGGAGGAGCCGTCGGAGGAGGAGGCCATAGCCATCTTAAAGGGCTTAAGAGGCCGCTATGAGGCGCACCACCATGTGACGATCACCGATGCGGCGCTTACGGCCGCAGTGAAGCTTTCCGCCAGGTATATCAACGACCGGTTCATGCCGGATAAGGCCATCGACGTAATCGATGAGGCAGCTTCCAAGGTACGCCTGACCGCGTTTGTGGAGCCGCCCGAGATCAAGGAGCTGGAGAAAGAGATCGAGAAGCTGGAGGATCAGAAGGAAGCCGCAATCCGGGACGAAGCGTATGAGAAGGCGGGCACCATCAAGAAGAAACAGGAAAAGAAGAAAGAGAAGATCGATAAAATTCGTGAGAAATGGCAGAAGGATAAAGACACCAAGAAGCAGGTGGTCGACGAGGAAGAGATCGCCGATGTCGTCTCCAGCTGGACCAAGATTCCCGTAAGAAAGCTGGAGGAAGGGGAGAGCCAGAGACTGAAAAACTTAGAATCCATTCTCCACGAGCGTGTGATCGGCCAGGAGGAGGCGGTTACAGCCGTTGCAAAGGCGATCCGCCGCGGCAGGGTAGGGCTGAAGGATCCGAAGCGTCCCATCGGCTCATTCCTGTTCTTAGGGCCTACCGGTGTCGGAAAGACAGAGCTGTCCAAGGCACTGGCGGAGGCCATGTTCGGCACCGAGAACGCGCTGATCCGCGTCGATATGTCGGAGTACATGGAGAAGCACAGCGTCTCCAAGATGATCGGTTCCCCGCCAGGCTATGTGGGCTACGACGAGGGCGGCCAGCTCAGCGAAAAGGTGCGGAGAAATCCGTATTCCGTCATTCTTTTCGATGAGATTGAGAAGGCGCATCCGGATGTATTCAACATCCTCCTGCAGGTTCTCGACGACGGGCATATCACGGACGCGCAGGGACGTAAGATCGATTTTAAGAACACGGTTATTATCATGACGTCGAATGCGGGCGCGGAGAGCATCATTTCCCCGAAACGTCTGGGCTTCGGAGCGGTCGCCGATGAGAAGGCGGACTACAAGGTGATGAAGGACCGTGTGATGGAGGAAGTAAAGCATTTATTCAAGCCGGAGTTTATCAACCGAATCGATGAGATCATTGTCTTCCATCCGCTTAACAAGGGCCATATGAAGGACATTGTCACCATTATGCTGAAGGAAATCATGAAGCGGACGAAGGAACAGATGAACATCACACTCTCCGTGGATGAAGCTGCAAAAGAGTTCCTGATTAACAAGGGATATGATGAAAAATACGGTGCAAGGCCGTTAAGACGTACCATTCAGAGCAGTCTTGAGGATAGGCTGGCAGAGGAAATTCTGGATGGAGCGGTGAAAGAAGGGGATGAAGTTCTGGTGAGCCAGGGAGAATCGGAGTTAAAATTTTCTGTTCCCGAGCTCATAAAGAACTAGCCATTTGATTTGATTTCGTGTATAATGATGACAAGCGAAATCATTAAAGAGCGCTTCGCAAAAAGGATAAGTAAACAAGAATACTAGGAGGGCGTACAGATGCCGGTAATTGAAGAATTAATCCGCACAGAGCAGGATGGAACAATCAGTTTTGGTAATTACAAGTTAAGCACAAAGTCAAAATTACAGGATTTTGAGCACGATGGTGATTTATATAAAGTAAAGACGTTTTATGAGATTACGAAACTGGAGCGCAACGGCATGTTTGTCTATGAGTCCGTGCCGGGAACCGCTGTGGAACATTTTACCGTTTCGAACAACGGCGTGGAGTTTTCCGTCGAAGGAGACAAGGACGCGCAGCTGACCATTCAGCTGGAGGATGATACCGAATATGAGGTATTCGTGGACGACGCGGCAGTGGGAAGCATGATGACCAACATGAGCGGTAAGCTGTCTGTCAGTGTGGAACTGAACGAGGAAGAACCTGTGTCTGTTAAAGTCGTAAGAAGATAAAATCAGAATGGCAGAAAGAGGCTGGCGGTTTACCAGCCTCTTTTTTAGTAGGAAAGGAGCAGCATGGCAAAAGCGAAAGCGACATCATTTTTCTGCAAAGAATGCGGATACGAATCGCCCAAATGGCTGGGACAGTGTCCCGGATGCAGGCAGTGGAACACCTTTGTGGAAGAGCTGACGGCGAAGAAGGAACCGGCGGCGAAGAGAGGTCTTGGAGCTTCCTATGGGAACGGCCAGGGCGGCGCAGGGGAAGGCGGCTTGTCAAAGATCAGGCCTTCCTATCTATCGGAGATATCGCTGGATGAACAGGACCGCATGCAGACCGGATACGAGGAACTGGACCGGGTGCTGGGCGGCGGTGTGGTGAGGGGCTCCCTCGTTCTGGTGGGCGGAGACCCGGGAATCGGCAAGTCTACTCTGCTCCTGCAGGTGTGCAGGAATCTGGCCGCATCGGGACAGAAGGTGCTCTATATTTCGGGCGAGGAATCGTTAAAGCAGATCAAGCTGAGGGCCAACCGGATCGGAAATGTGACAGGGGAACTGAAATTTCTCTGTGAGACGAATCTCGATACGATCGAGGGCGCCATCTCCGGGGAGAAGCCGGATGTGGTGATTATTGACTCCATTCAGACCATGTTTCGGGAAGAGGTGACTTCGGCTCCCGGCAGCGTGGGGCAGGTGCGGGAATCCACGAATCTCCTGCTCCAGATCGCAAAGGGAGTGGGAATCGCCATTTTCATCGTAGGTCATGTGACGAAGGAAGGCGTGGTGGCCGGCCCGAGAGTATTGGAACACATGGTGGACACGGTGCTATATTTCGAGGGGGACAGAAGCGCCTCCTACCGGATTATCCGCGGTGTGAAGAACCGTTTCGGCTCCACTAACGAGATCGGCGTCTTTGAAATGAGGGAAAGCGGGCTGGAAGAGGTAAAGAACCCGTCGGAATACATGCTGAGCGGCCGGCCGGAGGACGCGTCAGGCGCCGTGGTAGCCTGTTCCTTAGAAGGGACGAGGCCGGTGCTTTTAGAGGTGCAGGCGCTTATAACGCCTACTCTGTTCGGTATGCCCAGGAGAACGGCCGCGGGCACGGACTATAACCGGGTAAACGTGCTGATGGCGGTGCTGGAAAAGCGGTGCCACTATGAGCTATCCCGGTATGACGCCTACGTGAATATTGCAGGCGGCCTGCGGATGAATGAGCCGGCCCTGGATCTGGCCATCGTCATGGCCGTGATCTCCAGCTTAAAGGACAAGCCTGTGAACCCGAGAACGATTATCTTCGGTGAAGTCGGCCTGGCCGGTGAGGTGCGCGCCGTTCCCATGGCGGAACAGCGGGTGAATGAGGCGAAGAAGCTGGGATTCGAGACGTGTATACTCCCGAAGACCTCACTGGACAAGATGAGGAAGATGGAGGGAATCCGCATGGTCGGAGTGGAAAATATCCGGGAGGCGATTTCACTGCTGTAAGAGTGATAAATAGAGTGGGGACTGCCATTGCGGCAAAACCTGTAATGGCAGTGCATCAGTCATCACCATAATAATGAAAGAGTGGAAAGCTGGTATGAGAGTCGGAATTCTGTCGGATACCCATGGCCTTTTACGGCCGCAGGTAAAAGACATATTAAAGACGTGCGATGTAATTTTACATGGCGGCGATATAAACAGAGAAACCATTATAAAAGAACTGGAAGCCTTTGCGCCTCTCTATGTTGTGCGCGGCAATAACGATAAGGAGTGGGCGGAGGGGCTGCCGGAGGAATTGAGCTTCTCTCTGGAGGGTGTGTCATTTTATATGGTCCACAATAAAAAAGGGGCTTCCCACGAAAGCGTATCCGGCGCCGATGTGGTTGTGTATGGCCATTCCCACCGCTACGACGAACGGGTCATCGACGGCACGCTCTGGCTGAATCCGGGAAGCTGCGGTCCGAGACGGTTTCACCAGCCCATCACCATGGCGGTAATGACCATCGAAGGCAGAGCATACCAGGTGGAAAAGCTGGAATTTGCCCATGAGGAAGCGGGAGGAGCAGGTATATGAGTGAGCGGCCCAGGCTGGACAGAACCCTGGATGGGAAGACCTTTAGAAGCTACTATTATCTGAAGGAAGAGCTGACGGCATTTTGCCGGGAAAACGGGCTGCCTGTCTCCGGCGGCAAGATCGAGATTACGGAGAGAATCGCCTGTTTCCTCGATACGGGAGATGTGCTCCCGGTTTCTGCAAAGACAAAGAGCAGGCCGGAGGTGGGAGAGATCAGCGAGGATAAAAAGATCGAACCTGATTTCGTGTGCAGTGAAAAGCACAGGGCCTTTTTTCGAAAAGCCATCGGCAGTGGATTTTCCTTTAACGTGTCCTTTCAGAAATGGCTGAAAAGCAACACCGGTAAAACCTACGGAGAGGGCATAGATGCTTACGGCCAGATTATGGAGGAGAAGAAGAAAGGAAAGACAACGATCGACCGGCAGTTCGAGTACAATACGTATATCCGGGATTTCTTCGCGGACAATGAAGGACGCACCCTGGATGAGGCGATTCGGTGCTGGAATTATAAAAAAGGGATTCAGGGACACAACCGTTATGAAAAATCAGATTTATCAGCACTTTCATGAGGAACAGGAGAAGTCATGCAGATAAGGAAAATGAGAATCGAGGATTATGAAAACGTCCGCAGGCTGTGGATGAGCACTCCCGGGATGGGACTGAATGATGTGGACGATTCCGAGGCGGGGATCGGCAGATTCCTGATGCGCAATCCCAATACGTGCTTTATCGCTGTCAACGGCGATGAGGTAGCCGGTGTTATCCTAAGCGGACACGACGGACGCAGAGGCTATGTCTATCATACCGCGGTGGCGGCTAAGGAGCGGAACCGGGGAATAGGAAGCACTCTGGTGCAAAAAGCGATGGACGCTCTGGAGAACGAGGGGATCAGCAAGGTAGCTCTGGTGGTATTTGACCGGAATGAAACCGGGAATAAATTCTGGGAAAAACGTGGATTTACGGTGAGAAACGATCTGGTTTACCGGAACAAAGCCGTGAAAGAAATGGTCAGGATCGATACGTGATTCGGGAAAGTATGGCCTGTCCGGCATCACCCCCCTGTCAAGTAGACAGGCTGAATATCTAAAGCAAAGTACAGATTAACGATCACACAGATTTGTGTGGTCGTTTTTTTATGCACTCCATTTCTCTATATATTTCTCAATTCTCTTATTGGTAGGAATTGGATATTCTTAAATTATCTCAGACTGTAACGCTTCATTCCTTACTTCCAATGGTGTTTTACAATGATATCTATCGCCTGGCATATGGAAAGTGCTCCTTCATGATGCGGATAAAGCTCTTTAGCATCTCGTTTCCCTGAAGCGTCTTATAATACGCCCCGAAGGAGAGCGGCTCCAGCCCGGCTACGGGAATCCGGATGAGGGAGGGATCCGGGGGAATCAGCAGATCCGGGAGTACAGAGATGCCGTAGCCGGCCTTTACCAGGACCGTCTCGGCTTCACTGGATTCGCAGAAGTAGAAGTCAGAAGGTGAACGGCCGCCCATCAGCTGCCCCTGGAACTGGGCGACAGCAGCCGGCGTCTTGGCCGGATCGTTTAAGACCAGTTTTTCCTTTTCTAAATCCGCCACCGTCACGGTTTCCAGGGCAGACAGGGGATTGTCCCGGGAGCAGACACAGGAGATGGTGACCTTCCGCAGCTCTTTGTAGAATCCGGGTACTTTTCTGGAGTCAGGCTCCTGAAATCCGATGACCGTATCCACCTCTTCCTCCTCCAGAAGACGGTAGAGCTGCCGGAACGGTACGACGCGAAGCTCCGGATGCACCGTTGGACAGGAGGCGGCCAGCAGGCGGAGAACATCGGCCAGAAGGAACATGTGGGAGTAGCTGTGGCAGCCGATGGAGAACAGCTGTATTTCCTGTTCCAGGGGATTCTCGAACCGTTTTGTGGCCCGGATGGTCAGGGCGAGTATGTTCCTGGCGTCGTTTAAAAAGAGCGTGCCTTCCTGTGTCAGGTTCACCGTGCGGGTGGTGCGCACGAAGAGCTTCACATTCAATTCTGTCTCCAAGGAGTGGATTTGATGCGTGACGGCCGGCTGGGTGATGCTTAACTGTTCCGCGGCTCTGGCAAAGCTCAGCGTCTCCGCGACAGCCAGAAAGCAGGAAAGTTGAAAGGTATTCATGGATTTACCTCCTCTGATTAATAAAAGTATTTTATTAATGATAACATTTTTTGAATTCACTTACAAGGGAAAATCGAGTAGAATCATTCGTAACCGGTCTGTTAACCATGAAACAGTTACGGACCGAATAATCAGAAAGGAGTTAGAAAAGGCATGTATGAGAGTAATATCATCTGGCTTTTGAAACAGTTGAATATTTCCCTGGACCAGTATGGAAGGGAGGAGATGAAGAGTGAGGATATTACTCCGTCACAGGGCTGGGTACTGAATTATCTGTTCTCCTGCGGGGAACAAGCCACGTATGCCACGGATATCCACGCGGAATGTGGGATTTCCAGAGCCGCGATCTCTTCCATGCTCAAGGGGCTGAAGAAGGGCGGTTATATCGAGATGAGGGCGGTCTCCGGTGACGACCGGAAGAAACGGATCACCCTGACTGCGAAGGCGTACAGGGCCAGAAAGACGATCGAGAGTGTCCTGAAACGGCAGATGGAGCGGCTATGCAGCGGGCTCTCCGGGGAAGAACTGGAGCTCTTTACATACACCTTGAACAGAATGATTTCAAACATAAAAACAGATTGTGTAAAGGAGGAATAACTATGATAAAAACACTGCTTAAGCAGGTGAAACAGTATAAAAAGGAGTCGCTGCTGACTCCGCTGTTTACCGCGCTGGAGGTGCTGATGGAGGTGCTGATCCCGTTTATAACGGCTTCCATCATAGATAAGGGAATCGAACAGGGGAACATCGGCCAGGTGTATTTCTACGGAGGGCTGATGCTCATTATGGCATTTTTAAGCCTTCTGTCCGGTGTTCTGGCGGGGAAATATGCGGCAGCGGCCTCGTCGGGATTTGCCTGTAATTTGAGAGACGGAATGTATGAAAACATCCAGAGATTTTCATTTTCAAACATCGACAAGTACAGTACAGCCGGCCTGGTTACCCGAATGACGACCGACGTCACTAATGTACAGAACTCTTACCAGATGATACTGAGGATTGCGGTGAGGGCGCCGTTAATGCTGGTATGCAGCATGGCCATGTGCTTCTTAATCAATGTAAGACTGAGCCTGATTTTCCTGGCGGCCATTGTGGTTCTGGCGGCTGCGCTGGGGCTGATCATGACCAGGACGACAAAAATCTTTGACGAAGTGTTCCGCAAATACGACGACTTAAACGCCAGTGTGCAGGAAAATGTATCCGCCATCCGCGTGGTCAAGGCGTTTGTGAGGGAAGAACATGAAAATAACAAATTCACAAGGGCCGCAGAAAATCTATACCGCCTGTTTGTGAAGGCGGAGGGCCTTCTGGCTCTCAACAACCCGGTGATGATGCTGGTGGTCTACGGCTGTATCATCTCCCTGTCCTGGTTCGGCGCGAAGTTCATCGTCGTGGGCGGACTGACGACAGGAGAGCTGACCTCCATGTTCAGCTACGTTATGAGCGTTCTGATGTCCCTGATGATGCTGTCCATGATCTTCGTCATGGTGACAATGAGTGCGGCCAGCGGAAGGCGTATCGCTCAGGTGCTGGATGAGAAGGCGGATTTGACGAACCCGGAGAATCCCCTTATGAGCATTCCTGACGGAAGTATTTCCTTCAGCCACGTGAGCTTTTCCTATAAGCACGGAAGCGGGGAAGAGACACTTCATGACATCGACTTACAGATCAGGCCGGGTGAGACCATCGGTATCATCGGCGGTACCGGAAGCGGAAAAACCAGTCTGGTGAACTTAATCAGCCGTCTCTATGATGTGGACAAAGGCGTCGTCCGCGTAGGCGGAAATGATGTCCGCTGCTACGATATGGAAGTGCTGAGAGACCAGGTGGCTGTCGTACTGCAGAAAAATGTCCTGTTTTCGGGAACGATTCTCGACAACCTGCGCTGGGGCAGGGAGGACGCCACCTGGGATGAATGCAGGGAAGCGTGCCGCCAGGCGTGTGCAGACGAGTTTATCGAACAATTTCCGGATCAGTATGAAACCTGGATTGAACAGGGAGGCAATAACGTCTCCGGAGGGCAGAAACAGAGGCTCTGTATAGCGCGGGCGCTGTTAAAGAAACCGAAGATCCTGATTCTGGACGATTCTACCAGCGCGGTGGATACCGCTACGGACGCGAAGATCCGTAAGTCCTTCGTGCAGAAGATCCCCGGCACCACCAAGCTGGTGATCGCCCAGAGAATCTCCAGTGTGCAGGATGCGGACCGGATTCTGGTGCTGGATGACGGCCGGATCAGCGGATTCGACACCCATGAGAATCTGTTGAAGACAAATGAGATTTACTGTGAAATCTATGAGACGCAGATGAAGGGCGGCGGGGACTTTGACCAGCCTTTGACTGCGGCAGAGACCGGAAAGGATGGTGTGAGAGTATGACAGAAGAGAGAACGGGGACGAAGGGCCAAAAGAGAGATACAAAAATGCTGTGCCATGTCATGAAACGGATCCTGTGCTATATGCTGAAAAATTATAAATTTTCGTTTTTTATGGTGGTAGTCTGTATTCTGGGTGCGGCCCTGGCCACACTTCGCGGCACGCTGTTTATGCAGAGCCTGATCGATGACTACATTGTGCCCCTTACGAGTGCCCGGACACCGGATTTTTCATCACTGGCAGCCGCCCTGGGGTCACTGGCAGTCACCTACGGGCTGGGCGTTGTGTGTGCCTATGCCTACAACCGGATTATGGTCAATGTGAGCCAGGGAACCATGAAAAAGCTGAGGGTGGAGCTGTTTACCCACATGGAGTCACTGCCTGTGAAATACTTCGACACTCATGCACACGGCGACATTATGTCTGTCTATACCAATGATGTGGATACCTTAAGACAGCTGATCAGCCAGAGCATTCCGCAGGTGGTAAATTCAACCGTCACCATCGTGACAACGCTGGTCAGCATGATCGTGCTGGACATTCCGCTGACCGCGGTGACGCTTATCATGACGGGGCTCATGCTGTTTGCCACATCGAAGCTGGGCGGCAAATCAGCGGCTTATTTTATCCGGCAGCAGAAAGATCTGGGAAACGTCAACGGTTACATCGAGGAGATGATGGATGGGCAGAAGGTGGTCAAGGTGTTCTGCCATGAGGAGAAGAGCCTGGAGCAGTTCCGCCGGATCAATGAGGAACTGCGGGAGAGCGCCAATCTGGCCAACAAGTTTTCGAACATCATGATGCCTGTCAACGCGAACCTTGGAAATATCAGCTATGTGCTTTGTGCGGTCGTCGGCGCGGTCATGGCGCTGGGCGGCTATTGGGGGCTGACGCTGGGAACGCTGGTTTCATTTTTAACGATCAATAAGAACTTTACGCAGCCTGTGACCCAGATCAGCCAGCAGATGAACAGCATCGCCATGGCCATGGCCGGAGCGGAGCGTATTTTCCGAATGCTGGACGAAGAGCCGGAGGAAGATCACGGCTATGTGGAACTGGTCAACTCGGATATGACGCCTGACGGCAGCATCACGGAAACAAAGGAGAGAACCGGCATGTGGGCGTGGAAGCACCCCCACAAGGAGGATGGGACCGTTACCTATACAAAACTGGAAGGCGGGAACTGGTTACCGGCGATGAGTCCCTGGTATACAGCTTCGATGCCAGCCTTATTAACAGGACGGTGGATGAGGTGGATAATCTGAGTCAGGAATATATAGACGGTATCCAGAACCAGTATACCGGCGCCATGACTTATACATATGAAGGTAAAAAGTATTACTCCATCTTTGCAAAGAGCGAAGCAACGGGATGGGCCACAGTCGGAAGCATACCGGTGGAGGAGATCAACGCCCCCAGAAATCAGCTGATCGCGGTCATGGTGGTGATCTCGGTTCTCATACTGATCGCAGTTATGGTCATAGTGATCAGGCTGGTAAGGAAACTTCTTTCTCCGCTTTACGACATTGCGGTCAAGGTGGAAGGCTTTTCCAGGGGAGATTTCAGCGTGGATCTGAAGAACGACAGCGACGATGAGATCGGCCTGCTGGCTGCCAGTGTGAGGGGGACCATCCAGTCTCTCAAGGACATGATCTCCAATGCGACAACGGTCCTCGCAGAACTCTCTGACGGAAACCTGCGCCTTACGGTAGACGGTGTCTATGAGGGAGAATTCGGGAAGATCAAGGAGGCGCTGGAGGAAATCGCTGCTTCCTTAAATGATACGCTGGGGAGGATCTACGAGAGTGCCGATCAGGTATCTGAAGGGGCAGCACAGCTATCCTTCGGAGCCCAGTCCCTCTCACTGGGAGCGGCCGAGCAGGCGGGAGCCATCGAGAATCTGGCTGCGGCCATTCATGAGGTCTCCAACCAGGTGGATCATAATGCGGGGAATGCGAAGGCGGCCAGCGATAAGTCGAAGGAACTGGGCGGTGAGATTCTGGAGCAGAACCAGCAGATGAAGAAGCTGATTGCGGCCATGGACGAGATCAGGAAGAATTCCGGAGAGATCGGGGAGATCATCAGGGTTATTGAAGACATCGCGTTTCAGACGAATCTGCTGGCGCTGAACGCGGCCGTGGAAGCGGCAAGGGCCGGTGACGCGGGCAGAGGCTTTGCCGTAGTAGCGGAGGAGATCCGCAGTCTGGCCGGAAAGAGCGCCGAGGCGTCGAAGAGCACTGCGGCGCTGATCGAAAAGTCGGTCAGATCCGTGAAGCACGGGGCAGGGATCGCGGACACGGCGGCCCAGGCACTGGAAACCGTGGCCCAGGAATCCGTGAAGATGACCGATACGGTCGACCGGATATCGAAGGCATCGGCGGAACAGTCCCGCTCCATTACCGAGATTACCAGGAACATCACTCAGATTGCCTCCGTGGTGCAGACCAATTCGGCGACAGCGGAGGAGAGCGCAGCGGCCAGCGAGGAATTGTCGAGTCAGGCGCAGCTGCTGAAGGACTATGTCTCCAGGTTTCAGCTGGATAAATAAGCTTTGAGATTCAGCCTTAACACGGGGGACTGCCGCCGGCAGTCCTCCGTTTCTGGATAAACTTTCGAATTTTTGTATTTTTTATAAAAAACTGTTGCAATTTAAAAACAGGTATGCTATACTCTCATAGTGTTCAGATGAAACATGAAAGAAACAAGCCATAGGGGAATAGTTCAATGGTAGAGCAACGGTCTCCAAAACCGTAAATGGGGGTTCGAGCCCCTCTTCCCCTGCTCAGTAAAAAGTGTGAACGGATAAGAAAAAGCTGGAAAGTCCTTGATCAGTAAGGAGTTCCGGCTTTTCTTTTTTTGCGGAGTAAGAGTGGCATACGCATTCTTTATGCTTCCCTTTGAATACCGGATGTGTTATAATCTTAAAAAGAATATATGTTCGGGCTGAAGACCACTTTATGATGAGGTGCCTATATGAAAAAAGCGATACTATACAAGATCAGTTATTTGGTTGAAGTGGATGAAGAAGAGGTCAGCGACCACAAGGGAAAAGAGAAGTTCTGGAAGCTGGCGTGGGGCAAACTGCCGGAGCAGGAGATTGTGCTGGATGATCAGCATAAGGCGGAATGGCAGTCAACCAGCACGATTTATCTGGATCCGCTGACGATGAACTGCGGCCAGTGCGCGAAGTGTCATGGCTGGACCACGGACCGGGAGAAGCCTGATCCGATCCGGGGATTGTCGAACGGAGCGACGGTGAACGGCGAGCTGCTCTGTGACGAGTGCCTGCCGGAACATCACCCATGGGCTTTTTGAGACTGTGAAGCGCCCGGAATCGGTTGCTGTTAATCCCCCTGGGGAATATAATATACTAAATGAATTCGTATTTGTACAAAACAGCCGGGAGGAACTATGGGAGATATCTATCTGATTTCTGACACACATTTTGGTGATTCGGGGGCCATCCTCAGATATGAGGGAAGACCCTTTCAGGATGGAAGAGAAATGAATGAACAGATGATCGAGAACTGGAACCGTGTGGCCGGAGCGGAGGACACGGTGTACCATCTTGGGGATTTTGCCTGCTACTTAAGCAGGGAAGAGATTAAGGAGATTGCGAACCGCTTAAACGGGAGAAAGATACTAATTGCCGGTAATCATGACCGGATGTTCACGACCAGGGACTGGCTGGACTTTGGCTTCGATGAGGTGTATTTTCTTCCTGCCGTGCTGGAGGATTTTTACATCCTGTCCCATGAGCCTGTGTATGTGAATATCAACAGCCCTTACGCCAATATCTTCGGTCATGTTCATGGGAATCCCATGTACCAGGACGTATCCGCCAGGAGCTTCTGCGCCTGTGTGGAGCGGATTGGTTACGCGCCTGTCCCCTTCGAATCGGTGAAGCAGGCGATTCGGGATCAAAACAGGTAGAGGAGTGTTTTTTACCGGCATGTCCTTGTAATGCGGACAGTTGTGCGGGGAGGCACGAACCCTCTGGTCGTTTTATATGAAAATAATAGGGTATTTCTGTAAAAATAGATGACGTTCAAAGTTATAAATGAGAATCATTCCCGACATTAGTATTTGGTGATTGCAAAAGTGCATAGTGGTAAATCACAGACATCCTTCAAACAAAGCAAAATGCACAAGAAAAGGTGACATTTCTCTTCATGAAACGTAATTTGACAAATTGCGTTAGAAGTGATATAAATGTTTCAACAACTTTTTAACTGTTTATTTTGAGAAGGAGTCATGATTATGAAACAGTATAAGATTATGTTACCAGGCGTTGCCGAAGCAAAAGAGTTTGTTGCTGCTGCTACAAAATGTGATTTCGATATAGACGTATATTACAATAGAGTGACCATCGACGCAAAGTCTATATTAGGTGTGTTAAGCCTTGATTTAACGAAGGCTCTTACCGTGGAGTTCAACGGAGAGAATGTAGAATTCGAAACATACTTATTGGAAAAAGCACCGAGCAGGATTCATGCGGCATAAGCAGCAGAACACTCGACAAGCGACAGGAAAGGGAATTGTGATCCATGGGGACACAGTTCCCTTTTTCTGTCTGCTGGCAGCGATGCGGGGTGGGGCTGGCAGCAGCGGCAGTGGTTATGATGGCTGTCACAGGTTGGTTTAAGAACTTCGTTCAGGAAAGGAGGGTACCGGAATGGCTGACGGGGAAAAGAAAGTAATTAAAATATCGGTCCGTAACCTGGTGGAATTCGTGATGCGTTCCGGTGACCTGGACAACAGGCGGACTGCAGGGGCAGAGAAGACGGCCATGCAGGAGGGAAGCCGGATACACCGGAAGATCCAGCGGCGCATGGGGGCGGATTACTACGCGGAGGTGGTATTAAAGCATCTGGTGGAGGAAGAGCAGTTTGAGATCCTGGTGGAGGGCCGGGCCGACGGCATTATAGAGGCGCCATCGGGCGTCACCATCGACGAGATCAAGGGCGTCTACATGGATCTATATTATCTGAACGAACCCATCGAGGTCCACATGGCTCAGGCCATGTGCTACGGCTACTTCTACTGCTTCGATCATCAGCTGACCGGGGCCGTGATGCAGCTGACCTACTGCAATATCGAGACAGAAGAGATCAAGCGTTTCCAGTCGGAAAAAAGCTTTGAGGAGCTGGAAAACTGGTTTGCCGGACTGATCCACGAGTACGTGAAGTGGGCCGATTACTTATACCACCACGGCCTGCGGCGGGATGAGTCCATTAAGGATCTGGAATTTCCCTATCCTTACCGGAAGGGGCAGAAGGAGCTGGCAGTATCGGTCTACCGCAGCATTGCGCGTAAGAAGAATCTGTTTATTCAGGCGCCCACCGGTATCGGAAAGACGCTGTCCACCGTCTATCCGGCGTTAAAAGCCATCGGCGAGGGCCTTGGGGACAAGCTGTTTTATCTGACGGCGAAGACCATCACGCGCGGTGTGGCGGAGGAGACGTATGAGATCCTGCGGAAAGGCGGCCTGTACTTCAGCACAGTCACGATTACGGCAAAGGAGAAGCTCTGCTTCCTGGAGAAGCCGGAGTGCAATCCGGACGCCTGTCCCTATGCCAAAGGCCATTTCGACCGGGTGGGGGATGCGGTGTTTGACGTGATTCACCAGGAAGCGGGGATCACCAGGGAGACGGTCTTAAAGTATGCGGAGCAGCACCGGGTATGTCCTTTCGAATTCTGCCTCGATATCAGCAACTGGGTCGACGGTATCATCTGCGACTACAACTATGTATTTGACCCCAATATCAGGCTGAAACGGTATTTTTCCGAGGGAATATCGGGAGACTATCTGTTCCTTGTAGATGAGGCGCACAATCTCGTGCCCAGGGCGAGGGAGATGTACAGCGCGGTGGTGTATAAGGAGGACTTTCTTCTTATTAAAAAGATCGTGAAACCGAAGGACCAGAAGCTGGCCGGGCTTTTAGACCGGTGCAACAAGCAGCTGCTGGAGATGAAGCGGGAATGCGAGGGCTACACGATCCTGACGGATATCAAGCTGTTTATGACTGCCGTCATGTCGCTGTTCGGTGAGATGGAGAAATTCATGGACAGCTTTCCGGAATTCGAGGACCGTGATCTGGTGCTGGATTTTTACTTTGCGCTCCGGGATCTGCTGAACACCTATGACCGGGTGGATGAGAATTATCGGATCTATACGGAATTTTTATCGGATGGACGCTTTATGCTCCGGCTGTTCAATATGAATCCGGCGAAGAATTTGAAAGAGTGCCTGGATAAGGGTAACAGCACCGTGTTTTTTTCTGCCACATTGCTGCCTGTCCAGTATTACAAGGAGCTGCTGAGCGGGAATCAGGAGGAATACGCCGTGTACGCGGAATCCCCCTTCGACCGGGACAAACGGCTCCTGCTGGCGGCAAACGACGTTAGCAGCCGCTACACGAGAAGAAATGAGCGGGAATTCAAGAAGATCGTCGAGTATATCCGGAGGATTGTCTCGGCCCATGCGGGTAACTATATGGTATTTCTGCCGTCCTATCAGTATATGCGGGAGGTGGAACAGCTGCTTGCCGGGCTGGATGAGGGTGGGAAGGAGTTCGCATGGCTCGCCCAGTCGTCCCACATGACAGAACAGGAGCGGGAGGTTTTTCTGGAGGAGTTTAAAGAGGACAGGGAGGATTCCTTCGTGGGCCTGTGTGTGATGGGCGGCGTGTTTTCGGAGGGGATCGATTTAAAGGAAGGACGGCTCATCGGGGCGATTATCGTGGGGACGGGGCTTCCCATGGTGTGCACGGAGCAGGAGATACTTAAGGGATATTTCGATGAGAAGGAGCAGAAGGGCTTCGACTACGCGTATCAGTATCCCGGCATGAACAAGGTGATGCAGGCGGCCGGGCGGGTGATCCGAACCGTGTCCGATGAGGGCGTGATCGCCCTGCTGGATGACCGTTTTTTAAAACCGGACTATCAGGCACTGTTCCCCAGGGAATGGGATGGCTATTACGCCGTGAACTTAAACAGCGTGTCCGGGATTGTGACAGAATTCTGGGAAGAAAGGGAGAGACAAAGGCTATGATGAAACTGAGACTTCGGCCCTGCAAGAGGGAAGACGGCAGGGAAGTAATGAAATGGTTCTCCGATGAGAGGCAGATGCGCATGTGGTGCCGCGACGGATTTACCTTTCCGCTGACGGACGGGCAGATGGACGCCTATTACGCGGAGCTGGAGCGCGATCCCCGTGCATGGGGCTTTACGGCCCTGGATGAAGACGGGAAACCGGTCGGAAGCTTTAAGATGGCTGCGGCGGATTATGAGGCGGACAGCGTCCATATGGGATACATTGTCCTGGCGCCGGAGGTGAGAGGACGCGGCGTGGGGCAGCAGATGGTGTCCATGGCCGTAACGTACGCCGTGGAGCTTCTAGGTATGAAGCGGGTGACGCTCAAGGTATTCGACTGCAATCCAGGCGCGAAGCACTGCTACGAAAAGGTGGGATTCCGGGAAGAGGAGTATCGAAAGGAAGACTTTCCTTACCGGGAGGAGATGTGGGGGAATTCTCTGATGGCATACAACCGGCGCTGACCGGGCGGTCCCTGCCGAAGCGTGTGTGAAAATCACTTTCCGACACGCTCCGCCGGGGCGCTTACATCATGTCCATAAACTGTTTGGAAGCCTGGGAAACGGGAAGGCTTTCATTATAGGCGACGATCATCTGGCGTGCGGGCATCTTTTCCGTGAGCTTGACGATGAATAAGTCTTTGTCATTTTCCGGGATGCAGAAATCGGGAACAAAGGCGATTCCCAGGCCGATTCGTGCCAGATCGATCAGCAGATCGTTGCTGCTCAGCTCGATCTCCGGAACCAGGTCCAGCTGTTCCCGCTGGAACATATGGTGCAGGAATTCGCTGGTGGTGCTCTTCCTGTCCAGCATCAGGATGGGGTATGTCTGCAGCTTTTGCAGGCTGACCGTCTCGCCCTTCAGCGGGAAATACTCCTGATTGGCGACGAAGACGTCGTGAAATTCATTGATCACCCGGACGTTCTGTGAATTGGAGAGGCCCGAGTTAGGATAGTTGGTGATGATGAAATCAACCTGTCCGTTCTCCAGTAAGTGGGCGCACTCGATGGAGGTCTGGTTGGTGACTTTTATATGAACATTGGGGTAAGCCTTGTGGAAGCGGTTTAAGTACGGAATCAGGTAGTAACGGCAGATGGTATCGCTGGCGCCGATGCGCAGCTGGCCGCCGTTTAGGGTGTTGGCCTCCAGAAGCTGATTTTCCCCTTTTTGAATCAAATTGATGGCGGGTTCCACGTGTTTTAAGAGAATCTCGCCTTCCGGGGTAAGTTGGACTTTTTTTGTGCTCCGGATGAAGAGCGTCTGATTCAGCTTTTTCTCCAGCACTTTGATGGACTGGCTGACCGCCGACTGTGAAATAAACAGCTGTTTCGACGCTTCGGAGAAGCTCAGTGTGGCAGCAACATGGTAAAATACTTTATACAATTCATAATTAATATCCATTATTAGTCCTCCTTATAAATCTAAGGACATTCTATCACGAATGCGATGGATTTGTAAAGGAAATTGACAAAAATACCAGATTATGGTAACTTGGTGTAACAGTTCAGACGGCGGAAAAATCAGTGCAAAGGCGGGCGTTAAGCTTGCTTATAAGACCGTTTTTGCACTGATTTTTACATCGGATGGATATCCGATGCTTCTTGGCCGGTTTATCGGTCAAGAAGATGAGCTGTCTGAACTGTTACAACTTAGCAGTCAGAAGGAGAGTAAGATTTATGCATGACGATTTTTATCAGATGTACCTGGAAGAAATGAAAGCGATCACTCCCTGTACGCAGGAGGAGAACACGCAGCTGTTAAATGATGCCGCGGCCGGGAATGAGGGGGCGAGGAAGCGCCTCATCGAAGGGAATCTGGAAGCCGCCTTAACCTGTGCGAAAGCGTATGACGGAAAGGGAGTACTTTTGACGGACCTGGTCGCCGAGGCGAACATGGCGCTTACTATGGCCGTGACGGAATTCCTAACCAATCCGGGAGACGGTGATTTCGAGGGCTTTTTGACGGCGCGGATGAAGGAAGCACTTGATCTGGCTGTGGAGGAGGAAGAGTCCGCGGAGCAGACCGGAGAGGAACTGGCTGCCAGAGTCAACGTACTGCAGACTGTATCCCAGGCGCTTGCCAGGGAGCTGGGGCGTGAGGCTGCGGTGGAAGAGCTGGCGGATAAGATGAAGATGACTGTAGATGAAGTGAAGGACATCATGAAGATGGCCATGGATGCCATGAGCATGAATGCGGAAAACGCGGATCTGGAAGAACTGGCAGAAGTGGAAGGAATAGAAATTACCGAGGCTGCGGAGGATGAAGAGGAATGAAACTATATCTGATACGCCATGGACAGACGGACTGGAATATACAGGGAAAGATTCAGGGCAGTCACGACATACCCTTAAATGACACGGGAAGAGCCCAGGCGAAGCTTGTGGCGGAGGGGATGGACAGCCGGCCGGTGACAAAGATATTTTCCAGCACGCTGATGCGGGCGGTGGAGACGGCACGGATGATCGGCGACCGCCAGCAGGTGGAGACTTATCTGGTCCCGGGACTCATCGAGGTGGAATTCGGCAAATGGGAAGGCATGACCTGGGATGAGATAAAGGAACAGTATCCGGCAGAGTATGAGCGCTGGTCCATCAATCCGGTGGATGTGGCACCGCCCGGCGGTGAAACCCAGATGGAGGCCATGGAACGGGTAGCAGGGGCCATAGAAGCCGTCATGGAGATGACAAACGGCCGGGAAGATATCGCGGTCGTGTCCCACGGTGCGACCATGGCTTATATTGTCGCCTATTTAATGAGAAACCATCCGGAAGAAGCGGAGATTATAGTAGATAACGCCAGCATTACTACCGTGAATTACAATCCCATCACGCAGGATTATAGGCTGCTGGAGGTGAACGACACCGCGCATCTCTGTAAGAGGTAGCGGCACTCTGTACGTTTACCAGGGCACGGAATGGGATAATTGGATAAAGAGTATTGCAAACAGCATGGGAATCACCGCATATCCGGGGCTTACCTGGCCTCTCTGCAGCAGGACGTAGAGAGATCCTAAAAGGGTCAGCACGGTAAAGATCAGCGCGAGGGTTTTAAATGCTGTTTTTTTCATATTCATGGTGTGTTCCTTTCTTTTTCGGTTACGGGGAGTGTCTCACCGGAGAACTGGAGGGTGACGGCTTTGACTTCTTTATACTGTCTGCCAGCCAGCTTTTCCGGTTCCTCGTAGTCGTCTGTATTTGGAAAGATGACGGAATCGGAGTCAGTGTATGCCACAATACCGAGGGGGATTTTTTCATCTGTCCGGATGGGGGAAGACTCTGCCAGCCAGGAATCCGCAGTATTTTTATAATGGTTGGAACCGAGCATGACTTCGTACCGACCCTCCCCGCAGGAAAAGGTAATGGAGTCATCGGAAAACAGAATGGCGACGCGGTCTTCTTCCTGGCCGGACTGGCTGAAAACCGAGGAAGCGGCGGTTTCCCACTGCCCCTGTTCGTTCAGCGTTTCGACGGAAAAGAGAAGAGAAGAAATCCCGGGTTCCGTTTTATAATCATAGAATTTTACACTGCGTCCGGTCTCAATTAAGGCGACAGTCTGCTGTTCCTTTTCCGTCAGCTCAGCCTTCTGAATTGTCATGGCGCCGTCCTGTTTCCCGGAACATCCGGCTAACAGAAAAACAAGACTGAATGCCAGCGCAGTTCTTATGGATCGTTTTTTTTCCATAGAGATCTCCTTTTTTGTTTGTTTTTTCATTATATCATATTGGAACGGAGAAGTAATGGATATTTGTTATTTATGGAATATGTTCCCACTTTTTTACATATACTAAAAAAGAGTGATACAACCTATAACAGGAAAGAAAAGGAGCGTTTTCAATATGGCGAGAGGCGTAAGAAAATCACCGGTGGAAAAATTACAGGATCAGTTAAATGAGGTAAGAGAGAGCATCAAACAGTATGAGAACTGCCTCGTTACCTTAAAAGAAAAGGAAAAAGCATTAAACGAACAGATCGAACTGGAGGAGTTTAAAACAATCCGCGGCCTGCTCACAGAACAGGGGATCGGAATGGAAGAATTGAAAGAAATGCTGGAGTCGAATGTGACCGCAGTGGAAGAGCAGAGCGCGTAAAACGCCCTGCTTTTTTCTTTGCGTGAGGTCGAAAAATAGCTTGTATTCATTGTAAAACAATGAAAATTTGTGAATAAAATATCTACAGTTGACTTTTACAATTTCTCTATATTATGATAGGAACGTAGGAATTGTAAGTACTTACAAAAACAAAAAATAATCATGGTCATGGAGGATTGCGGAGATGAAAGAAGTAAGAGGAAATGTAATTGTCGGCCAGTCAGGCGGACCCACGGCGGTCATTAATTCCAGTCTTGCAGGTGTCTATAAGACAGCAAAGGACAGGGGAGCAAAAAAGGTTTTCGGGATGCTGCACGGTATTCAGGGACTGCTGGAAGAACGGTACGTGGATCTGTCGGAGCACATCAAAAATGATCTGGATATTGAACTGTTAAAGAGAACTCCCTCCGCCTATTTAGGCTCCTGCCGTTACAAACTGCCGGAGATCTGTGAAGACCAGGAGATCTATAAAAAGATCTTTTCCATTCTGGATAAACTGGAAGTGGAATACTTCTTCTATATCGGCGGCAATGACTCCATGGATACGATAAAAAAACTCTCCGATTACTCCATCTTAAACGGCAGCAGGATCCGGTTTATGGGCGTGCCGAAGACCATTGACAATGATTTAGCCGCGACGGACCATACGCCGGGATATGGCAGCGCCGCAAAATACATAGGTTCCATCACAAAGGAGGTAATCCGTGACGGCCTGGTGTACGACCAGCAGAACGTGACGCTTTTGGAAATCATGGGCCGCAACGCCGGCTGGCTCACAGGCGCGGCCGCCCTTGCCAAGTGTGAGGACTGCGAGGGGCCGGATATGATCTTTCTCCCTGAGATTCCCTTTGATGTGGAGAACTTCATGAAAAAGGTGGAAGAGCTGCACAAGCGGAAAAAATCCGTGGTGGTTGCGATTTCAGAGGGTGTGAAGATGGCGGATGGACGCTACGTCTGTGAGCTGACCGACACCATCGATTACGTGGATGCCTTTGGCCACAGGCAGCTGACCGGGACCGCACGTTATCTTGCCGAGAAGATTTCACGGGAAGTCGGATGCAAGACGAGGGCCATCGAGTTTAACTCCCTCCAGCGCTGCGCCTCCCATATCGTGTCACGGGTTGATATTACCGAGGCGTTCCAGGTGGGCGGCGCAGCCGTCAAAGCGGCGTTCGAAGGGGAGACAGGCAAGATGATTATCTTAAAGCGCGTCTCGGACGACCCGTATATCTGTGTGACCGATATCTACGACGTCCATAAGGTGGCAAATGTGGAGAAAAAGGTGCCGAGGGAGTGGATCAATGAGGCGGGCGACTACGTGACCGAGGAGTTCGTAAGCTATATCAAGCCGCTCATTCAGGCGGAGCTGACGCCGATCATGGTAGATGGGCTGCCAAGGCATCTGTATTACACAGACGTGGAACAAAAACAGTCCAGGTAGTCTTGTCCATTTTCCACAAAGCATGCTATAATAAAACAGATTATGGAAAATGCCGTTTGAGTGATGCGGCGGACGTAAGGAGAGGTGAAGACAGAAGTGAATGGGGAACGCATGACCGACGTAAGGATCGGTGAGTATCTCGCCTCAGATATCATGACGTGTGTCGGAAAAAAGAGCGCCGTTTATCTGAGAAAGTTCGAGCGGGTTCATGAGAAAGGCTGGAGCTTTAACTGGTGTGCGGCGCTGTTTACCGCGTTATGGTTTGCCTACCGCAAAATGTGGAAGGCAGCGGCGGCTGTTATGGGCTTCAATGTGATTTATACGATGGTGTTGTCCGTCCTGGAGAATACGATGTTGACGGCGGACAACGCGCTGGTGTTCATGAGTGCGGCGGCCGGTCTGTTTGTCCTGTCCATGATCGTGTTCGGGCTGCTGGGCGACTGGCTCTACTGCCGCCATATAAGCGTCGTTCTCGATGAACAGGGATGCCGTGGAAGACATGCTGTCCAGAAGGATGCACTCATGGATTCCCTTCAGAAAGCCGGAGGGACCAGTATAAAAGGGATGGTCATTCTGTGGGCAGCGAGCCTGGTGCTGCAGTGGGCGATCACCTGGCTGATTTCTTTCCTTCTATAGACTGTATAAATATAAGATGCAATAATTAATACCATAAGATATATTAATTTTTCTAATTGATATATCTTGTGGTATTATTATATCAACGAGAAGTAAAGGGTGCAGTGCGTCCCGATGAAACATAAAGATTGGAACTTAATGATATTTTCCAAGGAGGAAATTATGAGCGTAAGAAGAGTGTATGTAGAGAAGAAACCGGCCTATGCCGTAAAGGCCCATGAGCTTAAGGAGGAGATTGCCAGCTATCTTGGGATAGAAACCGTGACGGATGTACGTGTTCTGGTTCGCTATGACATCGAGAATTTATCCGAGGAGACTTATAAGACAGCGCTTGAGACAATTTTTTCCGAGCCGCCGGTGGACGAGGTCTACGAGGAGACATTTCCGAGAAATGAAAATGACGTGGTGTTTGCAGTGGAGTACCTGCCGGGCCAGTTCGATCAGAGGGCCGATTCTGCGGAGCAGTGTGTGAAGCTTTTGAAGGAAGACGAGGAGCCGGTGATCAAATCGGCCACGACCTATGTGATTTCCGGAACCGTGACAGAGGCAGAAGCTGCGGATATCAAGTCCTTCTGCATCAATCCGGTGGATTCCAGAGAAACGGATGAGACAAAGCCGGAGACGCTTTTAACCGTGTTTGAGACACCGGCCGACGTTATCATATTCGACGGGTTCCAGAACTTCCAAGAAGGCGTGTTAAAGGAGTTGTACGATTCCCTGAATCTTGCTATGACCTTTAAGGATTTTAAGCATATTCAGAACTATTTCAGGGACGAGGAGAAGAGAGACCCGTCCATGACGGAGATCCGCGTCCTGGATACGTACTGGTCCGATCACTGCCGCCATACCACATTCCAGACAGAATTGAAGGATGTGACATTTACAGAGGGCGATTACCGGGTTCCGATCGAAACGACGTACCAGAAGTACTTAGCCGACCGTGAGGTGGTGTTAAAGGGAAAGAGCGGCAAGTTCGTCTGTCTGATGGATCTGGCGCTGATGGCCATGAAGAAGCTGCGCATGGAGGGCAAACTGGATGATCTGGAAGTATCCGACGAGATCAACGCCTGCAGCATCGTGGTGCCTGTGGAAATCGATGGAAAAGAGGAGGAGTGGCTCGTCAATTTCAAGAATGAGACACATAACCATCCGACGGAGATTGAGCCGTTTGGCGGCGCTGCCACCTGTCTTGGCGGAGCTATCCGTGATCCGCTGTCCGGGCGTACGTATGTATACCAGGCTATGCGTGTGACAGGGGCTGCCGATCCGACAAAACCATTAAATGAGACGTTAAAGGGCAAGCTTCCTCAGAGAAAGATCGTGACCGGCGCGGCCAGCGGATACAGCTCCTACGGCAACCAGATCGGTCTTGCCACCGGATATGTAAAAGAAATTTACCATCCCAACTACGTGGCAAAGCGCATGGAGATCGGCGCCGTCATGGGTGCAGCTCCACGTAAAAATGTAATCCGCGAGACCTCTGATCCGGGTGATATCATCATTTTGCTGGGCGGGCGTACCGGACGTGACGGCTGCGGCGGCGCTACCGGTTCCTCCAAGGTACATACGGAGGCGTCCATCGAGACCTGCGGCGCCGAGGTCCAGAAGGGAAATGCGCCTACCGAGCGAAAGATTCAGAGACTGTTCCGCCGTGCGGAAGTCAGCAGCATCATTAAGAAATGCAACGATTTCGGCGCAGGCGGAGTATCCGTTGCCATCGGCGAGCTGGCTGACGGCTTACAGATTGATTTAGACAAGGTTCCGAAGAAGTATGCCGGTCTGGATGGAACAGAGATTGCCATCTCCGAGAGCCAGGAGCGTATGGCTGTCGTCATCGATCCGAAGGACGTAAAGCAGTTTTTAGCCTACGCTGCGGAGGAGAACTTAGAGGCCATCGAGGTTGCCGTGGTGACCGAGGAGCCGCGTCTGGTGATGAGCTGGAGAGGCAGAAATATCGTGGATATCAGCCGCGCGTTCCTGGATACGAACGGTGCTCATCAGGAGGCTTCCGTCGTAGTGGAGGTCCCGAACAGGGTAAGCGCTACCAGCTCCGGTTTGACAGAAGGAAAGGAAGGCAGAGCGTTTGACAGGAAGGAGATTTCCGATGTCCGGGGTGAGTGGATGAAGGTGCTTTCCGACTTAAATGTCTGCTCCCAGAAGGGGCTGGTGGAGATGTTCGACGGTTCCATCGGCGCGGGCAGCGTGTTCATGCCTTACGGCGGTAAATACCAGCTGACAGAGACGCAAGTAATGGTGGCGAAGCTTCCGGTACTTTCCGGAAAGACAGATACGGTGACGATGATGAGCTACGGCTTTGATCCGTATTTATCCAGCTGGAGCCCATATCACGGCGCTGTTTATGCGGTTGTTTCCTCTGTAGCCAAAATCGTGGCCGCAGGCGGTGACTATAAGAAGATCCGTTTTACCTTCCAGGAGTACTTCCGCCGGATGACGGAGGAGGCCTCCCGCTGGAGCCAGCCGTTCTCCGCTCTGCTTGGAGCATACGAGGCTCAGCTGGGCTTCGGACTTCCATCCATCGGCGGAAAGGACAGCATGTCCGGAACCTTTGGTGAGATTGACGTTCCGCCCACACTGGTATCCTTTGCCGTGGATATTGCCGATCAGAAGCACATCATCACTCCGGAGTTTAAGAAGGCAGGCAGTAAGATTGTTGTGTTCCATATAGAGAAAGACCAGTATGATCTGCCGGTTTATGAGCAGCTCATGGATGGGTATGAGAAGCTTTATCATGAGATTACTGCGGGCAGAGTCATTTCCGCGTATGCGGTGGAAGGCCATGGTTTGGCTGAATCCGTGGCAAAGATGGCGTTCGGCAATAAGCTGGGCGTTAAGATCGAGCACAATGTGGACCCGAGAGATTTCTTCGCTCCGGACTGGGGCTCCATCGTCTGCGAGGTTCCGGACGGTAAAGTGGGTGAGCTGTCTATTTCCTACACAGTAATCGGCGAAGTTACGGACCGCGGAGTCCTGGAATACGGCAGCGCGGCCATCACCATGGACGAGGCGCAAAACGCATGGACAGAGACTCTGGAAAATGTGTTCCCGACCAGATCGGGTGTGGCAGATACGCCTGTGACGGAAGCGCTCTACGATACAAAGGACATCTATGTCTGCAGGAATAAGGTTGCAAAACCGAACGTATTTATTCCGGTATTCCCAGGTACCAACTGCGAGTACGACAGCCGAAAGGCATTTGAGCGGGCCGGTGCAAATGTGGTGACAAAGGTATTTAAGAATATGAGTGCCGATGACATCAGAGAGTCCGTGGAGGCGTACAGAGAAGAGATCGCAAAAGCCCAGATCGTCATGTTCCCGGGCGGCTTCTCCGCTGGCGACGAGCCGGAGGGGTCCGCGAAATTCTTCGCAACCGTATTCCGCAACGCGGTGATCAGGGAAGAGATCGAAAAGCTGTTAAATGAGCGCGACGGCCTGATGTTAGGCATCTGCAACGGCTTCCAGGCGCTGATCAAGCTGGGTTTGGTGCCGGAAGGAACCATCACGGCGCAGAGAAATGATTCTCCGACTCTGGCTATGAACACCATCGGACGCCACATTTCCAAGATGGTTTATACGAAAGTAGTGACGAACAAGTCTCCGTGGTTACAGGGAGCCGAGCTTGGCGGCGTATACTGCAATCCGGTATCTCACGGCGAGGGCCGTTTTGTGGCCAATGATGATTGGATTAAAAAGCTGTTCGAGAACGGCCAGGTAGCGACGCAGTACGTGGACGAGAACGGGAATCCGACGATGGACGAGTTCTGGAACCCGAACGGTTCCTATATGGCGATCGAGGGCATCACAAGCCCGGATGGCAGAATTTTGGGCAAGATGGCTCACTCCGAGAGACGGGGGGAGGCAGTTGCCATGAATATTTATGGGGAGCAGGATTTGAAGATATTCGAATCCGGTGTGAAGTATTTTAAATAAGAGAATAACAGGAATGGGAGCAGAAAAATGGCTGACAGCGATTTTTCTGCTCCTGTTTTGCTTTACATTTAAAAAACAATTCGCTATACTAAAGATAAATGTTCGACTTGCCGCAGCTATTACCACAAGTAATAGTAAGGAGAACAAAAATGAGTACAAAAAAACCAAATATTGTTTTTATATTATCTGACGATCAGGGAGCATGGGCCATGGGCTGCTCCGGCAATGAGGAGATTATCACACCGAACCTGGATAAGCTGGCAGCGGAAGGCATGCGTTTCGAGAACTTCTTCTGCGCATCGCCGGTATGCTCTCCGGCGCGGGCGTCACTTCTGACGGGGAGAATTCCGTCTCAGCACGGCGTTCACGACTGGATTCGCGACGATAATAAAAAGCAGGAGGATATAGAATATCTTGCAGGTCAGACTGCCTATACCGACATCCTGGCACAGGAAGGATACGTGTGCGGCCTGTCCGGCAAATGGCACCTGGGGAAGAGTTCTGTACCTCAAAAGAGTTTTACACACTGGTTTGCGCACAAATCTGGCGGAGGCCCTTATTATGGTGCTCCTTTTTACAGAGAGGGCCGTCTGGTCTATGAACCTGGTTATGTCACGGATGTCATCACGGATGATGCCATTTCTTTTCTGAAAGAGCATGCGGGAAAGCAGCCTTTCTATCTTCATGTGGGCTATACGGCGCCTCATGCGCCCTGGCTTAACAACCATCCGAAAGAATACACTGATTTATATGAGAATTGCCGTTTTTTGTCCTGTCCCATGGAGAAAGAGCATCCCGACAGTATTTATCTGACGAAGGAAGTCTTACAGGACTTGCGGGCGAATCAGATCGGATATTATGCCGCTGCTACCGCCATGGACTATAATATTGGACGAATCCTGGAGCAGCTTGATGAACTGGGGATCCGGGAAGAGACCCTGGTGATCTTTGGCAGCGATAATGGGTTCAGCTGCGGCCATCACGGCTTCTGGGGAAAGGGAAACGGTACCTTCCCAATTAATATGTACGAATCTTCCGTTAAGGTTCCGATGATTATGAGCCAGCCAGGGGGGATCGAGCCGGGGACGGTGAATTCCTCGCTTCTGTCTGCATATGACTTTATGCCGACACTGCTCGATTATGTTGGTATCGAGGGAAAAAGTGGGGAGAAGCTTCCGGGGAAAAGCTTCCTTCCGGCGCTGCTGGGGCAGGAATTTCATCAGGGAGAATCCATTGTGGTGATGGATGAGTACGGTCCCAACCGTATGATCCGCGGGACCAGATATAAGTTTATAAAACGGTATCCTTACGGCCCCAATGAGCTGTACGATCTGCAGGAGGATCCGGGAGAGCGGAGAAACCTGCTTCTGGCGGGGAACGAGAAGGATGAGGAGATCGGAAGAACGATGAATTACCAGCTGGAACAGTGGTTTATCAATTACGTCAATCCGGAAATCGACGGGGCTAAGGAGCCCGTGTTCGGCTCCGGCCAGATCGGCCTTGCCGGGCTCTGGAGCAAGGGGGAGGTATCCCACAGCTGCGACGATTACATCAAAGAAAAGTTAAAAGAATGAGCGGGTGAGCGAGATAAAAAAGTATTGGGAGAAGTTTAAACAGGCATCCGGGAAACTGAAGACTCAGTTGTATTTAGGATACGGCGTTACCTTTGCCGTCCTTTCCATCCTGATTATCAGCTTTCTGTTTCTGGGAGTAAAACAGCTGATGATGGATCAGATCGGCCAGAGCCGTCTGGATGTATTAAAACAGATTTCAGAGCGTTCCAACACCATAAAAAACAGCACCATCACCATATCCAATCTGTACCGGTATGATGAAGAGGTGCAGAGATGCTTAAATGAGAACGGCCTCTCGGAGGATGAGATGGAGCAGGCCGGACGCTACTTAGACGGGGTGAAGGAGAACTACGACAGGGTATTTCACGATGTGGGGGTGGCCTACGACGTGGTGATCCTGGGAGATAATGGATTCCGTTACGCCTCCAGAGGGCGGGACCACTACGATTTTGACGGGCTGGAGAGCCAGCTCTGGTATAAGCGGAGCTACGACGCGGAAAATGATATCGTGTTTATCAGCAGCTTCCGGGAGAAGTTTGATTTATCGAGCAGGGAAGAGCGGTACGTATTCGCAGCCTTTCGCCGGGTGGCCGGAACGGAAGGCGGGGAAACGGGAACGATTCTCGTCAATGTGGATGAAAAATATCTGGAAGACTTATACGGAACGGCCGAAGACCGGAGCAACCTCTATATTTTCGATAAGAAGGGCAACATTGTCTCCAGCCGGGAGAAATCCCTGCTTGGAAAGAACTTTATCGGAGTTGATAATTTCAGACGGCTTTACGGGGAGAATGAGTACCACATTATCAAAAAGCTGGGACAGGACTATCTGCTGTCCAACTATTATGATCCCCAGACCGGCTGGACGATTGTGGAAGAGATGCCGTGTGCCGTTATACTGCAGCCTTTAAACCAGGCGCTGGTGCTTCTCCTGGCGATTGTAAGCGGCTGTCTTCTGGCCGGGACGGGAGCGGCCTGCTATATGTCGGAACGGATATCGAAGCCGATCCTGAAGCTCTGCCGCCTGATGGACCGGGTGAAGCAGGGGGATTTTGATGTGATCAGCGACATCCGGGGATACGAGGAGGTCAATCAGCTGAAGGATAGCTTTAACGAGATGGCGGCTGAGATTAAGAAGCTTTTGGAGGACATTCGGGACAATGAGATGCAGAAGCGCAAGTCAGAGATGGATTTCTTAAGAGCGCAGATCAATCCGCATTTCCTCTATAATACGCTGTTTTCAATCCAGTGCATGATCGAACTGAAAAAGAATGACCAGGCAGTTCTGATGATGGCGGCCTTTACCGACCTTCTGAAGAAGACGCTGTCTGTGGACACGGATTTCATCACCCTGAAGGAGGAGTTTGAAAGCACGGAAAAATACCTGGTGCTGCAGCAGATCCGGTATGGGGACAAGATTCATTATGAATGTGAGATGGGGGCGGAGACGGAGCGGTGCCTCGTTCCTGCGCTGATCATACAGCCGATTGTAGAGAATGCCATCTTTCATGGAATCGAGGCAAAGGAGGAGGCGGGGCTTATTATCGTGGAATCCGTTGTGTCGGAGGGAGCCCTGCTGATCACCGTCTCCGATGACGGCGTGGGGCTTGACGAGAAGGAGCTTGCCCGGATGACGGCGCAGTTTGGTGAACGGGAATACCAGTCCGGAAGATCCATCGGAATTCTCAATGTGTTAAACCGGATCAAGATTAATTTTGGAGAAGAGTACGGGCTAACGTTGGAAAGCGAGCCGGGAATCGGCACCTCGGTTACCATGAGGCTTCCCGTAGTGCTTAAGGAGATGCAAGGGGTAAATCATGAAAATACTGATAGTAGATGACGAGAGAATGATATGCGAGTGGCTTCAGTTCTGTATCGGGCAGAACCCAGAGTGCCAGCTGACCGGCTGCGCCCATAACGGAGAGCAGGCACTCGCCCTGTTTCAGGAAAATGAACCGGACGTGGTTTTTACGGATATCAAGATGCCGGTTATGGGAGGTCTTGAGCTTTTAAAGCGGATTAAGGAGATTTCTCCGGAGACGGTTGTGGTCCTTTTGACCGCCTTTGCCGAATTCGATCTGGCCAGGGAGGCCATACGGCAGGGCGGAGACGACTACCTGCTTAAGACGGAGATGAACAACCAGTCGTTTAAGGAGGTTCTGGAACGGTTAAAAAAACGGGTGACTAAGCACGAGGTATCCAGAGGCGGGGCAGAGACGGAGAGCACCGGCCGCCAGCATTCCATTATCGGCGATATTTTACGGGAGGGAAGGACTCTGGGGGAAGAGGATGTAAAGAAACTTAGAGAATGCAATATCCGGTGGCGTGATGAGGGGTTGTTTGCCGTGGCTGTGTGGAAAAAAGAGGTGCTGGAGGAATTCATCCTTCCGGAGAATCCGGAGGTTCACCATGTGGTGGGATTCGAATACGACAGGCTTACGTACGTGATTGTGGGGAATCTGGAGCGGGACAGGACGGAACTGCAGAAAATCCAGCTGCTGCAAGAGTATGGGACAGCTATTGTACAGAAAAACCGTTGTATGGCGGGAATCAGCACGGTGACGGGCAGTCTGGCCCATGTGGCGGACGCGATTATCGAGGCAGCCTGCAGCTTAAGCCGCGGTTATTATATGGAAAAAGAGAAGGTCTGGCCGGCGGAGATGGCGGGAAGCGAGATTCGCAGCCTCGTGAAGCGCTGGGAGAGCGGATACCGGAAGATGCGGCGCGAGCTCTACGAGGTGTCTGGCCAGGAATTCTACCAGACCATGGAGGCGGTGCTGGACCATGCGAAGCAGGAGGGTGTATTTCCAGTCTGCATGTTTGCTGCTTTCTGCTGCGACGCCATGGAGATGGCCTATATGCGCTTTGCCGGCGAGGATGCAAAGCTGATGCACCACATGCTTCTGGAGGAGAAGCGGGCGGTAACCGAGTCTGTCAGCTATGCGGAAAGCTGTGGAAAGGTGAGGGAATTTATCCGGAACGCGCTGGCCTATCAGGAGATGGATGAGAGAAATCTGTCAAAGGGGGTGGCTGCAGCTGTGGACTACGTGAGACATCATTACAGCGAACCGATCAGCCTGGAGAGTGTGTCCAGGGAGGTTCATTTAAATACGGAGTATTTGTCGAGAATTTTTAAGGAGGAGACAGGCTGTACCTACAGCGCATTTCTCTCTGAGACAAGGCTTCAGAAGGCGGCTTATCTGCTGTCCCATACGCCGGAGCGCGTCCAGAAGATCGCGGAATCGGTGGGATATCCGAATGTCAGTTATTTCTCGACGACTTTTAAGAAACGCTACGGGGTCAATCCCTATGAATACAGGAGAGGAGAAGAAAAAGATGCGGGTAATCATGGTAATGTTTGATTCATTGAACCGGAATATGCTGAATCCTTATGGAGGGAACCTGGCGGCCACGCCCAACTTCAACAGGCTGGCGGAGCATTCCGTCACATTTGACAACTGCTACGCGGGGAGTCTTCCCTGTATGCCGGCCAGGCGGGAGCTTCACACGGGGCGGTATAATTTTCTGCACCGGAGCTGGGGGCCGCTGGAACCATTCGATGATTCCATGCCGGAGATTTTAAATCACAGCGGAATACATTCCCATATGGTGACGGACCATTACCACTATTTTGAGGATGGGGGCGCCACCTACCATACGAGATACCGGACGTGGGAAGGCTTTCGGGGGCAGGAGGGGGATGCCTGGAAGGGCGTTGTTTCCCCGGATCAGATTCCGGAAGGATACAGAAACCGTTGTGACGGGGTGGCAGATAACTGGGAACACAATTGGGTTCCACAGGATTTTGTCAACCGTTCTTATATGGAAACCGAGGAAAAACAGCCGCAGAGCCTGACGTTTGAAGCCGGATGCAGTTTTATCCGGACAAATCACGGGGCGGATCAGTGGTATTTACAGATTGAGACCTTCGACCCTCATGAGCCGTTTTTCTCCCAGGAAAAGTTTAAGAAGCTGTTTTCGGATCCCTATAACGGCGGCGTCTATGACTGGCCGGATTACCGGAAGGTGGATGAGCGGGACACGCCGGAAGAGATTCTTCACCTGAGGGCGGAATACGCGGCGCTGCTGACCATGTGTGACGAGAAGCTGGGAGAGGTGCTGGACCTGCTGGATGAGTACGGCATGTGGAAGGATACCATGGTTATTGTAAACACGGATCATGGATTTCTGCTGGCTGAGCACGGTCAGTGGGCCAAATGCCACTGCCCTTTCTATAATGAAGTGGCCAGAATTCCGCTGTTTATCTGGGATCCGGTGACGGGGGCCAGGGGAATTCACGCGGACAGCCTGGTTCAGACCATCGATCTGCCGGCGACGATTCTCGCTCAGTTCGGGCTCCGGCTGCCGGAGGACATGGAGGGAGTTCCGCTCCAGCCGGTGCTTGCAGACGGCGGGAAAGCGGTGAGAAAAGCGGCGCTGTATGGCATTTTCGGAGGGCAGATCAACTGTACCGACGGGAGATATGTCTATATGAGGAGTCCTGTGGATACAGATACCGGGATTTATCAGTACACGCTGATGCCGACCCGCCATGGCGGCCGCAGAGCGTTTATCGAAAACGGGGAACTGGAGAAGATGACGCTGTCAGGAGGTCTGTCCTTTACCAAGGGGCTTCCGGTCTTAAGAATTCCATATGAGAAGGAAACAGGCCAGGCGAAGTACGATACCATGCTGTTTGATCTGGAGAATGATCCCGGCCAGGAGAATCCGATACACGATGAAGAGGCAGAGCGGTATATGGCAGCGCTCATGGCGGAACGGATGAAGGAAAACGGCTGCCCGGAGGAAATTTTTATGAGATACGGCTTAAAAAAGTAAAACCTTGCATTTTATGGAAGGAATCTATATAATGGTCGTATCAGCAAAAAAATGGAGGCAGATTATGAAGCACGATTTTAAAAAGATAGAACCCAAATGGCAGAAAAAATGGGACGAGGCCGGTATCTTTCAGGCTGTGGACAACGACGAGAGACCGAAATTTTACGGTCTGGTAGAATTTCCGTACCCGAGCGGAGCCGGTATGCACGTCGGCCACATCAAGGCGTACTCAAGCCTGGAAGTCATTTCGAGAAAGCGCAGGATGGAGGGATATAATGTCTTATTCCCAATTGGATTCGACGCCTTTGGACTCCCGACAGAGAACTACGCGATCAAGACAGGCGTGCACCCGAGAAAGATTACAGATGACAACATTGCCAGATTTTCCAATCAGCTGAAAAAAGTGGGATTCTCCTTCGACTGGTCGAGAGTTGTCGACACGACGGATGAAGATTATTATAAATGGACCCAGTGGATTTTCTTAAAGATGTTTGAAAAGGGCCTCGTGTTCCGTGACACGGCTCTTGTCAACTACTGTCCTTCCTGTAAGGTCGTTTTATCCAATGAGGACAGCCAGGGCGGAAAGTGCGATATCTGCCACAGCGACATCGTTCAGAAGTCTAAATCGGTGTGGTTCTTAAGAATCACGGAGTACGCGGACAAGCTCTTAAATGGCCTGGATACCGTGGATTACCTGCCGAATATCAAGCAGCAGCAGGTAAACTGGATCGGCAAGTCGGAAGGCGCATTCGTGGATTTCAGCCTTGCAGACAAGGACGAATCCTTCCGCATCTATACGACACGTCCGGACACGCTGTTTGGCGTCACCTTCATGGTCATTGCGCCGGAGCATCCGATGATCGACAAGTACGCGGATGAGATCGCCAATATGGAGGCGATTAAGGCGTACAGAGAAGAGTGTGCGAAGAAGACGGAGTTCGAGCGTACCCAGCTGGTAAAAGAGAAGACGGGAGTCTGTATCGATGGACTAAACGCGGTTCATCCGCTGACCGGCAAGAAGATTCCGATCTATATTGCGGACTATGTTATGATGGGATACGGCACCGGTGCGATTATGGCTGTACCGGCCCATGACGACCGTGACTATGAATTTGCCAGGAAGTTCGGCATCGACATCGTGCAGGTAATCGAGGGCGGCGATATTACCGAGGCCGCGTACGCCGGCGACGGCAAGATGATCAATTCCGATTTCTTAAATGGCCTGACGAATAAAAAGGACTCCATCGCCTGCATGGTGAAGGAGCTGGAGAAGCTGGGTGTCGGTGAAGCCGGTGTTCAGTATAAGATGAAGGACTGGGCGTTTAACCGTCAGAGATACTGGGGAGAGCCTATTCCGATCGTTCACTGCCCTGACTGCGGCGTCGTTCCGGTTCCTTATGAGGAACTGCCGCTCTGCCTGCCGAAGGTGGATAATTTCGAGCCGGGTCAGGAGGGAGAGTCGCCGCTTGCCGGAATCGAATCCTTCGTAAACTGCACCTGCCCGAAATGTAAGGGAGCCGCGAAGCGTGAGACGGATACCATGCCTCAGTGGGCCGGATCTTCCTGGTACTTCTTAAGATATATCGACCCTCATAATCAGGAAGCGCTGGCTGATCCTGAGAAATTAAAATACTGGATGCCTGTTGACTGGTACAACGGAGGCATGGAGCACGTAACACGCCATATGATCTATTCCCGTTTCTGGCACCATTTCCTGTACGATATGGGAGTGGTGAACACGGAAGAGCCTTATGCGAAGCGTACCGCTCAGGGCCTGATCCTCGGTCCGGATGGGGACAAGATGAGCAAATCCAAGGGCAATGTCGTGGATCCGCTGGACGTTGTGGAAGAGTTCGGTGCGGACGTTCTGCGTACGTATGTCCTGTTCATGGGCGATTACGGCGCGGCCACACCGTGGAGCGACAGCTCCGTAAAGGGCTGTAAGCGTTTCCTGGAGCGTGTTGCCGGACTGTGTGAGATGGCCAGCGGAGAGGGCGTGACACCGGAACTGGAGACTGCGTTCCACAAGACGATCAAGAAGGTGTCGAACGACCTGGAGGAAATGAAGTTTAACACAGCGATAGCTGCACTCATGGGCCTGCTGAACGACATTTATGCGAAGGGGCAGATCACCAAGGACGAGCTTATCATCTATATCAAGCTGTTATGCCCGATCGCTCCGCATGTGTGCGAGGAGATCTGGGAAAGCCTGGGCGGAACGGGATTCCTCTCCATGGCGAAATGGCCGGTATACGACGAGGCAAAGACCATGGATTCAACCGTGGAAGTCGGCGTGCAGGTGAACGGAAAGCTCAGAAGCGTGGTGGCACTGCCTGCAAACTGTGATAAGGAAGAGGCATTTGCCATTGCGGTGAAGGACGAGAAGATTGTGCCGCTGCTGGAAGGAAAGACGATAGTTAAAGAGATTTACGTTCCTAACAAGATCGTGAATCTGGTTGTGAAATAAATAAAAGTAATATCCATTCACAGAAAAACGGGTAAAGAATGTCATTCTCTTTACCCGTTTTTCTGTGCCTCGCGTAAAAAGTCAAAATATAGAAACAAAAGTAAGAATTTAAAAAGTGATTTTCGGTCCGTATGCTCGTTTGATCTGAAATGCAAAAGAAAAGTAAAATAATAGAAAAATCAGCCCCTGGCAGCCGGGCTATAATGGGCTCATAAGAGGAAAACACGGATAACTTATGAGTTGGTTGCGGCAAGTCGAGTGTTCATGTGTTTTCCAATTGACAGTAAGGACCTATTATAACGAGTCGCTGTACTAAGCTCGTGAAATACCAGGAGGAATCGATATGAGACAATGGAAAAAAGTATTACGTTCAACTATGGCCCTCGGCCTTGCACTTGCACTGACAGCCTGTGGAAGCGCGGGCAGCAGCCAGAGCAGCACTGCTGTAGGAAAGGATGCAAAGGTGGAGGCGTCAGGGGATCTGCCAGTGCTTCGTGTGGCAATGATGCCGTTTATCACAAGCCTTCCGACAGAGTACATCAGGAAAAATAAGCTGGACGAAAAGGCCGGATTTAAAATGGATACCATCATGTTTGCAACAGGTGCTCCCATGAATGAGGCGCTGGCCGCCGACTTGTGGGATGTGGGCTCCATGGGCGCCGCGGCCGTCACCGGTGTGGCAAACTATGACATGATGATTATCGGGGAAGTCCTGGAGTCGACAGACGGCCTGGGAGTCTTCGTAAAACCGGATTCACCGGCAGCGCAGGAAAAAGGCTACAATCCATCGTATCCCAATGTCCTTGGAAGCCCGGAGACGGTGAAGGGAATGACGATTCTTCTTCCGATCGGCACGGCTCAGCATTTTACCACATTAAAATGGCTGGAAAAACTGGGACTGGGTATCACCGATGTGAATATTGTAAATATGGATACGGCACAGGCTTACCAGGCACTTTTAGCAAACCAGTGTGACGCGGTAGCCTTAAATGTACCGACGTTCTTTGAAGCCGTGAATGACGGCATGGTACAGGTAGGAAATCTCGCCGATTTAGGAACCCGCTACGTGGACATGGTTGTAGGCAATCGAAAAGCAGTGGAAGGAAAATCGGAGCTGGTTCAGAAATATATGGACTGTGTTGTGGAAGCCTGCAAGGCGTTAAATGAAGATCCCGACATGGCGGCTGATCTGATGGTGGATTTCTTAAAGGATGCGGGAGCAGAGGCCAGCAGGGAGAGCTGTGTCAGCGACTTGGGACGTGTGCAGTTTATCACCGCGGCTGACTGGAAAGACCGTACTTTAGGCAATTTCGCAAGGGAACTGGGAGAATTCTACATAGGCTTAGGACAGCTGGAACCGGAGCTGATGGACAAGTTTGACAGCAACATCGATCCGGAGTTTGTCAAAGGGGTAAATTAGAGAAAGTGAGGGAACGCAGATGAAAGAAATTGCTGCAAAGTATAAGTACCGGATTCTGTCGGTGTGCTCGGTTATCACCGTCCTGTTTATCTGGGAAATGGCAACCGATATTCTGCATCTGATTTCTCCCATGATGCTTCCAAGCCCGGCAAAGGTACTGGACACGTTTATCTACAAGCTGACAGGAGGGGTCAATCCAGATGGAGCGACCCTTCTCCAGCATATCGCGGCCAGTATGAAGATTGCTCTTGGAGGATACGTGGTGGGAGTGTTGATCGGAGTGCCGCTGGGAATTGCCATGGCCTGGAGCCGTAAATTCGAGATGTTTGCCAAACCGCTGTTCGATGTAATCCGGCCGATTCCGGCGCTTGCGTGGATTCCGCTGATGATTCTCTGGCTGGGAATCGGTTACTGGTCAAAGGTAGGAATTATCTTTTTTGCGGCGTTTATCAGCGCAACCATTAACTCCTACGCCGGAATCAAGAGAACGAGCCAGGTTCATTTATGGGTAGCCAGGACGTTCGGTGCATCCAACAGACAGATGCTGTTTAAGGTTGCAATACCGACGGCTCTTCCCATGATTTTTACCGGCTTAAGGCTGGCACTCGGTTCTTCCTGGGTAGCTCTGGTGGCAGCTGAGCTCTTAGCAGCGACGAGAGGGTTAGGCTACATGATTCAGGTGGCAAGAATGCTGGGACGCCCCGATGTCATCATCGTGGGAATGATCACCATCGGTGTGATTGGTTATCTGCTTTCCTTTATCCTGGAAAAGCTGCAGAATAAATTCGTCAAGGGAGGAAAATAGAATGGAAAGCGCATCCAACCGTTTTTTAAAGAAAAATATGGCCGCCGTCATGACGGTTGTGGCATTTGCATCCCTGCTTATCGTATGGGAAGCCGTGGCCCGGTTTACCAATGCAAAGATGTTTCTCCCTCCTGCATCGGAAATTCTGTGGAAATTCTTCGAGAGCTTTACGGTACCAATCGGAAGGCATACCATGCTGGTGCATATCGGCGTAAGCCTCTACCGCGTAGGTGTTGCATTCTTCTTTGCGACAATTGCCGGCATTGCGTTAGGCGTGTCCATGGGGTATTCGAAAACTGTGGAAGCCATCATCAAACCAATCTTTGAATTTATCCGCCCCATTCCGCCTCTGGCATGGATTCCCATGTCCATCCTGTGGTTCGGACTGGGCGATCAGAGTAAGTTTTTCATCATTTTCCTGGGCTGCTTCTGCTTCATTACGGTCAATACGTATGACGGAACGAAAAATGTGGACTCTGTCCTTTTAGGAGCCGCCAGAATGCTGGGAGCCTCGGAACGTCAGGTATTCTTCCGGGTAGTTCTGCCCTCGTCGATTCCTTACATTTTCGCAGGACTTCAGATCGCCATCACGGCAGGCTGGTCGGCCGTCGTCGGTGCGGAAATGGTGCGTTCGGATGAGGGCGTTGGCTGGCTCATCGTCATGGGAATGACAAACGGAAACACCGTTCAGATCATGGTAGGAATGCTGGCCATCGGCATTGTTGGATATGTTCTGGCAACGGCCATGGCAAAACTGGAAGGGAGGTTGTGCATATGGAATCAGCAGCAGGGACTGTAAATGAGGTGCTTCGGTGCGGCCACGTTTCTAAGGAGTTTGACAGTTACGATGGCTCCGGAAAGAACCACGTGCTGAGGGATGTTGACTTTTCTGTCCGTGAAAATGAATTCCTGGTGCTTTTCGGACCGGGACAGTGCGGGAAGACTACACTGCTCAATATTCTGGCAGGCCTCGACACCCCTACCTCCGGTGAGGTCATCGATCACGGCAAAAAAGTGGAAAAACCGGCGCCGGAACGCGGCGTTGTGTACCAGAAGACGGCGCTCTTTCCGTGGCTTACCGTTATGGGAAATGTAGAGTTTGGACCCAGGGTGCGTGGCTTAAGCAAGGACGAGCGGAAAAGAAAAGCGGACCATTATATCGACCTGGTTGGATTAAAGGGATTTGAAAAGAGCTATCCCTCCCAATTGTCCGGAGGCATGCGTCAGCGTGTTGGAATTGCCAGGGCCTACAGCAACAATCCCGACCTGATGCTCATGGATGAGCCCTTCGGCCATCTCGATGCTCAGACCCGTTATATGATGGAAGAAGAGCTGCAGAGGATCTGGCAGAAGGAAAAGCGCACGGTTATCTTTGTCACAAATAACATCGAGGAGGCCTTATTTCTGGCAGACCGGATTATTCTGATGACAAACTGTCCATCCACCATTAAGAAGGAATACATCATCGATATGCCGCATCCGAGAAGCTACGTGGACCCTGTATTTCTCCGCCTCCGCCAGGAGATTACGGAAAATATGGATAAATCGCTGTAAAGGAGGCGCTCATGGAAGAAAAAAGGGAAACAAAAGTAAAGGTAATGAATTTGACGAAGAAGTTCGATGATCTCCTCGTGCTGGATCATATCTCTTTCGATGTGAAGAAAGGGGAGTTCCTGTGTATTGTCGGTCCTACCGGCTGTGGCAAGACGACTTTTTTAAACAGCCTGACGAAGCTTTACCAGCCAACAAGCGGAGAGATCCTGATTAACAATGAGCCTGTGGATTTGAACAAACACAGCGTCGCATACATTTTTCAGGAGTATTCCACCATGCCATGGCTGACGGTGGAGGAGAATGTGCGGTTTGGTCTGGAGATTAAGCACACGGATCAGGAGACCACGGACCGAAAGGTAAACGAGTATTTAGAGGTGGTAGGCCTTACAAAATACCGGAAGTACTATCCGGATCAGCTCTCTGCCAGCATGCTGCAGAGGGTGGTAATCGCCAGGGCGTTTGCCACGGAGCCGGAGCTGCTGCTGATGGATGAGCCGTACGGACAGCTGGATATCGAACTGAGATTCAAGCTGGAGGACGAACTCTTAAATCTCTGGAAGAGGAACGGGACTACGGTTATCTTTATTACCCATAATATTGAAGAGGCGGTTTATTTAGGGGAGCGTATTCTGGTGCTTACCAATAAGCCTACCAGTATTAAGAAAGAGATTCGAAATGATCTGCCGATGCCGCGGGATATTGCGGCGAAGGATTTTGTGGATTTGAGAAATGAAGTGACGGATCTGATTAAGTGGTGGTAAATTCTAAAGGTGCATACCGGAGGAAGTATCTGCCGGAAGATCTGGCAGTCTGCTTAAAGAAACGCTGAGAGAAATAGGACGCCCGGAGAGGGCCGGGCCTCCTGCTGCTCTCAGCGTTTCTTTTTTTTCTGGCGGGACCTCTGAAATGTAGAATTTCATTTTTCTATTGACATTAAACCTTGTTGAACCCTTATAATGAGGGAAAGAAGGAGGCGAAAGACAATGACGATTAAGGATATGGAGCGGCAGGTGGGAGTTACGAAGGCGAACATCCGCTTTTACGAAAAAGAAGGGCTTTTGTCACCGGCACGCGGTGAGAATAATTACCGGGAATATACTGAGGAAGACAGGGAGGTGCTGGAGAAAATCAAGTATCTCCGGATGCTGGGAGTCACGGTTTCCGATATCCGGCAGTTTCAGCAGGGGAAGCGGTCTCTTTCACAGCTCCTTAAGGAGCGGGAATACCAGCTGAAAGAGGAGGAGGCCGCATTGAACCGGATGAAACTGGTGTGCCTGGAATTAAAGAAGAGGGACTGGGATTTTCAGACGCTCGATACGGGACTATTTGATCTGCAGATGAAGGTTTTAGAGAGGAGAGGGGCGGAACGTATGAAGAAAGACAGAACAGAACCTGTGATAAAGCTGAGACGGATTGTCTGGTTTTTTGCCATGTGCGGAATCGCGTCGCTGGTATTTTTCCCGGTGAACTCGGTCTTAAGAATACCGGTTTCCGAGACAGTCATAACCGTCTGGACACTGTCCGTCACTGTGCTGGCTCTGGCGGCCTCTGTATTGCAGGCTGCAGCAGCCGGACATGGGGAGGAGGAGACAGAAAAGAGAAAGCGGGGAGAGATGCTGGTGAAGCGCGCCGAAAACAGACGCCTGCGGTATGAAAAACAGATCGTGGGACTGAATCAGATCTGTCTCGCCAGCCTCTTCGTAATCCCATTCAACCGAATGCTGGAAATCCAATGGCCATTGTGGCTGACGGCCATCTGGTTCGTGCTTGTCTTTGGATCGGCCATAGCGGTAGTGGTGGTGAAAAATATATGAGCGAGGGGTGCTGGAAAGGAACCAGGTGCTTTTAATGAGCCGGCAGCAAAAAGGAACCGGCGTCCGCCAATATACATTGGCCGGACGCCGGTTCCTTTTTATTCCCGAGAGCATCGAGCTGGACGGACAAGCTTCCTTACTTCGTGTAATTATCAAAATATCCCTGAATGAAGATAATCGGTGTTCCCTTATCTCCGGAACCGGAGGTTAAGTCACATAAGGAACCGATTAAATCCGTTAAACGTCTTGGGGTGGTACCCTGGGAAGCCATATCGCCCACTAGATTGTCATCCTTTGTACGGATTCTCTCAGAGATGGCCTTCTTTAACTCCTCACCGCTTAAATCGGCGAAATCGTTATCTGCCAGGTATTTTAACTTAAGCTCGTTGGGCTGTCCTTCCAGACCTTCCGTGTAAGCCGGTGAAACGACCGGATCAGCAAGTTCCCAGATTTTTCCGACCGGATCCTTGAATGCGCCGTCGCCGTAGATCATCACTTCCACGTGCTTGCCGGTGCGCTCCATCATCATCTGATGAACTCTGTCAACGAATGGCTGGCAGTCGCGCGGGAACAGCTTGACAGTCTCTTCCGTTGCCTTGTTGGAACCGAGGAGTCCGTAGTTCTCATTGTATCCGCTTCCGTCGATGGACGCGGTCATGATGTCATCGAGACAGCAGACCTTTTTTGCTCCTGCAGCCAGAAGGCGGCGTTTGCTTCTCGCTCTGGTGTGGATGTCACAGCAGATCACGTTGTCCGTATACTTTAAGATGGTGCGGCAGTCATTGGCCAGAACGACCTCGACCTCTGCGCCCTGCTCTTTGATCACGTCCTTGTAGTACTCGATATAGTCAACACCGGTGAAGGTGTGCTTTTTATAGCCGAACAGCTCTCTGTATTTCTCTTCGCTCAGCACATCAGTCCATGGATTCACGCCCTTTGCATCCAGCTCATCCTCGTCGATTAAGTGGTTGCCGACTTCATCGGAAGGATAGGAGAGCATAAGCACGACCTTTTTCACGCCGCGGGCAATTCCCTTTAAGCAGATGGCGAAACGGTTACGGCTTAAAATCGGGAAAATAACTCCGACTGCCTCATCACCGAATTTCTCCTTTACATCCGCTGCGATGTTGTCGATGCTGGCGTAATTGCCCTGCGCTCTTGCAACGACGGCCTCCGTAACGGCAACGATATCTTTATTCTGAATCTCAAAGCCGTAGCGGCTGCTGGCGGCAGCATCTATAACGGAATCTACAACGATTTTTGCAAGGTCATCTCCTTCACGAATAATCGGTGCACGTACGCCTCTTGAAATTGTCCCTATCAAACGTTCTTCCATAGTCATCATTTCTCCTTATCATTATCTTTCGCATTTTCCCCTGTTTAGAAAAAGACTGCCTATCTATTATAAAAGAAAAATCATAAATATACAAACGTTTTTTAGCAAAATACGGTATTTTTTGTACTTTCTCCGGCCTGAAGCACGGTTTTGCAGTGGCGCGGCAGAGAAGACAGCAGAATTGTGTTAGAATTGGGAAGTATACTGCAAGAAATGTCAGACGCTCCGTATTATAATGACAATACATTTGAGACAACAGGAGGAAGACCATGGAAAGAAAATGGTGGCATGAGAAAATAGCCTATCAGATTTATCCCAAGAGCTTTAACGACGGCAATGGGGATGGAATCGGTGATTTGAGAGGAATTATAGAGAAACTCGATTATTTGAAGGAACTGGGTATTGATATTGTATGGATATCGCCGATCTACCAGTCTCCCTTTGTGGACCAGGGGTACGATATTTCCGATTATTATAAGATTGCCCCGGAGTTCGGCACCATGGAGGAGTTCGATGAGCTTCTGGCCGAGGCGAAGAAGAGAGGGATTGAGATCGTTATGGACCTGGTGATCAACCACTGCTCCGACCAGCATGAATGGTTTCAGAAGGCGCTTGCCGATCCATACGGCGAGTACGCGGACTATTTTTACTTTGAAAAGGGCAGGGACGGCGGCGCTCCCAGCAATTACCGGTCTTATTTCGGAGGAAGCGTCTGGGAGCCGGTTCCAGGCACCGACCTCTACTATCTGCACCTGTTTGCAAAGGAACAGCCGGATTTAAACTGGAATAATCCGAAGATGAAGGAAGAACTGTTTGCCATGATCCGCTGGTGGCTGGAAAAAGGGGTGGCCGGATTCCGGATCGACGCCATCATCAATATTAAAAAGGATCCGAATTTCCCGGATTTCCCGGCAGACGGTCCCGACGGGCTGGCTTCCTGCACCAAAATGGTGGAAGAGGTCGAGGGGGTCGGCGAGCTGCTGGAGGAGCTGCGGCAGAAGGCCTTCGATCCGTATCAGGCATTTACGGTTGCGGAAGTATTTAATATGAGGGAAGAGGAACTGAAGGAATTTGTGGGAGAAAATGGTCACTTTTCGACGATGTTCGATTTCTCTGCTCATCTGCTGACGGGAGGGGAACACGGCTGGTACGACGCAAAGCCAGTCAAATTCTCCGAATGGAAGAAGACCGTAATCGAATCCCAGCTGGAGGTTCAGAACGTGGGTTTTCTGGCCAATATCATCGAAAATCACGATGAGCCCCGCGGCGCGTCCACGTATCTGCCGGAGTATGCGATGAATCCCAGAGGCATCAAGATGCTGGCGGCTGTTAATATCCTTCTTCGCGGCCTTCCGTTTCTCTATCAGGGACAGGAGATCGGAATGAGAAACTGCCCCATGGATTCCATAGAAGATTACGACGATATCAACACGAAGGACCAGTACCGGACGGCTCTGGAGGCTGGCTGTACAGAGGAAGAGGCACTTGACGCCTGTATCCGTTACAGCCGCGACAACGCGAGGACACCGATGCAGTGGAGCCATGGGAAGGAAGCCGGATTTACGACGGGAAAGCCCTGGCTGAAGGTGAATCCCAATTATACGGAGATCAACGTGGAGGACCAGTTAAAAGACGAGGATTCAGTCCTTCATTTCTATAAAAAGCTGATTGCCCTTAGAAAATCGGAAGCGTACCGGGAGACGCTGATCTTTGGCAGATTCGTCCCGGCATTTGAGGCGGACGAGGATGTCTTTGCTTTCTATCGGGAAAGCGAGAGCGGAGAGCGGATATTTATCGCCGCCAATTTCGGAAAAGAAGAGAAGAGGTTTAAGCTTCCGGAGAAGAATTACACGGTTCTCCTGACGAATGATGACAGTGCTCCGGAGGGGACACTCAGTACCCTGGAGAATGACGGCACACTTTGTCTGAAGAGCTGCGGAGCAGTCGTTTTGCGGGAAGAAGCATAGTTTACCGGGAGCACCTGTTTCCGACCGTCCGAATTATGGAGGCCGGGCTGGTGCTCCCGGTTCTTTTCTTTATGCATACATGATTCTAATCGTTTTAAGTTCGGTTACCTAGTACAGCGTTGCGCAAGTTCCAGTGAATTCTGCACTCGCTATTCACGCCAGGGGCATCTCTGATGGTCTCAGACGAGATCCATATAATCCCGGTAGCCCTCTTTTTCCATCTCCTCATACGGAATGAAGCGAAGCGCCGCGCTGTTGATACAGTACCGCAGTCCGCCCCTGTCGATGGGGCCGTCGTCGAAGACATGGCCCAGGTGGCTGTCTCCCGCCCGGCTTCGGACTTCCGTCCGTTCCATGTGATGGCTTTGATCTTTGAGCTCCTGTACCGAAAGGGATTTGACGGGTCTCGAGAAGCTGGGCCAGCCGCATCCGGAGTCAAACTTATCAGAGGAGGAGAAGAGAGGTTCCCCCGTAACGATGTCCACGTACAGTCCGCGCTCGAAATGATTGAAATACTCATTCCGATAGGGGTGTTCTGTCGCCTGATTCTGTGTAACCTCAAATTGAAGCGGCGTCAGCCTGCTTTTCAGCTCTTCCGGAGAGGGGACCGTATAGCTGCGCTTTTTTCCAGGGCTTTCGACGGAATCGTGATCCCTGCGAAGCCGTTCCTCCTCGTTAAATACATCCGCTTTTCTGACGTCAATATGGCAGTAGCCGCCCGGATTCTTCTTTAAATAATCCTGATGATACTGCTCCGCGGGATAGAAATTGTCAAGCGGAAGCACCTCAGTTACGACCGGGACGGTATACTTTCTTTGCTGTCTGGAAATGGCGGCTAAGATGGGGTCCCGGTCCGCCGGATCTTCGTAATAGATTCCGGTGCGGTACTGGGTTCCGCGGTCGTTTCCCTGCCGGTTTAATATGGTAGGGTCGATGACTGCGAAATAAGCCTCCAGCAGAGTCGAAAGCTCCGTTTCCTCCGGCCGGTAAATGAGTTTAACCGTCTCCGCGGCGCCGGTAGTGCCGGTGCAGACCTGTTCGTAAGTGGGATATTCCACCAGGCTGTTTCCGTATCCGACCTCTGTTTCGCAGACGCCGTCCAGTCTGGACATGTATTCTTCCATGCCCCAGAAACAACCGCCTGCCAGGTAAATGGTTTTATGCTGATTCAAATCGGCAGCCTCCTTTCCGATGCTGTTTCTTACGATTCCCTGATCGGGCAGTCTTTATTCCCGCGAGCAACGAGCCAAACGGACACGCTGGCGCGTCCATTTGACTCCTGCAGGCAATACTACTCGGCATTCTGCTGTGCTTTCAACAGATCGCGGATTTCCGCCAGCAGTTCTTCCTGTGTCGGACCAGCCGGTGCAGCTTCTTCCTTTTTTTCTTCCTCGTGACGGAGACGGGAACTGATCATGGCTACCGCTTTGATCATAAAGAACATACAGGCGCCGATAATCAGGAAATCCAGAATATTCTGAAAGAAAAGCCCGTAACGGACGGCAGCTTCGGCCTTAATAATTTCGCCTGCCGCATCTTTTACAGCCGGGCTGAGAACAATTTTAAAGGTATCGAAATCAGCGCCTCCCGTGACTGCGCCCAAAAGCGGCATCAGAATATCATTTACCAGAGAGGTAACGATCTTACTGAACGCCCCGCCTATGATGACGCCGACCGCCATATCGATGATATTCCCTTTCAGAATAAACGCCTTGAATTCCTGCATGACTCCCTTTCCCTTACTCATGATTAAATCCTCCTTCTCTTTCGTGGAAAATCATCTGAGGAAAGGACGCCGGTTCGCGGCTGTTACTCCTTTAACGGCAGATACAGTTCGATGTAATAAACCGGCTGGCTGACGTCGGCCTCCTCCGACACAGCTGTCTGCATCTCATCGACCGCGCAGCTCAGCAGAAATCCGCCGTAGGCCGTACCTTCCAGCTTATATCCCTGATCTCTGGCCCAGCAGACCGCCTTCATGATGGAACGGGTGTCCGGAATGCGGCTGGCGGATGCGATAACCGTATAGACGCACCGCTCATGCTGAATAAAGAGGCGGCCGGATAACTGTTCCTCCAGTCCGATGATGGCAGCGGTATCTGCGGCGAATAAGTAGTATTCATCTACCTGGCCCGGCATGCCTTCCCTGAGTTGATATTCCTGATAGATATAGCATAAATCATGAACGGCCAGCTTGTCAATGAGACTCTCATCAACCTTATAATAGCGGCGGAGCGGACGTATGTCATAATCATTTAAAAAATCGTCAATATTCTTATAAAGCTGAGTAAGATACTTTAGATGGATTAAAGAACGCCGGTGCCGTTCCACTTCCCGTTCTTCCTCTGCTATTTTTTCCTGAATCATGGTATAATAAGAACCAAAGGAACTCTGATGAAGAATTCGGTTGATATCCTCAATGCTGAAGTTCAGCCTCCGGTAGAACATGATGTCGAGAAGCTTTCTCATATCCTCATAGCTGTAGCACCGGTAGCCGTTTTCCAGCTTCTGCGGAGTGATAATGCCTTTTTTTTCATAAAAACGGAGCGAGTCGCGGCTGATGCCCAGTCTTTTCGACACGTCTCCAATCGTATACTGCTTCATAATATGATCCCCTCTTCCATACCCTGATATTTTAGCACAAACAACACGGGAGGGGACCTTACAGTTTTCTGTCTACGTTTACAAAATTTTAACGAAGTTGTTCTTGTAAAAGGAAGACAAATGTGATATTATTACAATAATAGTAATTAATACTGATTTTGACAAATATAGGAAATGATAATATGAGAGTCGGAAAGGGGTATTCACATGGGTGAAACAAAAAAGAAACTGGTAAAATGTCTGGTATGCGGCGCGGTATTTGAAGATGGGGTAAGCGTATGTCCCGTATGCGGAGTGGGACCGGAGAACTTCGTCCCGTTTACGGAGGAGGAAAAGTCCTTCCACAGAGACACGGAAGAGATATTTCTGATTCTGGGAGGCGGCGCGGCGGGGTTAAACGCGGCAGAGGCCATACGAGAAAGGAATTCCACAGCCTCTATCGTGATGGCGACGAACGAGGAGATACTGCCCTACAGCCGCCCCATGCTGACGAAATCCATGCTGGGAGAGAACAACAGGGAACAGCTTCTGGTTCACGACGCACCGTGGTATGAGGAGAACCGGATTTTAACCCTGACAGGAAAGACGGCGGAGAAGATCGATCCGGAGGCCAGAGAAGTGACCTTTTCGGATGGAATCCGCTTAAAATATGACAAACTGGTTTATGCCCTGGGTTCGGAATGCTTTATTCCACCAATTCCAGGTCATGAGAAGCCGCAGGTTATAGCGATCCGGAGAATCACCGATACGGAAAAAGCAGGCGCCCTTCTTTCTCAGACGAAGCACGCCGTGGTAATCGGCGGTGGTGTTCTGGGACTGGAAGCAGCCTGGGAACTGAAAAAGGCGGGCCTGGAGGTGACGGTTCTGGAACTGGCACCGCAGCTGATGGGCCGACAGCTGGATGCGGGAGCCGGTGAATTCCTGAAGGATCTGATTCAGAATGTAGGAATCGCCATCCATTTAAATGTGAAGATTGAAGCGATCGAGGGAGAGACGGATGTGACGGGAGTGCGCCTGGGCGACGGCACCGTGATTCCGGCTGAGTTGGTGGTAGTATCTGCCGGTGTCCGTGCAAATGTCGGTGTGGCAAAAGACGCGGGAGCGGAGATCGGAAGAGCCGTCAAGGTCAACGCATTTATGGAGACCACCATTCCGTCCGTATACGCATGCGGAGACTGCGCCGAGTATGAGGGAATCAACTATGCGATCTGGCCGCAGGCGGTGGAGATGGGCAGGACAGCGGGCGCCAATGCGGCCGGCGACGGCCTTGTTTACCACACCGTACCCGCAGCACTTACCTTTAACGGTATGGAAACTTCCCTTTTTGCCGTGGGCGACGTGGGAAAGAATTCCGAAATTGAGTATACGGTGAAGCACGAGGAAGACCCGGAAAAGAAGATATATAAGACCCGGTATTATGCGAATGGCAGATTGACCGGAGCGATTCTCATCGGTGATACAAAGGAGATGCAGAGCGTGACGGAGGAGATGGAGCAGGCGTAAAATATCTGAAATAGCATGGCAGGAAGTAATGAATTTTAAAATATCACTTAAATATAGTAATAGAAAACAGCGGCCACGTTTATCGTGTGCCGCTGTTTTACTGTTACTTGTTTGCCGTTACCAGTTTTACCGTTATCTGCTCTACTGTTTTCCGCGAAGTGCCTGAAGCGTATTCTGGATTTCTCCGAGAAGTGCGGTTTTGTCAGTCGGTACGGAAGCGATCATCTGCTGAATACGGCTCACGCAGTGATCGTTGCCGACCTTTGCGAGAGATTTAAGTGCAGCCACTTTCACTTCATCTTCGGGTGAGTCGAGGAGTGCCATCAATACATTGCTGGAATCGTCGCCCACGGCTGAAGCACATGCTTCTGCTAAATGTACCTTTGTCTCTGAATCAGAATTTAAATAACTTTTCTTAATCTTATCCCATTTGCCCTTCTGAACCAGTTTTTCTAATGCTTCTGTTGTTGCTCCTTTTGATGAACCAAACATATTATTCCCCTTTTCTAAGTGTAAAAACGTCTAAAAATATTATAACATGAATATTTCATTTTACAATACAATTTGTCGGAAAATAATCACCAAAATTATTAAATGTATATAAAGTGTGCGCGGCCAGATCCTTAAACCAGGGAAATCTTATAGGTCTTCATCCAGTAATCGATCTGAAGTATATAGGCCAGCATCTGCGGACCGGCCATCAGCTGGCCGTACCATGGTTTTCCGTAATCGGAGGGATTTTTAAGAAACGTCTCCAGCTTTTTTCTGTCCAGAAACTGCATGACAGGCGAGGACGAATCGTTCATGATTTCGAGGACACGGCTGGTGAGGAGTTTTTCGTAATTCGTGTCGTAAGTCTTCGGATAGGGCGATTTCCTGCGGAACAGGATATCGTCGGGCAGAAGGCCTTTCCCGGACTGACGCAGAAGATTTTTGACCAGGCCATCCTTCGTCTTCATGTTCCAGGGTACATTCCAGACGTATTCCATGATCCGGTGGTCGGCAAACGGCACCCTGGCTTCCAGGCTTGAATACATGCTGGCGCGGTCCATGCGGTTTAAAAGGGTCTGCATGAACCAGCGAAGATTTAAGTAAGAGATTTCCCGGCGGCGCGCCTCTGTGGGCGAGTCTTCGGACAGGGTGGGAGTCTCTGCGACAGACCGCTCATACGTTTCTTTGACGTATTCGTCCATCTGCAGGTAATCGAGAAAATCATCTTTCAGAAGGATTTTTCTCGCTTCTAAGTTCATCGTCCACGGGAAGGTGTGGGCTCGGAAGCATTCCTCCTTGTGGAACCAGGGATAGCCGCCGAATATTTCATCGGCGCATTCGCCGGTCAGGGCTACTTTGTTATGCTCCTTGACCAGAGAGCAGAAATGCAGCATGGACGAATCGATGTCTCCCATGGCAGGCAGATCGTGGGCCAGTACCGAATCACAGAGACGGTCGGCCTGATCAGTGTTGCCGCACTCCAGATAGTGGTGGTCGGAGTCCAGAAACTCCACCATCCGGTCCACAAACGGGCGGTCCTGGGAGGGCTGGAAGGAATTGGCCTTGAAATACTTATCATTGTTCACAAAATCAAAGGAAAACGTGGTCAGTTTTTTCCCCTGCTTTTTAAGCTCCGCGGCACAGACGGCGGAAACCAGGCTGGAATCTACTCCCCCGGAGAGGAAGGTACAGATGGGAACATCGGAGACCATCTGGCGTTTGATAGAGTCCTGAACGAGAAAGGCCGTCTTCTCAATGGTCTTTTCGTAGCTGTCCTCATGAGGAAGGCTTACTAATTTCCAGTAACAGTGGGAAGAGACGCCCTCGGGGGAACAGATGAGAAAATGGCCGGGGAGAACCTCCTCCATACCGGCAAATACACCACAGCCATAAGTTCTGGCGGGACCGATGGAGAAGACCTCGTTCAGTCCCTTACGGTCCAGTTCCGGTCGGATGCCGGGAACGGACAGGATTCCTTTCAGTTCCGATGCGAACAGAATCTCGTCGCCGCGAACCGTGTAGAAGAGAGGCTTTACACCCGCACGGTCACGGAACAGGATGACACGGTCGTGTAAGGCATCGTAAAAGGCGATAGCGAAGATGCCGTTCAGCCGCTTGACAAAGTCGGGGCCGTATTCGATACATCCGGTGAGAATCACCTCCGTGTCACTGGTGGTGGCGAAGGAGTGTCCCTGCGCGCGCAGTTCCGTCCGCAGCTCCTCCGTGTTATAAAGCTCCCCGTTGTAGGCGATGGAATATATGCGGCCTCCGGCTTCCTTTTCCATGGGCTGATGTCCGCTGACCAGGTCTATGATGGACAGACGGGCGTGGGAGAGACCGGTATGTCTGCTCAGGTAAACGCCGGAATCGTCGGGGCCGCGGTGCCTTTGCACCGCGGCCATGTCTTTTAAGATATCCCGGTAACGGGCCTCCTCTTCTAAGTAATTGCGATGCGGGTTATAAAAGCCTGCAATTCCACACATGGCAGATTCCTCCATTTCATTAAGATGCGTGATTCAAAAAGTGCAATTTGATAAAGCGTGATTCAGGATACGTATTACTGTTACTGCTACAGCAGAAGGCAGCCGGTTAAAAAGGCAAAGAGAAAGCCGATTAAGACCGGCGGAAGATTCTTACGGGCCAGGTCTAAGGGGCTGACGTTGCAGATGGCGGCCACGGGGATAAGTCCCCAGGGAACGATGGTACCGCCTCCCACGAAGATTGCGGTAAGCTGCCCGAGAGAAGCCAGCACTGGCACCGAAGCGCCGACGGCGGTGCCGAAGGTGTGTGCCAGGGAGCCTGTCAAGGGAAGGCCGGAGAAACCGGAACCGTCGAGACCGGTCAGACTGCCTACGACCATCTGGATAAAGGCTGCCATATATTTGTTTAAGGGCGTATTGTGAGCCAGCCAGACGGCCCAGTCATTCATGATGCCGCTCTGATACTGATCGCCCATGATCGTGGTAATGCCGCTGCCGCCAAGGAAAAAGAATGCGCCGATGATAATAACGGGGGCGAAGATCTTGATGGCGAAGAGGAAACCGCCTGTCACGTAATCGGTCACCTTTTCCAGCGACTGTCTGCCAAATCCGGCGACTGCGCCGGCACACATCACCAGTACGGCGGTACCGGAAACCATGCTGGTGGCGTCTCCGCCCTTTAAGTCAAAGGCCAGCATCAGAAGAATATCGGCGAGAAAGGCCGTGGGAGTGAGGACCGCGATGGCGATGGCCGCTTTCGTCACTTTCTTCCGCTCCTCAGGCAGGTCCTCTGCGGACACGGTCTCTGTGGCTGCCATACTCTTACGGTTTAAAAGATATGCGGCGGTTACGGTGACAATGCCCATGACCCAGAAAACAGGACGGCCCTGGGTGAGAATATCGGAAGTGGAAATTCCGGCGGCACCGGCGGAAATTGCAGGCGCACCCTGGATGACGAAATCATAGCTTAAAGCGATTCCGTGACCGAAAAGGTTCATAGCCATGGCCGCGGCGAGCGGTTTTAAACCGGCCTTGACTGCAAATGGCAGCATAATCGCGCCGACTAAGGCCACGGAAGGTGACGGCCAGAGGAAGAGGGAGAAGAGCAGCATGGTGATTCCGAGAATCCACCATGTGACGGAGGGGGTCTTCATGATTTTCGACATGGGGACCATCATCAGGTAGTCGCTGCCTAAGTCTTTTAAGCATTTGGACAGAGCCGTTACCAGGGCGATGGTGGCTATGACTTCCATGAATTCTTTCGCGGCGAACAGAATAGAATTAAACACGGTCATGATTCCGCCTGTTATGGAACCAAGACCGATGGTTCCGAGGAGAAATAGAAAGCCGATACAGACGGCGGGGGTGTCTTTTCGCAGGACCATGACAGCGAGAATTACGAGAACACCGATTAGATAAACATAGTGCAGAGGGGTCAGCACTACGGCATAATCGAACATAAGAACCACTCCTGAATTTAGAATATAATCCATAGTATGAAGCGCGGGAAGAGCCAGTGCTCAATAGTTGCGAAAATTTCAGCGGAAGCTTGAAATTTGCCCTGGCATCTCCTATACTTAAACCTAAAGGAGAACACATATGCAGATCACATCAGTCCACATCAGGAATTTTAAATCCATCCGTGAGATGGAGATTCATGGTATCGAAAATGCCCTGATTCTGGTGGGAAAGAACAACACGGGGAAGACCTCAGTGCTGGATGCCATCCGTGCGGTGGCCGGTTCTTACCAGATACGGGAGAACGACTTTAATGAAAGAAAACAGAATATTGAGATATCCATCACCCTGAATTTTACAGAGGAAGATCTTCATATGTTCCACCGGGCGGGAATCGTGAGCCAGTACAAGCGGTATGACGCATGGCGCAGGGATTTCTGTGCAAAGCTGCCGTCGTATGAGAAGGAAGCCCTGTCATTTACATTTGTGGTAAACTGGAAGGGGGAGTCCCGCTTTTTCGATGGATATAAGAAGAACAACCGGTATATCCAGGAGGTATTTCCCAGGATTTATTATATCGATACCGAGCGTCAGCTAAAACAGTTTCAGGATGATCTGTTCATGTTCCAGGAGGATGAGCAGCTGATCAGACTGCGCGCCCACGTCTGCATGTTCGATGCGGCAAAGGAGTGCAACCAGTGTTTCAAATGCATCGGTCTGATCAATCAGAAAAAACCGGAAGAATTGAAGCTTTACGAGACGTCCAAGCTTCTGGAATATAAGATGTATCAGCTTAATTTAAAAGAGTTTACGGAGAAGGTCAACGCTAATTACAGAAAGAACGGCGGATTCGAGGAAATCAAGTTCACCTTGAACTGCAATCCGGATGAGATGTTTCATGTGACGGCGGAGACGTACCACGAAGAGCACGGGCGGCTGAACCCCATCGAAAATCTCAGCGGGGGTATGAAGAGCATCTATATGCTGTCGCTGCTTCAGACGTACACGGACGATGAGAAGAGGATCCCCAGTGTGATCATTGTGGAAGATCCCGAGATTTTCCTTCATCCTCATTTGCAGAAGATATCCAGTGAGATCCTGTACCAGCTGTCGAAGAAGAATCAGGTGATTTTCACGACCCATTCGCCGAATATGCTGTTTAACTTCACCAGCCGTCAGATCCGTCAGGTGGTCCTGGACGAGGAAGACTATTCCGTGGTGCGCAAACGCACGGATATCGACGCCATTTTAGACGATCTCGGTTATGGGGCCAACGATTTCCTGAACGTGAGCTTCGTCTTTATCGTGGAAGGAAAACAGGATAAGAGCCGGCTGCCGCTGCTGCTGGAGAAGTATTATTCGGAGATTCACGATGCTAACGGCAATCTGTCCCGGATTTCGATTATCACCACCAACAGCTGTACCAATATCAAGACGTACGCCAACTTAAAATACATGAATCAGGTGTATTTGCGTGATCAGTTTCTGATGATCCGCGACGGCGACGGAAAGAACCCGGAGGAACTGGCGGGCCAGCTCTGCCGGTACTACGACGAGCGGAGCCTGGAGGATGTCGATAAGCTGCCGAAGGTCACGAGGAGAAATGTGCTGATTCTCAAGTACTATTCCTTTGAAAATTACTTCTTAAATCCAAAGATTATGGCAGAGCTTGGAATTGTGAAGAGCGAGGAGGCATTCTATGAGACGCTCTTTTCCAAATGGCAGGAGTATTTATACCGCCTGCAGTCAGGCCGCCATCTGACAGAGGTTCTGGGAGGGACACTCTCATCTGTGGAAGAACTGAAGGCGCATATGGAAGAGTTTAAGATCTATATGAGAGGCCACAACCTCTATGATATCTTTTATGGCCCGTATAAGAAACGGGAGACAGAGATTCTGAGAAAGTACATGGAGCTGGCGCCGAGAGAGGATTTCAAGGACATATTGGAGGCCATCGACCGGTTTGTCTATTTTGACAGCAGGAAAGTGGACGCTTAAGGCACGAGGCCCGGCCGCCATGGAAATGAGAACTGACAACCGATAAAAGTTAGGAAAAGAGAGGTGAGATGGCATGTTAATCGCTCAGTTTTTACCCCTGATCTCAATTATTTTTACTGCTGTGCTGCAGTTGGCAAAATTGGCTGCACTGATCTGTTTTATTCTGTGCTGTATTAAATATTTGAAAAAATAATCGAAAATATAAGATCTGCTGGACAGAAGAAAGCGGGCCGGAAAATCCTGTCATATTTTCCGGCCCGCATTTTTATATTGATGATGGAATTGGACTACGCTTTTTCTACCGGAAACAGGATCGCTGTCTCCAGTTCTTCCGCAGAAGAGACCATATTCTCATCCTTTAGATATCGTTCAATGCTGATTCCGGTAAGCTGGTATTCCGGATGCTGGTCCAGATATTGACAGATCGCCTGATACCCGATGTGTACCTCCTCCAGCGGCCCCTGATGGATCGCGGTGACACAGAGGGATTCCGGCAGAAGCTTCGTGTCCGGATGCGCTTCCGCTACCTGAAGCTGTGCTTCCACCTCCATCCTGTCTTCGTTGAATTCATTTCCCATGTAGACCAGCTGACAGGGACCCGCGCGGTGCAGGCCGCGTTCCTTTGCCTGTGTCATGAGGTCAGAGACGAGGCCGTGAATATCCTGGGCCTTGACGGCAATGGTGCGTTTAACGGAGAAGACGCGCTGCTCCGGTGTGTTCATGACAATGACGTGATAGTTCCGATTCATGGTTATGCCCTCCTTAAAATGGGAGATATCCCGTTCCATGCAGGTGAGCGTCTCCGTCAGACTGGCCGCCTGCTCTTTTACGCGCTCGTACTGAAGCAGAATCTGGATATTTAACTCTGCCTCCGTAAGCGTCAGCAGCCGTTTGATTTCGGCCAGTGAGAAGCCGTATCGCTTCAGCTTCTCGATTCGCTGAAATGTGGGGATCTGGCTGCTGTCATAGTAGCGGTACCCGTTCTGTTCGTCCGTGGCGGCCGGATGCAGCAGGCCGATGCGGTCGTAATGGCGCAGCATCCTTGCGGAAATGCAGCAGAATTTTGAAAATTCTCCAATGGTAAACATAGGAACCTCCCAAAGTGAAATAGTGTTGTGCTGATATTGCGTTGTCAGGTGTAGAACCGATTCTGAGTGTATTGTACACCTTCCCACTGTGATAAGGTCAAGAGGTAATTTTTCTTAATCCGCGGTGTGTCCGTTCTGCCCGGCAGACTCCGCTTTCTGTTCCTGTTTCGGCAGTAAGAAGCTGTAAATGTGTGGGATTTTTCTAAAAGCCTGCCGCAAAGTTCGGAACTCGCTGCGCTCAGACAACCGCACTTTGCGGCAGAACGAAAAAACCCACATATTTACAGCTTCTAACAGACTGCAAACGTCACAGAAAACGGAGTCTGCCGGGGCAGAACGGACACACTGCGGATTAAGAAAAATCTTGAATTTAGAAAAGATAAAAAGTAAAAGATAAAAAGCAAAAGATAAAAAGCAAAAGATAAAAAGCAAAAGATAAAAAACAAAAGATAAAAAACAAAAGATAAAAAACAAAAGATAAAAGCAAAAGATAAAATAATTAATTAAAAGTGTACAGTTATAATATTGCTGACATAGCATGTCAGGTTTTGTCTGATATGATGAAAAACGAGGTGATAGCAATGATAGAGAGCCGGCTGTTCAAAATTATTTACCATCTGATGGAAAAGGGACAGGCCACTGCACCGGAGCTGGCGGAGAAGTTTGAGGTGTCGGTGCGGACGATTTACCGGGATATTGATAGGATCAGCGGGGCGGGGGTGCCTGTCTATTCGGTGGCGGGGCGAAGCGGGGGAATTCGTTTGCTGGACCGATTTGTGCTGGAGAGATCGCTGCTTTCGGAAGAGGAGATGAGGGATATTCTGTTCGGCCTGCAGAGTCTGGCGGCGGTTCAGAATTCTGATATGGAGACGGTCTTATCGAAACTGAGGGCTGCGTTTCAGATGGCGGATACGAGCTGGATCGAAGTGGATGTTTCCCGCTGGGGAAGCGACCCGGAGAGGGAACGGATGGATTTTAACGTGCTGAAACAGGCGGTTATGGCGAGACGGCAGATCCATTTTAAGTACTATGGCTCCAATGGAATAGCCAGTGAACGAGACTGCCATCCGTACAGGCTGATCTATAAGGACAAGGCGTGGTATCTGTATGCGTGGTGCCTGGTCAGAGAAGATTTCCGGCTGTTCCGTTTATCGCGGATCAAGGAGATTGTGCTGACGGGGATCCTGTTTGATCGCATACCGGAAGGAACAGAGCCGGATCTGACACGATGGGAGAAGGAAAGAGAGCCTGTCTCTGTGGTTCTGCGTTTCCCGAAGGAAGCGGCCTCCAGAGTATATGACGTGTTCGATGACCGGGTGGTTACGGAATGTGACGGGGAACTTACTGTCCGGGCGGTTATGCCGGACAATGAGTGGCTGTACGGCTTCCTGATGTCCTTTGGAGATAAAGTTACCGTGTTGAGTCCGCTTTCTTTGAAGCGAGAGGTGGAAAAGAGACTGAAGTCTGCACTGCATCACTATGAGGAGAAACGATGAATATCAGAGAAGAAATGGAAAAAAGAAATAGTAATCAAGAGGCGTTTGTATTTCAGGATTTAGAGGTGAAGCCCGAGCAAATCCGGGCGGTTTTGATTAATGAAGTGGTGCCATCAAACCCGGCTGATGACTTTTACGGCGGTGACGGGGCGGCCTATTTATCGACGGCAATTCCGCTGTTTCAGAAGGCCGGAGCACAGGTGAACAATGCGGGAGAACTGCTGGAGCAGGGTATTTACCTTACAAATGCAGTGAAAATGCCGAAGACGGCCCCGGCCATTGAGAGAAGCACCATCGAAAAAAGTCTGCCGTATCTGGAGTGGGAGCTGTCTCTCTTTCCCCATGTGAAAGTAATCATGCTGATGGGTGATGTGGCGAAAAAGGCCTTTAACATGATAAGCAAAAAGGCCGCTGGGAAAAATGTGATTCCGTCGGTGTCCACCTATAAGATACGAAAGAGTGAAATATGGTATCAGGGTATCCGGATTATGCCTTCCTACATTATGACCGGGCAAAATATTTTAATTGAAAAGTCGAAGGCCGAAATGGCGGCTGAAGATATTTCCGTCATGCTTTCCATAATCAAAGAATAGAATATGCCTGCATCATACCGCACCGCGGAGTTGAATCGCGGAGGTATGACGCAGGCATTGTTTGTTTGACAGGAAAGCCCGTACTGTTAATTGCTGCAATCCACGCCCTAAGGGGATATGGCTGCTGAAACGGCCATGCCCCGGCGCGCGAGTCCGGTAATCTGTTTAGATCGGGTTACGCCTGACTGGCGTGTTCCGGGAGAAGGTCTGTTTTCAGCAGACCGTATAAATAGTAGTCGCACCAGGAAGAGACCATTTTTCCCTGCCGGATGCAGCCCTCCCGTGTGAAGCCGGCTTTTTCCAGCGTTTTGCAGGAGGCGGTGTTTCTTACGTCCACATCGGTCCAGAGCCTCTGAAGCTCCGTGCGAGTGAAGCAGAAATCCACCACGCTTTTCAGGGCTTCCGTCATGAGGCCATTTCCCTGACAGGCAGGCGAGAGTCGGTAGGAGACCTTGGCCATCCGGTCGTTCTCGATTAAGTAGACCCAGAATTCCCCAATTACCTTATTGTCTTTCTTGTTCGCGATGCCCCAGTGGAAGCTTTTCGTTGGTTTCTGATTGGCGGCTGTGAACAGCAGTTCCGGGTTTAAATCGTGTCTGCCGGGCCGCTTTCCCCAATAGAGGTACAGGCCGGGATCGCTCAGCCACTCCCGCAAATCGTCAGTATCCTCCGGCCTGAGCTCCCTTAAAATCAGCCGTTCTGTTTCAAGAACCGGTTTTTTGATCAGATAGTCTTTTAAACTCATGGCCGCCACCTCTCAGAATGTAAATACGCCAGACCAGTCGAAATCAGCCGATTCCTCCAGGCTTTTTGGCCAGGAAGCGCACCAGTCGGGCACACAGGGCTGTGCCACCCGGTCGAGGCTGGGAGTATAGGGCTTCAAGTCGATGACCGGTGTGTTGTCACGTGCGTCGATATGGCTGAGTCCGATGATGCCGGCCGCCGGATCGATTCGAAGAATCTGCGCCGTTGAGAGCGCGACAGGGTTAGGGCGTTCCGGGGAGCGGGTGGCAAAGGTGCCCAGCGTCGCCGGCGAATTGCGGTAGGGAGAGCTGACCTTAAGCACACCGCGGGAAGCTTCATTGTCACAGGCATCGAACCACCAGAAGATCTGAATATGGCTGAAGCCATCCAGTCCCTCCAGGGCGGAACGATAAGGCTTTTCCAATAAAATGAGTGGCATTTCATTCTGAAATACAACTTTGCCGACAGGCTTTACTATGAGATTGTTCATGCTTTTTTGTCCTTTTTCGTTTTATTACGGCGCCGTTATCTTAATTGTAGCAAGTGTTTTTTATACTTCAACCCCTTTTCAAAAAATATATAAAATTCACAGAACAGAGGCAATTTTTCCAGTGCCGTGAACTGTAACAACTCAGGACAAAAGTACATCGAAACACCGAATGAGGTCTTTCACGAATTTTATGTTTATGATACAATAAAACAGTGGTGGAGCAGGCGTGTGGCTGGAAGATAAAACTGGCATTGCTAAAAAGTTAAAAACTGGATATTTGAAACAGTCCATTTTCGGTTTATAGTAAGTGCATTATCATTGAAAACCGGAAGGGAGACTTTGTATGAAAACGAACAATAATACCAGAAAAATGGTGATGACGGCGCTGTTTATGGCGTTGGTATGTACAGCGACGATGGTGATCCGGATTCCGACACCGGGTACGAACGGATATATCCATCCGGGAGATGCGCTGGTGATTCTTTCGGGAATCTTTCTTGGACCGGTTCAGGGGCTCCTGGCCGCAGGAATTGGTTCCGCGCTGGCGGATTTCCTGGGCGGATATCTGCTGTACGTGCCGGCCACCTTTCTGATTAAGGGGCTGACCGCTTTTTGCTGCGGCCTTGTATTTCGGAGACTTTCAGCGACGGCCGGAAAACGGACCGCCGGTGTGGTGATCGGAGGGCTGACTGACATGGTGTTTGTAGCATGCGGGTACTGGCTCTATGAAACCTGTTTTTATGGAATGGCAGCGGCCCTGGCCAGCGTGCCGTCGAATTTGATTCAGGGCCTTGGAGGCCTTGTTCTGGCCGTCATTCTGTATCCTGTCCTGGCTGTGTGCCGCCGCTAGTACTGCATTGCGTAAATTCCTATGATATAGCACCCGCTATCTGCGCCAGGAGCACGCCCACGAAGCTAGACGTAGGGTCTACTACGCCGTCGCTTCGCGGACGCACACCTGACGCAGATATCGGGCACTATATCACAGCTATTTACGCAATGCAGTACTAGATGGAGCAGGAGGAAAAGCGGCTGGAATAGCGCGGAGAAATTCCGGGAGGTTTTTTGTGGCAATTGCAAAGAAGCATAAAAGAACATTAGTCTGTGGGGACAGCACCTATTACTGGTGGGTAAAGCGGGATGATGATTATGACAGACCCGTACTGCATATCGCGTCGGAGGATAAAGGGCTGATTGTGCTCTATCCCACGGAACAGCATGGGGAGCGGCGGTATCTGGTATCCATCGGAAGAGTATTTAAGAACAGAACGACGAGCGGCTGCTGGCAGCGGTACCGGATTCCGAAACTGGGCGCCGGGAAGGAGCCTGACGCAGGCCAGGATACAGAGAAAGCCGACGAGCCGGTTATGGAAGATTTTCCTGTTACGCCTGGATTTGTGGCCAGCCTTTTGGGCTGGTGCCTCGACGACGGAGATGCAGAGAGTGTGACATGGAACGGAAGAGATATCTGGCTGTAGGGAGGAACGGTATATGGCAGTAATTCTATCGCTGCAGGGCTGTATGGCCGTGGGAAAAACCACGGCCGTTCAGTATGTAAAGGAGCGCCGTCCCGATATCTTTTTAAGCAGGGAGGACAATGGAACGGTTATTAGTGAGGTACACCGCCGAGGCCTCATAAAGAACTGTTATGAGGATTACCTGGAGATTCAGAGGCTTTGGCTGAATCATGAAGTGGAGCGGTGGAAAGCGGCAAAGGAGCATAAACTGGTACTGATGGATTTCGGCGCGGAAGAGATCGAGTTCTACACGCTGAATTACCCGAAGTCCATAGGCGAAAATTGGGATATCGAAGGACCTCTCTGCAGGGAACTGGAGGCGGTGAGACGCTGTATGCCGGACAGGATTCTGTTCCTGGACGCAGATGAGGAGACTCTGAAGGCGCGGAAAGAGGGAGATAAGAGCCGGTCCAGAGAATTTTTTGATTTTCACCGGGAGTATCTTCTTCCCCTGAAACGGGAGTGGTTCTTAAACCGTTCCGATACAGACGTACTGCGTGTGGACACCATGGACCGGGAAACGATGGGGAAAGCCGTTCTGAAATGGGCAGACGCTGCAGCGAATAAAATATAAATGCAGGAGAGTGGAATCATGGCAGTATTAAACATGCGTTACGACGGAGACGAGATACTGAGAAAGAAATGCAAAGAAGTGAAAGAGGTGGATGACCGGATCCGGGAAATCCTTAACGATATGACAGATACGCTTCATGCGACGCCTAACGGAGCTGCAATCGCAGCGAACCAGGTAGGAATTTTAAAACGCCTTGTCGTCATCGATATGGGAACCGGGCTCATGAAGCTGGTAAATCCCGTGATTGTGGAACAGACAGGGGAACAGGACTGCATCGAAGGCTGCTTAAGCTTTCCGGAGAAATACGGAAGGACCATTCGGCCCCAGACCGTAATCGTGAAGGCGCTGGATGAAAATGGAGAAGAGGTCACTTTGACCGGAATTGATGAGATGGCCAAATGTTTCTGCCACGAGCTGGATCATTTAGACGGAGTCTGCTTCGTCGATAAGGTGACGGAGTGGCTGTGACCCGTGCCAAGTCAAAAAAGCGCCGCAGGCAGCGGGCTTTTTGACCCTCGCGGCAGTCGTCAGATGGATCCGCAGGCAACGAGTCAGATGGCTCGCTAACGGGTCCATCTGACGACTGCTTGTGGGAACAAACAGACAGGAATTGGACAACTGCCTTTATGGCGGAAATGGAGGGGACGGATCGATGGAGTACCGTCAGATCAGACCGGAGGAGCCCGGGAATATGTGGAAATGATGCGGTCCCTGGATTTAGAGACCGATATGATGATGCTGGAACCGGGGGAACGGAAAAATGACCCGGAGGCCGCCGCGGCCATGATCAGGGAGTCTTTGGCAGCAGGCGATTTCTTCCTGATTGCCAGGGAAGGGGAGTCGATGGCGGGAGTTCTGACCGCCGAGCGGGGCCGCTGCCGCCGAATCCGCCATGCGGCATATGTGGTAGTCGGAATCCGGGCCGGATACCGCGGCCGGGGCATCGGCACAGAGATGTTCAAACGCCTGGATGCATGGGCCGTATCTCAGGAAATTACCCGCCTGGAGCTGACCGTGAGAAAGGACAATGAAGCCGCTGTCCATCTCTATGAAAAGAGCGGTTTTGTAATCGAAGGGCTCAGAAAGAATTCCATGCGTGTCGGCGGCGCCTACGCGGATGAGTATTACATGGCAAAATTTATCCCCCGGAATGAAGGGGCATAAAGCAGCACTGCACGAAGCGGCCAAACCGCTGAGTGCTCATAACAGGGAGGAACGATCATGCAATTACTATTTAAACAGCGGCTGTTTTCCTGGTTTGACAGTTACGACATCTATGACGAGAGTGGAAATACGGTCTATACGGTAAAGGGAAAATTAAGCTGGGGCCATTTGCTGGAAATCTATGACCGTTTCGATAACCATATCGGAACCGTACAGGAGAGAGTGCTCACCTTTCTGCCTAAATTTCTGATGTACATAAACGGACAGGAGATCGGAGAAATCCGCAAGGAACTGACCTTTTTAAAGCCCAAATTCACGCTGGACTGCAACGGCTGGACAGTGGACGGAGACTGGCTGGAATGGGACTATCGTGTAAAAGACAGCGCAGGCAGTCTGATCATGACGGCCAGTAAAGAATTTCTCCACTTTTCAGACACGTACGTTCTCGATATTGTAAGGGAAGAGGACGCGCTCCTCTGCCTGATGATCGTACTCGCCATTGACGCGGCGAAATGTTCCGGCGGACAGGACTGACTTATTGTAACAGGAAATGTTACGATTTATCTGCCGGATTCCCAGTGATCAGGCATCTTTAACCAGGAAGGCAGACGGGTATCCCGGCTGCCTTTTGCGGCATTTATCTGCATCTGCGTGAGGAAAAAGGCATCTCTTAAATCGGCGCCTTTAAGATCGGCATCCCGCAGGTCGGTTCCCAGAAAGCACGTTCCGAAGAGACGGCATCCCCTCAAGTCGGACGCAATGAGAAAGGAAGAAGAAAAATCCATGGCACTTAAGTCTGCCCCCTGAAAATGATATCCGAGGAAGCGCAGGGGCCCCGCGCCATTCGTCCCGGAAGTTTTATGGGAAGAGTTACCGGAAGAGACGGTGTGGCTGCGGGCAGACCGCGAAATGCCTTCCTTTTTCGAAGGCAGCTTCTGAGAAGCCGCATAATCGAGCGTCAGGCGGATCGTCTCCTTCAACAGATCGTTGGCCGCAGTGATCCTATCGCGGATCCCGTCTTCCGTGAGGTCTTGCCGGGAACCGTCTGCCAGCTTCTCTAAGCCGGTGAGCGCGGCATGGATACGGGGGCGCAGTGCGGATGCGGGGCGCAATATTGCGGCTTCCTCCAGATACCACATGGCCTCGTGCAGCTTTAATTCAAGGAAGAAGACGCGGAACATTTCCTCCGGATCAGGAAGCTGCCGCCAGCTCTTCCCCTGAAATACGATTTCTGTGGCCGTCTGCCCCGCCCCTAAGCAGTCGTAATTGATGCATCCCTTCAGGCGGCGTCCGGACAGAGAGCTGTGAACCTCGCAGGAGAAATCTTCACATAAGTGGGCGCAGGGAATCCCAGCTTCCTTATCGTCAGGGAATCCCTCCGCTTTGGAAAAATAGAGCGCCGTGCAGCACAGGCCGCAGCAGCGGGAACAGTCCGCGGCCAGACGTTCCCTCCTGTGGGAAATGAGGGCCGGGACCGGGTCTGCCCCACCGGATACCGCGTGCCGGTACGAGAAATTTTCGTGGATTGGTTCCATGTCATTCATCCTCCTGTACTTGTAACGGAAAGTATTCCATAGTATAATGCGGGTAACTGACAGCGTCAAGGCCCTGCGGGCAAGTGCTACATCAGGGGGGCCGGTGTGCCACCCTGAAAATAATCCGGTAAAAAGGATCAGAGAAACGAAGGTGGAGAGATGAAGGAGACGAGCAATCCGGTTGTCTGGCAGTCTAGGACGTGGCTGATGGACGCGCTGGCGGCTCTGATGGAGGAAAAGAAATTCGAAGAGATCACGGTGGTGGAAATATGCAGGCGGGCGGATTTATCAAGGCGGACATTTTATAGAAATTATTCCTCAAAGGAAGACCTGTTTCGAAGCTGCTGCGAACGCCTGTGCAGGGAATATGTCCGGTATCTGGAACGGGATACCGCCTATTTTGCGGCGCATATCACAGAGGTGTATTTTTCGTTCTGGAAAGAGCATAAGACATTTCTGCAGTCTGTATGCAGGGATGATAAGATCTGCTGTCTCATCGAGGTGTCCAATACGTACTGGCCCGAAATTTACGGCCGGCTGCAATCGTACTGGAAAGAAACCATGAGCGGAGAAGAGCTGGAGTACTGTCTGTTTTTTAACATGGGAGGCTTATGGAATATTATAATGAAATGGCTTTTTGAGGAACCGGAGAGAAGCCCCTGTGAGATGGAGTGCATGATCCGAAGATCTTTACAAAATTTACTGGCTGGCGATGCGAAATCGCCGGATAGGAGTGATGCAAAATGAAAAAGTATACGAGAAAGGAACTGTTATCCATCCCAAACCTTATGGGATACTTCCGGCTTCTGATGATCCCGGTCTTTGTATATCTCTATCTCCATGCGGAGACGGACCGCGGCTATTACGCCGCGGCGGCTGTCATGGGAATATCGTCCATCACGGATATGTTTGACGGACTGGTTGCCCGAAAATTCAATATGATCACGGAATTCGGCAAATTTCTGGACCCGTTTGCCGATAAGATGACGCACGGGGCCATTCTCTTATGCCTGTGGACCCGCTATCCTTATATGGCGGTTCTGGTGGTACTCTTTGTCGTCAAGGAGGGATTCATGGCGGTTATGGGCCTGGTGAAGCTGAGAGAGGGCAAGAAGCTTGACGGCGCCATGTGGTTTGGAAAGGTGTGCACGGCGCTGCTGTTTGTCGTCATGTTTGTGCTCATTCTCGTGCCACATATCCCGGCCGCGGCGGCGAATGCACTGATTGCTGTCTGCGCCGTGGTCATGGCCGTGACACTCATCCTGTACATACCCGTGTTTCGAAAAATGTGACACGCTCTGGTATTCGCGCCGGGAGGCACTAGTGCTCAAAGCCATGCACCCAGCTGCCCTTCAGGAAATAACGGAGAAAGACGACCGAGCTTAAGAACCAGGTCAGCGGATAGGCCCAGAATACCACGCGGATATCCGGAACAAAGTGAACGGTTACGGTGATGTACGTCACCCGGATGATGCACCAGCAGACCATCATAACCAGCATGGGAACCGTGGATTTTCCGGCGCCGCGGAGAATTCCCGCGATACAGTGGGAAAATGCCAGAAGAAAATAGAACAGAGTCACCGTGCGGGCCTGGGCCGTTCCATTTATGATAACCTGCGGATCATTGTTAAAGGCGGAGATGAGCAGGGGCGAGAAGGCATAGATGAAAATGCCGACGAGCTCTGCAGTGATGATGGAGCAGAGAATGCCAAAACTGGCTCCCTTTTTCGCCCGCTCATACTGTCCGGCGCCGAGATTCTGGCTCACGAACGTGGTCAGGGCCATGGCAAAGCAGGTGATCGGCAGGAATCCGAAGCCTTCGATCTTCGAATAGGCGCCGCATCCCGCCATCGCCATTTTCCCGAAACGGTTGATATTGGACTGGACTACCACGTTAGCCAGAGAAATAACGGAGTTCTGAAAACCGGCCGGGAGACCGTTTGCGATGATCTGCCGCAAGAGTCCTGTGTCAAACCGGATTTTCTTTAAGCAGACCCGGTATTCCTCCGGACTTCTCATGAGACGGCGCAGACAGAGAAACGCGCTGACAAACTGGGAGATAATGGTGGCAAACGCCGCTGCCCCTACTCCAAAGTGAAAGATCCCCACCAGCACAAGATCCAGCACGATGTTGATGAGAGACGATATAATGAGATAGACCAGCGGATGGCGGCTGTCACCCACGGATTGCAGGATGCCGACAAACACGTTGTACATGACGAAGGACAGTGAGCCTGCAAAATACGTTCGGAAATAGACGGTGGATTCCGGAAGTACATCGGCCGGAGTTCCCATCCACACCAGTATAATCGGCGCCAGTACCACACCGATCACGGTCAGCACAACCCCTGCGGCAAGGCCGAAGGCAATGGTGGTGTGAACGGCCTTCTGCACGTCACCGTGCCGCCCGGCGCCGTAATACCGGGCGATGACCACACCGGCTCCAATTGCGATCCCATTGAAGAAACCTACCATGAGGAAGATTAAGTTGCCGGAAGAACTGACGGCAGCGAGGGCATTGCTCCCCAGAAAATTGCCGACAATCAGTGAATCCGCTGTATTGTAAAGCTGTTGAAAAAGGTTCCCGAGAAATAAGGGAACAGCAAATGCGATAATTTTTTTCCAGATGGACCCCTCTGTCATCAGGGTCGAAGACGTGCTTTTTTCCATAGTAAATCCGCTCCGTAGTCATTGATCAATGTTTTGTATCAGTAGTGCGCAAGGGCGCCATCCTTTATTCTACTACAGAAACAGCGGGAATGGAATCAGTATTTTAGCGGTTTCTATCCACATACAGAATAATCACAGGCTAATCTTTCCAGTTCTGAACCACTTCCTCAACAAGCTGTCCGGCCGTATCGCGGTTAAAGGGCATGACCCGGCCGTGGTATGGAAAATATACGAGATTTGACCAGAGCACCTCATAGCCGCCTTTCTCATACTCCCCGGCCGTCGGTAAGTAGCTGTTACAGCCATTGGTATAGCCGTTTAAAAAGAGCAGCGGCGTTCCGGCAGCCTCCATGGCGTCAATGGAAATCCTGCACATGGCTTCATTGGCAATCCCGCACAGACAGCCGTCATTGAGGGAAAAGTACTGTATTTCCACCTCTGAAAACTGTTGTGAAATACCCTCGCCGTTAAGGCGTTTCACTTCCCGGAGCCAGTCGGTTCCATCGATGCCGGCCTCCATAAGCGCCTCATCGGCAATCCGCTCCGCCTGTGCCAGGGAGGGAACATCCGCTGTAAAATGGCTGAAAACCGACTTCATGGTCAGATGAGTGACAGGCTCCGCTTCCATTGTGGGAAGAACGGCTGACACGGCCTGGCAGATAGCCTCTGCCGTCTGCTCCAGGGCCTTTTGGCTCTGAAGCCGGTATATTTTCTGATACTCTTCTGAAAATCCCTTCGCCGCCGCCTCGAAGCCGTGAATCTCCAGATACTCTGTGTTTTCCTGATGAAACCGAGGCCGTACGTCTCCGGAGGCGCCCTGCATCATCATGATTTTGCAGCCGAAGCGCGCTTCCAACTGCTCTCTTGTAATGCCAAAGTAGTCGGCTGATATGAGATAATTGTCGCTGGAGAGAATGTTGGCATGGGCAGTGACCCGCAGCAGCAGCACCCTGTGAGATTCGTTTTCCGGTGCGGTGACAGACAGGATTCCAAGCCGGTTGTCGAAGTCGGTGGAATCCGTTCTGCGGTTCAATCCCACAGTATTTTTTCCGATGCCCCATGAAGCCAAGGCAGGAGACAGACTGCTCAGAGCGTCTTTTACGGCACTCTGCGCCCTGCGGCATACGAAATCAAAGTATTCAGGCTCCTCTGCGGCGTTCGGGGCGGAATGTGTATGAGAAAATGCAGTCATGACGTGATCGGTTCCCGTATGAAGCAGGTCCGCAATGAGGCCCCGCAGGGCATTGGCCAAATGGACGGTAAAACCAAGGCTGTCCAGGGTAATAAGACAGGCCGTTTCTCCCCCGTATTCCCAGACCATTGTCTGGAGCTTCAAGGGGTCGCGGATGCCCCTTGAGTGATTGTCCGGACGGAAAAATCCGACCAGTTCAACAACAGTATCCGGTGTGATATCGGCTTCCCCATATCCCATCCGCGCAGTCTCGTAAGTGTTCATCTGTAACAACCTCTTTTCTTTCTGTTTTTTTCTTTCTATCCTTTCTGTTAAGGATACCCGAAATTCCGTGAAATCTCAATCTACCAGTCGCTTCTGTACTGTTTTGTACAAAAAAAGAAGGACTGTTTTCCGCAGTCCTTCCATGATTGTCACGGTGACTCGTGCGCAGAGCGTGCGAGTAATCGTTATTTCTGATAAATGATTTTCCGTATGGCATGTATAGAGAGGCAGTACTGGTCCGCCAGCGTCTCCATGGACACTCCATTCTGCCATGCATCAAGGATATCTTTGTTGCGTTTCCTCAGTTCCTCCCGGCCTCCGTTCCGTTCGCCCCAGGCCCTGTGCTGGTCTTCCCTGGCCGGAACATAAAGATATCCGGACTGAACGTAATTCTGCAGCTCTTCCACCAGCGAGGCGGGAAGAACCGCGGCCGCATTGATATATTTCATAGCGCTTCACTCCCTGTTTTTTATTGTCAGGCAGCAAAGCCGTACTTGATCAGCGACTGCAGCTACTCCATGCAAATGTCGCTGATTCTGCCGGCTTTGCATGGAGCAATACATCGTTGTTTTTCTTTTTGTTTCTGCACATGATTCTCACCCTTTTCAGAAAACTGCTGTGTTTCCTGCCGAAACACACCTTTAAGACCATTTTAAGATGCGCGCTTAGCTTAAAGATGCTTCGCTAAGTGTTACCAGTATATCATTTTAAAAGGGGATATACAAGCGGCGAATGGGTCTTGGAAGTGCGGTATTAAGCATGAAATGCAAAGAAAATAGAGGGGAAGAAAAAACTTTATGCCTTTTCTTTTAACACTTTTTCTTGTATAATAAACATTACTGTTGCATTAACATGTAATGTAATGACATACTTCCGATTCGCTGCTTGCGCAGTGGTATGAATGAAGTGAAAGATAGAACCCGAGAAGATATCACCATCAAATTTGGTGGTGTTAATTGAAGGGCTGAAAGGTCGATAAATTTGACTTTCAGCGTTACTTCTGTTTTTTTAGAACAAGGAGGAAAAATTTATGTCGAAGGCCGAAGCTGCAAAGAAATTATATGAGGAATGTAAGGATATGGATATAGACGAAACTATGGAGTTGGTTTTAAATGCAGAGACAGAAGAAGAGCAGGATTTTTTTTCTATGTTAAGTGATTTTATTTTGCAGAGAAAGCAAAAGAAAGTAATAGCTCAAAAGAGGTTCTAAATGAAAAAATACATTTTATATGCTGGTGTAAACGGGACAGGGAAATCAACTTTATACAGGACTACACACTATCAGGATACTGAGTAAAAAGGTATGGAGAATATTTCTTCCATACCTTTATTTTCTTTCACTTATATGACAAATGTTGTAGCGTAAATATTAAGGAAAATGAAAGACATGGGAAAATAATATCTGGTAAAATAGAGCCAGAAAAGGAAGGACACAGAAATGTATGTAAATTATGGCTATTATATCATACGTCCCTGCCGGTGCCCGGAATTTCTAAAGGATTTTTCCGAATGGATTCTGACTGCCAGCGGCTGCATCTGTGATGCGGAGCCGCAGCCATTTTCCTGCATGACCAGTGATGAAAGGCAAAAAGAGAAATACCGGAAACGGCTTGGGATGGAGAAACAGGAATTTATAGATTTTTCAGAAGAAACCCTGCGTCTGTTCGGGGAGGACCGGCTGGATACAGACAGCCGGTTCCTGTTCAAACAGGACGCAGAAGACATATACAGGCGTTATTTTTATAATCGGAGGGGCGTGGATCCGGGATACCGCCTGATCGGGATTGCGCTGGAAGAGGCACTCCTGCCGTCTCTGGAGGACAGGATAATCCAAAAGAAAGAAGTGACTGGAACCGAAGAACGTCGATTCCTTGGCTTTGATCTTCTTGGCTGGGATATCTCAGGTTTCCACACGTACCTGTGCAATTCCCTTCAGGAAGAATTGATGAAACGGTTCGAATTGAAACCGGGAAGATTTGGACTCTTAGAGAATTCGAAAGAAGAAGTGGAAGCATTTGCAGATGCCATTCAGAACAGAGGAGAGCCGGTGGAGTGGCTGCCGTTCGCGGTCTATGATGATACGCCGGCTGCGGCAGAAGGGAGTGAGATACATGGCAAAATTTGAAGCTGACTTAACTGGGAATCTGGACCATTTTAAAAAATACTTAAAAAATGAAATTTTAAACGGCAGTGTATCCGCATCGTTCGAAGACGAGCATGAGGAGGAGATTAACGGTGTGCGGTGCTGTACAATGGTATATGAGAGGTACAGCTATATGGGAGGCAACCGCGTCAGTTTGAATGTGACGATTCTGGGATATGAAGGGGAACTCAGGCTGACTGCCATCACATCCGGTGGAAGCCAGGCCATGTTCTTTAAGCTCAATACATTCGGAGAGGAAGCCTTTTTAGAGAAGCTGGAAGAGGCTGTGAAGGCCTATAAGTGCAGACACACGCGAATGATAAGCAGCTTATAACCGATTTATAACCGTGTGAGAAGGGGATTTGGGATGGACAGAAATATATATGTGACCAGCTATACAGAGAGAAATGCGCTGCAGAAGCAGTATGGACTGGAACATGAGACCTTTGTGAATGATACGATCGGTTACGACGGCAGCGTATGGCTTCTGTTTGCCCGTTCGGTGCCGGAACGGATCAACGGGATGTTTGTGGATACTGAGGCGAATACGGACTACCATGCGCTGTGCCTCTGGGTAAACTGGACGGATGGGACGCTGCTGGGGGGAGAGATGTATCCGCTGGGGTTTCATGAGATGAATTTTCATCACGTCATGCCTCTGGGCGAAGATATTCTTCTGGTAGGCGCCCGGTGCAGGAAATATAAAGACGGGACAGCGGAGAATAACGGAGTTCTCTTAAAAAAGGATGGCACAAAGCTGGCAGAGATGTGCCTGGGTGACGGAATCGAGAGCTGTATCGTGACGGAAGACGGCCGCATCATTACCGGATACTTCGACGAGGGCGTGTTCGGAAATTTTGGCTGGGACCAGCCGGTGGGCGCATGCGGTCTGATCGTATGGGATGCCCGGGGACAGCGGTTGTGGGAAAATAAAAAATATCCGATCTATGACTGCTATGCGATGAATGTGGATGAACAGGGCGCGCTGTGGTTCTATTATTACGACGAGTTTCATCTGGTGAAGACTGATTTTAAGAGGGATGTCATCTACCGCCCGAAGGCGGAAGGATGTTCCGAGTTCCTGATCAACCGGAGTCATACGGCTCTTATCATGGATGGCGGATATGGCAGGCATTCCCAGTTTTACCGGTATGAGATAAAAGGGGAACAGTTGGGCAGCCGGGCGCCGGCAGATGTGATTTTCAGGGAGAAGCCGCTCTTACTTTCCAGTTACCGGTTCCGCGGTGCAAAGGCCGTGTTGACGGACTCTGATGGACGGATGTTTTTTACTGAGGTGATCTAGATGAAAAAGTGTGGAAATAGTTTGAGGATCCTGTTTCTCTGTATCGCTGGTGTATTTTGTTGGATGCTTTTTACTTCGGAGGAAGCAGGACAGAGATATTTTTGCGGTATGGTGCTGGAGATTTCGGACCAGTATTTTCTGGTGGAGCCGGATGAAGGGGAAGAAGAACGGAAATCAGCGGACCGCATTACCGTGCCGACGAATGTCATATCCGCAGAGGGCGTGCCCGAGGTGAGGGTGGGAGATGAGATCCGAATCGTCTATGACGGCGAGATCATGGAATCGTATCCGGCCCGTTTGAGTACGGTGTTTGCCATTTACCGCGCGGACGAGTGACGAAGGACTGTACTGCATGGCGCCGGCGTCCATACTGCGCGGCTTTACGAACGCGATACGAAAAAGCCCTGTCCGGGAAGGCGTGTCAGACCACGCAGTTCCGGACAGGGCTTTTTACTGTTTGTCAGGAGAGTCCGTCGTACCGGACCCGCTAATTCATGGAATCTACAATTAAATTTGCCAGAGCACCGAGTTCCGCCATCTGGTCTTCCTTTAAGGAGGATTTGATCGTGATGGTTTCATCGAGTATGGTCATGTTCTTCATCTCGGAGATGATCTCTCCCATCTTACGTCCGGCTGTTACGCCCCAGGAACCATTTTCCAGGAGTGCCACGGTGCGGTTCTGCAGATTGTGAGCCTTTAAATCGAGGAGTACGTGCTCCATACAGCTGAAGATGCCGCCGTTATACGTCGCGGAAGCGAATACGAGGTGGCTGCAGCGGAAGGCCTCGGAGATGATGGTGGACGGATGCGTGGAGGAGACATCATACATGACAATGTTCTTCACGCCGCGGTCTGCCAGCCGGCAGGCCAGAATATTCGCCGCATTCTCCGTGTTGCCGTAGATGGAACCGTATGCGATCATGACGGCTTTCTCTTCCGGTTCGTAGCTGCTCCAGGTTAAATACTTGTCCACATACCATGCGATATCGGATCTCCATACAGGACCGTGGAGCGGGCAGAGTATGTCGATGTCCAGTGCGGCGGCTTTTTTAAGCAGCGTCTGAACCGATGCGCCGTACTTTCCGACGATATTGGTATAATATCTTCTGGCATCAGCCAGCCAGTCACGTTCGAAATAGAGTTCATCCGCAAATAAGTTGCCGTTCATGGCGCCGAAGGTACCGAAGGCATCCGCGGAGAAAAGGATCTTGTCCGTGGTGTCATACGTCACCATGACCTCCGGCCAGTGTACCATGGGGGCCATCAGGAAGGTGAAGGTATGTCTGCCGGAACAGAAGGTGTCGTTTTCTTTCACGATCACGGCTCTGGTATCGATATCAAATTCATAGAACTGCTTGATGATCGGAATCGTCTTTGCGTTGCAGACCACGGAGACATCCGGATATCGTCTGATCAGTTCGCCGAGTGTTGCGCAGTGGTCCGGTTCCATATGATTAATGATCACATAGTCCAGCGTTCTTCCTGCCAGAACGGATTCCACATTTTCGAAAAACTGCCCGGTGATTGCCCGGTCGACCGTGTCGAAGAGAACGGTTTTTTCATCTAAAAGAAGATAAGAATTATAGGAGATCCCGTTTGGAATAGGGTATGCGTTCTCGAACAGGGCGAGCCTGCGGTCGCTTCCGCCGACCCAGAACAGGTCATCTTTAATATTTTTTACACAGTACATAATGAAGCCATCCTTTCGTCATAATCTCACACATATAATTTCGTAAGAAGTATACTACAAAATCGGGAAAATGTCATTGTATTTTTATACGAACTTAGTATGAATTCAGCGGTCCATTGCATTATAGTATAACCGGAAGGATGGATTTTTAGCGGAAACATCATTTTTTATTAAGACAGAGTGAAGACAGCCTGTTATAATGGGAGAAAAGAGACCTGATTTCCCATGAGGAAGATGGTTTTGTATTGGAACATAACTGGAGGTGTGGCAATAAATGGATGGAAAAAACAGAATCGTAAAGGACATTCTGGAGTCTGTTGAGAAAAACATGGGAACCGGGGAAAATTTGAGCCTGGAAGCATTGGAAGCACATACGGGGTATTCCCGTTTTTATTTGAACAGGATTTTTGCTGAGGAAACCGGCTGTACCATTCACCGCTATATCATGGAACGGAGACTGACGGAGGCGGCCAGAAAGCTGGTGGAGACGGACAAGACGATCGTTGAGATATCCGGCGAGGCGGATTATCAGTCTCAGCAGGCGTTTACACTGGCATTCCGGCGGGCTTACGGATGCACGCCGTTTACCTACCGGGAACGGAAGCATTTTACGCCTCTTCGTGAGCAGACAAAGCAGAAGAAGACAGGGGGAACCGCCTTATGCGAAAGAAAGAATAACTGGAGGTGTGCGGCATGAGTCTGGTACCGAGTGTGATCGAGACGACGTCAAAGGGGGAGCGCAGTTACGACCTCTTTTCCCGTCTGTTAAAGGACAGAATTATCTTTCTGGGGGAAGAAGTGAACGATGAGACGGCCCGGCTGGCGGTGGCCCAGCTGTTATTTCTGGAAGCGGAGGACCCGGCGAAGGACATTTCCTTCTATATTAACAGTCCGGGTGGTTCTATTACGGCCGGTCTGGCCATTTACGACACGATGCGTTATATCCGGTGCAATGTATCGACGATCTGTATCGGACTTGCAGCCAGTTTCGGCGCATTTCTGCTGGCCGGGGGGACGAAGGGCAAGCGTTTTGCCCTCCCCAACTCTGAAATCATGATACATCAGCCGGCAGTGGAGAAGATCGGAGGAAAGGCGACGGATATCCAGATCTATTCTGAGAAGCTTCAGCAGGATAAGAGACGGCTGAATCGGATTCTGGCTGAAAATACGGGAAGAACGGAGGAAGAGATCTGGCGGGATACGGAGCGGGATCATTTTATGAGCGCCGAAGAGGCGAAGGAATATGGGATTATTGATACGGTGATGAGAAAGAGAGAGGAAAAGGCATAAATCTGAAAAGAAGATACGAAAGGGGCGGCCGCCCTGATGATTGTACAGTCATCGGTGCGGCCGCCCCTTATCGGCTGATGCCGTTTTATGAAACTTAATAGCCTGCACTTAATGCAGCAGCCAGGCTTGCGCCAACTACAGCGTATAAAATTAAGGACAGCACGATTCCCACTGCCATAACGATCAGTCCGGCGCGGCAAAAATTCTTCCTGTTCTCGTTTCCATTGCCAAATGCCCAGACAAAATACATAATTACATTGACACATGGGATAGCCAGAACGATTAACGTGATCAGCCATTCCCCCATGGTCATGACAGCCTTATTAGGATCTGTCGCCATTGTGTTGTTTTCCATACTTAGTACCTCCTGTAATTTAATCTATCTACCGTTAAAATTATATCATATACTGTCGTAATTTGTCTATTTTTTCTTTGCCGGGTTACAGGCTCCCCGGGGATTTCGGAACTGTGAAAAGCAGGTGCAGCAGGTTCCGGGGCTCATAGATCATGGGCGGCCGGTCAGGAAACCAGTATTTCATGCGGATGATATAGAACACGACCATAAGGAAGATGCATACGGCTATGTAGACGGAAAACAGGCGCGCTTTTCGTTCCAGGACGTAATGCTCGTACAGAAATAAAAGCCCTCCGGCCAATAGCGGCAGGAGAAATGGATTGTGCAGAAGACTGCCGTGGATATCCCCTTTTAACAACAGGACGGCGGCTCGGGTAAGTCCGCAGCCGGGGCATGGAATCCCCAATAAGAGCCGGGCCGGGCACACCTTGCCAGCAGCGGCAGTCATGCCAGAAAGGAAAATTGCGCACAGAAGTATTCCGGGCAGGCAGTGTCTGACATCGGAAATCAGATGTTTTATTCTTTTTTTACACAAAATCGGGCTGTGTTTCTTTTTCATAAATTACATAGTATCCTTTTCATCGGTTGTGTGAAACTGCAGATTTCATTATAAGGCAGTGTTACCGCTTTTACAAGCTTGTGCCTCGAATAGAGGTTTGATATAATGAAGCTGTTTGATATGCGAAGTCTGATATCATGAAACAGTCTTAAATGCAAAGTCTGATATCATGTAACAATTTAAACTGCGAAATTAAGATAAACAGGATGGGACGTCTATGATCAAAAAAACACATATTGTATTTCTGTCATTTCTCTGTGCCGCACTTGGAGGCTGCGGGAGCAGCAGGCCATTGGCGGAGAAAGAGACTTCTCCTCTTACCGTCGTGACTGCCACAGATCTGCACTATTTATCACCGGAGCTTACGGACTATGGAACCGGATTTATGAGAATGGTCGGAAATGGGGATGGAAAGCTGACTCAGTACGCGCCGGAGATTACGGACGCTTTTTTAGAGGAGGTAGAGAAGCTGCATCCGGACGCGCTTATTTTAAGCGGAGATCTCAGTTTTAACGGTGAGAAGACAAGCCATGAGGAACTGGCTGGGAAGCTGTTCAAGCTGCAGGAACAGGGAATCCCGGTTCTTGTGCTGCCCGGAAATCATGATATCCTTTATCCGTTTGCCGCCCAATTTGAGGCAGAGACGGTGACTAGGACGGAACGGGTCAGCGGCGAAGAATTTCGTGATATATATGGCAGTCTGGGGTATCAGGACGCAACTGGAAAGGATGAAGAATCCTTAAGCTTTCTGTATGAGCTGTCGGAACGGGTCTGGTTGCTGCTTCTGGACGCGAATACGGAGGATGCACCCGGCCGGATTAAGGATTCCACGATGCAGTGGGCGGAGCGGCAGATGAAACGCGCTGAGGAAGCGGGGGCCTCCATCTTCACGGTGACTCACCAGAATGTCCTGGCCCAGAACAAACTTCTGTCACAGGGCTTCCTGCTGGATCATCATGAGGAGATGGAACAGCTGCTGAAAGCTCATGGGATCGCTTTGAATCTAAGCGGTCACGTTCATATCCAGCATATTGCAGAGAGCGGCGGCCTTTATGACATCGCAACCGGATCCCTCACCGTGTCCCCGCACCGGTACGGCGTTTTGACGGTTGATCCGGATGGAAGCATCGCGTATGAAACGAAGCCGGTAAATGTGGATCGATGGGCCGAGGAAAAAGCTGGAATCCCCGGTGAATATGGGTATTTTGAAGCGCTGTCCAAGGCGTATTTTGACGCGTGCACGCGAAAAAAGATGAAGAAAGAGCTGGAAGCGCTGTCAGTTTCGGAGGAGGAGCTGGCGCAGATGACGGAACTGGCCGTGGAGATGAACAGGAACTACTTTGCCGGCATGACAAAACCGGAAAAAGAAGTGACGGATACCGAGGGCTGGAAACTTTGGAAAGAAAAAGGCGCAGAGCTCTTTTTCGGAAAATACATGGATTCCATGCTGGAAGATGCGGGATGTAATGAAAACAAACTGAAAATAGTAAGGGATCTGAGGCCATAGTTCCCGGAGACGATTTTGGAAGGAGGCTTATCCATGGATAAGAAAAATACAAGAATACTGGTCAGCGCCTGTCTGCTGGGTGTCAACTGCCGCTACGACGGAAAGAACGGCTGTCGTGACGAGGTACTGAAGCTGCTTCGGGAGTATGAACTGATCCCGGTCTGTCCGGAGCAGATGGGAGGGATGGAGACCCCCAGAGAGCCGTCGGAATGCCGGAGAGACGGCGGGCGTGTCCAGGTGATGAACCGGAAGGGCCAGGATGTGACAGCGCATTTCGAAAAGGGCGGGGAGGAAGCGCTTAAGATCGCAAAGCTGTATGGATGCCGGTACGCCATTTTGAAGGAGCGCAGCCCGTCCTGCGGCAGTGGAATCATCTACGACGGAACCTTTTCGGGCGCTAAGACGGCCGGAGACGGGGTGACAGCCCGCCTTCTCAAGGAGCATGGGATCAAAGTTGTGGGGGAAACCAGCATTTCAAGCTTGATATCGGAAATCAGCAGTGATATGATGGATGACAACATAAATATTATGTAACTACTCAACCGTGCATCTTCTTGTTTTCGAAAAGAGCGAAAACAAGAAGCCCGGGCGTTCCGCCCTATGCCAGTTTGCACAGAAAAGTGTTTATACAAGCGAACTTGTAACACACGTTTCTGTACAAACTGCCGCACGGCTGAATAGTTACCAAATTACAGAGGAGTGACAGGAATATGAAAACAAATGTAACGAGAGACCAGGCGCTTTCCCTTCTTATGAAATATAATAAGGAGCCCTTCCATATACTTCACGGGCTTACGGTGGAAGGCACCATGCGCTGGTATGCAAAGGAACTTGGATACGGTGAGGACGAGGATTTCTGGGGAATCGCCGGCCTTCTTCACGATGTGGATTTTGAAAATTATCCGGAGGAGCACTGCATCAAGGCGCCGGAGCTTCTGGCCGAAGCAGGGGCTGAACCGGAGCTTGTTCATGCGGTCGTAAGCCATGGCTATGGACTCGTCTCTGATGTGGAACCGGAGCATGATATGGAGAAGGTACTGTTCGCGTCAGACGAACTCACAGGCCTGATCGGAGCCGCCGCCAGAATGCGTCCGTCGAAGAGCGTCATGGATATGGAGGTCTCCAGTTTGAAGAAAAAATACAAGGATAAACGGTTCGCGGCAGGCTGTTCCCGCGAGGTGATCGCCCAGGGAGCCGAAAGGCTCGGCTGGACGTTAGAGGAGTTGTTTGAAAAGACCATTGAGGCCATGCGTTCCTGCGAGGCCTCTGTCAACGAAGAGATGGAAAAGCTGGGCGTTTAAGAACGCCGGAAAGGGAAGACCAATCGGGAGAAGAGAACGATGATATCAGTTTCAGTGCTGAATTTTACAGGAGTTTACGAGAGAGAAAGCTTCTATAAAGATGGGGACTGTGAATGGATTGACTGTTCGGATTTGTCCGGGGTAAACGGATTCTGTGATGAGGCATCCATGGAGGAGATTGAGGCGCGGATCAGTGGGCTGTCAGGCTGGATTCACTTTATAGACGGCGGAAATTTCCACTATTTAAGCTATCTCATGGTGAGGAAGATTCGGGAGCCGTTTACCCTGGTGGTATTTGATCATCATACGGATATGAAGCCTTCTATATTTGCTGGAATTTTGTCATGCGGCTGCTGGATCAAACGGGCGCTGGATGACCAGCCATACTTAAAAAAGGTGATCCTGATCGGTGTCGCGGATTCGCTGGCAGATACCGTAGAATCAGAGTATGCGGACCGCGTGCAGGTGTTTTCGGAGAACGCGGCAGGGGCAGATGACTCATGGCTTAAGGCTCTGGAAACAGAGGTGTCGGAGGCCGTGTATCTGTCCATAGACAAGGACGCGTTCGGGCGAAAGGAAGTGGTGACTGACTGGGATCAGGGAACCATGACGCTGGAACAGCTTGAGAGGGCGTACCGCTGTCTGGAGAGCCGCCGGATTCTGGGTGTGGATATCTGCGGCGAGGCGAATCAGGACGACTCTTTTTCGGGATGGATGTCCGTGTCAGACAAACAAAATGACGCGGCAAACAGACGAATCCTCCGAATGCTTCGAAACGGTCATAAGAAGCCGGAGGGCAGTATACAATAGGGAGAGAGAAATGGAAGAAGCACCGATATTTTCGAAGGCGGCCATCAGGCGGCTGATTCTGCCGCTGATCATCGAACAGTTTCTCGCCGTCTTAGTGGGAATGGCGGATACGATCATGGTGGCCGGAGTGGGGGAGACCGCGGTCTCAGGAATTTCCCTTGTGGATACGCTTAATATTCTGTTGATCAACGTGTTTACCGCCATGGCTACCGGAGGCGCTGTCATAGCGGCCCAGGAGCTGGGGGACGAAAACAGGGAGGAGGCGTTAAAGGCCTCCAATCAGCTGATTCTTGTGGTTCTGATATTTTCAACGGTTTTAATGGTGTTGTCCTTACTGTTCAACTACCAGATTCTGCGGACGATTTACGGGAAGATCGAACCATCTGTCATGAATTACGCCAGAACGTATTACTACCTGACGGCGCTGTCGTTTCCGTTTCTGGCGGTGTATAACGGGTCGGCGGCTATCTGCCGCTCCATGGGCAATTCCGGGATATCCATGAAGGTGTCCATGCTGATGAACGGGATCAACATTGTGGGAAATGCCATTCTGATTTACGGCTTTCATCTGGAGGTGGCCGGGGCCGGGATCTCCACGCTGCTGTCACGAATTACCGCGGCAGTCATCCTGGTGTGGGTGATCCGGAATCCAAAGCTTCCGCTGTGCATCGACAAAAACTTTCATCTGGGCTTCCATCCTGCCATCATCCGGCGGATCATGGGGATCGGAGTTCCCATGGGAGTGGAAAACGGCCTCTTTCAGGGCGGTAAGCTTCTTGTGGCGGGGCTGGTCTCCAGCTTCGGTACGACCTCCATTGCCGCCAATGCGGTGGCGGGAACCATCTGTTCCTTTCAGGTGATTCCGGGCAGCGCCATCTCCCTGGCCATGATAACCGTGGTGGGGCAGGCCGTGGGCGCGAAACGGTATCAGGAGGCGAAACGGTATGCAAAGAACTTTATTTTCCTCATCATGGGAGCGCACTTCCTCATCTGTTTTCCGATGCTGGTATTTCTGCCGCACATTATCGGCTTCTACCATGTGTCAGAACAGACGGCGGAGCTGGCCAGAATCATCTGCACGCTTCACGGATTATGCTGCGTGCTGATCTGGGCGCCATCCTTTGCGCTTCCCAATGCCCTGCGTGCCGCAGATGACGTGAAATTTGCCATGTGCATTACCATTGCGTCCATGTTTCTGTGCCGGATTGCCATGAGCTTCGTTCTGGGACGGTATCTTGGCATGGGGCTGATCGGTGTCTGGATTGCCATGGTTCTGGACTGGGCCGTGAGAGCGGTGGTCTACGCCGCGCGTGTCGCGTCGGGAGGCTGGCTGAAGCATCATAAAGTTCTGGCCGCGCGCCAGGAGGCTGAAAAAACCGTTTTACAAAACACTTGACAGCGCCCGGCAAGTACGATATTATTTCGGTTAAATAAATTGGATATGTGACAGAGGAGAAAGAAGACATGAAAAAGGTTGTGAAATTCGGCGGCAGTTCTCTGGCCAGTGCAAGACAGTTTAAGAAGGTTGGGGACATCATTCGTTCCGAAAAGAGCAGACGCTATGTGGTTCCATCTGCGCCGGGCAAGAGAAACGACAAGGACGAGAAGGTTACGGATATGCTGTATCAGTGTTACGATGCGGCGGCAGAGGGAAAAAGCTACAAGAAGATTCTGGAGAAGATTAAGAGCCGTTACATGGAGATCATCGACGGACTCGATTTAAACCTGAATCTGGATCATGAATTCGAGACCATCGAGGAAAATTTCATAAAGAAGGCCGGCCGTGATTACGCGGCATCCAGAGGCGAGTACTTAAACGGCATCGTCATGGCCAACTATTTAGGCTATGAATTCATCGACGCGGCAGAGGTCATCTTCTTCGATGAAGACGGCAGCTTCGAGGCGGATATCACCAACCGTGAGCTGGGAGAACGCTTAGAGCATGTGGAGCGCGCGGTTATTCCGGGCTTTTACGGCGCCACTCACAGCGGAAGCATCCGTACGTTCTCAAGAGGCGGATCCGATGTCACAGGCTCCATTGTGGCGAAGGCCATCCATGCTGATATGTATGAGAACTGGACCGATGTTTCCGGCTTCCTCGTAGCGGATCCGCGTATCATCGATAATCCGGAGGTCATTGAGACCATTACATACAGAGAACTCCGTGAGCTGGCCTACATGGGAGCCAGCGTTCTGCATGAGGACGCCATCTTCCCGGTCAGAAAAGAAGGCATTCCGATCAATATCCGCAACACCAACAGGCCGGAGGAGAAGGGCACCCTGATCGTGGAGAGCACCTGCCGCAAGCCGCGCTATACCATTACGGGAGTTGCGGGCAAGAAGGGCTTCTGCTCCATCAACATTGAGAAAGCCATGATGAACGCCGAGGTAGGGTTCGGCCGCAAGGTTCTGGAGGTATTTGAAAAATACGGCATTTCCTTCGAGCATATGCCTTCGGGAATCGATACCATGACCGTGTTTGTCCATCAGTCCGAATTCGAGGAATACGAACAGTCCGTGATCGCGGGAATCCACCGCGCCGTCGAGCCTGATTTCGTGGAACTGGAATCTGACCTGGCGTTAGTTGCCGTCGTGGGACGCGGCATGAAGGCCACGAGAGGCACCGCCGGAAGAATCTTCTCCGCGCTGGCCCACGCCCGTGTCAACGTCAAGATGATCGACCAGGGCTCCAGTGAGTTAAACATCATTATCGGCGTTAAAAATGCAGATTTTGAGGCGGCCATCAAGGCGATCTACGATATCTTTATCTCAACCGAAATCTGATAAATGGTATATCCATATATCCAAATGAAAAACCGGTCAGCACAGAGGCTTAAAAGCCTGTGCGGACCGGTTTTGCTGCAGTACTTATTAATCCTCCGGAACAAAGACATCTTTGCCCATTCCGCAGAGCGGACATACCCAATCCTCAGGAAGATCTTCAAAAGCTGTGCCTGGATTGATTCCGTTGTCCGGATCTCCATCAGCCGGATCATATATGTATCCACATGGCTCACAAACGTATTTTTGCATAACAGTCACCTCTTTCTTTCGTTGATACCCTATTTTACCAGATATGTAACTATTTTACAACTAGTGCAGATAAATATAGCCAGAAAATACTTTAGAATACAGGAAATATGTGGTAAAATAAAATCAAAATTTTATACATCAGGGAGGACTAAGATGCAATACCGCAATTTTGGAAAGACAGGAATTAAAGTGTCAGCGCTGGGGTTCGGAACCATGAGATTTCCACTGCTTCACGATGAGGTGGTCGATGAGGAACGCGCTATCGGGATGATCCGTCATGCCATCGATGAGGGCGTGAATTACATTGACACCGCTTATCCTTATCATCTGGGAGAGAGCGAGAAAATCGTGGGAAAAGCGCTGGCAGACGGATACAGGGAGAAAACGTATCTTGCGACCAAATGTCCCGTATGGAAGCTGGAGAAGGCGGAGGATTTCGAGACTATTCTGGATGAGCAGCTGGAGAAGCTGAACACGGATCATATCGATTTTTATCTGCTTCACGCTCTGAGCGGCGAACGCATGGAGGACAAGGTAAAGCCGTTTGAACTGATTAAGCGGATGGAAAAAGCGAAGGCTGAGGGAAAGATCCGCTATCTTGGATTTTCCTTCCATGATTCATATGACGTGTTTCAGGATATCATAGATTATTATGATGGATGGGATTTCTGCCAGATTCAGTATAATTACGTGGACACCGAGCACCAGGCTGGAACAAAGGGGCTTAAGTATGCCGCTGAGAGAGGCCTCGGGGTGGTGATCATGGAGCCTTTGCTGGGCGGGAGGCTGGCGAATCCGGCATCCCATTTAAAGAAGGTATTTCCGGAGGACAAGTCTCCTGTGGAGTACGCGCTGGATTTCCTCTGGGATCAGCCTGAGGTCAGCCTGCTGCTCAGCGGAATGAGCGATGAAAAGCAGGTGGAAGAGAATCTGGAGTACGCGAAAAGAAGCAGCGTGGGTATGGCGACGGAGCAGGACAAAGAGGTGGTAAAAGAGGCAAAGCGCGTCTTTGATTCCATGGCTTTGGTGGGATGTACCGGATGCAGATACTGTATGCCATGTCCATTTGGCCTGGATATCCCGAAGATATTCTCGCTGTACAACATGACTGCGGCGCACAGGGAGGAAGAGGCCAGGGCGGAGTACGAGGCTCTGGAAAAGAAGGCGGGCGACTGCCGCTCCTGCCACCGCTGCGAGAAGGAGTGTCCGCAGATGATCAAGGTAAGCGAGGTCATGAAGGAAGTTGCAAAGGTGTTTGAGAAGACAGAAGCCTGATTGGCAGGAAAACAGGCTTTCACGGAAGAAGGATTGAAGGAGGAACGGGTTATGCTGGAAAAAATTGATTTATCGAAGAAAATGGATAAAGATACGTACAAGCATGTCATCGGAGAGCAGAGCGAAAGACTGGGCCTTTTGCAGCGGGAACTGAGAACGGCGGGGATCCCTGTCATGATCGTGTTTGAAGGCATGGGTGCGGCCGGAAAAGGAACGCAGATCAACCGGCTGATTCAGGCGATGGATCCCAGAGGATTCGAGGTCTTTGCCAACAGCAAGGCCACCGAGGAAGAACAGCTTCGCCCGTTCCTGTGGAGATTCTGGACCAAGACACCGGCCGACGGCCGGATCGCCATCTTCGACCGGAGCTGGTACCGCCAGGTGACGATCGAACGGTTCGACGGACAGATCAAGGAGAAGAATCTGCCGGAGGCCTTTCAGGATATTTTATCGTTTGAGCGCCAGCTGGATGACGGCGGAATGGTGATCATCAAGCTGTTCCTCTATATTTCCCAGGAAGAGCAGAAGAAGCGCTTCAAGAAGCTGGAGGACTCCAAGGAGACGTCCTGGCGTGTGACGAAGGACGACTGGCGGAGGAACAAGGAGTATGGCCGTTATCTGGAGATCAACGAGGAGATGCTTCAGAAGACCGATACGGAGCGTGCGCCGTGGTCCATCATCGAGGCGACGGACAAGGATTACGCCGCCGCCAAGATCATGACCCTTGTAGCGGACCGCTTCGAGGCGGCCTTGAGAGAGAAAGCGGCTCCGAAGCCGGAAGTGTCGGAGAAACCTCCGGTGAAGGAAGAGAGATATCAAAACGGTGTGCTCTCCGGTGTGGATCTGACGAAGACGCTGACCAAGGAAGAGTATAAAAAAGTGATCGACCGGCTCCAGAAGCGCCTGGAGTTTCTGCACAGCGAGATTTACCGCCTGAGAATTCCAGTGGTTTTAGGATTTGAGGGCTGGGACGCAGGCGGAAAGGGCGGCGCTATCAAACGGCTCACCAGTCATTTGGATCCACGCGGATACCGTGTGAACCCGACCGCCTCCCCCAATGATATCGAGAAGGTGCACCATTATCTGTGGCGGTTCTGGAACAACGTTCCGAAGGCGGGCCATATCGCCGTCTTCGACCGGACGTGGTACGGCCGCGTCATGGTAGAACGGATCGAGGGCTTCTGTTCGGAGGCGGACTGGAAGCGGGCCTATCAGGAAATCAACGAGATGGAGGCCCACATGGCCAATGCCGGGGCCGTGGTCATCAAATTCTGGCTCCATATCGACAAGGACGAGCAGGAACGCCGATTCAAGGAACGCCAGCAGAATCCGGCGAAGGAGTGGAAGATTACGGACGAGGACTGGAGAAACCGGGAAAAATGGGACCAGTACGAGACCGCTGTCAACGAGATGCTGGTGCGCACCTCCACAACGTACGCGCCGTGGGTTGTCGTGGAAGGCAACTGCAAGTACTATGCCCGCGTGAAGGTCTTAAGGACTGTGGTCGATGCTCTGGAGGAGCGGGTAAAGGCGTGCGGCAAAAAATAACAGTTAGTCCTGCTTGTGTTTTCCTGTCTTTTAGTGTAAATTAATAGGGAGCAGGAGGCAGGAAATGAAAACAGTAATCATTGTGGGCGGTGGCGCCGCGGGGATGCTGGCAGGCATTGCAGCAGCCAGGAATGGCGGCACCGTCCATATTTTTGAGAAAAATGAAAAGCTGGGGAAAAAGGTCTTTATCACGGGCAAAGGACGCTGTAACGTGACCAATGCCTGCGACACCGAGGATTTGTTCCGGAATGTGGTGACAAATTCCAAATTCCTTTACAGCAGTTTTTATGGATTTAATAATTTTGATATGATGGCACTTTTGGAGGAGGCGGGGTGTCCGCTGAAGACCGAGAGGGGAAACCGGGTATTTCCGGTGTCCGACAAGTCTTCGGACGTGATTAAGGCGCTGTCCGGAATGCTTGGGAGACTGGGAGCGGAGGTTCACCTTCACTCGGAGGTAAAGGAGCTTCTTCTGGAAGACGGCCGGTGCCGCGGGATTCTCTTGAAAAAGGGCGGCACGGAGACGAAGGTGTACGGAGATGCGGTGATTGTGGCCTGCGGCGGCCTGTCGTATCCGACTACGGGCTCCACCGGGGACGGATACCGGTTTGCCGGAGCAGCCGGGCACACGGTGACGGAGCTTTCACCAGCCCTGGTTCCGTTTGTGGTGAAGGAACCGGTAGTGAAGGAGCTGCAGGGCCTTTCCTTAAAGAACATTGAGGCCGCGGTGATGCGCGGCAAAAAGGTGATCTACCGGGAGTTCGGGGAGATGCTTTTCACCCATTACGGAGTCAGCGGCCCGGTGCTCTTAAGCGCCAGCAGCTACGCCGTAAAGGAATTGAAGAAAGGACCGCTTTCTCTCGTTATCGACTTAAAACCGGCGCTGTCGGAGGAACAGCTGGATGCGCGGCTGCTCCGTGAATTTGAGGGGACTTTAAACAAGCAGTTTAAGAACGCGCTGGTTCATTTATTCCCATCCAAGCTGGTTCCGGTCATGGTGGAACGGAGCGGGATTTCTCCGGAAAAGAAGGTGAATGAGATCACCAGGGAAGAACGGAAACAGATAATCCAGGCGACGAAATCATTTACCGTGACGATTACGGGGCTTCGCGATTACAACGAGGCCATCATTACGCAGGGCGGCGTCTCTGTAAAAGAGGTGAATCCCTCTACCATGGAGTCGAAGCTGATTTCCGGGCTTTACTTTGCCGGGGAGGTGCTCGATTTGGATGCGGTGACAGGAGGATTTAACCTCCAGATCGCCTGGTCCACCGCCTGGACGGCCGGAAGCGAGGCTGCCAGGCCGGATCCTGAATGACTAGTACAGCATTGCGTAAATAACTGTGATATAGTGCTTAATATCTGCGTCAGGTGTGCGTCCGTGAAGCGACGGCGTAGTAGACCCTACGGCTAGCTTCGCGGGCGTGCACCTGGCGTAGATAGCGAGTGCTATATCACAGGAATTTGCGCAACGCTGTACTAGTAGTCACACGTGTGCCTGCGCGGCAGAAGAGGCGTGTGTGAGTCAGACGCGGGCCTGTGCGGCAGAAGAGACAGAGAGGGGCGCGTCCCCATAGATAAAAGGAGAGTCAAGGATGTCAAAGATTTATAACATTGCAATAGACGGCCCGGCAGGGGCAGGCAAGAGTACCATCGCAAAGGCTGTTTCTGCGAAACTCGGCTTCGTCTATGTGGACACCGGAGCCATGTACCGGGCCATGGCGCTGTATTTTTTACGAAAAGGAATCAGACCGGACGAGGAAGCCGTGATTTCGGAGGCGGTAAAAGAGGTGGGTGTCACCATTTCCTATGAGAACGGCGCCCAGCAGGTGATATTAAACGGAGAGAATGTGTCCGGTCTGATCCGGACGGAGGAGGTCAGCCAGATGGCCTCTGCCTCCTCCATATACTTACCAGTCCGCGAGAAGCTGGTGGAGCTGCAGAAGGAACTGGCCAGAAATGAGAATGTCATCATGGACGGCAGGGACATCGGTACGTGCGTGCTCCCGGAAGCGGATTTAAAGATTTATCTGACAGCGAGCACGGCGGTGCGGGCAAAACGCCGCTACGACGAGTTGACTGAAAAGGGCGAGTCGTGCAGCCTGGAGGAGATTGAAAAGGAGATTGCGGAGAGAGATTACCGCGATATGCACAGAGAAAACTCCCCGCTGAAACAGGCAGAGGATGCGGTTCTGGTCGATACCTCCGGCCTGACCATCGACGAGGTGATCAGCGAGATACTCCGGCTGGCGGCAGAATATGGGATTGGTTAGTCAGTTCTGGAAGAATTAAGGAGACAAAACGTTATGGAAGTGATTGTTGCTAAGACCGCGGGCTTCTGTTTCGGCGTCAAACGCGCCGTGGACAAGGTTTATGAACAGATAGAGCACGCCGGAAAACCGATTTATACCTACGGTCCGATCATCCACAACGAAGAAGTGGTAAAGGATTTTGAGGAAAAGGGCGTACGGGTCATCGAGTCAGAGGAGGAGCTTAAGGCACTCCGCGACGGAATCGTCATCATACGTTCCCACGGTGTGGGAAAGCATGTTTACGATATTCTGGAAGAGAACGGCATCGAGATTGTGGACGCCACCTGCCCTTTTGTGAAGAAGATTCATAAGATCGCACAGGAACAGAATCAGGCGGGAAGACGCCTGATCATCATTGGAAATGAATCGCATCCGGAGGTGCAGGGTATTAAAGGCTGGGGAAATGATAATACTTTAGTGGTGGAAACACCCGACCAAGTGGACGATTTGCCGTTTTCAGAGGGTGAAAAGCTGTGTATCGTGTCCCAGACGACATTTAATTACAAGAAATTTCAAGATTTAGTTGAAAAATTTTCTAAAACGCGTTATGATATACTTGTTTTAAATACGATTTGCAATGCAACACAGGAGAGACAGGTGGAAGCAAGACGGATAGCTTCAGAAGTGGACGCCATGATCGTGGTTGGTGGGAAGACGAGTTCCAATACCCAGAAGCTGTACGAGATATGCCAAAAGGAATGTAAGAACACTTACTATATCCAGACACTAGGTGATTTAGATCCTGAATGTATAAGTTCTGTGCGCAGCGTAGGTATTACAGCCGGGGCTTCAACCCCGAATCATATTATCGAGGAGGTTCATACTAATGTCAGAGTTAAGTTTTGAACAAATGTTAGAGGAATCATTAAAAACAATACGTACAGGAGAGATCGTCACAGGTAAAGTCATCGACGTCAAAGAAGATGAAATCGTCTTGAATATAGGTTTTAAATCCGACGGCATCATCCCGCGTAATGAGTACACGGATGACCAGAATTTAGATCTCGCAACTGTTGTATCTGTTGGTGATGAGATGGAAGCGAAAGTCGTTAAGGTAAACGATGGCGAAGGCCAGGTTGCGTTATCTTACAAGAGACTGGCAGCTGACAGAGGAAACAAGAGATTAGAAGAAGCGTTTGAGAACCATGAGGTTCTTACCGCAAAGGTAGCTGCTGTTCTGGACGGCGGTTTAAGCGTAGTAGTGGAAGGGGCGAGAGTCTTTATTCCGGCAAGCCTGGTATCCGACACATATGAGAAGGATTTATCCAAGTATGCAGACCAGGAGATCGAATTCGTAATTACCGAATTCAATCCGAAGAGAAGAAGAATTATCGGTGACAGAAAGCAGCTTATGGTTGCCAAGAGAGCCGAGATGCAGAAAGAATTATTTGAGAGAATCCATCCGGGAGATGTCGTAGAAGGAACGATTAAGAACGTAACCGATTTCGGTGCATTCATCGACCTTGGCGGCGCAGATGGTTTACTTCATATTTCCGAGATGAGCTGGGGAAGAGTTGAGAGCCCGAAGAAGGTTTTCAAAGCCGGCGAGAAGATGAGAGTCTTAATCAAGGATATCAATGGTGATAAGATCGCATTAAGCTTAAAGTTCCCGGAGACCAATCCGTGGAAGGATGCCGCTGTGAAGTACGCAGCAGGCAATATTGTAACCGGCAGAGTTGCACGTATGACTGATTTCGGCGCATTCGTTGAGTTGGAACCAGGTGTAGATGCATTGCTTCATGTATCTCAGATTTCCAGGGACCATGTAGATAAGCCATCTGACGTATTAGCCATCGGCCAGGAGATCGAGGCTAAGGTTGTTGACTTCAACGAAGACGACAGAAAGATCAGCCTGAGCATGAAGGCTCTTCAGATGCAGGATATGTCTCAGATGGATGAAGATGCACCGGTTTATTCTGACGAGGAATAATTTCTGAGTTATAGATATGCAAGAGTTACGCCGCCCCATGAGATCGTTTTCTGATCCTGTGCGGGCGGCTTTTGTGTTTCGTATGCTTTGCGGGGACCGTACTCTGCGTCAGGGGAGAATGGCTGTTAAAGAAAACGCGCTCCGGTGCGAAAGTCCGGCAAGGCAGATTCTTTGCACTGTGAATTTTTGCGGACACTAATTAAACGGGTAATCGGATGTATAATAAAAAAATAATCATATATATTGTAAAATATACTTGAAAATATAGTTAATATCAGGTATAATAAACTCATTCAGGCAGATATCTTCTGCTGAATTTTAGACACACTTCTATGTAATTCTAATCGGTATTTGGATTGTCGGAAAATGGTTATTTAGAACCGTGATTTGCAGAACCGTTCATGGCTGTATCGGCCGCAAGCTCAGAGGCAGGAATCTAAGGAGGAAAGTGCATATGGCACAGGTGAAACCGCAACAGGTATTAGAAAGTCAGAAAAAGCAAGGAGGATTAAAGGGACGGGAGGCACAGAACGCACAGACCGGAAAGCCATTATTCCCGCTGATGAAAAAAAGCAGAGAACAGGTATTGGATATGCTGAAATCCAATCCGGATATATGGCATAAGTTTCAACTCCTGACGAATGAATTTCAGGAGGAGCTGATCGGATTTTCCATGGGAAGCAGCGGACTGAAAATCAGTTATGATCCCTTTTTTAAACTGATTTTTGATCCGGATGTACACAATGACCGCTTATCCATGATGCTCTCCTGTATTATGAAGCAGAAGGTGACGGTAAAACGGGTGTTATCCCCGGAATCTAACCGGATTACGGCGGAAGGCTCTTTGCTGATTATGGATGTCCTGGCAGAACTTGAGAGCGGAGAATTGGTGAACATTGAAATTCAGCGTATTGGCTACGCATTTCCGGGAGAGCGGGCCGCCTGCTATTCTTCAGATCTAATACTCCGGCAGTATAGCCGGATAAAAGGCAGGAAAGAGAATGGGTCTACATATAAGAAGCTTCAGAATGTGTATACCATTGTCCTGATTGAGAACAGCAGCGTGGATTTTCATAAAATCGCCGGACAATATATTCACCGCTCCAGCCAGGTGTTTGATACGGGGCTGGAACTGAATTTACTGCAGAAATATATTTTTGTGGCTCTTGATGTTTTCCGGGAAATCACTTACAATTTAAATGAGGAAATAGAGGCATGGCTGCTCTTCTTAAGTTCTGACAGGCCGGAGGATATCATGAGGATTATAAAGAGATACCCGGATTTTCGCGAAATTTACGAAGAGATAGCTCAATTTCAGGTAAAACCAGAGGAGTTGGTGGGTATGTATTCGAAAGCATTGGAGATTCTGGATAGAAATACAGTGCAGTATATGATTGAGGAACAGAAGCAGGAGATAGAGGAGCAGCAGCAGGAGATAGAGGAACGTAAACGGGAGATTGTGGAACAGCAGCGGGAGATAGAGGAACATAAACGGGAGATGGAAGAACAGCAGCGGGAGATAGAGGAACATAAACGGGAGATGGAGGAACAGCAGCAGGAGATAGAGGAACATAAACGGGAGATAAAGGAGCAGCAGAAGGAAATTGAACGTTTGAAAAAACTTTTGGAACAAAGATAACTGGGTAACCCGGAAAGGCAGGCCAATGGATACAATGGATGGCCTGTTTTTTCTATCAAAGTCAAAGTCAGTTGCAGACTGTCTTAAGTATGTTAAGAGGAGAAGAGATGGATTCCAGCCATGAGATGATTATACCGAATGATAATTTGCCGTTTAAACTGTTTCTCTTTGAGGGCGGAGAGGGGAAGTATAAGAGGGCCAGTCACTGGCATCGGTCGATCGAGATTTTTCTTGTTATGGAGGGGAAGATCGATTTTTATCTGGGGGAGAACCATTTTCCAATTGGTGAGAAGGATTTTATTATAGTGAATTCCAATGAAGTGCACTCGATCGACGCGCCGCTTCCGAACCGGACCCTGGTATTGCAGATTCCTGTGCAGACATTTGAGGTTTACTTGCAGGAGCAGCCGTATCTGTCATTTTCCAGGAGATCGGGGGAGCAGAATGGGAAGCTGATGGGTCTTGTGATGGAGATGTACCGGACGTATGAGAGGAAAACGTATGCCTGGGAGCTGAAGATGGGCGGGCTGTTTGAATTTGTCAAGTATCTGCTTCTGACGGAGTTCAAGGATCAGGCGCAGGCTCCGGATATTATCAGGCAGAAGATCCATTTGGAGAAGCTGTCGGAGATTACGGAGTATATGAAAAATCATTACGACGAGGCACTGTCCTTAGAAAAGGTAGCGGACCGCTTTGGTTTTTCCCCTACGTATTTATCCAGAATATTTAAGCGGTACGCCAATATCACCTACCGCGATTATCTGCAGGATTTAAGGGTGGAGTACGCGGTGAAGGAGATGGTGCATACAGCCCATGAACTGGGTGATATTGCTGTGAATCACGGATTCTCGGACAGCAGGGCGTTTGCGAAGGCCTTTGCGAAACGTTACGGCTGTCTGCCCAGTGAATATAGGAAAAGGGCAAGAAAGTGCTATTAGGTGGTCAAGTTCCTGCTCACGTAATCTGACGGAAAACGGTATAATAAAACTATGGCAAATTGCGTGAAACAGGTAAGGAGGCAGCAAATGGAATATTTAATTGGTATTGATGTGGGGACATCGGCGACGAAGACCGTGCTGTTTGATAAAAAAGGCAATATAATTGCATCGGCTTCGAGGGAGTATCCGCTGTATCAGCCGCATAACGGCTGGGCGGAGCAGAAACCCGAGGATTGGCGGGACGCGGTGATTGCCACCGTGGAAGACGTGGTGAAAAAGGCGGGAGCGGGAAAGGACGAGGTAAAGGGAATTGGTATTTCCGGTCAGATGCACGGACTTGTCATGCTCGATGAAGCCGGGAATGTGATCCGTCCTTCCATTATCTGGTGTGACCAGAGGACCGGAGAAGAAGTGGAAGAGATGCTGGAGATCATGCCCCGGGAACGCTGGATTGAGATTACGGCCAATCCGCCTCTGACAGGCTGGACAGCGGCGAAGATCTTATGGGTGAGAAATCACGAGCCGGAGAATTATGAGCGATGCAGGCATATTCTGCTTCCAAAGGACTATATCCGTTACATATTAACTGGTGTGTTTGCGACTGAAGTGTCTGATGCCAGTGGGATGCAGCTTCTGGATGTGCCGAACCGCTGCTGGTCGGATGAGGTGCTGGAGAAACTGAACATTGATAAAGCTCTTCTCGGCAAAGTCTATGAGTCCTGCGAGGTTACGGGAACGATTCTGCCGGATATCGCGGAGAAGACGGGACTTTCCACAGAGACAAAGGTGGTGGGCGGCGCCGGTGACAATGCGGCGGCGGCAGTCGGTACCGGAGTCGTAAAGGACGGAACGGCATTTACGACGATCGGAACCTCCGGGGTCGTGTTTGCACACAGCAGCCAGGTAACGATCGACCCAAAGGGACGCGTGCATACGTGCTGCGCGGCAGTGCCAGGAACGTGGCATGTCATGGGCGTGACGCAGGCGGCTGGACTTTCTTTAAAATGGTTTAAGGATAATTTCTGTCAGGACTATGTGGAAGAGGCAGAGAGACAGGACGTGGACGTCTATGACCTGATCAATCGTGATATTGCCAATATCCCGGCTGGCAGTGATAAGCTGATTTATCTTCCCTATCTGATGGGGGAGAGAACGCCCCATCTGGATCCGGACTGCCGCGGCGTGTTCTTTGGACTCTCTGCGATTCATACGAAGGCTCATATGCTGCGTGCCGTCATGGAAGGTGTTTCCTACTCTCTCTCTGACTGCAATGACATTTTAAAGGAGATGGGCATCGATGTTGACAGTATGATGGCCTGCGGCGGAGGCGGCAAGAGCCCTGTGTGGAGACAGATGCTGGCAGATTTATATGACTGCAGTGTGAATACGGTGAGACAGACGGAAGGTCCGGCACTCGGCGTGGCAATTCTGGCCGGAGTCGGCTGTGGAATCTACGAAAGCGTGGAGAAAGCCTGCGACGAGCTGATTTCTGAGGCGCAGAGCACCGGAGCGGATTCGAGTGTGGTTGGCAAATATAAGGCGTATCATGAACTCTATAAAGAGCTTTATGGGAATTTGAAAAACAGCTATAAGAAGCTTGCTGCTTTATAGGAGAAGAGGAGGAATACTTAAATGGGTATGCAGATCAAAGACATTTCAGATAAAGCGTTTTCTGCCTACGGAAAGGTGATTACCGGTCTTGATGTAACCGGTATCTTAAAAGAGATGGAACATACACCTCTCCCGGACGATGTTATCTATGTACCATCCGTTCCGGAGCTGGAGGCGCTGCCTGAGGCTTTAGTCATTCAGAACAATGTGTACGGGGAGCTTCCGATTCAGATCGGCTACTGCAACGGTCACAATACGAAGTTAAACGCGGTAGAATACCACAGAAACTCCGAGATCAACATTGCGGTGACGGATCTAGTCCTGATCATCGGAAAACAGCAGGATATCGGGGCAGATTACACGTACGACACATCTCTGATGGAGGCCTTTCTGGTACCGGCGGGAACGGTAATCGAAGTCTACGGCACCACGCTTCACTACGCGCCCTGCCACGTAGAAGACGGAGGTTTCCGGTGTGTGGTTGTCCTTCCAAAGGGAACCAACACGGATATGGAACCGTTGGAGATTAAGAACAAAGAGGACGCATTACTCTTTGCAAGAAACAAATGGCTGATCGGCCACGAGGAGGGCGGTCTTCCGGCAAATGCTTTTATTGGCTTAAAGGGTGAAAACCTGCACGTAGGCAATGAACAGTGAAGCAGCAGGCAGAACAATAAATAGAAAGAATCAGGAGGAAAATACATATGAACAACATACCAGAAGTAAAAGTAGGAATTGTGGCGGTCAGCAGAGACTGTTTCCCGGAATCATTATCTGTCAACAGAAGAAAGGCTCTTGTGGAGGCGTATGCTGCCAAATATGATGCAAAGAACATCTATGAATGTCCGGTCTGCATCGTAGAGAGTGAGATTCACATGGTACAGGCGCTGGAGGATGTGAAGGCAGCAGGATGTAATGCACTGGTCGTTTATCTTGGCAACTTCGGACCGGAGATCTCCGAGACACTGCTCGCAAAACATTTCGACGGACCGAGCATGTTTATCGCGGCGGCAGAGGAGAGCGGCGACAACTTAACCCAGGGACGCGGTGACGCTTACTGCGGCATGTTAAACGCCAGCTATAACTTAAGACTGCGCAATATCAAGGCATACATTCCGGAATATCCGGTAGGAACCGCTTCAGAATGTGCGGACATGATCGAGGAATTCCTTCCGATCGCCAGAACACTGGTTGGATTATCCAGCTTAAAGATTATAAGCTTTGGACCGCGTCCGTTAAATTTCCTGGCCTGCAATGCGCCGATTAAGCAGCTTTATAACCTGGGCGTGGAGATTGAAGAGAACTCCGAGCTGGATTTATTTGAAGCATATAACAAGCATGCGGATGATCCGAGAATCGCCGATGTGATGAAAGATATGGAGAAAGAACTGGGCGAGGGCAACTTAAAGCCGGAGATTTTACCGAAACTGGCACAGTATGAGCTTACGCTGCTTGACTGGATCGAAGAGCACAGAGGCTACCGCAAATACGTTGCCATTGCAGGCAAATGCTGGCCGGCATTCCAGACACAGTTTGGTTTCGTTCCCTGCTATGTCAACAGCCGTCTGACCGGTATGGGTATCCCGGTATCCTGCGAAGTAGATATTTACGGCGCGCTGAGCGAGTTTATCGGAACCTGCGTGAGCCAGGATGCGGTAACACTTCTGGATATCAACAATACGGTGCCGGATGATATGTATGACGGCGATATCAAGGGCAAATACGACTATACACACAGAGATACCTTTATGGGATTCCATTGCGGAAATACATGTTCCAGAAAGCTTTCCGCATGTTCCATGAAGTATCAGATGATCATGGCAAGGGCGCTTCCTGAGGAAGTAACACAGGGTACTCTGGAGGGAGATATCCTTCCAGGCGACATCACATTCTTCCGTTTACAGAGTACGGCAGATTGTCAGCTTCGCGCCTACGTTGCACAGGGCGAGGTTCTTCCGGTTGCAACACGTTCCTTCGGTTCCATCGGAATCTTCGCAATTCCGGAGATGGGCAGATTCTACCGTCACGTTTTGATCGAGAAGAACTATCCACACCACGGGGCAGTCGCATTCGGCCATTTCGGAAAGGCATTATTTGAAGTATTCAAATATCTGGGCGTGGAAGATATCGGATTCAACCAGCCGAAGGGTATGCTCTATCCGTCTGAAAATCCATTTGCATAGGACGGGGATCGCTGCATAAGCGTGTTATGATGTGAGCGGCAGCCTGGCCTGGGCATTCTGCGTTTTCCGGCCTCAGAAAATAAGGTAATAATGAAGTGAAAAGCACATAGAGATTAAATGATGACAGCAGGAGGATTACGCGGTGATTACCGCGTGATCTGTCCGGCTGTTTTTTTGCGTAATAGAGGTGCAATGAGATTTGGTAAGGCGGGATCTGCGGATTGTGAAAAGCCGGGGATTTCCTGAGAAAAGAAATCACCAGAAAGGACGTGTGCGGTGGAAAAAAAGGATGGTTTGTGCTATACTAAAACAAGCTGATTTGACTGGAGGAAGAGAAAATGAAAGTTGAGAAATCCGTTTGGAATGGAAAAGAAGGGTACCTTCTTCAGAATGAAACCATGGAAGTATTCGTGAATCCGGAGGATGGCATGAATATCTATCAGATGGATTGGGAAGGCCGCCAGATGATCGCCTGGGAAGAGGAACGCTATCAGAGAAAGGCGACGTACGGAGTACCGGTCCTCTATCCGACGCCTAACCGCTCGGAGAATTTAAAAATTCAGGCCTTTGGAAGGCTGTATGATGCCAGGATGCATGGTCTGGTGAAGAATCTGCCCTTCGAGGTGAAGGCGGCGGAGGCAGATGGACAGACTGCCCTGGTGACAGGTGTTTTGATGTGGAATGAGTCACAGCCGGATTTCCCGATGTTTCCATTCCCAAGTACATTAAGGATAACAGTCAAGGCGCTGCCTGATGAGGTGGTATGGAGCTATGAGGTGGAAAACTGCGGAGAGGGAGAAATGTCCTATGGCATCGCGGTCCATCCGTATTTCAATAAGAGAGAGCAGGAAGTGAAGATCACCGTTCCGGCCGCCTCTGTCATGGAAATGACGGAGGAGAAGATTCCTACCGGGAAGCTGATTCTGGCAGGAGAGACGGTACCGGATTTACGCTCACCCGCGTTGGTGGACAGCCTTTCCCTGGATCACGTATATACGGACTGCCAGGCGGGAGCGCATGCGGAAATCTTCTATAACGACTGCAAGGTAAAACTGGAAGCCACAGAGGAATTTGGCCATATTGTCGTGTTTACTCCGAAGGCGCCGTTCTTCTGCATCGAAAACCAGTCCTGTTCGACCGATTGTTTTAACCTTTTTGCAAAAGGATTCGTCCGTGAATCTGGGCTTCAGACCGTGAAGGCAGGGGAGAAGAAGTCCGGTGCGATCCGGTTTGTATTCGAGAAATAGCGGCATGACCCCTGACAATTTTCCGTGTAGTAATCACGGGAGACTTATGCTACAATAAAAAAGAAGCGAAAGTCCCTGCCGGAGCGGGCAGTTCATGGTGCAGATGGAAAGGAAAAGTATGAGAGGAACCATCAGGTATACGGTGATATGCGGCAGTTTAATATTGGCGGTTCTGTCGGTGGGATGCAAAACCGGGGGCCAGAGCGTTACCTATGCCGGTGAGCAGGTTCCTGCTGCGTCTGCACCGCAGAAAGAGGAGGAGATCATCTATCTGATCGGCGATGATGATGTGACGGAGCCGGAGAAGTCATCGGAAAAGCGGGATTCTCTGATTAATCCGGAGGGAAAGACTCTGGAGGAACGCTTCTTTACACCGGAAGGCTATACGAGAATTCCCAAGGAAATGGGAAGCTTTCAGGGATATTTAAGGCGATATGCGATGAAACCGGATCAGAGCCCTGTCCTTCTTTACGACGGAAGTGAGAAACAAAATCAGAGCGCCCATGCGGCGGTATTTTCCATGCCGGTATTTGATGGTGATCTGCAGCAGTGCGCCGACAGTATTATCCGCATCTACTCGGAGTATTTCTGGAAGATGGGGGACTACGATAAAATTGCGTTTCATTTAACCAATGGATTTTTAATGGATTATCCGGCCTGGAAATCAGGAAAGAGACTGGTGGTAGATGGAAATAAAACTTCCTGGGTTTCAAAATCCGGTTCCGATGATTCCTATGAGACGTTTTTAAAATACTTAAGAACAGTGATGATCTACGCTGGTACACTCTCCTTAAACGAGGAGGCGGTTCCTGTAAATGTGAGCGATATCCAGGCGGGAGACATGTTTATAAAGGGCGGGAGTCCGGGACACTGCGTCATGGTGGCTGATGTGGCGCAGAACAGAGACGGCAGCCGCTGTTTTTTGCTGGCTCAGGGCTATATGCCGGCCCAGGAATTTCAGATCATAAAAAATCCCCTTCACGGGGACGATCCGTGGTACTATGCAGCGGAACTGAACTATCCTCTTGTGACGCCGGAATACGTATTTAACGAGGGGAGTCTGAAGCGCTGGTATGGATTTGGATATTAAAGAAATCGTCAGGTTATCGCAAAGAAATTCCTATTCTCTTATGGTATGATAAAGAGAGAATGGGGAAATCAGATTGCGGCAGGCAGGGGGAATACGGATGGCAGGATATTTCCGAATGATTTTTACAATGCTGGTTCTGGCCGTTACTTTGGCTGGATGTACGAAGGAAACCTCCGAAAGGCCCACGGAACAGCCGGTGGAAGAACGGGAAGTGACGGTAGTATCCAACGGTATCAGTTACGTGCCTTTGGAGAACTGGACGAATAATTTGACAACAGAGACAGATAAAGATGGAAATGAGCAGGAGATAGCGTCCTGCAGCCTCTGGCTTACTCCGAAGAAGATCGTGAAGGAGACGGATGGAGAGTACCATATGCCGGAGGTTTTCTATGCGGATGACTTTAAGATAAAGGTTAAGGGGAATGGGGACAATCCCATCGATTACATCATCTATAGTATGGGATTTGACACGGTGGACAGTGGAAAGGTGATGAACCCCTCCGATATACTCATTCCGGTGAATGGAAAAGACTATTACGTGCAGCTGGAATTTTCGCAGGGAGATGAGAAGAATTACACCCACTACCAGTACTTTTTTAAGGTGGTAAAGGGTGATCCGCTTCCACAGATCAGAGTGACTCAGGAGAGGAAGAGCAGGGAGATTCCCAGCGCATCTGGCGTGATCCTGTGGAATGAACCGGGAGATGACGGAGATACGGTCAGTACGGCGGCCTGTGGACCGGAGCCGTTTACCGTGCTTGCAAAAGAGGAACGGGAGATCCCGTATCTGCCGCTGGGGCGATGGATTACCATAGAATTGACCGGAGATAAGCAGCCGGACGAGGCGATCCTCTCCGATTATATCCTGAAAGAAGACGGGAGTCCCCGTTACGATGAAAAGTCAATCATAACAACGAAACTGGAGTATGACAACCACGAGATGAGGTTCTATCTCACGCCCAATGCGAACGCGATGCTGAGTTCGGACATGTCTGCGTATATGACAGGCGGCATACTGCGGGGGTTTAAGCTGGAACTCGTCTGGGATGACGGAAGCCGGGCAGAATACGGCTTTCTTATTTCCACAGACGCCTCCTTTGTCGGAGAAGATCCTGCTGCTATGGAGGCGGACCGGCCGTTTAAGCCGGAAGCTGATTTGTTTCTGGATTTGAAACGGTCGGAGGAGGCGGTATTTGAAAAGAAGCTGGTTTTGGAGATAAATAACCAGTCCAGATCGCCGGTCCTGTTTGGAGACGAGATGAGGCTCATGAGAATTGACGGCATGGAGATGTCGGAAGTACCGGTGAATCCTGACGTGATCTGGAACAGCATTACCTATCAGGTGAGTTCCGGCTCCTATAAGGCGCTTACGGTGGACTTGGAACGCCTGTATGGAGAACTGGAGTCCGGCAGATATCGGATCATCAAGGGCGTGCGGCCGGTCGGCAGCAGCATAAGAGAACTGTATGCGGATTTTATCGTGGGTCCCAGAGAATAAAGAGGTATCAGAGTGAAGAAAGCGCAGCATCCGATTACAGATGCTGCGCTTTCTTAAACAATCTTTAAAAATAGGATTCCTTTTACTGATGAAATTACGTGCGTGCCTGTGACCGGTTCTCAGATCTTCCGGCACTGTGGATAATGACGCTGATTCTCTTATATACGAGTGAGGTAATCAGGGACACGGTAATTCCCTTAATAATATTGAACGGTCCGACACAGATGAGGGCGAAAGTCCATACATTGCTGATTGCCGGATTAATGGCGGCGCCTGCCTGGATAATCGTATCCAGCGGCATCAAATTCGAATAGAAAGGGATCAGGATATACACGTTTATGACAACACCGATTACAGCCATCATGACAGCGCCTGCGGCCATGCCAAGTACCGCGCTCTTCTTTGTCTTATGGAAGCGGTAGATAATGCCTGCCGGCAGAATCAGGGAACATCCGATCATCAGATTGGCAAATTCGCCTACAAATCCGGTGCTGGTTGGCTTTAAAACTAATTTAACCAGGATCTTGACAAGTTCCATCACGACGCCGGCAATCGGCCCCAGCGCAAACGTACCTACCAGAATCGGCACCTCGCTTAAATCGAGACCGTAGAAGCTGGGTGCGATAAATGGCAGCGGTATCTCGAAGATCATCAGAACACCGGCGAGCGCGCCGAACATGCCCATTAATACCACATTTTTTGTTGACAGCAGTTTGTTTTCTTTCATTGTTGCATCCTCCTGAAATTTGGTTTTGTAAGTTCATCTCTAAGAGGAATCATGCGGCTTCCTGCAGTTCTGATGATCGGCTGACAGAACAGAGCGTCCGGCTTGCGGAACTCAAAAAAACCCTGGATAATTGATCCAGGGCGTCATAATTCATATCAAACCGTGTCAGGCACTGCTGCCTGTCACACAATTTCTTCTCTCATCCAGACTATACTGTCGGTTCCGGAATTACACCAGATCAACCACTGTTACAGTGGGTCGCGGACTATACCGCCGGTGGGGAATTACACCCCGCCCCGAAGAACTTATATTTATTTGTAACTGTATGATATCACAGAAATACGGCGCTTTCAAGAACTTTCTGTCTTATTCTCATTTTTTCTCGTTTTTATTGTTACAGTTTACAGTTCTGCCGGTCTCTGCTTCCCGGTCTGGCCTGGCTGTGAGCCGTAAATTTTTATTTGATGTTTTATGTCACAAATCTGATATTAAATTGTCTAATTAGATGCAGGAATAAAATATACAGGAACCGTCATATGAAAAAAGCGAAAGAGAGGAAAAAGACATGAACGAAAAGGAACAAATGGAAACACAAGAGCTGGTAAGACTGGCAGCGGAGGGGGACAAAGGGGCTTTGGAGCAGCTTCTCACCGGGGTGCAGGAGCTGGTTTTTAATCTCTCCCTGCGTATGTTGGGGACCATTCATGACGCGGAGGACGCGTCGCAGGAAATCCTGATCCGGGTGATGACCAATCTGGCCTCCTTCCGTGGGGAGAGCGCTTTTACCACCTGGGTATTCCGTATTGCGGTTAATCATCTGAAAAACTACAGAAAGAGTATGTTTGCGCAGCATCCGCTGAGCTTCGAATACTACGGCGAAGATATTGTGAGCGGAAGAGAAAAGGATATACCGGATTTAACGATGGGGGTGGACCGGAACCTGCTGGAGCAGGAATTAAAGCTTTCCTGTACGAACGTGATGCTTCAGTGCCTGGATACGGACAGCCGCTGTATTTACATTCTCGGTACCATGTTTCGTGTGGAAAGCCGTCTGGCGGCCGAGATACTGGAGATTTCTCCGGAGGCTTACAGGCAGAGACTGTCCAGAATCAAGAAAAAGATGGCTGGATTTCTGGATGAATACTGCGGCTTAAGCGGTAAAGGGGTCTGTTCCTGCAGTAAACGGATTTCCTATGCGATCGCGACTCACAGGGTGAATCCGGAGAAGCCGGAGTATACCAGTCTGGAGGAAAATACAGAGTTCCTTCAGGAGTGCAAGACGGCGATGGAAGAGATCGACGACCGGTCTCTGGTCTTTTCTTCCCTGCCGGCCTACCGGACGACAAAGGTAGCGAGGCAGTATCTGGATGAATTTCTAAAATCCGACTGCTATTCTATAATTTCCAATGCATAGGAGGCGGTGTGATGAGAGAAAACTGTATCATGGACTTTTTAAAAGAACTTGAGCGGAACAATAACTTAAAATGGATGGCAGACCACAAGGCATTTAAGGAACAGGCGACGGCAGAGTTTGAAGAACTGCTTCAGATGATGATGGAACGCCTGGCGGAAAAAGATCCGTCGGTGATTGGACTGTATCCAAAGAATCTTATATACCGGCTGAACCGGGATACGAGATTCAGCCGCGACAAATCCCCTTATCATGCAGCTTTTCGCGCCCATATATCGCCTGCCGGCCGCGCGCCGATTCCGGGCGGCTATTATCTGAATCTGGCACCGGGAAATGTGTTTTTAGGAGGTGGTGTGCATGCGGCACCGTTTAAGGACGCTGTGACAATGATCCGCGATTATATCTGCGGCCATTCAATGATTACTTTAATGAAGCGGTCAGGGATTTCCAGTACCCGGTTCGGGAATAGAAGGGGCTGGCGGGAAAACTGGTGCTAAAAATAAACGGAAATCCCGGATAATCATGACACACAGTTGACATGTTTGCCGTGATAGGATTAAGCCCCAGACAAAGGAGTCTGAGATTAAAGAACGCTGGAAAAAGGCGCCTGTTAATCCAGCGTAAAGTATGGTATGATAAGAAAAACTATTTTATTGGAATAAGAGAAACAGGAACCGGCCGGTCTGACGGTGGTTTTGTATGGAGGTTACGATGGCGGACGATATTCTTAAGATTTTTTCAGAGCCCACAGCCGGCTGGTTTGCGGAGACATTCGGGAAAGTGACAAAGGTACAGGAGGAGGCGTGGCCGGCGATCGCAGCCGGGAAGCCGGTGCTGGTCAGCGCCCCTACGGGTACCGGCAAGACGCTGTCCGCATTCCTCGTTTTCATTGACCGCTTAAGTACGCTGGCCAGGGAGGAAAGGCTGGAGGAAAAGCTCTATCTGATCTACGTTTCGCCGCTGAAATCACTGGCTGGCGATATACGGGAAAACTTGAGACGGCCGCTTGATGGAATCGAAAGGGAAGAAGGGCAGCAGGAGATTACTGTGGCGATCAGAACTGGGGATACGCCCCAGAAGGACCGCCAGAGAATGGTGAAGCATCCGCCCCATATTCTGATTATCACGCCGGAATCGCTTTACCTGATGCTGACCTCACGGTCGGGCCAGGGGATCGTGAAGACAGCTGAGGCGGTGATCATCGATGAGCTTCACGCTCTGATCGATACGAAGCGGGGGGCTCATCTGATGCTTTCCATCGCAAGGCTGGACCGGCTCTGCGGCCGTAATCTCCAGCGCATCGGCCTGTCGGCCACGATAGAGCCGCTGGAGCTGTCTGCGGAATACTTATCCCCCGAGCCGGTAGTTATCTGCGCTCCGGCCATGGAGAAGAAGGTCTTAATTGAGGTGGTGGGAACGACTCCGGCCAACGGGAGAAGAAAGGATCCGGTCTGGGAAGAACTGGGGATGGCGGTCTATCAGAAGTGTCTGGACTGCAGAAGCGTGATTGCATTTTCGGAAGGACGCCGGTATGCGGAGAAGCTGGCCTATTACGTCAACCTGCTGGGCGGTGACGGGTTTGCCAGAGTTCATCACGGAAGTCTTTCGAAGGAACAGCGGGCGGAGGTAGAGCAGGACTTGAGAGAAGGACGGCTCCGGCTTCTGTGCGCCACCTCCTCCATGGAACTGGGGATCGATGTGGGCGAGATAGACCAGGTCCTGCAGATCGGCTGTCCGCGCACGGTTTCCAGTACGATGCAGCGGCTGGGCCGGGCGGGCCATAATCCGGGATCGGTCAGCGTGATGTATATGTATCCCAGGACAGCACCGGAGAGCGTCTACTGTGGCATGACTGCCGAGATCGCCAGACTGGGCGGAGTCGAGCATACGAAGCCGCCGAGGCTCTGTCTCGATGTGCTTGCCCAGCATCTGGTGTCCATGGCGGCAGGCGACGGGTACAGCGTGGATGATGTGATGGATATTCTGTGCAGGGCTTATTCCTTTCGCGATGTGACGAGAGAGGACGTAAAAGGCGTGCTGCGGATGCTGGCTGGTGATTACGAACACGGAAGAGAGATTCCGGTGCGTCCGCGGGTGCTCTATGACCGGATTCATGAGCGGGTGACCGGTGACGCCTACAGCCGTATGCTGGCTGTCGCGGCAGGAGGTACCATCCCGGATAAGGGGCTCTACGCGGCGAAGACGGAGGATGGGGTGAAGCTGGGAGAACTGGATGAGGAGTTCGTGTATGAATCCCAGATTGGAGATAAGTTTGTGCTTGGATCTTTTGCATGGAAGATCGTCAGCCAGGACCGGGATACTGTGGTAGTGACGCAGGTTCCGGCGGAGGGAGCCAGGCTGCCGTTCTGGAAGGGGGAGACGAGAGGCAGGACGCTTCGCACCAGTCTGGCGTTCGGAAGGCTGTTCCGGGAGTTGGGAAAGGCGGCGGAGGCCGGGGAAGAACAACTGACCGAATATAGACAGCCGGCGGAAGGACGGCATCCGGATGAAGCTGGCCGGCTGGCGAGCTGCCCTGACGCACTTACAGATACACTTGCCCGGCTTGGCCTCGACGGCGCAGCGGCCTGCAATGCGGCTTCATTTTTGAGGCGTCAGATAGTGGTAACCGGAGGGCTTCCGGACGACAGGACGATCGTTGTGGAACGGTTCAGAGATCATACGGGAAGCAATCAGGTCATGGTGCACGCGCTGTTTGGGAGACGGGTCAATGCACCGCTGTCTCTTCTTTTGCAGCATACGGCCAGACAGCTATGCGGAATCGATATTGGCTGCGTGGATGAGGAGGATGGCTTTCTTTTGTATCCTTACGGAGATGACGTTCTTCCGGAAGGGCTGCTGTTCAAGATTGAGGAGGGACAGGCCAGGAGTGTTCTGGAGGCGGCGCTTCCCCTGACGCCTCTGTTCAATATGACCTTTCGCTATAATGCGGCCCGTGCGCTTATGATGGGAATGAAACGGAATGGCCGTCAGCCGCTCTGGATGCAGCGGCTGAAGAGCACGGAGATGCTCTCCTCCCTGATTAACGAGCCAGGCCATCCCCTGATCCGGGAGACGAAGCGGGAATGCCTGGAGGACCAGTGGGATATTGACGGTGTAATAAAGATCCTGGGCGATATCAGGGCTGGGCTCATTACAGTACGGGAAGTCTGTGTGGATGTGCCGTCGCCCATGTCTCTTCCGTTCCAGTGGCAGGCGGAAGCGGCGGAGATGTATGAGTATTCGCCGGTTACGCAGGGAATCCGTGAGGCTGTCTATGAGGAGTTGAAGCAGACTGATATGATAAAGCCGCAGGCGGAGGAGCTGGCCAGGGTTCAGGCGCGGAAGAAGCTTCCGGAGGATGAGGACCAGCTTCATTCCCTTTTGATGATGGAAGGCGATTTAATTGCCGGAGAACTGCCTGTGCCGGTGGAGTGGCTGAAGAATCTGGCGGAGAGAGAATTAGTTACCTACATGGAGCCTGGGATATGGATTGCAGCAGAACACCGGGAAGAGTATGAGCTGGCTCTTCTGGAGGGGAATGAGGAAGCGGCCATGCATATCGTACGGCGGATGCTCTATTACCGCGGCGGGCAGAATAGGGAAGCGGTGAGTGAGCGGTACTTTTTCCCGGAAGGTATGGCGGAATGCATACTGGAAAAGCTGACGGCAGAATCACTCGTGGTGGAGGACGACGGGATCTTTTACCATGCAAAGCTCTACGACAGGGCCAGACGCGCGTCAATCAAAGGCATGCGTCTGGAGGCTATGACTCAGCCGCCGACGCATTATGCGGCGTTGGCGGCCCAAAAGGCCTTTGTTGCCGCGCCGGGAGAGGAACAGCTGAGGAGAGCGGTGGAACAGATCTGCGGAAGGACGTATCCGGTCAAATTCTGGGAATCCGTCTTTTTTGCACGGCGTGTAAAAAATTACACCGAAGCCATGCTCGACAAGCTTTTGGCACAGGGCGACTATTTCTGGCAGATGAAGCCTGATGGGACACTGGCTTTCTACCGGTATGAAGATATCGACTGGGATGCGCCGATTTCCGGGCTTTCGGAGGAACTGGAGGGTGATGAGAAGCTGCTGTATCAGGAGCTGATGCGCCGGGGAGCCAGTTTCCTCAAGTTCCTTACGGAGGTACCGAAGCAGGACAGCGCCCAGGAGGTGCTTCTTAAGCTGGCAGAAAAAGGTCTTGTCTGTGCAGACAGCTTTGTGCCGGTGAGACAGTGGCAGAATCGGGAAAAGGTGAAGAAGGCAACGGCGAGACAGCGGGTGAATGCACGGGTGATGGCGCTGTCTGCAGGCCGCTGGGATATCGTGCGTCCAGTAAAGAAAAGGACAATGGAAGAGTGGCTGGACTTGTTTTTAAAGGAAACGGCGGTCCTCTGTAAAGAGACCTACCGCAAAGCATGCGATCCCTGCATGGATTCTGCCTATTTGCTGTCAGCCGGCGGTACGGACGAAGCTAAGGCGGAGCCGGAAACAATGGCCTGGAGAAAGGCCCTGGATGTACTTCGGATCTGGGAGTACACGGGAAAAGTGAGACGCGGATACTATGTATCAGGTATGTCGGGGGCGCAGTTTATCCGGAAAGAGGACTATGAGAGCGTGACAGCGGCTTTAAAACAGCCGGATGATGACGTGGTCTGGCTGAATGCAGCAGATCCGGCGCAGATATGGGGAAAGGCTCTGGAACAGCCGGAGGACAGAAACTTTATGAATCTTCCGGGGACAGCTGTCGCCTTTCGGCAGGGGAGGACGGCCGCAGTGATGGAGCGCCAGGGAAAGGTTCTTAAGTTCTTTGAGGAAGAAGGGCTGGAGGCTGTACTTTCTGAGTTCGTCCGCTGTTTTCAGAGAAAGCTTTTATTTCCTGACCAGAAGCGCCTGATTTTGAAGGAATATCCGGAAAATGCCGGCGAATTATTAAAGAAGGCCGGTTTCATCCGTGAGATGCAGGACTATGTGCTCTACCGGTAATGAAGATAGCAATAGTATCTGTCGGATACTAAGAAACGAACCGGTTACTATCCCACTTTTTTGTGCGTTATTGCTGTAAATGCTGCAGCGGTTTATAATTCAGACAGGAAGACGAAGGAGTCCTGGAGTGTGGCGAAAATCAATTTTCAGACACACTCTCGGATGAGAGATTCCTGGTGAGAGCACAAAAAAGGGGGGAATACCATGAGCGAATGGCAGTCCACGGTGAGGAGACTTATCAAGGAAGCGGAGGCGGTCGTCGTCGGAGCAGGCTCCGGGATGTCGGCCTCCGCCGGTTTAACGTATACAGGCAGGCGCTTCCGGGAGAAATTCGGTGATTTTATCGAGCACTACGGTATGACAGATATGTATTCGGCCGGTTTTTACCCGTTTCCCACACAGGAGGAAAAATGGGCGTACTGGAGCCGGCATATTTATTGTAACCGCTACGATGTTCAGGCTGGAAAGCCCTATCTGGATTTGTATCAGCTGGTGAAAGACAGGAATTACTTTATCCTGACAACGAACGTGGATCATCAGTTTCAGCTGGCTGGATTTCCGGAAGAACGGATCTTTGCGACTCAGGGTGATTACGGTATGTTTCAGTGTGCAAAGGCCTGTCATAAGAAGCTGTATGAGAACGAGAAGGAAGTAAGAGCCATGGTGGCCCGGCAGAAAAATCTGAAAATACCGTCGGAGCTGGTGCCGAAATGTCCGGTCTGCGGCGGTGACATGGAGGTCAATCTGCGGTGCGACAGATACTTCGTTGAGGACGATGCATGGGAGCGCGCCGGTGCCGGATATACCGGTTTTATAAGACAGAATCGGAACAGGAGGCTGGTGTTTCTGGAACTGGGAGTCGGCATGAACACGCCGGGAATCATTAAATATCCGTTCTGGCAGCTGACAGACAGGGAGGAACATGGTTTTTATATCTGCATCAATCAGGGAGAAGCCTGGGGGCCGGAGGAGATCAGAGAAAAATCCTTATATGTCAACATGGACATTGCAGAAGCTCTGGAAGCAGTCAGAGAGGTGATGTGATTTGAAAAATGAGAGTTACAAGACCCAGGAAGAACGCCTCAGGTATCTGATCCGGGCTATGCAGAAGGAGATGCCTCAGTATCGCGGCATTGTGATTCCGGAGGATAGTGCGGGGCAGAAACAGCTTCTCCGCTCCCTGATGAACGTAAGGCCTCCAATGCCGGCAGATCCGGAGTTTCTGGCGGAACAGGATTTGTATCTGTCGGAGGAGATTGCCGCGCGCGGCATTCTGGATGGAGCGGATCTGGCTCCTGTAAAGGAGAACGGCCGGATCTGTCTCTGGCAGGGGGATATCACACGTCTGAAGACGGGAGCGATAGTAAATGCGGCCAACAGCGCACTGCTGGGATGCTTTCGGCCCTGTCATTCCTGTATCGACAATATCATCCATTCCTATGCGGGCATTCAGCTCCGCCTCGCCTGTAATGAGATTATGGAGGCCCAGGGGCACGAGGAACCGGTGGGGCGTGCGAAACTTACACCTGCCTTCAATCTTCCGTGTGATTCGATTCTGCATACGGTCGGTCCGGTTATTACCGGCCCGCTGCGAAGAGCAGACTGCCGGCTTCTGGCGGACTGTTACCGTTCCTGTCTGGAACTGGCTGTGGAAAATCAGATTACCTCGATTGCATTTTGCTGTATCTCGACAGGTGTATTCTGTTTCCCACAGGAGCGGGCGGCGGAGATCGCGGTGGAGACGGCTGTTGGTTTCTTAATGCAGAATGAATCGGTCCGTCAGGTTATATTTGATGTCTATACCGATCAGGATTTGGTTATTTATCAGAAGCTGTTGGAACAGGAACGATAGCTGCTGCCGACAATCCTGTGTATGGGAATTGGGCGTGTCATATTTACGAAATTCGGCGGGTGAGTGAACCGCCGGGAGGAGCGGCTGTGAAAGGTGTGATTCTGAGAAAGGGAGAGAGAGCCTACTCGTATTTTTCCGGGGTATTCTCTGCGATTATCCCGGCTGTCGTGGAACGGAACTGGCTGATAACGGGGTATGAAAATTATCCGGAGGCGCTGGAGCCGTATGGCGGGAACTTAGGCAGGGAAGCGTTCTTTTGGGTGCCGGGGGAGCGGCTGGAGGAGATTGTCCGGCAGCAGGATTATCCATGGTACTGGGGCGTCCTGTCGGGATTTAAGAAAGAGGTGCGGCTGCACCAGGTGATAAGCTATGGACTGCCGTATGCGGACGGATACACCGGTTTCTGGAAAAATCCGATTTCCATTCAGCATCCAATGGCTGATATTGAGATCGTGGCGTGGGACAGTGCGCTTACACTGCTGATCAGCAGGGATGAAGCCATTGCCCAGGCGTTCCGGAATGCGTATCCACGAAGTGAAGACTTAGAGACGCACAATCTCGGGGAACCGGAATCGGAGGAGTGGCGGAAAATATGGGAGGAAGCGGAGCTGCATTACGGGGATGGCGGGAGGTAGAAATACATGCGGGTAATTCTTGCGGGATTTGAGGGAGAGGATAACAGCTCCAAGAGACTGCTTGACTGTGTTAATGCAGGGGATCAAAAGATTTACTTAAAAAATGATAAAATGATATGTGTAAAACAGATTATCGATGTGATGGAACCGGGCGACCGGATCCTGGCATTTGGCCAAAAACCGGGATTGAAAAATGCGATTTCTGTGGAACTGCAGGCTAGGGCAGGAGAGGATATTCTGACCACACGGTTCCCTGTTGCGCAGATTGAGAGACTCTGTGCAGGAACCTGCCGGGTGAAGTTGTCTGAGCATGCCGGAACAAGTTATTGCAATCATCTGTATTACCACGTTATGAGGGAGATTAAAGAGAGACAGATCGATGTGGAAATTGTATTTCTCCTCATTCCCATGTTGAAGAATATAGGCGAGTTTGGGCGGCTGGCTGAAACGGTGAACGGGTTGACCAAAGGATTGACCGAGGACCTAAGACGGCCTTGCTACGGCCTGGGCCAGGCGAACCAGTCCGGAGCATCTTCGATACGCGGCGTGTTACAGGGCGGCCAGTGGTGCGGACAATCCTCGTTATGGCAGGAAAATACATAGACATTTGCGACCTGATCGTATTCGCAGCAGGCATAATCCCCGCAGTCCAGGCAGGAACCGTATTCCTGTTCAGAGCTGCATTCATTCAGCATTTGAGCAATGGTTTTCTTTCTGTGATGCGGCATTGGCGTTACCTCCATATATCGGTGAAGAGCAGGACAAAATGGAATAAATAATGCATTTAAACAAAAAAATATGCTGAAAATCTTGTACAATCAAGACTTCCAGCATATGACTCATGGAGATAGTGGGATTCGAACCCATGACCTCTTGAATGCCATTCAAGCGCTCTCCCAGCTGAGCTATACCCCCATGTCCGCTATTATAGCAAAAAGATAAAAAATTTGCAATCACTAATTTACACTTTTTTTCTGATTTTTCCGATTTTTGAAATTTTAGCCTGCAATGGAGCCGAATGAAACTAAAATGGAATAAAAATAAGAATAGTAAAAATAAAAAAATGCAGGATTTCTATGAAAGATATCCTGCACTTTTTATCATCGAGGCGACAAGATTCGAACTTGCGACCTCTGCGTCCCGAACGCAGCGCTCTACCAAACTGAGCCACGCCTCGATATGATACGCTTAGAAGCGAACGAAACATATAATAACACTTTTTGGTAGAATTTGCAAGTGGAAAATGAAAGAAAAATTTAAAAAGTGAAACCAGTTGGAAGAGGCCTGCCTGGAAAAAGTTCCGTTTTGCCTGCTATTACGGGCATTACCGGCTTTTTTTAAATGGAATCAAAAATTCGGGGATTCCGGTTGAGTAGGGGGCGATGTCGTATTGCTGGAAATAGATGACAATCCCCTTGGGTGTTACAAAGAAGCTCTCCGGTTTGAAGGTGGATCGAATCAGAGTCGGGTAATCGTCAAAATAAGCGGAAGGAGAGTCCTTCTCCCGTGCCTTTACCTGCTGATCCAGAATCCGGAAGATGCCTTCCCGGTAAGCTGGATTGTGGGGATAGAAATCGGCCAGTGTCAAGTATCTGCCGCTGCTGAAATCCCAGGTATCCGAGGTCCGTATCGTGCTTCCGTGTGCGCCTCCTGTATAGGTATACTGATCGGTATAGAGGCTTGTCATGCATCCGGAATTCCAGGTGACGGTATAAGCGCTTATGAACTCATATCCGAAAAACGGATAGTTGTCTTTCTTTGCGTATTCTGCCTGAACGGAGGCCTGGGAAGCCAGGACTGTGCGGCAGTACTCCTCCGTCTTTCGGGCGGCGGTGGAATAAAACGCATTGATACTTAAGGCGGCTGCCTCGGAGCAGGTTGTGGTGAAGTAAGGATAACGGATCGTATAAGTGAGTACGGCAGTCCCTTTGCTGTATACGGTGTCCGACAGTACTCTTTGGGTAATGGTCTGCATATTGGCTCCATAAAACAGGATTTCTATATTAATATGGCCGCTAAAATGGAAATATGCAGTATGACTGGGACATCATGGAATTATTTACCAGATGACCTACTTTTTATTCCTTTTTATGGCATTTTGTTGTATGATAGAAAAAAAGGAGGGTGGACATGTTTACGTCGGCAAAGGATATTATGAAAATCATATGGAACGGATTAAGAGAGATAAAGAAAAATTGTTCTGATTACTACGACGAGGATGCCAGAAAGATATATGAGGAAACCTTAAACGGAGTAAAGGAAGAACTGTCCGGTCCGGAGCCGGAGGAAAAACGGAAAGACCGTCTGGTCAAGAACCGATGGGAGAAGATGCGTGTGGAACGGAAGATCGCGGTGGTCAGTATTTTGACGATTCTGGTTTCCCTGGTGTTTGTGACATCCTATGGCAGATGGATGGATTTTGGGACATTTTTGCTGGTGATGGCGGCGGTGGCCGCTGTTTCGGTCTGGTGGATTTCACACCTGTTCCGTAAGCGTTTCAAACTCAGTCTGGAAGGTTGGATGCTGGAGGCAAAAGAGGTGTAATAACCTTGCTTTTTCATGCATTATGCGTTAATATATTAAATAGTATATACAAATGTGAAAGATGCGAAGGAGGTGCCTTATGGTGGAAACATTTTTATGTTTTGAGTCAGAGGGCGCTTTTTTTTTGATTCCGCTGAAACTGGTACGCCATATTGTTCAGGGGAATGCGGGACAGGAGAAAACGATTACATTTAACGGGTGTGAGGCTGAGATTTATTCGGTTGGAGCTTCGTGGGGGGACAACCGGGAACGGGAGTACGCGGTCCTTCTGGAGGTGGAGGACGGTCTTCCGGCCCTTTTGGCTGACCGTGTGGACGGCGTATTTGAAGTCCCGGACGACAGAATATTTAAGCTTCCTGAGGAAGTGACCGGAGAGAAGAATGATTTTTTGACGCAGGCGGTGTATCTTGATTCCTCCGGATGCTGGGCCTTCGTGATGGATATAGAACGGTTTCTTAATAAAGAGAGGAATTGAACGGGTCATGGTTTCAAACAGAGAAAAACGGCTGGACCGTCTGACCAATACGTGGACAGAAGCGGCGGCTGAAGTGATGATTAATGAATACTTGAAGGAAGCGGAGAACTGGGGAGGCGACGGCCTTTTTCTTTTGGAGGCGTCAAACGGTGGGACGAAACTTCCGGAGGCCTCTGTGAAGCAGGTGGCCTTCCTTTTGCAGTGTACCCTGAGGCGGACGGATCTTGTGGCGAGAGTGGGCGAAAACTGCTTTCTCATCTTTCTTCTGGGATGCCGCAGCCGTGAAGATGCGGTCTCTTCCATGAACAGTGTCCGTACCAGCCTGGAGCGGGAAACGAAACTGTACATGACGGCGGGAGGCACGCTGACAGACGGACAGGGACAGACTTACGACTCTCTGCTAAAGAGGGCAAAGGCGGAGCTGGCGCGTGCAAAGCAGGAAGAGAAGTTCCTCTGTTTTACAGAGGTGTGCGGAAAAATAGAGACGGGGGACGCGGAAATCGATCCGGCGTATTCGATCCGCCCCATACCTGAGTACATAGAGGACAGCGGAAAAGCCGACATGGATTTTATCCGCAAAATTATGGATCATTTTCTGCCCGGAAAACAGGAATGCCCCATCGAAATGGGATTGAAACGGATATGTGCCTATTATGGATGCGGTGAGGCCTATATTCTGGAGCGCAAATCCGGAGGGAAGGACTATGAGATTACCTCTTCCTGGATGGAAGAGGAACCGATGGTCCGTAACGATAATTTAAAGACGATACCAGGCCTCATTGCAGAACGGTATCTGGAGCTTTTTCGGAACCGGAAGGTGCTGGCCTGCAACCGAATCTGCGAACTGGAGATTCTGGATCCGGTCATAGCGGAACGCCAGAAGCTGAGAAAAACGAGATCCCTGATGCAGTTCCCGATCATGGAAAATGGGGACTATATCGGATATATCAGTGTGAATGATAATAAAAAAGAAAGGCTCTGGACGCTGGAGGAGAGCATGACGTTCGCTCTGGTTGGGCGCGTTATGGCCGCCTGTATTCTGGAACGCCGTTTTCAGCGTTTTACGCAGATACTGATGGATCACGACCGGCTGACAGAGGCATGGAATTACAACCGCTTTTTAAGCGAGGGAAGAAAGAGGCTGAAGAACGCGCCGCTGTTACAGGCGATTGTCACCATGGATATCAAGAATTTCAAGGTGATTAACGCGAATTACAGTTATGAGACAGGAAACGATATTCTGGTGGGCATCAGTTCTCTGCTCAGTAATTTTACGGGCGGCGGGGAGTGCTTTGCCAGAATTGAGGCCGATAAATTTGCGCTGCTCCTGGAATACCAGACTGTTAACGGCCTGCAGCACCGTCTGGACCAGCTGCTGCGGCGGGTGGAACAGATTCCGCGGGAGGAGAAGAAGGACTTCTCGATCAGCTGCATCATGGGCGTCTGCCTCGTAGAACCGGGGGACACGGAGATGTCTATCCTGGTAGACCACGCTAATATGGCCAGAAAGGCGTTAAAGGATTACCATAAGAGTATCTACAGCTTCTACAACAGGGAGGCAGAGCGCAAATTCGCAAAGGAACGGGAGCTTGCATTCCGCATGAAACGCGCGGCGGAGAATGAGGAGTTTGTCGTCTATTACCAGCCCAAGGTGGATCTGCCCCGTAAGCGCTGTATCGGGTTCGAGGCCCTTGTGCGCTGGAAGATGATGGAGGGCCAGATGATTCCGCCCGACGAATTTATCCCGCTGTTTGAAAAAAACGGATTTATTGCAGAGCTTGATTTATATGTGTTTGAGCGGGTTTGCAGACTGATTAAGAGCTGGAAGGACAGCGGCAGAACGCCGTATCCCATTGCGGTGAATATATCCAGGATCCATTTGACGAAGCCTGACTTTTTGGAGGAACTGGAACAGATCGCTGGCAAATACGGTGTGGAGAGCCGGTATCTGGAGCTGGAGATTACAGAGAACGCATTTTTAAACAATCCGGGAGAAATCCTGGAGGTGGCGCGGCGGATCAAAGAGAGAGGCTTCGTCCTGTCCATGGACGATTTCGGAACGGGCTACTCGTCACTGAGCCTCCTGAAGGATCTGCCCGTCGATATTATCAAGCTGGATAAAGAATTCTTCCAGAAGCGATTAAGCGACCGGGAGAAGATCATCATCGCCAATGTGATTCATCTGGCCCATGAGCTGGATATTCAGGTGATTTCTGAAGGAATCGAGACGGCCGAGCATGAGGCGTTTCTGACGGAGATCGGATGCAATCTGGCTCAGGGTTACCGATACGGGAGACCTGCACCCATCGGGGAATTTACGGATCTGATGGCTGACTGAAGGAAAGGAGGGGCACACATGGAACAGGAAGGATTTGGAAGAGAGATGCTGCGCCTGTATTATGGCGGCGAGTGCGAAGTGACAGCCATGGAACGGGTGGAACTGATTCTTCCGTGCCCTGAAATCATAAGGGTGCCGGGGGCGCCTGATAATCTCGTAGGCATGATCTATAAAGAGGGCGGACTGATTCCCGTGTTCCGGCCGGGAAACGACCAGATCACAGGCAAGAACCAGAACCTGGCGCCGGAGGAAGTTCCGGCGTGTATCGTACTGATAAGAAAAGAAGACGGTAGCATAAAGGGAATGGCAGCTGATGAGGTTGCCGGAGGGGGCGCGATTGATACGGTTTACGAATGAGGAGTTCACACAGCTGATTACCTATATGTCCGGACAGTACGGAATTGATCTGTCAAAGAAGAAAATCCTGGCGGAATGCAGAATGAATGGGGAGCTGGAAAAACGCGGTAATATCTCCATGGGAGAGTACATGAGGCAGATGGAGATGGACAGGACTAAACAGCTGGAGAGCATCCTGTTAAACCGGCTGACCACGAACTATACATATTTTATGAGGGAGCCGAAGCATTTCGACTTCCTGCGGGATAAGATACTTACCAATATTAAGCCGGAATGGGGGCGCATATCGTATCAGATCTGGTGCGCTGGCTGCTCCAGCGGCGAAGAGTGCTACACGCTGGCCATGCTTTTGCAGGACTATAAGGATCAGGGCGGGTGGCTCCCATCCTTCTCCATTGTGGGAACGGATATTTCGGAGCAGGCGCTGGCTGTGGCCCAGAAGGGGAGATACCCGGTCCGGGAGCTGGAGAATATTCCGGCATTGTGGCAGCAGAAATATTTATCCATGGACGAGGCGGGAACTTCGTTTGACATCGGCCGCGCTATAAGAGAGAAAGTCCGGTTTCAGCGGATGAATCTGTTAAAACCAAGCGTGGGGCTGGGACAGTATGATCTGGTCCTGTGCCGCAATGTTATGATTTATTTTAATGAGGAGTCAAGAAAGAAATTGATTGAGAAGCTGTACCGGGCTTTAAAGCCCGGCGGTTATCTGTTTGTGGGGCATACGGAATTATTGCCCAGAAACCATGAACTGTTTGAATACGTGTGTCCGGCTGTCTACAGGAAATAGAGGCCGCTGCGCGCCTGATGGCAGAGGGGGAGTCAATGGAGGGTCAGAGGGAAATGAAAAGCAGATATTTAGCGGTGATCGGGGCTTCGGCAGGCGGTCCCAAAGCCGTACTCACGGTCCTTAAGGAGCTGCCATCGACCACCTGCGGGATTCTGGTGATCCAGCATTTAAGCCATGGCTTTTCCGGTAAATTTGCAGAGTATTTAAATCCCCTGTGCAAGATGCGCGTGAAAGAGGCACAGTCGGGTGAGCCGGTCTGCGACGGCACGGTCTATATTGCCCCGGACGGATATCAGATGTCGCTGGGAAAACTGGAGGACGGCTTCATGATTCGCTGTGTTCCGGGGAAACGGTACGGCGGATTCTGCCCTTCCATCAGTTACACCATGAATTCCGTTGCGGAGACGGTGAAGGAGAAAGCCATGGGGATTATTCTTACAGGTATGGGGGAGGACGGTGCCAAAGGGCTGCTGGCCATGCGCCAGGCGGGAGCCTGTACTGTTGCACAGGATAAAGAGACGAGTGAGATTTATTCCATGCCGGAATCGGCCTTACGAAACGGCGGAGCGGAAAGACAGATGGGACTTGGCCTGATCAGCGGAGAGATAACCAGGTTCTGCATGAATATGAATAATAAAACCGGGAGGTAGGCCATGGAAAAGCCATTGATAATGATAGCAGATGATGCGATGTTTATGAGAAGAGTGATTAAGCGCGCGCTGACCCAGGGAGGATACGACAACTTTGTGGAAGCGGGCGACGGCGTGGAAGCGGTGGAGAAATATAAGGAGGTGCAGCCGGATCTAATGCTTCTGGACATTACGATGCCCGGAAGATCAGGACTGGAAGTGCTGAATGATATTCTGGCGTTTAAAAGGAATGCAAAGGTCATCATGTGTTCAGCGGTGGGACAGGAGCAGGTGATTGCGGAGGCGATCCGCTGCGGCGCCTCAGACTTCATTATCAAGCCATTTAAGGACGAGGAGATCTTGAAAATCGTAAAAGCGTGTTTGTAGGAGGGAGAAATGAAGGACGAAAGGGAGCTGCCGGGCGGACCGGCGGCAGAAACATTGCTGGAAATGGGGAATATCGGAACCGGAAGCAGCATGGCTTCTTTATCCCATATCATCGGAGAAAAGGTGTGTTACGCCCCTCCTGTCATGAAGACGGTTGATTATGACGGGCTGGCGGAATGGATCGGCTATGCGGAAGAAAACGTGGCGGCCGTTCTGATTCCATTTACCGGCGATATTAACGGTATGCTTCTTCAGATATACAAAGAAGGGATGACGGACGTAATTCTCAGGAAACTGCTGAACACGGAGCAGGTGTCCGGGGAGATGGATGGACAGATGCTGGATCTGCTCAAGGAGACGGCCAATATTATGGCTTCTTCCTATCTGACCGGGCTCTCGGCCTGTGTCGGCCTGAGGATCACGCTGTCCGACTCAGCCGTTTCCATGGATATGACAGGAGCCATTATCACGGCGCTGATCGGGACTGCGGCAGGGACATTTCCCGGCGGAATCTGCATTGGCAATAACTTTTCAACCGCAGAGGCGGAACAGAAAAGCTGTATGCTCATGGTTCTGCGTGAAGACTCTATCTCAGAGATTATGAAAGCGGTGGAGGTGAGCGGATGAGTGAGATCGTGATAAAACCTGATCAGATGGCGGTAGCGGAAGGGGAAACGGTTCTCATTACCATGGCGCTGGGATCGAGTCTGGCTGTCTGTATGTATGATGAAGAGGGCGGTATTGGAGGACTGGTACACACTCTGCTTCCGGATATACGGAGGGAAGGCAATGGAAAAAATGGTCTGCGGTATGTGGATACAGCGACCCGGGCGCTGTTAGAGGCCATGAAGGAAGCCGGCGCGGTACCGGAACGGATCCGGGTAAAGCTGGTCGGAGGGGCGAAGATTTTCTGCTTTGCCGGACAGGCGGGGCAGCCGGATATCGGCAGGGAGAATGTAAGCTGTGCGAGAAAGACGCTGCAGGAACTGGACCTGGCGATTATCTCGGAGGACACAGGTGAAAATTATGGACGGAGCGTTCGCTTTATGGCCGGCAGCGGAAGGCTTGAGATTGAAACGGTAAACCGTTCCAGATACTGGATCTAGAATGACAGACGGAAGGAAAAAAACTGATGAGGAAAATGAAGAATATGAAAATAGGAAAGAAGCTCATGGTTTCTTATGGTATCATTATCTTTTTTTATATCATAACCGTGATCGTCTCTCTATTTGGAGTATACTATGTATCAAAATCGCTGGATGTCTTCTACAATAAGGCGTTCACTGCGTCCTATACGGCGGGTAACCTAAGGGCATCCGTTCAGAGAATTGGCCGTACGGTCCTGAGTATTGCTACGGAGGGAGTGAATGTGGATCGGCAGGTACAGTTGGATGAGATTGATGAGATCCTCGGCGATATGGATACGAATTTAACCATGCTGAAAGAACAGATGCCGGATAACGATCTGGTGAACCAGCTGCGTGAAGCTTTAAAAAATCAGAAGCAGCCCAGGGAAGCCGTTATTGAGGCGTTGAAAAACGGTAATGACGAGGAAGCGATTTCTTTATATGGCAGTGACTACGAGCCGAAAGCGGAGAAGACGAGGGAATGCCTGGAAGCGATTACCGCTTATTCCAAGGTTAATGCGGAGAAATACCTTGACAGGGGGCATGCGGTAAGGCAGCAGATGACAGCAGTAATCCTGGTGTTATCGTTCCTCATCCTGATGATAACCGTGGCTCTGTGTCTCTATATTACAAAGGGAATTACAAAACCCGTCAGTGAGGTCCGGGAGGCCGCAAAGAACCTGGCGGAAGGGAATCTGCAGGTTCAGCTGAAATATCAGTCAGAGGATGAACTGGGAGAGCTGGCGGACAGCTTCCGCGAGACCATAAGCGCATTGAACGATTATGTGTCCGCAGTGGAAGAAGGGCTTTTGGCGGTTGGAAACGGAAAGCTGAACTACCATCCGGAAACTGCGTTTAAAGGCGATTTCGTTGCACTGGGTGATGCGATGGAGCAGATCACAGGACTTTTAAACCGTGCGATCATGCAGATTGCCTGTACGGCAGATCAGGTAGCCGGAGGCTCCGAGCAGGTTGCAAACGGCGCCCAGATCCTTTCCCAGGGAGCCACGGAGCAGGCAGGCTCTATGGAGGAACTGGCGGCCAATATCAACGAGATATCGGACAGCGTTAAGAGCAACGCCAATGATGCTGTGATGACCAGCAAAAAGGTGGACGAGGTAATTGGACTGGTTACCAGAAGCAGTGACGAGATGAAGGCCATGGTTCAGGCGATTCTTGAAATCCGGGAGAACTCCAGCGCAATCGGAGGCATCGTAAAGGAGATTGAGGATATTGCATTCCAGACGAATATACTGGCACTGAACGCTTCGGTAGAGGCGGCGAGAGCCGGTGAAGCGGGCCGGGGATTTTCTGTAGTAGCGTCCGAGGTGCGTCACCTTGCGGCGAAGACGAGGGAGGCCTCCGGGATGATGGCCCGTCTGGCGGCGCAGACCGCGGAAAAAGTGGACGGCGGTACCGGGGCCGCGGATAAGACGGCCAGAGCGCTGGACCTGGTGGTGAAGGGGACGGAAGTGATCGGTACCATGGTGGATCGGATCTCCGGTGCCTCTGTGCGCCAGGCTGATTCCATTATCCAGATCAGACAGAGCATGGAGATGGTGTCTGAGATTGTACAGGGAAATTCCGCTACGGCGGAGGAGAGCGCCGCTTCCAGCGAAGAACTGTCGGCGCAGGCACAGGTATTGAAAAAATTAGTGGAGGAATTTGAGCTGTCATGAGTGAGAAGAAAGTGCTGATTGTAGATGATGCCGTGTTTATGCGTTCCATGCAGAAACGTATTATAGCCGGATCCGGGGATTACGAGGTATATGAGGCGGCCGACGGAGAAGAGGCGGTTGCGCTGTACAAAAAAATAAGGCCGGGACTGGTGCTTCTGGATATTTCCATGCCTGGCATTAACGGAATAGAAGCATTAAAACAGATGAAAGAGGCCGACGAAAATGCCTTCGTGATTATGTGTTCCGCAATCGGCCAGGATTCCATGATGAAGGAAGCCGTGGACTGCGGAGCCAGGGACTTTATTGTCAAGCCGTTTAAGGCGGAGCAGATCGTCCAGGCTCTTAACCGGGCATTTTCATCGTCTGCGGAGGTATGAGATGAATAAATATTCGGACATCAGTGAGAGTGCGAGAGATGTTTTAATGGAAATCGGTAATATCGGAACGGGAAACGCGGTTACCGCACTCTCCAGCATGATTAACCACAGGATTGAGATCGAGCGTCCTAATGTGAAAATCATGAAATTCGAGGAAGTACCCGCCATGCTGGGCGGTCCGGAGGAGATCAAGCTGGGAGTGCTCCTGGAGCTCTCAGGCGATTTGAACGGCATGTTTATGTTCCTGATCAGCACGAAGTTCGCCCAGACCATGCTTGACAAGCTGCTGGGAACAGAGGTCGAGGATGTCAGGAACCTGGATGATATGAGTCTTTCCGCGATTTGCGAGATCGGCAATATCATGTGCTGTTCCTATATTAACGCGATGACGGTGATGATGGATTTGAGGGTTCACGTTTCTGTCCCGGACATCTGTATCGATATGACCGGAGCCATATTAAGTGTTCCGATGATTCACTTTGCGAGACTGAGCGATGAACTGCTTCTGATCGAGGATAAATACCATTTTGACGATCAGGAAGTGGTCAGCCACATTCTGTTCCTTCCGGAGATTCACTCTCTGGAGCGGATTTTCAAGGCTTTGGGTGAGGAATATGAAGGATAATCCTGTAGTGGTGGGAATTGCGCAGGGAAAAGTAGTTTCCCGGCCGGAAAAACTCATTACTTATGCGCTTGGTTCCTGTGTGGGAGTCTGCTTATACGATGAGAAACACCGTATTGCCGGAATGGCACATATTATGCTTCCGGATGCAGGACTGAGCCTGTCTCAGGAAAATCCCTACAAATTCGCGGATAAGGGCTGTGAGCAGCTCATAAAAGAGATGGAGCGCCAGGGGGCGAACCGCCGCTTTATCACGGCGAAGCTGGCGGGAGGCGCGGGGATGTTCTCCAAATACGAAGCTCTCGGAAGCATAGGGGAGCGCAATGTAAAGGCAGTAAAAGCTGTTTTAGGGGCGCTGAAGGTGAGTGTGACGGCGGAGGATACCGGTAAGAATTATGGCAGGACGATCACGTTTGATTCGGCGGATGGCAGCCTGACAGTCAAGTCAATGAGTGCAGGCATTACGGTTATATAGGGTAGAACATGGCGGTTGGAAGGAGAAAAAGCATGACAGGCAGACAGAAGATACTGGCGGTCGATGACAGCCTGCTGATATGCCAGCAGATAGAAAAGGTTTTAAAAAATGAGGAATATACGGTTTATAAATCCCATTCAGCGAAGGAGACTCTGGAGTTACTGGAGGAAGTGGTTCCTGATCTGATTCTCCTCGATGTCATTTTGCCTGATATGGAGGGGTATGAACTGTTTGAAAAGATAAAAGAAAAGGATAAGAATCACGCTCCAGTGATCTTTATCACCTCCAAAGACAGTGAACAGGATGTAATCCGGGGATTTGATCTGGGCGCTTGTGATTATATTAAAAAACCGTTCCGTCCGGAAGAACTGAAATCCAGGGTGAAGGCGCATCTTGAGGACAAGCGGAAGAGAGACGAGCTGAAGATCTTAAATGAGACGCTGAAGGCCAACATGCAGATATTAAACCGCGTGGCCTACCGGGACGAGCTGACCGGACTTTACAACCGGCGGTTTGTGGTGGAGAAGCTGGCCCAGGATTTGATGGAACCAAATCGCCAGGATGCACTGGTCATGATCGATGTGGACGATTTCAAACGCGTAAACGACTGCTACGGGCATGACGCCGGAGACATGGTTCTCGTTTGTATTTCCAATATTATGGAGAGCGTCTGCCGCCGCCATAAGGTGGTCCGCTGGGGCGGAGAGGAATTCCTGATTATTCTGATGGCAGTTACAAAACAGGAGTGTTTTGAAGTCTGCGAGGAGATCAGAAAAGAAATTCAGGCGTTTCCTTTTCTTCAGGGCAATACCACATTTTACTGCACTGTGACGCTGGGGATCAGCCTTTTCGATAAGGAACAGAGTTTTAAGATGAACATGACGCACGCAGATATGGCGCTTTACCGCGGAAAGAAAACAGGAAAAAATCGTACCGTCTGGTATGGTTATGAGGAAGAGGCGGGAGTGTGATGGGTATGGGCTTTTTTGATGAGGACACGGGCGAGATGCTGGAGATCTACTTACTGGAGACCAACCAGCTTCTGGACCAGTCGGATGCCATGCTGCTCTCGGCGGAGCAGGAGATGGTATTCTCCAAAGAGAGTATCAACGGCATCTTTCGTGTGATGCATACTATAAAGAGTTCTTCCGCCATGATGGGGCTGACGGGATTGTCCACTTTGACCCACCGCCTGGAAGACTTGTTTGTGGTGTTTCGGGAAGACCCTTCCAGGCTTTCCGGTTATGAACAGGAGACATTTGATTTAATCTTCGAAGCCACTGATTTCATCCGGGAAGAACTGAAACGAATGAAATTTGAAAGCTTCGAGCCAGAGCCGGTAGACCGGTTCTGGGATAAAATAGAGGTTCTCGTACAGAAGGTAAAAGAAAAAAAGAAGACTACCGTCCACCTGAAATTTGAAAAAGACTGCCGGATGGAGAATGTCCGGGCCTACATGGCTGTACGTCAGATCCGGGATTTATGTGCGGATTTAAAGATATATCCCGAAAATGTAGAGACGGATTCCTCTACAACGGAATATATTCATGATAATGGTTTTTATATCAGCTTTACGTCGGAAGACCCGGGCGCAGTCTTACAGACGCTTAAGAGCGCGCTGTTTGTGGAGTCCTGTACGGAGCTGGCAGAGATGCCGAAGCTGTCCGGGACGGCGGAGGGACAGGCGGTGGAAGGTCAGTCTGCAAAAGAACCGGAGACCGAAGCCGAGACTCCTGTGCAGAACAGCGCTGATTTTATCAATGTCCGGGTGGAAAAGCTGGATGAGCTTCAGAATCTGACGGGAGAACTGATTATCGCGGCGTCTTCCTGGCTGGAAGCCTCGAAAGGGAGCGTGGAGGACGGCAGGAACCATCAGGTTGGCCGTTTTTTAAAGGAGCTGGAGGAACTGGTCATATCGATTCGGATGGTGCCGTTTTCCAATGTGGTACCCCAGTTAGGCAGGATCGTCCGCGACATCTGCAAGAAGGAAAAGAAAGAGGTGTCCTTCCACGTCCAGGGGCAGAATGTGGAGGTGGATAAGAAGATCGCGGATGGTATTCTGGATCCACTTCTCCATCTGATCCGCAACGCCATTGACCATGGAATCGAGCAGCCGGAAGAGCGGGAGAAGGCGGGAAAGCCGCGGGCGGGCTCGGTGACACTGCTGTTTGCCAATGTTGGCGGTGAGATCGTGGTCAGTGTCAGCGACGACGGATGCGGCATCGATTTGGAACAGGTCCGCAAAAAGGGCAGAGAAAAGAATCTGTTCGTGAGGCCGGAATCGGAGTATTCCGAGCCGGAGATATTAGAGTTCTGCCTTCTGCCCGGCTTTTCGACGCGGGAGGCGGCTAACGAGTACTCGGGAAGAGGCGTGGGACTCGATGTGGTTCGTCAGATGGTGGAGGCGTTCGGTGGCCACCTTCATTTGGAGAGTACCAGAGGGGAAGGCAGCAATTTCATCATGCATCTGCCTCTGACGCTTACGATCATCGAGAGCATCCGTTTTCAGACCGGAGACCGGTTCTTCGCGGTTCCGGCACACCAGGTGGTTCAGTTTGTCACCTACCAGCCGCAGGGGCCGGGAATGGTGATGCAGGAAGGAAGAGAGTTCTGGATCAGGGAGGGGCGGTATATTCCCGTCATTTCCCTGAGTAAGTTCTACCATATTCCGGGAACACCAAGGATCGGTTCCGAAATCATGGCGTATATCAAGGGCAGTACGAGAGAGCTCTGCATTGTGGCAGACCGGGTGGCAGACCAGGGCAGTCTTGTGGAGAAATCGCTTCCGGCTATTTTAGGAAAGCATTTTAAGAAGTATACGGGAATCTCCGGGTGCAGCCTGCTGGGGGACGGAACCATCTGCCTCCAGCTGGATATCGAAGACCTGGTGCGGAATACGGGAGGTGGAAAGACCCATGAATGACTTTGACTTGGATCAGGCGAGAGAGAAGGACGGCGGAGAGGAACTGGAGTTTCTGTGCGTCCGCATGACGGATGCAGTCTACGGATTCGAACTTCCCCATATCCGGGAGATCATATGGGACAGCCGTATCACCCCGATCCCCTGTGTGCCGGACTACTATGAAGGTCTGTGTAACTGGAAAGGGACGATTATTACCGCCGCTTCTTTAAGCCGGATGACAGGAACAAAAGAGAGCGGGTACGGAGACCAGCCGGTAGTCATAATAACGGAAACGGGGGCCCTGCAGTGCGGCTTTCTGGTGAGGGAGGAACCGGAGATTTTAAGGGTACCGGCAGACGCGCGGCTGACCGGAGACACTCCAGACCGGATTGGTGAGATACTGAAGATCAAAGCAGCGTACGCCTGGGAGAATGAAGTGATCTATGTGATTGATGCAGAGGAGACTCTGAAATGCATGGTGGTATTTGGCTGATACGGCCATGATGTGAAAAGAACAGATCCCGGTTCCGGCGGTGAAGAGCGGAAACGGGATCTGTTTGTTATGTGTGGGCATTCGGTATTACTTTGCCGCTTCCTGTGAAAATTCGGTTGTTACCAGCTTGTCGTAAGGAACGCGCTCATTCAGTTCGCCGGCTTCCTCCAGGATGTTTTCCAGAAGTTCGAAACTTTCTTTTTCGAAGACAGTGTCGCCTTTCCAGGTGTCCTGATCTTTATAGCGGCCAACGATGGTTGCAATGGTATCCTCATCGGTTTCTTTAAACTGAGGCTGGATCACTTTGGCGATTTCTTCGGCGGAATGGGTGTTTACATATTCCAGGCCTTTCTGAATCGCATTGGTGAATTTCTGGATGGTTTCGGGATTCTTCTCTAAATAGCTCTTCTTGACGCTGTAAGCGGTATAGGGAACGTATCCGGAATCGACGCCGAGGGAGGCGATGACGTGGCCGTTTCCTTCTTTTTCCAGACCGGTGGCAAATGGTTCAAACTCTACCGTGTAATCGGCGTCGTTGCTGGTGAAGGCGGCGGCGGTTAAACCGAAGTTGATGCTCTGGTCGATGGTCAGATCTGCGGCGGGATCGATCCCGTTCTTCTTCAAAATGTATTCAAATACCATTTCCGGCATGCCGCCGGCTCTTCCGCCCAACACCTTCTTGCCCTTCAAATCGGCCCAGGTGAAGTTATCCTGGGCTTCCCTGCCGACCAGAAAATTACCGGCCCGCTGGGTCAGCTGGGCGAAGTTTACGGCGTAATCGTCAGAACCCTGCTGATAGACGTAAATGCTGGCCTCAGACCCCATAAAACCGATATCGGCGTCTCCGGAGATCAGGGCGGTCATGACCTTGTCGGCGCCGGCGCCGTTGACCAGCGTCAGGTCGAGCCCTTCATCCTCAAAATACCCCAGTTCAATGGCGGCATACTGGGGAGCATAGAAGATAGAATGAGCGACTTCATTCAGAACCACTGGCTTTAGCTGTTTCCTTGTGGTCGTTTTACAGCCGGTTACGCAGACGGCAAGCATGGATACGGCGAGAACGATGCTCACGATTTTTTTCATAGAATTCTCCTTTTTTGTTGTTTCTCATAGTGACATTGTATGAAATGTGACAGGCAGCAGTTCCCGGATTATGAGTCGAATTTCTAAATTTTGCATTTTACCCCGAAGTATGATATACTTTTCACGGAGAATTTTACGAAAGCAGGAGAAGGAATTATGGCATATCGAATGATCGTGCTGGATCTGGATGGCACACTTACAAACCGGGATAAAGTGATCACACCGAGGACGAAGAAAGCGCTGATGAAGCTGAAAAGCCAGGGGGGAACCATCGTGCTGGCCTCCGGACGGCCTACCTATGGTGTGATGCCGCTGGCGAAGGAACTGGGACTCACAGAGGATGGCGGTTATATCCTGTCCTTCAACGGAGGGCGGATTATCGAATGCAAAACGGGTGAGACCGTGTTTGCAAGGGAGCTTCCTGTGACATCGAATAAAAAGATCATTGCGCTGGCCAGGGAGCACGGCGTGAACATTCTTACATACGAAGGGGACTGCATTATTACGCCGGACCCCGGAGATATCTATGTAAAAAAGGAGTCCGACATCAATAAACTGGAGGTCCGGCGGATAGAAAATTTCGACCAGTACGTGGATTTCCCGGTGGTAAAGTTTCTGCTTCTCGACGACGGGGATTACCTGGCTCTCGTGGAACCGAAGGTGAAGGCCGCACTGGGGCGTGATTACAGTGTGTACCGTTCAGAACCCCACTTTCTGGAGGTTCTGCCCAGGGGAATTGATAAAGCGGCGTCTTTAGAGCGGCTGCTTACGCGCCTTAACATGACGAAGGACGAGATGATCGCCTGCGGTGACGGATACAACGATTTGTCCATGATTCAGTATGCCGGTCTGGGCGTGGCCATGGAGAACGCGGTCCTGCCCGTGAAAAATGCGGCGGATTACGTGACGCTTTCCAACAACGACGACGGCGTTGATCATGTCATTGAAAAATTTATGCTGTCATAAGTGTCCGGGGGTGGACTTTATGACTTTAATATGTTAAAATACTCCATAGATGAAGTAACAGCAAAAATAAAGGGGACTGATTGAAACCATGAATAAAAAAATTAAGACAGATGCGGTTGACCATCTGTTTCAGGCAATACTGACACTGAAGACACCGGAAGAGTGCTATACGTTCTTCGAGGATGTGTGCACGGTCAACGAACTGCTCAGCTTATCCCAGCGGTATGAGGTAGCCAAGATGCTTCGCGAGGGCCGCACGTATCTGGAGATTGCGGAAAAGACCGGGGCTTCCACAGCCACGATCAGCCGTGTGAACCGTTCCCTGAATTATGGAAACGACGGATATGATATGGTATTTAAGCGTCTGGAGGATACAGAGGCCTAGTGCAGCCCGGAGAGGCCGCGGCTTCAGACAAAATGGAGAGATAAATGCAGCGCTCCCTTTCATGGGAACAGATTCCGCAGGGGACTGTTCCTATGAAAGGGAGCGTTTTATCTTCGCTTATTTACTTTTTCTTTTTGGACGGGTTCGCTTCCCGAAGCTCGTCAATCATCTGTTCCACCATCTGCTTCTTTAAATAGACGTCAAAGGATAATTCGCAGATTAAGGCGAAGAGCCGTAAGTATTCCCTGTCTTCCTCAGCCAGGTTCTCGTCCGTAAATGTACCGCCCGCGCGTTCATACTTTGCTTTCACGTCTTCCCGCAAGTGTTTCATCTCCTCCGCTTCCAGAGCGAAAATCTCTTTGTAGATGTCCTCCAGCAAAAGGCCGTCCTTCAATGCGAAATGTCCTGCGGTGATCGGCCGGAACAATTCTTCGATGTCGTTGATGGAAAGAATATTCTTAAAATAATAGATAAAAATCAGAAGCAGGATATGCTCTCTGGAATACTTCTTTTTGTTGGGCGCAGGCAGCAGGTTGTTCTTGGCATAGTTGTTGATCATGGTTTTCGTCAGCACCTTATCCTCGGGGTAGCGCTTCGTGTTCTTCAGATGATCATCCATAAATGTAGTAACCTGATCCATGTAAAGATCAATGCCCGGAATCTCTTCAGGCCTGATATAACTTAAGGTATCCAGACGTTTTAGGATATCCTGTATTCTTTCGTCATTCGTCTTCATAGTTTCACCTCATATCCTATTATATAGTATTCAATACTAGATGACAAGAGGTAAATATACGAAAAGAAAAACAGTTAAACTAAATATTTTTAAGATAACCTAAAAAACTTTCTTGACTTTTGCGGAATGTGTGATAATCTAGATATATAACGTGAAGAACGAAAGGAGATACATAGAATGAAAAAAGTATTGGCTACAGAAAAAGCACCGGCAGCGATTGGACCATATTCCCAGGCAGTGAGAGGCGGAGATTACGTATACGTATCCGGCCAGCTTCCGATCGATCCGGCAACAGGAGCATTTGCAGGCGAGGATATCGCCTCCCAGACGAAACAGTCCTTAACTAATATCAAGGCGATCTTAGAGAGCGAAGGCTTATCTATGGCAAATGTGGTAAAGACAACTGTCTTATTACAGAACATCGGCGATTTCGGCGCTATGAACGAAGTTTACGCAACCTTTTTCGAGGGTGCATGCCCGGCCAGAGCTGCATTTGAAGTAGCTGCTCTTCCAAAGGCAGCGCTTGTTGAGATCGAAGCGATCGCATACTGCGGATAGTCAAAAAATCCGCTGCAAGCAACGGGGCATCAAATTTGCAGCGCTGCGGGCAGCGGGTTTTTTGACCCTCGCGGCAGTACCCGATAAAGCGGGGCATGCAATCGCCAAATGGACGCGCCAGCGTGTCCGCTTGGCTCGTTGCCCGCGGGAATAAATTGACAGATGATAACAGGGGTATCCCGGATTGTGGTTCCGGAATACTCCTGTTTTTCATTTTACAGGAGCGTTTCCGTGAAAAAACCAGAGTAAAAATGTAGAAATCCGTCTGTATTTGCGAAAGAAAGAGGTTGCATAATGGCCGAGTTATATTATAATAAATAAGAAAGCCCGAATTGGCGTGCGGGAAAAGGCGCGCAGTAAGGCAGCATAAGGATTAAGATTACATAAAGAACGAAAGCCGGGGCGTAAGATGAGTTTGGAAAAAACTGCGGAAGAATATCTGGCCGATATCCCCATGTGGGCCAGAAAAAAGAATTCCCTGGAAGATATCAGGGCTTTTCTGGAGCGGATGGACAACCCCGACGAGAAGAGAAAGATCATTCATGTGGCCGGGACCAATGGAAAGGGTTCGGTCTGTGCATATATAACCTCCATGCTGATGGCAGGGGGATACCACACGGGAGCATTTATCTCGCCTCATCTGACGGAGGTGCGGGAGAGGTTTTTATTCGACGGTAAGCCGGTCGAATATGGACCGTTTGAGAGCAGCTTTCGTGAAATCAGGGATTTATCGGAATGTATGACGGAAGAGGGATACTGTCATCCATCCTATTTTGAATTCCTGTTTTACATGGGTATGAAGCTGTTTGACCAGATGGACAATGATTTCACGGTTCTGGAGACGGGACTTGGCGGAAGGCTGGACACGACGAATGTGATCCGTCATCCGCTGGCAGTGGCCATCACTTCCATAAGTCTGGATCATACGGAATATTTAGGCGATACCGTGGAAAAGATCGCTTATCAGAAAGCCGGTATCATAAAGTCCGGCGTTCCCGTCATATATGAGAGAGGCGACCAGGGGACAGCCGCTGTGATCGAGGAAGAGGCCGCTGCCAGCCACAGCCCGGTATATCCGGTGGACAGGCAGGACTATGTGATAGAGGCATGGGAAGAACAGGGAATCCGGGCGGGACTTAAGCGGCTTGACGGCAGCATTCTCCGCGTGCTGATTCCCTCCCAGGCGGAATATCAGGTGATGAACGCACTGACTGCGCTCAGGACGGTGGAAGTACTGATGCGGCAGAGGGAAGACATATGCTTATCAGAAGAGGAGCTTAAGGCCGGACTGGAGTCCATGAGATGGCCGGCACGCATGGAAGAGGCGGCGCCCGGGCTTTACCTGGATGGAGCGCACAATCCGGGCGGAATCGAAGAATTTATAAAGACAGCCGCGCGTCTCTGCGAGAAAAGCGGGAAGCGGGCCTGTCTTCTGTTTTCCTCGGTATCGGACAAGGCCCACGATACCATGATCCGTGAGATCGCGGCGGGTCTGCCGCTGGATTCGGTTGCTGTAGCCCATATCCATTCGGATCGGGGAATGGCAAAGGAAGTGCTGGAGGCGGAGTTTTTAGCCGTTTCCGATTGCAGAATATATGGTTTTGATACGGCAGAAGAGGCACTGGAGAAACTGCTCACATGGCAGGATGGGGAACATCTGCTGTTCTGTGTGGGATCCCTGTATCTGATGGGAGAGATAAAGACAATTCTTGGAGGTATAAAAGATGATTGATTTTGAAACCGAGATAAACGATTACAGACCGAGTCTGGAAGTAGATGCCATAGAGGACGCGATCGTGAGAAGCGATCTGACGGATATGAATGATTTGATGATGGAACTGATCAAGGAAGTTGGTAAGGAATAGGCAGGTAAGATATGGATTATGTAAGAAAAACCCGTGTCATTGCCAACAGCTATTATAACATGGGATTAGAGCGGGCGCGGTTGCGGGATTTGTCCGGCGCGGCCGAATGTTTAAAGAAGAGCCTACATTTTAATAAGTATCAGACGGATGCCAGGAACCTTCTGGGCCTCATTTACTATGAGGTCGGGGAGGTCGGGGATGCGCTTGTTCAGTGGGTCATCAGCATGAACCTGCAGCCGCAGGAGAACCGGGCGGACTACTATCTGGGTGAAATCCAGAGAAAAAAGGGGAGTCTCGACACGGAGCGCCACATGATCCGGCGGTTTAACCAGGCCCTCGTCTACGCCCAGAACGGCAGCGAGGACCTGGCGATCCTTCAGCTCGTCAAGGTGGTGGAGGCGAAGCCGAACTACGTGAAGGCCCAGCTGCTGCTGGCTATTCTCTGTATTGCGAGAGAGGATTACCAGAAGGCGGGAAAATCAGTCTACAAGGTATTGCAGATAGACAGGAATCACCCGAAGGCGCTCTGGTATAAGTCGATCGTCAAGGCGAATACAGGCAGCCGCTCCGAGCGTGAGCCTGAAAAGAGGAAGCTGAAAAATGTCCTGTCCCACCGGCAGATGGAGGATGACGATGTCATCATTCCGCCCAGCTACAGAGAGAATACGAAGGATATGGCGGTCGTCAATATCCTAGCGGGCCTGCTTCTGGGGGCGGCGGTCGTCTTTTTTCTGGTTATGCCGGCGAATACGAGGGCGATCAATGAAAAACACAACCAGGAGATGCTTAAGTACAGCGAGAGCTTAAGCCAGGCGAATCAGAAGGCGGACAGCTTAAGTGAGCAGATCGCCGGCCTGGAGGCAGATAAGAAAACGGCGGAAGATTCCCTGTCCACATTTACCAATGATTCGGACAGCGTGCTGGCTCAATACCAGAACGTGATCGGAATTCTGCAGGCGTATAAAAAGGATGATTTTACCGCGGCGGTAAAGCTTTACGCCGACTTGAAGACGGAACTCATCGCGTCACCGGATGTGCTGGCCATCGTCGGAGAGATTAAGGCCGACATGGAGGAACGGGGATATCAGGTGCTGGAAAGCCTTGGAGACGAGGCTTCGGGCGCGGGAGACAGCCAGACGGCTCTCGATTACTATTTAAAGAGCCTGGCTGTAAAGCCGGATTACTGGGCTGCCAGGTATAAGGCGGCCGTCATTTACAAGGGAATGAATCAGAAGGAACAGGCGAATGAGATGTTTACGGACATCATAAATAACAGCAAAGATGAAACATTGATAGCGCAGGCCAGAACGGAACGGGGATTCTAATCCTGTTTGCGTAAAAAGTAAGACACGACAGAAGAGAAAGAGAGCTCTTTTGCCGTGTCTTTTTTGTGTAACAGAAAAGTGCTCCTGTTACACAAAAAGCCCTTCGGGCAGGATGCGCACTCCGTGCTAAGGAAGTATGGTTGCTGAAGCGACCGCGCTCCGGCGCGAGAGTCCGGTGAGCCGGACTCTTAATTCATAAAAAAGAGCTCTGTGTTAGAACAAAGAGTCCGGAAAGCGGGATTCTTTTTGGAAAGGAGAACTATGAACAAGCCACTATTTACCTATGAGGCGGACGGCCACGTGCTGATTGTCCACCTGCCGGAGGAGTTGGATCACCACAACTGCACCGGCTTAAAATATGAAACCGATCTGATCCTTTCGGAAAATTATATTAACCGCATTGTGTTTGATTTCTCGGGAACCGGATTTATGGATTCTTCAGGGATTGGAGTGTTGTTAAACCGATACAAGCAGATGGCCCGGAGCGGAGGAAAGGTGACGATCTACGGAGCGGGAGCCCAGGTGCTCAGAATACTGAAAATGGGCGGCATTTTAAAATTAATGAAATTATATGACTCAAAGGAAGATGCAGTCACAGGTTGAGGAGGAAGACATGTTAGAAGAAAACAGACCAGAAGTTTTGAGAATGGAAATTGAGAGCCTGTCCCGGAACGAAGAGTTTGCAAGGGTTGTGGTGGCCGTATTTATGGCTCGGATGAATCCGACGCTGGAGGAGTTGGACGACGTAAAGACCGCGGTGTCGGAAGCTGTGACGAATGCGGTGATACATGGTTATCAGGGAAATGGCGGGATCATCTATCTCGAGGTGGAGATACTGAAACAGGAGCTGACCGTGACTGTGAGGGATACGGGAATCGGGATTCCCAATATTTCGCAGGCGATGGAACCGATGTTTACCACCGATCCAGAGGGAGAACGATCCGGCATGGGATTCTCTTTTATGGAAGCGTTTATGGACGAGGTGCGTGTGGAGTCAGAACCGGACAAGGGTACCGTTGTGACCATGAAAAAGAAGATTAACGGGTGAGTCCTATGGATGAGACCATGAGATTAATAGAAATGGCTCACGAAGGAGATAAAGAAGCACGCGACCGTCTCGTCACCGAGAATATGGGACTGATCTGGAGCATTGTGCGAAGATTTACAGGACGGGGATATGATCCGGAGGATTTATTTCAGATAGGAAGCATCGGCCTCATGAAGGCCATCGACAAGTTCGACATGTCTTTCGAGGTTAAATTCTCCACCTATGCGGTCCCCATGATAACAGGAGAGATCAAGCGCTTTTTAAGAGACGACGGCATGATAAAGGTCAGCCGCTCCATCAAGGAGATGGGCACCCGTGTAAAATGTGTCAGAGAGGCATTAAACTTTACCCTTGGACGGGAACCGACCATCGAGGAGATCGCCGGAGAGATCGGGGCCAGCAAGGAGGAAGTGGCGGCGTCCATAGAGGCCGGAGCGGAGGTGGAATCGCTTTACCGGACAGTCAATAAAAATGACGAAAACAGCATTCTTCTCATCGACAAGATCGAGGAGGAAAACTCTGCCCAGGAGGAGCTGTTAAACCGTATGGTGCTGCGGGAGCTGCTGACAGAGCTTTCCGATAAGGACCGGGAAATCATTGTCAGGAGGTATTATTATAATGAAACCCAGAGCCAGATTGCAACGCGTCTCGGTATCTCACAGGTCCAGGTTTCCCGTCTTGAAAAAAAGATTTTAAAGCAGATGCGCGAAAAAATATAGAATAAAATACTTCATACGGCTCATACTACTCATGAAAAGTGAAAGAAAAGGATGTGAGCACGTATGGAATCCATGAAACATAAGCTGGGAATTGCACTCCTTGTCGTATGCCTGATCGCTGTGGCCGCCATTGTATGGTACTTAATCGCCGCGGTGCCGGACGGCGGCGAAATGGATGGAACGCTGGTAGAACTCATCCGGAAAGCGGGGCAGATGAGAATATGAGCAAGACTGTCTATCTAAACATCAGCCAGATTACTGAGGTCCATCATAAGGAGATTCAGTTAAAGGATGTGGCGACGGTCTACAGCGATGATTCCGCCGTAACAAACAAGTGCAGCGCCCTGCGCATTAAAACGATTCATTTGGACAGAGATAAACGTTACGTGGAGAGTGCGCTGGATGTGATTAAGAAGATCACGGAGATGGATCCGACGATCACCGTCAACAATGTGGGTGAAGTGGATTTTATCATCGATTACCACCGGCCGAAGTCCCCGAATTGGGCCTGGGAATGGATCAAGACCATATTTGTCTGTATTATCTGTTTCTGCGGCGCGTCCTTTGCCATCATGACCTTTAACAACGATGTCAGTGTGACGGATGTCTTCAGCGAGATTTACCGTATCATCATGGGAAAGGAATCCACCGGATTCACGATTCTGGAGGTGAGCTATTCCATAGGACTGGCGCTGGGAATCGTAGGATTCTTCAATCATTTTGCGAAGTTTAAGATCAATACGGATCCGACGCCGCTGGAGGTGGAAATGCGTCTTTACGAGGACAATGTCAGCAAGACCCTGATTCAGAATGACGGCAGAAAGGAGCAGGATATTGATGTTTCTTAAGCAGTTATTTCTCGTGTTTCTGGGGCTTAGCGCCGGCGGCGTCATAGCAGCCGGCGTTTTTGCATTTCTGGCAATTATCGGCGTTTTTCCGCGGCTGATAGGAAAGACCCATACAAATAAACACATTTTTCTGTATGAGACGGTCATTATCATAGGCGGTGTACTGGGAAACGTATCCGATATCTATGAAATCCCGATTCACATGGGCGGGAATGTGTTCCTGGGGATCTACGGGCTGGCGGTCGGAATCTTTGTCGGCTGCCTCGTCATGTCTCTGGCGGAGACTTTAAAGGCCCTGCCGGTTATCAGCAGGAGAATTCATCTGGCCGTGGGACTTCAGTACGTGATCCTGGCCATCGGTCTTGGCAAGCTCATTGGTTCACTCGTATATTTCACGGGCAATTTCGGACAGTAGAAAACAGGAATCGGAGGTAAAATATGGAGATTAACAAACAGGCATACGATGCCTATGTAAAAGAGGTCACACCGGTCCACAACAAATGGCTGAGTATTGTGAAGGCTTTCCTTGTGGGAGGCGCTATCTGCACCATTGGACAGTTGGTGAGCACCTGGTTCATGAACAGCGGGATGGACAAGGATACCGCAGCCTCCTGGACGCTCCTGGTCTTAATTGCGGGAAGCGTTATTTTAACGGGGCTTAACATTTACCCAAAGATCGTGAAATTCGGCGGCGCAGGCGCCCTCGTCCCGATCACGGGCTTTGCCAACTCAGTGGTGGCGCCTGCCGTGGAATTCAAGGCGGAAGGCCAGGTATTCGGTATCGGCTGCAAGATATTTACTATTGCAGGACCTGTTATCTTGTACGGAATCCTGAGCAGCTGGGTCCTCGGCATCCTCTATTGGATCGGCCGGTGGGTGGGAATTTTTTAGTCTTGTAAGCGTTAGCGGCTTCGTTATCAGCAATCTCTGTCCCGGCGGTCCCGCCGGGGCATTTTCTTTTGGGGCGTGTGAAGTGAGGGGCTTGAATTGCGGCGTAAGGGCTGCGGCAGCCGGCTTGTTATGATTGATTTATGGTGAATGATTTGCGGCGGATGAATAGAAAAAAAGGAAAATGGAGAAAGTAGCAGAGAAGAGAGAAACTTACGGTTTACAGAGAAATGGAGTGAATGACAGAATGCAGATAGGAAAAGCGAGTATCAAATTTGAGGAACCTCCGGTCATAGAAAGCATGGCCTCCATCGTAGGAAAAAAGGAGGGAGAAGGTCCTCTGGGAAAGCTGTTCGACGTGGTGGAGCAGGACGACATGTTTGGTGCGGACACCTGGGAGCAGGCGGAGAGCGCGCTGCAGAAACAGACGGCAGATCTGGCCATTGAAAAGGGAGATATTCGGAAAAAGGATATCCGGTATCTGTTTGCCGGAGATTTGCTGGGACAGTTGATTGCCACCTCCTTCGGAACGGTGGATTTGGAAATTCCGCTGTTCGGACTTTACGGAGCGTGTTCCACCATGGGAGAGGCCCTGAACCTGGGCGCAATGACCGTAGCCGCCGGATACGCGGACAAAATCATCGCAATGGCCTCCAGCCACTTTGCAACCGCGGAAAAGCAGTTCCGTTTTCCACTGGCCTACGGGAACCAGCGGCCATTTTCAGCTACATGGACGGTGACAGGCTGCGGAGCCGTCGTGGTATCGAAGCATAAAAGTGAGGGAATAGCGGCCATTACAGGCATCACAACAGGCCGTATGGTGGACATGGGAAGCAAGGATTCCATGAATATGGGGGCCGCGATGGCACCGGCGGCGTTCCACACCATTGAACAGAACTTTGAAGATTTTGGCGTGGATGAATCGTACTATGACAAGATCATCACAGGGGATTTAGGAGAAATCGGACGCACCATTCTCCTCGATTTTATGAAGAATAAGGACCACTTGCTGGAGGAAATCCATACGGACTGCGGAATCGAAATCTACGATCAGGAGACCCAGGACACCCATGCGGGCGGAAGCGGATGCGGCTGTTCGGCGGCTACACTGTGTTCCTACATTCTTCCAAAGATTAAAGATGGAACCTGGAAACGGGTGCTGTTTGTACCGACGGGAGCGCTGCTTTCCACGGTCAGCTTTAACGAGGGACAGCCGATTCCGGGTATTGCACACGCAGTTATGCTGGAGCATATCGGTTAAAACAAGCCTTTGGCAGAAAGGAGATAACGATGGAATTTGTAAAAGCATTTCTTGTAGGCGGAGTAATCTGCGCCCTGGTTCAGATCCTGATGGACAACACAAAGCTGATGCCGGGCCGGATTATGGTGCTGCTGGTGGTGAGCGGAACAATTCTTGGTGCTCTGGGCCTCTATCAGCCGTTTGCGGACTGGGCAGGCGCCGGAGCCACAGTACCACTGCTCGGCTTCGGAAACACGCTCTGGAAGGGCGTGTGGAAGAGCATGGGAGAGGACGGACTTCTGGGAATCTTTGAAGGCGGCTTCACCGCCAGTGCGGTGGGGATCTCGGGAGCACTGATTTTTGGGTATCTGGGGTCGGTGATTTTTAAGCCGAAGATGAAATAAAAAACGCGAAAGGCGGCTGTGAATGTCCGAGATAAAACAGCCCAAATGTGCGGTATAAAATGGACAAAAAGAAGTAGAGAGAAGACTGTAGGATTAAGTTCCTATGGTCTTTTTGTTTTTGAAATCCAAAGCAAAGGAAATGAATATGAAACAGGAATTGAAAATAGGAAATTGGATAGGAATAGGGATGAGTGAGGTATGGTTTTCTGTTTTTGATAGTGAAAAGTGCTGTTTCCATTCAAAAACAGAAATTGTTCACGATATTGGAGATGCTCTTTCGGACTGCAGAAAAACACCAAAGATTAAAAAAATAGAAAAGAGTGTATATCTATATACTCCTAAATCTTGTGATACAGGACATTTTGATAGGAGTTTCTTTATTATCAAAGTAACTGAGGAAAATTATGAAAAATATAAAAAGATGATTGAAGAAGAAACGGAAGAAGATATAAACGACTAGGTTAACATAGTTGGAAAGCAAGGAGGATATGATTTATGTGATGCTATTCGCGTATGGATTGGACTGGATGTAGCAACAACGTAATCTATATCATAACAACATGGTCACAGACGCACCAGAATGGCTGTATTCAGCTTGGAAGATTAAGAGGGTAGAGATTATAAAAAAGAAACTAAAACTGGCTACAGAGTCAAATGAAGAAGATTATGATGCCATAGAAATAGGAAGTTGCCGTGATGTTAGTAGAAACGAATAATAAAGGTGGATATAGAAATGAGGATTACGAATCGTATTCTTGGATATGAAGCTGAATACAACAATGGAAACTACATAATCAAGCGCAATACTATCTTAGCACAATTTACTGATATAGAGCCAATTCCCAAAACGGCGAAAGTTTATAAGAAGGGAAAAGAAGAAAAGCCCAAAAACGAATTCTGGGCTTCTAAACCACATGATGGAATTTGCTTATTGACAGATTGGCCGTATTAACTAAGCCTTTTCTGTTACTAAATATGGAAGAAAGACTGAATACTATTGTTCTTCATGATAAGATTCGTGTTCACAAGACCCTATTTAAATAGGATTGTTTTTGTTCGGATAAACATACCATTTTGTCTCGGACATTCACAGCGGCGAGAGGAAAGATCCCTCTCACCGCCTTAAAAAAAATCGAAATGCAGCCGCACTTGACTGCGGTCTCAAAATCTTTACGGAATCTGCCGGAAAAGAATACTTCTCTCAAAGGCTCATATCCTTAATATTGCCTGTCTGGTGGAGGCGTCGGGCAGGAAATATCCACAGTTCAAGGTCCCCAATAAGGAACTGTGAAAAATGTCTCTTAGTTGGGGCCATCTGTTTGTTATTCGCATTTACATTGAGTTGCCGGACCATTCCCAACAACGAAACCATAATTCAATTAAAGTGTATTTTTTTATTGATTTAATATAGATGGTATCGGATAAATGGATGAGCTCAAACAAGGCAGGCGTATCATCATTAGCCATAAATTCCTTTGTCAGAATTCTTATGGTAACGCTGTCCGGTTCATTTTTTAGTCCGCACTTTATCTTGCTTTCTGATTCCGTATGTATTTTTTGGTACAACTGATTTATTTTTTCTTTCCGATTAAAAAGTATTGTCTTTTCATGTGCCATTCTGAAATTATGAAGCCGCTTCATAAATGAATGAGATACATGAACACGGTTCCATTTTTTCTTCATGATTTACTCCCTTCTTCATGCCCATATTCAAAAAGATATCGGTGATGTTCTGCTCTCACCATATCATCAGGAATTTTAAATACCTGATGGTGGCCGAAGATCGAAAGGTAACATTTTGCAGCTTTTTCTGTAACCAGACAGCAGATTTTTGCTTCAGACAGGGATCTGCCGCAGCAGACGGGGGCATGATTAGCAATCAGGACTGCACTTTGCTGACCGAGTGCATGAACGGTTTCTTCAGCAAGAGCAAGATGTTCTCCCGCTCGTATATATTTCTGTGTAATCGGGATTTCTCCTCCAATTAATTGTGTCATCTCTTCTAAGATGGGCGGAATAGACTGGCCGGAGGCACACATGGCTGAAGCATAGCAGGGGTGACAGTGGATAATAGCCTGAATGTCGGGCCTTGCTGCATAAATTAGCCTGTGAATGTGCATTTCTGATGTTGGAGCCCTGAATCCGGATGTTTTCTTTCCTGCCATATCAACAATGACTAGATCTTCTGGAATCATTTCTTCATATTCAACACGGCTGGGCGTTACTAAGATAAGATTATTGTTCAGACGAAGACTTACATTTCCCCACGTACCGATTACCAACTCCTTTTCTTGCAGCCATAAACAGGTCTCAATTATCAAATTTCTTTCCTTAAAATAGTCCATTTCGTTTTACCCCCTACTCTTTCTTTTATCTTTATTATTTATCATAAGGCAAAAAAAGTCAAGAATAATAATTGGAAAACAAAAATAAAATGTTGTAAAATAAAATATGGTGTGATAATATGAAAGTACTAATTGGAAAACAAATAATAGAAGGAGGAAAACGTAAATGAAATATGGAATTGTGTATGCATACTGGTCCAAGGATTGGGAAGGGGAGTATATAAAAACAATTGAGCGGGCAGCCAATTGCGGCTTTGATGTACTGGAAATTTTTACTCCCCTGCTTCTTACGCTTCCACAGAAGAAATTAGAAGAAGTAAAAGCAGCGGCAGAGGAGAGAAAGATAGAATTGAGCTTTCTCATCGGACTGGGAAAGGATCATGATATTTCATCAGAAGATGATGGTGTGCGCAGAGCCGGTGTTGAATATTTGAAACAGATATTAGAAAAAGTACACTTTTTAGGCGGGAAAAATTTTTCAGGCATCAATTATTGTGCATGGGCGGATTTCTCGGAGTATGAAAGAAAAGCAGAAAAAACAAAATCCAGTATAAAAAGCCTGAAGGAGCTTGGAAAGGTAGCGGAAGAATATGGCATTTCCTATAATCTGGAGATTACGAACCGGTTCGAAAATTTTCTGCTTAATACATCAGCAGAGGCAGTCGATCTCGTCAAAGAAGTGAACAGCCCAAATGTCAACATTCTTCTTGATACATTCCACATGAATATAGAAGAAGCCTCGATGTATGATGCGATCATAGGAGCGGGAGAAAAGCTTGGTCATTTCCATGCAGGGGAAAACAACAGAGTGGTTCCTTATGGAGGGAGTATGATGGCCTGGGATCAGGTAGCTAAAGGCTTAAAGGAGATTGGTTATCAGAAAACCATTACCCTGGAACCATTAGTCAGGACAGGAGGCACTGTATCGAGAGACAGTAATATCTGGCGGGATATGACAAATCAGGCAGATGATAAGAGAATGGATGAGATGGCGAAGGAAGGACTCGCTTATATCAAAGGTCTAATGGAATCATGACTGTAAGGAGGGACAGATGGAAAAATACATAATAGGACTGGATTCTGGTACATCCGGGATTAAAGCGGTTCTTTTTAATACGAGAGGGGAGGAAATCATGAAACAGGGATTCCCTCTAACCGCTGTTTGTGAACAGGAAAATTGGTTTGAAGAAGATTTTAATGAGATATGGGAAAAAACAGTACGCTCTATTCAGGCTATCACAAAGAAATTCGGTGGTGCTTCTATCTCAGGAATCGGAATTACAGCACAAGGAGATGGAGCCTGGCTGATTGATGAAAAAGGAGAACCTGTCAGAAGAGGCTGTTGTTTCTGCGACGGAAGAGGTCATGAAGAATTTGAACAGTGGTCGGCAGACGGAACAGCACGGACTGTCTTTGAACAGTCAGGAACGCGGATTTTTACGGGCAATCAGCCCTGTGTTATCAAATGGCTGGATCGGCAGGAGCCCGAAAGCCTTAAGAATGCAAAGTATATTATGCATTTAAAGGATGCACTGTTTTATCGACTGACAGGACAGGCAACAACGGATGTGACGGATCAGTCCCTGATATTTTTAAATATGGAAACTGGCACCTATTCCAGAGAACTGTTTGAGGTGTACGGGCTATTGGAGTATAAGGGAAAATATCCAGAAGTAAAACCGTGTATTGATAATTATGCGCGCATCAGAAAAGATATGGCATCGCTTTTAGGTCTTAACGAGGAGGTAATCGTATCTGGCGGCCCGATGGATGTGGCGGCCTGCGCAATAGGCGCTGGTGTGCTGGAAACTGGTGAATGCTGCAGTATTATGGGAACGGCAGCGCTTCATGAAATGGTCATCAATGAACCATGCAGGGATTCCGTATATGCAGGAATGACGGTATTCCATGGCTGCAGCCAGAAGTGGCTGAGACTAATGGCATCTTTGGCGGGTACACCAAATCTGGAATGGTTTCTAGGCCTTTTTGGGAATCAATTTGAAACGGAGGCACAGAAATTGGGACTGAGCTTATATGAATACGCACAGCAGCTCGCAGGAAGCGTTCCAATCGGTTCAGCTGGTGTTCTCTATCATCCTTACCTATTGGCAGGTGGGGAACGGGCTCCATTTACTAATCCAGATGCCAGAGCGAGCTTTACTGGTTTGTCGGTAAGAAATACAAAAGCAGATTTGTTAAGAGCAGTTTATGAGGGCGTTGCATATGCAATGCGCGACTGCTATGATCATATGCCGGGTGAGATTAAAAAAATAACAGTTTGCGGCGGTGGTTCGGCCAGTGATATGTGGTGCCAGATGTTTGCAGATGTTCTGGGAAAAAAAGTAGTGACGGTGCAGGGCGGCGAACTGGGAGCAAAGGGGGCTGCTTTGACCAACATGGTGATACAGGGAGTGTACAGCAGCCTGAAGGAAGCTGCACTATGTACAGTTCATGAAAATAAGAGTTATATGCCTGATATCAAACGCCATGTGGAGTATGAAAAGTATTTTGAGGTATTTCAGGCAACATACCGCGGCCTGGAAAAAAGCTGGAAACTAAGATGGAAACAAACTTGTGATAAAAAGGATTGTATGCTAGAATAAAATTAAATTATTCAGGAAAGGTAAGAAATGCTGGGGTCAGTATTTCCGGATGCAGCAGATGACGAAAGATGCTCGTAGAAAACAGATATTAGATATTATAACAACTACAAAGGCGGTAACCAGTAGTGAATTGAGCGCTTACTTTCATGTGACGGAGGAGACGATACGCAAAGATCTGACGTATTTGAGTGGGGAAGGATTGATTATTCGAACGTTTGGTGGTGCGACGGCCAAAGAGACGAATGAAAGCTCGCTGGAGCAGAGAAACGTTTACAATTATCCGCAGAAGAGCGCAATAGCGGCGGAGGCCTCCAATCTGATTCAAAAATCGGACTTAATAGTTATGGATGCGGGATCTACCACCAGTGCGCTTGCAAAGTGTATACCAGAGAATTCAGAAGTAATCGTAATTACAAACTCTCTGGATATTTCAGTCATTCTGTCACAGAAGGCAGGCGTAACCCTAATTTCTACAGGCGGCAAGCTTAATACAAAATCCATGTCGTACCGGGGTGATATGGTGAAGAATGCAATTAAGCTGTATAATATACAGAAGGCTTTTATTTCCTGCAGTGCTATTGACATCAAACGGGGAATTATGGATACGAATGAGGAGGAGGCAGCGATTAAGCAATGTATGATTGCCGCTGCCGGTGAGGTATATTTGCTTGCTGACAGCTCCAAGTTTAATAAGATTGCTCATATTACGACCAGCGGTTTTGAAAAGATTACCGCTATTTATACGGACTGCGGAATTGATCCGCAGACAGCAGATCTATTCCGGGCAAAAGGGATTTGCCTGAAAATTGTAGAATAGCCATGGTACTTTAGCAGGATCATCTTGTATGAAACAGATGATCCTGTTATTTTTATTTTGTAAGAAAATTTGTTCTATGAAATAAAATCATCCGGGAGTTAACAAGAAAATCTAAAAACAAAATATTACTCTTTTTAAATTGGAAAACAAAGATTTAAAATTGTAAAATAGAAAAATAATGTTGACTTTTGCAAAAATGCGATATATAATTTTAATAACAAGAGAATATAAAGTGGAAAAGGAGATGGATATTAGTTGAATGAGCTGCAAATGTTATATTGTGAACAGATCGAAGAAATTGTCGAAGTGTGCAGACGATCCGGAGAGTTGGGGTTTGGAGCGGCGTCTGGAGGTAATGTGTCTTTTCGGGTAGCGGAGAACGTGATATTAATTACACCTACCGGAATTATTAAAAGGAACATTGTTTTCGATGATATCTGTATTGTCAACATGGAGGGGCAGGTACTCTACGCGAAAGAGGGGCGAAAGCCAACCGGGGAGATGTTTATGCATTTATACTGCCTGAAAGCGAGGCCGGATGTAACAGGTATCATGCACGCGCATCCACCTTACGCAATAGGCATGTCTCTAACGGCGGAAGGGCAGAAAGCGATGATTTTGCCATTACTTCCGGAATCTATGACACAGTTAGGACCTGTATTTACAATTCCCTACGTTCAGCCGAATGGAGAAGAACTGGGGTATTCCTTCGAACCATATATTCAAAAATCTAATGCATTCATTATGGCGAATCATGGCTGCCTTGTATGCAGCACCAGTGGTGTTCTGGATACTGTTGAATCAGTTCAGGTTCTGGAAAGCCTGGCAAAATCCTTGTTGACAAATAGGATTATGGGGGAAGATATTAGAACCCTTACCAATGAAGAAATGGAAGGCCTGGACAATCTGCTTCTGATCAGAGGAGAGCATATGCCGGGAGGAAAAAAACAATTTACCGGAATGAAAGATTTATTTGATAAGGCATAGATGGAGGCATTCGTAATGGATGATAATATTTCAATGCTTCGAAACGGAATCTCCCGGCAGATGATTGGGGTTGGTACATATAAGGCGTCAGCCGGAGGTTGTATGAAAGAAATCATTCATACGGCATGGAGACTTGGTTACAGAGGAATTGATACTGCCGAACATTACGGCAATGAGAGTGAAATTGGAGAAGCACTTCGTACCTGTAATTATAATCGTGAAGAGCTGTTTCTTACCACAAAGATATGGAATGAGGATCATGGTTACGAAAAGACCATTAAAGCATTTGAAAGAAGTGAACGGCGGTTGGGAACAACGATTGATTTACTCCTGATCCATTGGCCCTGTCCGATGAATGGACTCTATGAAGAAACCTGGAAAGCGTTTCAGGATTTATATGCAGAAAAGCGTGTAAAGGCAATCGGAGTAAGTAATTTTAAGATTCATCATCTGGAAAAGCTTAAGAAGCTGGGGGGAGAGATTCCCATGGTCAACCAGATTGAGATGCATCCATTTTTTATTGATTGGGAGATGCTTGATTACTGCAGGAAGAATGATATATGCGTGGAAGCATGGAGCCCGCTGCTTCGTGGAGCAGAGATACTTCATAATCCGATAATTGAAGCGGTAGCGTCTCATTATGACAGAACGCCTGTTCAGATAACACTTCGTTATCTTACCGGGTTAGGAGCCAGGGTGCTGGTCAAGGCTTCTAATCCGGACCATGCCAGACAGAATCTGGATATATTTGACTTTCAGCTAACAAAAGAAGATATTGAATTAATGATGACTCTCAACACAGGGCGCCGCTATTATCAGGACCCGGATGAATACTATTTGTAATGAAAAGAGGGATGAGGGTGAAAACACTTCATATGCTTGCCTGTGATATGGGAGCCAGTAATGGAAGAATCATATATGGCATACTGGAAGACGGAACGTTAAAAATCAGGGAACTGCATCGATTTGTAAATCGTCCTGTACGTTTGGGAGGCGTTCTTTACTGGGATTTTTTGCAGCTTTTCCAGGAGATCAAGAATGGACTTGCAGCTGCTGCGAAGGAAGGTTTGCCAATTGATACGATGGGGCTGAATTCCTGGGGAAATACAATAGGGCTTCTCGACTGTCAGGGAGATTTGCTGGCTCAGCCGTACCACTACAGGGACTGCAATTCACATTGTATTCTTGCATCAATGCAGAAAGTAATTCCTAAGGATAAACAGTTTACGATGACTCTTTTTAAGCCTATGGATATTCAGCCTACTGTTTTCTTAAAGTATCTGGGGATGAAAAAAGCAGAACTTCTTTCTCAGACGGATACGATACTGATGATATCGGACCTGTTTAATTACTTCCTGACCGGAGTGAAGGCTTCGGAAATTACTATGGCCGCCACCTCACAGCTTCTTGATATACGGTCGGGGAGGTGGAATCATTATTACAGAGAGATGCTCGGAATTCCGGACCGCTTTCCAGATATTATATTGAGCGGTACGCCGTTAGGTAATCTGACAGAAGAGATCATATCTGAAACAGGGATATCAGGGAGTCTCCAGGTTATCGCGGTGGCAGGTCATGATACAGCCGCAGCATCTGTTTGCGCAGATATGGAGCATAAGGAGGAAAGCCTATATTTGAGCTGCGGTACCTGGTCATGTATGGGCTGCCTGATTGACGAACCAATAGAAGACCTGTCTCTGATCCGGTATGGACTGACCAATGATCTTTCCTTGTATGGGAAAAGAAATTTAAGATTTAACCATACAGGATTATGGATTCTGCAGGAGTGTAAACGCGAATGGGAGCTGCAGGGACAGAATTACAGCTGGAGTGAATTGACGAATATGGCAAATGAGTCAGAACCATTTCATTCGTTTATTGATACAGAGGCACAGGACTTTTTTAAGGAAGGCAGGATGGTAGAAAAAATAAAGGAATACTGCAGAAGAACTGGACAGAGCATTCCGGAATCGGTCGGTGAAATTGTGAGAAACGTTTGTGAAAGTCTGACGCTTAGATACCGTTACAGCCGGGATTGTCTGGAGCTATATGCGGATTGCCGGTTCCGAAAACTACAGCTTTTAGGAGGCGGAAGCCGAAATGAGCTTTTGTGTCAATCGACTGCAGATGCGTTGGGGATCATGGTTGCAGCCGGGCCGGTGGAAGCTTCTGTCACTGGTAATTTTATCCAGCAGGCGATAGCTGCCGGTATGATACAATCGATGGAGGAGGGACTTCGGATTATAGAGAGAACCTGGAAGTGTAAAACATACCATCCGAATGCAGCCAGGGAGAATGATTGGGAACGGATTTATAAAAGGATGAGTCCAGTATTTGGCTGGCTTCCGATCGTGAAGGGAGAAGGGAATGAGAGAAGTTCTGCAAAAATACAAGAGAGAACTTGATGAAATGGTTGAGGTGTGTATTAGAGACGGTCAATTGGGATATGGAGCCAGTGTTGGCGGAAATTTGTCTTACCGTGTAGAAGAGAATCTGGTTCTGATTACCCCAACCAAGACCCCAAAGAGAAAGATTACTGCAGATATGATTTGCGCAGTTGATATGGAAGGAAATGTTCTATACACGCCGGAAGGAAAGAAGCCGACCGGGGAGGCGTTCATGCACCTTCATATTATGAAGAAACGGCCGGAGATCAAGTCTGTTATGCATGCCCATCCGCCGCTCTGTATAGGAATGTCTACCTCAAAAGAAGGGAAAAGAGCTATGATGCTGCCTTTGATACCAGAGGCTATGATGCTGCTCGGCCCGATTCTTACGATTCCTTATGCGGAGCCTAACGCAAAGGCACTGGGCTACGTATTTGATCCTTATGTAGCTGATGCAAATGGTTTTATACTGGAAAATCACGGAGTCGTGGCAGTAAGCCGGTCCTGTGCACGGGATACAATTGAATATATTCAGATTATGGAGTCGATGGCGGAGTCGATTTTAACTGCGAAGCTTATGGGAGGGGAACTGAAGAGTCTGACAGAGGAAGATATGAATGGCCTGGATCGGGTGATAAAGGATTTGAAATGGGAATTTCCGGGAGCTCCGGGGCGCTACCATACCCTTTCAGAAGCCTTTGACCGATGATGTGGGAGGAGACAGATGATGGAAGGTACTTACATAAAACTGTCGAATGTCAGTAAGACATTTCCGGGGGTGAAGGCACTTGACGGAATTGAACTGGAAATAAAGTATGGAGAAGTACATGCTCTGGTAGGAGAAAATGGTGCAGGCAAATCAACCTTAATAAAGATTCTGGCAGGAAATTATCAGCCTGACGAGGGCGCACTGATCGAGATCGAGGGAGAGAAGATATCTGGACTGACACCAATGGAAGCGATACGGCGGGGGATCATTGTGATCTATCAGGATTTCTCTTTATTTCCTAATTTGACTGTAGCGGAAAATATCTCTATCAGCAATCAGCTTGAGAAAAAAAGAAAACCAGTGGACTGGAAGGAAATGAGGGAAACTGCAAAGCAGGCTCTTTCAGCCCTTGGAGTGGATATTGATACAGATACGGTTCTGGAAAACTTATCGATAGCCAAACAGCAGCTCGTTGCAATATCAAGAGCGCTGGCTTGCAAGGCCAAGCTTATCATTATGGATGAACCGACATCGACCCTGTCTGGAGGAGAGGTAGAGCTTCTGTTTACTATCATAAAAAACTTACAGGCAAGAGGGATATCAATCCTTTTTGTAAGTCATAAACTGGAAGAATTGTTTAAGGTGTGCAGCATTTTTTCTGTAATACGCGATGGCCAGTATATCGGTACCTATCCAAAAGAAGAGATGGACAACGAAAAATTGATTAAGCTTATGGTTGGAAGAAAAGTGGAATTTAACCATCAAAGTGCAAAGCAGATAGGAGAAGCAGTCCTCGAGGTTAAGAATTTATCCAAAGAAGGGAATTTTAAAGATATTTCTTTTGTACTTCATAAAGGAGAAATTCTTGGAATTACCGGCCTTGTGGGAGCGGGAAGAACAGAAATAATACAGGCCATCTGCGGAATTGCCTGTGCAGATTCCGGTGAGATATACATAAAGGGAAAGAAGGTACAGATCCGTTCCATGGAGGAGGCAGTAAAATATGGAATCAGCTACGTACCTGAGAGCCGTTTGACAGAGGGCCTTATCTTAACAAAATCAGTAGAAGATAATATTACAATTACAGTATTAAAGCGTTTGAGAGGAAAGAGCCGCCTGATCAGCAGGAAAAAGAAGGAAGATTTGGCAAAGGAGTGGATCGAAAAATTAAATATCAAACCAGGGTATCCCGATATGGAGGCACAAAAGCTGTCCGGAGGCAATCAGCAGAAGATTGTTGTTGCTAAATGGCTGGCATCAGAACCATCGATCCTTATTGTGGATGAGCCCACAAACGGAATTGATGTGGGTGCAAAATCAGAAATCCATGATCTGCTCCGAAAACTTTCCGACCAGGGGATGGGAGTTATTATGGTTTCCTCTGAATTGACTGAAATCCTCTCAATCAGCGATCGTGTACTCGTCGTAAGGAGAGGAAGAATCAATGGGCGGTTTAATGGAACTGAAGCGTGTCAGACTACCATTATGAATGCGGCAATCTTAAAGAATGAAAAAGCGAAGGGGGGACCAGCCTCATGAAGAACGTATTAAAGCACAAAGAAATGGGCCTGGTGATCATTCTTGTGGCCGTAAGCTTTATCATAACGATTAAAAATCCGGCATTTTTAAGTGTAGATAATATCATGAACATATTGAAGGGAAATGTGGTTTTGGCTATCGTGTCACTGGGGATGCTTCTGGTTATGATTACAGGTGGTATCGACGTATCAGTAGGGGCATTATAGCGGCTACAACGCTTTTTGTTGGCAATTTTATGGTTTCTTATACTGGAAATGTGATACTCTCTTTTTTTCTGGGTATGGTGATTGGTTCATGTATGGGAATCGTAAATGGTCTTCTGATTGCTTTTATCAAACTGCCTCCTATCGTTGAGACCCTGGGGATGTACAGTATCATAAGCGGATTCATGTTGTATATAACAAAGGGAGCATACATCAATAATATTCCTGATAATTTTCCTGCATTTGGGAGAATAACAGTACTGAATGTGATTCCGAACGGTAGAGGTGGGATGACTGGGATACCGGTACAGATTCTTATCCTGGCGGCAGTTGTTGTTCTTACTCATATAATTATGAAATACACCAAGGTAGGAAGGGGCGTTTTTGCAATAGGTGGAAATCGGTTGTCAGCTGAACGCCTCGGCTTTCATGTTAAGAAAATCACAGTATTTGTATATGGCTATATGGGGTTTATATGCGGGACTGCGGCGATGACCCATGTATCTATATTAAAACAAATCGATCCGAACGCATTTAATGGATATGACATGAAGGTGATTGCCGCAGTCATTTTGGGCGGTGTGAACGTTATGGGAGGTGAGGGCAGTATAACCGGCACATTGCTGGGAGTTGCGTTATTTGCAGTCATAAATAATGGCCTGACGCTCATGAAGGTTTCAAGCTACTGGCAGAAGGTTATATTGGGCGTATTTATGGTATTTTCAATCTGTTTTGTGGTGATTGGGAAACGCCGTGCCGGAAGACATTTGGCTAAAGTAGATATCGAGGAGGGGTGAAGATGAAGAAGAATTCTAAAGAAAGAATATTGCTGATTGTTTTCGCCCTGGTATTTATCGCCTTATCCTTCCTGTCTCCAGATAAATTTCTGACAGTGACGAACATTCGGTCCATGGCGTTTCAGCTGCCTGAATTTGGTATTCTGACGCTTGCAATGATGGTCCCCATACTGACAGGTGGTATTAACTTATCCCTGGTTACGGCTGCTACTCTTGGCGGTGTCGTATCGGCAACTGTGATGGCTTCCCTTTATAAGCAGAACTGGAACGAAACACTCATCATCATGATCGCTGTTTTAACATCGATGGCGGCCTCTGTTCTATGCGGTATCATCAATGGCTATGTGGTATCGTATATTGGGGCAGCCGCTATGATGGCAACACTTGGTACTTCAACATTGTTTGAAGGAATTGGTCTCTATATTTCAAAAGGAAATTCCATTTCCGGTTTTCCGGCTGCCTTTCATTGGATCGGCAATGGTACAGTTTGCGGTGTGCCGGTACCTATGATCGTGTTTGGTCTTGTGGCTGTTGTCACATGGCTTCTTCTGGAAAAAACTGCCTGGGGACAGAGCGTTTATATGGTAGGCTGCAACAGAAAAGCTGCATCCTTCTCAGGTCTTAATGTGAACCGCATCATGATGAAAGTATATATGTATTCCGGGTTTTTAGGAAGTCTGGCTATGTTAATCATGATGTCAAGATATAACTCAGCCAGAGTTGATTATGGGTCATCTTATCTGATGCAGGCTGTAGCGGCATCTGTACTGGGAGGAACCATGATTACGGGGGGATATGGAAAAGTGGGGGGAGTGGTGATCGCGGTTGCTATCCTGCAGATCATATCGAGTGGATTTAACATTTTCGGGCTTGACCGTAATCTGACTACAGTAATTAATGGTGTGATACTGATCGGTGTGCTCACATTGAATTTTTTAAATGAATATCGAAAAAGCAGATAGAAATATCGTAATATTGGAAATCGAATCTTAATCATGAGAGGATAAAAGGAGAAGGAGAATTCATATGAAAAAAAGATTACTTGCAATGGTTTTATCACTGTCAATGTGTGTCTGCGCCCTTTCAGGCTGTGCGGGAAAGAATGAGGAAAAAACACCGGATGGGACTGCTAAGGCGGCAGCAGAAACAACTGCTGAGAAAAAGGAGGAGACTCCTGCAGAAGAAACGAAAGCAGAAAGCGAAGAGAGCGCACAATCAGCAAAAGAGTATAATATAGTGGTGATGCCTAAGGCTGTGGGACTTACGTATTTCGAAGCGGCCAGAGCTGGTGTGGAAAAAGCAGATAAAGAGATTGATGGTGTCAATGCTGTATTTACGGGACCAACAGTAGCGGATGCAGCAGAGCAGGTAAAGATGATTCAGGATTTAATCAGCCAGGGAGTAGATGCGATCTGTGTATCAGCAAATGATGCAGATTCCCTTACCCCGGTGCTTAAACAGGCAAAGGAAGCAGGAATAAAGATTCTGGATTGGGATTCTCCTGCGGATCCGTCTGTGGTGGATTTATCGGTGAAGGAAATTGATTATAAGACGTATGCAGAGGCAAACTGGGATGCACTTGTGGAGTCGATGGGGGAGGAAGGCGAATATGCAATTCTTACGAGTACTCTGACTGCAGGAACGTGTAATGAATGGATCAAGTTCGGTTCCGATTACGCCGCGGAAAAATATCCAGGGCTCAAGCTTGTTACAGATCCGGTTTGTACAAACGAAAGTGTTCAGGAAGCTTATACAAAAACGCTGGATTTAATTACTACATATCCGGACTTAAAGGGGATTATAGGATTTAGTTCACCGGCACCCATTGGAGCAGGCCAGGCAATATCCGAAAAGGGACTTCAGGATTCGATTGCGCTTGTAGGTTCAGCGATGCCGAATGATGCGAGGACTTACCTGCACGATGGCTCTATCGATACGGTTCTTCTCTGGGATCCGGCAAGACTTGGCTATATTACGGTTTATCTTGCAAAGGAAATTCTGGATGGAAAGACACTGAAAGACGGTGATATGGAAGTGCCCGGTTTTGGTACTGTTACGATTCAGGGAAATCACGTGATTATGGGAGCGCCTTCTATTTTTACGGATGAAAACGTTGACGATTTTAATTTCTAGCATATAACATGATGATCCTCTCTGATTGTTTAAGATAACAATAAGGGGTGCCGCACGAATATGGTGTGGCACCCCTTTTATCGTTCATGTTTACTGCGCCCCCGGACTCACCTGCACCGGAGATCCTATAGTAGGTGCAGGACTGGTCTGTGCATTTGGCGACACATAGCCAGGTCCGTAAGGCAGTGTTCCCGGAGCTGCCGTCTCCGGCATTCCGGTATCATCCGCAGGCGGGATAATGACAGACGCCTCAGTGTGGATCGGGCAGTAGCCCGGCATTGCAAATACGGAATCGTCCGTGGTACCTTCTTCACCGGCCGGCAGCGCCATGAATACGGCGGTCGTCCGTTCCGGACAGAATGGGGTGGGCAGACAGTGGGATTCCGCACATACCGTGGCACGCACGTGATTGTTGCACACGTCCGTGGGAACGGTTCCCTTGGCGAAATATTCCGTGTATACTGCGTTTCCTCTCGGGTCGTTGGTACAGACACCGGAGACGGGGAGTTTGCCGGATTTACGGCAGATCTGCGCAGTCTCCACGCTGTCCGGAACCGTAAAGCCGGGATCGGACATTCCTTCGTGGACACGGGTCATGATCTTTTTCCAGATGGCCTTATGGAAGGACGTGCCGCCATTTTGCTTGGTCAGCTTCTGGTTATTGTCGCATCCGCCCCAGATACCGGCGGTATAATACGGCGTATATCCAACGAACCAGATATCGTTGTTGGAAGTAGTCGTTCCGCTCTTCCCGGCATTGGACATGCCGGGAATGTTGGCCGACGAGCTGGTGGAGCTGGGGCCGGCGCCCGGACGGGCAAACTTCCGGCTGCTTTCCATGGAATCCGCCATGGCATCCGTCAACAGGAACGCCGTGGAATCTTTTAACACGCGGTGGGTCTCAGGCGTGTTGTCGATCAGCACCTTGCCGTCGTGATCGATAATCTTCGTAAAGAACACCGGCTTCGTGTAGACGCCACCGTTGGCGATAGTGGCATAGGCTGCCGTCATCTCTAAGTTGGACACGCCGTCGGTGATTCCGCCCAGGGCCAGAGCCGCGTTGTAGTCCGTATCAGTCAGCGATGTGATTCCGAAGTTCTTCGCGTATTCCACACCGAGCTGCGGTGTAACGGTCTCCATCAGACAGCGGACCGCAATGACGTTCATGGAATAGATGATACCGTCCCGGATGCTGGAATAGCCCTGATAACCGGAGCTGTACCAGTTGGAGAAGGTCTTCTTGCCAACCGTGAAAACCGAATCGTAATAGACGGTTCCCAGCGTCGCGCCGCACGTATCCATGGCGGGGGCAAACGCAGTCAGCACCTTGAAGGTGGAACCGGGCTGACGAAGGGTATTGCTGGCACGGTTTAGGGTAAGACTCGCGGTCTTTTCCCCGCGCCCTCCGGCGATGGCCTTTACCTGCCCCGTCTTCTGATCCATGATTACGAAGGAGGCCTGAGGCTGAAGCGTCTTGTGAAGGGATTCACCGATGACAGTGTCGCCTTCTTTTAAAATACTGTTCTTGTAATTGTCTATATCGGCCTGTATCTTTTCTTCACTGTCGTACAGACCGTCATAGCCGCTGTCCCCGTTGTCACGGTGGTAGCGTTTTAAATTCTCTTCCGAGTAATGGGTGGTGGTGCCGTCTGCCCCGGTGACGGAAAGTCTGTATTCGATGGAATAGCGGGCCGCCGAATAGTTGTCGGGGTTGTTGATCTCCTCATCTACGATGGACTGAATCGCAGGGTCCTGTGTAGTATAGATGGAGAGGCCGCCGGAATACAGCATGTTGTGGGCCTGAGTGTTGGTGTAGCCAAGCTTTTCCTTCATGGCATCCTGCACCTGTTCCACCAGCTCGTCCGTAAAATAGCTGTAAGGTGTGGAAGTCTCTTTAGTGACGATCTCCACATCCTGAATTCTGGAATAGACGTCGTCCGCTAGCGCTTCCTCCTGCTCTTCCTTGGAGATATAGCCCTGATCCACCATATACTGCAGGATGACCTTCTGCTTGTCGGAGTTGGCCTTCTGTCCGGTAACCGGATTGAATTTTGATGGGTTCTGGGTGATGCCCGCGAGCACGGCGCATTCGGACAGCGTTAAGTCGGACACCTCTTTATTAAAATATCTCCTTGCCGCTACCTTGACGCCCAGAGAATTCTTTCCCAGGTTGATCGTGTTTAAGTAGTTGGTAATGATCTGCTCTTTTGACATGGCGCTGTCCAGTTTGACGGCCAGATACCATTCCTGCATCTTCCGTTCCAGCCGTTCCCCGAAGCTTTTTTCCATTCCCCCGCCAAAAACGCTGTTTTTAATAAGCTGCTGGGTGATGGTACTTCCGCCGCCGGCAGAGGAATCGCCTGTCAGCACGCCTTTTACCGCACGCATGATGGAGCGCAGATCAATTCCATTGTGCTCCCAGAATCTTGCATCTTCATATGCTACGAACGCATTGATTAAGTTCTTGGGCAGTTCGTCGTAGCTTGCCTCCTCACGGTTGGAACCGGCGGTGACGAGAGTCTCGGTCACATTGCCGGCACTGTCATACACCGTAGTGGCGTATTCGTTTGGAACAATGGTTGCGATATCGACGTCAGGAGCATTGTCTATGATTCCTTTAACCATGCCAAATCCGATACTCCCGGCGACTACCAGGCAGAACAGGCACAGCACGAACAGACTCTTTAAAAAGGCAAGAAAAACCCGGCTGGTGTATTTCTTCGCTTTTGAATTGACGGATTTGATCTTTTTCTCCGTCTCATGTTTGCCATAGTTCATAGGAAACCTCCTTTACCGAATCATTATACCAGAGATTGAAAATCAATTCAACACTTACCAGTTTTGGAAGAAATTGCAAAGATTATACGTGGATCAGAAAAAAGAGTGGGGAAAACGTGCTTGATTAAGTCTGGAATTTTACCTATAATTATGTAAAAAGAAATACGCTGAAAAGGAAAAAAGAAACGAGGAATCCTATGAGAAATCCATATAAGATATTATACCAGGGCCAAACCGCCGAAATTGTGGAGAAGAAATCCAGATTCATTGCGTCTCTGCGCCCCGTCAGGACAGAAGAGGAGGCGCTTCTGTTTCTGGAAGAGACACGGAAAAAGTATTGGGATGCGCGACATAACTGCTATGCCTGGATTATCGGAGAGAATGGGGAGCAGAAGCGGTGCAGTGACGACGGAGAACCTTCCCAGACTGCTGGCCGTCCCATGCTTGATGTGCTGGAAGGCGAAGGCGTATGCAACGTCTGTGCTGTTGTTACCCGTTACTTCGGCGGAACCCTGCTGGGGACCGGCGGATTGGTGCGTGCCTATTCTTCCGCTGTCCAGGAGGGGCTTAAAAACAGTACCGTTCTCTCTGTGACGCCTGCAATAAAGACGGCTGTCACTACCGATTACAATGGAGTCGGCAAGATTCAGTATCTGCTTGGACAGAGGAATATTACCATTCTGGACAGCCAGTATTCAGACCAGGTGATGCTCACGGTGCTGATCCCGGAGGAGCAGAAAGAACGGATGCTTGCGGAGCTGACTGATTTAACCAATGGAAAGGCCGGGATTGAGGTACAGGACGAGGTAGCTTTTGGTATTCTGGATAAACATGTGATTCTGTTGGATAACAGGTAAAGTACGGCAAAAAATATTAAATAAATGAAAATAAAAAACACGGAATAATTTGATAATAATATGAATATAAGTATGCAATACTACTGAAAATAGTATTTTTATATAAATAATATAAAAATCTGAAAATAGTAATAGAATTATCGGGTGAAATCCTGAAATTTTATAAGAAATATAAAAATGTTCCATTTCGTTTTACATCAGAACTTTCTATAATTTTTTTATCTTATAGAAGGAAAGAGGAGATTGTGTGAAACGAAGGGGTAAAAACAAATGGAAACAAGCCGTCAGTATGTGTCTTGTATTTCAGATGGCGGTGACGTCGCCGGCCGCTGCGGTGACTCTGCCGGCGGGAAAACAGCAGTCAAAGTTTAACACGGGACAGTATGCTGCGGTACTCGACCCATCGGCAGGCGGCGGGAGTCTTGCCCTGTTTAACGGCAGCCAGCCGGATCAGGCCTGGAACACTATGGACGAAGCGCTGGTTCCGGGGACGACGATGCTGTGGGACGGCAGCAGCGGTTTTAGGAAGCTGCAGATAACACCGGAGGCAGTCATGAGTGCAGGCTTAAACAGCGGCGCAGCCACCGGAATCAGGCTGGGAGATGAAGCAGAAGGGGTGAAATCCTGGTTCCTGTTTGAGGATGAGATCATCTGTGCAGGAGCAGGCGTAAAGGTGCGAAAGGAGGAAAGCGGCAGGCTCGTGACGATAGTGGATACCATTCCGGTTACCGACAGCACAAAGCTGGCACTGACAAACCCGAATAATGGATTCCGGCTTGTGCGTACAGCCAGTAAAGAAGGCGGTTTGTGGGCATCGCTGATCGACACGGTGACCCAGGGGGTCCATACCCAACGGAACTGGCTCAGCGCGTCTTCCGGATCAGGAGCTTCCAACAGTCTGGACTGGTCCTATGTATTCGGCAACGGTGAGAGCGGGTCCTATTTAACGAAGGAATCCGTTTATTACAGGCTCAATACAAAGGAAACAGATGCCGCTCAGCTTGCAGAACTGTTCCTCGCACCGCAGGAAACGTACCAGTATACGCTGGTTGCCGGCGGGAAGACGGATGATTATTCCAACAAGAGCCTGTATCAGACGGATGCCAGACTGCTCGTGAATACGACTGCGGTCCAGGCGGCGGCCGATGTGGGGGAAGGCGCAGTAGCCATCACAAAGTGGGAACCGGGAAGTGTCCGGGTGGACAATCAGGTCGTTCCTGTTACCATGGATTACCCTGCGGCACTGGAACTGAAGAAGGATTCTTCCACAGGAAACATCGAACTCACAGCGGCAGTTATGCCGTCACAGCAGGATGGGATTCTGGAGGTGATCCTTGAGACCGCTGGTAAACAGATTTTAGCGAATTCGAATCCGGATGCGCTGCAGGAAGCGGTTATGGGAGAAAAGGTAATACTTAAGTTTGACACCGCGGCCATGAAGGGCAATGCGGCGACTGTAACCATTGAGGGAAAGGTTCCGGATACATTGACGGGCGAAGAGATTACTCTGGTCCGGGGATCGGATGGAAGAATAAAAGCGCCGGAATCCCTGCAGGGGGCGATCCGGTGGGAAGTAAAGATTCCGAAGCCGGATGGAAGCTTTGTCCGCAATGCAGGAAGCAGTAAAATCAAGCGGGAACTAAAGGAAGGAGAGACAGACGGGGACAGAAAAGCCGGTGATGCAGACGGCAGCCATATTGCCTCCGTTCGAGGGGCAGCAGATGGGTACGGCATGATCACCGCACGGGAAAAAGGAACCGTGACGATCGTAGCGACGGATGAATACGGAACGAGCGCAAAATGGCAGGTAACCGTTCTCTATGAGGATCCGGATAATCTGCCGGAGGCGGACTCAGCCGATTATGCTGCAATCCGCAAACGCTGGAAGGAATCGATCATCGGAGCCGATTTGACAGCTGTGGACGGCGGTACTGAAATTCTGGAAACGATCGACGAGCGGGCCATGGCTGCCTGGGAGGCGTATGCATACCGCGGACAGGATTCCTGCCAGGATATTCCGTGGCCGGAGGATGCCGGCGCAGCGGGGAATGCTGACATAGCGTATGAGGACGATGCGGTCGAGTTCAGGCCGGCATTTAAAAAGGTACTGGCCATGGCAAGCGCCTATGCGGCGAAGGGAAGCCGGTATTATAAGGACAGCCAGATACTGAGCGACATGAAGCATATTCTGAACTGGCTCTGTTCAAACTGTTATACGCCGAAGACGCAGACCGATAACTGGTGGACATGGGAAATCGGTCTGCCGAAGGATCTGATTCCGGCACTGGTGCTCTTATATGACGATCTGACTCCGGAAGAAACGGCGCTTTATACCGAAGCACTCTACTTCTTCCAGCCGGATCCCTATCATGAAGGGCTGATCGGAACCGGAAGCACTCATGCGCAGGGTTACCGGACAGCCCAGGGGGCCAATATCATCGACTGTTCCAGAACCGCGCTGGGGCTGGGGGTTTTAAGAGAAGACAATGAACTGGTTTACTTAGCTTCCAAGGCAGCCTCGGAGACGTTTGTCATCCAGTCGGTGGAAGACAGCACAAAGATTGCGGATCAGGGCTACACCAGCGGATTCTACGCAGACGGTTCCTACCTCGATCACTCCCATGTGCCGTATCTCGGCTCTTATGGGATCGAATTCTTAAAGGGCGGTGTTGGCCTTCCTCCGCTGCTTGCAAAATCACCGTGGGATTTTCCAAGGGAAGTTCAGGAGAATCTGGAATTTTATCTGAAAGAAGGGTTTTTAAACGGTATATACAACGGTTTGATGATGGACAGCCTGAAAGGCCGTTCTGTATCCAGACCGGGGGCGAGTGACCGTGATTCGGGAAGAGAAGCCATGGTTCTGATGATTCAGCTTATGAATTCCGTTTCCCCGGAGGTGGAAGAAGAACTGAAGGGCGCTTTAAAGACGTGGATTGATCTCGATCCGGGCTTTTTGGATACTTTAACCGGCGCGGAGAATATGGCGGTAAAAGAGAAGGCCATAGAAATCAGAGATGATGATTCCATCGTAAGCAGTATACAGCCTATCCATAAAAACATGCCGCTGATGGACCGGGCTGTTCACAGAACGGGTGATTTCCAGTTGGCGCTGTCTATGTATTCCGAGCGAATTCAAAACACGGAGATCATGAACCATGAAAACCGTTACGGATGGCATCAGGGAAGCGGTATGACCTATTTATACAACCGTGACGTTCTGCAGTATACAGAGAATTTCTGGAATACAGTCAATCCGCTGCGGCTGGCAGGTACGACTGTAGTTTCCAAGGATATCGGCACAGGACAGCCTGACAGTTCCGGCTTTGCCCAGGGAGGGGATTTCCGGTCGAAAGAGTCCTGGGTAGGCGGCAGTACGATCGGCACGAACGGAATCAATGGTATGTCCATGACCGGAGAGGTCAGGGTGAAGGAGGGTGAGGGATCTCCTTCCATACTGTATGCCCCGGAGTTCTCGGCTAAAAAGTCCTGGTTCATGTTCGGCGGACAGATCGTGTGTCTGGGAGCAGGGATCACCAATACCGGAGAGTCATATCCGGTGGAGAGCATCATTGAGAACCGGAGACTGAGACCGGAGGAGGACAATGTATTGACGGTCAACGGAGAAGCCGAGGACCTGCCGGTTCAGGAGGCTGATCTGGAAGATATTGTGGCCGGCAGCATCGACGTTTCAGGAACCAGAATTCCCGAGGTGTCATGGGCCCATCTGGAAGGCAATGTGGAAGGAAGCGATATCGGATACTATTTCCCGGGAGGAGACCAGACGGTATCCGTCAGAAAGGGAAGAAACGAGGGAGACTGGTCTCTGATCGGGACTTCAAAAGGCGAGGCTTTGGAGACTTACCTGGAGATGTGGTTTGATCACGGAGCCAATCCGGAGAATGATGCATATGAATACGTTCTCCTTCCTGGGCTGAGCGCCGAAGAGACGGAAGCCTATTCAAAAGAACCGGGAATTACAATATTGAAGAATACGCCGGAGATCCAGGCTGCTGCAACAGTAGACGGACTTCTGACAGGAATGAATTTCTGGACAGACGGACAGGCGGAAATCGGGGCAGTAGCGGCCAGCAGAGCGGCATCTGTCATGACAGAAGAGGATGAAGACGGCGTATTGACGATCGCTGTGTCTGATCCGACCATGAAGAATTCCGGGTCGGTCACTGTGGATATCAAACGCCCGGCCGAAGAAATCCTGACTCACGATGAAAATGTTGACGTCCAGCTGACAGAAAACGGAGTGAGGCTCGTCGTACATACGAAAGGAACCAATGGAAACAGTTCTTACGCGTCCGTAAGGCTGACTCCGTCCGTGACACCGCCGTCCGTGGAACACGTTGTGGAACTGATTACACAGGCAGCGGAAACAGCAGAGGCGGCCGGTGATTACGGAGCTTTCGAAGTGGTAAAGGCAGTGAAGACGGCGGTCAGCGCAGTCTGGAGCGTATCAAACGAAGAACTGGCAGAGTACTGCATGAAAGATCTGCTGGTTTTGGAAAAACTGTACAGAGAGGTTATGGCGGCCCACGGCAATCGCGTTGAGGTCAGGGTTGAGACACCAGAGCTTATGGACAGCCCAGTTACGGCGGCAGGACTTCTGCTGAGTGTCCCGTGGGATGCCAGCTTAATGCCAGCGACTCCGTCTCAGGCGAAGAAGGCTACGGCCTCCAATGCCGGTTATAAAGCTTTCGGAGCCGCACGCCAATCAGCGTCGGATGCATTAGCGTCAGGTGTATCAACAGCGACTCCATCAACAGCGACTTCATCAACAGCGACTCCATCAACGGCAGATTCCCCGGCATCGGCTTCTTCCAAAGAGAAAAAGGAGGAAGGAGTGCGCGCCGCGGTACATTCCGTCATATTAACAGTGACAGAAAACAGCGATGCAGGCTGGCCTGAGGACAGACCGCGCGGGGACTGGAGCCAGTCGTATAAGTTCCAGCTCTGTCTGGAAGATGAAAATGGTGTGAGAAGCGGCCCTGTGGCCTGGAAGGCTCCTGCGAACGTCTGGATGCAGTTTTCTGAGGACGAGGTACAGACAGACACCATTCGTGCATACTCAGACACCGGCAGCGGAGAGGTACAGTCACTGTCAGTCAGCCTGGAGGAAGCCGGGAGAATCTGTTTTGTACTTCCGGACAGTGCCAGGGTGTATCTGACAGGAGATAAGACAACGGCCGCAGAAGAAATCTTCCAGGTGTCGATCGAAGAAGACTTGACAGGAGGCAGGATTACGGCCTCTCCCATGACCGGAAAGAAGGGCACAAAGGTAACCGTGCAGGCAGTTCCCCAGAGCGGTTACCGTCTGGCAAGCCTGTCGGCCAATGGAAAATTGCTTACTGCCGGCAGCGACGGACGCTGTACCTTTGTGCTTCGGGAAGATACACATCTGACTGGCGTGTTCAAACGATCCGGCAGCAGCAGCTCAGGTTCAGGCTCCTCTTCTGGATTCAACAGCGGCTGGAAGAAATCAGGCGAGGTATGGTACTATTACGACACCAATGGAAGAAAAACGACAGGATGGCTTTTGGACAATGGAAAATGGTACTGGCTGGATTCCAGCGGAGCCATGAAAACCGGATGGATGCTTAACGAATCCGATGGCTTCTGGTATTACTTAAAACCGGATGGCTCCATGGCAGAAGGATGGAATCCGATTAACGGTTTCTGGTATTACTTTGCTCCCCAGACCGAAGGAAGTCCAGGATGGAGTCTGGTAAATGGCCGCTGGGTCTACGAAAAACCGGAAACGTCTTATCGTCCTCACGGAGCGATGTACAGCGGATGCGTGACACCGGATGGGTATACGGTCGCGGAAGACGGTGCGTGGAATAGAGAAGACAAATAACAGATAACAAATAACAAATGGCAGAAAGAGGTTTCCAGATCATGGGAAATCTCTTTCTGTTAAGATAATATTTATTTTTTATCCTTCTTTTTTTCATTGAAATCAGCAAGCGGTGTTAAGATTCCTCCTTTATGATTCTATCATCAAGGAGGTTTTTTTATGGATATACAGGCATTGACACAGTATTTTCTGCAGTACGGGGCAGTTTTTATATTTGTAATTGTGTTGCTGGAATATTTGAATCTTCCCGGCTTTCCGGCCGGTGTTATCATGCCGCTGGCAGGGATCTGGGCCGCAAGAGGGCAGATCGGACTTGGCATGGCGCTGCTGCTGGCGCTGGCTGCGGGACTGCTGGGAAGCTGGATACTGTACGGGCTGGGAAGGCTGGGCGGCCATGTGCTGCTGGAACGGTATTTAAAGAAGTTTCCGGCCCAGCGGCCGGTCATAGAGAAGAACTTTGCCATGCTGGAGAGGCGGGGGGCCATCGGAATCTTTATCAGCAAGCTGATTCCCATGGTCAGGACCGTGATTTCCATTCCGGCCGGAGTGATCCGCATGAATTTTATTAAATACAGCGTGAGCTCGGCGCTTGGAATTTTTGTATGGAATTTTTTCCTGATAGGAGCCGGTTACTGGCTGGGTGACAGGGCAATCAGTCTGTTTTCATAAGAGGAGGAGCAAAATGAAGATCGCAATGCTGACAAACAATTACAAACCATTCATCGGCGGTGTTCCAATTTCCGTTGAGAGGCTGGCAGAGGGGCTTCGGAGCCTGGGGCATCAGGTGACCGTGTTTGCACCGGAGGGGGCAGGATGGGAGGAAGAACCGGATGTGGTGAGATTCCGGGTCCTTTACGAGTGGCGGGACAAGGGACTGGTAATCGGCAATTTCAGTGACAGCCGCATTGAGAAGAGTTTCCGCGAAGAACAGTTTGACGTTATTCATGTACATCACCCGGTGGTAATCGGATTTACGGCCGTATATTTAAGCAAAAAATACGGAATTCCGCTGGCATATACGTACCACACCCGCTATGAGGAATATCTTCACTATTTTAAACTGTATGAGAAGATGGCGGCGGGGCGGGGGCCTGTGAGAAATGCAGCGCGTTTCAGCAGGGAAGTGCTGGTGCCAGGGTATCTGAATACATTTATGGATCAGTGTGACACGGTATTCGTACCGACGTCATCGATGAAGGAATGTCTGGTGACACAGGGAGTTGCGACCCCGCTGGAGGTCCTTCCCACGGGAATTGGAGAGGAGGCATTTAAACAGGATCCTGAACGTGAGAAGGAGATCCGATCCCGGTATTTAAATGGAGAACCGTGGCTGTTTGCCACGACTGCGCGCCTGGAAAAGGAGAAGAATCTCGATTTTCTGCTGCGGGGAGCCGCCCGTCTCAAGGAACTGGTGGGAGACTGCTTCCGCATTCTGATAATTGGGGATGGGACGAGGAAAAAGACCCTTAAGAATCTGGCGGAGGAGCTTGGAATCGGACGTCAGATCGTGTTTGCCGGACGGGTTCCCAACGCCGAGGTATCCCATTATCTCCATGCGGCAGACGGATTTTTGTTCGCCTCCAAATCGGAGACGCAGGGAATCGTTCTTCTGGAAGCCATGGCCGCAGGCTGTCCCGTAGTTGCGGTGCATGCCAGCGGAGTCGTCGATGTCGTCAGCCAGGGAAAGAACGGATTCATGACCGGAGAAGAGGAAGAAGAATGGGCGTCTGCCGCAGCACGCCTCATGACAGAACCGCAGCTGTATCAGAAATTATCGGCGGGAGCCGCAGAAACTGCTTCCTTATATAAGGCGGAGACGGTGGCAAGGGAAGCGGAACACCAGTACCGGAAAATGATAGAAAGAAGAACTTCTCCGGAATGGGAATACAGTGGCAGGCAGCTGCCTGTGCCGTCTTTCCTGCGGCTGTTTAAGACTGCCTGACTATGCCTTCCAGGTAGGTGAGAGAACCGTCGGATCAGGAGGAATGTACCGGCGAAAGTGAAAAAACTGGAAAGGCGATAGCCAAATTTCTGAAAAACACCTTGCAATCTGGTATATAGGGTGCTATACTAATTTATTGTGAAGAGTGTAAATGAAACTAAGGACAGTATAGAGTCCTTAGTTTTTTATTGAGTTTTTATCCAAAGGAAAGAAGAGTACACATATTATGAAGATGAAACGAGAAGACGTCAGAAATGTAGCCATCATCGCCCACGTTGACCACGGCAAAACTACCCTGGTGGATGCCCTGCTCAGACAGAGCGGAATTTTCCGCGAGAATCAGGAAGTTGTTGACCGGGTTATGGACTCCAATGATATTGAGAGAGAGCGTGGTATTACCATCCTTTCCAAGAATACCGCTGTCAACTACAACGGTACGAAGATCAACATTATCGATACGCCAGGCCATGCGGATTTCGGCGGTGAGGTTGAGCGTGTCTTAAAGATGGTAAACGGAGTTATTCTGGTGGTGGATGCCTACGAGGGCGTTATGCCGCAGACGAAATTTGTTCTGCGCAAGGCGCTGGAACTGGGCCTCTCCGTTGTAGCCTGTATCAATAAGATTGACCGTCCGGAGGCGAGACCGGACGAGGTTGAAGAGGAAGTCTTAGAGCTCCTCATGGACCTTGATGCGACAGAAGAGCAGTTAGACTGCCCGTTCTTATACGCATCCGCAAAGGGCGGCTTTGCAAAGAAGAATTTAGAGGACGCGGAAGAGAACATGAGCGCCTTATTCCAGACAATCATCGACCATATTCCGGCTCCGGAGGGAGACCCGGAAGCGCCGACTCAGCTTCTGATCAGCACCATTGATTACAACGAGTACGTAGGCCGTATCGGCGTAGGCAAGGTGGATAACGGAGCGATTCGTGTCAATCAGGAATGTGTCATCGTAAACCATCACGACCCGGACAAGATGCGTAAGGTTAAGGTAGGCAAGCTGTACGAGTACGAGGGACTGAACAAGGTGGAAGTGACGGAAGCGGGAATCGGCGCGATCGTGGCCATTTCCGGTATTACGGATATTCATATCGGTGATACGCTCTGCTCTCCGGAAAACCCGGAAGCCATTCCGTTCCAGAAGATATCCGAACCGACTATCGCCATGAACTTCATGGTAAATGACAGCCCGCTGGCAGGACAGGAAGGTAAATTTATCACCTCCCGTCATATCAGAGAGCGTCTGTTCCGCGAACTGAACACCGATGTCAGCCTTCGCGTGGAGGAGACCGAATCTCCTGACTGCTTTAAGGTATCTGGCCGCGGCGAGCTGCATCTTTCCGTTCTGATCGAGAACATGAGAAGAGAGAATTTTGAATTTGCAGTCAGCAAGGCTGAGGTTCTGTACCAGTATGATGAAAGAAACCGTAAACTGGAGCCGATGGAGATCGCCTATATCGACGTACCGGAGGAGTTTACCGGCGCGGTTATCCAGAAGCTGACCAGCAGAAAGGGCGAACTGCAGGGCATGAGCCCGGCTAACGGCGGCTATACAAGGCTTGAATTCTCGATTCCGTCCAGAGGCCTGATCGGCTACCGCGGTGAGTTCATGACCGATACAAAGGGCAACGGTATCATGAATACGGCATTTGACGGCTACGCTCCTTTCAAGGGAGATTTATCCTATCGTAAGACCGGCTCCCTGATCGCTTATGAGTCAGGTGAATCCATTACCTACGGTCTGTTCAATGCGCAGGAGCGAGGCATCCTGTTCATTGGAGCCGGCGTGAAGGTTTATTCCGGTATGGTAATCGGTCAGAACCCGAAGGCAGAGGATATCGAGATCAACGTCTGCAAGATGAAGAAGCTGACCAACACCCGTTCCTCCGGTGCGGATGATGCCCTGAAGCTGACGACGCCAAAGGAAATGAGTCTGGAGCAGTGTCTGGACTTTATCGATACGGATGAGCTCCTTGAGATCACACCGTTATCCCTGAGAATCAGAAAGAAGATCCTGGATCCGACGATGAGGAAGAGGTCTTCCCTGAACAAGAAATCATTGGGTTAATGGAATTATATTAGCTATACCGACAACGGCTGTATATAAGATTATGCTCTGCGGGAGGAAACTTTCGCAGGGCATATTTGCATCCTGGAAATAGTGAAATCCGTTTACTGTCAATAAATGTCGAAAACGGAAGGAAAAGAGAATCCGCCGGTATCCGGCATCCGGTATTTCGGGGAAATATGGGGGTAACTGATTTTTTGTGAGGTTTGACAGGTATTTTCTGTCGATATTTTTGGATGTGTTCTTATCATTTCACGGAATCCCTTTTCATACACTTAATATTAGCTGCAAAGCAAATTGTAACCATTCATCCGTGCATCTTTCTGTTTTCAAAAGCAGGAAAACAGAATACGCAGGACGCCCGGCTGAATCGTTACGGCAAATTAGTGAAAGAAGAGGAGAAATACAATGTCGGAAAAAATGATTGAGAACAACAAAGTAAGCGTAATCGGGGAGATCATCTCCGGCTTCACCTTCAGCCATGAGGTATTCGGAGAAGGATTCTATATGGTGGACGTTGCAGTAAATCGTCTTAGCGAGCAGGCTGATGTCATACCTCTTATGATATCGGAGCGGCTCATCGATGTAGAAGCGAATTACATAGGCTGTACCATGGAAGCCCTGGGACAGTTCCGTTCCTATAACCGGCATGAAGGGACGAAAAACCGCCTGGTTCTGTCCATCTTCGTGCGTGAGATCCATTTCCTGGAGGAATTTACGGATTATACGAAAACAAATCAGATTTTTCTGGATGGATATATATGTAAGGCCCCTATATACAGAAAGACTCCTCTGGGCAGAGAGATCGCGGATCTTCTGCTCGCCGTAAACCGGCCTTATGGGAAGTCTGACTACATTCCGTGTATCGCGTGGGGAAGAAACGCCAGATACGCCTCCGGTTTCGAAGTCGGCGCGCGGGTGAAGGTCTGGGGCCGCGTGCAGAGCAGAGAGTATACGAAGAAGCTCAGCGAAACCGAGTGTGAGAAGCGGATCGCTTACGAGGTATCTGTCAGCAAGCTGGAATGCGCGGAATAGCAAAGGATAAGGCGGCAATTAAGAAAACGGTAAGAAAACTTGCAAAAATTTAAATTTTGTGATACGATAAGCGGGTTCTAACGTAGTATATTAATATATTGCTTTTTTGCTGGTATGAGGTGCAAAAGGATGAGTAAAGGTACAATACAGGTTATATGCGGCGAAGGAAAAGGAAAGACGACGGCTGCGCTCGGCATGGGGATCTCCGCTCTGTTAAAGGGGCAGACGGTAATCATGATACAGTTTTTAAAGGGCTGTCAGGAGCTGGCCTCCTGTGAGATTTTAGAGCGGCTGGAACCGGAACTGAAGATTTTCCGGTTTGAAAAGTCCGATGCTTTCTTCGAGACATTATCGGAGGAGCAGCAGAAGGAAGAACGGATGAATATCCGCAACGGCATGAATTTTGCAAGAAAAGTACTTTCGACCGGTGAGTGTGACCTGGTTATTCTCGATGAGGTGCTGGGACTTTTGGATCAGGGGATTATCGAGATGGATGAGATGACGACGCTGCTTCAGTCCAGGGTTGAGGAAATCGACCTGATTCTGACTGGAAAGGTATTCCCGAAGGAGCTGGATCCCCTCGTGGATGGTATCAGAGAAATTGATCATCTTAAAGTTGACAATACAAAGCAATAATGGTAGTATGGTAACATACATAATAAAGTAGAGGTTGCGTTGATTATGAGTATTCTGCCTGATGCATCAGGGTGCATGTGAGGGTGGAGGAAAGGATGAGACGCCGAAGGACGGTACGGCCCGGGACGTATCTGTTCTGGGCATATGATGAAGAATCATATGACTGTCATCCTGCATGGATGGGGCGCTGCTTGAAGATAAGAAGTATTTACCGGATTCTGAACTTTAAGAGCTGACCCCGCTGTCAGCTCTTTTTCTCTGTCAGGAATGATCGTTTTGCAGGCAAAAGGATAAGAGCAGGATAATGGCACGGGGCGGGCGCATGATTTTATGTAGCGAAAGCGTTGGCAACAGGAACAGATTGAATCAGGAGGATAAGACTATGGCACTTTTTGAAGGAGCGGGTGTAGCGCTGATTACACCATTTAAGGACAACGGAGAGGTAAATTACGAGAAGCTGGAAGAACTGCTGGAAGAGCAGATTGCCGGCGGTACGGACAGCATCGTCATCTGTGGAACCACAGGTGAGGCTTCCACCATGACCCATGAGGAACATTTAAGCGTAATAAAGTATACGTGTGAAGTGGTAAATAAGAGAATACCCGTAGTGGCCGGAACCGGTTCCAACTGTACGGATACAGCCATCTATCTTTCAAAGGAGGCGGAGAAATTCGGTGCAGACGGTCTGCTTCTCGTGTCCCCGTATTATAACAAGGCGACTCAGAACGGCCTGATCGCACATTTTACCGCGGTTGCAGATGCGGTGAAGATTCCGATCATTCTCTATAATATACCGGGACGTACCGGCGTGACGATCGCTCCGCAGACGATTGTAACACTCTGTAAGAACGTGCCGAACATTGTCGGTGTGAAGGAGGCCAGCGGAAATCTCACGAATATCGCTACGATGCTTGCGATGGCAGACGGCTGTGTGGATGTATATTCCGGCAACGACGATCAGATCGTGCCGCTTCTCTCTCTCGGAGGAAAGGGCGTCGTTTCGGTTCTGTCCAATGTAGCGCCTGCACAGACCCACGAGATCTGCGCTTCCTGGTTCCGCGGCGATGTGAAAGAGAGTGCAAGACTTCAGCTGGAAGCGATTCCGCTGATCAATGCTCTGTTCTGTGAAGTGAACCCGATTCCGGTTAAGGCGGCTATGAACTTAATGGGTAAGAAGGTTGGCCCGCTTCGTCTGCCGCTCACTGAGATGGAGCCTGCAAACCAGGAACGTTTAAAGAAAGCTATGGAAGAATACGGAATTTTATAAACCCCGTTAATCATTAAATGCAAGGCCGGACGCATCGGTATCAGGGCGTCCGGCCTGTTGAGCACTCTCAGAAACTTCCCTGCACTCATTATAAAATGGAGGAAAAATACTTATGGTAAAGATGATTATGCACGGCTGCAATGGAGCCATGGGACAGGTGATTTCTAAAATTGTTGAAGAAGACGAGAATATCACGATTGCTGCAGGAATTGATGTAAATGACACCATACAGAATTCCTACCCGGTATTTCCCTCTCTGGAGGCGTGTACCGTGGAGGCGGATGTGATCGTGGACTTTGCATCGGCAAAGGCGGTAAACGGTCTTCTCAGCTACTGTTCCGATAAGAGGATTCCTGTGGTAGTGTGTACGACAGGACTTTCAGAAGAACAGATTCAGCTTGTGGAAGAGACTTCCCGTCAGGTGGCGGTACTTCGTTCCGCCAATATGTCGCTGGGGATCAATCTGCTGTTAAAGCTGGTGAAAGAGGCGGCAGAGGTACTGGCGGAGTCCGGTTTCGACATCGAGATTCTGGAAAAACACCACAATAAAAAGGTGGACGCGCCCAGCGGAACCGCTCTGGCGCTGGCTGACTCCATCAATGAGGCGATGGACAACCACTACCACTATCAATATGACCGCTCCCAGACGAGGGAGAAGCGCCAGAAGGATGAGATCGGAATCCAGGCTATCCGCGGAGGCTCCATCGTCGGTGAGCACGACGTGATCTTCGCCGGACAGGATGAGGTGATTACCTTCCAGCATACCGCCTACTCCAAGGCTATTTTTGCAAAGGGCGCAGTATCGGCAGCAAAGTTCCTGGCGGGAAAAGAACCGAGACTTTATACCATGGCGGATGTGATCGGCTAAGAGAGGCGTATCTGATCTCCCTTCAGGAAGACCACTGGGTGGAGATCCTGCAGGCCAGCATGGAAAGAGGCGATATCTGCTTAGTCGCAGCAGACGGTGAGGCGATTGTGGGAGCCGCGGTCTGCGGCAGATCGGAAGGGCGCGGGAATCAGGACTGTGCCGAACTTTACGCGATTTATCTGCTGCCCGAATATACAGAACATGGCGCGGGGCACGGGCTTTACTGTGAAATCGAGGCCCGAATGAGGGCGCAGGGGTTCCGGAGTTGTGTCCTGGAGGTGCTGTCCTCCAATGCCCGGGCGATCAGATTCTATGAAGCACACGGGTTTGAGAAGATATGTTCCTTTATGGTGGAAGAGAACGGGATGAATCTTTCCTGTGATTTGATGCAAAAGGCGCAGTTGCAGCTCGCTTCCCCCAAATCAGTTTGAAGGAAAAAGCATCTTTAGATAATTTCGTGTAAAGGAGATTCTTATGGACAGAAATACCAGTGGATCAAGCAGTTTCGGAAGCAGAAAGATAATCATATTAGTGATGGGGTTATGTCTGCTGTGCGCGGTGGCGGGGCTTCTGTTTCATACGAAGGCGAAAGCGTCCTGGCGGCCGTCTGATCAGAAGCGGGAAGAGATTGCAGAGATATTTGAGGTTTACCAGCCGTATGGGCTGAGCTACGATAAAAAGGACAATCGGTTATACTATAATGGAGCGCTGGTGCGCTATTTTGAAGACGTTGTGGATGACGACCACTATAAGGAATGGCCCAATCAGGATGGAACCGTGGATATTTATGCCTTGCACGATGAAAGAGGCGGTGTGACCGGCCTGGAACTTTTTGATGATCAGGCATTTGCGGATAGAACGCCTTCTCTGCGGTCAGCTCTCTGTGAATTGCAGATAACGGAAAATATAAACGGGTATACAGACGACGGGGAAGCACCGTTTAATGGCGGCGGGAACGATGAAAAATTAAATGAGTATATCAAAGACACCATTGAAGAGGCGTATACGGTCTATCAGCAGTACGGCCTGACTTATGACCGGGAAAGCGACCGTTTATACTACGAAAGCGAATTGGTAGGGTATTTTGAAGACAAAGAGCTGGGGCACTATTTCGGCCCCTTTGACGACAGTTCGATTAAAATTTATGCGGTCCGGGATAAAAAGGGGGAACTGTCCGGGCTGAATATAAAACGTGATGAAAATTAAGAATGATGATCGAAGGAAGCGCGAAGTGGAGAACGGGCTGAAAACGTGGAATGCACATGTCTGGCAATGAAAATAAAGTTAAAGAAAAATATTAAAATGCCGGTGAGGAAAAGAGAGCTGCTCATCAGTGAATACATAAACCAAAACACAAAAGTAGTAGAGCTTGTTTTTGCTGAATGCAGGTGAATCTGTAAAAATAACGGAATTGTTGTATTTTCATATATAAGCAAAATCGGTATTTATACGGGTGCCTGTGTACACGACAAACTGAGAGAATATTATCCGAACGAAAACGCCAACGAAATTATTTTGACGCAAAATAAAGATGACTTTTTGTAACTGTGAGTATCGTGGAAGCGATGAGCGATGAAAGATTTGAAATAATGAAACCGCTGCTTGATCAAATGGCAAGTTATGAATCATGCACAGGAATGAGCAATCATGCCGTGTTGATCTGTAGAAGATAGTATTTTGGCCGGAGCAATCAGGCTATTTTGCTAAATTCGCATTAGTCAAATAAGGCGTACTTAACAAAGTGGAAGCTGTTGGGGGATTTATATGATAGGAATATATGATTGTTTTGGGTATGGTGCAGGTTATAATGTTCCTTTTGAGGAAAGATATAAATTGATAAAAAATGCTGGTTTTGACTGTGTGATGCTTTGGTGGAGCGACAGGTTCGGCAGGGGTATTGATTATCAGAAAGATGTTCAATATGCAAGAAGTGCCGGATTGTATATAGAAAATATTCATACGCCAGTTCATGAACAGAACTGTTTGTCATTAGACAATTTGGATGGAGAAAATGTATTTCACACTTATCTGCAATGCGTAAAGGACTGCTTTCAATATAATATAACAACAATGGTTATTCATTTACCTGATGATGAGCATCCTGTCAATGATTTAGGTATTAAAAGATTGGAAAATGTTATTAGTGAGGCAGAAAAGAAGAATATTCAAGTTGCTTTTGAAAATTTGAATAATATTTTAAATTTGGCATTGGTATTAGAGGCATTCCAATCAAAAAATGTAGGATATTGTTACGATAGTTGTCATCACCTGAATTACGCTCCTGATGACGACTTGTTGAAACTATATGGAAATCGTTTAATGGCGCTACATTTACAGGATAACGGTGGAAAGCATAATCAACATCAGTTGCCGTTTGATGGCAATATAGATTGGGTTAATGTGATGAAAAGAATTGCACTTACAGGATATCAAGGTGCCACCTCCTTGGAACCTATGAATTGGGATTATGAACATCTATCGATTCAGCAGTTTTTGGATTTGGCATATCAAAAAGCTAAAAAAGCAGATGAAATGAGAATAATTTAAATCACAGTTTGTCTGTCTGCTCGATGATTCGGGACACACATATAGCTTCTCAAAATGTTGCTGTTCGAAATGGGATGAAAATTATTGATAAAGCTGCAAAGAATTTTAGGAATACGGAAATGAACTTTTTTTTATATTCTGCAGAACGGACAAAATGACTTTAAGGCAAGAATTTTTAAGCTGTTTTCCGGCTTTAAGCAATTAAAAAAATTAGAAAAATTTCCCACCATAATTTATTCTCCTCTAACACATACTAAGCATAGAAAATGAAAGGAGAATGTATTATGAAAAGAATAAAACCATATGTATTTGCAGTACTTGTCATTATGACAGTGATGTGTCTGTCCGCATGCGGCAGCAATAAGAACACAACAAATGAGACCACTGGAGGCAGCAGCGCAGCTACAACGCAGACAACGGCTATGGAATCCTCCTCAACAATGGAATCGACCTCAGCAGGTATGGGTACTACAAGAAATGCTGATGAAGACGCTGAGGAAAGCACCGGAGTCATCGACGGCATGATCAATGATGTTGAGAGAGGTGTCGATGATATAACTGGCGAGAGCAACGGCCATCCGACCAACAGTGCTGATATGAGCTCTGCTGCAGAATAAGTATTTTAGAACAGAGACGAAAAATAAAATGGCTTCAGGCCCGGAAAGGCTTGAAGCCTTTTTTTCCTTGTTATATAATGGAGCGTATAACAGAAATGAGGATAAAAGAATGAAAAAGCTGATAAAAAAGGCATTTATTACACTGATCGTTCTGGGCGTTGCCGGTATTGTCTGCCTGGCGGGCGTCAATACATATATGATCAAATCTACGGAAAAACGGATTCTTTCACAGGAGGAGGCGGCCGCGCTGGGAGCGGACTGCATCCTTGTCCTGGGAGCGGGCGTCCATCCGGACGGAAACCCCAGCAACATGCTGGAGGACCGTCTGCTTCGCGGGATCGAGCTGTACGACGCAGGCGCTTCTTTAAAGCTGCTGATGAGCGGAGATCACGGCCGGAAAAATTACGACGAGGTGAACGTGATGAAGCAGTTCGCCGTGGCCCGCGGCGTGCCTTCCGAGGATGTGTTTATGGATCATGCCGGTTTTTCCACCTACGAGAGCATGTACCGGGCCCGCGATGTGTTTCAGGCGGACAAGGTGATCATCGTGACACAGCGCTACCATCTCTACAGAGCGCTGTATGCCGCGAAACAGCTGGGACTCGACGCTTATGGCGTGGCTTCTGACCAGAGGACGTACGCCGGTCAGAAGCGGCGTGATGTGAGGGAACTGCTGGCCAGAGGGAAAGACTTTATGACCGGAATCTTCAAGCCGGAGCCGACGTACCTGGGAGAGGCGATTCCGGTGAATGGCGATGGAAATGCAACAAATGACTAATGCGGAGAAAGAAGGGACGGGCTTTTGAAGAATACCCTGTTTGCAGAAAAACAACGGATGAAACGGTATAACCGGAGTAAGAAGCCGTGGAGAAGCCGCGGCTTTCTCAGGGCGTCTATGGGAAGACGTATACACATTTTCAGAAACTGTTTAAGCTGTATGGCTCTGGCGGAACTGATCGTTATAGGTGTAAATGATCCCGGTATTTTTACGGAGGCCGCGCGTCGATTACATATCGGCTGCGTGAAGGAAGAGACGGTGGAGACGGCGGATTTTGGGACTTTAGAAGATGTGCCCCCATCTGACAAAAAGGACAGCGGTGTTACAATTGACTGGAAAGAGGGCAGGGTGGAATTCTGGCGGACAGAGGAGAAGCTTCGCCGTGAAAATGTGGAGAACAGACCGGATTAACGCGGTGTCCGGCGCATTTATATGCGAATACAGCCCTCGGCCATAAGAATTTATAATATATAAAAATGTTGCAATCGCATTTTCACTGTATTATAATTTCTACTGAAATACCTTGGTTTTATTCATAAAACTTATAAATTAATTCAGGAAAAGGACTGGTGGATACCATGGAGAAAAAAGAATTACTGTATGAAGGAAAAGCGAAAAAGGTTTATACAACAGAGGATCCGGACGTATTAATTGTGGATTATAAAGATGACGCTACGGCATTCAACGGTTTAAAAAAGGGTACCATCGTAGGAAAAGGCGCGATCAACAACCGCATGACAAACCACATTTTTAAGAAGCTGGAAGCAGAAGGCGTTCCGACTCATTTCATCGAGGAATTAAGCGACCGTGAGACCGCTGTTAAGAAAGTAGAGATCGTTCCTTTAGAAGTAATTGTAAGAAACTTCTCCGCAGGCAGCTTCGCAAAGAAGATGGGCATGGAAGAAGGCATTAAGTTCGCTTGTCCTACACTGGAATTCAGCTATAAAAATGATGATCTGGGCGATCCGTTCATCAACAGCTACTACGCGCTGGCATTGAACCTGGCAACTCAGGAGGAGATCGACGCGATCACAAAGTATACCTTCAAGGTAAATGAAGTGATGAGAGAGTATTTTGACAGCCTTGGCATCGAGCTGATCGACTTTAAGATCGAATTTGGCCGTTACCATGGACAGATCATTCTGGCCGACGAGGTTTCTCCGGATACCTGCAGACTGTGGGATAAGGAAACACATGAAAAACTGGATAAGGACCGTTTCCGCCGCGATATGGGCAACGTAGAAGACGCTTACGAAGAAGTATTCCGCCGTCTTGGTATCCAGTAAACAGCACAGAAAGGTATTACTACATGAGACATGACTTGAATATTACTGCGGGGGATGAGTTACATGAGGAGTGCGGCGTCTTCGGAATGTATGATTTCGATCACGGGGACGTGGCGTCTACCATTTATTACGGATTATTCGCATTGCAGCACAGGGGGCAGGAAAGCTGTGGAATCGCGGTCAGCGATACGGCGGGCCCTAAGGGGAAAGTAAACGCGTATAAGGGGATGGGTCTGTGTAACGAAGTCTTTACTCCTGAGATATTAGAAGGTCTTCACGGCAATATTGGAGTGGGTCATGTTCGTTATTCGACGGCGGGCAGCAGTACCAGGGAAAATGCCCAGCCGCTGGTTTTAAACTATATAAAAGGCACTCTGGCTCTGGCGCATAACGGCAATCTTGTCAATGCGCCGGATCTTCGCCGGGAGCTGGAATATTCGGGGGCGATTTTTCAGACTACGATTGATTCTGAAGTCATTGCCTACCACATCGCAAGGGAGCGTGTGAAGACATCTTCTGTGGAAGAGGCGGTTGCCGGAGCCATGAAGAAGATTGTGGGAGCATATTCCCTTGTTGCCATGAGTCCCAGAAAAATGATTGGGGCCAGGGATCCCTTCGGATTCAAGCCCCTCTGTATCGGAAAACGGGACAACGCCTATATTCTGGTGTCGGAAAGCTGTGCGCTGGATACGATCGGAGCGGAATTCGTCCGGGACGTCAGACCGGGTGAGATCGTTACCATTACGAAGGATGGTATCGCATCGGATACGAGGCTGTGCTTTCAGAACCGGAGCAGGGAAGCGAGATGTGTATTTGAATACATTTATTTTGCCAGACCGGACAGCGTGTTTGACGGAGTGAGCGTCTATCAGGCCAGAATTCTTGCCGGCCGTGCCCTGGCTTTAGATTCACCGGTGGAAGCCGATCTGGTGGTGGGAGTTCCGGAATCCGGCAATGGAGCTGCGCTGGGCTATTCCATGGAGTCAAAAATTCCCTATGGCACTGCCTTTGTCAAGAACTCCTATGTGGGCAGAACCTTTATCAAGCCGAAGCAGAGCAGCCGGGAGTCGGCCGTTCGGATTAAACTGAACGTCTTAAAGGAGGCTGTGGCGGGCAAACGTGTCATCATGATTGATGACTCCATTGTCCGGGGAACCACCAGCGCTCTGATCGTCGGGATGCTGCGGGAAGCAGGGGCGAAGGAGGTCCATGTCCGGATCAGCGCTCCGCCATTTCTCCATCCGTGTTACTTTGGAACGGATATTCCTTCCGAGGACCAGCTGATCGCTCACGGCCGGACGGTACAGGAGATCTGCGACATGATCGGCGCGGATTCCCTGTCCTTCTTAAGACAGGAACGGCTGACGGAAATGGCACAGGGACTGCCAATCTGTACCGCGTGCTTTTCCGGTGAGTATCCGATCCAGCCGCCTGAGGAGGATATCCGGGGCGAGTACGCGCAGTAGTTCAGAAGTCTGCGAACGTGTACGTGCAGTAGTCCTGAAATCTGCGGACGTGTATGTGCAGTAGTTCAGAGATTCCGCAGAAGAAAAGAGGCGCTGCACCGGATTGTGTCACTATCCGGCCCGGCGCCTTTTATGCAGGGAGAGCGGCAGTGAGATGGGTAAGATTCGGCATGATCCGGCACAACCGTAAATTTTGTGATTTTTTGCTTTTAACTGTGAGCAGATTATGATATGATATTTAACAAAAATCAACGAGAATTCTCCCAACCTCTACAGGTGGGAGATGAATCGCAAAAACAAACTTAGCGGCAGTGGCGGGCAGATATCCCCCACTGACATGAGGCCAAAACAATCCGGGCAACCGGATAAAATGGCAGCATAGCTACTATGTCACTCTGGGTTTTGTATTCTGGACTCAGAATGTGGATGGAAATAAAATCAAAAGAAAGGGTGGAGACGTGGAAACGGTATCAGTCACATGCCGGTTCCTACGTATGACGAAAGCCATCAGTCTCCTTGGTATATTTTTATGAACGACCGCTATCAGAGTCCTTTGTCTGAGCGCTATGCCAGCAAAGAAATGCAGTATATATTTTCACCGGATAAGAAATTCCGCACATGGAGGAAGCTCTGGATCGCTCTCGCCGAGACGGAGATGGAACTGGGGCTGCCGGTTACACAGGAACAGATCGATGAGCTGAAGGCCCATCAGGATGAGATCAATTACGATGTAGCGAAGCAGCGCGAGAAAGAAGTGCGTCATGACGTCATGTCCCATGTGTACGCTTACGGCGTACAGTGCCCGAAAGCAAAGGGAATCATCCATCTGGGAGCGACTTCCTGCTACGTGGGCGACAATACGGATATTATCGTTATGACCGAAGCGCTGGCGTTAGTCAGGAAAAAACTGGTCAACGTGATTGCGGAGCTGGCGAAGTTTGCAGACAGGTACAAAGATCAGCCGACGCTGGCATTTACCCATTTTCAGCCGGCACAGCCGACTACGGTTGGAAAACGCGCTACACTGTGGATGCATGAGCTGGTCATGGATTTAGAGGATTTAGACTATGTGGCAGGCTCCATCCGTTTATTAGGCTCCAAAGGCACCACGGGCACACAGGCCAGCTTCCTGGAACTGTTTGACGGCGATATGGACAAGGTAAGAAAGCTGGATCCGATGATCGCAGAGAAGCTGGGCTATCCGGGCTGCTATCCGGTTTCCGGCCAGACGTATTCGAGAAAGGTGGACAGCCGTGTCTTAAATATACTGGCCGGCATCGCACAGAGCGCGCACAAGTTTTCCAATGATATCCGTCTGCTTCAGCATTTGAAGGAGATCGAGGAGCCATTTGAAAAGAGCCAGATCGGTTCTTCCGCCATGGCCTACAAGCGCAATCCGATGAGAAGCGAGAGAATCGCCTCTCTGTCAAACTATGTGATGTCCGATGTGATGAACCCCATGCTGGTGGCTTCCACCCAGTGGTTCGAGCGCACGCTGGACGATTCCGCGAATAAGCGTCTCAGCATTCCGGAGGGATTCCTGGCGATTGACGGTATTCTGGACCTTTACTTAAATGTAGTAGACGGTCTCGTCGTTTATCCGAAGGTGATCGAGAAACACATGATGGCGGAACTGCCATTTATGGCTACCGAGAATATTATGATGGATGCCGTAAAAGCAGGCGGTGACAGACAGGAGCTTCACGAGAAAATCCGTGAGCTGTCCATGGAGGCCGGAAGAAATGTGAAGGAAAACGGTATGGACAATAATCTCCTGGAGCTGATTGCCGCCGATCCTGCGTTCAATTTAAGCCTTGATGAACTTAAGCAGAACATGGATCCGAAGAAGTATGTCGGATGCGCGCCGGCTCAGGTGGAGATCTATCTGGATGAAGTGATTCGGCCGCTGCTTTCCGCGAATCAGGATGTTCTTGGGATGACGGCTGAGATTAATGTCTAAAATAAGAATAGATACAGAGCAGAGGCGATCGATAGTCTCTGCTCTTTTCAGGAGGATACGGTATGAGCAGCAATCTGGAATATTACAAGGTGTTTTATTACGTAGGACAGTTAGGCAGCATCACGCTGGCCGCGGAGAAGCTGTGCATCTCCCAGCCGGCCGTCAGCCAGGCGATCCGCCAGCTTGAGCTTTCCGTCGATGCGAAGCTGTTTATCAGGACCTCCAAAGGTGTCAGGCTGACGAGAGAGGGAGAGCTTCTCTATTCTTATGTGAAATCGGGTTTAGATGATATCTGGTATGGGGAGAATATGTTAAGGCGGATGCAGGATCTGGATACGGGAGAGGTTAGAATCGGAGCCAGCGATATGACGCTTCAGTTTTATTTACTGCCGTTTCTGGAGCGTTTTCACGAGAAATATCCGAAGGTTAAGGTAACGGTGTCCAACGGCCCCACACCGGAGACACTGGGCTTTTTAAGTCATGGAACCATAGATTTCGGCGTGGTCAGCTCCCCGGTCGATGCGAGGCCGGAGGTCTCTGTCACTGAGGTAAAGAAGATCCGGAATATTTTTGTGGCGGGAGAGCAGTTTAAGCATTTAAAGGGGAAAAGGCTGGAATACGGTATTCTGAAAGAACTTCCCTGTATTTTTCTGGAAAAGAATACGAGTACGAGACGGTTTATGGATGATTTTTTAGAGAAGCTGGGTATTGTCGTGGAACCGGAATTCGAGCTGGCGACCAGTGATATGATTGTCCAGTTTGCCATGAGGAATCTTGGAATCGGCTGCGTGATGTCGGAGTTTGCAGAGAAGGAAATCGAAGCAGGCCATCTGTTTGAACTGGAATTTAAGCAGGGAATGCCGGAGCGGAGTTTCTGCATCATCACAGACCGAAAAAATCCCATGTCTCCCGCCGGAGGCCGTCTGCTGGAACTATTGATGGAAAAACCGGAAAAACCAATAATATAACTGAAACTTATGGAGAATATAAATAATATTGACTTTACTTATGATGCGCTTTGAGCTATGATATACGCGGTGGCAATGAGCAGTGTGGAATCCGGTAAGCAGCAATCTGCGTCATGCTTGCATGAAAGCAGATTGCTGCTTACCGGATTCCATAGGGCGAAGCCCGTGACCGAGATGGAGCGGAGCGGAATCGAGGTCCACTGCGGGATAGAACGAAGCAAAATCGAAGCCCGTCGCGGTGTAGAACGAAGCAAAATCGAGACCCCCGCAAACCGTAGTGAAGTAAAGGAGGAAACAAACAAATGGTAAGAGCAATAGTAGGCGCCAATTGGGGCGATGAGGGAAAAGGAAAAATCACGGACATGCTGGCGAATGAGTCCGACATCATCATCCGTTTTCAGGGAGGCAGCAATGCAGGACATACGATCATCAACAACTATGGCAAGTTTGCGCTCCACCTTCTGCCGTCCGGCGTTTTCTACAGCCATACGACGAGCGTAATTGGAAATGGCGTGGCGTTAAACATCCCGTTTCTGGTTAAGGAAATTGACGAGCTGGTAGAGAAGGGCGTTCCGAAGCCGCACATTCTCGTCTCTGACCGCGCGCAGATTCTGATGCCGTATCATATTCTGTTCGACCAGTATGAAGAGGAACGTCTTGGGAAGAAGTCCTTTGGCTCTACAAAGTCGGGTATTGCTCCATTCTATTCAGATAAATATGCAAAGATCGGATTCCAGGTCAGCGAGCTGTTTGAAAGTGAGTCCTTAAAGGAAAAAGTAGCGCAGGTGTGCGAGACGAAGAACGTGATGCTGGAGCATTTATACCACAAGCCGGTTCTCGACCCAGAGGAGCTGTTTCAGACAATGCTTCAGTACCGTGATATGGTGGCTCCTTACGTCTGTGATGTGTCTAAATACTTATACGATGCCATCAAAGAGGGAAAGAATATCCTGCTGGAAGGCCAGCTTGGCTCTTTAAAGGATCCGGACCACGGCATTTATCCGATGGTTACATCCTCCTCTACACTGGCGGCTTATGGGGCCATCGGCGCAGGAATCGCGCCTTATGAAATAAAGAATATCACTACCGTTGTGAAGGCATATTCCAGTGCGGTTGGAGCAGGTGCATTTGTCAGCGAGATCTTCGGCGAGGAAGCTGATGAACTGAGAAAGCGCGGCGGCGACGGCGGTGAGTATGGAGCAACAACAGGACGTCCGAGACGTATGGGCTGGTTTGACGCGGTTGCGAGCCGGTATGGATGCCGGATTCAGGGATCCACAGAGGTGGCACTGACCGTTCTCGATGTACTGGGATATTTAGATGAGCTTCACGTCTGCGTCGGTTATGAGATTGACGGTGAGGTTACGAAGGATTTCCCGACTACAGTCCGTTTGGAGCGCGCAAAACCGGTCTACGAGACACTTCCTGGCTGGAAATGTGAAATTCGTGGTATCAAAAAGTACGAAGACCTGCCGGAAAACTGCCGGAAATATATTGAATTTATTGAGAAAGAGATTGAGACTCCGATCACCATGGTTTCCAATGGACCGGGGAGAGACGAGATCATTTACAGATAAGACTGTCCTTATTCATTGGCAGAAAATGAAAGACGGCCATATGCGGGTTCTTTCTCAGCTTTGGGTGCGGGGCCGCGCAGGGAGAGTTCATATCCCGTGTCCGCCCCGCTTCCTACTCGCCATAAAAATGGCCGGGATTGTCGGACACAAAATGCATGTGTTCGCCATTCCCGGCCATTTTTATGGTTCGTATCCAGACGGCGGCACACTGGGATATGAACTCTCCCTGCGCGGCCCCGCACCCAAATCCGAGAAAGAACCCTCCGGATATGGCCGTCTTTTTTCTATTCGTTGTTTCTGTCTTTTTCCTCAGGATTTAAGAGCCTGTACACCAGTTGAAAAGCATACAATATGACTGGTATGACGACGGTTGAGAAGATAGCGGCCATCAGCCAGTTATTTGCGGACGGACTTTTGGAGAAAGCCGAAACGATGGCGATAACATACATGGCCAGTATGAATATAACTCCGGCCATGGCCAGAGGGCGTTTCCATTTCATGGGGACACCTCGCTTTCTTTGGGATGGTATTTCCCTTTATTATAACAGAAAACTTCGGAAACTCAAGGTAAGGATTTGGGATTTGTTCACAAAAACTTCAGATTTGCAGCCTGTACTTTTTTACCAGATTATAGTACAATCAGAGAGAGATAACGTGTGAAAAGACAGGGAAGGAGTGTGTATTCTTGAAGAAAAGATGGGCAGCGGCGGTTGCAGTGAGTATGCTCTTAAGCCTCGGAAGCGTCATGGCAGCCGCGGCAGATGAGACGGGGGCCGTTCAAACAGAGAACACAACTTCAGAGAGCGGAACTGCGGAGAATGGAGCCGCAGAGAATGGGAACCCGGCAAACGGAGCTGCAGAGAATGGAAACCCGGCAAACGGAACCTCAGAGAACACAGCCGGGCAGGCGCCGGAGGCAGACTCCGGGAATGAAGTAAAGGGAACCTGGAAGCAGGAAGACGGCGGCTGGAGATATTATAACGAAGCTGGAACGTATAAGAAGAACAGCTGGGAGCAGATCGGCGGTTACTGGTACCATTTTGGCAAGGACGGTCTTATGGCTGTGGGCTGGCAGAAGATCGGCGGATATAACTATTGTTTCCGGGAGACGGGAGATCTGGCAATCGGCTGGTGCTACAATGATGACGATGAGAAATGGTACAATTTTAATGCGGATGGCACTGCGAAGAAGGGCTGGTTTCAGGATGAAGACGGAAGCTGGTACTGGTTTTCCACAAGAGGAGAGATGGCTTCTTCCGGTTATAAGTCGATCGACGGGAAACGGTATTATTTCTTCGAGGATGGCCAGATGGCGGCCAATCAGTATGTTGGACTGTTCTATATGGACGAGAACGGCCAGAGGGATAAGCGCTATGACATCGTGATAGAAGGAAAGAGCAGGGAATCATCTGTGGCATCTGAGACGAAAGAGGAGATCACAGCAGCCCTCGAGCATATTCCGAGAGGCTGGATCAAGTATTTTGTGGATCACGGATGGGAAATTCTCTATTATCCGGATAAGGAATATTTTTCCGCACCCGAATCCGACGGCAGTACATACTATGTGTATCATAAGCTGGATACGAGCTACCGGAAGATTAAGTTCTGCAAGCCGGAGGGATTGACCCAGGCCTTTGGAGAATACATCGGATACGCGGCCGACTGTTTTGACAGCGACAGCCAGTTCGCTGTGGATCTGGCCATGAATAAGGGGAATGTGGATGAGTTCGTCGATGTCCCCGATTATTACACGAACAACATGCAGTTTTATTTCGGTAAGCTGGTGGAGGCATACTTAAGCGACAACGATACGAGAACCGCTATGGAAGCGGATTCGCCTCAGGTCTGTGAGATTTTGAGGAAGGTTTTGTATGCGCGGTAAGCGGCTTTAACAAAACAAGCGAGAATTCCCCCACTGACATGAAGTGAAGCCGCGCATCTATAAGATGTAGCCGCACTCTGTGAAATGATCGAGTGTGGATTGAAACAACAAAATAGACGGCACTTAGCGAAATGACTAAGCGTGGAATGAAACCTATATACGAAAAATAATAGGAACGATAAAAAAGCAGGAGCAATCCTGTTTTTTTATTGCTTCTGAAAGGATAGGGAGATAGAAGACAGGAGATAATAGACGCAGAAAACAGGATACGAATAAACGAAGCGATGTTAAAGACATCATTACAAAATAATCGATAAAAAAATACTTATTTACTCTTGACTCCTGAAGGCATCAGGTATATACTAACCATAGAACGTTAATTATTTAACAAAATAGAAATAACTTATAAATGAAAAGCTTATCTTAGTTCAATCTAAATCGTTTTTATTATTAATGAGGAGGCGGCATCCATGAAGAAGATGGAAGGTAAAGTCGTACTGATTACCGGCGGTGCGAGAGGGATCGGTTATGGTATTGCAAAGGCATTTGCGGAAGAGGGCGCCAATATCGTTATTACGGGACGTACGGCGAGTACACTGATCGAGGCAAGAGAGAATCTGGAAGCAGATTACGGCATTGAAGCGCTGTTCGTAGTTGCGGATGGCGGCGATGAGACGGCTGTGAAGAACGTGGTAAAGCAGGCGGTTGACCGCTTTGGCAAGCTGGATTGTCTTGTCAATAACGCACAGGTTTCCAAGTCCGGCACAATGCTGGTGGACCACACGAAAGAGGATTTCGACCTTGCGATCTATTCCGGTCTGTATGCGACGTTTTTCTATATGAGAGAGGCATTCCCGTATTTGAAGGAGACAAAAGGCAGCGTAATCAATTTCGCCTCCGGAGCGGGCCTGTTCGGCAAACTGGGCCAGTCTTCCTATGCAGCAGCCAAAGAGGGAATTCGCGGTATGTCCCGTGTGGCGGCGGCAGAGTGGGGCGAGTTTGGAATCAATGTGAATGTAGTCTGCCCGCTGGCCATGACACCTGGTCTGGAAAAGTGGAAAGATGAGTATCCCAAACTGTATGACCAGACGATTCAGAGCATTCCTCTCAAGCGATTTGCAGATCCGGAGAAGGATATCGGACGTGTCTGCGTATTTCTTGCATCAGACGACGCCAGTTATGTGACAGGTGAAACAATTACACTTCAGGGTGGAAGCGGATTGAGACCATAAATGAAAAGAATCCATCGGAGACGATACGTCTTCCGGTGGATTCTTTTTATTCCCGCGAGCAGCGAGTCGGGTGGAACCGTTCCTATTCAGCAAGCGTTTCCCAAATTTCATAGAGTTCTTCCAGCCTTGTCTGAATATTTTCTTTCTCTTTATTGAGTTCCATGAGGCGGGAGACATCGGTGAAGACTTCTTCCCGGGTGAGAAGCCCGTCGATTTCGCCGTCCCTCGTCTCCAGCTGATGAATCTCATCCTCGGTCTTCTTTAAGTCGTTCTGCCGCTTGCGGATTCTGGCCTGTTCCTCTTTAAATGCCTTCCAGTCCTGTTTGACTTCGGAACCCTCGGGAGTCTGTGATGCGCCGCCTTCCGTTCCGTTTTCCTGATTTCCTGACGGCTCTGAGGCGTAAAGCTCTGTCATCAGCTCTTTCTTTTCCAGATAATAATCGTAATTGCCGATGTAATTGACCAGTGTGTGACCCGTCAGGTCGAGAATGCGGGTGGCCGTTTTGTTGATGAAGTAACGGTCGTGGGACACGTAGAGAATTGTGCCCGTATAGCTGTTCAGCGCATCCTCCAGAATTTCCTTGGAGGTGATATCCAAATGGTTCGTCGGCTCATCCAGGATCAGGAAATTGGCCTCGGACAGCATCAGCTTCGCCAGAGAGACGCGTCCCCGTTCGCCGCCGCTTAAGTCCTTGACCCGTTTGAACACATCGTCTCCTGTGAACAGAAACGCGGCAAGAATGTTCCGGATCTGCGTGTTGTTCATGTTGGGATACGTATCAGAAAGCTCGTCGAAGAGCGTCTTTTCCATGTGCAGAACCTGATGTTCCTGGTCGTAATAACCGATATGCACCTTGGAACCGAGACGAATTTCCCCGGTATCCGCAGGCAGCAGGTTGTTCAATATCTTTAAAATCGTGGTCTTTCCAGTTCCGTTGCCTCCGATAATGGCAACCCTCTCCCCCCGTTTGATATCAAAATCCACATGGTCAAACAGATGGTTGGGACCGAAGGCCTTGCTTAGGTCACGGACGGTCAGCACATCGTTACCGCTGATGATGTTAGGCTCTAAGCGGATTCGCATCTCGTCATTGACTTCCGCCGGTTTTTCCAGGACCTCGATCTTGTCCAGCATCTTTTCACGGCTTTCCGCCCGTTTGATGGATTTTTCCCTGTTGAAGGATTTCAGCTTCGCAATGACCTCCTCCTGGTGGCGGATTTCCTGCTGCTGGTTTAAATAAGCCTTCATCTTTGCGTCCCGGATCATGGCGCGCTTTTCACTGTAAGCTGTGTAATTGCCCTGGTATACGGCGAGATTGCCGCTGTCCATCTCGATAATCTTTGTGACGACGCGGTCGAGGAAATACCGGTCATGGGCGACGATGATGACGCTTCCATCGTAATTGGTCAAATAACCCTCCAGCCAGGCAATGGAGTTCATGTCTAAATGGTTGGTAGGCTCGTCCAGAAGAATAATATCGGGCTTTGTTAAAAGAAGCTTGCCCAGGGAGACTCGGGTCTTCTGGCCTCCGGACAGGGCCGATACCGGCTTCGTGAATTCTTCCTCCGTAAAGCCCAGACCTTTTAACACACCGGTTACCTCGCTCTGGTAGGCGTATCCGTTTTGAAGTTCAAACTCATGGTTTAAACGGCTGTAGACGGTAAGCATGTTTTCCAGCTCATCTCCGGAAGCGTGCTTCATATCCAGCTCCAGTCTGCGGATTTTTGCTTCCATCTCAATCAGCGGCCGCTTTACCTCCAGTACCTCGTCGAAAATGGACCGATCACCGCCCAGCTCCTGGTGCTGCGCCAGGTATCCGAGTGTCTTTCCCTTGGAAATGACGACCTCGCCTTCATCGGCGGCCAGCTCTCCGATGATGATTTTTAACAGTGTGGATTTGCCGGCGCCGTTGATGCCGACGATGGCTGCCTTTTCATGATCCTCTATATGAAAGGAAGCATGGCGGATAATTTCCGTGCTTCCAAAGGCCTTGCTTATGTTGCTGCATGATAAAATCATGGTAGTTCCTCCCCTTAAATGGATCGAATAAATGTTGAATAACACGAATAGTATAATATAGGTTGGAATTTTTTTCAACTGCAACGATTAAGAGGAACGCCCAAGCAAGAAAAATAAAACCTGTTTGACATTATTTTGTCATGCCTGTATAATAGTAGTTAATTTAACAAAACAAGCGAAAAGTCCCCCGCCGCTGTAAGACAGAGGGATGAAAAGGAATAAACAAACTATTGAAGAAGGTGAAGATGTGGCAGAAAAAGAGATATCAAAAGCAGTGATTGCGAGGTTACCGAGATATTACCGATATCTTGGAGAACTGATGGAGGATGGGGTGGAAAGAATTTCCTCCAATGACTTGAGTGTCCGTATGAAGGTTACTGCGTCTCAGATCCGCCAGGATCTGAATAATTTCGGAGGCTTTGGACAGCAGGGCTATGGCTATAATGTAAAGTATTTATATACGGAGATCGCTAAGATCCTCGGAATCGACAGACAGCATAATATTGTGATTATCGGTGCGGGTAATCTGGGACAGGCAATTGCCAATTATGCAAATTTTGAGAAGAGGGGCTTTCTGATTAAGGGAATGTTCGATATTAATCCCCGTCTTATCGGGCTCGTCGTACGAGGGATTGAGATCAGAAGTGTCGATGATCTGGAGCAGTTTGTGAGGGATAACGATGTTCAGATTGCAGCTTTGACGATACCGAAGACCAAGGCGCCGGAGATTGCGGACCGTCTTGTGAGCGCCGGAATCAAGGCAATCTGGAATTTCGCCCATACGGATCTGGTGGTACCGGATGACGTGGTGGTGGAGAACGTACACCTTTCTGAGAGCCTGATGCGCTTATCCTATAAGGTTTGCAGCATGCAGGACAAGGCAGAGGAAGAAAAGGCGGAGCGGGAAAAAGGCAAATCTTGACCCATTTCCTTTGTGAAATGAGTGCCGGCAGGCAAAGGAGAAATTCTTCTTTGCCTGCCGGCAGTTTTGTATTATAATAGAGAAAATGCAGAGATGAGTTTCAGATCGTTAAGACTGAGGGCTGAGTTTTTAGTCGGAAAGGCGAATGGGTATGAGATATCTGGTATCGGGAAGCCAGATGAAGGAAGTGGACAGCTATACCATCCAGTCCATAGGAATCCCTTCACTGGTGCTTATGGAGCAGGCGGCCGCGGCCGTTGTGCGCGAAGTGCAGAAAATGGCGGAGAAAAAGGACCGTATCTGGGCAGTCTGCGGGACTGGGAATAATGGGGCGGATGGGATTGCAGCCGCCAGGCTTCTCCATTTAAAGGGGTACACCGTGACCGTGATCCTGGCAGGGACGAAGGAGAACGGGACGGATGAATACAAGAAGCAGCTGGCCATTGCGGAGCGGCTGGGCCTGAATCTGATTGAGTACAGCGATTTTATACCGGGGCGCTGCGAACTTATTATCGACGCCGTGTTCGGCGTGGGGCTGTCCAGAGAGGTAGGCGGAACGTACCGGGACTTACTGGCCACGCTCCCCGGATGCGGAGCGGCTTACGTGGTGGCTGTGGATATTCCATCCGGAATTCACGCCGACACGGGGGAGGTCATGGGAATCGCCCTGAAGGCCGATGTGACGGTGACCTTTGGCTATGAAAAACTTGGGACGCTCCTCTATCCGGGACGCGCTTACAGCGGCGCCGTTGTTGTGGCGGATATCGGTTTTCCGCCGGTCAGCTTAGAGAGGCTGAGCCCGGAACTGTTTACCTATGAAGCTGAGGATATCCGTATGATTCCAGCCCGGCCGGCATATTCCAATAAGGGAACCTTCGGCCGTGTCCTGATTGCCGCGGGTTCGAAAAATATGAGCGGAGCGGCCTATTTAAGCGCCATGGCGGCATACCGGATGGGGGCTGGTCTGGTGAAGATATTTACCGTGGAGGAGAACCGGGCGATCCTGCAGACTTCGCTTCCTGAGGCGATCATCACTACCTACGACCCGGAGGAGGCACAGACGCCTACCGTGCGTTTCCAGACGCTTCTGGAGGCTCAGTGTGAATGGGCCAGCGTCATCGTCCTGGGCCCCGGAATCGGCCAGGAACCGTATACGAGAAATCTGGTGGAGACGGTGCTGGCCAATGCCTACGTCCCCATTATCCTCGATGCGGACGGCCTCAATACCATTGCGGCATTTCCGGAGCTGACCAATTATTTTACGGAGAACATCATCGTGACGCCTCATCTCGGTGAGATGGCGAGGCTGACAGGAAGTTCGGTAGAGGCGATCAGAGGGTGTCTGATCCCCACCGCGAGGGAATACGCGGACCGTTATGGAATTACCTGCGTGCTGAAGGACGCGGTTACAGTGGCGGCCTTAAAGGACCAGCGGACCTACATCAATACCAGCGGCAACAGCGCCATGGCGAAGGCGGGAGCGGGGGATGTCCTGACCGGAATTATCGCAGGACTTCTGGCGCTTGGCATGGAGGAATCGGACGCCGCGGCCATGGGCGTGTACCTGCACGGACGGGCGGGGGATCTGGTAAAGCTTCAGTCGGGAGAGCACGGCCTTCTGGCCCGGGAACTGACGGAAGTACTGGCAGACATTATAAAATCATGAGACAGAATAATCTGAAGGAAGTATAGAGAAATGGAACGATACAGCAGAGTTTATGAGACGGTAAATCTGGACGCCATCAGACAGAATATGGAAGCTATGAGGGCCAATCTAAAGGAAGGAACTGAGATGATTGGCGTGGTAAAGGCGGATGGATACGGTCATGGCTCAGTACCGGTGGCGTGTGCCATCGACTCTTACGTAAGCGGATACGCGACGGCCACCCCGGAGGAGGCTGTCATATTGAGAAAACACGGTATTACGAAGCCTATCCTGATTCTCGGAGTGAGCCCGGAGAGCAGCTTCATCCAGCTGATCGAGTACGATCTCCGCCCGGCTATCTTCCGCTACGAAAGCGCGGCGCGCCTGTCGGAACTGGCAGTACAGGCGGGGAAAAGGGCGTCCATACACATTGCCCTGGATACCGGCATGAGCCGGATCGGTTATCCGGTGACTGCGGCGGCGGCGGATGAGACAGCGCGGATCAGCCGTCTTCCGGGAATCCGCATCGAGGGCCTCTTCACTCATTTCGCAAGGGCGGATGAGAAGGACAAAGATGCCACGGACCGCCAGATAGAGCTGTTTACCACGTTCGTTTCCATGCTTTCTGAGCGGGGCGTCACGATTCCGGTTCTGCATTGTTCCAACAGTGCGGGAATTTTAGAGCTTCCGAAGGCGAACTTTAACGCGGTCCGCGCGGGAATCTCCATTTACGGCCTCTATCCGTCGGATGAGGTGGAGAAGGAGCCGGTTCGTCTGATACCGGCCATGGAGTTAAAGAGCACCATAACCTATTTGAAGATGATTGCGCCGGGAACTCCGGTCAGCTACGGCGGCACCTTTACGGCAGAGAGAGAGACCTCCATTGCGACTATCCCGGTAGGGTACGGGGACGGTTATCCCCGGGCGTTGTCAGGCCGGGCGGATGTCCTGATCCGCGGCCGCCGCGCCAGAATCCTGGGCCGTGTCTGTATGGACCAGCTGATGGTGGATACGACGGATATTCCTGAGGCGGAGGAGGGCGACGAGGTCACTCTGATCGGAAAAGACGGAGAGGAGGAGATTACAGTAGAGGAGCTGGCGCGCATCGGCGGCGGATTCCATTACGAAATTCTCTGCGACATCGGCAAGCGTGTCCCAAGAGTCTACATAGAAGCGGGAAAAGTGGTCGGAAAAAAAGATTATTTTGATGATATTTACGAAGGTTTCGGAAAGTAATCCGAAAAGGAAGTGAAGGGACGAATAACGTCATCCATGTCCGTATCATATCATAGAATATGCGGCAACGATTCAGCAGTGCGGCAGTTTATACAGAAAGATGTGTCACAAGCTCGCTTGTATAAGCATTTTTCTGTATAAACTGACATAGGGCGGGACGCCCAGGCTCCTTGGTTTCGCGTTTTTCGAAACAAGAAGATGCACGGCTGAATCGTTACAAATATTCAGCAGAAGAACTTAAGTGAATACACGAGTCAAAAAAGGTCAATAATAGACGTAAATCAATTGACGGAGTGTGAGAAAGTGATAATCAGACGTGGAGACATTTTTTATGCAGACCTAAGACCGGTAGTAGGCTCCGAGCAGGGAGGAATCCGGCCGGTCCTCATCATACAGAACGACATCGGAAACAAGCACAGCCCCACCGTCATCTGCGCAGCAATCACGTCCCGGATGAACAAGGCAAAGCTTCCCACTCATGTCGAACTCGATACCAGAAGATGCGATATGATAAAAGATTCCGTAATCCTGTTAGAGCAATTAAGGACCATAGACAAGCAAAGACTGAAAGAGAAGATCTGTCACATCGATGAGGAACTTCAGGAGAAAGTGGACTATGCGTTAAAAATCAGTTTGGAACTGGATACATAGTTCAGGAACACGAAAGAGACAGGATAAACTTGTAAACCTGCAGAATTATTAAGAATTGTGGTTCCTCATAAGGATTTCGGGATTTTCGTTCCGCCAGGGAGCCGGGGCCGGAGCATTTCCCACAGTTTCAGTACTTGACAAATGAGGGGGAGGAGGGTATCATCTTTCATAGCTATGAGCAGGACAAAAGAACACCCAACACCTGGTGCCTCCCGGCGTAAATACGCCGGGAGGCACCAGCAAAGCTGTACTGGTCCCCAAAAACAACAACCAATGACAATCAATTAAAGGAGTAAAACAAGACAATGGACGATGGCAACCCGCTTCCCAGCGTGGCAATATTTTTACTATTCATCCTGTTAGACGCCATATTTTACGGATTTGGCGCTGCAATTCAAAACGTCAACACGAATGACTTAGAGCATCAGATGGAAGAAGGCAGTGACAAGGCAAGAAAGCTGCTACATATCGTTAACAGGCCTACCCGGTTTGTAAACACGATACAGGTATCTACCAATATCATAGGCATAATCACCGGTGCCTTTATTTTAGAGCAGCTGGGCGGCCGCCTAACCCTTATTCTGGACCGCCGGGCCAGCATGTCAGCTCCCTGGCTTTCCATCTTAAGCCTTCTGATCGTAGGCATTCTCCTGATCGTGCTGCTTATCAGCTTCGGCATCGTGATTCCGAAACGCTGTGCAGCCCAGAACCCGGAGAAATGGGGCTATAATATGCTTCCGGTCGTCACCTTTTTCATGGTTCCCCTAATGCCGTTTACCTGGCTCATCAACGCCGTGGCATTTCTGTTTCTGAAGCTGATCGGGATCGATATGATGTCGGACAATGAAAATGTGACAGAAGAAGACATCATGTCCATGGTCAATGAAGGCCACGAGCAGGGCGTCTTAGAGGCCAGAGAGGCGGAGATGATCACCAATATTTTCGAACTGGACGACAAGGATGCCGGCGACATCATGACGCACCGGAAGAACCTGGTTGCCCTGGACGGTTCCATGACCTTAAAGGAGGCGGTGAATTTCATCCTGAAGGAAGGCTATAATTCCAGGTACCCGGTTTACGAAAAGGATATTGACGACATTACCGGCATCCTCCATATGAAAGATGCGCTCATTGCCGCGGAGAACGACGGTATTGCCTCGGTTCCGATCTGTGAGATCGAGGGACTTCTGCGGGAGGCCCATTTCATTCCGGAGACGAGAAACATCGATTCTCTCTTCAAGGAGATGCAGTCCCAGAAGATTCACATGGTTATCGTGGTCGATGAATACGGGCAGACGGCTGGTATCGTCACCATGGAGGACATTCTGGAAGAGATCGTCGGCAGCATCATGGATGAATACGATGTGGATGAAGAATTTATTGCCGAGTCGGAGGACGGCTCCTATATTGTCAGCGGCATGACACCGTTAGACGAGGTGGCCAAGACCCTGGATATCGAATTTGAGGAGGATGATTACGACTCCTATGACACCATCAACGGGTTCCTCATCTCGAGACTGGACCGCATTCCGCAGGAAGGCGAGCAGACAGAGGTGGAATACGAGGGATACGGATTCAAGATTCTCCAGGTGGAGAACAAGATGATTCACACCATCCGCGTACAGAGGCTTGCTCCTCCGCCGGATACCCCGTCAGGGCCGGAAAATGGCGGGGAAAGCCCGGCAGAGAGCGAAAATTCCTTGCCAGATTAACAGAATGGTGTTAAAATGGAAAAGATGCTGATTTTTAGAATATTTTCAGGACGAAGAAGATAAAGGAAAAGGAGTGTTATAACAATGTCAGGACATTCAAAGTTCGCAAATATCAAACACAAAAAAGAGAGAAATGATGCTGCAAAAGGCAAAGTTTTCACTGTAATCGGAAGAGAAATTGCAGTGGCAGTGAAAGAAGGCGGACCGGACCCTGCGAATAACAGCAAGCTGCGCGATGTCATTGCAAAAGCCAAAGCCAACAATATGCCGAACGATACGATTGACCGTGGAATCAAGAAGGCGGCCGGCGACGCTAATGCTGTGAATTATGAGACCATTACATATGAAGGATATGGTCCGAACGGGGTAGCGATCATTGTTGACACCTTAACCGACAACAAAAACAGGACGGCAGCCAATGTGAGAAGCGCCTTTACCAAGGGCGGCGGAAATGTAGGAACGCCAGGCTGTGTATCTTATATGTTCGATAAAAAGGGCCAGATCATCATTGATAAGGAAGAGTGTGAGATGGACCCGGATGAACTGATGATGATGGCTCTGGATGCGGGAGCCGAGGATTTCTCCGAGGAGGAAGACAGCTACGAGGTAATCACGGCGCCGGAAGATTTCAGCGCGGTGCGTGAAGCGCTGGAAGCGGCCGGAATTCCGATGGCAGAGGCCGACGTAACCATGATCCCGCAGACCTGGGTAGAACTGACCGATGAGGACGCGATCAAAAAGATGAACCGGACTCTCGATCTTCTGGACGAGGATGACGACGTTCAGGCCACTTATCACAACTGGGAAGAATAATATTGAAATGAGAAGCCGGCTTAAGAAAATAATACTTTCTGAGCCGGCTTTTTGCATAAAGAAGAGGGCGAATGCGAATTGAAGGAAGAAGAGGCATACATAAGGGCCGTTGATGTGGATTACTCATTCCATCTGGCAAAGCGGATGGAGCAGTATAAGTGCAACGAGGCGCTGGGATACCGGACGGCCGGTTCCAGGGCGGAATGGGAGACCGGGGAGATGATCCGGCGGGAGATGGAGGCCATCGGGCTGGAACGCGTGAGAAAGGATGAAATCACACTGGATTCCTGGGAGTTTAAACAGGCCATTCTCAGATTTTACGACGCCTCCGGTCAGCTGAAGGAGTGTCAGCTGGGGGCGTATCAGACGGATTTTCACACTAATGGATTCGAGGAGTTCACCATGGTCTGCGGCGGTAAGGGGACGGCGGCGGATTACGAGGGCGCCGATGTCTCCGGCAAGCTGGTTTTGGCAGAGATCAACCAGAGGGAGGAGTGGTGGATCAATTTTCCCGTGTATGAGGCCCATATCCGGGGCGCGGCGGCCTTAATCGCCGTTCAGGGCGGCGGCTACGGGGAGGTGGATGATACCGCCTTAAATGCCCAGGATATCGGAGGACCGGCCGATGCGCCTGCATTTTCCATGTCACGGGCGGATGCGCGCGCATTGAAGGAAAGCATGGCCGGTACAGGCGAAAAGAAGGTCTGGTTCTGCGCGGATTCGACGGTAAAGAAGGGGGCGGTCTCCTACAACATTGTTGGGGAGATACCGGGACGGGACCGGGAATCCATGATTCTGCTGACGGCCCATTACGACTCCTATTTTTCGGGTTTTCAGGATGACAACGCGGCGGTGGCCCTGATGCTGGGAATCGGCAGGGCTCTCATACAGAGCGGGTACCGACCGGAAAAAACCATTGTCTTCTGCGCCATGGCGGCTGAGGAGTGGGGGATGGCGGATTCTAAATACGACTGGTCAACCGGTGCGTGGCAGCAGGTTTCCGTCGTCCATCCGGAATGGCGGGGGAAGGTGGCGGCGGATTTTAATTTTGAACTGCCGGCTCATGCACACGGAAAAAAGGACGCTATACGCACGGTGTACGAGTATGCGGATTTTCTGGAGTCCCTGCTCGAGGGTACCGGTGTGGGAAAGGACGTATATCCGGAAGGCGTGGCTGTGCTCTGTCCCGTCGAGACCATGTCGGACGATTTCTCCATGGCAATCTCGGGCATTCCATCCATGGTCAACGATTTCACGTCGGGCCAGTTCATGGAAACCCACTACCATACGCAGTTTGACAATGACGACTATTATGACGAGGCGGTATACCGGTTTCATCATGAGCTGTATGGATGTCTGGTTATGGCATTCGACCGGGCGGCGGTGGCGCCCCTTAATTTTGAACGGCTGTTTCTGGCGCTTAAGGGCAGTCTGGATCTCGACTATTCGGAGAAGACAGGAGCCGGCGGAGAACGGCTGAAGGAGCTGACAGAAGAGGCGGCCCGGCTGGGAAAAGCGGTTTATGAGCAGGTGCGCCGGATTAATGAGAAATGCCGGAATCAGGAGCAGCCCTGGAAATACCGGGAACAGTACCGTGAGCTGGAAGCCGTCCTGATGCAGCTCTTTAAAATGGAGCAGGACAGCTTTGTGAGGCTGGACTGGCACGACGAGGTCTGTTTTCCGCAGGAAGCAGTGCGGAGAAATTTAAAGCTGGTGCGGACCGCTGTCGATTGCCTGGAAAACGGCCATGGGCGGTGTGCGCTGGAGGCTATCTACGGGATCGACAACAACCGGTATGCATTTCAGTTTGACGAGGAGGTGTTCCGCCATTTTACGGATTACGTGATGAATCAGGAGGCGGGGCGTCTGCAGTGGGGAGCCGGCCGGATCGTCCACCACGAAAATCTGTTTCATCTGGTACAGCTTCTAAAGGGCAAGCTGGAGGAAGAGGACGAGGATTTCACGGAAGAGCTTATGATTCTTAAGCGGGTGGAGGAGAACCAGCTGGCCTGCTATTTGGATGATATTGAATATATGAACCACGCAATAGAAAAAATGATACAGAAATTAAAGGAGATAACAGAGAACGAATCATGGAAAGTGACCGATTGTACCGAGTGAAAAGAGAAGATGTGGAGAAGCTTAAGGAACTGCTGACAGCATGTTTTGCCAGGGACCCTCTTTACTGCAAGCTGATCCCTGATGAAGACATGAGGAAACGGCTGATGCCGGAGCTGTTTGAATGCGATATGGAGGAATTCTTTGAGACGTGTGAAATCTATGCGGACAGCCCGGAAATTAATGGAATCATTGTAGTGGATGACGAGTCGGAGCCCTATAATCCGGTGCATTACTATCTGACAGAGGCGGCCGCGACGCTGCGGACAGACGGGTATCTGATCAAGGAAGACCCATCACTGAAGACATTCTGGAATTTTGCCATGGGACGGGACTATTTAAATTCCAAATGGACGGACCAGCTCCACCAGGAGGAGCGGTTACATATCATTTATCTGGCTGTGAAGCCTGAAATGCAGCACCACGGAATCTCGGCCCTGCTTTTGAATGAGGCTATCGATTATGCGGACCGCCACAGGCAGATGATCTCACTGGAGACGCACAATGAAAAAAATGTGGCGTTTTACCAGCACTTTGGATTTAAGGTGTTTGGGGTGGTGGAGAAGCATTTTGATTTGAAGCAGTATTGTATGATTCGGGAAGTATAGAGAAGCTGGCGGGAGCCGGTGCAGGAACAGATATCTGTCCTGCGCCGGCTCTGGTTTATGGTTGATCCAATCCATTAATACACGTAATACGACAGGGTCTCTGTAAAAGCAAAGCCCAGTTTCCGATAAAGCGCAAGCGCCGGTTCGTTGTCCCCGGACACCTGAAGCAGGACGCGGCTGACCGGGAGGTCCTCCGGCTGCGGCCTGGCTGACCGGTTTAGTTCCTCAATGAGCGCGGCGGCGGCACGGGTTCCGATTCCCTGATTCCGCAGGGGTTCCTGAATCTCGAAACCATAGAAGTAAACGGTTTCATTTTGAAAAATGAGGCGGAAGGAGCCGGCAGGCTGATCATTAACGTGGATGGTATAGAGCGTGTCCTCATCACGGGGGCTGAGCGCGGGGGAGAATTTGACCGCCCGGCTGTCCAGGCCGGGAGACGGCGCGGGCAGGCGCAGCTCCATCATGTGTTCCCGGTTTAATAGCTCCGCCCCGATGGCGTCCAGCGTATGCTTCGCGTCGGCGCAGGAATCATCGGCCAGGAAGAGGAGATCGCATTCGCCCGACTCCTTCAGCAATTCTTCCAGCAGCCGGGTAAAATGCCCGCGTCTCCGGCAGGACGGGAGCGTGAAGGCGCTGCAGCTGCATGTCTCAAATTCGTTAAAAATTGCAGAAAATGCGGATAAGAGCGTTTCTTCGTCGTATAATAGAAAGAAAAGACAGCCGTCTTCCGTGGGAAAGGTGAGTGAAGTCTGATCGTGCGACCGGCATGCGGTTTCGAGGGTGTGCAAGTCTTCCAGCTGATGGAGGTCTAATTGTTTTGTGCGTATGATTTTCATGGTGTTATCCCTTTTCTTCTCCGGAGGAAATTAAAGCACTGCGCTGCGCAGTACTGGTGTATACAGTATAGTACAAGAAACCATGTGATTTCAATCAAATATTTTCCATATTGCTGATTGTTTCTTTGAAATATGGGGGATAGAATAAAACCAGTGGATATAGTGGAGGGATTATTTTGAAAAAGAGAGATGAGATACCGGTTTGTGATACCTGGAACCTGGCGGACATTCTGCCGTCCGATGAAGCTTGGGAAGCGCTGTTTCTCGAGACTGAGAGAGAACTGGCCGGTTATAAGGAGTTTGAAGGACATCTGGCCGAATCCGGCGAGGTGCTGTTTCAGTGTTTGAAATTCGATGAAGACATTTCACTGAAGATTGAGAGGCTGTTTGTATACGGAAGAGAGAAATCCGATGAGGATACGGCAAAGGCGAAGTATCAGGATTTTTCGGCAAGAGCCCAGGCGCTCTCCTATAAGGCAGCAGGACTTTCGTCTTATATTGTTCCGGAGATTTTGGCTATGAATGAGTCTGTGCTGAACGGATTGATCCGCACGGAGAAGGAGCTCCGCCGGTATGCCCGGACATTTGAAATCATCATGAAGAAGAAGGCGCACACGCTTTCTGCAGGAATGGAAGAGCTTCTGGCAAGGTCCATGGAAGCGACCCAGAGCCCTTCCGATATTTTTAACATGTTTAATAACGCGGATGTGAAATTTCCGTCCATCACAGACAGTGAGGGAAAGGAGATTCCCGTCACCCACGGAACGTATATTCCGCTCATGGAGAACCGGGACCGCCGTGTGAGAAAAGAAGCATTTCAGTCCATGTACAGCGTCTACGGCCAGTTTGCCAATACGCTGGCTGCGACGTTCGCGGCAAACGTAAAGCAGGCCTCCTTCTATGCGAAGACCAGAAATTACGCCTCCAGCCGCGCCTATTATCTGGCGGAGAACGAGGTGCCCGAGAGCGTCTACGACAATCTGGTGGCGGCGATTTCAGAAGGCTTACCGCTGCTCCATGATTACGTCGCTGTCAGAAAGAAAGTGCTGGGGCTGGATGAGATCCACATGTACGATTTGTATACGCCTATGGTCAGCCGCGACGACAGCCGGATTCCCTATGATGAGGCGAGGGAGATGGTGAAAAAGGGTCTGGCTCCGTTGGGAGAGAAGTATCTGTCCCTTTTACAGGAAGGCTTTGACAACCGCTGGATCGATGTCTATGAGAATGAAGGCAAGCGCAGCGGCGCGTACTCCTGGGGCGTCTACGGAACCCACCCGTATGTGCTGCTCAATTACAGCGGCACTCTGGACAGCGTGTTTACCCTGGCCCATGAGATGGGGCATTCCCTGCACTCCTGGTTTTCCGATCAGGCGCTGCCTTATGTAGATGCGGGATACAAGATTTTCGTTGCGGAAGTGGCGTCCACGTGCAATGAGGCGCTGCTGAACCGTTATCTGCTGGCAGTGACGGAAGATAAGAAGGAGCGGGCGTATCTTCTGAACCATTTCATGGAGAGTTTCCGGGGAACGGTGTTCCGTCAGACCATGTTTGCGGAGTTTGAGGCCGAGACCCACAGGAGAAGCGAGGCGGGTGAACCGCTCACGGCGGAGCTGCTCTGCAGGCTGTACCATGAGCTGAATGTAAAATACTTCGGACCAGAGATGATGGTCGACAGCGAGATCGATTATGAGTGGGCGAGAATCCCTCATTTCTATACGCCATTTTACGTATATCAGTATGCGACGGGCTTCTCGGCGGCCATGGCGATCAGCAGCAGGATCCTGGCCGGTGATGAACAGGCCCTGGAAGGCTATTTCAAGTTCTTAAGCGGCGGCAATTCCATGCCTCCGATCGAACTTTTAAAGCTGTGCGGCGTGGATATGTCCACAGCCCAGCCGATCAGGGAGGCTCTGGCCGTATTTAAGGAACTGCTGGAGGAATATAAGACGCTGTAGCAGCGATTATATTTTAGATAGAAAAGAGGGGAGCAGGGATGAATCTGTATCAGATGATCTTCAAGAGAAGATCCATTCGAAAATTTAAATATGAAGCGGTACCGGAGCAGCTGTTAAAGGATATCCTGGCCTTTGCAGGCTGCGTGGCGACGCTCTGCCCGGAAATTTCCATAAAGATGGAGATTAAGGAGAATATAGAGAAAGACCTTCACGTCAAAGGCCTGTGGAAGGTGGAAGCGCCGTATTACCTGGTGTTTTATTCGGAAGATAAGGAAGGCTATATGATGAATGCCGGATATGTTCTGGAGCCGGTCCTCCTCTATATGACCGGAAAAGGCCTGGGAACGTGTTACCTTGGCAGCACCCGCATCCCCGGAGCGGAACCGGCCGGGATGAAGGCGGCCATAGCCGTTGCGTTTGGATACCCCAAATCCCTGCTGTACCGCGATCCGGCTACGGCAAAGCGTCTGCCGTTAAAAGAACTCTGCGTGTTTAAGGATGAGATCGGCGAGCCGGTGAAGAATATCCTGAAAGCCGTCCGTCTGGCACCATCGGCCATGAATACGCAGCCCTGGCGTTTTATCGTCTACCATGACAGAATCTATATTTTTTCCTGCAAGGAATTTCTCCCGTCCCAGACCATGGTGGCGATGAGGGATCTGAGCATGGGAATCATGCTGTCTCATCTGTCCATCGCGGCGGAAGAGCTGTGGCTGAATTTAAAGATCGAAGTGGAAGCGCAGATGGTAAAGAAGTCTTATAAGAGCGGCGCCTACGTGGCAACTGCGTTTCTGCTGGAATAATGTCTGACTGTGTTACATGAAGATAAAAAGGGACAGCCCCTTCGGAAATCGCTGCCGTTATGAAACGGCAGACGGATCGCTCCGGGGGGCTGTCCTCATTTTCTATTCTAAAGGGGGCTGTGGGGATATGTGTTATTCAATGGTGATGTAGTGGTTTTCTTCAATCTGCTTCGGAGCTTCCTTCGGAACGGTAAGCTTCAGGATGCCGTTGTCGAAAGCAGCCTTTATGTCTTCCTGACGTAACTGGGATCCAACGTAGAAGCTTCTCTTGCAGGAGCCGCTGTAGCGCTCTTTGCGGAGGAAGTTCCTGCCCTCGCTGTCTTCGGAAGAGCCTGACGTCTCGGCAAAGATGGTCAGATAGCCGTCCTTTAACTCGGCACGCACATTCTCCTTTTTGTATCCCGGAAGTTCCACGTCGATGATGTAATTGGTTCCGTCATCTTCAATATCGGTTCTCATAAGCGTTGTTCTGGTCTGAACAGAGTCGTTAAAAAATGGATCGTTGAAAAATTCATCGAATAAGTTGTTTCTTCTGGATAATAACATAGGTTCTTCCTCCTTATTTATCTGCACCGCTTTTGATGCGGTGTTGTTGTTTGATTTGTTCTAGGTGTAATATAACATAAATTGTTAGCACTGTCAATAGGTGAGTGCTAATTTTCCTTGCGATTTCTTTTATTACCTTATATAGACCGGTGGTACGGCGAGAAAGACGCTTGAAACAGCCCCTTACTTATGATAGAATTGGTAAGAATAGAGAAAATGTGAGGAACGAAGGAGGAGACTATGATTAATCAGTTGATTCAGAGGATTCAAAAAACAAAGGCACCCATCTGTGTTGGACTGGATCCGATGCTTGGCTATATACCGGAGCATGTGACAAGAAAGGCATTTGATGAGTTTGGTGAGACACTGGAAGGCGCAGCGGAGGCCATCTGGCAGTTTAATAAAGAAATCGTGGACCATGTCTATGACATTATTCCATCTGTAAAGCCTCAGATCGCCATGTATGAGCAGTTTGGGATCGAAGGACTTAAAATATATAAGAGAACCGTCGACTACTGTCAGGAGAAGGGACTTCTCGTGATTGGCGATGCGAAGAGAGGGGATATCGGTTCCACCTCCGCGGCGTATGCCACGGCGCATATCGGCCATGTGAAGGTGGGGAGCAGCGTGCTTACCGGTTTCGGTACCGATTTCCTGACTGTGAATCCATATCTTGGCACCGACGGGGTAAAACCGTTTGTCGATGTCTGCAGGGAGGAGGACAGAGGCCTCTTCGTGCTGGTAAAGACCTCCAATCCTTCCAGCGGTGAATTCCAGGATCAGCTGATCGGCGGCAGACCGCTGTACGAGCTGGTAGCAGACAAGGTAGTGGAATGGGGAGCGGACTGTATGGATGGCGCTTACAGCAATGTCGGAGCCGTAGTGGGTGCGACCTACCCGGAGATGAGCAGAATCTTAAGGAAGCTGATGCCGAATACCTACTTCCTGGTACCGGGATACGGTGCGCAGGGCGGCACTGCCGAGGACTTAAAGTACTGTTTCAATGAAGACGGACTCGGCGCCATCGTCAACTCCTCCAGAGGCATCATCGCCGCCTATAAGCAGGAGAAATACGCGAAGTTTGGCGCGGAGCATTTCGGTGAAGCGTCCAGACAGGCCGTGATCGACATGGTTTCCGACATAAACAGTGTACTGTAGGAGGAATCATGGCGCAGAGAAAAGTAACAGCCTTTGTGGATAGTCAGGAAAGGCTGACAGAAGATGTATACAGTATGTGGATCCGGGAGGAGGAGATGGCTGCCCAGGCAAAGCCGGGTCAGTTTATTTCTGTGTATACAAAGGACGGAGCAAAACTGCTTCCGCGCCCGATCAGCATCTGTGAGACGAATAAAGAAACCGGTATGCTGCGGATCGTATACAGGACCGTCGGAGCGGGAACGGAGGAGTTCTCCCGTTACCAGGCGGGAGATACGGTCGATATCATGGGACCTCTCGGCAACGGATTCCCGCTGGAGGAAGCAGCAGAGGGAAAGACCGCCTTCTTAATCGGCGGCGGAATCGGGATTCCTCCCATGCTGGAGCTGGCGAAGCAGTTAAACTGCAATAAAGAAGTGATTTTAGGATATCGTGATGTCCTGTTTTTAAATGAAGAATTCGCTCCTTACGGGGAAGTGGTTCTTGCGACAGAGGACGGAAGCGCCGGAACAAAGGGCAATGTCATTGATGCCATCAGAGAGCACGGTTTAAAGGCGGACGTAATCTTTGCCTGTGGTCCGACTCCCATGCTGCGCGCGTTAAAGGCCTATGCCGCCGAGGAGAACATCACCTGCTTTCTGTCTCTCGAGGAGAAGATGGCCTGCGGAATCGGCGCATGTCTGGCCTGTGTATGCAAGACAAAAAACGTGGACGAACACTCCCAGGTTCACAATGCGAGAATCTGTAAAGACGGGCCGGTATTTCGGGCAGAGGAGGTAGAACTCTGATGAATATGAAAGTAAACTTAGCCGGTGTGGAGCTGAAAAATCCGGTTATGACGGCTTCCGGTACCTTCGGGTCCGGAGCGGAATACGGCGAGATGGTGGATTTAAACGGTCTGGGCGCAGTAGTGACCAAGGGCGTGGCCAATGTGCCGTGGCCCGGCAATCCGACTCCCAGGATCGCAGAGACGTACGGCGGCATGATCAATGCCATCGGCCTGCAGAATCCGGGAATCGATGTGTTTGCAAAGCGCGATATTCCATTTTTAAAGCAGTATGATACGAAAATTATTGTCAATGTCTGCGGCAGAACCACGGAGGACTACGTGGAAGTGGTGGAACGGCTCGGGGATGAACCGGTGGATATGCTGGAGATCAACATTTCGTGTCCCAATGTAAAGGAGGGCGGCATTGCCTTCGGACAGGATCCGAAAGCGGTGGAGGCCATTACTAGAGAGGTAAAGAAGCATGCGAAGCAGCCGGTCATCATGAAGCTGAGCCCCAACGTGACGGATATCACCGTCATGGCGAAGGCGGCGGAGGCGGGCGGCGCCGATGTGATCTCTTTGATCAATACGCTGACAGGCATGAAGATTGATATAAACCGCAGAACCTTCGCGGTGGCGAATAAGACGGGCGGATTATCCGGTCCGGCTGTGAAGCCGGTGGCGGTCCGCATGGTGTATCAGGCGGCAAATGCTGTGAAGATCCCCATCATCGGCATGGGCGGCATTATGAACGCGGAGGATGCGCTGGAATTTATCCTGGCGGGAGCCACGGCAGTTTCTGTGGGAACGGCCAACTTCCATAATCCGTATGCCACAGCCGGGGTTGTGAGCGGAATCGAAAGCTATATGAAGAAATATAACGTAGAAGATATCAATGATTTAGTCGGAGCCGTACGGTAAGAGGCCGGCGAAAGGAAGGACGATAAGATGGAGCAGTATAAGCAGGAATTTATAGAGTTTATGGTAGACAGCAGCGTGCTGAAGTTTGGAGATTTTACCTTAAAGAGCGGAAGAAAGTCTCCATTTTTTATGAATGCGGGCGCCTATGTGACGGGCGCGCAGTTAAAGAAGCTGGGTGAGTATTATGCGAAAGCGATCCATGATAATTTTGGGGATGATTTCGATGTGCTGTTCGGACCGGCGTACAAGGGAATTCCGTTAAGTGTGGCGACCACCATCGCTTACCATGAATTATACGGGAAAGAGATCCGATACTGTTCGAACCGGAAGGAAGCAAAGGACCACGGGGACGCCGGGATTCTTCTGGGAAGCCCGATTAAGGACGGCGACCGCGTGGTGATCATCGAGGACGTAACCACATCCGGCAAATCGATTGAAGAGACATTTCCTATTATCAAGACACAGGGCGATGTGACAATTCTTGGCCTGATGGTTTCCTTAAACCGTATGGAGAAGGGAAAAGGAGAGAAGAGCGCTCTCGACGAGATTCATGACAAGTATGGTTTCAACGCAAAAGCTATCGTTACTATGGCAGAAGTAATCGAATATCTGTATAATAAGGAATATAACGGAAAGATTATTATTGATGATACTTTAAAGGCGGCAATTGACGCCTATTATGAAATCTACGGCGTAAAGTAAGGAGAGCTGAATATGGAGAGAGTTTATAAGACCATGAGAAATGCGGGCGCGCTTAACATTGTAATCGGAATCATTATTACAGTAGCAGGCTTAAGCGTTGGAATCATGTCTATCATCAATGGCGCTGTTCTGCTTAAGAGAAAATCCGAGATCACTTTTTAATGGGGCATTTATGATAAAAAATACAACAAAACGACAAAAGCTGGGTTGGGTGATTTTTATCGTTTACCTGATTTTTTTGGCGTACTTCCTGTTCTTCTCCGAGGACTTTGGCCGGGGAAGCCATCTGCAGGAGGAGTACGCCTATAATCTGGTGCCGTTCAAGGAGATCAGACGCTTTATTGTGTACTGGCATGTGGTAGGAATCCGGTCGTTTTTGCTGAATATTGTGGGAAATGTTGTTGGATTTATGCCATTCGGATTTTTTCTTCCGGTTATCAGCCGCAGAAGCCGTCACTGGTATAACACCGTGCTGTTAAGCTTTCTGTTCAGCCTCTGCATCGAGACGGTGCAGCTGGTGTGGAAGGTCGGCAGCTTCGACGTGGACGATATGATACTCAACACCCTTGGCGGTTTACTCGGCTTTGTGTTCTACAAAATTGTACAGACGATAAGAGTGAGGAGGAAGCGGCGTGCAGCAGCAGAAAAAAGTATCCTACATTAGGAAACCATTTGCGAGGAGAAGCTTCATGGCCCTTGGGCTTGCTGTCGCCGCTTTGATTCTTGCGGTCATCGGTGTGGCGAGCTCGGTCATGACGGCAGGGAACGCGGAGCTTAATGTGGCCGCGGTGTGCTTCTGCAGCTTCCTGATTGCCATAGTCTCTCTGATTTATGGGGCGCTTTCTTTTTTCGAAAAGGAAAAGAAGTACATACTGTCCAAAATAGGGATGGCCGTCAGCGGCTTTCTGGTTATTGTATGGGCAGTTCTGATTATCATTGGATTTGGAGGATGACAATGAACGTTTGTGACAGATTCAAAGAAGAAAATGAAAGTGTGATGGAACGGTATCAGCTTTCCATGGAACGGCTCCAGGCCATCCAGAGCGAGGAGACGGTGGAAGAACCGTACCGCTCCTATTTCCGTAAGATGGCATCCTTTATCGGCATGATCGGCGATTATCGGGAAATGGTGGCAGGCGGACTGGCGGAAAACGCGCCGCTTAAGGAGTTAGAGGACTGGAACCACAGGCTTTATGAGGACATTCTTCCGGAGAATTACGAGACCAGCTATGGCAATCCGCAGTACGCTGTTTCCGCTCTGGGAGAAGAGTATGGACAGCTGCTTTCCTACCTTTATAAGGAAATCCGGGGCGATATTATCTTTGCTGCGGAAAACAGGCTGACGGATATCACCATTTTAAATGAAACACTGATTGAGATTTATAATATGTTTGAGGATACGGTCCCTTCCGCCGCCAGTATTAAGGATGTGCTCTACTGGTTTGTCAGTGATTACTGTGACTATACGGTGGCATACCGCATCCGGGAAGGCGTGGATCCCACGCTGACTTTTGCGAAGGACATCATCCTGGACAGCGATTTAAGCGACCTGCGGTATTTATACCGGTTTGGCGATTATATATCCGAATCCGAGCTGTTAGTGGCGCAGTTTATGAATTCACTTCCGGAGGAGACGGTGCGGCTTATGGCGGACACCTATACGGAAGGGTACCGGAAGGGCTTCGAGGTGATGGGGCGCGATCTGTCAAAGAAGAGCGCGGTGCAGATCCGGTATGAGCTGGGCTTTGAGCGTATGGTGAAGGCGGCGATTTTAAACTTCCGTGAGATGGGGCTGGATACGATCCTTTGCCGCTCTGCGGTTTGGTCTGTAAATCAGAAGGCGGGCAAAAAGGTGGGCTATTACGGCAGGCCGGCCAACCGCCAGTATGAGTACGATCACCGCTTCGACGAGGCTATCTACTTAAACAAGGCGTTTACCGACAGGAAGGCTTCCGTTCTGCGGGTGGCCTATGAGCAGTATAAGAAAGAAGCTGCGGCCTACGCGGGTCCTGCTGTGATCGAGACCTTCGGACAGGAGGGCTTCCAGCCGGTCAATAAGCCGGAGACAAACCGCCTGGACGCAAAACAGGAAAAGCTGAGCGCCAGGGCAGCCAATGAGGCGGCTGTGATTACCAACGAATATATGCCGGGTGATGAGACCAGCTTTACAATCATCGCATTTCCGGTTCCGGAGATCGGACGCGACAGCCGCGGCGACTTAAACCCGGAGCGGGCAAGAGAACGTTTCGAGAAGATATTCGAGGAGACTATTGCGATCAATACGCTGGATTATGAAAAGTATAAGACGATCCAGCAGACGATCATCGATGCGCTGGATGAGGCGGATTACGTGGAGGTGAAGGGAAAGGGAGACAACCGGACTGACCTGCGCGTAAGCCTGCATGAACTTGGAGACAGGGAAAAGGAGACGAATTTTGAGAACTGCGTGGCGGATGTCAATATTCCGCTGGGCGAGGTGTTTACGTCGCCGAAGCTCGCCGCGACGAAGGGAACGCTGTTTGTCGGAACGGTGTATATCGGTGACTTCCAGTTTAAGAATCTCTCCATGACGTTTGAAGATGGAATGATAAAAGAGTACTCCTGCGATAACTTTGAGAATCCGGAAGAGGGGAAGGCGCTGGTTAAACAGATGATTCTGAAGAATCACGACACGCTTCCCATGGGAGAATTCGCTATCGGAACGAATACGACGGCGTACGCCATGGCTGGAAAGTATGGGATTCTCGATAAGCTTCCGATTCTGATCGTGGAGAAGATGGGACCGCATTTCGCGGTCGGCGATACGTGTTACAGCTGGGCCGAGGACAGCGCCGTGTATAATCCTAACGGCAAGGAAATTATAGCCAGAGACAACGAGATCTCCATTCTGAGGAAGGAAGATTTATCGAAGGCGTATTTCAGCTGCCATACGGATATCACGATTCCTTATTCCGAGCTGGATACGATCGATGCGGTGCGGGCGGATGGCAGCAGGATTTCAATTATCGCCGACGGAAGATTCGTACTTCCGGGAGTAGAGGAGCTGAATGTTCCACTGGACTGAACATGGAAGAAATTACCGGGCCTGGATTAAAAGAAATGCAGAAAATGGGAGATAAAATCTGCGTTATGAATTTTAGCGCTTAAATAAAAACACAGAATGTGCCGAAGGGTCAGGCCCGACGGCGTATTCTGTGTTTTTTCTTACATTGTTTTCTGCAGTATCATTCGAAAGATAAAAAGGACCAGTACATAGACAGCCAGAATTACCAGGAGTGTCTTAAGTATAATGATACTGATGAAACCGCTGACCAGGATTCCGATGTAAAGTATGAACAGCATGGCGTATCCGGCGTAAGCCCAGCTGCGCAGCCCCAGCATACGGTTCCTCTCGTCCGTTTCATAGATTTCCCGCTCTTTCTTTAAGTCTGGTTTCTTTAAATAACGGACATTTTTGATGATCGTCGCGATGGCGGCGAATAACAGTCCGAATCCAGTTCCCATATAGAAGCCCGGGATGAAGTCATAGTGGTCGGCGGTCATGTACAGCACAGGAATATGGTCGCCTGCCAGGAAGGACAGGGCGATCGTGACTGCGCCCAGCACCAGAAGAAGGCAGCTGGCGATGATTCTGGTCTTGCATCTCTTCTCAAAATTAATCGGATTATCAATAAATAAATTGTTCAGCAACATAGTTTATTCCTCCTCGAATAAGAATATTTCTTCAATGTTCATGTGAAAATATACTGCAATTTTGTGGGCCAGCTGGAGAGAGGCATTATACTTGCCGTTTTCCAGGGAGATGATGGTCTGTCTCGTTACGCCCAGAGCATCCGCCAGTTCTTCCTGCGTGATTCGCGATTGCTTTCTCAACTCCTGTATTCTTGTTTTCACTTACACAACCCTTCCTTTTCTTTTAAAAGTAATGTTCCCTTTACATTTAGAGTATAGCATGCTTTACATTAAAAGTAAAGCGTATTTTACAATTTTTGTAAAGGGAGTTTTACACTATTTTATATACAAGTTTATCCTGGGATTTTCAAGAAAATTATTGACGGGAGCATAAAAAGCTAGTATTATAATTATAAGTAAAGATTGATTTATAAGCTTTATATATTAATATAACTAATGAGAAACATAACCGTTAATAATGAAAGGAGATTTACTATGGCAAAGGCAGCAATTGTTATGGGTAGTGATTCCGATATGCCTGTTATGGCACAGGCCGCGGACGTTCTTGAGAAACTGGGTGTTGATTTTGAAATTACGGTTATTTCGGCTCACAGAGAGCCTGATATATTTTTTGATTACGCGAAGACAGCAGAGGCAAGAGGAGTGAAGGTGATCATCGCGGGAGCCGGCAAGGCGGCTCATCTTCCGGGCATGTGCGCTGCGCTTTTCCCGATGCCGGTTATCGGAATTCCGATGAAGACTTCCGATCTGGGCGGTGTGGACTCCCTCTATTCCATCGTACAGATGCCCTCCGGTATTCCGGTTGCCACAGTTGCGATTAACGGAGGAACAAACGCGGGAATTCTCGCGGCTAAGATTCTTTCTACGTCTGACGAAGCTCTGCTCGGCAGATTAAAGGAGTATTCTGAGAATTTAAAGAACGATGTGGTGAAGAAAGCGGATAAGCTGGATCAGATCGGTTATAAGGAATATCTTGCACAGATGAAGAAATAAGACAGAGTCACTAAGTGCTCATAACGAGCCACTCCACTAAGTTCGTGAAAGACCTCACTAAGTGGAGATGACATGCATCGCACGTAAGCGCCTGAAATACAGGCGCCAAGTGCTCATAGCGAGGAGGAAGAGAAATGGATTACAAGAATGCCGGTGTGGATATTGAGGCTGGATATAAGTCAGTGGAGTTGATGAAGGAACACGTGAAGGGAACCATGAGGCCGGAGGTGTTAGGTGGAATCGGCGGCTTTTCGGGAGCATTTTCCATGAGCGCATTTAAGGATATGGAGAAACCGACTCTGGTTTCCGGCACCGATGGCGTAGGTACGAAGCTGAAGCTTGCATTTCTTATGGATAAGCACAATACCGTGGGTATTGACTGTGTTGCCATGTGTGTCAACGACATTGCCTGCGCAGGCGGAGAACCTTTATTCTTTCTGGATTACATTGCCTGCGGAAAGAATTTTCCGGAAAAGATTGCTGAGATCGTAGGCGGCGTGGCGGACGGCTGCAAACAGGCCGGCGCGGCCTTAATCGGAGGCGAGACGGCCGAGATGCCGGGCTTCTATCCGGAGGATGAGTATGATCTGGCCGGTTTCGCGGTCGGTGTTGTCGATGAAAAGAACCTGATCACAGGGAAAGACTTAAAAGCCGGCGATGTGTTAATCGGCATGGCTTCTTCCGGTGTGCACAGCAATGGCTTCTCTCTCGTTCGTAAGGTATTTGAGATGACAAAGGAGAGCCTTGATACGTATTACGATGAACTGGGCGGAACTTTAGGTGAGACACTGATCGCTCCGACCAAGATTTATGTGAAAGCCTTAAAGAGCGTAAAGGACAGCGGCGTTACGATCAAGGCATGCAGCCACGTGACGGGCGGCGGCTTCTATGAGAACATTCCGCGTATGCTTCCGGACGGTGTCAGAGCAGTCATCAAAAAGGACAGCTACGAGGTACCTGCGATCTTTAAGCTTCTGGCTGATAAGGGCAGTATTGAAGAGGAGATGATGTACAATACCTATAACATGGGTATCGGCATGGTTCTGGCGGTCGATCCTTCTAAAGTTGATACAGCCATGAAGGCCATCCGTGAGGCTGGCGAGATTCCGTATGTAATCGGTTATACGGAGGCAGGAGAAAAGGGAGTGACCTTATGCTGAGAGTCGGCATTCTCGTATCCGGCGGCGGCACGAATCTTCAGGCCATCTTAGACAGGATGGACGACGGCCATCTCACCAATGTAAACGTGGAAGTGGTAATCAGCAACAATCGTAACGCGTATGCGCTGGAACGGGCGAGGAATCATGGAATCAGGGCTGTTGCCATTTCTCCGAAGGAGTTTGAAACCAGAGAGGCGTTTAATGAGGCATTTCTGGCAAAGGTAGATGAGTACAAGCTGGACCTGATCGTGCTGGCCGGTTTCCTCGTAACGATTCCGGAGGCTATGACCAGGAAATATAAGAACCGTATCATTAACATCCATCCATCTCTGATCCCCTCTTTCTGCGGCGTGGGCTATTACGGTTTAAAGGTTCATGAGGCGGCGTTAAAGCGGGGCGTAAAGGTTACCGGAGCAACGGTACATTACGTGGACGAAGGCGTGGACAGCGGCCCCATCCTTTTACAAAAAGCTGTAGAGGTGAAGGAAGGGGATACGCCGGAGATTCTGCAGCGGCGTGTGATGGAAGAGGCGGAGTGGGTTATTCTGCCGCAGGCCATCCAGCTGATTGCAAACAGCCAACCAAATAATTGATATTTGTAAAAGCAGACTTACTTATTCCCGCGGGCAACGAGCCAAACGGACACGCTGGCGCGTCCATTTGGCGACTGCCGCGAGGGTCAAATATCCCGCCGCTCGCGGCGTTGCAAATATGATGCCCCGTTGCTTGCGGCGGGGTTTTTGACTAGAATATCAGGAGGCGGATGATGAAAGTACTGATTGTAGGAAGCGGTGGAAGAGAGCACGCAATTGCGTGGAAGGTGGCAAAGAGCGCCAGGGTGGATAAGATTTACTGTGCTCCGGGCAATGCGGGAATTGCTGAATTTGCGGAATGCGTGCCGATCGGCGCCATGGAGTTCGACAAAATGGCAGCGTTTGCGAAGGAACACCAGGTGGACTTAACTGTGATTGGTATGGATGATCCGCTGGTGGGCGGCATCGTGGACGTATTTGAGAAGGAAGGACTCCGCGTATTTGGACCAAGAAAGAATGCGGCGATTCTGGAAGGCTCTAAGGCATTTTCAAAGGATCTGATGAAGAAATATAAGATTCCGACGGCAGGCTATGAGACCTTTGATACCCCGGAGGCGGCGCTTCTGTATCTGGAAACGGCCGAAATGCCCATTGTATTGAAAGCGGATGGCCTTGCTCTCGGTAAAGGCGTATTAATCTGCAATACAAGGGAAGAGGCGAAGGACGGCGTTAAGACGCTGATGCTGGATAAGCAGTTCGGCTCCGCTGGTGACCGGATCGTGGTGGAGGAGTTTATGACCGGCCGCGAAGTATCCGTGCTGTCTTTTGTGGATGGAGATACCATCAGGATCATGACATCGGCTCAGGACCACAAGCGGGCGAAGAATGGAGACCAGGGGCTTAATACCGGCGGCATGGGAACCTTTTCCCCGAGCCCGTTCTATACGGAAGAGGTGGATGAATTCTGCCGGAAATACGTGTATCAGGCCACTGTGGATGCGATGAAAGCCGAGGGAAGACCGTTTAAGGGAATCATTTTCTTCGGTCTGATGCTTACGGAGAAGGGACCCAAGGTCCTGGAATACAATGCGAGATTCGGGGATCCGGAGACTCAGGTCGTACTGCCGCGTATGAAGAATGATATCGTGGAAGTGTTCGAGGCCTGTGTGGACGGCACGTTGGATCAGATTCAACTGGAGTTTGAGGATAACGCGGCGGTCTGCGTTGTGCTGGCTTCCGACGGGTATCCGGAACACTACGAAAAAGGATATCCGATCAGCGGATTTGAGAATTTTAAGGATCATGATGGATACTACGTGTTCCACGCCGGTACGAAGTTCGACGACGAAGGCAGAATCGTGACCAACGGCGGACGTGTGCTGGGCGTGACGGCAAAGGGGGAGAATCTAAAGCTGGCGCGGGAGAATGCGTATAGGGCGACGGGGTGGATTGAATTTGGGAATAAGTATATGAGGGATGATATTGGGAAGGCGATTGATGAGGTGTAAGCAGTCATTTGGATGACACTTGTGGTATTTGAAAAAAAAGAAGAGTACAACCACAAGATATAGTGGTTTTGAGGCTAAAAATGAGCTAAAATCATGCTCTTTTCGGCTGTGTTTTATGAGGCTGAAAATGGCAAAGTGTGGATGACATACCCCGGTTCGAGGATTTTGAACCGGGGTTTTGCTACGTTTAAAGATGAAATGTGATAACCAAAAAGTTTTGGAAAGTGATGATAACCGGCAAAACTTAGTTTATTTATTGATTTCTTAAGTTGGGGTATAAGGAGGGGCAGTAAAGTAAGATAGCTATACTATGAGATTTATGGGCGGTGGGTGGAAAGGGTTACAAATTGAATTTTTAGTATATTGATTTTATAACATGATTGAGTAAAATAGGAGGTTAGATTTCTTAGTTAAATATAAATTGAAATTTGCACATAATAATGCTATAATTATATGCAAAGAAAGGAGGGATAATATGCCACAGATTATGCCAATAACAGATTTACGGAAAACCAATGAGATTTCAGATATTTGTCATAAAAGTAAAGAGCCAATTTTTGTAACAAAGAATGGGTATGGAGATTTAGTGGTAATGAGTATTGAAACATATGAACGATTAATTTCCGACACACAGATAGATGCTGCCATAACAGAAGCGGAAAATGAAGCAGAAGACGGAGTTGCTCTTATGGATGCCAGAGAAGTGTTGAGTGGACTGAGGAGAAAGTATGCAAAATAAATATACGATAAAAATGCATCATAAAGCCTTTAGGGATTTGGATAGAATTTATCAATATATTTATGAGCAGGTCCCTGAGTATGCGGAGGATCAGATCAATCGACTGGAGGCAGGGATTTTTGCTCTGGAAGAATATCCATATCGCTGTCCAGAACGAAGGACCGGCAGATATGCCAATCGTGGTTACCGTGAACTGGTTGTGGATAATTTTATTATTATCATAAAGATACATGAGCGGAAAAAGGAAGTCGATATTATTACGGTACAGCATGTAAAAAGAAATGTATAGAAGTATCTATTTATTATGAAAGGACAATGTAGGAGAAAAGAATTAGATATTCCTAATTTATATAAACTAAATTTAAACGCCCAATAAATACTTATTATATGAAAGGAAAAGATAATGTATTGTTTTTAACTACAATACATGTAAAATATGAACGATTACTTTTTGAAAAATAAAATTGGAGGATATGTGAATTCAAAAATTGATAATCAGGATTCAGTAGCCGTCATTTATTCAGTAGAATGTTTAAGTAAGCCTGATATTTTTAATTTTAATATAGCTATATCTGATTTTTGTATATCTTGTGAAGAAAACGATGATATTGAAATTATGGATGAGAATTATCACATTTTTATCCAGGTAAAAAGTGCAACTGTAAGTGGTGAAGAATTCAAAAAGATTATGACATCTTTTTTAGCTAACGACCAAACCGAAAAATCTAAGCAAAGTTTTTTTGTTCTCACTGTATTTGAGCCTATTAAATTTAATGGACTGATTTTTACGGACAGATTTCAAGCATATAAAAAGGTTTTAAAGAATCGGCATGAAAGCAACGAGCGAAAGGCAGAAATTAAGGATTCTATTATTAAGGAATTTAAATTGTCAGGTTATGAAAGCATAATAGATAGGTTGTATATAGATAACAGACCATTATTTCGAGATATTGAGGATACTCGTGCTATTTTTGCAAGATATCTTAGAACGGCATACGGTTTTAAAGACCATGGGGAGACTAGAATTGATTTTCTTTTCAATGAACTATGTGACAAATTTGCAGAGCTAAGAAGAAATAGGGATAATATAGACAAAACTGAAATAGAAAAGATTCTTGGAGAAGAACTATGTAAATCCAGTTGGTATTCGGGTATGTCTTTATCACTAGGGTATACAAAAATAGAATCCGGATATATAAAAAATACTAAACTATTAGCTGAAAAAGAGAAACTTCAGTCTGGGGCGCAATATGTTGTAAAAAAGATTATGACTGGCTGGAGAAAATATTATTTTAAGGAATTTTTATTGAGTATGATCATTGGTGCAAAGAGATGTCCTCAATGTGGTCATCCAATGATGGCAAATATAATGGGATTGAATGGTATTGCCTGTCCTGATTGTGGCTATAACCCCTATGTAACATTAATACTATACTGTGAGTGCGGAGCTTTTGAAGTTGTAAAAAGACAGCCGGAGTTAGATGAAGATTCGATTTTTAATTATCTAAACAATTTTTTCCGAGGTAGGAAAGACACTAGTTGCAAAGTCTGTGGAAAAGAACTCTTAGATGATAATGTTGAATTAAGAACAATGCTTTTGCCAGTTCCAATTCCATATACAGAATATAAAAATATAGATGACATTTATGAGAATAGCCAGTATTAATGAGTGTTAGAACGAAAATAAAATAAGATAGAAAAGTAGCGTGTTATAGTGCCTACAAGCGGGAGCGTCAGGTAGCTATACATTCTGTTTGATAAGGGAAAGATAACACATGAAATCGCAAAAGTATTAGAAGAGAGTGAGTTTGTTAAATTATTTATATAGGATCAATTGTATAAATCTGATTTTGATAAGTTAATAATGAAAGTGCATTTTGTGGTAAGAAAAATTACGGCTTAAAAAATAACAAATTTTCGTGTTTCTCTAAACCTGCTTCATGTAAACGAATAGAGCGCGGAGAACCTGATAGATGGGGCGGGTGTGGGATTTTCCAGCTTGTACTTTGGATTTATTAATATTCCGCCCAAGATCTCAACAGGATTATTTAAAGGACTTTAACAAGCTATATAGAGAATTGGCAAGAAACCGTTTAGACCTAAACTAATAAGCAGATGACGAGTACGCATTAGACAACTAAGGCGAGAGATTATAGCGGCGAAGGAGAGGTATATATGAGAATCGGAGAGGTGTGCTTACTAACAAGTGATGTTATTCGCTTAGCTAATTTTTATAAATTACTCTTTGGTATTGATAATGAAAGCAATGATGATACTCATCAATTCATCATATCAGAGGAAACTACATTGACAGTCTATAATGATGGCGTGGATCGTAAATCGAATCCGCATAATATTTGTATTGCATTTACTGTTGATGATGTTGATGTGGAATATGCAAGACTGGTGAAACTTGGGGTAGGAATTGTTGACCCTCCTACATTAAGACCTTGGGGGGCAAAAAATATGAGTTTCTTAGACCCTGATAATAATTTGATAACCTTTAGATGCTTTCCAAACAATGACCAAATACAGGCAATATAATAGTGACAAGCAGGGCAAGTGTATAAGCACTTGCCCTGCTTGTTGAGACCCAGCCCCCCCAATTCCCTATAAATGCCCCTGTTGGATCGGCTGCGCATCCGTTGGACGCTGGTATAGGAACGGACATTTAAGCGTCCGGAAATGGAGCCCACATCTGTGTTTTAACTGTCAGAAAAAGCAGGCGGGGTGACAAACTTATACCCTCGAAAACAAGCGTTTAATGTTCCGCAGGCATATTATTTGCCAGCTGGAGAGAAAGACAAAATCCCGCCCATGCCTACAAGAACAGGTTGCAAGGAGATATGACACAAAAACAGCCGATACAAGAAAAACCAATTTCATGCAGGTTTGCGGGGCGTTCTTATAAAGGCTTATGCGGATTTACAAGCTGTTTTGCTGCTGAAAGTCAATAAAAAATAGTGTCATCCATATAACTGATCCCCTAGAGGTTCAACGGTTTAAATAGATAAGGTTGGCGGACAACGATAAATAAGCATCCGCCACCCGCTTCTGTATAGTTTCCCATTCCGGTTGAGCAAACACGATACAGATATTGAGTATCGCCCGCCCCATTGGGGTGGAGGTGTCAAATTTCTCCGTATATAAAAATTAAGAAAACGGGCTGTAAATTTTAAGCGGGATGGATCCGGGAATCTGATATGTCCAAACGGGAAAAAATTCCATTTTAAAAGCAGGCAGCATGTATACAAGAACAAATATGGAAGAACGGAAGAAATCTATGAATGTGAATCGTGTGAAGGATGCCCGCATAAAAGTGATTGTTGTCCTAAAGCATCCAACAAAAGGACGATCCGCATGAATGAGGAACTAACCTCTATCCATCAAGAGGTGATCTCAAACCTTGAATCCATACACGGAGCACTTTTGAGAATGAACCGCAGTATACAGGCGGAAGGAACCTTCGGCGTTTTAAAATGGGATAAGTCTTACAAACGGCTAATCCGAAGAGGGGAGAAAAACGTAATTTTGGAACTTACGCTGATTTCCTGTGGCTTCAACCTTTACAAATATCATAATAAAAAGCAGAGAAAAGGTCTGGCTGCGTAAAATGAAAGAGTAATCCTCATAGCCTTATTAAGTGCACACTTTTTTACCAGGAAAAGCAATAATTACGGCAAATAATGTATAATAAAATGAAGAATCGCCAGAACCGGCATTTACCGGAACTGGCGATTCTTCATTATGGAGTTATTTTACAGCCCCTTTTCTCTACTAAGATGATTTCCGTCGGTGTAGGCAATGGCTCTGTATTTATTCCTGGATCTGTGACAATCGCGTTTCAAACTCTTTGTACGATATATCGCCTAAAGCCAATTGCGTACTTAATAAGAATATTTTTTCGTTTTTTGTATGTGTTCTTGATTCGAGAACCGCGATCCTTTCATCTTCATTGCTGAAAGGTTCTAATATATGCTGCTTGCGGTAAAACGCATCGAAATACCGCAAGCCGAACTTCCTTTGGGAAACTGCATTTATATGAATGCCATCTGAGTTACAAGTGAGTCCGGCAGCATCAACAAAGTAGCAGTAATCTTGTTCAAAAGCAAATTTTTTTAACTTCTCATTGATTTGCATATATTCGGTACAATTCTTTCCAAAACCTGATTGACCTAAAAAGCATCCCAATCCGCCAATGATAATTGGCATATTAGGCACCTTTAGTTCTTTTCTAAACCCATTCATGATTCTATTTAGTTTTTCATAATATATTTCATGCTTGCCGCCCATGCTGTCAGATTCCCCCTGATGCCACAGAATGCCTGTCAATTGACTGCTTTTCATAGCGAACTTGGCTTCACTGATTGCATGGTCATAGAGCGCCTTACCAACATCCCACTCATCTATTTCACTACCGCCTTCGGCACATGGTATAAGACCAATTTGACCTTCTTTGTATACACCGCACCACGCATCTGCAAAAGACGCCGCAAGACCGATCCCGGCCACTGAACGGTCAGAGTTGATGGGCTCAGCCATCATCTGCCATCTTCCGTTGCGCAGCATGACAATTCTCTCATTTACAATAGGTTTTACTTCATGGAGATGGCCACGACCAGCCATATTAGACTGACCAATCATCAAAAACGATTTCACTGTATTTGTCATTTCTTACAAACTCCTTGTCTGTTCCATATTTCTTAAGCTGGCATAACTTACAATGTTTTGGCTTTATGCCTGCACGTTATCGGAAGTTCATCTCCGGCCACATTGATATCTTTCCTGTTGAACTTCTCCGGGCTTTCAAACGCGGCACGGGCAAATTGAGCGGTATTGTCGCCACAAGTCCACTTTACCTGGGTGTCAGGCTTCAATATACCGAAAAGCACGCCGTCCTTCAGCTCTGGCTCCATTTCCCTGGCGGACACTTCTTCAAAGCTCTCCATGAACTTGCACGGATGGAGAATTGTCCAATGACGAAAGCCGCCGTTCCTGATGAGTTCTTGATTGAGCAGCTCACGTGCAACATTGCCGCCCTGTACTCCTGTTCCTCCAACGATTAGTATTGGCTGCGATGCTTTTTCCATCATAAGTAAGACCTCCAATTTGGTTTCGTTGGGAGTATTATACTCCTATTGTGTTATTAAAACAATACTAAAGTTACTAATAACATTACCCTAGTAATGTTATTGATTTTTAGAGTAAAGTATTTTATAATGAAAGGCATACAGGAACGGAGGTGTTATGATGGCTGAAAAGAGAGCTACGAAGGAGGCGCTTTTGTCAACCGCTATCGGCTTGTTTCAGAAATTTGGTTTTGAAAACATCACCATAGATGATATATGTAATGAGATTGATGTTACGAAAACAGCATTTTATTATTACTACAAATCAAAGGATGAATTGATTCGTGATTATTTTTCCACTGATAATATGCTGAGCAGTGATGAATTAGCCTCTATTTTAAGTGCACATGACTATGCGAATCAAGTTTTGAGGATTATAGAAATACGCATCCGCCATGTCACAAAGGCCGGTGTTGCTTTGACAAAAGAGTTGTACCGCATATACCTTAAGGATGAGGTTATCCCTTTGCTGCCGGAACAGGGCGGGCTATCGGATATCGTAACAAACTTACTTGAGCGAGCCCAGCAGGAAGGGCAAATTAAGCGAATTGCATCTCCCAAGACACTGTGTGATTCATTATGTTGCTTATCAAATGGGATTCTTCTCAAATGGATTATGACAGGCGGAGAATTCGATGTTATCGATGAGAACCGATTGTTGTTTGAAGCGCTATTTTTATAGCGCAATGACGGTGTCTTTCAGCACGAAAAATTATTGTGCTTTCGCCTTCTTGGACTAAGGTGAATGTATTAAAGGAAATACCTCATTTAACTATTGTAGAAAATGAAAATCTTATTGCTGTGGGGGTAATGGGTATTGTCGGCCAACATCTTGAAAAAGGGAATTCATTAAGAGCGTGCAGAACAAGATCAATTATATGAGTCGGATTTTGATAAGTTGGTATAAATCAGGAAAATAGAGGCCGCATTGTAAGTAGATATTATTCTTCCATTGAAATCGGATGAAGGCAGGAGATTATGTGAAAAATTCGGAAATTACAAAAGCAAAACGGATTAATCTTTTCTATGACTACACAAGAATCTATAAACGTCCAGCGGCCAGAATCACTTTTCATGGGAAGTTTGCCGATCTATACTTTGGTAAAGGAACCTCTGTTTTACAGGGCCTTACCATGGAAGATGCTTATGAGGTGCTGAAAAAATATACAATAGAGAAGACCGTGTCTGGGGGGGGGGAAACGGATATATAGGGCGGAGTATGAGCGTAAATACAAAGCGGGCATATGAACGTGGACTCAAGCCACTGTCGCGGTTCACATCAGCAGCTTGCAATATCACAGCCTTTTATGATGCTTCTGTCATTCGGTACGTTGTCAAATGCTGCAATTTGGAACTTTTGGTTCAGATATACAAGGGAAAATTGGCAATGGCGCACGATAGTTAGGACAAGAGGTGGACGAGAAGATTACATATAATATATTCTATACCGCAATTACACGTACGAAAAGCATGCTGAAAATATACTGGAGCCCAGAAGCTCAAGAAAAGATTATTAATGCATTTGAAAAAGTGGATGTTAGTAATGAGGCTGTAATTTTTGCGGCGCAGCCATGATAAGGGAATGGAACTTATTTTTTTATTTCAGGATTTTCGAATAACGACAAATGGATGATTACGGTTCAAATCAGCAGTTGGATGAGAAAATTGTGAAGAATATCCATGCATTGCTGATGGAAAATATTTTTATCGGCGGAATTTACCGGAACGTGGATGTGTACATCTCCGGTGCACAGCATACGCCTCCATCTCCCAGCGAATTGTATCGAAATATTAAGGATTTTTATGCTGATTTGACTTGGAAGGGCAGAGAACTGAACCCGATTGAACTGGCATCATGGACTCATGCGGAGTTTGTGAAAATCCATCCGTTTCCAGATGGTAATGTACCATTGAGATACCAACAACAAATAGCGGCATAACAGCAGCAAACAACTTCATATCACATAAATACAATTTAATAACATATAGAATTAGAAATACTTGAAAAATGGTATTTCTTTTTTATTTTCAGACGTTCAGAAATGAGCGTCTATTTTTTTACCCAAATGAAAGGAGAATCAAAAAATATGAATAAGATATTGAAACGATTGTTTACAGGTGTTCTCACCCTTGCAACCGTCTTTACTGCTCTACCCACAACCGCTGTTCATGCTGCGGAAACGCAATACTGGACGGAATCAGAGGAACGTGTCGGAATCGTCGAGCGTGTAGAGAATAACGGTTCTATCAGCGAAACATTCAACGAGGGGCATATGACCGTCGAGGGCGAGGACGCTTACTGTATCGACATCAACACAGGTTTTAAGAATGGATATAAGACCAGAAGCGACGCAAGCACACGCATGAGCGCTGAACAGATAGAGGACGTTGCCTTATCCCTTGAATACGTCAAACAGTACACAAAAAATCATTCTGGAATCAGCAGCCAGCACGCCTATCTTTTAAGACAGTTGGTAGTCTGGCAGAGATTGAGCGTCCATCTTGGGTGGAGCTGTGACAATGTACGAGCTTCCTATGATGAAATCTCAAAATCCGTACAAGATGAAGTATTCGCCGGAGCGAAAGCCTTTGTAAGAGAAAATAAAGGACGCTATGACTGTTACGGCTATATCTACACTGGTGAGGGGCAGGATTTAGGACAGTTTTTCGCAGAGCTGGCTGTCGGAAATGGCAAGATTCAGAAATTTTCCAGTAATGCCACAGTCACAAACGGGAATGACTGCTATTCTCTCTCTGGTGCGACTTATGGTGTCTATTCTGATAAAGGCTGCACGAAGTCTGTTGCCACACTTGCGACAAATGCCAATGGCAATACTGACATTGTGGAATTAAGAGCTGCAACATACTATGTGAAAGAAACGAAAGCTCCAAAAGGATTTCAGTTAGATAAGAACGTCTATACTATGACGGTCAAAGCTGGCGAAACTACGACTTTAAAAGTCAGCGACACACCAAAAGTCACGGATACTTTGGTTGAGCTTTTCAAGATTGATATGGAAACTTCCAAAGCTACGCCACAGGGTAACGCTTCTTTGGAGGGTGCGGAGTTCGTCTGGAAGTATTATGACGGTTACTACACAAAAGACAATCTTCCATCAGAACCAACACGCACATGGACGACAAAGACAATCGCTGAAAAAGACAGCAATAATGAAGTCCATTACATCACAAGATTGGCGGATTCTTACAAGGTGTCTGGTGACAGTTTCTATACACAGAATGGTACTATCTGCTTGCCACTTGGTACTATCACTGTAGAAGAAAAGGCAGCTCCAAACGGTTACTTATTGGAGGGTGCTTATATGCAGGCTGCCGGAAGTTCTGAACAGATAAAAGGTGTCTATGTGGCACAGATTACAGAAGATGGTGAGCTTGCGGCGTTGAGTGGCAGCAACCAGTATTCCGTATCAGACAAGGTTATCCGTGGCGGTGTGAAAATCCAGAAACGTGACCTTGAAACCAAAGATACAAAAGCACAGGGTGGTGCGACTTTGAAAGATACTGCCTTTGAAATCATTTCCTTAAATGATAACGCTGTCTTGGTAGATGGCAAGTTATACAACAAAAATGAAGTCGTCAAGACAATCCATACTGGTGTTGACGGTATCGCTGCAACTGACGCTGATACGTTACCATACGGAAAATACCGTATCGAAGAAAGTAACGCACCAGAGGGATATTTGACGGACGGTGCAAAACCGATTGAATTTGAAATCACAGAAGATGGAAAAATCGTGGATTTAACAGATGAAACACACTCTATCTACAATCAGATTAAACGTGGTGATTTGGAGGGGGTGAAAATCGGTGATGGTACTCACAAGAGACTTGCGAATGTTCCCTTTAGGATCACGAGCAAGACGACTGGTGAAAGCCATATCATTGTGACAGATAAAAATGGTCAGTTCTCCACTTCCTCTGACTGGGTATCTCACAAGCAGAATACCAATGCTGGAAAGACCAGTGAAGATGGTATCTGGTTCGGTACTTCCACACCAGACGACAGCAAAGGTGCTTTGCTCTATGATACTTACACAATCGAAGAATTACGCTGCGATTCCAACAAGGGAATGACGCTAATTCCGGCATTTGATGTAGTGGTGTCAAGAAATAAAGTAGTCGTGGATTTAGGTACGCTTACAGATGAATACGAGCCAGAAATCACTATCCATACGACTGCCACAGATAAGGTGACAGGTGAAAAATCAATCGTTGCTGGAAAGAACGTGACTATCGTTGATACTGTGACTTTAGATGGTTTGACAAAAGGCACAAAATATCAGTTGAAAGGCTGGCAAATGGTGAAATCTGAAAACGCACAGCTTTTGATTGACGGTCAACCTGTGGAAAGTAATTACACATTCACTGCGAAAAAATCAGAAATGGAAGTTGAGGTTTCCTATACGTTCAATGCTTCTGCTCTTGGAGGAAAAGACCTTGTGACATTCGAGGAATTGTACAACTTATCCAATCCAGACGAGCCTATCAAAGTGGCAGAACACAAGGACATTGAGGATGAGGGGCAGACCGTGACTATCGAAGAACGAGTGTTTGAAATTCATACCAACGCTGCCGACAAAGCCACAGGTAAAAAGATGATTGTTGCTGGTAAAGAGGTAACTGTCATTGATACGGTCACTTTAGATGGTTTGGAAAAAGGTACAACCTATCAACTCAAAGGCTGGCAGATGGTGAAGTCTGAAAACGCACAGCTTTTGATTGACGGTAAACCTGTAGAAAGTGACTATACCTTTACTGCAAAAGATTCTAGCATGGAAGTCCAGATTGCCTTTACATTCAATGCCAGTGAGCTTGCAGGAAAAGACCTAGTAACATTCGAGGAATTATACGATTTATCCAATCCAGATGAGCCTACAAAGGTGGCAAAACACAAGGACATTGAGGACGAAGGGCAAACAGTGACGATTACGGAACGTATCATCACTATGCACACAACCGCTACCGATAAGGCAACAGGTGAAAAGACGATTGAAGCAGACGACAAAGTAACTATCGTTGATACGGTCACTTTAGACGGCTTGGAAAAAGGCGTGAAATACACTCTTAAAGGTTGGGAAATGGTGAAGTCTGAAAATGCAGAACTTCTAGTGAATGGCAAGCGTGTAGAAAATGACCTTACCTTTACTGCCGAGGATTCTAAAATGGAGGTTCAGATTGAATTTATATTCAATGCTTCGGAGCTTGGCGGCAAAGAGCTTGTGACCTTTGAAGAATTATATGACGTAACCAATCCAGACAATCCTATCAAAGTAGCTGAACATAAGGACATCAAGGACGAGGGGCAGACGGTAACTATCAAAGAGAAGCCAGAATCCCCTACGACACCAGAAGAACCTAGCACACCAACAAAGACAAGCGATTCACCAAAAACAGGTGATAATACGCCATTTGTCGCATTATTCGCTATGATGGGAATTTCTGCTGCTGGTCTTATCTTTGCCGGATATAAGAGATTCCGCAGAGTAAAGAAATCTGACTGATACAGGAGGTAACAGCTTATGAAAGCAACAACCCGTTCACCGCCTATGATGGAAACGTCAGTCTGTGGCTGACATTATATCTAACTTCTGCTTGATTACGATTTATCTTTCTGAATGGGGATTGTCAAGGGTGCTTTCAGCACAACGCTTGCCCTTGATAATTCACAGGCAGACAGATATTATCCCGATAGCAGAATGACACTATATAACAAATCAATCAAAATCAAAAAGAAAAGAGGTAAACAATTTATGGAATTAAAACACGTTATCCCAAACATGGAAAAGACATTCGGGAACTTAGAGTTTGCAGGTGAGAATAAGGTGGAACAGCGTAGGATTAACGGACGTATGACGGTTGTTTCCCGCAGCTTCAACCTTTATTCGGACGTACAGAGGGCAGATGATATTATCGTGGTGCTGCCTGCTTCTGCTGGTGAGAAGAATTTTGAATCAGAGGAAAAAGTAAAACTTATCAATCCCAAAATCACCGCAGAGGGTTACAAAATCGGTACAAGAGGATTCACAAACTATATCTTATCGGCTGACGATATGGTGAAAGCATAAGGAGGTAGAAACATTATGAGATTAGCAAACGGAATCATCATTGACAAGGAAAAGACTTTCGGAGTATTGAAATTCTCCGCATTAAGACGAGAGGTACATATCCAGAATGAGGACGGTACGGTTTCTGAAGAAATCAAGGAACGTACCTACGATTTGAAGTGTAAGGAGCAAGGACGCATGATACAGGTGAGTATTCCGGCTTCTGTTCCGTTAAAGGAATTTGACTACAATACAGAGGTGGAAATCATCAATCCTGTAGCTGATACGGTGGCAACCGCTACATTTCAAGGTGCAGACGTTGACTGGTATATCAAGGCAGATGATATTGTCTTGAAGAATAAGAACGGTCAGCCAGCCGGAAATAACCATGCTCCCAACAATCCGCAGCAGCCACAGCATAAAAAATAAAGAAAGGATTTAGCCTATGCTACGATTCAATAAACGTGGGAATCGAATCAGAGCCAGTGACAAATCACTGGTTTTTCGTTTCTCGGCTGGTTCACTGCTCCTGCTGTTCCTTACTGTGGTTATGCTGCTGAACCTAAAAACAATCATCACTACGGACTGGAAAGTAATCTCGCTTTTTCAAAATAGCAGTGTCCATCTGACGGTCACACCATATAGGATAATGACTATCGTTTTGGCAGCTTTGGTCTGTGTACTGGCTACCCTTTTCTATCGCAGATTCCAGTATGACAGAGTGAAGCAGCTCTTTCACCGTCAAAAGCTGGCTCGTATGCTGTTGGAAAATGGCTGGTATGAATCGGAATCCACACAGGATAGCGGATTCTTCAAGGACTTGCCAGCTACTACTAAAAAAGAGAAAATCACCTATTTTCCAAAACTGTATTACCGTATGGAGCATGGACTTTTATATATCCGTACAGAAATCACATTGGGGAAATATCAAGAGCAGCTTTTACACTTGGAAAAGAAACTGGAAACAGGCTTGTACTGTGAGCTGGTTTCCAAAGAGCTGAAAGACAGCTATGTGGAATATGTGTTGCTCTATGATACGATTGCGAACAGAATCACTATCAATGAGGTACAGGCTGAACATGGCAGCTTGCGTCTGATGAAAAATGTCTGGTGGGAGTATGACAAGCTCCCACATATGCTAATTGCTGGCGGCACTGGTGGTGGTAAAACCTACTTTATCCTTACTATCATTGAAGCTCTGCTCCGCAGCAATGCGGTCATGTATATTTTAGACCCAAAGAACGCCGACCTTGCGGATTTGTCCGTTGTCATGTCGGAAGTCTGGTACAAGAAAGACGATATAACCGCCTGTATTGACAGGTTCTATGACGGTATGATGGCAAGAAGTGAAGCAATGAAGCTCATGGAGAATTACAGGACAGGTGAAAACTATGCCTATTTAGGACTATCGCCCCACTTCCTTATCTTTGATGAATATGTGGCGTTCATGGAAATGCTCACCACAAAGGAAAATGCTGCTGTCCTTAACAAGCTGAAACAGATAGTCATGCTCGGACGACAGGCAGGATATTTTCTCATTCTCGCCTGTCAGCGTCCAGACGCAAAGTATCTCGGTGATGGAATCCGTGACCAGTTCAATTTCCGTGTGGCTCTTGGGCGTATGTCGGAGCTTGGATACAGTATGATGTTCGGTGAAGTAGACAAGGACTTTTTCTTGAAGCAGATTAAGGGGCGTGGCTATGTTGATACGGGAAACAGTGTCATATCCGAGTTTTACACTCCCCTTGTACCCAAAGGACATGACTTTTTAAAAGAGATAGGAAGATTGTCACAAAACAGGCAGGACGGACAGGCGGCGTGCGGAGCGAAAGACGCAGGTACGGACTAGCCTGTGTTGGGGTGGCGTAAGCCGCCCCAACCATCTGCCCCCGTTATCTAACAGGGGGGCACAAATTATCTGGAAACAGTCAATTACATATCAAAAAGTCCTTGAAAACAGAGGACTTTTCAAACATTCAAGGGAGTGTGACAAAATCGGTAACTGTCACATTCCTTTTTCGATTGGAGGGATTGAAACTGAATGATACCGACTGGATAAACAAACTCAAAGAAAAACGGACGCAGTACGGCGTTTCCCAGAATCGTCTTGCAGTCATGGCTAGTGTCAGTCGTGAGTATGTCAGCAGGATTGAATCTGGAAAAGTAGCCTTGACAGAAGAAATCAAGGGGAAATTCACGGACGCTCTGGAAAAGCTGAATCCAGAGAATCCGTTGGAAATGGTCTTGGATTACGTCAGAATCCGATTCCCCACACAGGACGTTCGGCACGTGGTTGAAGATATTCTGCAATTAAAGCTGGACGTGATGATACATGAGGACTACGGGTTCTACTCCTATGCGGAACATTATGTCTTGGGTGATGTGTTCGTGCTGGCTTCACCCGATAAGGAAAAAGGCACATTGCTGGAGCTGAAAGGCAAAGGCTGTCGGCAGATGGAAAGTTACCTGCTGGCACAGCATAGGAGCTGGTATGACTTTCTTATGGACGCTCTAATAGAGGGAGGTGTAATGAAGCGTCTTGACCTTGCTATCAACGATATGGCAGGAATATTGGACATTCCAGAGCTGACAGAGAAATGCAACCATGAAGAATGTATTTCCGTATTCCGCAGCTTCAAGAGCTACCGCAGCGGTGAGCTGGTGAGAAACAATGAACAGGACAGATACGGAATGGGAAATACGCTTTATATCGGTTCGCTCAAATCGGAGGTTTATTTCTGTATCTATGAAAAGGATTATGAACAGTACGCAAAGTATGACATAGCCATTGAAGATACGAAAATCAAGAACCGTTTTGAAATCCGGCTGAAAAATGAGCGAGCCTATTATGCGGTGCGTGACCTGCTGACTTACCATGACGCAGAGCGTACCGCTTTTGACATTATCAACCGTTATATGCGGTTCGCTGACAGGGAGGTGGAGAAGAGACGCAGCGAATGGAAAACCAATGAGAAATGGGCGTACTTTATCGGTTCTGATCGTGGGCGTTTGAAACTGACGACCAAACCAGAACCGTATACGCTCACTCGGACGCTCAACTGGATAAGCAGACAGGTAGCTCCCACATGGAAAGTCTTGCAGCAGATAGACAGTACCAACGGTACGACCTATCTCAAAGATATTTTAGACCATGCGAAGCTCACGGAGCGTCACAAGAAACTGATTGAACAGCAGACAACTTCTACAGAGGAAATCATCAACAAGGAGGAATGACAACATGAAACATATCTTATTTGATTTATTTTTAGTATCTCTTGGTGCAGGTATCGGAGTGGTTACAATGTGTCTGGTACGGGCTGGTAGCCAGTTTGACAGAGATATGGAAACATGGAAAAGAGGTGAGAAATAATGAATTTCGGACAGAACTTATACAACTGGTTTTTATCCAATGCACAGTCACTTGTGCTTATGGCAATTGCTGTTATCGGGGTGTATCTCGGTTTCAAGCGTGAGTTTTCCAAACTTATTGGCTTTCTGGTGATTGCCTTAATCGCTGTCGGTCTGGTATTCAATGCCGCTGGCGTGAAAGACGTACTGTTACAGTTATTCAATAAGATTATCGGGGCGTAATCATATTGTTATATCCTCCGCAAGATGTTATAATTTGTTGTAATTTAATGAATTGCGGAGGAATGATTATGAAAGATTTTATTGATTTCTTAAAATTACCGCCTAATATTCTAGGAGCTTTGTCTATTGCAAGCGGAGCATTATTACTATTGCCAGACCAGTTGGCTAAAAGGCTATATATGACAGAGTTTCGTGATAAATATGGATTTACAATAGGTATTATTTTTGTCGTTTCAACTGCTATACTAATAGTTCTTATAGTTAGTAAAATATATCATTACTTTTATGATAAGCATTCATCAAAAAAATTGGTTGAAGCACAAACAAAATATCTTAAAAGAATGACACCAGAACAAGTTATTGTGATTCGGGAGTTTATCAATGAACCAACACATACATTGCCACTTCCTTATAATAATGGATTGGTAATTGAGTTACAACACCTGCAAATTATTACACCAGCAGGACAAACTCATTTGGTAGATATGTTAGACCCTCAAATTCAATTCTTTTTGCAACCGTGGGTTATTCAGAGAATTAACAATGATGATGAATTAAGGCAAAAATTTTATTAAAATGAATTAGCAGTAAATCATAATAGGTTTGCTGCTTTTTTTATGCAAAATTTTTAGATTGGAGGACAACATGAAAACAGATATTTTTGAGGATATGAAAGATTATATCGGCTGTAATGATGTTTCCGACCTGCCTTACCGCAAGCGTGAGGTATGGGAAGAAATCAAACGACAGATACCTCTTCAATATCCTAAAGAACAGTTAGAAAAGTTTTCTCATTATGTGTTTGGTGTAGATTATGCTGTTATAATGGGAATACTGGATATGATGAAAGGAAGTGACAGACCATGCAGGAAATGCGAGTTTACTTGTTAAATAATACAAAACCGTATCGTGAGGGTGACGAAGAATATTCCGGTGCTTGGTTCAACTGTCCTGTGGACTTTGAGGAAATCCGAGAAGAAATCGGTGTGGAACATGAAGAACAGATTGAGATTGCCGACTATGAGCTGCCCTTTGACTTACACAGCGATACGCAACTCTGGGAAATCAATGCCAACTGCCGCATGGTTCTTGAATTGGAGGGTACGCCTGTCGGCAATGAAATGAAAGCCATTCAGCAGAAATGGTTTTCCAGCTTTGATGAATTTATCGACCATAAAGATGAGATACGCTACTATGATGTGGGCGACGGTGCGGCTTTGGCAGAATACCTTATCTGTGAGGAAAACGTATTCGGTGAGATTCCACACGAACTGCAAAAGCATATCGACTATCACTCGTATGGGAATGAGCTGGAAATGGACGGCAGATACTTATTTACTACAAGCGGCGTGTTCCGCTATCAGTAAAGGGGTGATGTGATATCGAAGAAATGCGAATCTATATCGCCAATCTTGGGAAATACAATGAGGGTGAGCTTGTGGGTGCGTGGTTCACGCCGCCCGTGGATTATGACGAGATGGCAGAACGTATCGGCTTGAATGACGAATACGAGGAATACGCTATCCATGATTACGAGCTGCCCTTTGAGATTGACGAGTACACGCCCATTGAGGAAGTCAACCGCCTTTGTGAAATGGTGGAGGACTTACCAGAGGATATACAGGACGAGTTATCGGAACTTCTCTGCTGTTTCAGCAGCTTGGAGGAATTATGCGAACACGCAGACGATATTATCCATTATCCCGATTGTGACGATATGACAGACGTTGCCTATTACTTCATAGATGAATGTCAAAGTCTGGGTGAGATACCAGACAGAATCCGTAATTACATAGACTATGAAGCATACGGGCGTGACCTTGATATAGAGGGGCGTTTTGTCGTCACCAATCATGGCGTGTTTGAATTTCCATATTGACAACAACTGAATATTTTACTATCTGCCAGTGAAATGACACTGGTTATTTTTATACAGCAGCCTTGAAACACAGGCTGCTGTTTCCATGTAAAGAAAAATCTTCAAAGAAAGGAGCTGTGAAAATTGAAGAAAATCAAAAGCTATACAAGCATATGGAGCGTGGAGAAAGTCATTTACGCAATCAACGACTTTCAGCTCCCGTTCCCTGTCACGTTCAGCCAGATGGCTTGGTTTGTGGTGTCGCTGTTCGTGGTGATTCTCTTTGGGGAACTTCCGCCCTTTAACATGATTGATGGTGCGTTCCTCAAATACTTTGGAATCCCTATAGCGTTCACTTGGTTCGTGTCGCAAAAGACCTTTGACGGAAAGAAGCCTTTTGGATTCCTAAAATCCTGTGCGAGCTTTTTTCTCCGACCAAAAGTGACCTATGCTGGAAAAGCCATCAAATTGAAAAATGAGAAATTCAATCCCGTTATTACGACAGTTAGGAGTGTGATGTATGTTCCCGATTAAATATATTGAAAACAATCTGGTGTTCAACCATGACGGTGAGTGCTTCGCCTACTATGAGCTGACACCTTACAATTATTCGTTCCTGTCACCAGAAGAAAAGTACATGGTGCATGACAACTTCCGTCAGCTTATCGCCCAGAACCGTGACGGGAAAATTCATGCCCTACAGATTGCCACGGAGGACAGCTTACGTGCGGTACAGGAGCGTTCAAAAAAAGGAATCACAGGCAGGTTAAAAGAGATTGCCTGTAAAAAGGTAGACGAACAGACAGAAGCGTTGGTTGAAATGATTGGGGAAAATCAGATTGACTACCGCTTTTTTCTTGGATTCAAGCTGCTGGTGAATGAGGAAGAAATCAGCTTCAAGGGTATGCGAAAATCAGCGACTATGACCTTTACGGATTTTATCTATGAAGTCAATCACAAGCTCATGGGTGATTTTGTTTCCATGAGCAATGATGAAATCAACCGTTTTCTAAAGATGGAAAAACTCTTGGAAAGTAAAATCTCACGCCGCTTTCAGTTCCGCAGGCTGGATAAGAACGATTTCGGGTATCTCTTGGAACATATCTACGGGAATACTGGCGTTGCCTACAGTGATTACAGTTATGACCTCCCGATAAAGAAACTAAAGCGTAAAACACTGGTGAAGCGATATGACCTTATCCGTCCGACACGCTGCATGATTGAAGAAAATCAGCGATACCTAAAGATGGAGCGTGAAGATCAGACAACGTATGTTGCCTACTTCACGATAAACAATATCGTGGGTGAGCTGAATTTCCCGTCAAGCGAGATATTTTATTACCAGCAACAGCAATTCACGTTCCCTGTTTCCACTTCTATGAATGTGGAGATTGTGACGAACAAGAAAGCATTAACTACAGTTCGTAACAAGAAAAAGGAATTGAAAGATTTAGATAATCACGCTTGGGAATCCAATAACGAAACGGGAAGTAATGTGATGGACGCTCTGGATTCGGTGAATGAGCTGGAAACGAATTTAGACCAGTCCAAAGAATCCATGTATAAACTCTCTTATGTTATTCGTGTAGCTGCGGATTCTCTGGACGAGTTGAAAAGACGTTGTGATGAAGTCAAAGACTTCTATGATGATTTGAATGTGAAGCTAGTTCGCCCATTCGGGGATATGTTGGGACTGCATGGTGAGTTTATCCCGTCAAGCAAAAGATATATCAATGATTATATCCAGTATGTCACTTCTGACTTTCTCGCTGGACTTGGATTCGGTGCGACACAACAGCTTGGGGAAACGGACGGAATCTATATCGGTTATAACCTTGATACAGGAAAGAACGTCTATCTGAAACCTAGCCTTGCGGCACAGGGCGTAAAGGGTTCTGTGACAAATGCTCTTGCGGCTGCTTTTCTCGGTTCGCTCGGTGGTGGGAAATCATTCTGTAACAACCTTATCATCTATTATGCGGTGCTGTTTGGAGGAAAAGCGGTCATTGTAGACCCAAAATCAGGTGCGAAACGTTCCTACTTGAAAAGAGTAGGCACAGCACTTCATTAAATCAATATTTAATGTGTGTTGGAGAACTAAACACACGAATAGTCGAATGACGGGGTAACGCCCTGAAAGGCTACTTTAATACTCCGACTGGCAGAA